>JAABUM010000021.1_pt1 | contig 460425 bp, 430 predicted proteins | sample 5559161 | NCBI WGS metagenome assembly JAABUM01 (sample SAMN10711868, study PRJNA513369) | rock metagenome | isolation source: Antarctica rocks | place: Antarctica: Victoria Land, Siegfried Peak nord | reverse complement strand
CCCTAACCCTAACCCTAACCCTAACCCTAACCCTAACCCTAACCCTAACCCTAACCCTAACCCTAACCCTAACCCTAACCCTAACCCTAACCCTAACCCTAACCCTAACCCTAACCTTAGTCTTTAATACTCCTCTTTATAAGATCTACTTAGACTCCGGAGCCTTTTAATTAGAAGATAATAGGTCGTAATACTTTAAGTACCTTTAAGATAAGTACCTTAGAATAAAGGGATTTTACCCTAAGTAAACGCGGTTTATAATAGTTAGTAATAGTAGAAGTTAAAGAAGGTATTAAAGTTACTAAACTAGATTTATATTATAGTAATTAAGATAAACTTAAAGAGTAGTTAGTATAAATATAACTATACTTCTCTTTTAATAAAGATACTATTAAGTTAAAGAAATAACTACTATTTATAATAACTTATATAAGAGGATAGGCTTAGAGATAGTCCGCCCTATTTCTTAAATAATATATAGAAGATCTTAATAATAATAATAATATCTCTATTAAGTTATAAATAGAGAGTTTAATACTCTTTTACTAGGAGATAAGATAGATATTTAAATCTTCTAATAAAGCTAGCGTAGTAATAAGAGTTATCTAGTACTTAATATAAAAGAAATTAGTATCTAAGTATATAATATAGTTTTAATAGTACTTTATAAGAACTAACTAGGATAATAACGCGTTAATAGTAATATATTAAAGAGGATTAAAACCTTAGATAAAGAAGGAACTTATATAAGATAGAGCTATTTATAATAACTTAGACTTATTAATAAGAGCCTTAATATAAGTTAATAACTAGATCTATAAGTTAGTAATAGAACTACGTTATAATAGTAGAGTTTCTAGACTTAGTTATATAGGACTCTATTCTAGAGGAAGTTATAAGAAGAAATAATTCTTACGCGATCCTTATAATCTAATACTAATAGAGTTAGACTTTACTAAGAAAAAGAAACTATTTAAAGGTAAGAAATAGTAAGGGGGTAAGAAAGTAATAAATTACTATAACTATAATAAACTAGGCTATATTACTAGAGATTATAGGTTAAAAAATATAGTAAAATAACTTTAATTAAATATATTAGAAAGAGTTCTAGTTAGAAAGACTAAACCTCTAAGGAATTAATAAGAAATAGAGTATAATAATACTAAGCTAGATATAATTATAAATAATTTACTAGCCCTTATTAATCTACCCGTTAATAGAGAACTATAATTTAGAGAAGAAGAATTACGTAAAGAAATAGCTAAGAAATAGAGAAATATTATAAGGATTAAATAAAGGCTAGTAGATATTTATAAATAACTTAAGGAATTAGACTCTAATAATAAATATAATAGTAGTTATATTTAAAAGGAAAAACTTAAATAAAGCTAAGAAAGCGAGGATAATTCTAATTAGGAAAACCTTAGCTAGACTTCTAAGAAAGAAGGTAATAGAGTAGTATCTCAAGCTTTTATATTAAAAGATTTATAGATAAAACTTAAAGAACGGGTAGAGTTCTACTAAGAAAAAGTAGTAGGAGGACTTCTATAAAAGGAATTTAGGAATAACTTAGTATATTTATAATACGGAGTAATATACTAGTTAGCCTACGCTAATAAAATATATATAGTTTACTACTAAGTAAAGATAAACTTAAAGAAATCTATTAGGATTTAAATATATAGAAAGATTTAGTTAAGTTATAATAATATAAGTTATTATTAGTATCTAGTAATTAAAAGATTAAGGAAGTAGTTTCTAAATTATAATTAAAGATAGTATAATAGTCTTTATAAGTACTTTAAGTATAATAAGTATATATTAGAGTACTACTTAGATAATTAGTATATCTATTTCTATAATAATTATAAGAAGTATATATATATAAAGAGAACTACTAGATTCCTATCCTTTTTAAGAAAAGAGTAATCCCTTATATTAAGGGGAAGTATAAGGAGATTAATATTCTTATCTTAAAAATATATTAGTTATATTTAATAAACTACGTAATATATATAAATATACTAGTTAAAATAGATAGTTAGTAGATTATAATAATAATAGATTCTAGGGTATCTAGAAACTTTATCTCTAAAGTACTAGTATAGTTAGTAGGCTTATTAACGCGGAGAAAGAAGGATTTATATAACTTATAAATAGCTAATAGGTTAATACTATTAAAAGGAAGCGTAGATAAGGAGATAACCTCGCTACTATTTATAATTTAATAATATTATAAGGAAATATCCTTTAATATTATAAGAATAGCTACCTATTATATTATATTAGGTATGCCTTAATTAGAGAAGTATAACCTAGTAATTAACTAGAGAAGAAAAGTACTTAAGTTTAAGTAAACTAGTAATATTACTAGATTCTAACCTATATATTAATAGTAGATAATAGTAAATAAGAAATTAAATTAAAGAATAGTTAAGGTATATATTACCTTAATTTTAAATAAGGATAACCTTAAAATATAAGGATCTAACTTAATAGATACTAGTAGCGGTCTACTAGGTTAATAAGTTAGAGTTTTTAGAGTAACTAATAGTACTCCTAATATCTTATAAAAGTATTAAAGATAGAAACGCCTCTTTATAAAAGAGATAATAGTAAAAGCTCTACTTAAATACTAACCTTAAAATTATAAGATTAAACTTAAACTAAGAAAGGAACTAATATTTAAACCTATTTATATATTATCTAAAAAGGAACTTATAGTACTACGTAGGTACTTTAATAAGAACCTAAAAAAGGGATTTATTTAAGAATCTAAATTACTAGTAGGATATCTAATACTCTTTATAAAGAAGAAAGATAGGTTATTATAATTATATATAGACTATTAAAAGTTAAATAATATAACGATTAAGAATTATTACCTACTATTAAATATTAGCGAGTTATAAGACTAGCTAGTTAAAGTAAAGATCTTTATAAAGTTAAATCTTTAAGGAGCGTATAACTTAATTTAAATAAAAGAAGGTAATAAGTAGAAAATAGTATTTAGGACTTAATATAGATATTATAAGTACTTAGTTATACTATTTAATCTTACTAATATACTAGTAACCTACTAAGTATTAATTAATAATATTATACGAGCTTATTTAAATCTTATAGTAATTATATACCTTAATAATATATTAATCTACTCTAAGACTCTTAGGGAATATATCTCTTATATATAAGATATATTAATATATCTATTATAAGCGGGACTCCTCTTAAAACTAGAGAAATATAAGTTTTATAAGACTTTAATTAAGTTCTTAGGGTTTATAATAATAATTAAAGGCGTTTATATAAGCCCTAAGAAGATTTAAGTTATATAAGAATAGCTTATACTACACGATATTAAATTAGTATAAGGATTCTTAGGATTTACTAACTTTAATAGATGTTTTATAAAAGGCTACTCTAAGAAGGCCTTACTATAAATAGAAATTACTAAAAAGGATATAGGATTTTAATAGGATACTAACTAGAAGAAAGTATTTAAAGAACTAAAGTAAGCTTATATAAATCCTCTAGTACTTTATATATTTTAAAATAGAGAACTAGTATATATTAAGATAGATACTTTAGATCTTATAATTAGAGTATACCTCTATTAATAGAAAGATAGTAAATAGTATCTAGTAGTATACTACTTATATAAGATATCTCTAGTAGAATAGAATTATAATATATATAATAAGGAGCTTTTAGTAGTTATTTATTCTTTATAATATTAGAGAGTATATATTAAAAGTTATTTAGAACTTACTATCTTTACTAATTATAAAAACCTAGTAGGTTTTATAATTATAAAAGAGTTAAATTAATAGTAAGTTTAATAGTTTAAACTCCTTAAGTAATATAAGTTTAAAATTTAGTATACCCTAGGAAAAGATAATAGATAAGTAGACGCTTTAAGTAGATAATCTAATTATATATAAATAAAAGATATTACGACTTAGCCTATCTTAAAATAAGAGAATAATAGATTATTAATACTAGTAAGGAATCTAGTTATAATTATACGAGTTATAATATATATAATTCCTAATTTAAAGGAAGTATATAAGAATAATAACCTAGCTAGATAACTTAGGAAAGAATAGCTTAACTAGGACCTATTATTATATAAGTAGAAGTTATACTTACTACTAAGGGTAATAGAAGGAGTAATTAGGGATTATTATAATAATCCTCTACTAGGATATCTAGGAGTATCTAAAATATTAGAACTTATTTAAAGAGTATATATTATACTAAACTTATAGGCGTTAGTTAAGTAATATATTAAGGAATATATATACTACTAGTAGAATAAATCTATAAGATATACTAAGTATAAATAAATTTAGTTTATAGAAGTTCTAGATATACTATAAAAAGACGTTATAATAGACTTTATTATAAAGTTACCTTAGTTAGTTAACCTAGTAACTAATAATAAGTACGATTTAATAATAGTTATTATAAATAAACTTACTAAGTACGCTATTATAATCCTATATAAGGAATCTTATAATACTAGTTAGCTTGAATTTATTTTATTAGATAGACTAATTAGAGATTATAGTATACTAGAATTAATAACTTTAAATGGAGATAAACTCTTTATATTAAACTATTAGAAAACTTTAGTCGCGTTAATTAGAACTAAACTATAAATATTAATAGCCTACTACCTTTAAACGGATAGATAGACTAAATATACTAACTAGATAATAGAAGTATACCTTAGGTATTATATTAATAAGAGATAAAATAATTAGGTTATATTACTCCTAATAGCTTAATTAGTATATAACGATAAATAATTAGATATAATAAGGCTATTACTATTTTTTATAAACTACGGTTAATATATAAATCTATTTCTAGATCCTTAATAAAGACTAGATACTAAGAAAGCCTTAGTATTAACTTTAAATATAAAAAGCTTATATAAAGATATATAATATAAGATTAATAAGACTAATACTATTATAAAGAAGTTAGTAAATAAGAAAAGAAAATTAGGTCTTTAACTAAAGAAGGGGGATAAAGTATATCTCCTTATAGAGAATTTAAAAAGTATAAGACTAAGTAGGAAACTAGATTATATTAAAGTCGGACTATTTTTAGTTATTAGAAATAAAGGACCTATTAACTATAAGTTATAACTTCTACTTAATACTAAGATCTACCTAGTATTCTATATCTTAATATTAGAACTAGTAGACCCTAATATACCTTTATAAGAAACCTTCTACTATTATATAGAAGAAGAGAATGAATTTAAAGCTAAAAGAATTCTAGTATATAAGAGTTAGAAGTACCTAGTAAAATAGAAAGGATATAAAGATTTAGAAAGTACTTAGGAACTAATTAAAAACCTTGAGAACTACTAGAGCCTTCTATAATAGTTCTACTAATAATAGTAAACCTAGACTAATTAAAGTTAGGAGGGACTTTAACCTATTCTAAAGAAATATTAAAGAGGAAGTTATTAGGGGAAGAATTAGCCGTTTACTTATTAACCTTAACCTCCTTAATATTTTTTAGTTCTCCTTTAACTATTTCTCTTTAAACTCGCTCTAATATTTCTAGCTTTATAGTAAGACGAACTATTTAAGCCTAGGCCTCCTTTTAGAAAGCCTTCTACTCTACTAGCTTAGTATTACGCTATTTCTAAACGCGAGCCTAATAAGTAGGAGAGAAAGGAGCGAGATTATAGCTATAACCTAGACGGGCGTACTTTATATAGTAATTAGATAAACCCCCTACTTTATACTTCTCTAAGCGCCTAGCCTTTTTATAGTTCTTATAAACGTGTATTAAAGCTACTAGCGTAAGTAATAATAATAGTTAATAGTAGCGGAGAGAGCTTAATAGTTTATACCTATTAGTAGGTATTATAGAAGTTAGGATTATTAGGATAATAATTCTTAAAGGGGGAGCTAATATTATAAGTATAGACTAGCGGTCCTTATACTATACCTAGCGCAGGTACTTCTTATTATAATTAGGTAGATTAGTCTAAGGAGAGACTTAACTTATAAGTAGATTAGATAGGTTAGCCTACTAAACTATAAGATCTACGTATAAATCCTATAAAGCGATCTACTAAACTATACCTCTTAGTAGGATCTTATATATCTATATAAAGAGCGTGCGTTTTAGCTTAGATAGGAGCTTTATACTTAACTTATATTATTAACCTAGATATCTCCTAGATACTAAATATAATACTCTACTTATATTAGACTAGTTTAGTATAAAGCCTATTTACCTTAGTCCTTAATACTCCTCTCTATAAGATCTACCTAGACTCTAGAGCCTTCTAGTTAGAAGACGACGGGTTATAATATATTATACTATTAGAGTAGTAGCCCTTCTATAACCCTATTATCTTTAGTACGCTAAGTACCTAGGTTTAAGTCCTAGGTTATTATATAATTATAAGACTAATAGAGCTTATAAGAGGTACTACTACCTTTATAAGCCTTATAAATTAATTTATAATAATAGGATTTTAATATACTTTACTTATAATATATTAATAGATTATAAGTCCCTCTTACCTTTTATACTTATTTATTTAGCCTCTTTACTTATAACCCTATTATTACCTTCTAAGGTAGAAAGTTACCCTATTATACTACTTTTATAATATAGGTCGCTACCTTTAAAATTAAGGTAAAGGTAGTAATATACTTAAAGGAGTATAGTAAAACGCTTTTATATAAGTTATAAACCTCTAAGGAATTATTATACCTTAATATAAAAGTAGGCGGTTAAGTAGCTATTACTTTAAAGGGTATTTTAAATATAATAAAATAGCGGGTAAGTCCTTTTATTATATACTTTTTATAATATATATTAATACTTTTATAAGAGGAGTTAATTACCCTTATTATAATAGAGGTTAATAAGGAGTTAAGGGAGGTAAGTATATTATTAAAGTATTCTACTATCTTTATATAAGCTAATTATATAGTAGGAGGAGGATAATAATAATTTTAATAAGGGGGAGATAAAGGAGATAGAGGAGGATATAAAAGAGGAGGAAAAGGCTATTATACCTCTTACTATTATATTACCTACCTCTACTTCTACTACCCTTAACCGCCCTTCTTATAATAGTAGTATTATTAGTACTACCCCTTCTACTTATAAGATTTACGCCCCTTATACCCCTTACGCTCCTCCTACTCCTATTACCTCCGCTCCTACGCCTACTCTACCTACTTTACCTACCCCTACTAGAGATACTACCTTATCCTCTAGCTTATTTATTATAAGCCCTCCTTTATCTTTTATAAGCTCTAACTCGCCTTAATATATTCCCTTTAAAGAGCCTTAATACTACGCCTTTAAATAAATATTCTCTTTTTAAGTTATAAGGATTTTCCCCTTAATTAATTCTTTTCTTATATACCTCTTTATTAAAATCTCTATTATATAAATATAACTTATAACTTACCTTATATAACTTAACTTTATAATTAAATAATTCTATTATAATAATTATATACTAATATTTTACTTATAATATTTCTTTATTATATATATATTATTATATTCCTTTTATAAGTCTTTTATATTTATATCTTTAATAGATATCTATTAATTATATTCTATTCTATAATTAGACTATTTAATTAAGTAGTATTAAATACCTTTACTTTTTATTCTATCTAGGATTTATTCTACCTTATAATATTCTTTACTATTAATAAGTTCTAGAGGAGGTATAAATAGTTACTCGCCTTTATTAAGATAGCTTTAATATAATTTTAATAAGGAAATATAAAATATAGAATAGATTCTTTATACTATTAGAAGACTTAAGTAGTACGCCTAGTATCTAATTATATCTACTACTTTAAAGGGACTATTATATTCTTACTATAATAGAATATAAGTAATTTAAGACCTTAAGCTTATCGCAGCTTATTAGTTAGTTAATAAGTCCCCTAGATTCCTTTCTTAAACTAGCGCGAATATTAGAACTCTAATATTTCTTCGTATTCTACTAATATATATACCTACCCTTTATAATATTTTCTATTTAAATAAAGTTATATAACTTACTTACTACTATTTAATACTTTAAAATCTATAAAAATTAGTATAATAGTTTAGAAGATATATCCTTATAAATATATTTACCTATTAATATTAGTCTAACTATCTTATATCTTAGTATATTCCTACTACCTAACTAATTTTTTCTTCCTACCTTATTTTTATTATTTAATACCTTCTTATAAATATTATTCCTCCCCCTTATAATCTACGCCTTATAAGTTATACTAATTATCTTTAAAGTATATATTATTACCCTTCTTATATAGAATATAACTCCTCTAGCTCTCTACTAATACCTTTTAAGCGCGTAGCTCTTTCTAAGCTAGACCCTAATACTATTAATAAGAGGGTTAAATCTTATAAGAGTAATAGTATAAGGCGTATTAGACGCTTAAAGAAGACTAATTCTAGACCCTAAGTTAGATCTAGGAACCTACTAGTAAACCCTAGAGATATTATATTAATAGAACCTCGCCTTAGAGATATTATATTAATAGAACCTCGCCTTAAAGAAATACTATTAGGTACTCGCCCTTATAACTACCTTAATAAGGGTATTACTTACTAGTAATATATAGCTCTTACTAATATAACTATTTAAATAGTTATTCCGCCTAGGAACCCCTAATAACCTACTCCCCTAATCTTTAAAGAAGCCCCCTAAGAAATCGCCCCTCTACTAGCTCCTAAATATTATCTATATACGCGTTACTAGTATATCTACTAATAGGCTAATAAAGATAATAATACTAAATACTAACCCCCCGTTTAATAAGGCTTATACTAGTAGTAGAATAATATATATTAGGGGTAGATACTAGGCTAGAGATATTAAGTATATAAGGATCTTTAAATAGTAAGAGATATAAAGCTTTATAAGGTTAATAAATTATTTAATATCTCTAGTAATAAATACCCCTATTATAATATACTATTATAGAAAAATAAATATAGTAACTTAGGGGATAGTTAATAGCTATATTATAATAGTAGGAAGAATAATTAGCTATCTTCTAACTAGTTATATAAGCTAGCTAATATAGACTTATTACTTAAAGGGTTATAAAAGGAGGCTAAGCTTAAGATATAATTTATTAATAATTTACTTAGTAATATAAATAATATTATTATTAATAGATAGTTTATATAAAGGAGGACTATATATAATAAGGAATTTTTAGATAATATTATTAGTTATAATAACTATCTATTCTTTATTAATAAGGGTATAACTAATATTAATACTTATATTAATTAAACTACCTTCTAGGTTTAAAGGTCTATTTATTATATAATAGGTCCTCTTATTACTAATAATAGACTTAAGCTAAAATTCGCCTAGATTTATATACTAGATAGTATATAGAAGTAACTAGATATTTACTATTAATATTTTAATAATTTAAATTAAAATACTCTTACTTCTACTTAATATACCCTTTAATCTATTAACTTATATATCTAGAGGTTTAAATCCTATTATAACTACCTTAAAAAGGATTAATTATAATATTCTATTAATACTATAAGCGTTTATATCTAATAGTTAAATCTTAAATAATAGGATAAGAGTACTTATAATTACCCTACTTTTATAAGAGTCGCTTATATTATAATAACTCCTAATAATATTATAAGAGGCTAGATTAAGTAGGATATTTATATTAAAACTATTAAGGAGGGTCTTATATTAATCCCTAATTAGTATCCTTCTTATATAACCCTTTAATATCCGCTTCTATTTCTATTTAGTAAATAGTTATAGTATAACCGCCTCCTATTAACCGGCTATTAGCTTCTAGGCGACTATCTACTATATATATCGCGATAAAACCGTATTACTAGTATACTTACCTAGTATACCTTAATTAGTAGTAATAATAAGTTAGAGTAGAAAGAGGGTAGTAACTTTAAGTAGGAATTAGACTAATATATTACTAGCGAGTATATACCTTAAGATTATAGTAGGTCTTAGTAAGTAATAAGATATTAATTTTATATAAAATAGATATAAGTAAGATTATATAATATAATTTCCTATTTATTTTCTAGATTTAAATCTACTTAGTTATAAATAGTTCTAAATTATTTAGATAATAGTTAAAGGATAGTTAATATAATTTAAATAATTAGCTAATTAATATTTAAATCTAGCTTAATTTCTTTAATTATACTATTAATAGTAGATATCTATTTAACTACTAGGTTACTAATATCTAGATATTAATAGAGCTTAATAACTTAAATTAGTATTATTAGAATTAATAGACTATTTAAGTAGACTACTACTCTAGCTTAATAGATAGGCTTAGTACTAATCTAGATATCTTACTTAAAGATATTAGTAGTAAAGTAACTATCCTCCTATTAATAATACTAGGAACCTTATATACTATAAAAGTAAGAATATAAGATACTATAATAATAGTCTAAAAAAGGGGTAAACCTAAAATTTTTATTACCTTTATATATAATCCTAAGTAGCCTAATATTTAAAGCTTACTAGTATCTAGTTAGATATTAGAGTACTATTATAACCTAATTACCTGTATCTTTAATTAGAAGCTCTAGGAGCTAATAAAAGACCTCTTTAAAGAATACGTCTTTAATATTTATATAAGCTACTATTATATTATTAAGTTTTAGAAGTAAGGTCTCTTATATACTTATATTCTCCTTATTATATAAGAAGAGGATTAGATCTAGATAGTTAGTAATATTAATAGTATTATTTAAGTATTTATCCCTCTTTAATAAGATAATAATATATTATATAAGTTAGTCTTATAATATATAATTTATAATTACTATACTAGGATCCCTAGTAATAGATATTTTAGTTAGAAGAAGAATTATTATAGTAAGGCTTTTTTAAAGGATTTTTACTAAGAGACGTCTTTTATATTTAATAGAAGTTATCCTTTCTATAAATATCTAGTTAGCCCCCTTAAACCTAATTCCTCTATTAATAATAGGTAGGTTATCCCTTATAACTTATACCTATTAAAGAAATATAGTACTTATATTAATATTAAGATTTATAACTCTATTAAATCTATTTTCTATCTATATAAATATATTTATAAGGGATTAGATTAAGCTAATATCTCCTTTACTAGGAGTTATACGTGTAATAATAATAACCCCGCTCTTAATAACTAGCCGTAATAGTAAGAGGAGTTAGTAGATAAGATTACTAAATTTTAGTCCGCTTAATAAATTAGGTCTATTAAAGCTATTTAGAAGATACTCTTATTTAGTATAAGTTTTATAAAGCCTTATATAAAGCGTTTATAAATCTACTTCTTAAATTAGTAGTATACCTATTTTAAGCTAGCTAATAACTAGGCTACTAATAAGGCTATTAAATAAAAGCTAATAGATAGTAATAAGCTTTATAAGATTATATTAATAGAGTTTTTTAATATAAACTATCTTATTAAAGAAGCTTATAATAATAGTTAGTTATAACCTTTTATAAAATAGAACGGGAAACGTCTTACTATTATAAGAGATCTACTTAACTACTTATACGCGGATTTTCCTAAGGTCTTTATATAGAATAAAAGAAATAAATATTAGAAAATATATAAAAGGGGGGAGACTCTTAAGCGTATTAATTTTATTAGTCTTAAAATTAAAGATCTCTACTATTACTAACTACTCCTCTATTATATTAAGGGGGCTATATTATTTAATAACTTCTAGATAGTAGATAGCTAGCTAATAGGATAGAAGGAAGCTTATATAAAGCTTAAGTTAACTAAAAATAATAGATATACTAATAAGATCCTTAATAAGGGAAAGGATTTTTAAGGAGGTTATAAGCTACGTAGTCTCTTTATATTAGTATTAGTTAAACTCTAACCTACTAATACCCTTACCTTATAAAATAAGTATAAGGAGTATATCTTAAATAACTACTTATACCTCTTATAATAAGATTTTTTAATACTTTAAATACTAGATAATTACTATAAGTAATAGTTATTTATAAAATAGTATACCCTTTATCTAATTAATAGCTAATTAGAATATTAATTAACTCTTAAATATACTAAGAATCTAACTTAATATAATCTACTTATTCTAACTATCCTATTTAATAATTTTAATAATATTTTAAATAGACTTTTATAAGAAGAAATATCTTACTAAATTACCCTTAATAAAGCTAAGGTCTTATAAAATAAACTAAATACTAATTAATACTATACTACTAATTAAATTATTACCGCTATTAATAATAATACTAATAATAAATTTAGTACTTTAAGTATACTATTCTTCTTTAATAGTATTAGGGGGACTAGTAAGATAATAGTTTAAAATACTATTATAAAAAGGCTACGTTCCTAGTAAAAGGTTACTTTAATAGTAGTATCTTCTAGTATTATATTAATACTATTATAAGGAGGTTAGACTACTTACTTATAATTTAAAATACCCCTAAACTTAAATACTACCTCTTTATATAAGATTAAGAAGGGGACTAATCTCGCTAAGCTAATTAAACGAGCTTATATTATCTTTTAAGATAAGTCTCTTATATAAAGTTAATATAATATAGAAGTTATTAGTTATAACCTTTAAGATATTTATAGTAATAACTAGGCTTATTTTAAGGGTAAAGTAGTCTACTTTTATAAGGATTTCTAATAAATACTCCTAGTTATTCTAAGAGGATCTAGTAACTAAGTTATTAAGGTATATCTTTAAAAGGCCTATTTCTAGAATAAGGTTATATATTTAAATCTTACTATTAAGAAGTAACTTAATAATCCCGACTTAATAGATATTATATATTATAAAATAGGACTATTTATAAGCGACTTAATAATCCTAACCTAATAGATATTATATATTATAAAATAGGACTATTTATAAGTAATCTCCTCGCTATTAGTAATAGTATTAATATCTAGAAAAGCCCTACTACTAATAAAGATATATTATATTAGAAATATAATTATACTTTAAGAAACGCTATTAGTAATTTATTTAAGAATATTTATACTAATATTAGGATAAATATCTCTTAAAGGGTTTATCTATTAGAATAAGCTACTCTTACTATTACTAATAAAGATATTACTAGTATTAATACTAAGATAATATTACGTATCCCTAGTAATATAATAACCTACTAGAGTATTAATTATATTATATTAGAAGAAGATAATAAACTCTTCCCCTTTAAATACTTTTATAAGTTTTATAAACCCTCCCTACTATCTTATAAGCTATATATTAAGCTAGGCGTACTAGTTATACTATTAAGGAACCTTAATCTATTATATCTATATAATAGGATCTAATTATAAGTAACTAGATATAGTAAGTATATCTTTAAAGGGGAGATTATAAGTAGTACTTATAATAGTAAGAAGGTAATACTATTTAAGACGCCGTTATAATCTAAAGAAAATAATAGGTAGATTCCTACCCCCTTTATTTATAAATAGTACCTTATCTAACTAGTATTTACTCTAACTATTAATAAATTATAAAGTTAATTAATAAAGTATATAAGTATTAACTTATAAACTAGGCCTACTTTTAGTTATAATTAGTTATATATAGCCCTATTATAAGTAATAAGATAAGGAAACCTTTATATTATTAGACTTAAAACTCCTAAATATATATCTAGCTAAATAATAAGAAATATTATATATAAGTAGGTACTATTAGATAATAAATAGACTACTCCTAATATATTAGTTATAACTTATTATTAATACTTAAATCCTATTAATAGCTACTTAGTAACTTATAAGAATACTAATTATAATATTAAAAGTATAAAAATAGCTTAATATTATACTTAGTTATATAGTTATATCTTTATATTAGATTATACTATTAGACTTTTTAATAATAAAAATAAGCTATTCTATTATTTAATTTATTAAATACTACTAGTTAAACTTTAAAGGGCTAGATAAATACTAAGTTATATAAACTCTTATATCTAATAGATTCCTTTATATTAATATAATAAATCTAGTATAACTATTAATAATTATTATAAGAGTATAAAAGATATATTATAATATAAGAGGTATAATAATTTAAGAATTATATTAAATAGTCTAGTAGTATAAAAGTTATTAGTAGAATAGAATATTACTATATTAGATATCTTATAATTAGTTAGTTACTTAGTAGATAGTATTAGTCTTTTAATACTTCTATCTTAATAATAATAATATCTTTTCTTAATAATAACTAATATAATAAGTTATCTAATAATAGTATACTTAGTTATATCCTATTATTTATAAATAGTAATATTATAATAGAGTTATAATATAAGTAGGCCTAATAACTATTTATTAATACTTTAATACTAGGTAACTATTATAAATAATCCTTAAGATTTAAAATTAATATTTTTAGTAATATTTACCTTATATCTCTTATAATACTTAAGGGGGGTCTTAGTATTTATAAAAGTTTATATAAATATTAATTATATTTAGACTTAAATTTACTTTATAACTATTATTACTTACTAATAAATAAAAGAATTATACTTTTAAGTATACTTTTCCTAAGTAAAAATCTTGAATTTTTATAAGTATTTTCTAGTACTTATATAATAGCTTTTAATTTAATCTTTTCTACTTTAAATTCTTTATAACTAATATTACTAGTTCTCTTATTATATAAGACTTTAAAATATAAAGTTTATTATAAAACTTTATAACTTATATTTAAATAGTCTACTATTAATCTACTAGCGTAGCTCTTACTTTTAAAAGGTTTTTTATATAGTCTTTAATTATAAGTACTCCTTCTTTTAAAAAGTTATCTCTAACTTTATCTTTTATATATAAATTATATCTATATATTATATAGAATAGTAAATAACTTAGTATAATATAAATACTATTATAATACGCGAATTTAGCTATTAAGAGTAATATAACCTAATTATTTTATTCTTTATTTAAAAATACTTTAAGGTAATATTTTAATATTTAGTTCTAGTATTTAATCTATCTATCTATTTATAAATAAAAGGTAGTACTTAGTTATCTCTTTATTTTTATATAATAGTAGACTTCTAACTAATAGATACTTATAAATAAGGATCCCTAATCTAATATAAGACCTATTAGTAAATTATATTATAATACTATATTTTTAAATAAGATCTTAGCTAATTTAATAGTAGTATAAGTACTTTTAATTAGAAGGTATTAGACTATCTTTATATACCTATTAATAAGTATAAGAATAGAATTATATATAGAATTTCTATATTTACTAGGTAGTAAGCTTATAATAAAATCTATAAAAAGTTCTTTTTAAGGCCCTTTAAGTTATAGTAAGGATACTATATTATTATAAGGTTTATATCTAGGAGCTTTTACCCTTTAATATATTTTATAAGTTTAGATATATAACTTAGTATCTACTAATATTCTACTCTAATAATACTTATATTAGAGTAACTTTAAGGTTTTCTATAACTTAAAATAGCTTATTAAAGTATTATTATAATACCTTATAATAATTTCTATATATAATACTAAATTATCTAGTATATAAAGTACTCCTTTAAATCTTAGTAATCCTATTAAATTAACCTTTTAAGGCTATTTAATAGTATTTTACTTAGAAGTTATATACTTTACCTTATCTTTCTATTTAATAATAAATAGATTATTACTTTATAATAAGAGGATAAGTTTTTTTAGGAATTCTAATCTAGCTTTATAAGCTATTTTAAGTCTAGTAACTACTCTTACTAGTACTTATAAGATATATTATTTATAACTAATAACCCTAGTAATAGGATTAAGTAGTAGTACGACTATATTACTTTAATACTAAGAAGGTAGCTTTATACCCCTTCTATCTAAGTTTTTAAGCTTAGTTAAGGGTTTCTTAAACCCTTTTAAGCTAGATAAGTCTATATATTTAGTTATTTCTTCTAGCTACTTCTAACTAGAGATAATACTTCTTAAATTTACTAGCTTATTTTATAAGGTAGATAGGAGCTAGTTAAATAATCTTCTTTACTATAATAGAATATAGGAATATTAGAACCCTAAGCTTATTATACCTTATCTATTAGTTATAAGTACCCTAGATTCCTTTCCTAGACTAGTATAAATATTAAAAGTCTAATATTTCTTTATATCCTACTTATATCTACACCTAAGCTCTATAATATTTTCTACTTAAATAAAGTTATATAAGATATTTATAACTATTTAAAGCTTTAAAAATTATAAAAATTAGTATAATAGTTTAGAAGATATATCTTTATAAATAAATTTACCTACTAAATTCTATATACTAATAGCTAGAATAATTAGATTAATAATAAAAATCCTATTATTATTTATAAATTACTTATTCTATTATATTACCTACTAATATATCTAATATTAGTCTAAATAAGAGGAAATACCTATTTTATTACTAGGTATATAATACTATTAAAATAATTTATATTAGTCTATTAGTATATTAGCTAATACTATCGTATTTATAAGTTAAAATATCTAATTTACTTTCTACTATTTATCTTACCTACTAACGTATCTAATATTAGTTTAAATAAGGGGAAATATCCGTCTTATTACTAGGTATATAATACTATTAGAATAATCTATATTAGTCTATTAGTATATAAGCTAATACTATTATATTTATAAGCTACCTATTTACTAAAACGTCTAATATACTCCTTACTATTTATATTACCTACTAATATATCTAATATTAGTTTAAATAGGGGGAAATATCCGTCTTATTACTAGGTATATAATACTATTAGAATAATCTATATTATTATATAAGTATATAAGCTAATACTATTATATTTTATAAACTACCTACCTACTAATATATCTAATATACTTCCTACTATTTATCTTACCTACTAATATATCTAATATTAGTTTAAATAGGAGGAAATATCCGTCTTATTACTAGGTATAAAATACTATTAGAATAGGTATATATATCTAATATAACTAATACTATTATATTTATAAGCTACCTACCTACTAACGCGTCTAATATACTCCCCGCTATCTACCTTACCTACTAAATACTAGGTAGTAGGGGTAATTTTCTAATATAAAAATCTTGAATTTTTATAAGTATTTTCTAGTATCTTAATAATATTATAATTAGGTCTATATAATAAAGTATTTATAGAATTCTTCTTACTAGGTTAATATTTAATATTAAAGTTATATATAACTAAATAAATAGCTTATTAAACTTAATAATTATTTAACTACTTTACTTATATAAATCCCTTAAGATTATTATAATTTATAAGTACTTTAATAGTATAATAACTACCTTTCACGTAGTATTACTATTACTTAAAGGCTTTAATAATTACTAATAGCTCTTAATTATATATCTTATACCTAGTCTTAGTAGGTATTAATTTATAAGACTAGAAAGCTACTAAATACTAAGCCCTATTATTATCCTATTAAGATAAGATAGTAGTTATAATAAAATTAGATATATCTATTTTAATCTAAATTTTATTATTAAGATTAAAATGTATTAAAATAGATATAGTTATAAAGGTATAATATAAGTTATAAAATACCTTCTCTTTATTAGTACCTTATATAAATAGTCCTAACTTCTTCCTATTCTTACTACCTTTTAAAAGGCTAGTTAAAAGGGATACTATTTATAAATAGTAGTATATAAAACGCTAGTAGAAGTTTATAAATTCTAAGAATACTTAGACTTCCTAATATATAGTTAGTACTAGTTAGTCTTAAATAGTAAATACCTTATAACTATCTATTAATATACTATTAGTACTTATAATAAATCTAAGGAATTCTATTAAATTAGTATAGAATTTATATTTCTTTTAATTTATATAAAGCTAAAACTTCTATAACTACTTAAGTACCTAGTAGATATATTACTTATAACTTAAGATATCTTCTAAATAAATTAAAATATTATTAAGGTATATTATATAAGTAATATCTATTAAGCCTATTAAAGCTCTATTAATATAGGCTTAGAATATAACTAAGGTATTTACTAACTTAAATAGTATAACTAAATATTTAAAATAGCTATATTATATATAAAATACTATCTTCTACTTATTACTCTTATAAATATAAATCTTATAATAAGTATCTTTAAGGTCTAACTTAATAAATATCTTAATATCTTATAAGTAATTAAGTATTTTATTAATTAGAGGGAGAGGATAATAATTCTTTACTATTACTTTATTTAACTTATAATAGTTAATATATAATTATAAGCTACTATCCTTCTTTAATATAAATAAAATAGGAGCTCTTATAAGATTAGTAGACTCTTATATCTAACCCTTTAACTTAGTATTATCTAAGTAGATATATAGAGTTTCTAACTCCTTTTATAATAAATTATAGATAGGGTTATAAGGAGGCTTATAACTATTTATATTAATAGCGTAGTCCTTAGGCTTAAATAGGGGTAGTCGTCCTACCTCCTTATTTAAAAAGATATTTAAAAAGTTATAAAGACTTTTAAGTAGCTTTAATACTTTACTATTAAAGCTTTAAGTTTCCGCTTAAGATAACCTAGTATAAATAATAGTATAAATTACTAATTCGCCTTTAAAGGTATTTATAAACGCTTATAACTTTAAGATAGATACGCTAGTAAAGTTTAATAGAAATTACTACTTTTAACTCCTTAGATCTACTTATACCCTAGCTTCTAATAAGGTAGGTATATTAAGAATAATTAGTAACCCCTTCTTTTTAATTATATAAAATATACTAATATATTAACCTAGCTATCCTTAGTTATTAATAAGATAGTACTCTACTTAGTATATACTATAATAATAGACTAACTAACTATTTATCTATTTAAGAATTAGTAGCTAATAGCTCTCTAGGGGTTTTAAGTTATATTATTTAGTAAAGCTTTAAGAGATAATATTAATCTCCGCTCTTATATCTATTAAAAAGTCTATATAATCTTATATACCTTATATATTAATAGAACTACTAATATTAATATTATAAATTAATAATAAACCCCTTTTAATAAGTAAGCGCCCTAGTATTAAGGTCCTAATAGAGACGCGCTTCCTTTTTTTTAGTTTAGTAGTCCCTTTTCTAATAGTATTAATAGGTATTATATTTAAGTTCCTAAGTATCCTAGGCCTATAATAGTCCTTATTATAATACCCCTTCTTCCCGTAGTTTAAATATATTAACCCTTCCTTAGTATCTAGTAACTTATTATAACTACTAGCGGGTTAAATACTTCCTACTTTTATAGAAGGATTAATACCTCTATCTTAACTTCCTTCCCTCTTCTAACTTTTATTCTACCTATTAGAATAATCCCCTTTTTTAGTAATATAACTATTACCCGCTATTATTCTAATATAATACCGCTAGTTATTCTCTAATTAAGTAGTAAGGGTAATTAAGCTTTCTTTAGTTATAAGAAGGTCTTAATAATTTATAAGGGCCTTTTAAAGGTCTAGGTATAACTTTATAAAGAAGTTAATCTATTAATATTCCTCTAGAAAAAGAGGAATTTATAATTTAATCCTACTTAGATATATATTAAAGCTTTATACTAATTATTTAGGATTTTATTATATATTTAAGTATAATTATATATTATAAAGCTAGTAGTTTACTAGGTCTTTAATAAGGTTTAGTAAGTATTAAGTAAAGTACTTTTAAGTAACTTCTCTCCCTAATAATAACTTTTTATAATAATCTTATAACTTAGTAGGTTCGCCTTCTAAGAATTATATAGCCTAAGTAACTTTTATAAACTTAGTTAGGAATTTATTAAGTATTAGTTAAAATATAATATTTATAATATAATACTATTTCTTATACTTATATATATTCTTCCCCTTATAAAAGGGTAAGTCCTTAGACTTTAAGTAGCTTCTAAAGTATTAATTATTAGATTCTTCTAACTAGCCTCTAGTAGACTAACTTAGTATAAAACTACTAAAGATAAACTCTACCCTAGAGTCTAATATACCTTATATATTAATACCTTAATTTAAAGGGTAGTCCTTTATTAAGCCTAGTCCTAACCCTTATTATATCCCGCTTAATAATCTACTAGTAATTTACTATAAATCTAGTAAAGTTCTATCTACTTCTACTTATAATTAAGCTACCCTTTCTTAAATACCTTAAAGCTTTCTTTCCTTTATTAACTACTCTTCTTTAATTTTAGTAGTAGTAATAAGTTTATTAAGTATAATTATACTAGTAAGAGTTTTATTAGAAATTCTATTACTAGGTATATTATTTATTACTTTAATATCTCTTATATTAGACTCTAGTATTATATTAATTTTATTATACTAGACTTCTAATATATCTTTATCTTATTTAGTATTAGATATCTTTATATTACTATACTATTATAATCTAGACTATCCCCCTTTAAAGGTAGAGAGATTAGAACTATTAGGAATTAGATTAAAAGGCTAGTTCTTAAAGGTTAAAATAGATAGTATAAACTATTAGTAAGTAGATAGTATTATAAAGGTAGACTTAATACTTTAATAACTTTATAATTATAAAAGAACTAATCTCTACCTTCTAAGAAGGTAGAAGGAGGACTATTTAAATACCCTTTAAAGAAGCTACCTAGCCTCTTAGATATCTAGATAAAAGGATATCTATTAAGATAATAAGAAGTTAAACTAATACTACTAGGATATTACTAGTAAGCTATATTATACTAGCTAGATATATTAAGATATCCTAATAATAATATAATATAAACCTACTTAAGAAATAGCTAGTATACTATCCTTATTACTTATATATTAAAGAGATTATAACTCTAGAGGTTTAAATACTATTAGCTTTAAGACGGCTTAATAACTATTTAATTAAATAGCTATCTTTAAAGTTAAAGTAGTAAAGTCTTAATATAATACTATTAATATAACCTTATAAAGGGGAAGAGGCTTAATAGATCTATTAGAGCTTATTATAAGGTATAATATAACTACTTCTATATATATACTTCTAATAGGAGTTATAATAGTAGTAATAGTAATAAATTAGAATTATAAGAGAGTAAAATATAATAAACCCCTAATATTTATTAGCCTTTTAATAGATATCTATTTATAGATTATTAATTATAATAACTTCTTTAACTTATAAATTATTAAAGGCTTTAATACTTAAGTATTTATAGTATATACCTATCTTAAACTTAAAATTAGAATAAGGATATAACTTATAAGGTTATTAAGTCTTTAAAAAACCTTTAAGAACTAGGATAAGTTATAAGTATAATTATTAGAGAATTACTCTATTAGGGATATTAAATTAGATATAAAGTTAAAAATAGACTATATATATATAAGAAATAGGGAGTTAATAAAATTTTATTAATAGATTTAAGACCCTAGTAATAGATCTATTTTAAAATAATTTAGTAATTTATTATACTTTTAAGAAAAAGCTATTAGCTAAAATCTTAGATTATATCTACTAGTTATAATAGTAACTACTAAATATATTTATAGGATTTAAGATTATAATATAATAAGCTAAAAATTATATTAGAGTTAAAAAGTAGACCTTAAAAGATTATAAGGAGGTAGAATAAAGTTAATAAAAAAGGGTATAATTTATTAATAACTATCTTAATAAAGAAGATATAAGATACTCTCCCTTATATAATAAATTAAATAATATAAACTTTAAACTATTAGGGTTAAATAGTAAGAAGAGGGCTAATATTTATAATAACTATTAGAAGGCTTAAAGGGGTTAAAGGGTATATATATATTATAAGTAGAAGAAATATTAAGTTAAAGACTATATTAATAGACTTATTAACTACTTCTATCTAAAAAATAATTACTTATAATACCTAAGATAGTATTATAAGTTATATTAGTCTTAGAAGAGTACTTTATAACTTAGAAATTAGCCCCTTTAAGATAAGTAAGATATAACTTAGAGTATTAGTTATAAAAGCTATAATATACCCTTAAAAAAAGTTCTTATATCTTACTTTATTAGATATATTTAATAAGGTTTATAATAAGGACTATATCTTAATACTTATATAAATATAGAAAAACTATTTTAACTTATACTATTAATATATAAAATTAATCTTATAAGCTTTAAATAATTATAAAGTTATAGCGAATTTTATTAATTAAGACTAGGTCTAAATATTAAGTCTTATATCTCTAAATACTAATATAGTTAAGGTAGTTAATATAAATAAAAGGATAATTAGCCCTACCTTATTATAAGTATATATTTATATTAAAATTAGTACTTTAAGTAGATATTACTCTTATTATACTTTTAAACCTATTTTTATATAAGGTTATTAGATAATTCTAGGCCTTTTATAACTTTAATAAATTAATCCTATTATAAATTAAACTAAGAGAAAGGTTAGTATATCTAATAATATTAAAATATTAAATTAAATAGACTTTAATAATAAGGTAGAAGGAGAGACTATTTATACTTATTACTTTATAATTAAGAAAGCTAACTAATTATACTTAAGGGTCTTACTAGTAAAGTACTTAGAATATATAGATATTTTTAGTAAGGAGGTAGGAAGTAAGTTACTACCTTATTATAATAAACTTAATTATACTATTAACTTTTAATTAGAAATTATATTACCTTTTAACCTACTTTATAACTTATTAGAGACTAAGTTAGGTATCTTAAAAGCGTATATTAAATAGAATCTTAAATTAGGCTTTATTAAATACTTAAAATTAATAGCTAGGATACTAATCCTATTTATATTTAGGGGTTAATTAATATTCTAATTAGCTATTAATTAGGTAAAAGGCGTACTATTCTATAAATAACTATTACTTATAATAATTATCTAGTATTTAAAGCGTTAAAAATCCTATTATAAGAGGTATAAATAGTTATTTAAGATATACTCCTTATACTTATTTTATAAGGTAAGGGTATTAGTAGGTTAGAGTTTAACTAATACTAATATAAAGAGACTACGTAACTTATAACCTCCTTAAAAATCCTTTCCCTTATTAAGGATCTTATTAGTATATCTATTATTTTTAGTTAATCTAAGCTTTATATAAGCCTCCTTCTATCCTATTAGCTAGCTATCTATTATCTAGAGGTTATTAAATAATATAGCCCCCTTAATATAATAGAGGAGTAGTTAGTAATAGTAGAAATCCTTTATTTTTAGACTAATAAAATTAATACGCCTAAGAGTCTCCCCCTTTTTATAGATTTTTTATTATTTATTTCTTTTATTCTATATAAAGAACTTAGGAAAATCCGCGTATAAATAGTTAAGTAGATCCTTTATAATAGCTAGATATTTCCCGTTCTATTTTATAAAAGGTAATAGCTAACTATTATTATAAGCTTTCTTAATAAGATAGTTTATATTAAAAAACTCTATTAATATAATTCTATAGAGCTTATTACTATCTATTAGCTTTTATTTAGTAGCCTTATTAATAGCCTAGTTATTAGCCGGCTTAAAAAGGGTATACTATTAGTCTAGAAGGTAGATTTATAAACGCTTTATATAAGGCTTTATAATACTTATACTAAATAAGAGTATCTTCTAAATAGCTTTAATAGACTTAATTTAGTAAGCGGACTAGAACTTTATAATCTTATCTACTAACTCCCCTTACTATTACGGCTAGCTATTAGGAGTAGGGTTATTATTATTACGCGTATAATTCCTAGTAAAGGAGATATTAGCTTAATTAGGTCCCTTATAAATATATTTATATAGATAGAAAATAGACTTAATAGAGCTATAGATTTTAATATTAATATAAGTACTATATTTCTTTAATAGGTACGGGTTATAAGGGATAACCTACCTATTATTAATAGAGGAATTAGGTTTAAAGGGGCTAACTAGATACTTATAAAGAGGATAACTCCTATTAAATATAAAAGATATCTCTTAGTAAAAAATCCTTTAGAAAAGCCTTACTATAATAATTCTTCTCTTAACTAAAATATCTATTACTAGGAATACTAGTATAGTAATTATAAATTATATACTATAAAACTAACTCTTATAATATATTATTTTCCTATTAAAGGGGGATAAATACTTAAATAAAGCTATTAATATTACTAACTATCTAGATCTAATCCTCTTCTTATATAATAAGAAGAATATAAGTATATAGACCTCGCTTCTAAAACTTAATAATATAATAGTAGGCTATATAAATACTAAGGATATATTACTTAAAGAGGTCTATTATAAGCTCGTAGAGCTTCTAATTAAAGATACGGGTAATTAGGTTATAATAGTACTCTAATATCTAACTAGATACTAGTAAGCTTTAAATATTAGGCTACTTAGGATTATATATAAAGGTAATAAAAAAATTTAGGTTTACCCCTTTTTAAACTATTATTATAGCGTCTTATATTCTCGCTTTTATAATATATAAGCTTCCTAGTATTATTAATAGGAGGATAGTTACCTTACTACTAATATCTTTAAGCGAGATATCTAGATTAGTACTAAGCCTATCTATTAGGCTAGAGTAGTAGTCCGCTTAAATAGTCTATTAATTCTAATAATACTAATTTAAGTTATTAAGCTCTATTAATATCTAGATATTAGTAGCCTAGTAGTTAAATAGATATCTACTATTAATAGTACGATTAAAGAAATTAGGCTAGATCTAGATATTAATTAGCCGATTATTTAAATTATATTAACTACCCCCTAGCTATTATCTAAATAATTTAAAACTATTTATAATTAAGTAGATTTAAGTCTAGAAAATAACTAGGGAAATATATTAAATAGTCTTATATATATCTATTTTATATAAAATTAATATCTTATTACTTACTAAGACCTACTATAACTTTAAGGTATATACTCGCCGGTAATATACTAGTTTAATTCCTACTTAAAGTTACTACCCTCTTCCTACTCTAGTTTATTATCGCTACTAATTAAGGTATACTAAGCGAGTATATTAGTAATATAGTTCCGTCGTAATATATATAGTAGATAATCGCCTAGAAGCTAGTAGCTAGCTAATAGGAGGTAGTTATACTATAATTATTTATTAAAGGGAAATAGGAGTAGATATTAAAGGGTTATATAAGAAGGATACTAATTAGGAATTAATATATGGCCCCCCTTAATAGTTTTAATATAGATATCCTATTTAATCCAGCCTCTTATAATATTATTAGGAGTTATTATAATATAAGCTACTTCTATTAAAGTAGGATAATTATAAGTATCTTTATCCTATTATTTAAGATTTAACTATTAGATATAGACGCTTATAATATTAATAGAATATTATAATTTATTCTCTTTAAGGCGGTTATAATAGGATTTAAACCCCTAGATATATAAGTTAATAGACTAGAGGGTATATTAAGTAGAAGTAAGAGTATTTTAATTTAAATTATTAAAATATTAATAGTAAATATCTAGTTACTCCTACGTACTATCTAGTATATAAATCTAGGCGAATTTTAGCTTAAAGCTATTATTAGTAATAAGAGGACCTATTAGATAATAAATAGACCCTTAGATCTAGAAGGTAGTTTAATTAATATATATATTAATATTAGTTATACCCTTACTAGTAAAGGAGAGATAATTATTATAACTAATAATATTATCTAAAAATTCTTTACTATATATAGTCCTCCTTTTTATAAACTATCTATTAATAATAATATTATCTATATTACTAAGTAATTTATTAATAAATTACATCTTAAGCTCTACCTCCTTTTAAGGCCTTTTAAGTAATAAGTTAATATTAGCTAGTTTATATAACTAGTTAGAAGATAGCTAATTATTCTTTCTACTATTATAATATAGCTATTAACTATCCCTTAAGTTACTATATCTATTTTTCTATAATAGTATATTATAATAGAGGTATATATTACTAGTAATATTAAATAATTTATTAACCTTACTAGAAAATACTTATAAAAAATTAAGATTTTTACTTTAGAAATTACCCCTACTACTTAGTATTTAATAGGTAAGGTAAATAGTAGGGAGTATATTAGATATAGACTAATAGACTAATATAGATTATTCTAATAGTATTATATACCTAGTAATAAGATAGATATTACCTTCTATTTAAACTAATATTAGATATATTAGTAGGTAAGCTAAATATTAAGAAGTATATTAGATATATTAGTAGGTAGCTTATATATATAATAGTATTAGCTATATTATATATATATACCTATTCTAATAGTATTCTATACCTAGTAATAAGATAGATATTTCCTTCTATTTAAGCTAATATTAGATATATTAGTAGGTAGATATTAGATATATTAGTAGGTAATATAAATAGTAGGGTTTTTAACTTATAAATATAATAGTATTAGCTAATATAATAATATACTAATTTAGACTATACTAATAATATTACCTACCTAATAATAAGATAGATATTACCTTCTATTTAAGCTAATATTAGATATATTAGTAGGTAATATAAATAGTAGGGTTTTTAACTTATAAATATAATAGTATTAGCTTATAGACTTATATAATAATATAAATTATTCTAATAGTATTACCTACCTAATAATAAGACGGATATTTCCTCCTATTTAAGCTAATATTAGATATATTAGTAGGTAGATTTTAGATATATTAGTAGGTAATATAAATAGTAGAATTTCTAGCTTATAAATATAATAGTATTAGCTTATAAACTTATATAGTAATATAGATTATTCTAATAGTATTTTATACCTAGTAATAAGATAGATATTTCCTCCTATTTAGGCTAATATTAGATATATTAGTAGGTAAGATAAATAGTAATATATTAATAGATAGCCGGCTTATATATATAATAGTATTAGCTATATTTTATATATATACCTATTCTAATAGTATTTTATATCTAGTAATAAGACGGATATTTCCCTCTATTTAAGCTAATATTAGATATATTAGTAGGTAGATATTAGATATATTAGTAGATAAAGTAAATAGTAGGATTTTTAACTTATAAATATAATAGTATTAGCTAATATAGTAATATACTAATATAGATTATTCTAATAGTATTACCTACCTAATAATAAGATAGATATTCCCCCCTATTTAAGTTAATATTAGATATATTAGTAGGTAAGATAGTAGAATAAGTAATTTATAAATAATAATAGGATTTTTATTATTAATCTAATTATTCTAGCTATTAGTATATAGAATTTAGTAGGTAAATCTATTTATTCCGATATATCTTTTATACTACTAGATTAATTTTTATTATTTTTAAAGTATTAAATAGTTAAAAGTAAGTTATATAACTTTATTTAAGTAGAAAATATTATAGAGCGTAGGTATAAATATAAGTAGAATATAAATAAAAGTTAGACTTTTAATATTTATACTAGTCTAGGAAAGAAATCTAGGGGACTTATTAACTAACTAATAAGCTGTAATAAGCTTAAGGTCTTAAATTATATATATTCTATTATAGTAAGAAGATAAAGCTCTATATATCTTAGTATATAAAGATCTCTATATACTTAATATCTCTAGCCTAGTATCCGCCCCTAATATATATTATTCTACTACTAGTATAAGCCTTATTAAATAGGGGGTTAGTACTTAGTATTATTCTCTATATTAGCCTCCTATTAAGTATACTAGTAATAGGTACGTTAATAGTATTTAAAGGGAGGCTAGAAAGCGATTTCTTAAGGCGCTTCTTTAAAGGCTAGGGGAGTAGGTTACTAGGGGTTCCTAGGTAGAATAACTACTTAAATAGTTATATTAGTAAGGGCTATATACTACTAGGGAGTAATACTATTATTAAGGTAGGTATAAGGGCGAATCCCTAATAGTATTTTTCTACGAGGTTCTATTAATATAATATCTATTAGATTAGCCTTAAAGATCCTAGATCTAACTTAAGTACTTATAGTAGTCGTCTTTAAGCGTTTAGTACGCCTTATACCGCTACTCTTATAGGATTTAACCCTCTTATTATTACTACTAGAAAATACTTATAAAAATTCAAGATTTTTATATTAGAAATTACCCCTACTACCTAGCGTTTAGTAGATAAGGTAAATAGTAAGGAGTATATTAGATATATACTAATAGACTAATATAGATTATTCTAATAGTATTATATACCTAGTAATAAGATAGATATTACCCCTTATTTAGACTAATATTAGATATATTAGTAGGTAAGCTAAATAGTAGGAAGTATATTAGATATATTAGTAGGTAGCTTATATATATAATAGTATTAGCTATATTATATATATATAACTATTCTAATAGTATTCTATACCTAGTAATAAGACGGATATTTCCCCCTATTTAAGCTAATATTAGATATATTAGTAAGTAGATATTAGATATATTAGTAGATAATATAAATAGTAGGGTTTTTAACTTATAAATACGATAGTATTAGCTAATATAGTAATATACTAATTTAGACTATACTAATAGTATTACCTACCTAATAATAAGATAGATATTACCTTCTATTTAAGCTAATATTAGATATATTAGTAGATAATATAAATAGTAGGATTTTTAGCTTATAAATACAATAGTATTAGCTTATAGACTTATATAGTAATATAGATTATTCTAATAGTATTACCTACCTAGAAATAAGATAGATATTTCCTCCTATTTAAGCTAATATTAGATACGTTAGTAGGTAGATTTTAGATATATTAGTAGGTAATATAAATAGTAGGATTTCTAGCTTATAAATATAATAGTATTAGCTTATAAACTTATATAATAATATAGATTATTCTAATAGTATTTTATACCTAGTAATAAGACGGATATTTCCTCCTATTTAAGCTAATATTAGATATATTAGTAGGTAAGATAAATAGTAATATATTAGTAGGTAGCCGGCTTATATATATAATAGTATTAGCTGTATTATATATATATACCTATTTTAATAGCATTTTATACCTAGTAATAAAATAGATATTTCCTTCTATTTAAGCTAATATTATATATATTAGTAGGTAGATTTTAGATATATTAGTAGGTAAGATAAATAGTAGGATTTTTAGCTTATAAATATAATAGTATTAGCTAATATACTAATATACTAATATAAATTATTCTAATAGTATTACCTACCTAATAATAAGACGGATATTTCCTCTTATTTAAGCTAATATTAGATATATTAGTAGGTAGATTTTAGATATATTAGTAGGTAAGATAAATAGTAGGGTTTTTAACTTATAAATATAATAGTATTAGCTAATATAATAATATACTAATATAGATTATTCTAATAGTATTACCTACCTAATAATAAGACGGATATTTCCCTTAATTTAAGCTAATATTAGATATATTAGTAGGTAAGATAGTAGAATAAGTAATTTATAAATAATAATAGGATTTTTATTATTAATCTAATTATTCTAGCTATTAGTATATAGAATTTAGTAGGTAAATCTATTTATTCCGATATATCTTTTAAACTACTAGATTAATTTTTATTATTTTTAAAGTACTAAATAGTTAAAAGTAAGTTATATAACTTTATTTAAGTAGAAAATATTATAATACGTAGGTATAGATATAAGTAGAATATAAATAAAAGTTAGACTTTTAATATTCGCGCTAGTCTAGGAAAGGAATCTAGGGGACTTATTAACTAACTAATAAGCTGTAATAAGCTTAGAGTCCTAAATTATATATATTCTATTATAGTAAGAAGATTAAGGGTATTATAATCTAGCTTAGAAAGAGTTATAAGCTTAGAAGGTATTATAAGGGAGCTAGAGGAGCTAAGTTTAGTATAAGAAGGGTAATAGTAGGTAGTTTAAAGATAGCTAGTATAAGTTAAATATAATAGATAATTAGGGGGAGTATTAAAATCTATAGTATACTATTAAATAGTAATAATAAGTAGGAAGAAAAAATCGGTAATAGGATTAGTAGGCGCTAAGAGATTAGACTATCGTATTAAATTTAATAGGTAAATCTATTTATAATAATATATCTTTTAAGCTATTATACTAATTCTTATAATTTTTAAAGTATTAAGTATATTAAGATAAGTTATATAACTTATTTTAAATAAAAAATATTATAAAGTATTAGTATTAATATAGGTAGAATATAAATAAATAGTAGAGTTTTAATATTTACTATAGACTACGCTAGACTAGGAGAGGTAATTAGAGGGACTTTAGACTAATCGATAAGTTATAATAAGCTTAGAGTCCTAATTTCTATATTTTCTATTATAGTAAGAAGATAATATCTTATAACTTAGAAGGGGTATAAATTAGAGGAAAATTTATAGGAGTTAATAAAAGATATATAAAATATATTAAACCTAGTTTAATAATTCTATTAAAAGTATCCTTTTAAAGTATTATTATAATAGTATAAGTATAAAGCCTTATAAGTATAAAGTCTTAAGGTATAAAGTTATAAGTTAGACCTTTTAAGTTATTTTAAAATAGGTATAAGTATAAGCTATTCTTATATAATTAAGAAGTATAAAGCTATTATAATATATAATTTTAGGGTATAAAGCTATTTCTTATATATTTATAATATAAAGCTATTATAATTATATAGTTTTAAGGTATAAAGCTATCTTATAAAAAATAAACTATTTAGTCTTAACTATTAAGTTTATAATTATAATAATAAGCTTATTAATAAATTAGATTAGTACTTTATACTTTATAAGATTTACTACTTTATACTCTTATAAATCTCTAACTTAATTATATCCTCTTTAAGTTTAATAGTCTATTAGAATAATAAATTCTATATAACCCTATATAATTTAAGCTTATATTAGGCTTATAGAATTAAGGAAGGTCTTATTAATACTATTATTATATCGTAAAATTCTAATTATTAGATACTTAGTAAGACTATTAATATTATAAATTAAGTACTTTAAGAGGCCTATTATAGTTATAGACTAGAAGATAAATTATACTTAAAGTACCTATTTTTTAACCTTATAATAAAAGATATTAATTATCTATTAAAAGTCCTTACTCTTAATAATATTATAAGTAGATTTAATAGGAATATATTATTTAAATATATAAAGCTATTAGACTCTATTATAAGTCTTATTATTCTTAAAGCTATTCCTATTACTAGTATTAAGGCCTAATAGCCTCTAGATTTTAATACTATAAGTCTATAAGATTTACTATTCTAAAGCTTTTAAGGATCTATTAAAGTAATATATTTAGTATTAAATTTAATAATAAGTATAGTATATTTAACTAATTTAGTAAGGATAAATACTATATATATATTCTTTATAATTAGAAAGATTATAACCTAAAAATATACTATACTACTACCTTATAATAATTAAACTTAAAGGCTATTAAAGTATAAGCTAAGGAATTAACTACTAGAGTTAGCTCTTATAAGCCTAATTCCTCTCCTAGGTCTTTATAAAGTACTAGTATAGCTATCTTATATTAACTATACTCTACCTAGGAATTAGTTATAAATTCTATAAAGGGTAAAGTACTTCTATTAATACCCTTAAACTTAAAACTCTTCTTTAACCTCCTAGATAAATTTACCTACGCGCTTTACTAGTTATTAGATATAAAGGCTAGTAAATCTAGAGAGATTTATATAAGTAGTACTACTAGTCCTATCTAATCTTATTACTATAATATAATAGAAATAATAGAATTTAGAGAGATTCTTATAAGTAGTACTACTAATCTTATCTAACCTTATAATTATAATATAATAGAAATAGAGGCTACGCCTCCCTTAATACTTAATAATAGGAATCTTTAAGGGGCTTTTATTAATCTAATTAGGTAATTTATTTATATAATTACTATTATAAAGCGCTTAGATAGTACCTTACTTATTTAAGTAGATATAATAGTACTTACTAGAAAAGTAATTAAAGATATTATACTCTTAGTTAGGGCTATTATTATAAAGGATAAGAGAGCCTTTAATATAATTAAAAGTAGTATTACCCCTAGGATATATTAAATACTTTATTAGAGTAATAAGGCCTTAAAGACTTTATAAGTTAAAGTAAAATAAATTTATAATAATATTAAATAGTTAACTACTTCTATTATAACCTATTATCTAGATATTAGTTATATTATAAATTATAAAGGCCTATCTTATTATAATACCCTAGATATACTCTTTTAATATATTAAGTTAGGTTATATTATAACTAATCTATTTATATAGTTTACTAAAGAATAACCCGCTCTTATAAAGCTAGAAGACTTAGGGGCTAAAGATTAGGACTTAGAGTAGGATATTAATAGAGGACTTAGAAGCTAATAATAAGGTATTAAGCCTTATAAGGGTTATAAGGTATTAAGGGGGAGATTCTAAATAGAAGGAGTAGCTAATAGCTTTATATTAGCCCTAATATATATATCTTAGTTTATAAGAATTAATAATAATATAATCTAATATAATATACCCTAGGCGAGCTAATAATATAGAACTATTATAATATATAATAGAAGGGTTTACTTAGAAGAGGCGCGTACCTAGAAGAGGCTTAGCCTTATAAGGTTACTAACTTTAATTAGTCTTAAAATATATCTCCTACTATTTATATTCTATTATACTCTATTAATTAAGTAATACCTATAAAGTTAATATTAGAGTAAGTCGGTAGATTATAAGAACTATTAAAGACGATATATATGCTGTAGATTATTCTAGGAACCCCGTTACCCTATAGAGTACCCCTTCCAGGTATGCGCCTCTTCCAGGTGAACCCTTCTATATCTAGGCATATCCGTCCATCCATCCGCATCACTCTCCTCATATAATTCTCCTCACATCATCTCCTCACATCATCTCCTCACACATCTCCCCATCAATCCCCTCATCTCATCCCATGTCCCGGCAACTTTGGCCTCCGTCCCGCCTGTACCTTGGTAATAACCCCTGAGACGGATGTCTTGCCAGGATACGGGATACTTCTCATCTTCAATTCATACGATCTCGTCTCCGTATCTCCACTTCTCCTCGTATCATCCCACCGTCATGTTCTTATATAATCTCCTCATGTCATTTTTCCTTATCTCATCACATCCCTCCCTTCTACCCCCTTCCCCTCAAACCTCTACCGCTTCCCCTCAAACCCCAATACCCCTCCCGCTTCCCCCTTCCCTCCTCTATCATCTCCAACTCCCCCAATTCTCCAACTCCCCAATCCCCCAATTCCCCAACTCCTCAGTCCCCAATTCCCTACTCCCCAATTCTCCACTCCTCACTCCACAATCCATAGACGAAGCTCCAACCTTCCCAATCTTTTCCATCTCAGCGGCATTGCATATCACTCACATCACATCGCATCGCAACACAAAGCTTCACTTACTTTCGCGGCTAGATTAGGCTCAGCTAGGCTAGGCTAGGCTCGTAGGTAATTTTGATGGGAAGGGCGATGGACTGTGCATGATCTAGGTAGATGAAGGGTCCTATGGGGAAGGGAGGGGTTGGGAGGGGAGGGAAGGGGAGGGGATGGGATGTGGAGGAGATGCGGAGGAGATGCGGAATGGCTGTTTAGGATTCCGATGTGGAGGGGGATGGGTGGAAACGTGTGCGCGGAGGGGGATCCATGGGAGTGGGGATGGCGTTGTTCGTACGCCTGAGTAAGTCATGGGAGGGAGATATTCAGTTCATAGAGATCCCTTTGGCAGTTCGGCACGTGATGGCGTTACCAGACATCTTGAGTGTGGCGTTCCATATTCGTTGTCTATTGGACTGACAGCATTGAGCGTCACAAATCGAACATCTGCGTTGGAAGGGAAAGCCGAAGGGAAAGCCATAGACGTGACCGACTTTGATGCTATGTGAGGTGGGTATGTACTTCCAATCATCTACTAAGCTTGACAAGTCCGTCAAGGTCTCCCGTCTTACTGTCACAAACGTAAGATTACTGTCTAAGCTGCACCGGCACCCTTCATAAATAGCTTCTCCCTCCTCATGAGCACGGAAAGCACAATCACAAGCGCACCGGCCGTCATACCTAGAATCCATACACGGCTCATGCTGTCGACGATGGCATGCAGGACATCGGCTTGCTTCTGCTTATCCAGACTCTTGATCAACTTTGAGCCCGCGCCTGCAATCGCAGCTTGGATATCTACGAGGGGCACGGCAGGCAGAAGGGCGCCAATGGACTTTGTAGCCTGATTCAAGAAGACGGTGTTGGCGATCGCCAGAGAGATGGTGGCGCCTCCGACTTGCGCACAAGTGATGAAGCCGATAGCGATTGGGATCTGCTCCGCGCCAACCTTCGCTTGCGCTACCGAGAAGGAAGCTTGGACGAAAGCGCCGGCGCCGATGCCGGCGAGGACGGTGTAGCCGTAGACGCTGGAAGTGGAGGTGGAGACCTTGATGGTGTAGAGGAGAGCTTCACCGATGAGAGTGAAGATGCCACCGAAGAGGAACCAAGGCGAGTAGTAGCCTGTGGCTGCCATGATGGCGCCGTTGGCGATACATGTAAAGACCATGACACATATATAAGGCAAAAGATGTACTCCAGCTGCTAGGGCGGACGAGTTGCGTACGAACTGGAAGAAGAGCGGGATGAAGTAGATCGGGATGAATGTCGCGGTACTTGCGCAGGCGGTGGAGCCAAACAGTAAAAGCATGGTTCGTGACCTCAAGAATTGAAGAGGGAAAATGCGACGGTCTTCGGTGGTGAGGATGGTGAAAGTCTGTTGAAGTCCGAAGAGGATGAAAAGGACACCTGATGCGACGAAGAGACCAATAATGCGTCCGCTGTTCCACGCATAGACGATACCCCCAAAGTTGATCGCCATCACACCTGATACGAAGGCGCCACAAACCAGGATAGCACCAGTATAATCAATTTCGGCGAAGCGTTTTCTTATCGTCACTCCCGGGCGTGGATCATAGCCAGGCAGATAGAAAAACCATGCAGGAGCGCCGACAGCTCCGATGCATAAATTGATATAGAATGCCCATCTCCATCCAGCACTGGAGTCTGTGAATGCACCGCCGACAATGGGTCCGAGTACCTGATGCACTATTAGCTGAGTCGCTTCCCCACTAATGTGATCCATCTTACAGTCCCGAGACCCCACGTGATACCAGTAAGGCCAATGTACATCGGCCTCTCATGCTCTGTCGTTGTGACTGACAGCAGGGTCATGACACCACAATACATACCCACACCTCCAAGTCCACACAGCGCTCGGCCGAAGATGAGTACATTCATCGTGTTGGCTGCACCGCAGATGGCTGATCCCACCTCGAAGAGGAAGACGTTGATGAGATAGAGAATTTTGGCATCGAATTGAGCATACATTTTTCCCCTAGATATGTTGTCAACATGATTCTCAGTTTCTATATCATGTACACCAGATAATTACCAGACCAGATTCGTCCCTGCCGCTGCCACCAAGAACGCAACTGATAGCCATGGAAGCTTGTTAACTTCACCAAACCTCTCTACGATAGCAGGCTGCACATCTGCAACGATTGTGTTGTCCAATGCGAAGAGAAAGGTCGACGCAAGGACGGAAGACACTACGAATGCCCATTTGATGCCATGGACTTTCCGCGGTGAGACTTCAGGTTCCGAAACAACCACGCCTTTCTCAGCAAAGGCGTCGTCATGGTCAGAGTTGCCTGAGGAAGATGGCAGTCGAGTATCGAGACCGGGCTTTGTGTTGTCACCAAGAACAGAAGGTACCGCCAGCGTCGATTGCTCATCAGACTTCAAGTCATGATCGTGGGTGACCATTTCCGGAGACCCGATCAATGCAAGATATTGAAAAAGGTAAGAAGTAGAGCGAGTGATGTGCTGATATAATCGTGATCGCAATCAAGTGAAAGACTGAAAAGACGCACGGTCGAAAAGGATGAGATCAAGGGGACCACGAGTGTTTGTATATTAGGATTGATCGAACAGGCCAAATGGTAAACAAACCCACGCGAGTGAGAATCCTCCGACAATTCCCGACACCATGGCGGCAGGATTTGTAACCCTTCTCCTGGCTTTCTAAGCAGACGAATCCTCATCTTACCTTCATGTGGCATATGTGCACTATTCCAGTATATGATTGGCCAGGTCACAGCTCACGTCCGCGACTGGCCTGTGAGGATCCCCAAAAGGGGCGGACTATGGACAATCGCGCACTCCGCATCGGAGTCAAGGCGCACCTGGTTAACGCTTTGCGGCTTGATGGAGACGCAGGAACCGTCGTCAAATCTGGAGTGTCACAGCTGTCGGACGAAACTGTATCTGTCAATCATGGCTGCCTAAACTTTCTTTCATGCGCCTTCGTCCGACATTATGTTGTCGTCCGCTCGCTTAACGCACTTGTTGAAGGGTAAGTCCACAGAAACACCGGAGGATGAGTCGAAAATCACAATATCAGAAAGACGTCACGATAGGAAAGTGCAGCCTGGCAGCCTATGAAGATTCGACACTGAGCACGGCAGAAGTCCTTCTATTCCCCCATCACCAAATTTAAATTGTGACTCCAGAATGCTCCCGCTTCGGTCTCTATCCTTCTTCGGTCTCTCCACCAATGCGATTCTCTCATCAAACTTAGTAGTATGCCATGTCCAAGTAGTACAAGATTTGCCATATCGGTCGTCCTTTCCGTTCGTACACTAGCGCCCTAGCGCCCGCGCGCGTATAGACCTTAGTATCCAATCAGACAGCCGGGATGGGGCCGATCTTTTGGACCCTGAATCCTTAGCTCCAGAGGGTGAAATGAGTGCCCGTGCGTCAATACTTTCTCAAATGTCATGAATGTATTAATGGTTCTGCGATATATCCTACATAACACGGAGGTAGGTAAGGCTTTTCTCCACGTTGTAGCACTACCTTCTTCCCGTCCTGGAGGATCAAACCCAGAGCCTAACTCAGAATATGGCAGAATCCGAGCATTGATCTTTGAATAGGACTACAGCACGAAACCCCCGCAAGCTCACGAGAAGGATTCGCTCCCTGCATTAAACTAAGAACATGCTGGTCATCGTAAGGCCACCTTAACGGGTAACATATCCTCAAGACCCACATACAATATATATGTATGATCGATCCTCGCCATCAGTGGTCCTTATTACGGATTGATAATGAAAGCTTATATGTAGCCGTGGAGCCCAGTCCATGTGGACTCTTTCGGGTCATTGCACAGTTAACATACGATATTACTCCCCTCTCTACACAACGTCACTAATGTACACGGCATGCTTGAACCTGCAGTCAGACGATGAGGTATCAATCTATCCGAGCGTATTCTCAATATGGTGTCTCTTTCAGTCGTTGTCATTTGCAGAGCTGAGTATAGCAATGGTACAAATAACTCGATGACTTCATGATGTGGTATATCTACGGTCTAAGGGTTTGCGTCGTTTCTTTTGAAGATGACCTAGTGATGAAGGATGAAATAAGTCCTGCACCGACGACCCCGTCATTGAACACCAGCGCAATGCATCGTTGCTAGATGCCGAAAGAGCGGAAATACTACACACAGCCTCTCGATCAATTTGAGACGATGGTTTCTGTTGCAATTGACTAAGGAAAGGCATGAAGTTTTACGAGGCTGTCATGCACCAAGTTGCAACAGGCCTAGATCCCCTTTTTATATTCCCCCCTCCTCCACTTCTAACGCTAATTAGGGAGGAAAATAGTATAACCACTGCCTTGATGTCCACGCCCAGCCCCAGCAGACGCCAAGATACCATGAAGCACCGAGCCTGAGCCTTATGGCCCGAAGCTTTACACCCAGCCGTCAGCAAACACATATCTGACCCCGGCAAACTTCCGCGCCCTTCCCAGCACATTCCTCTAATCCCTGGTCAAAGTCATCGTAATCGCAATCACCCCTTATAGATATCCGCTGCCGCCCTCCTCACGCTAATCAGCTTCCACAGCCGTCTTGATAGAAATGCAACTACTGGCTCCCGTTCTGGTAGACACAGTGGAGCTATCGCTAAGGAGCGATAGAATCTAAATCTTTGCGTAAATGTCCGCAGCGACGTCGGCGAGGATGATTTCAGTTTTATTCTACCTATCAAGGTAACTTAAACGGCGGTATTGTCCCAGGCGGCGGCTTTGCCGTTTCGATGGATTAGAGCGGCGGTCGGGTCAAGTCCGACATCTCTTTCGGCAGAAGGCCATTAGGACTGGTTTCGGCATGTTTTGTGGGAGAACGTTGAGTCGTAGTCCGGTCGCTCAATAGGGAAGAAGTGAGCGAGATTGATTGTTCTTGCACCTCTGCTACGATGAGCCTTGAGTCCGAACCTGGCTTGGGACAAAGAATGCAATGCCATCAATGCTATTAAACACTAGCCCGGCGGCGACTAGTGGCGTGTAATAGTACATTCCACCGTGAAATCTATCGTGACAGGTGAGAATCACAACACCCAATCAGGATCGTGCCGAAATTCAAAGGATATGTGGTAGGGTTTGGTGTTCTTTCGAGAACACCGCAATGATTTTCTTATAGTGTCAGCTATGCAATGGTATAATTTCTTGACTGGTCGATACCCATCAAGTCATCGAATGAAATCAGCGCTGGATAAACTACTATACCAACAAGTAAGTGCCTCGGTAAAGGAAGTACAAGCTCGTCGTGAATAAGTGGATGACGTGTGCAATAAGCCAAGTCCTTGCTACACCCGACTTTACTCGCCTTGAATTTGTAGTTCAGCGACTAAGGGACTTGTTACTACTTTATTTGACATACGCGAGAGTATGATTGGTAACGATCTAGCTCTAGTCCTTGGATTTTGGTGGTAACGATGGAGTATAGACACGATGGGTTTTCCGAGAGGAGTTTTGGGTTGCAATAGAGGTGAATGTAGGGGTTATGGTGTTATCGGACTAAATGTGAGGCAAGAGAGGTAAGCATGGTTGGTAGTACGTCGTATGCGATTTGACCGCTTCCTTCTTTAACAGAGGAACGATGTCTGCAGCAAATCGAGAATGGCTGGCTTCTAGATGCTGATATATTGCTTGAACAGCACCTTTGCAGTATCGCTATTATCTACCGTTGGTCGCTAATTAGATGGTGGATATCATGAGACTTGAATCGTTATTGAGACTGCCATCCGGCTGACTTTCGTCAAGGTTATCCATTCGAATCTGCTAGGCCAAGCCTCAGTATCCGATCAATGGTAGTATACATGCTTGAATATATCACTGGCCATAGGCCCACCCATGCCCCGCTCCTCCTGGCTACGGAGACGCCTCAGTCAATTCTCCGGGAAACCGATAATTTACGATTTTGCTGCACCAGCCTTGATGAGTATGATGTCGCCGTCCTATGTTTAGGTTAGCCATGCTCAACTCCAATTCCTTGGAAACCAACCATAACCACGTAGTCCTTCCCTTTCGTCATGACTTTCCCAGCTGCTTTGGTTTTTGCTTCATCTCCGTATTCCCTCATGACATCGTAGTTGTACACTATGCACTGGATGAATGTCTTCTCGAAGTCTGCACAGCATTAGTTAATGACCTCCGGATCTAAATGCTGAAGTGTTGAGGAGAAGAGCATACCGCCGTGAATCACGCCTGCAGCCTGTGGCGCTTTTGTTCCATTTCGTATCGTCCATTGTCTCACTTCATCTTCTCCAGTGGTGAAAAAGCTTCCGAGGTTGAGCATTTGCCTCATCGTGGTGATGATTTTCGGCAAAGCCGATTTAGTTCCCAGCTTTTTGCATTCCTCCGCCACCTCTTCATCGCTCTCGAATCTTGTAAGCCGCTCCTCGAAAGAGACAGATAGAGGCAGTATAGGATCGCCTGCTGCATGCTCTTTCACCCATTCTGCAATCTTAGGGAGATGCTTGTTTTTTTGTCGAATATAGTCTTTCTCACTAAGATTGACCAGGTAGACTACTGGTTTTGCTGAAAGTAGGAATAGCGGATTTATGACTTCGACCTAGCAGAATGTCCCCATTAGCGCAATACACGGTTGATGTCTGGTGATGCAACTTTGGATGTGGGGTGTTTGTGTCAGAGTTGGCTTTCATCTCAACGCGAGCTCTGCGTTATATATTGAGCCGCTCAACGAGCTGGGATTATGTCGAGCGTTATAGCTCTTGTTCATCATACAAAGGGTTAATTGCAGCATATGGAGCAATGCTTACTTCCTTAGGGGTCCAATTTTCTTTCCTCACGTCCTTGCCATCTTTTAACCAAGCTAGAATCTTCTCAATCGTAGCCTCCTCCTCTTTGAGCTTCTTCATTTCCAGACTTTGCCCACCACGACGAGTCTGCTTCTTGATGTTTTCCAATGCTTTCTCGGTGAATTCAATGTCCTTGATGCGAAGCTCTTCACTGATGATAGTCAGATCTCTAACGGGATCCACGTCTCCCTCGACATGTATGATCTCTGCGTCGTCAAAGCATCGAACCACCTGAAATATTGCATCCACAGCTCGAATATGGGAGAGGAAAGCGTTCCCAAGACCCGCGCCAGTTGAGGCACCTCTTGTCAAACCTGCAATATCGTACACTGTAAGATTGGCCGGTACCCGCGACTTTGGCTTATACTGCTCGCACAGCCAATCGTACCGTGCATCGGGTACAATGACGCGAGCTTCTTCTGGTTCTATTGTGGCATATGGGAAATTCTGTCGACAGCGATGTGAGCGAGATAACGTGGTAGACTGAGCCTGGCCGATGACTCACGGCTGGGTTTCCCAACGAGCATTTGGTGATTGCTTGGAACAAAGTGGATTTGCCAACATTAGCAAGGCCAACCTAGGGAGATCGTCAGCGGTTCATTTCCTTGGGCCGTCGAAGACTGGAAGGTAGACACCAACGTACGATGCCACTCTTCAAGCTATTGCCGGGGCGCCCTAGGAGCACCTTCTTCTCCTCTTCCTTCTTCTTTGGAGCCATTCTGCGACGGAGTCGGGAGGATGAGGCGATAAAGCTACGTGAGGCTATGGCTTGTCGCGAAAAGGGGGAAAGGAGGCAGATGAATCGTGCAGTAGCCTTGAATAGAAGCGCGAAAGCAGACCCTGCTGCAGAGTGCTGGAACTGGCCAGGCGATGAAGTGAATAGGGGAAATCCTTGGATAGCTATCCTCGAGGTAGAGATGTGATAAGTGCGAGCTATGCCCCCTGCCGTCAATGGGCAGTGGTGTGGTCCTATGGAGCTTAGATGTTTTGTGTCGAAAGGAAGGCTCCTTGTGTGGGTCAGTGGATGAGATCTAATAGTAGGCGCTTCAGACGCCCAGGATGTTTAGAGCTAAGCGCTATCAGAGACGCGTGAACCGCCTGGGATCTGATTTGAGCCTCCAATGTCCACAAAGTGGGCATCTAAAACCGATTTTTGAGATTGCAACTATGCGATGTCACGTTAGGCCCAACGGCGCCATCTCGTCTCTCTACCTCTACCTCTGATAATATGTTATGGCGCAAAAAAAGGATCGTTCGATACCACCACAGGCTGGTAGGCCCAAAGCCAATAGGCGCACTTCATCCAATGTCCGGAGAACTGAGATTATCATTAATGTCTACGATCTACTTCCCGTAAATCACTCCAGCCACTGCAAAGATAGACCATGCTAACAGTGATGTGTAATAGCCGGGCAAACTTGCCTCTACCCTATGGTTCTTCGGAAGTTCCCTCCTGCACACTGGCGTTGTCATACAAAGCTTGAATAGAGAATACGCGTTTGGGGGACATGATCGGCCTGGAATGTCCGGTGTATACTGGACGAAACCGCTCACAGAACCACCAGGTGGGACGTTCCGCTGTGAACTGCTGCAAGGTTTTACATTCCGTCCAGAACACGACATCGAGCGCATCACAAAAGAGGTCTCAGCGGAGTTCCTGGGCCCTTCCTACAATCTTCTCTCCCAAAATTGCAACCACTTCACCAGCCATCTGTGCGAGAAGCTCATTGGAAGACCAGCGCCAAGCTGGCTGAACAGGGCTGCATCAATAGGCGTTGCGCTTCCGTGTGTGGTGCCCAGAGATTGGATCGCACCGCCAGATCATGACACGGCGGATGGAGAACTACTAGAAGAGGATGAGGAGGACGAGAGGACTTCAATGCTGCGACAGGAGTATCATCGGGGTTCTAGTTTTCGTGATAGCGTGGCGACTAGTGATGACGAAGGATGGGACAGCGATCGAGACCGGAGGAAGGGTGGTAGTGGGAAGGGGAAGAGTGCTGTAAGAGATACCGCTGGGAGAGACCTACCTGCGAGCGAAAGGGCTCCATTGCCAAAGAGGCGGTGAGGTGTGTGATGTTGGGTATTCGATTTAGCGATGGTGTTAAAGGCACTTTTGGGGTGCAGCCAAGATTTTGACCATTTGGGTATCGTATTGTAGCAACAGCTGAATGTACACCTCATTTATACACATCCACAAATGTGCTCTCCCCTGGTCTCGCGTTCCACGGTGCTTCATCATAGCTCTTCTGCTGCTCTACCCCAATCTTCTCGGCTTTGGACTCCTTGTTCCCCCAAACTTCAACCTCGTACTATCCATCACCTTCGATATTTTACTCCTCAGCGTCTTTCCCTCCGCGCCTAGCAGTATCTTCGTCACGGCTTCCCTCCCCGGCCCAAAGTCCCTTAGTACAACTTCTAGCTCCTTGATGGGTCCACCCTTTCCCGGATATTCCGGGCTCAGTAGCCCCTGGTTGTGTATCCTTCCCATCACAAAAGTGCCTAATTGATATGCAGCATCGTATGTCCCCCGTTGTGCTTTCTTGAAGCCAATATTGCCAGAGGAAAGGGAGATCAAAGGGTCACGGTTTCCACGTGTAAGCGTTATGTGGCAATTGTGTCTCGTCGCGTAGATGCAGAGACGATGTGGTTTTGGGGGAGGCTTGTACGATAAGCTTGGAGATTGTTTATTTGACAAAGATGGCATGGTGTAGTCGCTAAAGGAGTTGTCTTCGGCGAGCTTGCCGGAGATTGCAGTGATGGATCGCAGAGTAGGTAGGGCTGGAGCCTGTGCAAGCCGTTGCCGACAAGGAAGACATACTGAGCTCAGCAAAGGAATGTGGGGGATTGAGCGCTTCATCGCATGGACATAAATAGTGGTATACCTCGAGGTGGATTCTATGGAAACTTCCAATCGCTCCGCGCGAGGATAGATGCAGTTGACCGTAGAATAGCTTGGCACTAAAATACGTCCGCCTTTCATGGCTCGAGCATCGAATCTTTGCGCCTCCCAACCTGCACTTTGATTCTTTCCACCAGGTTGCGCTCTCGCGCCGTTCACAAGTCAGGGTATCGAAGCGCTCGGTCTTGCTTGCATATTTGAAGATCCCAGAGCATGAGACCGCTGCCGCGCCTACCGCAAAACGTCCGCGGTCTCACAGTCCGATGTTTCACTTCCTCCGCATTTTTACCAGCTGGGAGAACAGCATCCTATAGGCGGATACATCGAGAGCTCCACAACAGTCCCAGATCATCCCTACTCCTACAGCCATCGCGAATACTACTCTTACCCCAATACCAACACACACTCGACCAGCTGTCTAGACGTGCTTTTTCAACCACATCCAGGGTGAATGCAATCAGCTTTCGAGACTTGAAGTCAGACAACAAAACCGAAGAGGCTCCCAAGAAGACACCAGACAACAATTCTGGAAGAACCTCTCCAAAAGAAGAGGATCCAGCAGAGAGAGCGTACCGGGAAGCCAAGGGGGAAAGTGAGGCTAATCGGAGCAAACATGAGAAACAAAAGGAGAAGAGCGATGATCAGCGTAACGACAAGGACTCTGAAAAGGATAGAAATGAGCAGAAGAGCAATGAAGAGCCGCCCCCGCCGCCCCCACATGGTAATAAGTCGCCATGGCAGGTCTTTACCGAGACCCTGAGATCTGAATTTCAGGCGTCGAAAGAGTGGAACGAGTCCACAAAGCAGCTGGCTGCCTCCAAGAATCAGTTTACCGAGAATGAATCGGTGAAGCGTGCACGCGCAGCATATTCGAAAGCATCAGGTGCCGCTACCTCTAGCACCGCATCTGCCATCAAAGGCACCGGGAAGGTTCTAGGTCAAGGAGCTGCTTGGACATGGGATACTTCAGTCGTCAAAGGGGTGCGCACTGGTGTCAATGCTACAGCCTCAGGCATCGACAAGGTGACAAAGCCTGTACGCGAAACCAAGGCTTTCAAGAGCGTCAAAGATGTCATCGATGACGGGAGCAGTTCTAGATATGGTGGCTGGGTGGATAAAGAAGAACGGCGAAAGAAACGGGAATTAAGGGAACTCAATGAAGCTGGTCCGACCGGAAGGCGCGTTGAAAGGATGGAGGAAGATCCAAAGTAGGTCTCTGAAGCACCATAAGGTGAGCTCGGCTAACGTCGTCTCAGTGCAGGAACGAAAGTCACGCTTCATAAGGACTCCGCATTCTCAGAGTCGTGGCGGAATTTCAAGGATTCGAATAAGGTGATGCAGTCAATCTTCTCCCTTCAGTCTAGCTACAAAGAATCCGAGAATCCCCTCATCTCGACCGCTCGAAGTGTCACCGATAGGATCGCTGGTTTCTTTGCCGAGAATGAGACGGCCATGGTTATCAAAAAGTTCCGGGAGATGGATCCCGCATTTCAAGTCGAGCCTTTCCTCCGCGAGATGAGAGAGTACATCCTGCCAGAGGTCCTGGATGCCTACGTGAAAGGAGACACCCAAACCTTGAAGCTCTGGCTCTCGGCAGCCCAGTATCAAGTCTACGCTGCGTTGGCCCAGCAGTACAAAACCGCAGGCTTGAAGTCTGACGGACGCATCTTGGACATACGGCATGTAGATATTCTGTCAGCTCGAATATTGGAGAACGATATACCCGTTTTCATCATCACCTGTCGGACGCAAGAGGTTCATGTTTATAGGAACGCCAAGACGAATGACCTTGCCGCTGGTATGGAGGACAAGGTCCAGCTTGTCACTTATGCTATTGGAGTCACTCGGATTGCGGAGGATGTCAATAACCAAGAAACCCGGGGCTGGCGTTTGATCGAGCTTCAAAAGAGCGCGAGGGACTACATTTGATTGCCGGGGCACCAATTTTATTTGGAAGGATTCGTCTTGCAATTTAGCGTGCATCAAAAGCCGTCGTCTAATTGTACAATACCTTGTGGCATGACTGGATGTAGGAAAAGGGGTAGCAGAGCGTTCCACGAACGCAGGATTTCGGTCGCCACTCTCAACAGTATTACTTCTTTGTAAATCTTAACAGATACTTCTCAAGCTTCGAGGATCGACCTATGATGCATCAACTATCACAAATACATCACCTTCTGACCATCTTGGTCCATATGGGAGGTGGGGAGCAAGGAGATACCCTCTCGAGACCCTCCTTGCGCTATGAGCACCTACGGTCGACCGTAGTTCTAGTCTACAGCGTTACTGACCTTGATTCCTACCTATCACCCTATGTGCCTATCAACCCAAAGCTTGCCCATTTGAGTTGATTGTCATCCTCTATCAGTATCCTACGAGCCTGAGCCTTCGCGTCTCTCACTCACCATGCCTGCTACTGAACGTCGCCAATGAGACTGCAGCTGTGCTACGAACTCTCTACCTCGGCACCGCATTCTCAGGATACCGTCCGTCCTCAACAGCCTCTCATCATATGCTGCTTGAAGCCTCCCATGCAGCTGGCTTCCTGCAGCGCCCGACAAACGCAGTCTTTCCCATCATCCGCCTGATATCCACGTCGCCCACATGCCGAATGAATGCACTCCCTCAACCCATTCCTACGGGCCTTCTTCAAGAGCACTTTACCTGCTCAATGCAATCCAATCAACAATCATGTAAGCAGACACTTACTCTCGACATAGCTGGCCGCACAACTGCATCGAACCGAAGTTCTCCGGCCTAACTTTGTCACAGATCCTCCTTGTCCCAACGACCGAATGCCTCCTTACAGGAAAAGACCGCGAGACCGGCTCCACATACACAGACTTAGCATTGTCGGAGGATTTCCTGGCTAGCCATGTCCTGCGGATTTCCGGAACGCCCGATCCTGCAAACGGCAATGTCCGAGATCATAAGGGTAAGGCAAAGCAATTCAATACGGTGAATGGGAAGACCATTGTGGTCAAAGAGTCCTTCGTTTATAGTAACAAAGGCAAGTCAATTGCGGTCGATGATGGTTAGGAGCTGCCTCTAAACTCTTGCTCAGGGTTTCGGCATCTCAACCAGGCGCAACTGCTTACCGATCAGCTCTACTATCCTGACAACTTGGATGCACAACAATGGCTTATCTACTATGTTTCAAGGCCCCTTGTAGGCTCCTACGAGCAGATTAAAATCACTCCTGCTGTACTACCAACCATTCTCAATAGCATCAAGTCCTCGGACGAATCTGCTGATGAAGCTGCGAAAGTGGAAAACACTTCTGGGCCTTCATCCAATACTGACAAGAAGGAGGTCAAAACGTTCAATGAGCTTCTCAACACCTTCCCCATGATCGCACGACAAATGCAGCCTGGCCTAGAGAGGGTATTCAAGGATTTCAGGCAAGAAATGCGTGACAGGCCACGCGTCCCATCAAAGGAAAACTCCAATCATTTAAGGTCGTCAACAGCATCGTCGAAGTCTAATGGGTCAATCCATAGTAGATACTCCAATGGACATGCGACTGCATCTTCCGTGGTAACTACACGTTCCGATGAGGAAGAAGACCACATGCGAAAGACACTGGAGACTGCAGTGACTGCGGCTATCGACCTTTTCCAGCAAGTTGACAAGCAGCAATTGTCGTTCCTTGGTTCTTCGACCGCTTTGACAGGTCCTACTGTTGAACGCCTCATAGAGCGCTATATTGCAGAGCAATTCCATGACTCGGACTTATTTTCAGGACTTTGTAGCGGTAGGAAGCTGGAGGATCTTGAGCTCGAATCTCGCATCCATGATATGCAGCATATTGATATCGCGCAAGTTGGTATCGAGATAGACGATGGCCGAAAAGGAAAGGAGCACCTCATGAAAAGGATTGCTAAAGGGGTGGGAGAATTCCGAATGCTTGCGGTCGCCAATAGCCCTCAGCAGATGCTTGACGTTCTGCTGAGAACACAGAAGCTTGTGACGTCTGATCCAAATGCTCAGATCGATGCAAGGCCAGAGGAGGCGCGAAAAGAAGGATCAGAGCAATCCGAAAAGCCAGCTTCAAGCATGACGATGAATGCAGACACGTTAGTATCCTTGCTCCTTGTGATTGTGATACGCTCTGGTGTACGGAATCTGCAAGCCAGACTAGCTTACATGCGAAATTTCATCTTCGTTGACGACGTTGAACGTGGTGAATTAGGCTACGCTCTAAGCACATATGAAGCAGTCCTCTCATATCTGACATCCGACTCCGGAGGTCTCAGGAAAGCGAGCAAAAGGAACAGGCGATTGTGGCAGGCTACGAAGACTGGAGATGTAGCAGAGATCAAGGCTATCCTTGACCCTGGAGCTGATGAAGATAGCAGGCTCCACGATTATAAGAACGTCGTCGAGGAAGCTGTCCTTGATGAGGAACCCAGTCAAGCAGAGAGTCAGTATCAGGGCAAAGAGAATGACAGCCTCAGTTGGCACCGCTCGGACACACTTGATGAAGAGGGGTATAATTCAGAGGGGTCGACTCTCGCACACGTATTCCCCTTCCAGGTTGCGTTGGCACCTCGCAAAGGCAAGCGTGTGACTATGGATGTGCGAAGCTTTTCGAATGCTTCAGAATTTTCATTTGTCTCTCGCACAACCACGCTCGACTCCAAAAGCAGTGCCATTGAGGGCGACACATCCATCACGACACTGGCGCAGACTCAGGACATAGATGGCGACTCCGTTCTTATGATGGCCGTGGAAGCACAACAGCCCAGAGCACTAGAATTCTTAGTGTCACTAGAGGAATACTTTCCACCCAACTTCATTCTGCAAGACTCGAACAAGGACGGCACCACGCTACTCAGCGCTGCTGTACAAGCGGCCAACACTGAGCTCATCGAGATAATACTGCGATGCATATGTGGGATACGACGGAGGGCCGCTGTGATAGAATACATTGCAAGGCCTGATGATCGTGGACGAACTGCCGCACACTACTTCTTCAATGCACCATACTTGATACGAAGGTTTTACGACATCCTACCCTGGACGATGAAAGACAAGAACGGGCAAACACCATTACTGGCGCTATGCCGATCGTATGACCATCCTGACTATCTACATATGGTGAATGACTCACTACACTATGCGACCCAAGAGCAAGGCGATGGCCAGGCACTTCACCTAGACGACCATATCGACGCCAAGGGGAACACTCTTTTACATGTGGTAAACGAACCTTCTTTGGCTGTACGGATACTGCGATATTGCGATTCTGATGCTAATGCTACAAATGACAAACACTTCACGCCCCTAATGGTAGCGAGCAAGTACGGACGGATGGACATGGTCAGAGCGCTCTTCGGGGACAAAAGGGTCGACATCTCGGCCAAGGAATCAAGAGGCATGACGGCAGTCGAGCTTGCTAAGGATGATGAAATTCGAAATCGCATAGACGACATGGTCCTTGTTTCCAATGTCCCTGCCGCAGATGGTCGGGTTACGGCTGTTGTTCGGTCTTTCTTTGTGGAAGACGCGACGATACGGCTTATCATCAAGTCAGCCGTCCGCAATGATAACGGAATGATAGGCGTCAGCACTTGTCGACGGTCACTGAGTGACTTTGAGAACCTAGCCAAGTGGCTGTCTGTGGAGCATCCTGCTTCATGGCTTCCAGCGATCTTCAATTTTCGATCTCCCTTTCTGATAGGTTCGCGACCATCCAGGGCTGTATTGCAAGATATTCAAGTCCGTCTGGATAAGTTCCTCAAGATTATGCTTGCACATTCCATATTCTCCACGCATGAATTATTGTGGGAGTTCATTCTCTTTCCGGAAATTCAGCCCGATATGATGGCAGAGCGTAGCAGGAAGAAGGCAGCGTTACGCAACGAGAACATTCGAGAGGACTATGAACCTATCGAGGATATTAGAGAGGTGTCAACATTCATCGAGCATGCGCGAGAATCGATTCGGGGTGTCAATTATTCCACAAAGAGCGTACTCCGGAGAGTGAACAGCATCCGTGTTGGCTCGTCGAGTACGTCGTCCGTCGTGTTGCTATGCCTCGCTAATAGAACTAGATTTCTCCATCGCCCTCGATCTCTGTGCAAAGTCTTTTGCAACATTGTCTTACCTACCAAATCCTCATATTACAGCTCTCCAACGATTTGCAGAAGGCACACATACAATGCCATCAGACCCTTACAGATTCTTTCATGAAGATGTGCAAGCGATCTCTTCCACGATCATGGCCATCCTGTCCTCTCTATCACGGCCCCACGCGTTGATCAGTTCTTATGTTAGCATTCAAAAGGCTATCGATCGTCATGAATCTTCGTTACGACGTTCGGACCGCTGGCCTTTAGGCCTTCTAGACGAAACGCGGAAGGGTATTCACGCTGATGCTCGGGAACGCGCGGAGAGTAGTAGGCAAGAGCTCCGGACGGTGGCCTGCGATCTTCGATATACTCAGCAGACTGTGGCTGGAGAACTAGCAGGATGGCAAGAATTGCACGCGAAGCTGGGGAAGAGAGCTATTAGGTCTTTGGCTGAGAGGATGGTTGTACGGGAGAAGGACCGGTTGGAGGGGATGAAGAGGGCTGTAAGGGGAGTTGTTGAGCTAAAGAAGGTTTCAAGAGGTTGAGCTATGTTGGCAGGAGTGGGTTTGCGATCGTGATTGATCTATGATCTGTGCTTGGGATCTTGGAGCGGATCTTCCAACTGCATCTTGTGGGAGTTTTCGGTGTTTCTCTGTGGATGATAACCCCTATTTTCGCTGCAACCGCAGGTACGGACGGATCCGGTTGGATGAATTTTGTAATATCATGATTGCTATACCAACTGTAAAGCCAAGTCCGTTTTTAGCTTATGGAAATGAACAGATGACTTGAAACAGTGTGCCAGCTGTATCCTGCTTATTCGAGGATTCAACATGGCATTACCACAGAAAAAAATATCGACAGTATCGCTATTCCTTCTTACCTCGTCGCTGATAAGAAAGAGATTCGCCACTACTAAGCTAGCAAAGGCGAAGTGTAAGACGTAGTGGTAGGTGTTTTGGATGTTGGGAGTGCAGTAGGGAAGAAGGATGGATTTAGGAAGTGTGATACAGGTGCCTATTGAGAAGGTTTTGAAGTGGATGGGTGGGATTTTCCGGAGTAAGGAGTTGCAGTAAAAAGATGGAGAGGTGTGAGGAGTTGAGGTTTGTGGAGATGGGGGATAGATGGTTGGGTTTTGGGGGTATTATTTAGGATGTAACCTCGAGCCTCGTACTTGAAGACCGGCAACCACCATTCCTCGCAGACAAGCAATCTCCAGACATGACAAAAGTCTCCTTACCTCTCGCAGACATTTCGGTATCGGTTGCAATATTTCCCAATCGTGTTGGTGCAGATCAATATCCGACTCGGACACATTTGCGAATGTGTCCGACAACGTTCCGTAAAGTTTGCGTCGTGGCAGCTGGTGGTATATAATCCCCCCAATTCTTTCTTGAGATCAAGGTGTTTGTAATGAAAAATATATCCAGGATACTATCTCGCCAATCTCATCGCGTGTTCCATCGCAGACAATTCCCCACAATATCCCACTCTCCTCCCATATCTCAAAAGATACACACAACCTCAGTACATCCAGCCAACGGTGCTAAAAACAAAATCCGAGACCCGATCACCAAGTCCACGATGACAACCATGTACCAGCACGGTCCCAGCGCATCGGAGTTCGCACGCACCTACAACGACCGCACGGGCGGCTGCAACATCCGCCTCGCTACCCATCTCATCGCCCTTGTGAAACCCTACCTGCCACCCACAACAGCAGCATCGGCAGCAGAGCCATTACGCATCTTAGACAACGCCTGCGGGCCACTGGTGCTCACGAACGCGATACTGCACGATGAGGATATTAAGGCTTATGCGAACGTGCATATTTCCGCCGTCGATTTCAACGAGGCGTTTATTGAGAATAATCAAGGTATTATCGACGCTATGGAGTATCGTAAAGGAGTAACGATTCAGACGGCGGTGATGAACGGTATGGATCTCAAATTCCCAGATGATGTCTTCGACGTCTCTTTCACCTCCCTCGGTATCTTCGCCTTCCCAGACCCCGTCAAGGGCGCGAGGGAACTGTACCGCACGCTCAAACCGGGAGGTGTGGCTGCATTGACCACCTGGAAGCGTGTAGGTTGGGTGTCATTCTTGCATGAAGTTGAGAGACGCGTTCGCCCGGGAGAAGCGCTGACGCAGTTTCCCTTTTTGGAAGCGTGGAGTGTGCCCGGTAAGCTGGCTGAGACGTTGAGAGAGGGGGGCTTTGGGGATGTGGTTGAGGATGAGGTTGTTAGTTATGCGTGGTTTGAGGGGGAGGAGGGGGCGGCGAGGAGTTTGAGTGAGACGGTGGAGATGTTGGTTGGGAGGAATTGGGGGGAGGGGGGGAAGGAGAAGATGTATGAGGGGTTGAGGAGGGGGATGGAGGGTGGGAGTGAGTTGATGAGGAGGGGGGATGGGGGAAAGGTGGGGTTTGAGATGGTTGCTTGGACGGGGGTGGGGAGGAAGTAGGGTGGTGGGAAAGTGTTAGTGACTTAGGCTTGGGAGTTTTATTCCTGTAACGAGGTCGGGCGTTCGTCATTTGTGAGAGATATATATCTCGGTATCATGCACCTGAAAAGGACGTCATTCGGGTTTCGATGCTAGATAGGACACATATCAGCCTTGCTCTTACCAAGAGAACATCTACATACGTATCTCAACAAGCAACGACATGCTACGAGCATATCATAAGATCTGGACTTACCTTGCTCTATATCGGCTAGTAGGTGGCTCCTAGGTATGACGCATCATACAACATTGCCTCAGTTCTGGGATGTGTAAGCTGCATGAACACATCATAGTTTAGGCGAACGCAATTGTCAGAAATCAACGACTGAAAAGGCAACAAATTGAGCATGAATGAATGTCGCGGAGGAATGATAGTGAAGAATGACAACACAGGTAAAAAGGGATGACTATAAGCTCCATTCGTAATCAGTCTCGCGACAATTCGCTTTACGAGTTAGGTCACGCCTCTCACGGACAACACTCATATAGACCACTTCCGTTCAAGATCGCATTAACACAGAAGAAGAATGCAAGCCGTATCAAATCTTCATGGGCTGATCATGCATCAGCTTGAACATGAGATCCGTGAATTGTCCATCAGGCTTCATCAACTGCGCCTCGGGACTGACAAAGCTGTCCGCCACCTGTCGCATGCATCCAAAGAATCCATACTCTTCCACCCACGCAGTCTTATCCATCCAGTTGGCTATTTCGACAGTGAAGCTGAGAACATCGTGATAATTTCGCGAGATGGAGGCGATCTCGGTCACGAACAACGGCTGTTTTGGATGCTTGGCATGCATCTCCTCAAAGTATCTGATGGCCTCATTATGATCCGTGCCATACCAATGAAGACCAAGAAAGTCCGGCGGATCGCCAGCAACACGATTCATGAAGTCTGCAATCCACTTCTGGCCATTGGGATCACTCGCACATGATGGGCTGACGAGTTTGTTGCCTTTCTCTTTCCGAAGTTGTACTATCTGTTTGTGCCAGATCTCTGCCGCATGCTCTGCAGTGATGCCAGCCCGTTCAGGCTCGTTGAAGAAATGGATGATGCTGTCTCTCGTGGCGTCGATACGTTTCCAATCGTCTCCGGACAGTTTGGCCAGATCGTGGATCATGGGATGGAACGGAGCACGTCCTTTGAGCTCGGGGGGCGTCCATGTGTTCCAATTGCTCACAGACTTTATAGGACCTGCGAAATTGACTTTATCCATCTCGCCTGGCACACCTTGATGGCCGGGTCCATCGGTGTTGGTCCAGTCCCAGAGGAGACACCTTTTCTTGATTACCATGATCGAGTCTTGATTAGGGATACTTCGGATCTGGAGTTGTTATGATCGATATGCAAAGATATGTGCAATTGATCTCTAATGACTTGTGATGTACGAATGTCCGTAATATCTATAAGTGGTCAAAGTGGATGGGGTGGCGGGGAAGTGGATAAGGTGACTGGACAGCTGGTTAGGAATAATACTTAACAAAACGATCACTTTGATGGGTCTTCCATCTACTTATGACTTCGATTATGGGGCGGTTGTTCCAAGAGCTTATGCTGTAGTCGGCAGGTGTTCAGCTGGCCTAGGTACAGCCTCGTACAGCCTCATCCTTCGCCGCAATCCTCCCAGGCTGCTCTTTCCATCTCTCGCTTTGATCCGGCGAGCAGATGATGACAGGGTTCGCTTTCAGTCTGACTACCTCGAAGACGCGGCGTGCTGCCAATGAACGAGCAATCAAGGTGATTAGAGTTCTTACATAGCATAAGCGGTAGTGGCAGTGAACCTTCACAAGCACAAATAGGGGCCACTTGCGAACCCTTCACGAGTGCCATCTGATGAGAAGCGAGTAGTTGTCAGAGTAAGATACTCGTGAAATAGCAATATTATCATATTAGGTTGGTGGAAGCGACTCTCTTCAACCGTAGTGCGCTGACGCACAATCCCTCGGTTCAGCCTTCGATGGATCTGCGCCTCAGCTGATCATGTGCGCTCCTTTCTGAACAGTCATGGCCAATATATGGCAAGGCCGTTGATGCACATGAGGATGGCCACATGGGTCTTCTAGTCCGGAAAAGCGATCTGAAGTGTCATAATATTATCAATATACCACTTGGATCGACATATCTGACCATAGTGCCCATGAGACCGTGTTCCGTTGCATCGACCAGGTGATTTAGTGTAAATTAAGAAGAGACTTGCAGTCGACGTCCGGACCCGTCGAGGATGCGATATTGCTCAGGAGCGTCTGACTGTTATGCCAAGTCTTGTCGCTGAGCTCAAGGGTGACAATCTCGAATAGTGGGAAGATCTCTAGATGAGATGCCGGGCAAGACTGTGAGAAGTGTCCGAAGAATTGGTTAGTACACGGAGGGATGGATCAAGCATGAGAAGCGGAGGATAATGAATTAGTTTCGAGCAAGCATCGATGAGCTGCCAAGACATTCAAAGGGCCGTCTCACGATGTGTACATGTGCCTCGGCGGTATACTACTCAGCGTATACAAGTCAGCATCGTCACTGAAGTCGTGCCCGTATTCTATCTGCCTTGCGGTCATGGATTGTTGACCACTATAGCTCCTTTTGGTCAAGAAGGCTTCATGATGGTACCTGAGCCCCAATATGTGAATTCAATCTGATTCGATGAATATCAGGTAAGGCCCAACAAGGTTATGATTCGATGGCGTTCAAAAAGGGAGGATTGTCAAGGTCGCAAAGACGAATCTTGCCACTGTGAAGATCAAAGCCGATCACAGCTTGTGTATCTGATAAGAGACGGAGAGATACCAGTACGACATGACAAGTTAACGTGAGACAGGATAGCCTCAGTCATTGCAGCCAGCTGTTGAAACTCTCACGGAAATATTGGCGATCAAGGTATGGTCCATGATTAGTACGATCGAATGAGAATTCCTCATTTACCGCTGGCACACTTTCAGCTCTGGCTCTCAAGGCGGGGGCCGATGACACGTTCGAGCTGAGCTATCGTGGCTGGACAGAATCATCTAGACGCGTCTTAGCAGTCCCTTCAGGGATAGATACATGAACCGTCACGATTGGCCATGTCGCTATATGAATGAAGGCTAGAGGGTTCCACTTTTACATCGCGTCTAGCAGTATGGACGTTGACAGTGGCGCTAAACATCATAGACTCTGTGTCATGACACAAGTGGAAGACCCTGATGGGTGTTGGTGATGGTCATCTCGGTAGTCTGAATGCACCTGCATGAGAAAAGGCTCCAACAACGGTACAAAGCTAGGAGGGCTACGAGTCGATCTGACGCTGTAGCCAATGCGCTGCCGCGGAGTGTCTAGGGCGTCAGATAAAGGGGCAGTGGTAGTGTGCATAAAGTAAGCTTGTAAGCTGTTCGTGCAGCCCGGTCTTCCAAGCGAGGCGGCGGATGCTGTGCGATTAGTCCCGGTCCCCGACACGCGGGGGTTTTGGAGATTACCATGGGATAACCTCACGGGTGTTGGTATTGAGATGCAGATCTGACCTGATTCCTGTCAATCTCAGTCTTGTGCTAGGTACTGTTATTACATGGGTTCTTGTCCGAAAGGCGTTGTTGAATTGCTCGTTGCCAGGTTGAAGGAGGGTCTACTCGTGCCAACCACATATGACTCCCGAGGCTAAGATTTAGCGTCTTGGCCCTTCGCCAAGAGGAATAGCTCAGAATTAAGTGATTAGTGGCTTCTCCCGAAGCTACTAAGCGAGCGGACTCACTTGTGGTTAACACGAGTACAAGCAGAAGACAGAGATATCTCGTAGCGGCTACTGCCGTGCCAAGACACGCTAATCTCTTCCTGATCTAGTATACATCCAACATCAAGTCGTCCGTTGGATAAATAGATTGCACATCACCGCTTCTTTCTTCCTAAAGACGCGCGATCCAGGCCGCTAAGCTGTCAAACAGCTGCTAGCAGATTAGCTGGCCTGTCAAATATGTCATGTCTGCCGCGGTAGCATTGCATATCAGGCTAGGCTTCGCGCCAAGGTGTTCGGCGTCAGCGTACATACTGCACCTGGGCACAATCAGATATGGTTGTATCGATATGAAATATACGCAGCATCACATTGTAATAAGAAGGGTATCCTTACAGCAAGGTACAACCTAGCTGGAAGTTTACAATCCATACCTCAAAGTCTAGGTCTGATGGGGAGAATTCTACAGAATGATTTGCCAAAGTATTCTCCCCTACTAATGATAGGTGGAAAGAAATGTAGTCTATAACGATACCCGCAAGATAACTTCGAAGCGTAACGATATATAGGTATCTTGCGAATATCGTTACATCACATCGACAGTGATCGAATGCACGGCTACCTATCGTTACTGTCCGCACATCCTAACATCTGATTTCGATGTAACGCGGTCTGATTGTACTACAGGATCGAACGGGTGGAAGGTGTGGCGGTGACGTGCGGGGCAATGGATCCCTTCTTGTGGCACGTCAATGCAGCTTCGCCCGCATCGACATATATACAAGCTTTGATCAAAGCTATCACGTACTACCATCACCTTGTCTCTCTCATTAGCACCTCGTCAACCATGGAGCTATCTACAGACCCTTTCATTGCTGTCGATGGAATCTTTAACTTCCGCGACATCGGAGGCTATCCATCCTCAAAGGACCCAACCCTCTCTATGCGGCGCGGATACATTTACCGCTGTGCTAATCCTGGCAATGTGACATCAAGCGGCTCACAAACGATTCGCGACCTCGGCATCACGAAAATATTCGACCTGCGCTCTAGGGCGGAGATCGAGCGGACTGTGGGTTACGGGCCCGTTGTGGACATCGCAGGTGTTGACAGGGTGTCCGTCCCGGTATACATCGAGAGCAAATATCCCTCCCATCAGAATGTCAAGAACATGGAGAATTACTTTCACCGCCCTGTAAGAATCCGCTGCTTGAGATCTTCCCAATGAAGGGGATTTAGGTTTGACGATGGTACCAGGATGCACAATCGGCATATGTAGATATTCTTACCGCAGGAGGCCCAGCTTTCAGGACCGTTTTCCTTCACCTGCGTGACGCACCTTCAGAAGCCTGTCTCATCCATTGCGCTGCAGGAAAGGACAGAACTGGTGTTGCAGTTGCGTTAATCCTCGCAATCGCAGGCGTGGACGATGCGAGTATTGCACGTGAGTATCAATTCACAGAAGAAGGCCTGATAGCGATGAGACCATCTGTGATTCGTTACTTGAGCGAGCAGTCTAGATCAAAGTGGACAGATGAGCAGGTTGCCAAGATTCTAGATATCAGGTGAGAAGAACAGCGCGTCAGATTCTGGTCTTCTCTACTGACACTTACTGATCTATTTATCAAGTATGGACGCCATGGCTCAGATGCTTCATGTCTTGCGCAATGATTATCAAGGTGCCGATGGATATCTGAGATCTCAATGCGGCTTGTCTGACTGCGATATTTCAACAATAAAAGACAATATCCTTGTACGTATGACTTGAAACTTAGATCCGACAAACTAGGTATCGAGTCTTGCACTTCCCACAGTGCTACTCAAGGCGTCCTCGCATCTTATGCTTGGGGGCTAAGGGACTTCACAGGCGGCTTTGCTGATGAGTGAGGCTTCGAGTAAACTTTGTGGCGATTGGTGCAGCGAAATGAGAGAACTAGATTCAGCCGCAGTTGGAGGCGAAAATATTGGCGCAAGACCTATATGATTTCAATTGAGCGAAGCAGCGCAGCAGTAATCGAGCTCTACGCAATCTGATCTACTCAGACCTTTAGACCCTCGCTGACTGAGATAGGTTTTTCCGTCATAGAAGCTAGTCGGAACACATGGCGCGCCTGCAGGCCGCTGTCATAATCCACGGTAGCAGTATCTAGGAGCCGATCAGCAAACTTGACTGTCATGGACTATATGAGTTGGGTAAGCCTACGAAGGGTGTTACGACCATCAAACATGACAATGGAATGCTTTTCCCAGCTAATCCTGGCCTGGAAGTCGTGTCCTTTGATGATGTGGTCAACTAAGAAGTTCAAGAGCAAGTCTGACTCTGTTTGCTTGAACCCTTTAATCCCTGTGGCGAACTCTAGATTGATCCAAATTGACTTCTCACCGGTCACCGGATGAACGCGAACGAGAGGATGGATTGACTCGGTCGGATTCCGCCGAACGTACCCGCCAACACTCTTCACATGGTCGATCATTTTCTTAGATGTGTGAACCACTTTCAAGTCATTGATGATGTTCTGGAATGCCGGAGAGAGACGTCTACAACGGAGAGACATTAGCAAAATTCCAGCATTCAAATTGACCATGAGTCACAGAGGATCAAGAGAAACAGTCTTTACCTGTATGCTTCAGTGGTATCGGCAAAGACTGTATCCCCACCAACGTCTGGGCATGCCAAGATACCGAGCATGATATAGCCCGGGGGCTGGCGTTCATAGCTGACATCCTGGTGCCACAGGGTCGATGTCATCTTGTGGCGAAGGTGAGCCTCGACCTGATCTTGATTGTTGTCTCGATGAATGATGTGAAAGCCAGGGTGACCCTTGACGGCTCCAGTGACTGGTTGGATGTTGGGTACACCATAGTATTCCATAAGCTTCTGCTGATGACCTGGACCTGCTTGCAAGAAGTCCAGCTGTTCCCGAAACACAACAATCTTGCGCTTGGTAACGAGCAGCGCTATTTCGTCTTTGGCAGCGTCCGAAAGCCCTTTGAGGTTGACTCCGGTCACGATTGTACCCATCTTTGGAGTGATGTCTTTGGTCCTGGTCCCCAGATGGGGTAGGTTTGGCATATCCGCGATGGCTCGAAGGGCCGGATCTTGGTATTCGAACGCAGGAGGGTCGTCATGAAAGGCCTTGTCGTCCCACGATGGAAGATACTCTGGAAATTCTGTTCGATTGCGTGCAGCACCACTGTCGGCGGCTTTGTATGGGAGGTTGACATCGTAGGAGGGACCGTCTTCCCCTTGTCCTTTCAGAGGTTCTGCGATGATACCCGGTGCCATACTGGAGCTCAGGGAATGTTTACGTGAATGAGGACACAAATCATGATCAGAATGGACTGCAGGGCATGATATTATGCTTTCGTGCAGTGGGGCTAACAGCGTTGCCTCCAGCTTCAGATATCTAGATTGGCCTCTCCAAAGCGAAGACGCGTCTCTTGATCGAAATAGCCAATTGCCTACATCTGTTCAGATGCTAAGCAGGGGGTCAGATCGCATCATTCTACTACAAATGGACGGATCTGCGAAGCTTCGGCATGTCCGACGCACATGGGTCACTCACCAGGCGGGAGGCACCATATTAGTATGAAGATTCGCATTCCTCGACACCAGCCCGTCGCTATGGCCTCTATTGATACCCGCAAGAGCCCATCTGACAGGCGGCATGTACCGTGTTAGTGTGAAGATTCACGTATTCCGGCATCGGGCCGTCGCTGCGTTCTCTTTGAGGGTCTGCACCGGACAGACACACGAACCCGTCTGGGCTGGGACCCGCGGCTCGTTCCCCACAACTGCTTCAACAAGTGGGGCAGATTGAGCAGACTATCATAATCACGCGGGACGCCCGGACAATGGACCAGAACTTTGTGGCCTGAATTGTGCACAGTTGGTCAGACATGTTCGACGACCACCCTTGTGGCCAATAGCACATCCGGCGAAGCCCGAATAGCGATGGCTCTATAAGAGACAGTGGACTTTCGCTTGTGCAGTCTGCTAGTTTCGCATCTGACTACTGTTGAGAGGGTTATAATTCCGTATGCAAGCTCCACTTCTAATGATGACGGATCTCCAGATCATTTTGCGGGAAAAGGGAGGGCAGGACTCGGAATGGCTCACTAATCGGATCACTCAACATCACCAAACGCGCAATAGCCAATGAACTACATGGTAAATTGGGGGAGACATATTTTACCCCTGTCTAATCCTCACCGCTTATCCGAACGAGATCGCGAAATTGAGCGGACGGACCATAGGTCCCGGACAGTGCTTACGGCGTGGTTGGAGCAGCATCAGCACTAATAACCTTGGCAGTGACCAGATCCAGCCCTAGATTTTTACACTACAAAGTATGCTTCCATAGGGAAGAACGTCAACACGGTCTCTCAAGGCCAATTGTTAGACAGCAGGAGATACCAGCTGGTGATTACGGACCGCTCTCGCAGCACTTCATGCGTCACCCTATTCGTCACCTCAATCATTCAACGCGGCCCTTGGAGTCTGCTGGTAGGCCTAAGGACGTCCCAGCTGGTGTTCACAAGGCAAATTCCGAAGCGCTCATAGCAGATCATTGCCACATCGGCTGTGTGGAACTCGAATCGTGGCAATGTGAATGGCCCCACAGAGAATGACGAGCCACTGCATGTCTAAGTAGCAAGATGATAGCGATATCCGCGAGTCAGAAAGGCATGGGACTCAGACCAGATCTTCGAATCTGATGGCTCAATAATGTCATGAGGTCCAATACCTTTACATAAAAACCCAAAACTTCCATGTACAACAAAGAGAGCGCCTCGTCTCCACGAGTCGACAAAGCCTAAAATTTCGATCGGAATTCCCAAACAAGACGGCTCAGTCCTATTGTAGACACCAATAACTCCACACAAAAGCCAACAGCCAAAACCACCTGCATACAACAAAGTCGAAGAAAGCCGCGCTGTCTGTCTCCGCACTTCATACAAAGCCAGAACCCTAGTACAAGACAACGTTGACTGTCCCGCCAAACATCGGGCGGCCTTGCATAAAAACCACCTCACCATCCACCATAGTCTAAGGCCCCTCGGCATATTCGGACAATTCAATCGGACGAAAATGCGAACATCGCAATAGAGATTCGCCATCCGTACATCATCGAAGAGTCAACCGACGCTCATCACAGCACAGCCAAGCCTTGAGACTAAACTTCTCCACAAAGTAAGTAGCCAAGAGCTATCACGTTCCCACCAAGCCCAACTAGATAAGCTGAGCTCAAGAATAGAACTAACTGATACATTTCCATCACTGAAATCCGTCTATATCCCAGAAACCTTCAACCTTCTAACCTCTCCTCTCTTTACATTCACACTCACATACACAAAAGCACACCTCCCAAGCTCTTAAGTATATCCACTAGTATCACTACTCCCAACCTATCATCCACCCCCCCAAACCCTTTCCATCAACGGCGTATTCCAGTATCCAACTATCATCTTCACATAACCACACAACCACATACACAATCAATCTATCCACCCCATAGCAATCTAATCAAAAAACACCTGTCAAGATCCAGATATCAACTCCTAAAACCCTCGCCTCCGCTAGAATATCCGGCGTCCATGAAATAATCACTTATAATACAACAATAATTGAGCCCAGATTAGGCTTATATAACCAATCAATCAATATCTCATACACCTATCTACAAACCCACCGTCCAGGATCTCGGTATCTATCTAAATCCATGCATGGGATGAAGACGTAATCTAGAATTTTTCTCCAGACGGAAAACCATACACATTCGTTGGCTAGCGAATAGGATGAACGTATAGCCACAAGCATAGGCATAGGCATAAGGCACGCAGGAATTCAGCGGTCGAAACTCATAGATTCAGACATATCTACGGCCTACAGTCTATATATAGCGATTATCCAAGATGCTTACGGCGCCGGATCCAATGGTATGAGACGCATATGTTCTTCTAGATAGACTAGGATAATATGTCTTGAATCGGATCGATGGGCGGGTCTGGATATTTGATGTTCGCAGATGATGAAGCGGTTGTGACGGAGGAAGGGAGGGAATGGGCTGTGTGCGTAGATGGATTCTGTGGATTGATCAAGAGTACGTAGCGCATGAATCTGATTTTCGGTCTAGTGAAGAGGGATTGTTTCGTATGAACATCCTAGCTGATTCTCTCTCTACGATAAAGGTACAATGCGCTTCATCTGCGTAGATACCTGACCTATATGGTAGCCGTTCGACTCAATACTCACTTCTTGTTCACAACATGATCACCCATCCACCGTTAGTGATATGTCGTCTCATGTGGACTGGGTTTCCTCAGACACATCGTCTTCGTAGGCGTACATTTTTCACGTGAGCGAGCACCTGGCCAATGATGTCTGTTCGTAACATATCATTGTTTGGCCGAGCTGCTGCAGAAGGCCTCACACTCGTGATGATGGTATCCACGGTTTTAGCTCATTTCCACCGCCGCCAAATCCGATCCTAGGTCGGCATCGAGCTATCGATCGATCTTCTTCACTGCCATGCCGCTTGACTTATCCTTCAGCTTAAAGGCCTCGATCTCCACCTCAGTCGGTCCGCGGCCCACGTTTGTCAATCTTCGGGTTTCCTGGCGCCGCTTCGCATATTGGTCTGACCGCTAACATTCAAGGCGGGCAGTTCCTCATAAGCAGAAGTATGCCCAAGACCTCGGGTCTCAATTTAGGACACAAGTCCCAGTCGGGGTTGGTGATGGCCCTCTTCAGAGCTCTTTTTCGCTCGCTCTCGATCCTCGGGGCAGTCCGAAGACATGTACAGGGCCGCACAGGTGGACTCACCAGAGATTCTGACGGTGCCACTCCGGTGTATTTGTGATCCGGGAAATATTCACGATCAGCTAACACCTCCGTGTAAGGCCAGATCGACTTGAGATACTGTAGATCCTTGATGGAGACTTTGCGGAGGCCGTAATCGCAGGCTGCTTCGATTGCCGCCCTCGACATCTTTCCAGTAGTCTCTTTCAAGCGCGGTGTGGCTTCGGCCATCAAGTGTCTAGTCTCGTTACGGATTTCCGCTGTCCTAGCCATTTCATCGTCGAATGAAGCCATCATTCGCTTTTCGACGTCTTCTCGCTCGGCATGGATCTCTTCGTCACTCGCGAGCGAGTCCGGGAGATGGATGCTAACTTTGGGAATATTCGTGAGCATGTTGAGATGGTCGAAGATATAGCCGATGTCTGAGAAGCCATCTTCGTCATCTCCGTACCATTGCAAATTCATGGACTCCTTTGCTTTCCCATTGCGAGACCACGAGGCAACCTCGTTCTCAAGAAATATGATCGAGAGGTCTTGTAGTCGTTCGACGTAATTGAGGTCATAATACAGTTGATCGACGTTTTCCAAGATATGTACCATGTCCATGGGTCGATCGGGATGGGGGGAATAGATCTCAATTCTCAGATGTCGCATGTCACCATACCCCATCTTTTCCTCGCGAGCTCGAATGCAGCACTCCGTGAACCTGTCGAACTCGAACTCCTGCCACGTTATTTGGGATGTGAAAGTAGTCCTAATACGGGAGAGATGCATAACCTCGTCATTCATTTGTTTATTGACGGTAAGGATTGCCGGTTGCCAGCATGACTTCAGCGCTGACAGAGGCTCTTCGTGAATGACCTTGGCTGGTGGATGGCATTGATCGTCCAGGTACTCTTCGTATACGATTCGGCGTATGTCTAGTGGAAGATCGAAGAACTGAATACGTTGTGTTGCTAGTAGCTGCTCCATGATCTCTCTTGATCTCAGGTTGACGGATTGACTACGTAGATTGACTGGGTATGGGATCAGCTTGGCTACTCAAAGATATGAGTTACGTGTACAAGAGACTGTTGCGATATTTTTGTACCCGCAGGTATAGTACAGTGCAGGTGGTGCGAACAATTATCTGTTATGAATATACACGGGCAGAGGACTCAAGCATACCGGTAGTGCAGACTTGGCTGACTGTGAAAGGAAGTGAGGTTGCTACCTCATTTGACGCGGTCAATCTTCTTTTGAGAGTAGGTACATAAAGTAGTCAAGAGCCCACTTTTTCTCATTTTATTCAAAATTCTTTCCAAGATTTCTCCACAAAAAAAGGGAAAAAACTCCCAATATTATCACAGAGAGTATTAATGACATCAAGTCCTAGAACTTTCTCTCAACTCTCTCTCCAGCCGCCACGCATTTCTCATAAGGAACACCCTGACGAAGAACGCATGGCAACCGGAAAGTACCCCCTTTCCATAACACCAGTGACATGGCCAATCACTTCACAGGCCTCAACGATCTGGAAGGCACCTTCTCATTCTCATCTTGACATGGTGTATCCAAAGCAAGGATGTTAAATTCTCCCCTTGATCATGCAAACCTCTGATCCGCCATCCACATCTCCATCCCTAACCCATGTCACCACATAGATAATCCTAGGTCCTATCTCGCCTCTTCCCACTGCATCCCCATCCCGTCGTACCACGCAGCATAGACCTAGGCCAGAAGCTACGCGACATCGAGCCCAAACACCGATCTTGCCTATTCTACACCACCTAGATCTGTCCCAGTGTGATCAGCCTCTCTCCAGTGCAATTATCAACACAGCTAGGAGATCTACCAATGACTTCGGTGTGACTTCTGCGATATCTGCGGCCCAAGTGCGTCGCAACATGCCCAACCGACGTGCAGATAGAACACCGTCGACTCCAGCGTAGCGAGCCAAAACCTTGCCACAATGGAAAAGGAAGCCAGGCTTTACCGGTTCCATGCTCACCTAGGTGATTTCTCCGCGTCCCTTTGCGCTCAACCAAAGATGGGCGAACCCAGTACAAGTGTCTCTGCTCAAGGCACCATGGACCACGATCGTTCAAGCTCCAGACAAGGAAGATGAGGATATAGCCGCTTGGGATGCCAGCGGCTGTCCTAGGCCGATCTCCACCGTCTTTCTACGGGAAGGCTCTGCAAGACCGTGCGCAAAACCTCATCAGACTTGGCCATGACGACGTGGACACTGACATAGCCCTGTTTGCCGTCAGTAGCGTACGCCAGGAGGGATTTCATTGCCCATGGAACCAATTTTGCCCTAGACACATCCGGACAGGCTCTGTGCAGGGCTTGCGCTTTATCTAGCATAATGTTGACAAGACCCTCTTACCCGCTCTTCCGGAAATAAAAAAAAATATCCTTGGTAGACAAGTACCTGAGACTGGTTAATATCTACAGAAATAGGGATTAGATAGGTTTTATAGTAAGATTATTTAATATTTATTTAATGATTTATATAGGTCTAGTTATATACTAACCCTAATCTAAATTTACCTAAATATAAGCTATTACTACTTAGCCCTACCTATTTAGAATTTACTTATTAAACCCCTTTTAATAATTATCTATTTATTTATATTATTAATAATAATATACTATAAATATTAATTCTAATAAAGAACTTATATATATAACTACTCTAGCCCTCCTTATCCTTAATTTATATTATATTAGCTAAGTCTTATATTATACTTATATTCTACTAATTAAATATTAAAGTAAGGAGTAGAGTCTTAATAATTTCCTACTTAAGTAAATAAGGTAGATATTTAAATTTATTAAAGATAAGATATATTAATTATTAACTTATTTTAACCTTAAAAGTATTAATTAATAATATAATTATTAGCCTAACTTAAAGCTTATTTTATATCTTATTTTAATAAAACTCTTATACTTATATCCTTTATATAAGTTATTAATAATATTTAACTAGTCTCTCTCCTTTATTTCTATTATAATTAATAATATCCTTAAATACTTATATAATTATTATAATCTTATTTTATACTAATATTCTATTCTTAAATATAATAGGATTTAAAGGTATATAAGGGTAATTAAATATATAAGTAAAATATATAAGAGGTTTATAGTTTAAGGGTTTATTAATAGAATATTTTAGTACTTCTATTAATTAAAGGAAGACTAGAGGTTCTTCTACTTTATATATAAAAAGGTATATAATATAGTATAATTAGGGGTAATATACCTAGATAGTTTAATTAATATATTATATAACTTATTTAAGGGAAAGGTAAATCTTCTTACTATAATAGAATATACTAGGAGTCTCTATTTAAGAATATACTATACCTAATTAAGTAGTAATTATTTCAGGTATATAACTATATAAGTAATAAAAATATCTATATACTAAGGTAAAGACTTAGTAGAGAGCTAATACTAATTTTCTATGTAATTATCTATATTTCTTAACTATATCTCTATTAAGTATATTAATTAGTAAGTAGCTAGTATATCTTAAATAGTAATAGCTAAAGTATAGGTCTCTAATTAAGAAATATAGATAATATATATAGGAAATTAGTATTAGCTCTCTACTAAGTCCTTACCTTAGTATATAGATATTTTTATTACCCGCGTAATAGCTAATAGATTTATAGAGAAGTCCCTTAAATTACCCCTCTAGAACTAGCGCTAATTATAGTAAATATTAAAAGTCCTAACTTTCTTTATATTCTATCTATATATACACCTATCTATTATATAATTTTTAGGATAAATTATATTACTTACCTTATTTTAAGGTATTAAATACTTTAAAAAACCCTGAAATTAGTATAATAGTTTAAAAGATATTTTAGAATATATAGATTTACCTACTAAATTCTATATACTAATAGCTAGAATAATATATCTAATATACTCTCTACTATTTATTCTACCTACTAATATATTACTAATATATCTAATATTAACTTAAATAGAGGGAAATATCTATCTTATTACTAGGTAGGTAGCCCTATTAAAATAATCTATATTAGTCTATTACTATATTAGCTAATACTATTATATTTACAAGTTAAAAACCCTACTATTTATATTACCTACTAATATATCTAATATACTTCCTACTATTTACCTTACCTACTAATATATCTAATATTAGCTTAAATAGAAGGAAATATCTATCTTATTACTAGGTAGGTAATCCTATTAGAATAATCTATATTAGTCTATTACTATATTAGCTAATACTATTATATTTATAAGCTAAAAATCCTACTATTTATATTATCTACTAATATATCTAATATTAGCCTAATATATCTAATATACTTTCTACTATTTACTACCTACTAATATATCTAATATTTATTATAGATATAGTATATTAGTATATACTATAAAAGGCTTCTATAATTACCTTATTATTCCTTAATAGAATCCTTAATAGAAAATAAACTATTCTACTTATAATTATTCTACCTATATTAATTAGTAGTAATACTATAAGTATTTATCTTTAAGGTACTAAATAATTACTTAGAAGTATTAACTGCTATTTATAGTACTAATACTATCTCTATAATACTAATAATCCTCCTTTAAGTCCTCTAACTCCTCTAAGTCCTATACCTCTAGTAACCGCTTCTATATCTAAAAGCAACCCTCGTACTCTATAATAAGGGCCTTATTTTATACTAATTTAAAGATAAAGTAGTTTAAACTAGAAGCCTTTAGTAAATACCCTTATACTACAGCCCTTTAAGTTATATAACTTATCTACGCTCCTTCTAATCCCTTCCTAGAAATAAAGCTCCTTCCCTTTTAAATTATCTAATAGTTATACGAGTTATTTACCTATTTCACTTTTCCTTTATTATAACTCCTATATTAATTGTAATAGCTATTAATACTATTAACTTATAAGGTAGCTACTATTAAAGGCTCTAATAATTTCCCGTCTATCTTAAATATAACTACTTTAATCTTATTAGCTATCCTTATACTACTAGATATTATTACTTAAGTCTACTTAATATCTAATTTCTTTAATACTAGGTATTAGTATAGCTAGATTATCTAGAAGGCTACTTATAAGGTTATCTATTTTATTACCTCTAAGTATAAAAGACTATTACCTCTCCCTTATAAACCTACTCTATTACGCGGTACTTAATTAGAATTCTAAGACTTAAATTAAGCTAAATATATCTAGCTAAGTAACTAGGCTATTAACCTACCCCTCTTTAAGATATTTATAAAAGCCTTTATTATTACTATAACCTAGTTATATAAGTTTACTAGATCTCTATTAATAGGTATTATACCTACTTTAACCTCTTCTAGATTTAATCTATTAAGATAGTTAGGCCTATTAGAGTAGTTAAGCCTATTAGATTAGTCTAGCCTAGGCTCCTACTTACTAATAATCTAAGGTATATTAGTTAAAGACGAGATACCTTATAATCTACTGTAGCCTTCTATAAATATAGCGGCTCTATTTTTATAAGTATAAGCCGATTAAATAGCCGCTATTATTACTTAAGTAATAACCTTACTATAGAATTAGTAGTAAGCTAATAGTAATTTAGTAAATCTAGTAAATCCTAATTAAGGACCTCGTTCTACTTAGTTCTATACTTAAGATATAGGATACTTTAAACTAAAGCCTAATATACCTATTATTAAGGTTAAGGATAGATATAATATCTATTATAATATCTATAACTTTACTACTAGGTTATAAGTAAAAGCTATTATAATAGATATAACTATTTTATAATAGAATCTTAATACCTATCTACTTAAAGAAGCTAATAACTAATTTACTAGTTAATTAATATATAACTCTAGATAAGAATTAAGATATAATCCTAATAGTATTAATAGCTAGTATAATATACTAGAGAAGAGATTTTAAGATTCCCTAGGTAAGTCTTTAAGTATACTTAAGTCTATTTATTATATTATTTAAGATATTTATAGTTAACGCGATCCTATTAAATATATAATTAATATTATAATTAATAGTCCTAATACTAGTATTATAACTACTAAATTATTATAAGTACTCCTTACTTATAAATATATAGATAGTAAACTCTATAATAATCTAAGTAAGCTTATAACTACTTTAACTACTATTATAAGTCTAATTAAAGAATTATATTTATAGAAGGATATCTAGTTTAATATTTATATAAATAGTATATCCTTTATATTAAGGACCTTAATAGCTATTATAAGTTAATAGTTATAAGATAATAAGTTAATTAGCTAACTTATTTAGTATTAATCCTAAGTAGTTAACTAGTTATAAAACTAATTAGCTAGTAATACTTACCTCTACTATTAGAATAATCTAGCTTATAATTCTAATTAGAATTAAAATTATTAAGGCTAAGATACGCCTTAGCTACTATAGCTATTATAACTACTATAAGCCCTTTAAAGGCTTTAAATTATAGTAGACCTTATAAATAGGTTAGGTTTTTAATTATAGAGGTAGAATAATAATAATTATAATAGTAGTAGACCTTAAAAGGCCTATTAGGCTACTACTAAAGAATTTATAGAAGGCTTTAATAATAAATATAATTAATTAGCTAGTTAGTATAAGTATAATAATAAACTATCTATTAAAGGCTTCTATAATAATAACTATAATAAGATCTAAGATATTAACTTCCTTATATAACTAAGGGATACTAATTATCCCTATTCTAATTATAAAGCTACCTTTTTATCTAGGAATAAGCTATTTAATTACCTTAGACTATAATACTAGTTAAAGGCTCCTAAGCTAATAGAGATAGTAGTATTAAAGGCTTTATTAGATAACCCTTAAAGTAGTCTAAATAAAGTTATAAATAAGGACCTTAATAATAAGGACCTTAATAATATCCCTTAGACTAACTTTATCTATATTAATTCTAATATAATTCTAGATTAGAGTAAGCTACTAGGCTACAGCTTTTATAGATAGAAATACGTTATAATTAAGGTATCCTAGTTTAAATTAAGCTAGGAGTAGACTAATATCTACCTTAATAGTAGTTATACTATTATACTTATTAACTATACTTATCTTATAAAGTACCTCCCTAATATCTATCTTAAAAAGATACCTTTACTTATACTAGTTTATAGTATAAGAAATAAAACTATTAAGACTTATAAGTATACCTCTATTAAAATATATATTTAAGGTAAGATTAGAGACTCTTCTAGATAGGTATTAATAATTATAAAGGTTTATATTATTAATAATCTTAGAGTTAATATACTTATTAATAATAATATATTAGTTCCCTAGGGTATTATTATTAATTTTAGTAGGAAAGTAATCTCTATTAGATTATATAAAGGCTTAATAGCCCTAATTAAAGTTTATACTTATATATCTCTATATTTAAGGCGTATAATTAAGGTTAAATTAACTATTATAATCCCTTTATACTTTATAATTAAAGTTCTAGTAATATATAAGGGTAATATACCTAATAATTATAACTATCTTTTTAAACTAGATTATTCCTAAGATCTTAGTCCTAATAGAGGTATTTATATATATATTATTAATTCTAATATATTATTTATATAAGTTTATAATACTTTACTAGTTACTATATAACTACTTTATAAGACTTAACTTAGATCTATTACTAAATATAAATAGGATAGAGCCTATCTAATTACCCTAATAAATACTTTATAAGCTATTAGAAATACTTAATTATAGGAATTATAAGTTATTAAAAGCTTTATAGTTATAATTATAGCTCTTATACTATATATTACAGCTAATATAGTTACTCTACTCTAGACTAATATAAATAAGGGCCTTAATTTATATAGAAGTCTATTATAATTATCTATTAATCTAATATTAGAGTATATTATACTAAGTAGTATAACTATCTATAATACCCCTAATATAGCCTCTTAGATTACTAAGGTTATTAATATATTTCCTAAAATATAGATAGGTTAAGGTATTATAATTATAGTTCTTAAGGTTAAATAGATACTAATTATATTAAAGCTTAATATAACCTCTAAGCTATTAAGGGTTTACTTAGTAAGTTATAAGGATAAGTAAATAATTAATAAGACCTTTAATAAGTTATACTCCTAAGGGAAAATATAGTAGTTAAATTAACCTACCCTATTTAGTTATCTAGTCTTTATAATTTAGCGAGAAGTTAATAGGAAGAAGAAAGGCCGCGTTATTATTAATATATAAGGCCTTAATATAATTATATAATTAGATAGTTACCCTATTCTATTATAAAGTAAAATTATCTTAGTTATAATAGGGTTACCTTTTATCTCTATTATAGATAGGACGGGGTATTTCTATTAATTTAGTATTAGAGAGGTTAATTACTATAAGCTTACTATTATTTCTTACTAAGGCTAAGAATAATATAATATTATACTAATAGATTATAAAGGATTACCCTTATATATATAATAATAGATAGATAAAATACTTTAATTATATAGAGACTTTATATATACTTATATAGATAATATAATAGGCTTCTTTAAAAGCCTACTAGAATACCTAATTTATCTTTAAAGACTATTTATATTATTTTATAAGTATTATCTAAGTATTACAAGTAAGTTAAACGGGTCTTATAATATATATAATATAAGTACATCTTATTATAGTAATATAGATTAGTTAAAAGACCTACTTAAACTACTTAGTAGATTAGATAGATTAGATACTAGATTTATATAAACTATACCTCTTAGTAGGATTTCTTATAACTATATAAATAGCGTGGATTTCTATCTAGATAGAAGCTTTATACTTAACTTATATTATTAACTTAGTAATCTCCTAGATACTAAATATAATATAATATCTATATTAAACTAGTTTAGTATAAAGCCTACTTATCTAGTTCTTAATACTCTACTTTATAAGATTAACTTAGACCTATTAACTCTTAAGATAAATAGGTTATAATACTAAGTCTTAGCCCTAAGAAAACCTTCCTTAGCTATCTATTTATTAACCTCCTTAGCTAGTATATTAACGCCCTAGGGCTCTTTATATTAGAAGAGAAGCTAAGAGCTATTATAGCCTTATATTTCCTAGAGACTCTTAAGGATCTTAAAATCTTCTTAGGCTTTATAAGATAGCTAAGGTTATTTATACTAAGGTATACCTAATAAGCTAATCTCTTATAAAGATATAAGACTAATTTAATAGCCCCTCTTACTACATTAAATATTAAGGGCTATACTAGGAAGACTAAGACTACTAAAGCCTTTTATTACCCTATTAAAGAAGAGCTCTAAGCCTTTTATAACTTAAAGGAAGCCTTTAAGAAAGCCTACTTTCTAATATATTTTAATAAAATAAGGTTCTTATTTATTAACCTAGACGCTTCTAAGGCCTAGAGGTTTACTATAATAATATATTATATAAAGGGTAATCTAGATAGCTTAAAGCCTTTTATAAGAACTAATATCTAGCTAATTATATTCCTTAGTAAGATACTTAATCCTATTAAATAGAACTACTAGCTTATAAAGCTTAAGGTAGTAGGTATTATATAAGTTATTTAAAAGACTAGGTATCTTATTAAATCCTCTTATAAGCCTCTAATAATTATCTATATAGACTACTTTATAGTAGTACTAATATCTAAGTAAATAAGCCTTAGTTTATTATTAACTAATAAACTTAATCTCCGTCTTATTAGGGTATCTTAGTACCTATTATAATTTAACCTTCTTATAAAGTATAAGCTAGGTAAGAGTAATATTATTCTAGACGCGTTATTACGCCTTAAAGGAGATATAATAACTACTTTACTAGTTATAATAGCTAGTACCTTAGATATATTATATATTAAAGCCTTTTATAATATAGACTACTACCTTATAAATTAATCTAAGGTACTATTATACTATATTATACTAGTTAAGATATTATATATATTTAAAACACGCTTATTACAGGCCTATTAAGATAACTAATAATAGAATAAGGTCCTTAATATACTAGGAATAACTAAGTAAGCTTCTAAAGCCTCTTATATATCCCTAAGATTTAAACTCTAGGATAATCTAATCTATTATACTAACTTTAATAATAGATAGAAGCGACTATATATTCTAAATATAATAGAAAAGGAGGTCTTCTATTTAACTTATAATAAATAATATTATAGAGGCTTTTATAAGACCTACGAATATATAACTAGCTCCCTTTACCTCTAGTATCTTACTTCTTATCTCTAAGCGTATATTAAGTATTACTCTAGTTATTAGATTAATTAAATAAAATATTATAAACCTTATAGTAATATATAGCCTATTAATAGGCCTAGTATCCTATTCTATATAATTATAATAGACTTTATCCTCGCTTTACTATTAATATAAGAAAACGGCTTTAATAGTCTATTAACTATTATAGATAAGTTCTCTAAGCGTATCCTCCTAATTATAAGCTAAATAATATAGGATACTATCTAATAGGTAGACTTAGTACTAGTAGGCCTTATAAGTTATAACTAGGGGATACTATATACTATAATTAGTAACTAAGACTTAAAATTTATATCGAGTTTCTAGAAGGCTTTATTTTATAAGTTAAATTACTAACTACTAATATCTATATCCTATTACACTTAAACTTATAGATAATTAAAATAAACTAACTAGATAGTTAAAATCACTTTATACTTCTATACTTCCTAGTACCCTTATATTAATAGTATTAACTAGTCCCCTATTATTCCCTATTTATAAAGCTATCTTAATAACTCTATTAATACTTTAATAGGCCTAGTACCTAATAATATTATCTATAACTTTAAGGTATATAATACCCTTAGCCTACTATTATTAGTTATAGACGTATCTACTAAAGACTTTAGTAGGCTCTAATAGCTTTAAAGGAAATAGGTTAAAGAGTCTATTATATTTACTAGTATCTTCTCTAAGACTAGATATAATAATAAATATTAAGCTCTTAATATATCTAAGAGTAATAAACTCTACCTATACCTAAATTATAATTACTCTATTCTAGGCCTTATTAATCCTAAGCTCTATTAATAATAAGTAGGACCTTTTAAAGTCCTTAATTATATTAGCCCTCTAGCTTATAAACTCTAACTACCTCTTATAATATAAATATACCCTATTATATCTATTACTTAGCTTAAATTATACTCTAGTTTAAACCTATATAAATAATTATAATATAATAACCCCCCTATTTATAATAATACTACGGAGGATAAGTATAAGCTAGAAGTTATAGTTAGTAGGTATATTATAAGTAGGAATAAGATTTAATACCTTATTAAATAGAAGGATTATAACCTTTAATATAATATATAATATAATATATAATATAATATTTTAGACCTTTATAATACTATATAACTTATTAAAGACTTTAATAAATATACTTATAATTAATTAAGATTATTAAAAAGGAAGTAATAATATATAGTAAGGGCGCTACTTTATTTTCTTTTAGTAGGTATTTATTATAAATATAGTATATTAGTATATACTATAAAAGACTTCTATAATTACCTTATTATTTCTTAATAGAATCCTTAATAAAAAATAAACTATTCTACTTATAATTATTCTACCTATATTAATATTAGTTTAAATAGAGGGAAATATCTATCTTATTATTAGGTATAGAATACTATTAGAATAATCTAAATTAGTATATTACTATATTAGCTAATACTATTATATTTACAAGTTAAAAATCCTACTATTTATATTACCTACTAATATATCTAATATACTCCCTACTATTTACCTTACCTACTAATATATCTAATATTAGTTTAAATAGAAGGAAATATCTATCTTATTATTAAGTATAAAATACTATTAGAATAGGCTACTAATATATATAATATTAGTTTAAATAGAGGGAAATATCTATCTTATTACTAGGTATAAAATACTACTAGAATACTTTATATTAGTCTATTAGTACTATAACTAATACTATTATATATATAAGCTACCTACCTACTAATATATTTAATATACTTTCTACTATTTACTACCTACTAATATATTTAATATTAGTTTAAATAGAGGGAAATATCTATCTTATTAATAGGCTAATATATCTAATATACTTCCTACTACTTATATTACCTACTAATATATCTAATATACTTCCTACTATTTATATTACCTACTAAATGCTAGGTAGTAGGCATAATTTTCAAATATAAAAATCTTGAATTTTTATAAGTATTTTCTAGTAATCTAATAATATTATAAACTTCTAATATATAAGACTAGTTATATTAAGTATTTTAGAAGTAGTAAGTTTTAAATCTATTTAATAATAAAGCTTATAAGTATATAGAATTTATTATATTACTATATATAAGCTACTTAAATATATAGAAGAGAAAGTTTAATAAAAGAATAGCTAGTATATAAATTACTATTAAGTATAGTTTTAGGATAATATAAATACTTTAAGTAATAAATACCTTTAAGTATAAAATAAAATTAAGGCTAATACCTATTAATAATATCTATTAAGTAGTAGTACTATTAATAAACTATTTTACCTATTTATAAGGCTAAAATATAATATCTAGTTAATTTAAAATAAGGCCTTTAATAATCTACTAATATTTATTAGTAATTAACTCTACCTAATAATTACTTAGGTATATTTCTTTATATTAAGCCTTATAATATAATTAAAGAGATTATAAGCTTATAATCTATATATAATTACCTAACTCTAATATTATAATACTATTAATTTATAGACTATATTATTAATAAAGAGCTTATTATTAAATTTAAGATTATAAAGTAGCTTATAAAGATAAGTTATAAAGTAGCTTAAATTTATAATATATATAAGAAATATAAGAAACTCGCCCTTATTAAGTAATATAACCTATTTATATAATTATTATAAAATAGTAAGTATCTTATAAGGCCTTATTTCTTTATTTTTATTTAAAGTTTCTACTTTTATATTCTATTTAGTTTTTCTACTTCTTATTCTAAAATATTCTAATTCTAAGTTACTTAAATATTAGGGGTTTATATTAATAGTTATTCTATTATTTTATATTATTTTATATATTAAAGCTATAAAATATATTTAAGTATTATATCTATTAGTCTTATAATATTCCTATTATATATTATTAACCTTATCTTTATTAAGCTCCTTATTAACTTTTATATAAAAATCCTTTATAATATTTCTCCTTTACTTACTATTATTATTATTACTTTTAAAGTCTCTATTATTACTTACTTAATTTATATCCTTAATACTATTAAGCCTATTAATATATAATTATATTATACTTATAACCTTTTTATTAGATATCTAGGAATAGCTTAGTATATTATTATTTATAGAGATAGTAAGATTAATCTTATTAGTAATATTTTTTAGTATTTTTTATATTTATTTTATCTCTTTACTTAGATACTATTAATATAAGACTTAATTTATATAAAGTATTTAAATAAGATTCTTTTAAGCCCTTATTTACTTTTATAATAGAGTTATAAAGGCTTATAATTCCTTATAAAGTATATTTAATATATTATAAGTCTATTATATTCCTTTAATTAAATATTTAAGTTTTATATTAATATTAAATTATTATTTATAAATAAGTTCTAGCTTCTTAATTAAGGCTAGGTCCTAAGTACTAGTTATTATAAATATATTAATATTAATAAGTAAAGGGGCTTAAGTACTACTTATTAATATAAGCCTATTAATACTTATAAGTATTATTACTAGAATTATTATATTATAAGATTTAAAGAATTTTAAACTTTACTTTATAAAATTAATTAAAATAGTAGTTATATTCTAAGTTAGATAAAACCTTTATATTTATTTAAGTCTTTACTTATCTTTTTATAACTTTATTCCTCTATTCTTTTTTTTATTTTATTATTATAATTATTATAATTAATAGATAATACTATTAGTAGAGTTAACTTTATTTCTAAGATTACTTCTAATATTAATATTACTTTAATAATTAATATTACTTTAATAATTAATATTACTTTAATATTAAGAACTTAAACTTTACTATTAATAGAGGGAACCTTTTAATATAATACTTATACTAGAGGGTAATAGTAATATTATTATAAATAAGAGTAAGATAAGTAAGTCTTTTAAAGAGGAGTCTTATTTATTATTTTCTTTATAAGAAGGAATTTTATTAAAACTAGTATTCTCTATTTCCCTTATAACCTTTTTATTCTAGTAAGTAGAGAGTATATCTTATTTAATATTATAATCTTATATTTTCTCCTTTTTTTTTTTTATATCTTACTTTTTTTTTTTTTAACTTAAATTTTATTAGCTATTAATTACTATTAATTTAATACTTATATAAAGTTATTATTAATTATTATATACCTAGATCTCCTATTATATTCCTTCTTATATTTATATTATTTAAGTAGTATTACTACCTTTTATTAATAACTATTCTAAGAGTAGAAATAGTAGGTATATATCTTAAAGTCCTATTATATATCCTTCTATTATAAATTTATATTAGAAAGTTTATATATACCTACTTTAATAAGTATATAATTAATAAATATTATTATTTCTTTAATATTAAGAAGTATTCCTTTATATATACTTTATCTCTTCTATCTACTTCTCTTATACTTCTTATTATAACTATTTAATTATAAGATATTTAAGCTCTTAATCCCCCTTCTCTTATACCTTCTTAAATATTATAATAGCCTTATATTATATAGCCTAGCTTTCTTATAACCTTTCTCTTTATAAGGGGACTTTTATAAGGTAAGTTAAGAGGAATATAAAAGAAGGATATTATTATTATTAAGAGGTTTCTAAGATATAAGAGGTATATTTATATAAAGGCTAGTAATAATATCTTTTTATTAATTATATAAATATATAGTAATTATATATTTATTATATTATATTAAGATCTTTAATTATAAGAATATAAAAGGAGGATCTAGTATATTAATAATAATAATAATAAAAGTAATAATACCTAGGATATCCTTAGAAGACTTTAAAGTACGCTTAGGAGGTATAAAATAACTATTAGTAATAGTAGAAGAAAGTTATAAAAGGAATAAAATAGATATAAATATAAGTAAATAATAGATTAACTATAAATAATATTAGAATAATAGCCTAATTAAGTTATTATTTATATTAAATTAGTAATTTAACAATTAAATTATTAACTTAATAATCTATATAATTAGTAAATACTATAGCCTGATATAGCTATTAACTATTAAATAATATTAAATAATCGCTTAAAATCGGGACTGCAAAACCTGTCTATTGTAAAATTCCAACCGAAAGGTACCTTCTCGAGGCTAGATACTGCAGACCAAAAGCCCTCTCTGTCAGCCCATACAATAATAGTTCGGCCGCCGGGTCCAGTCTTTCGGTTATAAAGAACTCTTTCGTCACTCACAAGCACAACTGTCCCAAATCCATCCCAAATCCATTCCACATCCCAAGACGCTGAAGAACAACAAGCGAGAACTACCAAAGAGAGGAAGTGGAAGAGCTCAAGTCCTTTAGATCTCAAGTGAAAAAATCAACCAGTCAACATCCTCCGTAGCATCCTCCGTCATATCTTTCATCTCCCACCACGCACATGTACACTTGTCCCAAATCCATTTCACAACCCTAGGGGAGAACAAGCGGGAGCTATCTAATCAAGGAATGGGAAGAGCGGAAGAGGATGCTCCGATTATATAGCTCGTTAAGAAGCCTGAGCAACATGAGAAATATCGTAGGAGGACCGTCGATGTATTCCACATTCATATAGTATCGATCCTTCCTATACATCCTCGCCTCGAATCTTTCGAAATCCTGCTTGCCATATATACCCAGCTATGTTATGCTATGCTATGCTATGTCTCCACACATCAATGACTGTCTCCAACATATGCACATTTCCTATCCTCCTGCTGCAACAGCTAAATCCGTATTCTCAAGCCCCAGCTCCCATTCAAGCCACAGCAACATACCCCTGATACCCATCGCCGCCAAACGCCCTCTCAACCTCTTGGCTCCAGCCATTCTTCTTCTCAAGCCAACTGCCGCCGAGGAATTGACGGATGCAGGTGTCGTCGGGCTTCTTCTGGGGCGACTCCAGTGGCACAAGGCGATAAAAGTTCTCGTCGATTGATGTCGGATCGCATGAGCAGCGATCGGACGCTCGTGGAGGGCAGTGCCTGCGGTAAGAGTCAGACATGGATCAAATAAGACACAGGACGATCTCCGCTTACCTGTTGATATCGTGCTGGTATCCGATATCCCTAAAGAACCAGATCTCCGATTTCGGAACAAACATCGCAACACTCAATGTATGAATAGGCGCATCTCCAAATCTCTCATAGTAGAAACCTCCACCTCGGTCCAGCCAGTCAAAATACTTCTCATTGGCCTGCCCACGGAAGAAACTCAGATCGCCGACTTCGAAATTGGAGAAGAATTGGCAATTGTTGTAGTCACCGCTGTTGTGCGCATCGAGCAGCCAGTCGAGGTCGGCATCAGGATGGATGAGCTCAGGGTGAGCGTTGATGAAGGAGCGGGTGCGAGACCAGAGGGAAGGGAAAGAACGAGCGTCGTCGAGGATGTTCATGTTGAAGCCGTACTTCATGTTGTTATCGCGCATGAAGCGGAAGACGTCGTAGTCGATATCGCAGAAGAAGTGGACCTGCCAAGGGCATGATTAGCCTTGTCGCGCTGCTTTGAAAATAATCCAATTACATCAGGCTCCACCCGCCAGTACCAATCGAAGTCCTTGAGTCGCGGATGTTTGTAGAAGAAGCCACTGTTCCATCGGCACATATGGCGGTAGCTAATCATCCAGCCCTTCCCAACACCAATCGCTCCCAAGTACTCTAGGCTGTTCATGAACCTGCCCTCGTCGACCCAATCTGGCAAGGACCAGTGCTCCTCAGGGACGACTTCGTAGTAGCACTTTGCAGAGGTAAGGTTCTGAGTAGCAGCCTACTATCCTTTAGCCCACGTCGACGCGTTCTAGGAAGTGTAGTACCCTGAATTCGTCGCTGAATGGCTCATCGTTGAAGAAGATCCATGGGTAGTTGTACTTGCGATTCCACTGAAATTCGAGCTGACGCATGCTCTGCATCAAACCAGGAAGCTCAGAGTTGCGGACCAGACTGATCAGGGCGGCGCGCGGTTTGGTGGATTTCCCCAAAGATGGAAGCGGTTTCAGTAGACTGACTCCGGTGTTCTCAGCATGTCGGTTGTTCGAGTTATGCTCGAGCCATTTCAACGGATCAGGCGCGTGTTTCTGCGCGACTGGCGTTGAGGAGATGGGGCGTAAGACCTGGTATGGATTGGAAACTGTGTCGTGAACGGTGATATGGATGACTTGACGTCGCCATCTGCCGGGCTGAGGTATGATCCAGATGAGTAGAGCTAGCAATAGGCAGAACACAACGGCTATCTGCCTCTTGGAAGCAGCATTCCTTACACCTGATGGAATGGAAGACCAACGTGAAGGTACCGGTGAGGTCCAGAACTTGGATGAAGAGGAGAGCGAGCTTGTGGAAGAAGAAGCTGAGGAGTTGCGGCTTGATGGCAGCTTGAACTTCGAGATGGTCGTATGCGAAGGTGTAGCCAATAGCTTTGGCGATTTGTCAAGGAAAGGGTCCCTTGATGGGGTGCCCAAGACCTTCCATAGATTGAAGCCCATACCTGCGATAGTGGTGTGACGTTTTAGAGGGTGGAAGTGAGAAATTGAAGAGTGAAGGTGTTGTTCTCATTCCCCCAGAGCAGGACGCTAAGACGATGGTAGCTCCCTCTCCATCTCAACACTGTAGCATGCGTCGTTACCGTGCATTGCTACTTCCTCAAAACACCAATTGTTCATGCAGATCTGCGAGATGTCACACTCACGACCGTCGTGCTCTTGAAGCTTCGTTGTGATCGATGGGCGCGCCTACAAGTTGCACATATTCCAATCCGTCTTGCTTTCATGGTTAGTATACAAAATGTGGGAAATGCAATTACAGAGTGCCTCGCCCGGCTCATTGGATATCTCATCACACCGGACACCTCGCTGTGATAGCCATCAATTCACGAAACCATCTCGTCGTCCTCTCCTTCCGGCCCATCCACCACGCCCAAAACCTTCGCATATGGTACAGTAATCCGTTGCAGATCACGATTCTTGCCTGCCTTCCGTTAGACCCGACACTCCCTTGTAAGTAGCACGTCTTACCTAATAACAATATCACACCCTTCAGAAGCTCTCTTCTCGGCCAGCCACAGAGCTTATCGGTCTTATTGCTCCAATTCCGATCTTCCGGTGTCCTGAGCGACGGCTCTATGGCTTCCACATCGTCTCCATCTGTATCGATACCTTCGTAGATGCCTCCAAGTAAGCCACGGAGCAGCTCTTCGACCTTCAATTTGAGACCCTCGACACCAATGCGTTTAGCATACATGTACAGATATACTTTGAATTCGTCCTTGGCACCAAGCATCATGGCAGCCGCAATCCGATTCTCAAGATGCCCTATTGAAACTCCAAACTCCAAGCCTTCGAACCCTTCTTTAGACAGCAGCTGCTTGACTAACCTATTGAGGAACAGAGCTCGTCCTCGGGCGAGAACCTCGTTGGTGGTAGTACGTTCCAGAAACGGTATGACGCCGGCGGACACGTTGGAGCTTGAAGTGTCGTTGCCAAGAGCAGACGTTGATCGTAGATTGCCGACCGATGAATCGGTGCTGTTCCAGTATTGACTGCCGACCATCCACCACAGCTCTGACAGCCGCTGCCAAACGTACATTGATGGTGAGTATGCGTAGCCTTCTCCGTTGGTCAGCGTCACCACAATCCGACCCTCGGAGTTAAGTCGTGCGCCGGTAATGGCTGGAGCTTTGGTAGGGTGGTCTTGGAGACTGTGAACAGCAATATCGAGGATCGGAGCCAATGAAACAGGCGGATGTGGCGATGTTAGTGACTTCATGTCCCATACATAGCATAACCCAGCAGCAGTGATGCAAAGTAGCCAATGATCTTGGCAATCTAATATCACCGGTTGGCTTTCCAGGACGAGCGCATTGATCAGCCTTCTACCCATTGGAGTCCACGCATAGACACTTCCATCTTCGCATGCTATAGACCAGAAATCTTTGTTACCAGTCAGGAGAAGAGCACTCCTCGGAAGATAGTCGTGGAACACCGGTTGACCTCTTTTGGTGACGAAGACCCGGCAAGGGTCCAGGTCCTGTGCTCTACCAGTAGCATTCTGTATTGTGTTTCGAGCTTCCATCATGACTTCTGTCTGAGTCGACTGGTTATTGGTTGATTCGGCTCCACTCGTATTCGAACCTCCTGTGACGCCGCCGCCAAATGTCTGTACGATGTGTGACCGAACCTTTGGTACTGCCAGCCTCACCTGGCCTACTGTCAGACTAGGGTTGATGACCGCAGGACGGATGAAATCCGGAGTAGACTGCTGGCCTGTAGGTGCTGTGACGGTCCTGACCGGTAGTAGTCCGTTGACGGTATTCGAAACAATGGGGACAGCTCCGTCTTGGCTCGCGATGGCGATTCTCTTGTCAACGTGATCATCCTCCGTACCTTCTATGGCGGCGAACCGTCGCTTGTTGCCAAGCAGAAGAGCCGAAAGCCCTCCTCTGGGTAGACCATCATGAGGCTTTGATAGATCTAAGATAGCTTGGGGCTGGTCATGAGCTCCTTGCCCACCGTTGGAAGAAGCCATCAATTGTGGCCTGGGCAGTGACGATTCGTTTCCAGCTGATGATACGAGCAATGGCGCTATACGTTTCTTACCATCTTTGGTAATGGTGACGCGGTTCTTGAGTCGTTCCAGTTTGGCTGCATTAGGATCTTCCTTTGGCTTTGGCTGCTCCTCGGTACTGATCACGTCTGGATTGTGACTCTCTCCATTCGTTGCCGAAGGAGCCCCGTTACCGTTGGTGAGTCCATTTGCAGGCTGTGTAGGTGTAGAGTTGCCATTTGTCAAAGCTGAATGCGGCGCGGCGTCTCCCATCAAAGCGCCCATTCGCCCCTCGACCCCCCGAATCTCGCCTTGCCTACTCTTCTCTTCTAGAAGAAGCCCGTCGGTGCCCTCGATGATGCCAGCGCCTCTCCTCCCAGCTCCAAACTTGGAGAGCGCCCTCTCGTTCTCCTCCAAGCTGGCTTCGTAACCAATTTCGTGTGACTCAAACACGACTGCAATCACAGTGCCATCTAGAGTCGATAGAAATAGAGTCTTGCCATCAGGGGTCCAAGCGAGATCTGATATTGACTTGATGGCCATATCTTGCGCAATGACCAGCGGTCTAGGATTGGTTGTGATCCATACACTGAGAGCTTTGTCTTGTCCGGCGCATGCGATGACAGTATGGATAGGATTATATCCAGTGTCAGGCAGTGACTTCCCAGTCCTATCTTCCTTGGTGAATAACCGTGGCGAGAATGCGCATACTTCAACTGGAGCTTCGTGGCCAATCAGGTTGATGTCGCCATCCCAGGAAGCACGATTTATGATAGCCACCGAGCTGACAGGACCATTGACAGCATTGGCTGCTGCTATATGACTGCCATCTGGAGACCAAGAACATCTCCGGAAGTAGGTCGTCAACGGAGAAGCCACGAATGGGTCGGATATGCTCTTTTCAAGGGTGAAATTGTTCATTTGATCGTGAGGGGTTGAATTCGGCCCAGGAGATGTGAAGCGCCAAATCTTGATAGTCCTATCATCGCTCGCAGTAGCAAAGTACTTGTTGGCTGGGTCGAAAGCGAGGCCTTTTACATGGCTCTGATGACTGACCAGCGTCTTGAGCTTTTCAAAGGTATACCCAGACCAGACAACAACCTTTGAATCGAGTCCAACAGAGACCAATATCGAGGAGTCCTGTGACCACCCCAAATCCTGAACATCATTGTCGTGGCCTATCAGTCTTCTGAATATCCTCCAATTCTCGACTGGTGGTGACTCATTGCTTCCTGGCCCACATTAGTAGAGCCCCAAGGCTTCTTCCTCTCGCCCAAACGTACCGAACGAAGCCGAATGCGAAGGAGGGTTTGGGTCAAGATTGTAGACGCATAATATCTTGTCGTCCGCTCCCGAGGCTAGGTAGTGACCGTTACCAGCGAATCGAACCGAGTGTATAGTGCCAGAGTGATAGCTCATGGAGGCCAGCTGTCTGGGCTTGGTGTAGGTCGAATCCCCCGCATTGTAAATAGCTTCCGTAGACCAGATCCGGACGAATCCGTCTAGAGGTTACACAAATCAGCTACACTAATATCTGTAAGAGACCCTAGTATATGAGGTTACCTCCGGCGGCTGTGACAAGCCTTTTCCCATCTGGCGAGACATGGCAGCTGTAGACCTCGAAGTCCTTCTTCTCCCCGCTATGTGTGAGCCATACGGGACGAATGTAGCGCATGGCAGGATAGTAGGGGCTTATTACAGCGGCGCATATCTCACACGAGTATGGGCTGATCGAGAAAGTGTGATAATGTTTGGATGAGTCGCAGTTGGAGGCAGTATTTACGCCGTACAACCCTATCAGTCGGGTCTTGGCGTTGGCTGCGTTTTCTAGCGCGACTCAAAGCCGCCAACAAGTTCTTCCTCTAAGGGAGTGTACATCGAAGAGAGCGAAGACTATATGAGCATCCTGGCTATTCAACTTTCCAAGTAACTTTCAAATATTGAGACTGCCAGGATGTGTCCAAAGGCGGAAGTGATCGATTTGTTGTTATTCTACATCTAACCTAAATTAACAAACATCCCCAGCTGTCTACTGAAATCGCATGCTGAAGCTCTCCCTCGAGGACCATGAAGCTTAGCTGGACAATTGAATGCCAATCGAAGGTATAAGCCCCCTGGAGATGAAACCAGCAAGCCCCCATCTCTGCCCTTACTCAACGGCAAACCCACCCCTCTCCTTCCCACTTCCATCCTCCCCCGTTATCATGACCGGCAATTCATTGGCCTCTGTCTGCAACCTCTTCCTCTCCACCCGCTCATGCCTATACTTTTGCAAAAACCACCTGATGCCCCACAGCACAGCTACCAACAGTACCAGAAACCCCAGAATGCCGAACACGATGGCCAAGATCCATCTTGTCGAGAGGCCATGATGCTGTTCCGATGTCACGACTGGAATTTGCGAGTTTGCCGCCGCACTCGGTGCAATATGTGAGCTAGTTGATGGTGCATGGGAGGTAGTAGTACTCGGTACGGTCATCGAAAGAGTGGTCGTGACAGGGACAGAGAGCGTGAGCGGTGTTGTGAAGGTCATATTTTGAGTGATGGTGGTAGGCACAAAGCTAGTGATGTTCCGCGTGAAGTAGACTTCCGTTGTCAGGGTTGAGAAGACGGTCTGATTATGGTAGATGGTGAGCTGCTCGGTCACTGTGTCCGTGTTCGTGATTGTGATCGTCTTATCCTTGCGCTTTTCTAACACCTGCTCGGATCGCTTTGCTAGGGGCGACGCGGTGAAAGAGCGCCAGATGGAGGAGAAGGAGGGGGCGCGTGCCCCAATGACTTGAGCGCGCTCAAATTGCGGATTGCTGGTCGCTGAGTCACGCCATGTGGAGGAAGAATGAAGTCTCATAATGAAAGGTTGGAGAGAGTCTGTTCTTCTAATCTCTTCTATGATAGGAGACTGTTGAAGGCGTTCTGGGGCGTGAGTGAACGCGAACGGTGGGAAAGCAGAGATTCAGAGAGCAAGGGGGCGGGAGGATGAAGGTGCTGACGAGTTGTACAAAGATATTATTATATTAGTATTGGTTCTTCAATGTAATGAAAGGGATAAGGCCATTGTTATGGCTTTGTGCTGGCGACCTGCGCTAAGCGATGATGAAGATAAGGACAACGATGATTTCTTTTGTTGTTGAATGTGAAGAAAAGAGCGAGAGACATCGCTTTAGCAATCTCACAGAACGAGGCGTCAGATTTTACATACGTGCGGTATTAGAAGGTCCTCAGCATTATAGTCTTGTAAGGGTTGACTGGCCGAAGAAAGGCGCCATGTGTAGCCATTCACGCACGTTGATGAGAACTCCATGAAACACTTTGCGACGTGCGATGTAATCGTCTGAAGACACAGGATGGTTGAAAGCTCTTGTCGTGTACTGCAAACTAGTCAACTTTGAAACATTGACGCGTGAAACACGCTCGCATGTCTTGGCATATCATACCCCTAACGAACCATAACAGCTTTCATATCCAAGACAAGCTCAACCAAATCGCGCTCCATCTACCTTCTCATCGTTCCCGGGGTAGATATTGATGCTGACGGTAGCCGATTTCAAGCCAATATACGATGCGAAAGGGAAGACGCTAGTGATCGAGCGAAACGGTCTCCAATTGTAGAATGTAGTCTCCCTCTCAGATTCTCCTCTCCTTTGGCAAGACGTCCCGAGGATGGATGGAGAGAACAGCATTCCGATTTTGTAAGGAACGCGTCTCATAAGATATCGTGTCCCTTGTCATCCTGAGCTGGGATGTCACAAACTGTTGTCCCAACTGACTTTCCGCGCCCTTCAACTTCAGCTTGACATTGCTCTTTCTCTGTTCGCTTTCAGCGCGGATACACATGGCGTAGATCAAGCAGACTTCGAGAAGTCTTTGCTGTCCTTCCTGGCCTGCCAGCTGAGAAACTCTGTTTAGGCAGCTGATGTCTATCGAGCCATGGTGATGAGATTATGGGAGTAAGGAGCTTAACCTTAATGTAATAGGTGAGGGAGAATTCAAATTCCTGGAAGGCAATGACCAAAGCGTCCCTCTTGGGTTACGTTGTATATAGGGCATTGTCGAACAGCCACTGCCAAGCTAATCCCTCATAGATATATTGGGCTGCTGGTGTAGTGCTGTCCTCCTCGACGTTCTCCTGCCATTGGAATTTCAATTCTCATTGTACTCACGTCCTAAGTACATCTAGGTTTGTCAATTGGTACTATACCGTGACACACCCTCGGTATCCTCGAGTCTGAAAACATATTTTACAGCACTCGCCTTGCCATCTTTCAAGTTCTGCAGAGCGCCCTGAACACCGCCCAAACCCCCTGGTACGACCTCATACGGATGACCCTTGAAGAACCCCTTCTGCAAGCCGCGCCCAAAGTATCGGAAGAAAGCCATGGCGAATTCTTCGTTGCCGGTCATTGCGCCGGTCTTCTTCTGCCAAGGATCCAGATCAGCCCCAATGTGCGCAGAGGTCACCATTGTGAGAGACTTCTCGATGGTTGACGGGACCTCTTTATACTCTTTTCCAGGCAGGACCAACGTGATTTTGCCAGTCTGATGATCAAGAACCTCACAGATATTGACATAGCTCCCATTTGCGCTGACAGCATCAAGGGCGTACTCGACCTTTCCACCGGCGTTCTGCACTGCCGTTCTCAGCTCCTTGACAAGTTTTCCGTCGCCTTCTCGATAATCAAGTACCACATCTCCCTTGCTTTTGTCTATCAAGCTCTCAACGTGTGGTATTCCTCTCCCAGCAACGCAGATGAGTGGGTGAATGTTGGCTTGTCGGGCGAGCTGAATGGCGTAAGACCCCACTGCAGAGGCAGCTCCGTAGATAATAACTGGGATGGGGGTCAGGGTAGGGTGCCATGGAGGAGGAAGGTAGAGGCGTTGGAAGAGACCGAAGGCGGCGGTCATGGCAGCTAGTGGGATCGTTGCAGCCTCTGAATCCAAGACATCAACAGGCGCAAATGGGAGGTAATAAGTATCAAGCTAGATAGGGGAGAATGCTAACCTTCGAAGCTGGTCTTCTTGGGAATATGAAACGTCGTATGCGCCCAGCTGACAGCATACTCAGCATAGCTTCCGCCTGGAGCCATTATCTGATGGAAAGCTGCAACGCGGTCTCCAGGCTTGAACTCGAGGACATCTGAGCCCACGGTATGGACGACTCCTGCAATATCGTCGCCCTGATTTAGACCTCCACCGCCCAACTCTGGTCGCTTCCAGTCTTTCGGATTCGATCCGGATACCACGACTCTCGTAACGACTTGATCAGGTTCTGGGTTTGGAATGGGCGAGTCAATGATCTCGACCACTGGGCCCTTGTGGATGATAGCTTCCTTCATGTTGTGTGGAGATCTTAATATTGAGGGTCCGAAAGCTGTTGTAGAGAATATACAGATAGTACTTGTTCCGAGGATTCACATCGAAGATGAGGCCAAACATCAATGATGCATGTGGGGTTGAGAGTCGTAATTACATCCTTCTCCGCAATGCCCGGACTTAAGCCAGGAAGCCGAAATCGCGGGTAGCAGCCACTGCCACGATCAGGAGTAATTGACTGAGGACATGGTGAGGACATGGCGGCGAGTTGATATCTGAGTTGGCCATCTATTTGTTCCATCATCTTTGTCGCAATGGTTTTGCTTTCCGCTTCTTGAAGACCACGCCGCCCTCTCCAGCCTCGTCTTCCTGCTTGACGTATGCGCTTTCATTGACATCGTGCTGATCTGGAACCGTATTAGGAATGCCATCATTGAGAGATTCTTCACGCTTCAGCAGTGGTATGTCAGTCAAAGTCTCTGACTTTTTTAAGGCCTGTGCGTCCGAGTTTCCAGCTCCGGAGGGTGAGACTGCAGATCCTGTCGCTTTGAAGGCGCTGCTCTCTTGCCTCAAGCCTTGCGTAATATTGAGAAGAGCATCCAGATCATCTTCACTGCTTGTTCCGGGATACGCCCGAACCTGTGCACCCCATCCTCTTCTCACCACAGCCTCGCCGGCTTCCTCCTCTTCTTCCTGACCCTCAAACTTGCGCTTTCTCACCCCTATATTCAGTGCTTCGGGTTTGACATCTCGGTCACCTTCCTCTTTCTTCGTCCTTTCGTAGATTACCCTCTCCGACGTAGTCTGCCAGTCCCCAGCCATAGCCATCTCCTTCCGAAAATCCTCAGGGACAGCCACACCAAGATCCGCCAACTGAGCGAGCTGTTTCTTCCTATCTGCTGGTGTAGCGTTCAATACACTTGGTGCAGGCACCGCGGGCCTCCTCTCCCAAGGGTTTCCCTCAGCTTTAGAGCCAGACCCTGCGACTATGCCGTTCAACCTGCTCACTTCGTCTTTGGCACGCTGCTTGTCTCGCTCTTCCCTCTCGTGGCCTTTGTGTAGGTCTCGTAGGAAGCGCTTGAGATTACCTTGATGCTTAGGTGTTGCTTCATGGTTTGTTTTCTCGAACTTTGTATCCTTTACGAAGGTCTTGCAGTGCTTGCACCAGTACTTTGGCGTAGACTTCCAGTATTCCGACATCGTGGGGATCTGGTTCTTGTCGGTCCCGATATATGGCGATGTAAGTCTGAATGAAACGTGAAGCAAGGGTGTCGATTGTGACTCTAGCGCCGTAGGGCTGATGAGACTGCTAAATATTGCCTCCATTCTACAGTGATATTCTAGTCACTCCGAACAAGTCTTTAACGTCTTCCAGTGAGCTTCCATAGCTGTCAAGGGTCTGATCATCTTGGAATCGGCAGCCATGGCATTACGAGAAGTATCCACGCCTGGCCTCGGTCGAACAGCATCCACCCTTCTCCACAGCACCCGACCATCCATCCACCACAGATTACCCACCACAGCAACACCATGTCTCTCCCACTCCGCGCGTCACTTACCCTCCCAAAGAAACATCTCCACCTCCCCCTTCTCCGCCGCCAGCGGCCCCTCCCTCCTCGGCGGCTCCGCCTCATCCTCCAATACACCCCAATCCTACTTCCAACGACCCTCCCTCCCCGCCAACACCATCATCCGCTTCGTGCCCCAACAAACCGCCTGGATCGTCGAACGCATGGGCAAATTCCACAGCATCCTCGAACCCGGCGTCGCCATCCTCCTCCCCATACTCGACAGAATCGCATACGTCAAGTCGCTGAAAGAAGCCGCCATGGAAATCCCCTCGCAATCTGCCATCACAGCCGACAACGTGACCTTGGATCTCGACGGCGTGCTCTACACCCGAGTCTTCGATGCCTATAAAGCAAGTTACGGCGTCGAAGACGCAGAGTATGCGATCAGCCAACTCGCCCAAACGACCATGAGAAGCGAAATCGGCCGCCTAACCCTTGACCACGTACTCCGCGAGCGCGCCGCTCTAAACACAAACATCACCGAAGCCATCAACGAAGCCGCAAGAGACTGGGGCGTCGTCTGCCTCCGCTACGAAATCCGCGACATCCACGCCCCCGACGGCGTCGTAGAAGCCATGCACCGCCAAGTCACCGCCGAACGCAGCAAGCGCGCCGAGATCCTCGAAAGCGAAGGCCAGCGCCAATCCGCCATCAACATCGCCGAAGGCCGCAAGCAGAGCGTCATCCTCGCCTCCGAAGCCCTGCGCAGCGAACAGATCAATATCGCCAGCGGCGACGCGGAAGCCATACTCGTGCGCGCGCAAGCGACGGCGAGGGGCATCGATGCCGTAGCGGGGAGTCTGCACGAGGGGCAGGAGGCGGCTAGGGGGGCGGTCAGTCTTACGGTGGCGGAGAAGTACGTCGAGGCGTTTGGACGGTTGGCGAAGGAGGGGACGGCGGTTATTGTGCCGGGGAATATGGGCGATATGGGCGGGATGATCGCCAGTGCTATGGCTATGTATGGGAAGGTTAGCGAGGGGCAGGCGAAAGCTGCGTTGTCGGCGCCGAGGGCCGAGAGTGGGGCGGGTGAGGGCGTTGATGTTGCATCGGGGAAGACGGACGAGGTGGCGAGGAGTGTGCTGCAGGGGTTTGAGGAGACGAGGAAGAGGCGGTAGGGAGAGAGTGTTGGCGTTGTATACTGTTAGTGGCTTCGATTCTCCTCAGCTGTTTGTATGAACAATCATTAGGTATTCTACTCATTGTTCCAATCAATCAATCAATCACCGCCTTCAATGTCCTGTACGACTCGATACAAGCTATCCCCATCGCTTCCAAAGAAAATGTCTTGATATCCAAACTACAATTCTCTATATCACACACCTCCAACCCACCCCAAAACAACTGACATAACAACTCTATCCCCCCTTCCCTACCAAATGAGCGGGAATCTGGTCACTTTTCCCCTTAGCCTTCCGCTGCAGCTGCATCTCAGCCTTCTTTCTCCTCTTATGCCGCTCCAGGATCCCGGCAGGCCTCCTGCCAACTTTTGCAGGAAGCTCCGGAGTTATTCTTGTGGGGTTAGCAGCTAGGGATTTCCCGACATCATCTCGTTTGATACGCTGCTTACGATCGGCAATCCGCTGCTGCTCAAGGGACTCGAGCTGGCGCGGCATATTTCCATCATAATCCGACGACGGTACGCCAACGACGTTCTCAGGGCGCGATATCGCAGCATCTCTCGATACCTTGCGAGTATGTGGGATCAGCTTTTCCCTATACGAAACAATATGAGCCACGTAGTCAGGGAGTGGACCAGACATAACGGAAGAGAGACGACGCGTACCTGGAAACATGGGAACTTGTCTTTTAGACAGCGAGTCCGTGACCTTCTGCGCATCTGCCACGACCGCTGGCGTGACTACTTCAACCGCCTCGATTCGCTTTTCTTCAGTAGCTCCCAATGCTTTAACGCGTTTCTTCTGCGCAGGCTCTGCGCTAGACAAAGCAGCAGCTTCCTCTTTGGCAACTCTCCACTCCTCATACGGGTCCATGGTAGTGAACGAGTTGAGGCACAGCGACGTAGCACCGTCCCTAGGAATATGAAAGACGTGCCAATCCTTCAAGTCGAAGCGCTGCTCCCACGTTTCCTTCCGGAAGATCCATACGATATACTCCATAGACACCGTCCACCACCGATGGCTCTTGGGGCTAGGCTTGTTGGCACAGTCTCCGAACGGCCAGTCGGCGACCGCAATGCCGTGAGAGCCATCCACACGGCCGTTGGTAGGCTGTAGATGACCGCCGAACATCGTCTCCTCCCACGCTCGGCCGCACTCCGATTCTCCCCAGTCGAGCCAGTAAGGTTCTCTGTAGTATCCGGATTGTTGGTAGAGGGCCCATTGGTTGGCTCGGCCGCGGAAGTGTATACCTTCGATGGAGTGGGCAAGTTCGTGTACCATTAAAGCGGCAAAGCCGAAGTTGAAACGAAGCTTCTGCGACATGTTGGGGAACTTCAACTGGCTTAGTTTCTTCGCGACGATGTAGTAGTCGGAGTGAAACCTGATGATCGATCTTACAACAGACTTGTTGGTTCCGTGGCATTCCGTATCTATACCTTGGTAATCGCATATCGGGGCCGAAACAGCGTAAGCGTAGCCAGCTTCTTTACTGTTCTTTAGTGTTTGTAGACGATCATTGAATCTGAAATGCACCATGTTGTCCTTGCCGAGCTTGCTGATAAGGTCGATAACGATCTTTGCTCTTTCCTCGGTAAGTTCAAGATGGTTGTCAATCCGCTGAGCTGGTCTACCATCCAGTGCACTCATCTCTGGATCGTGCCTACGTTTGCCCATAGCCAATGTTACCCAGAATTGCATGCATATCGGCTGGGTAAGGAAAAGCGTTGCAAGCTGCAGTCCCGGTATTAGCTGATCATATATCGCATCTGGAGTGTCGTCAAAGCACGAGCGATCAAAGAGCGGATGTATGTCGTTCGTTAAACTCGAAGGCTCTGGCTCGTGATGCTTGAATCCAATTGCGCCATTCCATATCATCTCTTCAGGCCGAAACCCTTGAACTTCTTCCCGCCACCCTCGTTGCGAGGTTTCAGATAAAGTAGCTTCCCTTTTGCGTTTTCTGACTTGGTCTTTGATGTCTGCTTTCGCTTTGTAGTGTTTTGCCGGCCGTATCTCTAGATCCACAACATATCCTTTGGGCACCTGAACCCACCTGGAGCTTTTGATTGGCATATCCTTGATCGCTACACTGTCGTGCATCCTTTGAGCTAATAAGTCCATCTCTATACTATATCGTGGGTCGCATAGCATCTCTGGTGATATATCTTCGGGGGTTTTATTTTCCCTTTCGTCTTCTGTAGTGGCAGTAGAAGCATTGCTTGTTTCCGGTACAGCGATCTGTCCTGCCATGTTTGAAGGTTTCGTGTTATGGACCGCTTCTATTGACATAGAGCTATTGCGATTGTAATCAAAGCACGCGCCGTTGATCTCTGTAGGCTCAAGGTGCAATATCGTGAATGTTGTCTTGTATATATATCTCACCGGAGATGTATGTGAGAGCTCGACCGAACCATAACTTCCGAATCTCGATCAGCCCAAGATGAAGAAGGATTGCGGGAGGTGCAGTGATTGCCCATCTTCTACTGTGCAAGCTATTTCGAGGATCAATGGAATGTCACAGTTCACCTTTGTGTTGTCGCTTTGAGACTCGATAGATGCAACAAAGGCGAGACTTAACCAGGGGAGAAAGGTGAAAAGGCCTTTGTCATCCCGATTCTGCCACTGTTCGCACTTCAGGGAAGCGAAAATTCATGGTGGATCAGGGTCGATGAATACTATATGTAGATCGTGTCAAGACAACACACAGTGTTCTCGTCAACACATGTCTTGAAATGATGAGTCGATCATTCGAGCGTAGTGGAGCTGAATCTCTACGCACTAATCAGTCTCCTCATCAGAACTGTAGCCTCCAAGACCAAGCCCAGTTGTAGCACTTGCTTTTGACCTGTCCTGCTTCTCTGGCATCGATAATTTGGCGGAGCTCACTGCAGCGCTAGGCGGAAGTGCCTCGGTAGCCTTCTTGTTTCTCGCTTCCTTGAGGTTGTCCGAGGTGGTTGAGGTTGTCGTGTCTGGTGGCTTCTGTCTTGACTCCACTGCACCCTCCTCCTCCAGATTAAGTGGTTCCTTGCCCCACGTACGGAGTGCTTCACTGATGGAAGACTTCTGCAGCTTCACGCCCTTCAGGACCTCCTTCTCCTTGGTTCTCTTCCTCTTACGGCCGTGGACAGCCCACTGACTCTCGGCAGCTTCCGGCACGGATCCACCATCGGCAGCTTCCTTTTCACCACCTTCCTCCAACAACACTTTATCAGCCTCTTCCTGCTGCTTCCGAAATAGCTCGAGTTGTTCTGTGGTCTCCTTCTTCACAGCCTCCTCTTTCTGCCTTGTAGACTCGAGCACCGAATCCAGAAAATCAATCTCGTCTTCGTCCAGATTCCGGAATTGATTTTTGAGCTTGATTGATTCTTCGAAGGCTTCTTGCTTAGCCACTAACAATTGGAAGAACCATCTGACATGTTAGTCTCGCTGGCTACGATTGAGGGTATGACAGCAATTGTGAGTGGAGATATTAGTCACCTTTGTTGCCTTGTAAGACATCGTAGAGAGTCTTGCCGCCTTGCTGCCTACTCTCCTCTTCCTTTCGACGACGAGCAGCTTCAACCTCTTGCTGGGCTTTGAGCCAATCATCGTCTCGCTCTATGGGGTTCTCATGCGTACCGCCCGAGACAAAGCCGGAGGACATGATGAATGAGTGAAGTATTGCTAGGATTGGAGGGTTGCCAATCTCTCGGGTCATAGAAGGGCTATCCTATGCACTGGCAAGAGCCGACATGAGATCAGAATGCTCGCATCTGATTTGAGCGGGATAACTTTTCCATCTGAAGACGGACTATGCAATGCATTGTATGAGCACATACTCCGTGGTGGACGAGAGTTTCCCAATAGTATCATACCGCGCTACCGTTGCGCTAGGATTGGATACAACATACCTACCTTATGTTCTACTCTACCGCCCAGTGAAGGCGTACAACAGTATAAATCCAATTATCTACTTTACTGCATTCCTTGCTTGCCATATCCCTGGAAATTCTAGCTGGTAAGTAACTTCACTAGGCAAGTTCTAAAGGGATATGTGCTCAACTAAAACATTCCGGTAGATAGATAGATACATGCGAAATGTGACATTGGCTACACCGACTTGTCTTTTGATCAAAAATACTTAAGCATACATGGACGTCTATGTTGTACGAGGACTTTGATTTTCCGGCAACCTCACGCAACGTTCCCCACACCAATAGCGAATTGGACCGGATCCGTCAAGTCGGCGGAAACGGCTATACGCACCATGTATACTTTCAGCTCGTCTGTGTCTCCTTTTTATAGATACTCAAAAGCGAAGTACCGCCGCATGCCTGCTTATTATCACCGGCGCAGGGCGTAGTGCATCCCGTCAGGACCTGCTGTGAACCAGTGTCGATGATTGTTCCACAGTGGCACTCCATCCCAGATTCAACGCCAAAGTAATCGTCTTTGGGGCAGAATTGCGAGCATTGCTGTTGAGTATTCCCATGAGAGGTGTTGTTGACGCCCGAAAGAGTTCTTCCGGGGGTCTCGGTGAAGCACCCGACGTAGGAGTATCCCGCAGGAGGAGTGTTAGCAAGTGAGGTGTCAGCGGCAACAGCTGGTACGTTGAGATCGGCGACGGCAGCGGATGCCGGGATACGTGCAGTGGTCATACTCTGTCCGAGAGTCGCAGGATTGATCCCGAATGGAGTCGACATGTAGTAATTCATTTGGAAATCAAATTTGGAGCCGGTTGCATAGGCGTAGACAACAAGAGTTGATTGGGTGAGGCCAGGACTCGCTAGCCAAATTCAGCATTGGTGTATGCAGAACGTAGTTGTGACTTACGAGGTACTAGGTACGCTCCGCCCATGCCCTTCAATACACACTCGTTCATAAGTTTGTCGAGCGCCACATGGAAATCCGACCATCTTGATTTGCTGCTAGCATAGATACGTTGTGCAGGTACATTTGTTGCGTAGCTCAGTAGCGCGACACGGAAGTTATCTCAATAGATTCAGATCAGCGAGATAACGCTTATTCCTTGCCAGAAAGCTTACCGTTGCCCCAAACCTTGGGGACCTGGACCTTTGGCTCTATAGCTATGATAGGAGAGTAGGGCACCTTGGTCAATTGTGGCTCAACGAAGAACCGCCTCGTGGCTTCGTTAGCCGGTAATTGTTGCTCAGATGGCAAGCTCGCAGGGTTTGGAGTTCCAGCCCATGCACCACACCAATGGTCGTCAGCCGATCGAGCTAGACCGAAGCTGGTCGCTATAAGAACCGCTATTGTAGATAGATGCATGGCTTTGGTAGAGACTGACGGACTTTGAGTAGAATTCCTAGCTTCGGATCAGCGTAAGGTTCTGATAGCAAAATCGAGGCAGGCGATAGAGCTCATTATATAACGCAGCATTTCCCAACTTACACCACGATAGAACCGTGTGGACGTCATTCAGGTCAGACATTAGGCGCCAATTTTGCCGGCAATGATAGCTGTGCGACTCTGTTGCACTTTCATCGAGCTCAACCTTGCCGTTGTATAATTTTGGATATTCATTACGGGAGCCAACCCAGAAGCTTCACACGTGCTATTGCGGAGAGACCTGGGGTATGTAGGAAGCCATCAAATCATTTCTTGTCCCTTGGCCATGGCAACTGCAAGTTCGATTTGGCCTCAAGAGAGCCGATATGTTTGGTTGTGGTCGTCTTTAGGTTTTGGTTATATCGCAAGCGCATTCATGACGGCTGCAATAGAATGTACCAACCGACCTTGCAAACTATAGTTGCACCAATCAGTCAGGTGCTTTTTGAGAGCCGTTTTTGAGTCCGCAACTTGACGCATAATGTTGTACCCGCGTCTCATGGCTGCTTCTTTGAGTCTAGCGACCTTGTGGGGAGCCGATGTTTCATCGTATCATCAACTCCGGTATAGTAGAGTTCACACCATGATAGCTCAGCTTTGGAAAGCTCTCGTCAGGAAACCAGTATTTGTTCCGTCCTTGGCTGTGGTAGTCCGAGCCTTTCATACGATGATAGGTGATTTCAACATTGTGATGCACATATCTTCATAAAGTCGGATCTGCACGTTAGCGCCTACAGGCTGGCTTGCGCCAATGGACTTGCCTTCCCCGTCCCGATCCTGCTTGAAGATAGACCGATCGGTAGGCACTGCGGGTAATGCCGTTGTTTCAGAGCATGTAATATCAACACTGAAGCTCTGGATGCCGTGAGAGTGACCTCCTCAGATCCTGCCCTGATGGACCGCTTGACGCTTGACTGTCGGTAAAAGGCGCCTCCACCTCGAGCTCAGCCTCGCGGGTCGGCAATCGACGGCAAGCATTGCGAGTAGTCACAGATGCTCTTCGACTGATCTGTATGTGGGGGCAGATCTGTCGGAACTTTGCAGAAGCCTCGAATCGAATCTGGCAGTCGTAAGATTGAATCTGTGCCTCCACTTGATAGGGAGGGGGTTTTCCCGATTGGATTTATGCTATCATTCTGCAAAAGAAATCTCATATCACCACGATTCCCTTCAACATGCGGTTTCAAGCAACTGTTTCTGTGGCCGTCTTTATTTATTGTGCGTGGACCATTGTTCTTGCTCTGCCAGTGTCCTCTCCCTCGGAAAACGCTTCGTCTGGGCTACTGTATCAATCATCGAATATTAGTCTTGCCAAACCCCCTTCACCAGCAGCGTGTTCGGACAGTATGGGTTTAGTGACCAAGAGTGACTGTGTTGAAGCGATCAATCTCCTTCCACGTGATCCTCCAATGCGACCAGTCCTGCGCAACTTTTATACCGCTCCGTCTGATGTTAGCACGACGTTGCCAAATCAAAAAGTACCCTTTGAGAAAACCTATGGTAGCCAATTCCTGGTCGACAGGCGGCGAATAGCTTTGCGTTATTAACTATGCATCTAGGCTCTTGCACTGCTCAGGTAGTATTGGCGACAAACTTCAATGATGTCCCACACGACCAAACGAGCTGGATCAACCTCATAGGACCAGCACGAATCTTGATGCGCCAGTGTGTTGATAAAGAAGGATTCGGGGGTGCTCTCGTACGAAATGGTATGTCACAACCAACCAGCGGAGGCTAGGATGGGTTTCCATGAGAATGTTATTGATATCACCATAGGAAATCATGAGAATCTTGAGGTTGTCCTATACAATCAAGACTCGATTTATGGAAAAGTGCACATAATGAGGAACTCGCCGGATCCTGTAGCTGTCTCCATCGCCAATCAGGAGCTATTGGAATTGCTTCATCTTGCACCGAACATCTATGAGCCCAGCGAGGTACTACTGCGAAATGCGACGTCGGACGTTTCAGCCCGAGTACTCAGCCTAACGCGATAGCATCGGTGGGCACAGATGAATCAATATAGAGAATGGAACTTTTTGCTTCGTGCTGCAGGTTGGCATTTGTACAGAAGTGAAGCAACCATATGCATGTGAATGGCGATCGATCGATTGATAAAGCATATGCGCTTTGGCAAATATGAGTAGAATTGATGGAGGCAGACGACATTAGAAAAGGGTTGGAAGACTCTAGTTCCTCTTGCATGGGCTAGGACGCCCGCAAAAGGATACACCGAGATGGGGGAGGGTGTTTAGGCCTAGTGAGGAGGGTGACATGGCGGTGGTGCATCGGGATGATGGTGGTGTGGAGCCTGTGCCTGATAAGGAGGTGCAGGGATAGAGATGAGGAGAGGAGAGGAGAGGAGAGGGAAAGCGTTTGGATAAAGTGTATATATTCCCCCACAACATTAATACAACATTAATTATTGAACAAGCTGGGAGGCTGGAAGGATTGAGGGGGCAAATTGCGAAGGATCCGCGTCACGTGATCGCTCCTTTTCCCTTCAGAGACGGCATATCTTCCAACCTCTTCGCTGTATCTCAGAGAACTCTCTATAATCCAATGAAAAGACAAAGCTGGAGTAGCTACAGACCAAAACACAGTCGCCCAAATGTTCATCCCTTTGACGTCTTCCATCGTCTTACAAATCGTCATCCTATGGCTTGTTTATCATATCTCAAGCTTCGCTATCAAGTTGTATCGTGTGCGCAGCAAGTTTCAGAGAATGCAGACAGAATCATGTGTAAGTCGTCATCAAGATCAAAGACTGTGACTGCTTGTAGACTAATCCTAGAATGCGACAAGCCTATGCCCCCCCATCATCCCATCTTTGGACATCTCATCATTATTGGAGGTATCATGTCCAAGCTTCCGAGTGATGTCCATGGCCATGTCCTGCCGCGTCAGATCACCATGGCGTTCCCAGACCTTGGTCCCCTATTTTACATCGACACCTGGCCTTTTGGTCCACCAATGCTCGTATCAACTTCTCCGGACGGCGCGAGTCAGTTCACAATCGCTCACTCGCTCCCAAAACATGCCTCTCAGCGGGAGTACATGAAGCCAATGACTGGTGGCATGGATCTTACGACACTGGAAGGCCACGCCTGGAAGAATTGGAGAAAAGTCTTCCAACCGGGGTTCAGCACCACCCACCTAATGACAAAGGTTCCAGAGATGATCAAGGACATCTCGACCTTTTGTGAAATATTACGAGAGCATGCAGCGAGGGGCAAGGTCTTTCAGATGGACCCATTGACAGTCAATCTTAACCTCGATATCATCGGTAGACTCGCATTGTAAGTCTTCTGCCAATCTCTTTGTTCGCCCAGACTTTTTAATTACAGCTACTTAGAGATGCTCGCTTTAATACTCAGCGAACCAAGAATGACTTTACGACTGCCTTACGAGCTCAGGTAAGGTGGCTGTCCTTCGGTAAAGAAGCAAATCTCTTCAAACGCTGGCATCCGCTCCGTCCATTCATGCGCCGCTGGAATGCTTATCGAATGGTGCGGTACGTGTCCCAGGAGCTGGACAATCGCTTCGCGCGAAATCGTGAAAGTTTTGATCTGCTAGGTAAAGAACGAAGCAGGACGATCGTCGATCTAGCGCTTGAGAATTATCTGGCGGAGCAAGCCGGGACCCAAGATGGTGATACAGGGATGGATGCAACGTTCAAGAACGCCGCAGTATGTCAAATAAGGACCTTTCTCTTCGCAGGTCACGACACGTCCAGCAGTACCTTATGCTATTGTTACCATCTCCTCTCAATCCATCCGCAGGTCCGCACCAAAGTGATTGAGGAGCACAACAGGACCCTAGGTGCAAGTATTGGGCAAGCAGCGCCTCAACTTATCGAAAATCCTCATTTACTCAATCAGCTTCCTTATACGTCTGCTGTCATCAAGGAAACGCTGCGACTGTACCCGCCCGCATCAAGTACACGCAATGGTGAAGCGGGATTCATGGTCACTACACCTGATGGGCGTCAATTGCCGACGGAAGGATTCTTGATTTGGTCAAACCATGTGGCCATCCATCGCAACCCTGATTATTGGCCACAGCCAGATGACTTCCTTCCTGAGCGCTGGCTCGTTGAGAATCCCGATCCCCTGCTTCCTGCGGCGAAAGGCGCCTGGCGAGCCTTCGAGTATGGGCCACGCAATTGCATAGGACAAGAGCTAGCGATGCTGGAGATTAGGCTAGTCCTCGCTTTGACTTTGAGGGAATTTACAATTGAAAGTGCTTACGACGTATGGGATGAAATGACATTGCCAAAGGGTCCGAAGACTGTGAATGGTGACAGGGCATATCAGATCTTGCTCGGAGCTGCGCATCCAAGCGATGGCTATCCCTGCAAAGTATTCATGAATTCATGAGTGTCAAAGACGGCGGGGTCTTATGAATCAACAAGCACCGAGTAGCTTTTCGATACCTCACATCGCACGCACTTTCACTGCAAGGCACAGTACCGAGGGTCGGTAAAGTGTTGAGGTAACATGGGCTCTTTCCCGAACGTCTCGATAAGGCGTATATGTCCTCAGAGAGGTTATAGGTCCCTCGGATAGCCATTTCGGTATCACCCGCCATCAAATGCCTATGTCCAAGCATGGTCCGACTCCCGCCGGTAGTCTGTATCCGGTTGATTATTGGCTCACGTAGTAAACTTCTTGAGTCCCAAATTTCATAGACCAACAAATAAAAGAAAGCCGTATTTACCATCTGAAGGACTCTAAGGGGACTTACCACCTCACTAAAGGCGTTCACAGCAATAAGTTTTATAATGCACGCACCTGAGGTGGTCTCGAGGAAGAAGCAAGCAGTCCTTCGGAACCGTACAGCAATAAAACGTTCAAGACGATAAATTTCAAGGACATGACTCACGTAGAATTCTTATCAGGATGTTGAATATGTACCGACGATTTCGAGTTCAACGTAACCGGAATACCCCAAATTTGACTTCCGAGAATGCATTAGCTTAGTGCTGCAGTACAATAAGCTCGAAACCGTTATCACCAAACAGACACAACAAAGCTTGCTAAGATAGAAGACTGCACAGTGCGATACGGATGCGGCCTAGATATGGTGGGTAAGCTTCAAATTTTTGGTAAAAACGAACTGCTCAGCGCTCGTATCATCGCGATGAGACTTGCCCCTCGAGAAGTATCAGTATCCTGGCCTATGGAGGTCTCCGTTAGTACGCTCAACCAGCTCTCTCAAGCTCCTGCGATATCCAGACATCGGCATACACCATGGGCGCAACAAAAACAATCATAAGCGAAAGCATCACCGTCACATAAGTTCTAGCGATCGGGCCCTGACTTCGATGGTCATTGAAGTGGAATCACTCCTGGTTGAGGTCTGCCAGGTGGCGTCTTAGAAAAATCCAGAGCAATAAACAGACGCATGGTTTTTCTTTCACTCAACATCTGCGATCGGCGAAGGCAACGGAGGGGAGGCTGGCAAGGAAATGGTGTGAAACTAGTACCTGTAGGGTGTTCGACGACATAGCATGCTCAGAAAGGAGCTAGAGAGACCCAGAGGGCCCAGAGGGAACCAAGTCCATTCCAATCTCTTCTCAAATCGTACCTTAGATACATGAGCAGAATCACGTTTGTGTTGCAAGAAGCGAAACAGTTGGAAACCCCCATTGCTGACCTTGACCGGTCTAACCATAACGATAGTATCCAGACTGAGTTTTTATGAGTCCACAAACAGACAGTGTCTTTTCTTCAAATGAAGGGACGATTCCCGCAATCTGAGTAAACCTTGGGCTGCTTGCCCGTCTGCCAGGAAGCGTGTTTCAGGTAAAAGTAAACAGTGATGTGCACTAGAATTGAAATAGCTCTAGCGCTTCTGCTGCTCCGCTACCCAAATTAGGAATAGGCAAAAGTCCAATCAACTTGTCATTCCGCCCTCGCCGCCCCAAACCCACCAATACTTCAAGTCTACCTCGATCACTCGACAATTTCTACTTTTACGCACACCAACGCGGAAACCATCTTGGAGATGAGCTTTGGAGGACCTGGAGGAGGTCAGCAGAGTGCCAAGCCAATCCCGCCTGAGAGGGGCAGCTTTCCGCTTGAGTAAAATCCCCTGCCTTTCTACAATGATTTATACTGACTTGGTCGTATAGTCATGACGGTAGTAGCCCATCCGATCGGCATCTTGACAAACCGCTGACGCGGATCACTTGCTATAGGAGACTGCAAGCCTATCGTAGCAGACTACCTTCGCTGTCTGCGTAGGGTCAGGGGAACGAACGATCAGGAGTGCAGACTAATGGCAAAAGATTATCTCAAATGCCGTATGGACCAGTACGCTTGGATTGAATCGAGGAGAGACTTCGCTGATTTTGTCCCAGCAACCTAATGGCACCAGACGAATTCAAGAACCTTGGCTTTGCAGAGAATGACAAAACAACGGCGATACCCAACCATGCTGGCGGAGCAACAGCACACTCAGTTCGAGACGATGGGAAGAAGATGTCATAGGTTGCACGCTAGATACATCAAATCTTACCATGCCAGGGCATATTCTGCCACCGAATCCCTGCTTGGTTGCAATTATTCTCGTGGCCAGGACATTTGGAGATCCCTTTATCGTCTTCCATTACCCACCTCGACCAGGTGAAGATAACTCTCGTTATAAGGACATATTCAAGGATACCGCTCTCGATGACTCGACCTCATCGTCGAGTAGTGAAGACAGTGCGGAGTCGTCGACCGAGGATGCAAAGCCCATGCAGAAAGCAGACGAATGTGTAAAGACGGATAGCCCGCCTGATGTGGATGAATTTGGCTCTGCATCGCCAGAAAAAGACCAAGGTTCCAGATCACGAGAGGAACGAAACGATTTGTTTGGCTTCCAGTCTTCGGTACTGGCAAAGCTGTTATGTCCTGCTACCACTGGTCATAGGAAACGGTTCGAGGTGGGTGTAAATGATAAGGTCATGGTTGGCTGGCCAGTCTTTGCAAGATCAGATGGGACTTGGAAAAGAACGAAGAAAGCTAAGAGGTCGAGTCGAATTGACGGAGCTCCAGAGAAGTCCAAGAAGGATCACGATGGAACCAGGGGCTCGAAATCGAAACATATAGGTGTGGAAGAGGCCGACTTTAGCGCTACTTCAACGCCTAATGCATCAGACACGGTTCAGTCAGAGGGGCAGGAAGAGGCATTTGGGATTCGAACGACGATGGATGACGGTCAAACCATCGACACAGAGGTACCTAAAAGGATCAAAAGGATCAGCATGCAAAAACCTGAGAAACCACTGATAATGTTCAACGTCATCTATGTCCTTCAACCACCGCCACTCGAGTACCACCTGCGTGTGACGGAGATGTATGAGAATGTGGTCAAAAAGCTCTCCAAGGCGTTGAAATTGGAACAGCATGATACCAATTTTGTGGCCAATGAAGTAGCTTCAATCGCATCCATTAGGAAAGCCGGAGTCGAAAAGCAGAATGTGAGTAAATTGTATCACGATCTCATATCACAGTCGAACCTTGCAAGGGCGCTCTCGACGTTATACAACAGCATAGTAGGACTGCGGATTGCTCATATCAGTCTCACCCCGTTGTCGTCACTGTCACTTCAGATTCCCCTAGCGACATCTATATCCGCATTGCCAAACCCACAATCGCCCCAGCTGCCTGGACTATGGCTCACCACGGCCAATTCGATGCCTACAGATGACGAGGCTCAGACTACGAGCACTCAGCTTGGATCGCATTTTACTCTCCTACTGCTATCAGACCTTCAGTCCATCCTGTCAGATGCGAACGCTACATCATCTCCGATCACAAACGCATTGACTCGCTACCTTCGCGTCTCCACGTCTACAAAATCGTTTTATCAGATCTCTCAGTCGTCCGGCATACCTCTCCCAGATATTCAGTTCCTGGCCTTTCATCTCATCTATTGGCGTCGCGCTCGAGCAATACCTCCTCTACACCAACGTGATACCTATATCGTCTCTCCAAATGCCGACATGCGGAAACTGTCATCTGCTGCCTCCACCTTTGCCAAGGTCTTCCCAACTCTACCCTCGTTGCCATACATACTCAGCACCCTGTCTTCAAGGCTCAGACCATATTCTAATCTCATACCCAGCAAAGATCATAAAGAAGCCTATATGGACATTCTAGCCTGGCTCATGCGCGGAGGTTGGGTCACTCAGTTGCGAACGTTCGCCTGGGTACGGGTCCCTGGTCACATCAAAGACACTGTTGGCGAAGAGAAGTTATCCAACGGACCAGACAATCCGCCACATAGTTCAGAGACCGACGGCAAGGTCGACACCCCCGACGAAAGCGAAATCACCAGCAGCATACACCTCGACGTGCCCCATTCCCACCCAGGCCCAGACCGGCCTCGTTCCCGCTCACCCTCACCCACCTCCAGCACCCACACCACCCTGCCCTTCACCCACACCACTCCGCGGCAGCAGCCCGCAACCCTAATCCCCAACCCGCGCCAAGCCTCCGACCTGCCATCTCGCCACCTCTCAGCGATATCGAACTATATCCTGCAAAATCAAGGTCCGGCCTCCCAATCCGCGTGGGACAAATGCATCAAGTACTTCAACGGCAAGCATGCTCTTGAGACTATTCCGGTCAGGGAGGGATGGAAGAGGAAGAGGGTGAAGGAGTTGGTGGATGGGTGGGTGGATTTGGGGGTGTTGGTTGTGGGGAGGCATTGGTAGGGAGATGCGGTGTTCGGGAGACGGATGGTGTGGTTGGTGGGGTGGTGGTGGATACAACTTCGATCTCTTCACCCGTCGCTTCGTTGTCCCGATGCCATAGAAAGTGTCCTTCCATCGCTCTCACGTCCTCCTTTACTTACTCATCAATATCAAAAGGTCTACAAAGGTCGGATGTGGTACCCGGAGGCTCAGTATCATACTCCACTTCAAAACAATCCAAAAATATAAGTCCCCCAGTACAACAGTGAGATGTACGAAGATTTCATTTCTGCAGGTATTCATATCTAATTATCATCGATTATCATCAACCTCCAGCACAAATCACCCCCTCTCTGCCAACTCATATCTCACGAAGACCCCCTTCCAGCTCCTCTCCCTCCTCCTCCCATCATGTTCCGTGCCCTACATTGCGTTCTGTTAGCAACCTCACTCTCTCACCCACCCACTCACGCTCCAAAAACGCAGTCGAGTCCAGTCCAGAAGATGTAGGGTAGTGGTAACTCACATCTCAGCAATACTCGGATCCTGCATCAACGACGCCAGATCCGGCATCCCACCTCCTCCCCCACCTCTTCCTGCACCAGCACCGGCCCCAGCCCCAGCCCCAGCCCCTGCCCCTGCCCCAGCCCCAGCCCCAGCATCAGCACCAGCACCAGCACCAGCACCAGCACCAGCGCCTCCACCACCGATACCAAACCTCTCCGCCATGCCCCTCAACTGCGGATTATTCATCAACCCCTGCAGCGCCTCCGGATTGCTCATCAGATTCTGCGCCATACTCGCAAACATCGGGTTGTTCATGATAGCGCTCATATCCGGCATCCCGCCACCCCCTCCTCCCCCTCCTCCTCCCATCATCCCCGCCAACGCTCCCAAATCAGGCATACCTCCACCCCCACCCGCACCACGAGAAGCACCCGACGCCTCATCAACCTCCTCCGTCATCCCCCCCTTCTCATCCTCCCCCTCCCCCTCCAACTCCTCCACCTTCTCCTTCGCAGTCTTGAACCCCTTCTTCATCGCCTCGCTGCCTCCACTCCCCTCATACTCGATTCCCTTCCCATAAGCCTCCATGCTCCCCCTCGCATCCCCCATCACGAACCGCGCCAGTCCCAGCCGCGACCACGCCTTCGTGTATTTCGGGTCCGCGGCCACGGCCATCTCGGCGTCGGTGCAGGCTTCCGCGTGCTGGTGGCTGGCGCTGTAGGCGGCCGCGCGGTTGGAGAGGTAGATTGGGTTCGAGGGGGCGATCGCGATGGCTTTGGTGTAGAGGTCGATGGCGGCCTTGTGGTCTTTTCGCGCCATGGCGGCGTTGCCTTGGCTTTTGAACAGTTCGCTTTCGGGGGTGGTGGCGCCTGGTGCTCCTGTTCCGGCGGGGGATGGGGTGGCTGGTTTGGATGCTGTTGCGCCGCCGCTGGTGGCGGACTTGTCTTTGAGTTTTTGATAGACGCTGTAGATTGAGAGGAGGGATTGTGAGCCGATGGCGTCGTTCATGTGGGCTTTGTTGGTGGGGTCAACGTGGAACGTGTCGGCGATGCAGGAGGTGGCGACTTCGATGGATTCGCTGTCTTCGGGGGTGAGGGTGCCATCTTTGAGGGAGGTGGAGAGAAAATCGATGATGGCGAGAGCGAGACGCTTTTTCGGGTCGAGGGTGGACGCCTGGATGGGTGGTTAGAGGTGGGAAGGGAGATGGTGGAGGAGCGGAGTACCATGTTGGCGTTGGGATCAAGAGAGTCTCAAGATAGAAGACGTCTTGGAGAATATGCGCAGTTGTTGCTATGGTTATGATTTTATGTGTACAGCAGGATGTTTATTGGAAGTTCGCAGAGTTGTTTGCAGATGATATCATCCTACAGCAGGTTTACCCGAGCTTTAGGACTAGGACTAGTTCTCCCTAGTCAATACAAGTCAGAGTGAACAACTTGATATTGATCTGAAAGGCGTGCCATCGCAAGCAAAAGCAGAAAATCAAGGATCTGTAACTTTGACCAGTCAACCCAACTTCTCTATCGAAATCCCAGATCGACTGTCTGAAGTGACTCTCCTCTTCGATGTAAAACCAAAGCTTGAGCTGTTGAACAGGCCTATCGGTCCAGTCTCCAAAGAGACCGTGTTCACGCCTGTCAAGCTCACATAGAAACCATTCTCACCAGGGGTCAGCCTGACCACTCCTCCAAGCGAGCATCTCCTTATAATTTCCGACGCATAGTAGGCTACCTTGATGTAGCCGAACATGCTCGATTTCGAAAGGGCAGTGTTTGTGTTTATGGTCAAAAAGCAACTGTCGCTTTGATGGACTTTAGGTACATGGATACCACCTGTTGGTTCGGTTGTAAAACTCTGGGGAAGCAAGACATCCGGGTAACTGAGGATGGTCTTGATGGCTTCTGAGCAGTCGTCGCGGTTGATATTTCCTGCAGCGGGCATGCCAGGTTCGATGCAGACTATGGGTAAATTCTGGCTGTCGGTGACGATGAGATCGGTTCCGCTGTTGGAGCGTGCGGTGATCCCAATGTCTTTGGTATCCGACCTTTTAGTAATATTGCGGGAGGGAAGTGACATTCGTGCACCACCACTGATTGTATGTGTCGGTGGGGGCTCGATACCTCCCACAATCACATAGAAGTGTTTCCCGAGTGACCCAATATCGGTGTGCCCTCCATGAGCGTCCTTCGACCCTAATACACATCGCCGAATGATTCTTTGCGCGGCGATGGCCACATCCACCGGTCTGAATTTATCCTCCTCCTCGTTATACATACTATCAACAGATATTATACACTGACCATGATGCCATTTGTAATTCTCCTCAAGAGACAGGTCTATGTCTGCCGTCTCGTCAAAACCAAAAATCTGTGCCTCCATTGGACTGTTCAGTCGTAGTATAATCTCGTTGATAATAATCTCGCAATCCGCCGCAACAGCAACTTCGAGCACGAATACGGCGTCGTCAAAGCACTCGATCGGATAGAGTGGTGGCGGTCGAAACCGAGTCGTAAGAGCTTTTAGAGATATATTGGAATGCAGCCCAGTACTCTCTGCTAGATCTATATGACCTTGAGTGTCGGCGGAAGCCCATGGTAATGCAAAGCTAGCTTGGATCAAGGCAGACAGCAGCCCTAGATCTAGGCAAGCAGAGAAGAGTAGCATTGCACCAGCCTCATACCAAGTTCTTACTCTTTCTCCACGCTGATTTGGGGGTCAAATGCAGGATCAAATACATGATGCAGCATTTTTGAATCGCGTAGGAAGGCTTCCCCGAGTGGATCAAAACGTAATATGACGACCTGGAGGCGAATTTGGACGTTAAGCCTGCGGGTCTCTGGCTGTCGCAAATCCCACACAGTGCGGTTATATGCAATGCTAGCGTTCGATGTCAGGCAACTGGCGATGACATCTCTACCAGATCCTCCGAGCCGTTTGGCGGTTTATGCAGGGGAATAAGACCAAGGTGAGACGTTCAGGTCGGCTCTCTTAGACAAGCGAGCACAAATGCACTCGTAGTGCGGATATGCAGCTTTTCCACAGCAACTTCGAAGCGCTCCTCCGACATCTTTCCTTCAAGTTGCTCTCGCTTCTCAATTATATGATGAGGAAGTCACTGAACAGATCGGAGAAGTTTGGGCAAAAACACGCATGAAAGCAGAGATATACCTATGATGGTGAGCTTTCCTCCACTAAAGGCAACCTCGACGTTCTTCCTCTGACAAGTTCTCAGGAGCGTACTTTTCAGTTCCAACAATATATGACTAACGTCGAATAACGAGAATTGCTCAAGTCTTCTGATGTATAAAACTAGTAATGCAACATGAGGTATATCAAGGAAACATTCCAGTCATCATACCGCTCATTACCTACCTCAAGGGCCAGTCCACGATTGAATAGCACAGGCTGATAGCCAAGGCTGGTGCTAATGTAGCGGCCAACAGCAAACGCTAGAGAATCATAGCCATATTCATGACGGATATAGAAACGAAAGACCGTGAAGGACGATAGTTCGGAAAAAGGGGCTAAGAATTATACCCGCTAAACCCCGAAGCTAAACCCCACCTGCATAATCGTTCCTTGTATAATATCAAACCTATCCTCGGTGAATTGATACTGATCAAGATGGCTCTCTGCCTGCTGGGTCTACCTCAGGAGATTCTGCACAGTATCTTCGTCAACTTGAATCCTCAAGATCTGGCAAGTCTTCGATGCTGTCGGACAATCGAGGACTTCATTCAGAACAACGGCCTGTTGTACAAGGAATTGTACCTGCAAAACTTTGTATGGAATTCAAGCATATGCCATAATCTGTCTGACGCAATTCATCAAATGATAGGACAAACCCGCACAAGATGCTGATGGTGCCGACATCATATGGAGTGACCAGTTGAAAGAGTTGGTTAGCTTCCAAAAGATACTCGAGTCTGACAGCGCTGTTCTGAAGGTCAGTCATCGGTACCGCGGGTATTTCAAGCGTACTGACAATGATGGAGAGCTCTCATCTAGAAAGAATTGCACGTTCCGTTGAATACCTCTTAACAACCGCTACAGCTGGCTCGCCATCCTCCAATATATCCCTCCTTACGAGACTTTTCAAATCGCAACAGAATATCGACCCCCTTTTGTGTGGGTCAAAGCTTTTCGAGTGGGCAAGAGCAGAGTCATGGGGCCATCTGATTCACGACAGGGTGAAAAGGGATATGCTTTCAGTGCATTCAAGAAGCCGAAACGGTGGTGTGACAATTCCTGATGAGGAGGTCGAAGCTGCTGTGACGAAGGAACTTCCACTAGAAGCTCACCAGGAATCAAACTTGGGAACCGAGGCACCTGCAGATATCTATGAAGAGCTCAGGTGCCACACAAAAGATGGAGACAAGTCTGCTATAATTCCAGAAAATCCATCACAGAGACTGTTTCGCCAGGTCAGTGCAAAACTTCACTGTCTTTACGGTGTTCCGATCGGTTCAGCACGCAGGGGTACCTCGGCAGGTTCCCGTTACAGCCTCCGCAGCGATAGCGCCCCACTCCATCCTTATGCTCGCTCTCTTGTGTACGATCTTCGACAACACACGGACCACAGTTTTTGGGGACCATTCCAGAATGACGGCTCGCTCGATGTCGATTGGGAGAAAATGGAGGCTCTCATGGTCGTTCTCCACCATAACATAAGAATATCAACCGAGACTCATCACGTTTTCGAGGGGATGATGGATGTTCAGACCAAGCCGTTCGTAGGAGCCAATGCGTACAGTTTTGTCTCCCCGCCAATGGACATACCGATGCAGCCTACCTTGCCGCTTGAGGCACAAGACCCATATAACGTAACAGGCACTTGGATGCGGGTGGTCTGTTTCCTTGACTATGGCGAGCTCTACGACTTCAATTTCAATAGCGAAGACGTTCCTGATGATCAACCGCGCCCGCCTATTGACACGGACGAAGCAATACGGCTGATAACGATGAAAATCAGTGTCACCAAAATTGAGCAGCCAGGGAGGGAGGATGGCCAGCGACTTCCGGTTGTACATTTCCGCGGCCATTCGTCTTCATTTGAGCCATCTCTTGATCCGAATGCCAACTCGAAAATTAAGGGTATGTTTTCCTACGTGAGCGACCGAGATTGGCTGATGAGATTTGCTGTAGGTTCTGTGAGGCTTACCCGACAGGGCGAGGTTAGATGGACGACGATCTCGGTATATCATGGGTGGGCAATATATCTCCTGTCTGAGGAACAGAGACAGCAGCCTACTGACACTTGACTTCCAGCGAGGAAAGATGGCAAAGCGATGGTATCCAAGTTGGAGGAGTTCGGTCTGCGCGTGGTGTCTTGGGGTATTGGTTTGACAAGTATGTCCTCTATTCCATCTATAAAGAAATGCTAAGGTATAATGCAGGAATCTCGATATACATGGCCCTGCTGGTCCCACTTCCTTCTGGAAGACCCACGATGGGATCGAAGAAAAGAGGCCTGCTGGGCGTCACAGCCCAATGACTCGGTTCACGATGCCGTTATACTGATGCCTGTACATGGAGCATCCAGGTTAAATTTTCTCAACGATTATTATACCCAGCAGTAACTGCGCATATGTGGTTATCACCTTAGCGATTTAGCAATCTTATTGATATTCGTCCAAAGCATGCCTTCCGTCAGGTCGTACGCGTTACAGTCCGAGAACATGGTACCTTTACTCATATTGCTATTCTGGCATCCACCGGGGTGGCTCACGTCGTGTATTTCCAGTCAGTCACTGTGCACACAATGCATACTAAATATACCCACCATCCACTCTTCTCTCGTTCATTCCGCAACCCTCAACCGCTCAACCGCACTCACCGCGTCCCCCTCCAGCTCCCCATCCTCATCCTCACCCCTCCCCACCAACCCCCTCTCCCACAACTCCCTCCCCGAAACCCTAACCTCCTCATCCCTCCTAATCTCTTTCCGACTCCTTCCCTCCTCCTCCCCCCTCTTCCTCTCCTCCGCCTCCCCCTCCATCTCCGCCCGAAACATCTCCCTCCACGCCAAGAAACTCTCCCTCGTCACCGCCTCGCCGTGGAATTTGGCATCCTCCGCTTCTTCCGCTGCGTGCTTTTCGCTATCGAGCGCGGCTTGCACGGTGGCTTGGCGGGATTGGATCAGGGTTTCGGCAGATTCTTTGAGGGTGGAGATTAGGGTGAATATCATGGCTGCGCCGAGGGAGGAGGTGATGGTGGAGGTGAGGGTGGAGAGGAGGTGCGGGGTGTCGTCTGGGAGGGTGAGGTGTGGGGGTTTGGAGGCGTCTTGGGGGGTGGTTAGGGAGAGGTCGGGAGGGACGTCGGGGTATTTGGGGGGGTAGGCGACTGTGAGGAGGATTGTTGCTGTGGCAGGCGGGAATTAGCTTCTGTTGGTCTTTGGGGATCGGCATGTATCTGATGGTAGGGGGTATGATGGGTATGGGGTTGACGTACGTGGCTCAGATTCTTCATCGTGCCCAAGCACGTCCAATGCTATCGATACGCGGTAGGAGGTGTCTGAGACATCTGGAAGGAAGAGTTAGCACAGCCAGCTTGCATTGCCTGCCTCGAGCTCACCAGTGATCTCGTCGGGGAAAATGGAGTCGAGGACCTCTCGCTCCTCGATCTGCTCCTCACGGCCCATCTTTCCATCTCGTCAATCGATAATACACGAGCTAAGTCTATCGAAAGTTGTTACCCGAACGATTATCAGAATCCGTAGGGCTGAGGTAAGCTAGGATTCTCAATTTTCCACTTATTCGAGCACGTCCGCTCAACCTCTTCATCTTATTTTACAATGGTCAATAAGATATTCCGTGCCATCTGGCGTTCACCCTGGTTTGATACCGGATTCTATTTCTCAACCTTTGGCTTGGTGGTCCTGTATGGCTATATAGCGGACCGCCAGGCGTCATCTCAAAAAGACAAGATCAGACAAGCGCAGCTGAAGAGGGCGGATTACGAACAAGCGGCCAAAATATTCAATGATAAAGAATGATGAATTCCAGATCCATGACCGAAATCACATCTACTGGAGCTACTACCCTAGGATGGCAGATGAAACACCCCCTTCTCTCCACGAAACTCTCAAGATTCTTCAGACTTCCGCCAGCTTTCAGTCAAGACATTTTCAACTCTAGGCCTGCTCTTCACAGCCTATCTTTACAGTATATTTCGTCTATTCAGGTCAAACCGAAGTCATTTGATAGGGCTGAAATAGCCGAGCTCCACTCTCGCTAGCCAGCCCGCGATCTTTACATCGGTTTTCAACATACGATTCTACAATGCCATTACCATACGGTTATAGGTCTCTCTTCTTTTCGGTCAGCTTTATGATCGGCGGTTATCTGTGGCTTAGCGGACCAGGAGGGAACCCACCAGCAGTACAGGAAGCAATACTGCAGAGACAGCAGCGACAGCGAATAGCAAGGGAACAAGCAGCTGCCAGAATAATCTCGGATAAGTCCAAAGAGCAAGAATGAAGACCAGACCGACGAAGGTGAGGACGAAGAAAAGATCAATGACACCTTCTGCTCTCCTCGCCCAGGCGGAGGATCTACTCCGCACCGGCCGCCCTGACGAAGCCTTTCCTCTCGCAACAAGAGCTCTTGCAATCCTCCAGCCCTCGCCCCAAAACCCCACGCGCTCCTTACCAGCACTCGATCTACTTGCCCATATCAGCCTCGAGCTTGGTTCCCCCTCCGCCGCTCGCACCCACTTCCTCGCCGCAGTCAAGCTCGATCCCGATGGCTCGATACCCGAATCTGACGGCGGAGGAGCAGAAAAATTCCTCTGGCTTGCGCAGCTCAGCGAAGAAGGAGGTCGGGACAGCGTTGATTGGTTCGAGAAAGGTGCTGAGGTATTAAGGCGGGAGATCGTGGCCGTGGTGGGAATGGGGGACAAGGAGGGCGAGGCGGGAGACGCAGTAGAAGGCATGATGAAAAGACTGGCGAGTGCGTTATGTGGCATAGTGGAGATCTACATGACTGATCTCTCGTATGTGCAAAACCTGCATAATTTATAAGGCAAAGTGTGGTGCAGCTGACCACAACGAAACTCACTGCAGATGGGAGCCAGACGCCGAAGCTCGCTGCGAGAAACTCATCACCGAAGCCCTCCTTGCCGCCCCCAATGCCCCAGAACCGCTACAAACCCTCGCGTCGATACGCATATCCCAGACCCGTCTGTCGGAAGCGAAGAAGGCACTTTCGGATAGCATGGCGTTGTGGAATGAACTCACGCCCGAAGACCCTAGCATACCCGACTTTCCCACACGCATCTCACTGGCGCGCTTGCTCATGGAGGTGGGGATGGAAGAGGACGCCCTGACGGTTGTCGAGAGGCTGGTAAGCGAAGACGATCAGAGCGTCGAGGCGTGGTATTTAGGCGGATGGTGTCTCTTCCTGCTAGGGCAGAAGCGGCTGGAGGAAGGAAAAGGTACGCTCGACGATGATGCCCGTGTAAAGAAGGGACATGAGAGGGCAGAATTGCATACGGCGTCGCTCGTATCAAGTCAAGAGTGGCTGAGACAGAGTCTTACGCTTTATGAGGTTTTAGAGTATGAGGATGAGCGATTACGAGATCATGCGCTGGAATTGGTGGAGCGTCTTGATGGGGAGCTTGAGGGTTGTGATGTTGATGATGCTGGAGGGTGGCATGGGGCGGAAAGGGAGTCGGAGAGTGAAGAGGATGAAGATGGAGTCGGGGATGAGGATGAGGAGATGGATGGAGTTTGAGTATTCTACGATCCGATTTGTCTACTATGAACGCAGTTTCCGCAGCAAGGACGGTGATCTGGCTACCTACTCTAGGTTGGGAATATATTGAGAGTAGGGAGTGAAATCATGTCAATCGAATTGTTACCGCACCATCCTGTACAACCATATAGGCCCGGGTACGCGAGATGTCTCCACTACATTTCGGTCTCAAGGCACATTCTTTGCATAAGTTACAGGCCTACGTAAGGTAAGGCTCTTGTGCTTAGTCCAGGCCAGTATACCTGCCTAGCAAGAAAAAGATCGGGTTTGCATGAAGGGGCATTCAGCCTGCTGCACCAGCTCATTCCTCGCAATCCCGACACGCAGCTGAATACATGAATGCCCGAATGCCCAAGGCTGTCAGCATTTCCAGATAAGAAACCGCGAAGAAACCAATCACTTTCTTCCGAGCGACAACTACTGACAACTTGAGGTCACAGCACTGAGAAGAAGGCAAACAGGGGCAGCTAGGTCGTTCGATATGCCAGTCCTGCTCTCTTGATATCACCTCGCTGCTGGTCTCGAGACAGCCGCAGCACTAGCCCATGCTGTGATCTCCAATTCATCGCACGCCACGATACCTACCGGGTCAATTGCAACTAATACCTTATCAGTGCTTCTTGAGTACGGCAGCAGAGCTTTGACCCCATTAAGGCCGACAGAAGGGGCTGTTACGTAAGCTTCAACACAGGCGAGTCCATATCCCACTGTTGACGTTCAACAGTGTTGCCCAGAAGTAATCCTCCGACATTCAAACGAGTGCTTCCAGCTGGGCTGTTAGTCGTTGCGGCTGGTGCTCAAAGTGCCCTCAGCCACGTATTCGCCGGTCCCACAGTTGGCTGTACCCACAAAAGTGATCAGGATACTGTTGCGGTTCCATTGTGTAAGGAGAAACCATCTTTTCACCCAAAGGACCAGAGAAGTCATGGACATCGATGCAATGGTACCACGATTCGTGGGCATCAAGCCCATAATTGAAGAGATGTTGTCAGTCTCTGGCGCAGTCGGCCTTTCTTATGGAATACTTTTCCAAGGTCAGATTATCCACACTGAGAGCTTTGGCTATCGAGACTATGAACAGAAGCTGCCTGTTGACACTCAAACTATGTTTTCAATCTGCTCAATGACCAAAGGTCTTGTCTCTTCAGCATTAGGGCTCTTGGTACAGGAAGGCAAGTTGAAATGGGAGACGCCTGTCCATGAACTGCTGCCTTGGTATGCGCCGCAGTCAGATACGCTGAAGGAAAATGCGACCTTACTCGACTTCCTAGCTATGCGTTCGGGCTTGGAGCGGTACAACAATTGGTCGCGAAGCTACAACCGCATCAATTTCGATCAATCACAGAGCAGAAAGGTCCTCAATAGTCTTCAGATGTCCTCGGAACTTCGCTGGAAATTCGCTTACAACAATTGGGGCTACGAAATCGCAGGTCACGTTTACAATGAAGTCGGCGGAGAGAGCTGGGACTCTATGCTACACTCCAAATTCTTCCAACCTCTGGGCTTGAAACGTACTGATGCCAGCGGGCATCGAGAGAAGTTTAGCAATGTAGCAAAGGCCTACATGGTGCTTGACGACAGGACTCCAGTGTCTATACCAAAGACACCCCAGTCCAGCCAAACGTTGATGGGTGCTGCCGGCGGTGTGGAGAGCTGCATAGATGATTTGCTAGTCCTCTATCGATCAATTCTCAAAGCAAGCATCACGCAATTTAGCAGCAATCAGAGGACCACGCCCAACAATCCTTTTCAGTCCCTTACAGATACATTCTCAGCCCACATGCCATTACCCGGTAACGGCCTATACGAATCTTCGTATGGCATGGGCTGGATGCGAACGCAACTTCCGAATCAGATGTGCAAAATCAGCACGAACAACGGCCTTCTAGGAGAGCAGCCTGTGATCGGCAAGGGCGCAGCATCGAAATTGGTCATAGCACATTATGGAAGCATGCCAGGATCGTTCGCCGGGGTGAATCTCCTTCCAGAGACCGAAAGCGCGATCGTTGTTCTCACGAACACAACACCCTTGTGCGACCTATCTGATTGGATGACTCAACTACTGACCCAGACACTCTTTGATTTTCCAGAAAAAGTTGATCTCGTCTCTTGGGTCAAGCGGACTGCGGAGGCCGAGTTGGGATGGCACGCTCGCATTACAGCGGACATGAAGCGAAGTCAAAATTCTGAACTGCCAATGCGGAAGATGGGGGAATATGTAGGAACATTTGTGAATAAGGCGGAGACCTTTTTTGTCGAAATTGCGCAGCGAGGAGACGAACTCCTCCTTCTCTTCGAGGGTCGTCAGGATGAGTTATTTCCAATGGAGCATCTGATTGACGACACTTTCTCCTGGCTCCAAAGTCGAAATGACTTGGTCAGTCGAGGAAGGGTGGTTCTGCAGCCAGCGACGTACTATATGATTCGGTTTGAAGCAGGCGATTCCGGACGTATAGACCGGCTCTTTTGGACTCACGACTCAGAGCTACCAAGAGGCGAAGAATATATCAAAAGCGGGGAAAAGAAGGAAAGTGAGAAGCTTGTCCACGGAGAGCTCTGAGAATGTTCAGGTCAAAAGCCTACAGAATTGGACTCTCCTAGGGTTCGGAGGCAAATTCTCCCAACGTCTCACGTCTTACCTTCGGCCATATTTTGCGGCAAAAGACTACGGAAACAGGAATTGAAGCTCGCTGCAACTGGCAATGGAGATCTTGCAAAGTCGATGCAATCACTGCGATCTGTGAACAAAAACTTCAATGACTGCCGCATACTATTCCTAGCTGAATATTTCTGTGTTTGAAATCAATGTTACTGACGGGCAGTCTCATTCAAAGCCGGCTTATTATATGACAGAGTTCATTAACTTTCGTCTTTGCGACGCTGCCGAGGTGGCAGACACCTTACATATCTGGCAATTGCAACTCTGAAATATCGCTGGAAGTTGTAGACTCGTTTCCAATGGAGCTGATCTGCTGGATCTCATGTGCATGACACGGTGAGACGACGAAATCTGACGCTCTGGTGGCTTGTGAACGTGGTCTGTACCGAGAATAGATAACCTTGAGGTAACTTGCTTGTCGCAAGACATCCCGCAGTCGTGTCACATCTTGTGTAAGCCTGCCTTAGAGGGGTTGAGAAGACCTAGAAGATACTCTTTTATTATAAAGTCATAAGCAAAGCTTTGGAGAGAAATACTAGGTGGGGCGTTGATATATTCTACCTCTACTCTAACGAGCATGTGCCGGCCGTGGTTGATTATTCACATCTACCACATTGAGTAGTGATATGAGAGTGAAAGCCCTTGGCCAGTACCCTAGTCTGCTCGATGAAGGATTATATTTGGTGCACTCGTCGACAGGTCCATAATTGTATGCGAGGATAGCTATGTTGTCGCATTCGTCCTAATCGAGACTAGGGTGGTCGGTACGGGCGTACCTGTTTGCCGACCTCTATCAGATTAGTGACGCGGTGGGAACAATCCCTCAGTCGCGTTGAGACAGGATGGCTGAAGACGGCCAGGTTCGATGGCACCCGCCTCTCAAGGTTCCAGCTGTGGAGATCATCAGCTTGTTGTCTGATGACGATGAAATAGGCAAAGCATTGGATGCAGACCATACCAATGAAGTCCTCAACGCGTCGGAAGGAAGTCAGAGCGACAGCGACAGTCAGTGGTCCCTTTATGAGGATGCGCTCCAGGCAGAAGATGACGAAGGTCAAATACACGGCGGTAAGCAGCTCAAGACCCTTCTCGAGTGACGCGATTGACAGATGAGCAGACGAAGGGGCATGTACTCTCGAAGAAGCCCTGGCCTTTCGGAAACGTCTGAGGCTCGTGGGTGGGGACCGGTTCTTGGATGAAACGGTCAATGCAGGCACCATCACTGCGAAGAAGCTCTGCACTGCCTTTGGTATACGACCGCCTTTGTTCCTGGAAGGAGGCACAGACGAAGTATACTACACGGTACTGAATCTTGTGATCGATCGTGAGCTTTCGAAGCGGGCCAAGCTACCGCAATACAATACCATTGATGATGCTGTGTCGTTGTTGAAGAAGTCGAAGAACATTATCGTCCTCACTGGAGCCGGCGTAAGTTTTCGAGGAGGTGGTTGAAGACCTGCACTGATGAACCACAGATATCGACAAGCCTTGGGATACCGGACTTCCGATCTAAGGAGACCGGCTTGTATTCCCAGCTTCAACGTTTAGGGCTCAGTGATCCTCAAGAGGTCTTCGACATCGCTCTTTTTCGTGAAGACCCCACTATATTCTACTCAGTCGCCAAAGACATACTACCTTCCTCGAAGAGATTTACTCCTACTCATGCCTTTATACGGCTTCTGCAAGACAATGGCAAACTTCTGACCAACTTTACCCAAAATATCGACAACCTCGAACACCATGCGGGCATACTACCGGAAAAGCTGATACAATGTCACGGGTCATTCGCTACAGCAACGTGCATCGAGTGCAAATACAAGGTTCCATGTGAGAAGATATACTACGATCTGAAAGCTGGAAAGGTGGCTCGTTGTGACAATTGTATTCGTATACTGAGACAGGCCAAACCGGGTGTGAAGAGGAAGAGAACCTCCAACGGGTCGTTAAAATCGAAAAAGAACCGGCAAAGCTATGAGGATAGTACAGATGACGAAGATGATGATATTGCGGTAGCCGGCGTCATGAAGGTAGGTTCTGACGGGACCCGTGACTGGTCATGCTAATACGTGGTTCAGCCTGATATTACGTTTTTTGGAGAGGATCTGCCTGCAACCTTTCACGATCGCCTGATGAACCATGACCGGGACCTTGTGGATCTTGTCGTTGTAATAGGTACTTCATTGAAAGTAGCGCCAGTATCCGAAGTGGTTGGGATCTTGCCAAAGAACGTGCCTCAGCTGTATATCTCACGAGAGGTAAGTACTCAATTGTCTAAACCTGACCTGACTGACTCCGATTAGCCATGCGCGCATGTGGATTTTGATGTAGATATGCTTGGCGACTGCGATACTGTTGTCACGGAGTTGTGCCGACGTGCTGGATGGGACCTGAAGCATGAGATGATTGTCAAGGACGATATTGTTGACGTGAAGCTACAGGAAGGTTACGAATCTCGTTTCTCTTTCAAAGTCATCAAGGCATAGCGTGTTGGCGTTGGCATCTCGATGGCGTTTCTGATACCCATGATTCTCGAGGAACGAGTTTGGCCGTTCACAGGCATTGAAGCAATATCTGGAAGTTGGCTCTGCAAGGCGTCGAAGCAGTATCTGGGATTTGGCTTCTGCTCAAGCGTCAAGTAATGCTCTGGGAGTCTCTCTGCTGAGTCTGTTCACAGGATACCTGCATGGATGTATCTGCTTTAGATTCTGCAGTCGATCTTGGCTATCGACTACATGGAAAACCCTTGTACATACAAAATTACCATACCTACAGACAACCATCTTCACCGTCCCCACCCATCCCATCAACCCCCGTACAAAATGCCACCCCCTCCCCCTCACAAAACCCACAGCAAAACCTACACCTCCACCTTCTCCCACCCCTACACCACCCACTCCCCCCTCAACACCCTCGACCTCCACCACCCCACCTCCCCGCCCCTAACCCCCACCTACTCCCTCCTCTACATCCACGGCGGCGCCTTCCGCGACCCCCTTCAAACCTCCGCCTCCCTCCTCCCCTCCCTCCCCGCCATCTTCGGCAGCGCAGAAACGAATCATATAGCCGCGGTGGCCAGTGTCAATTATCGCCTTTCGCCTCATCCGGATTTTCCTGCTAAGGAGGGGGAGGGGGAGGGGAGGGATGTGAAGTGGCCGGTTCATGTTGAGGATGTGAGGGATGCGGTGGGGTGGTTGAGGGGTAGGGATGAGGGGTGGGGGGAGTGTGAATGGATTCTGTGTGGGCATTCGGTTGGGGGGACTATGGCGTTGATGTTGGGGATGGAATCTGCACCGGACGGAGACGGAGAAGAAGAGAGGAAATGGCCAGACGGAATATGGGGTACCGAAACCCCCATGCCAGGCTTGAAAGCCATAATCTCCATCGCCGGCATCTACGACTTTGCTGCCTGTCGCGACGCCCACCCGGCCGCTCGAAATATCTATGATGCGTTCATCACGGGGGCTTTTGGGCCTGAGGCTGAGGGCGGGTGGGGGAGGGGAGATCTGATGAGGTGTGGAAGGAGGGTCGCAGGGGGTGTGGAGGTGGTGCTTGTGGTGCATAGTCGGGGGGATGAGCTTGTGGAGTGGGGGCAGGGGGTGGGGATTGTGGGGGTTTTGAGGAAGGAGGAGAGGGAGGGGAGGGAGGGGGTAGGGGTTCTGGTGGAGGTTGAGGGGGGGCATCAAGATATTATTAGGGGGGGAGAGGTGGTTGGGATGGTTGTGAAGAGGGCGGTGGGGATGTTGGTTGAGAGGGCGAAGGGGAAAGGGGGGAGGTAGGGGGTTAAGGGGAAGGGGAAGGGGAAGGGGGAGAGAGGTTTGGAGATGGGTTATTGGGTTGTTGATTGGTTTTTGTTATGAAGATTAGACTCGCGCGGCTTTTGTTGTAGAGTGATTTCTTTGGTAGCCTCTGAGCGGAGTTTATCGAGGACCACAGTATAGGGTTTCCTTCGAGTGTGCAGATCGGGTGGAGATAGCCTAACTGGAGCTTCGGCGGTGTTGCAGGGTTGATTTCCAAGCTTTTGTTTCCAATATTCGATGCTCTCCATCTTTCTCTTGATCTTCTCCGCCTTCTGTTGCGCTGCTGCTTCTTTCCGCTTCGCTCTTGCGGCTTTGATGCTGGTGAGTCCATCCTCCGTTTTGGACAAGGCATTCGCTGCTCGAATCCTCGCTATTTCCTCTTTTGTCTTAAATTTTTCATTGTCACGTACGATGACATCTGGTGAACTGATCCCCGGTACAGCCGGTATGGGTTCTTGCGGTAAAATATCTCCAGGTACCATTTCTTGCGGTGGCATGCCTTGCGGTACAAATTGACTAGGGATTGCCTCCTCGAGATCTTTTCCAAGAAGCTTAAAGTCCTCAGACGTAGTCCCTGCGCTGTCTAGAGTCATGTCCTGCTCTATCACGGGCTTGGCCTCGCCCCGTCTCGCCAGACGGTTTGCTTTCCTTCGCTTGTGCTTTCCATCCCGTATCCTCTTCGTCTCTTCAACTGCAAGTGCCCTTTCCTGTTGAACGATAAAGTGCATTCGTGCAGCAAATTCGGTGCGCTTTTGAGTCGCCGCAACCTGCAGGGTGGCGATCTCTTTGATGGCTAGTCGAGTTTCGTAAGACCAAGGGTGATCTTCTTCCAGCCCAAACTGGTCGAATAGTACGCTGTCCCATGTATCCTCATCCGTAGTGACCACCAACTGCTCATCGAGATGGTCTGCTCGAATGATCCGCCTTTCACGTGTATCGATGGTGTCTCGTATAATGCGGCTCATGAACGGCGATTGCGGCTTCTTCAATCGCAGTATGGGAACCCTGTTCGCGTTGACAAGCTTGGGCACCCGACGACGACCAGAGAGACTGGCAAACGGCCTATCTAGGGTCTTGCTGGCATTTGGATATGGCCAAACTCGCTGATTGACCCCTTCGGGGCCTAATTTGTACTTGCGGCCCCCATTCGAAGCTTGAACTGTAGACTGGTTTTGTTGGTGAGCAGCAATTCGTTGAGAACCAAGCTCCAAAATACGCATCAGCGTCTCCCTCCATGTCTGACTACATAGCGCTCGGAGAGTCTGTAGCTTGATCAGAGTGAGAAGGAGATCTCACGATTGTAGACGCACCTCATAGCCTAAGGCAAGAGCTGTAGAGACTTCGGCTGGGCTCTGAAGCTTCGTATTTCGCCTCAAAATAGTTCTTATTTGATCACCAACGGTTTTTTGTTGAGCTGCTGCTAGAGGTAGTTGTTGAACCTGCCGGAGGAGAGCGCGAGAAAGCGCGAAGCCTGTGGTGCTCGGGGTCAGTACTAGTCATTCCACAGGAGCAATGGTACAGACATGCTGTGCGATGCACACCTGATTTCCTAGGGATCAGGTATCCCGGCATTCACTCGTGCAGATTAGATGAAGGTCACTTCAAATCGCGAGAGATTGGCATTCAGCGTGGTCACGTGCTTACTTTACGGACTATTGGACTATCAAAGATAGGAGTGAATTGATTTATTAGTCGCAAGCTCCACTGCTATGCTATGTACCCGGCAGCTATATACGTAAGGCTTGCTGAGCCTTTGACTGTCCATACGCCGGCAAATGCAAGATGTCTAAAGGCTCATTCGCTTGTCGTAACTTCGTAATCATCCCTTTTGCCGTTTGGAGCCTTCTTCTAGGAGAACGTGGATCCTTCAGGAGGCTGTGAAAGTTTCTTATGCTGTGGTAATGCCATGAACCTAGGTCGACGCTGTCAGGTACAGTGGTATTGACGGTTGGATATCGTACCTTCTCAGCTCAATCAAGATAGTCTCCATGGTGTTCTCACGCTTCCACTGGACCAGGCATGGCAGCCTCGACGGGTCGACCTACGTCTTGTCAGCATATTCCTACCGATCGCTGTGTATCATGCACCTTTCCGGTCCTCTGGTCGACGCAGGGTAAGTTGATCCGTGAGACGAATTGGACAGTCGGCGGCGTGTCGGGGTAGTTCTCCCCACAGTGTATGTTGAGGCTGTATATGCGGTTCTCGTGTGCGCTCTACAGAGGGAAAATCAGTGGGATTTTGCAAGTGTCTTCAGCCTTCATACATGAGGGGGGCCAAGTATAGTTCCGTTCCAGTTGGACATTAACAGATCATCTCCGTCTGACAGACCGTACGAGCAGGCCTCTAGAGTATCTGGTCAGCTTCCTGTCGCATCAACGAGACTTCCATCTCACCTGCTCCTAATCCCTTCTCGCCCTTCTCCAGCTCTTCCAGAAGACGGAAGTTTCTGGGCACCTTTGCGCCCATTATTGCGGTAGAGGCGCGGATGCCTTGGAGTAATTTTCAGACTAAATATGTGCCTCACGTAATGATAGTCCTTTGTGCCGCTTTATAGAAATCAGCTGAGGATTGGAGGAGTATTGTTTGCATCCAGCCAGTATCTGAAGCCGGCACCCACTTTAGATTACCGATCTAATATCAGCTAGCGGTATATTTGAATGTCGAAGGCAACCAGCATGTTGTCGATGTTTCGAGTTTGGGAAACTTCTGATGATGCAAGATCTCTTCCTTACTACTCCCGCATCAAGCTGTGTTTGCTGCGTTTCGGGAGGGGATGAGATAACAATTAGACGGATATAACAATGCATCTTGAACATGACCGCTCAGCTGCTCACCTCGGAGCTGTCAACGCTGATACAAGAAACGAAAAGAAAAAATCCCGATCTGAAAAGCGTACTCCTCTATGCCGTTGTCAAATGCACTGGGCTGATCCTCGTATAGGCCGCTGAGAAATCTCTGACTGATCTCAAGAATCTACCCCGTACATCGGAAGCTCAGATCGCAGCAGGTCTGTCTCTTGGGTTACGGATTGGATTTATCTGACTTGAAAGAGATTTGAAGTCGCGTTCTTCGTTCGTGAAGCCATTTTTACTTGCTTGCAGCACTCGCAATGCCAAATTCGCAGGTAGTGGCATCATCGGCCTGCAACGGCTGGTGGTATCTAACGCATTACCCAAAGAAACTCTGCCAGAGGTGTTGGAAGCCTTCCGAGAATGTTCCAATTTAGCACTTGATATACAACTCAAGGTGCTCCAGGCACTACCGTCACTCCTACAGAATTATTCAAGCAATTTGACCGGACAGCTGTTGATCACCGCTTTCCAAGTATGCTTCCTGCTATACACCAGCAAGACCGCTGTGGTCTCGAATACCGCTGCAGCAGCATTACAGCAGCTTGTCAATTCGACCTTTGAAAAGGCCGCAATCGATGAATACGGACCGTCAAAAGACGAGTCCGTTGTGGAAGTTTCTATTTCCGATGGAACAGTCGCTATTTATGGTGCTGCATTGGATGCGTATCGCTTACTTGATGACATTTGTCTATTGACCGATGGACAACGACCGAGATATCTCCCAGCCTCAGCGCTTGCGCCGAACTTTGGCCTCGAACTGCTGGAGTCTATTCTATCAAACAATGCAGACACGGTCATGGCGCATCTAGAGCAAACATACGTCCTACGTACTCGGCTTGTCCCATTGATAATCAGAATATTGTCAGAGAGGGCTAGCTTTTCGACCACAGTCCGTGCGATGAGGCTTCTGCAACTGATCATCCGCCGACTCCTCTTTGCACTTGCGCCTGAATGCGAAATAGCTCTAAGCTTGCTCAATCATATGCTCGATCCTGATGCAGCGACCGTGTGGAAGCGTGCACTCTGTCTTGAAGTGTTCAGATCGATCCATTCCGAGCCTGCTCTCATCAGGAGCATCTACGCTCAATACGACGAAGCAGACGAGAAGAGGAATATCGTCCGAGATCATTTAGGCGGTTTGGTACGGTTGGCAACGGAGAAACCAGCCATCATTGGCCTCGGACAGCAATCGTCTCCTACCTCGCAGGACGATGACTCGGGTGAACAAGCGGCACTTCAGGCAGGTGGACTTGTTGGTAGTATTGGCGCGCCCGGTGGAACGGACTCTCGACCTGGGATAAGTAATCAGTGGAGCACTATACGAATATCATGCATCGATGTTCTCGACAAATCCGAACCCCCAAACCTGCCACCAACGTACATCTACAGTCTTGCTCTGAATTGTATCACTACGTTCTCCGAAGGTCTGGCGCGCTTTCTGTTGCCTTTTACGATTCCGGATAGATCCAAGCGCAAGCAGACAGTACCAGAGGAAGCTGATGGGCAGGAAGTATCTAGAACGCAGACATACGGGCGCAGAATAGTGAATCCGCTGACTCTGAAGGATCATGTGCTTTACAGCCAGATCTCAAGTTCCGGTCATATGGTGGAGCACTGCTGGCCAGCTCTACTTGCTGCGTCGTCTACGTATTTGAACGCTACGTTGGACTCGGAGAACTATCATGCCTTGATTCGCTCTTTTCAAAAGTTCACACAGATTGCAGGTTTGCTCGACCTTGCTACTCCTCGGGATGCATTCTTGACAACACTTGGCAAGCACGCAGTACCAGCTTTGGGTACTGCGAGAAGTCCACAAAATCACGGACGACCTTCAGATGAATTCGACACCGATCGTGATTCAAGTCTTACAAGCATACATCGACATAGTAACTCACCGACCATGAACCCGCGCCATCTTCTATGCCTAAGAGCCTTGCTAAATTTGGGTATTGCTTTAGGGCCGGTCTTGGGAAGATCGTGGACGATAATCCTGGAAACCCTTCTGCAAGCAGACCTGGTAATCTCCATTTCTGGTGCACAAAAGCAGTCCAGCTCTAGCAGACACTCTCCAGCAGAGATTGAAGCTGCTGCCGAAAAGGCGGATGGTGAAGATCTAGGGCTTGAGATCACTGCTGCCGAGATGGCTGCATCAAGAGTGTTCGAGACTACATCTAATTTGCCCAGCGACGCTTTTCTCGAATTCCTGACATGTCTATGCTCTTTGCTCCGTACAGGGGAAGCAGTTCCGGACGGACCCTCACCTCAACCTCGGACGCATCAGAAAGTGCACAGTATATCAGGGTTTGCTGTGGAAGGAGATGCATTGAGTCAGAGTAATGCCTTTATTATCGATAAGCTGGACGATGTCATCCAAAGCAACGTTGTCAGATTGCTTGGACAGGGATCAACGAGTGGCTGGGATGTCTTGGTTGACGTGCTCAACAGGACCATCAGCGCAAGGGCTCGCTCAGATGTTCGTATCAAAGCGGCGAACGCACTCAATGACCTGCTTGTGGCGGTGGTGATCTCAGAGGAACCACTGTCATCTGGAAAACAGGACGCAATTCGTGGTAGAAGTTTAGACGCTTTGTTGGACGAAATTCAATCTTTGCGGACGGACCGGCAAAGTACCAGATCAACGCAGAGCTGTGAAATCGAGATCCACCGGCTTGCTCTGGAAGCTCTGAAGTCTATACTCGAGCATTGTGGAGACTCGTTGGAGCTTGGGTGGAGCAGCATTCTCGCTATCATCAACAGTATCTTTGTTTCCGCTAAACCATCCCCAAAGCTTGTCCGATCCGCTTTCGACTCATTGCAATTAGTGTGCTCTGACTTCCTCAGCAACGTCCCGTCTTCCAAGCTTTTATCACTACTGTCCACTCTTCATTCCTTCTGTTCCCAAGATCAAGACTTGAACATCTCTCTTACCTCTGCTACATTCTTCCGCAATGTCTCGGATTACCTTCAAAGAGATGGGGGCCACATCACTTTACAGTTCGGATCGGACATCACTGACAGAGACCTCTCGCTTTGGGCAAATGACGAAGACCCTGCGATATCAACCTCGGCTCTCTGGATCTACCTTCTTCTACGTCTTGTGGTATTGTCTACAGACCCTAGATTGGAAGTTCGACACAACTCACTACATACCCTTTTTAGAACATTTGATGCATGCTTCGATCAACTCGCAGTGTCAGCATTAAAGATTTGCTTCAGCACAATCCTTGTCCGACTCCTTGAATCGAATGAAGAAGAGTTCTCAGAGGCAAACGCCTTGCCACAATCCGAGATACAAGAGTCTTTGAGAGGCTGGAATGAAACAGCAGTCATAGAGATAAACGGCATAGCTGGCTTGTTCTCGCAATGGCTCGAATCTAAAGAGGATGCAATACTCGTAGCAATGTCTCGGGAATTATGCGGCCACTTTATAACCATGTTGAATCGACGTACTTTGAGCGTCAGTAACGCCGTATTCTCGGGCTTCAGTAAATTGCTTGCTGCCATGGAAAGCAGAACGATTGGGACGCATCTAGTCGTTGACAGGGGCTGGGAAATGTGGAGAGACGGCAATCCTGCTTCACACATGGATTCAGATGGGAGGAGCGAAAATCAGGAAGCTTTATCTTCGTATCTGGATTGTCTGCAGCATTTACTTCGCTTAACTGGCGAGTCGTTGCGGGTCGAACAGGTGGACTACATCACCGAACAGCTACGGGTCTGTGTGGTCGATTCCACCGCTTCAGCGTACAGCACAGATGTTGATCGCATGACCTCAGTTCAAGATTCGGTACTGAAGAGTCTCGCATTGATTACAACGACGAATGTGGCCGTCGTTCCGAAACTCGTTGAATCCATTAGTGGACTCCTGATCTTGCCATACGAACGAAAGGGTACCGACAAGCAGACGTACGTGGGCTTGTCAAAAGCTGCAATGACTTTACTAGAGTCGTCTGTCCTCGAACACCTCAAACGAGCACTTGACGCTACAAGCCTTGTCATTCGAGCATGCGAGGCGTTGGCAATCCCAATACACTTGAAATACGATTGGGTTTCCAATGGGAAAGGCCCGCCTCCTTGGCGAAAAGCTACAACGACAGCAGTAGCCATCCTTGAGATTGCCACCCCTTTCATCCAAGCTTCGAACGATAGTCCTGATTTCTGGGAGGTGGTGGTCAAAATCAGCGACGGTGTCATGGCTGCTAATTGCCAAGCCTGCACCAACAAGAGAGAGATACCGGACGACCAGATGTCTGATCTAGAAGCATTTTCAAGAATTCGGACCTTGATCGTACCATCGCTAGGATCGACGTCAATCCCGGACCTTGTACGGCGAAGGTTTGCCGAGTCAATATTCAAAAACTCCACCATCCACGAACCACATATTGACGACCTCGCAAGACCAGGCCAAGAGCTACTGGAAGGCCTTCAAAGTCATCACATCGGCCGAGTCAACGACCTCCCCCCATCTCCCCGAGCGAAGCTGAGCTACATACTACTGGACGAGCTTTTTGACCTCGTGGCTGTTCACGATGGCTCGTCAGAACGCATTAAGCTCGCTCAAGCAGCTGCTCCGTATCTCATCCTGCGAGCGGGGCTGACACTAAAGGCGTACGCGATGGACCATCCGTTGCGAGGCCGCATGCCTCAGCCGTGGTCGCAGAAAAAAGAGATGTACTACGTCTTGCGGAAGCTTATTGATTTGGACACTGAGCCAAAGGCTATACCCGCCGCTCCAGGCATCAGCTCGGAGCATAAGAAGCATCTACACAGGCTCTATCCATTGGTGATGAAGGCGTTGAAGGCTGCCTGGAGAGATGAAAAGATGACGAAGGTGTTGCAGGAGGTGCTGGAGGCTGTGGGTGATGACTTTGGGATATGAAGTTATACAAGGTCATACGCAAGATCTGGTGCTATAGATCTGGGGACTATAGAGGTACTTCACTTCATTACAGTGCTTGATTGAGTACCATCGCCCAATCTCTAATAACCTAGACTACGAAATCACTTGAAATCAACATGTCTGACCGTTCCATCTTCCGCAAGATGAATATTCATCCTGTCGACCGTATCAGCTCTCTCCCAAATCTCTCTCTCCACTCTAGAACACCAACCGATCAGGATTATGATCCTGTGTAATCATAGACCCATGCTCGACCACCCTGCTTGTCTTTGGCAGATCCTTCTTCGCGAAGCTCTGTACTGTACTCAGCATTATATCATACTATACCATGCCTGACCTGTCAAATGTGAACATGCGTACCATCTCGTCAGTAGCGCCCTCAGTGATCTTCTTCCCGACGAGCTTGTTCGTCCAGTCTTCTTGCTTGTTGTTGCTGGTGCCGCTGGCGGTCATGAGGCCGGGGACTACGAGGGGCATGGTGGCAGGGTTTCGTTTGCGACGCATGTGAGGAATGGCTTTGGGTGGTGTTGGAAATTGGTATTTGGGAGCGGGGGTAGAATATTGGGTTGTATGTACGGAGTATAGAATATCTACAAAGAATAGAATGCTGGAGGGTTGATCTCCACCCCACTACATGACGTTGCTATTCTACGGACGCTGGAGCTTGCTGTATAACACGATCTGTTGTATGTACAAGGATATATAAGCAACGAAGCTGCGTGCCGAAACCCATAGTATCTGCTTCTCTTCGAAGGAGCACCGAGTCAATTATTCTATTACCTAGAAGCTCTATTCTCCAACAGCCCCAATCTCCCACCTCCTAGCTATCAGATAGGTGCAGGAGTACCAATCAATAAGCAATACGTCCATTCGCGAGAACCTACCGAAGACATAGGAGCTCCTCAACAGCAGGAGCACTATATTCCAGCTCCCCAGAAACATCGGCAGCATTTCCCATCAGAACGACCAGTGCGATATACTCACTCTGAGCTCGCAGCGGCATCGTTCACCAGCTCCGTACATGATATCCATTGGGTCTGAATAGTAGGGGCAAGGGTCGCAACAGAACTATCCACCACCTCCTTACCAGGAAGGTGGAAGTCCTCGGTTACCCACGCAGAAATGCCACCATTCACCTCCGCTGGAAGTCCCCAATGGCTAGGACAGTCTGCACAGCAACTATCGTCCTTCTCCTCAGCAGGCAGGGGTAGGTCCTCAGGCATCAGCGGAGGGCTCACAGCATTTCTATTCTCCCACCTCCTCAACTCAAGTGCAGCCACCTAGGTAAGCTTCACGCCAATGCTTTCCCCAACCACCGCAGCAAAACGCTTCTGACAGACACAAGATACCACACCGCGCAATCAGCCTCCTCGACCGAACCAGCAGAACCCTGGCCAAGCTGCACAGCCACAGCAACATCAAACAGGGGACTCCAACAAATATGTACCGCTTCCGGCGGCTGTCTAGCTCAATTCGAAGACGACCCATCAAGTCCTATCCACTACACTCGGGATTCCCACAATATGGTCGCCCACCTTGTGCCCTCTCCTAAGTCGGGCTTGGCTGTCCCCCGCCACCACTTCCAAGGCCTCAGAGGGTGAGAAAGAAGACAGGTCACAAAAGGTCCAACGCAGGTGGTATGAAGAGGTCCGGGCAGCCAAGACCAGCGATGCGAAGACTGCCGGCTAGAGGGGTGTTGAAAGAAGAGCTACCAAGGGCATCAGCTACGTAATGTCAAAAACCATGATGTCGAATCTTGGCTTTGTGAATAGGATACCTGGGCCAAGGCCGATGCGAAAGATTCACACGTCTATGATGGGGTGAGCGAAGGAGACACTGCACACAAAACTTTCGGTTTGAAAGAGATGGCTCTAGTGTCTCTCTCATCGTGAGGAGCAGCCCAGAGCAAGTGAAGATGGAGTTTATCAATGCAATGATGTGGACAAGTCGAAGGCGCAAAGAGATTCCGTCATAGCCACAGGCCTTCTCCCGCTTTCTGCAGCTATCAACATCATGGCTACGCTGATCTGGTCTTTTGGAGGATGGTTGGAATTCGACAGCGTCTAAGCGTATTCTTCGGTTCGAGGGGCCAAGACAGCAAGATCGTTGAAGAATCGGTTGAGCTCTTCCACCAGCTCGGATACTCACAACCAGACTGAGGAGCAAGAGATGCAAGGTGACAAGCTCCGCATGACCATTACTCAATCCTCGCGCATCGAGGTGCTTTGCAAGTACTCTAGTACTCGATGCCGAGAGTACGACCACACGCATTTCCCATCCACGAGAATAGCGCCCATTGAGACTGAGGTTCTTTAGGCGATTGGATGGGCACCATCGCAGACCCACAACGTCAGTAAAAAATGGGAGGATGAAGCAAGGGAGACTCGGGAAGTAAAGCACGATATGAAGTCCACACCGAGCAAAGCAGCCAAGGATTGGGATAAATGGTTCCTAGCCTTATCAAAGGATCCAGAGAGCACAATGATGAAACGACAGCAAAATGACGGGACATACAGATTATAAAGGAATTGACGAATCCAGAAGTCAACGAATGGCCAACGAAATCCACATGTTCGACGATTGCTGCTTAGAAGATGGAATGGGTGCAATGAACTTAGTTGAGATATCGAGTGCTCATGTTCAGGGATTGGATATAGTCCCATTGTGCTGGTTGGTTCTGGGTTGAGACGGTACGAGTGCTAATTATACGAATTGTGCTGCTCATCTCGTACGCATCTCCAAGTGCGACAGTGTGGAACATTAACGCTGCCCTCTACCATCGACGAAGTCATTCATCCGTCTTCCACAGCACTTCAAGTCGTTCACCATTGGAACATTTACAAGCTGTACAGCAAACCTTCAAAGCCTTGATACGTCGACTGTATCATTTGGCGTTTTCATGGATACACATTGTTAGCAGAGGACACTCGCAAGCATCGAGGCTGGAAGTCACATTATCAAATATGCTAGATCAATGCCACTATGCAGGATCTCCCTTCCTGATAAGATCTCTCTCATCGCCGTCGAGAAGAGCTACGAAGAGAGCTCTATTTTAAGCGCAGTTACTTAGCATATTCAGTAAGGTTCCCACAGAATTGAACGTCTTTGTATAGTAAGATACCCACAGTTGTTCAGAGCCGATCATTAGATGCGTTGCTCTATTACATTGCAGAAAGCCCGATACTAATCTATGACCCGCATTCATAAAACCCTCCACAGGAAGAATATCATCCCTTCTCCATCCCAATCAAATCCCACAAACCCCATCCCATCAAAAAGGATATCTACAAGAAAAGAACAGCTCTCCACAAATCCCACCCTTTCTTCAGTCTCACACCCATACCCCCATCACCCCCATAATACCACCCCACATCCCCACCCTCCCCAACCCCATCCCCGTCCCCGCAGAAGCCGCAGCCGTCGGACTTCCCAAGCCACCAGGGCCAAGAACAGCCCCCATGAAAAAACCCACCAGTAGTCTCATTTCATATCATCAACATCATCACCCCCACTAAAAAAACCCACATCCCCACCCTCCCCAAACCCATCCCACACCCCTGCCTCACAGCCACCGCCCCCGAACTCCCACCCCCACCTATCCCTGTCCCCGAACCCTTAGGACCAGGCGTCGCAGAAGCCACCGTCGTCAGACCCCCCAAACCACTAGAACCAGTTCTCGCCGTGCCCAGTCCCGACACAGAAGCCAACGGTACAGTACTAGTCCCAACCACCAAATCACTCGTACCAAGCGAGATAGGTGTTCCAGAAATCGTAACCGCAGCACTGCCTCGGAAGATTTCGGTCCCGGCAATAGCCAAACCTTGAGCGTTGGCTGTGAATACGTCACCAGCGATCGTGAAGACGAAGGGGATCGCTGTGGTGGTGACTGCGGCGTTCGAAGCTGGGGTCGCATAGGCATATGTTGAAGAACCGATCACGATACCGCCTGCTGCGAGCGAGAGGACGGTGCCGTGATCTGTGATGGCGGGGCCGGAGAGGGATAGAGTGGTGCCGTTTATTAATACTGCTGTGCTATCTAGCGGTGTGAAAACCTCGCCTCCTGCTGTCAGCACACCGTTCGCGGTATTTTGGCCAGGAGCGGCGGTGGCGAGAGGGATTGTGGATGTGCCGATGATAAGTGACGAGGCTGAGTTCAAGGAATATGTGGTACCGCTTAGTACGATTGCCGATGAGCCCGGAAGGAGTGTCGAGCCCTCGATTTGAAACCCGCCGCCGCTGCTGGGTGGGAGGGGTGTGAAGGTGTGCGATGCGATGGTTAGGAAGGAGCTGGTGGTAGCCGGAGCGGGGAATGGTTCTGTCGAGCTGCCGACGACGACGGCAGAGGGATTCAGCGAGATGACGGTGCCGGATATCGTTACCGCAGGACCGTTGGGCGAGACGCTGGTTCCAGCGACGGAGAAACCTGTAGGGTTTGCCGTAATGGTCTGTCCTGCAATGGTCAGGACGGGATTCGAAGGAGCGGTAGAGGAAATGGGGATGGTTTTGGTGCCTTCGACGACGAAAGATGGTCCGAGAGAGTATGCGGTGCCTGAAATGGTGATTGGTGCTCCTCCTTGCGTTATGGCCATCCCGCCGAACGAGTATACTGCGGGGGCACTCACCGCCGCGTTCACTGGCGGTAATGAGATCGTGCTGGTTCCTATAACGATTGCTGAGGACCCTAGAGCCACTGGGGTGTTGTCAATCGTTATTCGTGCAGAACCTTGAACAACTGTCTGACTGCCGACAACGGCATATGATCCTTGACGGTATATCGTCTGGCCGCCTACGACACCTACCGATGTTGGTGCTGTGTCTATCTGAGGACCGGACGGAGCCAAAGATATGGTATTCGTCCCAACGACGATAGCTGAAGGTCCCAGAGCTACGGGTGTATTGTCCACAAAAATCGGCGCAGATCCTTGAGTGATAGTCTGGCTACCCACGACCGCATTAGAGCCCTGGCGAAATATAGTCTGCCCACCCACGACACCTACTGACGTCGGCGTTACCGCGACTTGAGGGTTCGCAGGCGGTATTGCTATGGTATTTGTCCCAATGACAATAGCTGAAGATCCTAGAGCTACCGGTGTATTTCCCACAGTAATTGGTGCAGATCCTTGGATAATCGTCTGCCCACCCACGATAGCAGTCGAGCCCTGGCGAAAGATGGTCTGTCCACCCACAACGGCAACCGGCGCTGGCGTTACCGCAGCTTGAGGGCTCGCAGGCGGTAGAGCCATGGTGTTCGCCCCAATCACGATAGCTGAAGGTCCCAATGCTACGGGTGTCTCGTTCACTATAATCGGAGAAGATCCTTGAGCAATGGTCTGGCTTCCGACTACTGCAATGGAACCTTGTCGGTAGATCGTTTGTCCGCCCACGATGCCTACAGGCGTTGGCGCTGAAGCACTGACTTGTACTGGCACAAGGGGTGCGCCGTTTTGGGGTGGTGAAGTAGCAGCTGGTTGCGGCGTTACCCCTGCTGCGTTTGCGGGATTGAATGGTACAGGGTTGGCTGCCAGAGCTGAATAAATCATGCCACCTATCACTATTGGGGCATTGCTTGCCTGTGTTACGGCGGGGATTGCTGCCACAGGAGAGCCTCCATTTCCTTGTATTGGTGGACCACTACCGGGTATCTGGTTCGGAAGACTTGGTATAGGATTTCCTGGAGCTGGGATAGGTTTTGGCTGGGCTGGCACCGAACCCTCTTGGCCTGGCTGCCCTGCCACTGGATTTCCCGAGCCTGGCCCTGCAATCGGCCCGCCTGGAGGTGTTTCGGGTTGCGGAACAGCTTTCGGTTGTCCTAGAGTAGGCTGTACTAGGGGCGCATTAGGCTGCGCCGGAGCACTGGGCTGGACTGGTGCAACAAGCTGTATAGTAGGGTTGGAGGGTTCCTTGAACGTCATGTAGGGAGTAAATATCAGGCTGCCTGCAATTAAATTAGGGTTTCCGGTGATTTGAGCGATCTGTGCTTGTGATATTGGTCCCGCAGGTGTGCCAACACTGATGGATCCAACTGACACGCTGGCTGCTGGGTTGGCGATGCCGACTGGTGGACCATTGTTGGCCGGGATTTGGCCACCAACTGCAGCAGTACGGCTGCTTGGTATTGTTACGATGGCTGGCACAGCTGGCTGAAGTGACTGCGCAGGTCGAAGTGCCATTGGCCCAGTTGCTGCTGAAACGACTTGTGTCGCAGCAGTATCCGTTCCCATCGTCTGAATCTGCACTGAGACAAGAGGCGTTACAGGGGCTGGTGCCGCAGCTGAACTTGAAGATTGGGTGTCCGTCAACGCCGTTTGTTGTGGAATTTGCGGCGTAGACGTACTTGGGAGGAGTACCGTCGCTGAGTGCAAGACTCTTATTGGTTTTCTGATAGCTGAAAGGAAATGTTTGGTAATATTGGAAGACGGGAGGCACGGCAGGCTGGGAATGCCTGAGCAGCCCGACGGGGAGATGAAGTGGGCAGTCGATTGGACAGGAGCTGTGCCATCGATTGTAGTCACATTGACTGCCACGGGCCTTCTTCCCAAGCCCAACGGTGCAGCCGATGTACCTGGAAGGGGATATATACCGGTCGGAAACGCTGGAATAAAGCCTGAGGCAGCTGGGCGAATACCTCCCGATGCTACTGAACGCAAAGGGACCGAGCCAGATGACAGGGTCGGAATAAATCCAGGGGCAGCCGAACTGGTTTTAGTTAGAAATGCCCCTGATGCTCCTGATCGTAAAGGAATTGAGCCAGTTGATAGGCCTATAAACACTGGGGTAGCTAAATTGGTTTGCGGGAGAGAGCCCCCGGATGCTCCAGAACGAGAGAGTACCAGGCCAGTCGATTGGGTAGGGACGTATACCGAACTTGCTGAGCTAGGACTGGTCATACTCATCACGTTTGATTCACTCTGAGTGCCGTTCGAATCTGGACGGACTGATAATGATACTGCTGAGGCTGAAGAGCCTATTGTTGCCAAGGAGTCTGGAAATGGTAAAGTGGTTGAATCTGCAGTCTTTGCAGCCGTCGAAGGCATAGGGTCGCCATTGGCAGATGTTATCGACAACGTCAATGATGTCCTAGTGGAGTGGTCGGTTATTGCAGAAGGTTGTGTTTGAGGCGTATAGAGAGGTGTCGAAGTCTGTGAGACCAGCGTTGACGAATTGCCATACTTTGCGCTCGTAAACGTCGTCGATTCCTGAGGTGAGGAAATTCCAGACCGTGTGCTCTTGTCTGATAGCGACGCATCCACCTCAATAGCTCTACCCCGAATGCGCTGGGCTTGATACAAGTCAACGCTGCCGCATTCTCAGTGCAAATTGAACGCATACCTTGAGCTGCATCAAAGCCATTGAATCCAATGACTGCCCAGAAGAACGGGAGTGGCAGAAGGCTTCTCATTCTAGAGGCAACCCTCAGTAGGATCAAGCAGGCTGTGATAACATTGTCTGATTGAGAAGCCCAATCTCCAACCAAGGCTTGATCAACAAACGCCGAGTATAATGAGAAAAACAGTTATGCAGAACGACAGCTATGCAGAACGACAGCAGCACCGTGTTAGAAAAGCGAAGGACAGGAAGTTAAGATTTAAGGGTACGACGTCCGCGCCTCGTATGATGGTGGAGACTCATTCGTCCTGAGCTGCGGCGTAAAAAATAGCTTGCTGACGATACAGGGGAGGCCTCGAAAATACCAACATCCTTCAGGGCCTTGCCCGCAGTCTGGTTGGCCCAAAGAACATAGGGCTGCGGGATCCTGGGAGGCCTAATCATGGCTAACCTTCAGCTGGCTCCCTTGTAAGTGGACCCTGGCAGCCTGAAGAATCTGCGCCGCAGCCTTGCAGGGATGAATTTGAATAAGGGCGTGTTTACGTGGCGCGCTCATCGGGAAAATCCGCTCCAGGTCGCCACCAAGATCTTAGTACTCACCAACGTGAGTGCGTAATCTTCACGAGGCTGTTCCATCAGGCAATCTTCTCGGGCCCGGAATCAGGAGTAGGTCGTGGTGGACCCTGCAGTATGGCGCAGTGGTCCATTGCTGACGATGCGCAAGACCGCGCATAGGTTTCTATTCCTTCCAGGGAGAGCTCCCTCCGTCTCTCTAGGAAATCTAATTGTCGTCTCAAGGTATGTCCTGCTCTGCCACATCGTTTGACACTTCTGAAAAGGGTGTTCCTGATACAGACAGATGATACGATGTATATATCCGATCTAATACCCAACAGTGCGCGTCCTTCCAGCGCCAGATTCGGCCAATCATCTAGCATACTCTGACATGCTATTCGTCCACCTCTACCTCCGCCTCGGACCCTCCCGAAGTATCAGCTTTGATCACATCAGGCTCCATTGATCCCTCGGACTCATCATCGTTGATAAGCCCAGACTCCTGACCATCAAGTTTGCGCCCTCGACAAAGATCACCCATCATGGTTTGTGAGAAATCTTGCCCTCTGCGACGTATGGCCAGCCACTCTTGCATGAAGACAAGTGGCACAGTGGAAAAGGGCTCTGGCGTTTTCCCCTCCTGTGGCCCTTCATTGTAGGGCAGCTCGCCCCAGAGATCGGGTTCCGTCAGCGCAGTAGATGGCGTGGAGCCCAGTGATGTAGGGATTGGTAGGCCGAGAGCTTGACACATCATACGACATTGTCCTTCGTAATCAAAGTACAGACGCCCGGCGAAAATACCGAGGTCACGCACAAGCCACGAAGGAGCACTCCAAGTATCTGGTAGGGTGGGAATGGAATATAGCCTGAGGGTATCAAAGACTACCATTGTCCTAGTAACAGGAGCCGCATAGATGATCAGGTAGGTGCGGGGTGTCTTCTGGTCTCGAACCACTGGCAGAAGCGCGTCTGCTTCATAGTCACTGCAGATGAGCGCGGTTTCGGTAATTTGGCTCCATAAAATCCAGTGCACAGGGCGGGAGTACTCATCTTGCGGCTTTCCCCATGGAACTACGACCGTGTTGTTGAAGTCTTGAGTGACAAAGATTTTGGACTTGGTAGCGCTGTTAGCAACGTTTAACCGCCGGCCTAGAGCAGTCTGTCGAAGTGCAACGAAGACTTGAAGATACGCCTGCGAGCCGGCGACGAGCCTACCAGTCTCTGCAAAAGATTTGATCTCCCTTTGCAGTGGTGGCTGAGGGAGCGGTTGTGCGTGGCTAGGTCTCTTTACCTCGCGGACGGTCTCCACTTCGATCTGGACTTCGCGTTCTTGTTCGACCTCTTGATGTGCAAGTGCTTGAACTGTGTCGCCTGTATTGTGAAGGCTTTTTTTCATCATGTCGAGCTTCTCAACAAAGTCGGCTACGTCCAAAAAGCCGGTAGCGTCGACTGGGCGAGCCTTCACCTTCTGGTCTGGTGCATAAAGCTTCTCTAGAGAGTACTGCTCGGGCTGCTCTAGCACTTTAAGGTACGCTTTTCGCTGATCGACGGACGGGACCGGATCAGGGTTCTTGTACGCAGCTAAACGCCTCCGGCAGTACTCAAGCCCCTGAGAGATGTACAAAGGTTGAAGCTGTTCGATGTTGCAACAGGTCTGCTCGAGAAGCCAGATGATCACGTCGTGGGAATCGATTGTGGCCATACTGGTTTTGCCCCGCATATTGACGATGCTCTGGTGTACCTCAGGCGGAGCAAAGAACACAACGGACTGGGAGACGGCAAGCTGTCGTAGTCTCATGGCAGCTAAAAGTCATTCATCGTCAGCAGAGCAGGGCAAGAGGACTGTGAGGGGATGTGGGCCCTAAGACACACCTTGAACAGTCTGGTCTTTCGTCTGCATTACTCCCAAGGTTAATGCCGCGGTTGCATCTGCTGGCATCTTGAGATCGACCCCTCTGGTGTGAGCCTCGTCCAAGTATACCACACATGATGCGAGATTGTTGGAAAAGGGGGAGCCAGCTAGAGGTTGGCCTCGTCCATCTCTATAGACGACTCGAGCCCGACCATCCTCTCCAAAATAAACCGCTGCCTCGGCTTCGAAATCGACAAGCAACCAAGCTTTTGCCAGTGAGAGGTTATCCAGCTCAATGATTTGCGCTCCGGCATCGAGCAACATCCGGATGCCGAGACCGTGGAGCTTCTGTAAGAAACCTCCTTCAGTGAGCCTCTTCCCACGGACATCTGTAGCGGCAAAGTATCGCTTGTTCCGTGGTTGTAATAGATAAGTCAATACCTCAGCATTTGTATGTGACAATCCTCGTAAGTCATTCTGCAATACATTGAGAGGCAGTAGCGTCTTGTTGTCGTTGGTCCCGCTGAAACCGACAGTCAGTGATCTTGTATCTTGAGAAGAAGACCTATCAGCAACAGCCCCAGCCTTCGCATTCACATTGAGTGTTGGCGCTACTCGACCATCGAATACGCTTCTTCCTGTAGCAATGTCCCAGCCAGAGCTCACAAGCTTCCGTTCAAAAGTTCTTGCATGCCTTGGAAACACGAAGCGATTGAGAAAAAAATTAATAACTCTGATTTGCTGACAGAGCAGTACCCACAGCTGGTTGCATTGTGACTCATCTTCAATATTGATCGAATTCCAAGAACGTAGAGAATTAGGAAAGGACCGGACGTCGCGAATCCAGGATTCAAACTCCCGTGCAGGTTCATCAGCCTTGAGAAGCTGGTTCAGAGTTTGCGTGAATTGAGGTAATGTGAGACCAGAGTAGTAGAAGCTCAGACATGTTAGCATGATACTAACGTCCGGGTGCCCAAACTCTGCCTGATCGGACGGTATTCCTTTACTACGAAAGGGGACAGCGATTGGATCGCGGCGCGGATCGACTCCGTACTGGACGTTCCAACGCTTGCTGAGACCCATAAGTAAGATACGATGTACAAGAAGACCCCGAAGCAGAAGTAGTCTCTGACGGGCATCGGTATTGCCCTTTAGGATTCCTCCCACTTTCACTGCCATGGCCTTTGGGAATGTAGCATCGCGGAGGAATTTGCATACGGACTCTAGCTCATCCTGGCTACAGCCATCGACGGATAACACGCCTTCCTCGCCATTGATAACGCTGTCTGTCAGGCAGTGTATCAAAGCTTCCTTTACGTCTTGATTGAGGAGATATATGGTTGGAAACATGCCAGGTCCTCGCTCGATGACCTCAATGCTTCTAGGAAACTGATGGCGAAGATTTCCGAGATGTACCTTGACGAGCTTTAGCAGATCTTGTACAACTACCCATCGACTGGGGTGTCCATCAACCATGGACTGACTTCCTGATGGGTAGATCAGCTGAGTCTTGACGGCCAGCATGTGATCGCATTCGTCCAAAATATCTTTGCACTTCCTTGCGAACCAACCTTGAATCTTTATCATGGAAGCGGCTTGTTGCATATGACCATTGGAGAGCTCCTGCAGTCCACTAAGCTGAAAAGAGAGTATGTGCTCAGGGAGCGTTAGTATAACACCTCGGGTTTGCAGGGTGTTCTGATGGATGTTGTGGTAAGCTTTGAGATTGCTGATATCAGTAGACGATTTCCGAGAAAACGGAACGTGCTTAAGCGTTCGACCAATGAGGCCTCCAAGACGGCTTTGAAGCAATTGTGCAGTTTGTAGCAACAGTGGTCTAGGTACAACGACTCTCACCAGATTTTTCCCATCGGCCATCTGAGCTACGATCATGGGTATGATCACACTGGATTTCCCTTGGCCCATGTTCATTTGTAGTACAAAATTATTACCGCTGAGGGGCGTGATCATCGCTTTCGCAACTTCGTACTGATCTCGCCGAATTAGAAAATTGAAGTCAATCTGTAGGAGTAACCAGTCAATGTAATCCTTAGCTTGCCAATAGGGGTGCCCATCTTGACGAGTCTCATTTGCTAGCTGAATAACATCTTGTCGCTGATGCGCAGTCTGGATGCGCAAAACCTGCTGCAACTTGGTGATCGATTGTGCGTACTTGATGATAACGTATAAGATAGAACCGGGGTTCTGTGCTGCTGCTAGAGTGGGCAGGGCCTCAAGAAGCGTGACTGGGGTTACGTCTGGTAGCAGTCTCCCAGAGAGTAACCAACGGTCCTCGTTGATTACGCTCTCATGGATGTGAGTGAATTGGTTCTGGACCTCACAACGCCATGACAGAATCGTTGACTTCAGAGCCGTCGGGTTAACCTGTTGACTTGCTTTGACCAAAGGTTTCGATACTTGCAACTTTTGCAGGGCAGATATGCTTGTTTGTAGATCTTTGCCGTATGTTCTTCTTACCGCATTGTCGCTGTTCGCGAACGGGGCTACTATAGACTGGAGTTCTGACACTAACACCGATCTTTGAGCTTGGGGTTCTATGTGAGAAGGTGGACGTGCTGAATTGCGTAGCAGCGTTTGTACCTTGGTTCCGGAGGCCTGTGAGGGGTTCTGGCTAGGACTTGGGTTCGATGTCGTGGTTGCCGTACTTGAGATATCGCCTAGCGGTTTGCAGTCATTAACACTTTCGTGTCCAACCGGCTTGAGTAAAAGGTCCCAAATTGTAGGCTGGACCTTTGAGGTTGTTGAAGTTGGATAGAATTCCTGCTCCTCTTTGTTGGTGGACGGTACAACACGCGCTTCAGTAGCTTCACAACGGTCGAGCAACTTCTGGACAATTGTGAGATGCTCCGACAATTCATGATTATCGAAGAGTCGCTCCCATTCTGGCTTGATTGCCTGAAAGGCTTTTTCAAAATCCAGAAGCGGCATCTGTTCTAAGCCATCGATAGAGGGCTCCCGGCACGGCCACTGTAATAACAAATGACGAGCAAATGCTTTGCAGCTATTCTCAGAATGCTGCTCATGTCTAAACTGGGCCATCTCCAATTTTCGCCTCTGTTTGGGGTGCATCGCAACAGTAAGCAGGGCGCGTTCATCTTCAGGGTACGCCACCCGATAATATTCCATGAATTGTATAAGGAAGTCAATGGTAGGCCCCTGGTCCCCTCGGAAATTTATGAAGACAGAGCTCCGGGGCAGCTGGAGTGTTTTGAATTCTTTCATGATATGGACCACGATGAGGGACCTGATAAGAGTCATATCAATGTGCGCATCGAACGAGATCGTTGCAAACAAGAACATGATCTTATACTTGTCCAGCGCATCCCCAGAGTTCAGACAAAGTCTGAAGATGGAGCCCCAACAGGAAGAGAGGTCGATATTGATCAAGTCTGCAAATAGATATCGCTCAAATTCTTGGTCGAAGCCTTGTATTATTGGCCATTCTTTCATTCTGCTCACCAGATCATGGTTTACAGCAATGCAACTAGATGAGTTTTTCAGGAGGATCGCAGCCTCGTAGGTGTTCTTACCACTAACGGTTGCAGTTGAGTCGCGAGCTACATAGATTGAGTCAGGCACTGCCGTCGAGCCTGTCAAGGTCTGATGCTGGACGGCACGGAAACTTTGATTCCTCGCCAATGCACGGGCTAGCAAATGCTCGTTACTGGTCTGGTCGAGTGGAGGTGGTTCGGTGCTGCCGAGATGGAAACGATGCAAGAGCCTGCATTGGTACAATATGTCCTTTACTATTGGCCGGAAAGCATCATGCTGTAGGATTGGCATCAGCTCTTCTTTCCAGATAACCCTCTGCAGCGCCTTAAGGTTCTCTGGATAATAAAGTCTCCGAGGGGTAAGCTCAGCAATTGATAATAGGATGCGGTACGATTCACCATCGACTGGTGCCCAGGGCTGGGCGTTACCAACTTGTAGACAGTGGATTGCTTCATCCATGCCAGTCCTGCCAGTCAGCGGATCCGGTAAAATAAACGAGGTGACTGCATGGCAGTAAGCCTTGAAATATATAAGCCGTGGCTCTGCTGCACATTCTAGGCGACCCAACTCCCTGTTGATGAAGAAGCGAGCGTAGAACCCTGTGTGATTGGTTTTAACCCTGACGTGGTTGTCATTCGGATTCTGGACAACCTTGGCTGGCCCAATAGCAACGACAATACTCCTATCTTCTGGCACAGCCGAATCTCTTAGCACCAGACTACTCTGCAGACCATATAACGTCCCTGCATCTTGGTTCGAGTCGACCACTGCCCTCAATTGCTGAGACTCGAGAAGGCCTTCGTAATTTACGCGGAACGACAACTCCAGCCCTGGCAGGTGTAACGAGAGATTAGCCCTCTCTGGCTGGAAAACAGTCATTCTACTTCGATGTTCAAATGGCTCTATGAGACTGGCCACGCGATGAAATGTCAGGCTGCGAGGGTCAACCAGAAGACTATTTCGTCGCCATGCCAGACTTGTTCGGAGGTGGATGGTCCAATTGCTTTGCTTCATCTGCCACATCGTAGCAAGTGGCATAATCTCCAATGTTTGGAAGTTCAAGTCCAGCCAATGCACAGAGTCATTGATTAATGGCAACGGTAAGTCAGGCGCCTCGCCACCAGCTTTGGCTAGAAATACTGCGTGGGGTATCAATTCGAGAAATCTATTTTTGTATCGAGCCCGTATGAAAGCTGTACCGGTGCGGAAGCCGAAGTGAATTTCATGTTCATGGAACAGGCTAGCAAGCATATAAGACATGCCAGGAAGAGAGGATGGATACGTGAGAAACACCCGAGTTCCAAACAATTGCTGAAAGAAATCTTGCTTCGTATATTCTTCAGGAAGTCGGCCAAGCTGCTGACCGTCGATAAGCAAAGTACCCTCAAACAAATCAATGTGAACTTCCTGCTCCAGTAGTCCATCTTGACTGACTGACTGAGCTCTGAACCATCCACTATACGAGGTTGAAAGGAAGGTCCACAGTGTGAATCTTCGGGATGAATTGCCTCCAGTTTCGGCCCAGAAATTATTGACAGCTTGGTCAACAGCTTTGGGAAATGCAATTATCGATAACCTCAATTGGGTTTCCAATCCCTGCACAAGCTTGAGGTCAGCAATGAATAATCGCCTGAAGAATGCGGGCATTTTTGCGATGTATCCAGCTTCGTTCTTGGGTAGATTGTCCTTGATCGTGAATCCACACTCCAGGAAGGAGGCCAGAGCTTGCGGCTGCAATGGCTCGTTCGGCTTCGCAGCTTCGATCATGAATGTCTTTCTTGCAAGTAGCGCAGCTAACAAGGCATCTTTTGACCGCTTCTGCGCCGTCTCAACATCCATTGCATTACAAATCTCGTCCCGTAGGAGGCGAGCCCACCCGTGGGTCAGCTCACGTACATACAGTAACAAGCTTTCAGCCTCCTTCACTGAAATAGGAGAAGCAGCCAACGACCAGAGACGCTGTAGGAGGACGATCATACAGTCCACAGTCTGACCTTCGCGCCAGTTTGCGGCAATGCTGTCCAGCCTCATTCTCACCTGAGCCGCCAAAGCTTCACAGAACTTGGCGTGCCGAAAGATCGAGTGACTGGCCCGCCGAGGATCACGTCCTTCAGGCTGTCCCGCCATGAGGGCCAGTTCGGAGACCAGTATTCCAACCTCTACTGTTCCAAAGTTTAGATTGGGAGATGCAAGCTCCCGCAGCAGTCGCAGCCATTGGACGGTGCTACCAAGCCGAAGATCTTGAAACGTCGTGAATTCCGCCACGGTAAGTGAATTCGGGCAGCGGGTGTGGCTCGCTACAACCTCGTTGGCAGAGACTGATGTACCCTCGAAATTTGGATGCAAAAACTTGCGCAGTGACGCATACACTGATTTGAGTGGCATAGACGAAGAACAGAGATCTGCGAAACTTGGGATTTCTGTGTGTCTTGACGTCCAAAGACTCCTCTTGTGATCGTACAGCCCATATTTAAGCCCGTGCGGGACGCAGATCTGATCAATGATTGTAGGGAACGGGACGTTTGCGTAGTGCGTGTTCTGAAATGACTTTGTACGGGATGCAAGTGATATGGTGCACTTTGTGGGTTGTATATAAGCCCTAAGACCAGTGTATTCTCGCAGCGAAACCTGAGGGGCTTGGTCAGGGAGTGTCGATTGTCGAGCCAACTGTAGAATCTGCCAAGTTGAATCGCGCCAAGCCGCAAAGCCTTCAGGAACAACAAGTTCAAAGATGACTGCCTTAGCAACAGTGCTGTCTGTTGGCAGCACCGCTTCGTGAACTACTATCCTCATTCTGGCCGCTGTCCGCTCCAAGAAGTGCTTGCGGCACCGACGATCATCATGTTGCCGCATCATCGGGTTGAATTCATCTTCTGTAAAGAGGCAAGCTGTCTGCGTAGCAACCTTGAGGATATTCTCATACTCGATGCTCTTCATTCTCAATTCAACTTCTTTCCGTGCTCGAGCATTCTCGTCAGATATTTCGATCTCTTCCAGAAGTTCTTGCATTTCTGGGCATCGATCAAAATATTGCACGGCAAATGAGCTGCGCGAAATATCGTCAAAGATCGAGGGCGTAGTCGGATCTGCCATACTCGACCTGGTATCGATATAGTCTTCGATCTTCTGAAGGCGACGCAAATCGTTGAGCGAGGTTACCTGCAATGGAAACAGCAAACTGCGGGGAAATCCCGGGTTGTATTTACTCAGCAGTGGATACTGCCTTAATGCCAAGGTGTCCAGCGCTTGCCATTGCTCCATGATCGTAAGCAACATCAAGGATAGCTGTTCCGGGTTGGACTTGTATGCAGAAAGTGCGGCGTCTTGGTACTGTTGCATCTTGGTCTTGAGCTCTACACAGGTCTGATCCGGTTGTTCCGGAAGTTCATTTTCATCACGACCTGCTATAGACAGCTGAAGCTCGGTTTCAGCATCAGCGAGATTCAGATAGTCAGGAATAGATCGAGCGTCGTGTGTCTCTGTTTTGACATGGTACTGCCGCACCTTTCTCAAGCGTTGTTCGAGATGTAGCTGTACTCGCGGTCTCCCGTACAAAGCCTCTTCTAGAATGCTCCGCAGTATATCCCGACTGTGCACTAGGGACAACACCGTATCGTTATGGTCGGCACGTTTGGGTAACAGATCCACATGTTTCGTTGCGCGACCTCGAATCAGAGTCCATGTGTGGTCAAGTTGTGCATTTATCGTTTGCACAACGCTAGCGAACCCTTTTCCATGGTGTTTGAAGAGCGAGTCGATTGCGGTCGCCAGCTGTGGAGTAGCGGAAGTTTTCTGCCGTTCCAATTTCGCGGCGCGACGGGCAAGCTTGGTCCTTGCAAAGGCTAGCCGGTCTGCAGGGTATGAGTTCGTGGCGTAGAGCTTTTTGCAAAGCGAAGAGACTTGGAAGCACATAAAGAACTTATACTGTAGAGTACCAATACTACCACCAAGCAGGAAGCACAGACATCTCTGTATACTAGTGCGTAACACCAGCCACGTCGCGCTTCGTCGCCAAGGGTTTTCAGCGCCATCGCTCCAACAGACTTCGTCACGCACTCGCTTTCGCGTCAAGATTGGATTGTGTTTGTGTCCGTTTGCCTCCAACAAAGACATGAGCAACTGCCCAACGATAGCTGGTGTCGTAGTATTGCGGCTTTCGTAGGCAAAGGATCCTGCTTTGAGCGTGATGGCGGCAAATTGCTTCACAGGCTCGATACTAGCTTTTTGCAAGAATTCTGCGAGATTGGCTTGAAAGGACTCATCTTCGAAGGTAGGGATGGGAACAGCGACAGCGCGACTGGGAAAATCCCACTGCAGGGCTGTATTGGCAGATAGAACCTCAGCAGCTGGCGGTGATGCTTCGAAGGATTCAATGATATAGGCTTCGGCGTTCTTCCGCATTATGAGAGCACAATTTTGCATGGCAATGTGCAAGATAAGAATGTCTCCATCTGCGATACCACGAAGGGCAAGTTTGAGAGATTCTTTTGCCAGGGAATTCTTGTGTTGATGTAAGGTGGCAAAATTATGAAGCGCACGACATAGTGTCGACCAATGCTGGTAATACTGAACGTCATTGGAATCCCGGAAGAGCTCAGCGGAACTGGCGAGATGCTCCGCAAGAGCTCGATCGCCAGATCCATTGCTATGGTCGTCTGCTTGCGGTACACGGGTCGGAAGAAAAACATGGTTGAAGAGATAATTGAGCGCGCTGTCTACCATGTTTGTGATCCAGAAATCAGTCCGTCCTAAACGGAATGATGAGATGGCCCTGAGGCTAAGGACGGTGTAGTCGTGATGAAAGATGAAGGAACGTTGTTAGGAATGTTCGACGCCAGATTCGTTACCGGGCTGGAATTATTAAAATCTTCGAAGTGTCACCGTTGAACTTTGATCAGTCACGAGCTTTCGTTAATCCAATAATGACGCCGCAAGATGCAGCAAGTTTGCTTGTGGTTGCCTACCGAAGCAAACGCCTAGGAGCAATCGAGAAGCCACGAGACCAAGACTTGCTGCTCTAAGTGGTAGCTGTGCGAAGCAAGAATGACATCAGATTATGGCTGAAAGAAAAGAGGAAGAAGATCTTTGAAGTGTTGATGTTTGTCAAGATTACCAAAAGTACGCAGATACGGAAGCTAGTAGACTTTAGCGTGATACCACCTGTCAGTGCCCACTTGAAAGGATCTACTGAATGACACCTTCGATTGGGCAGATTGTCGAGGCAGTCCCTTAACGTTTCATATCTGTCCTATGTCACCGGTAGCATTAAACAAGCTCCGTATGGCCAACCTCCAGAGCAACAGCTGCTGGTCAATTATGACGATCATCTCAGCGTGTACGCGTCTTCCACGAACTGCTTTGCAGACTCTACCCTGAATCTATGGTATGCCGTCTCTCCATATGCCAAGCGTCTGATCCCCCGAATAGCCTCCATGTTCGGCCCAGTAGTCACACCCATCAGCACCTTCTTTGAGGTGCCAACCTTGGGGCGGTCTACTTGCCCACTTCCTCTTCCATGTTTTTGTATCACAGGTGTTCACTGAGTCTCGAGCTATCAAAGTTGACAGTGACGCGTCCGCGGATATGCTCGCCATAGTCCAAGCAACGAGGCGAGGTACTCTCAGCTCTTCAGCAAGATATTTAGCTCGAAGACTGCGCCTAACGCCTTCGATGGCACTCCGTTCAAGATGTGATAGCAACTTGTCGTGGATCTATCCGGCCCCTCTGCGCACGGTTCGCCTCTCTGGGCCTTCCCTGAGCAACAGCATAGCTTGATCTGATCGACCACCTGTAGAGAAGCCGAAAAGAGGCATTGGTAGAGATAGCGATACGTTGTGAGGGGTAGACGTGAAGTGTTACTATTAGTATGGCCGCAACTGGAGCTGGTGGAGGTAATGAGCTAGGGCCTTGGCATATAGGCTTGTTCGGGCCGGGTGGCTGGTCGGGCCGAGTCCTCCTCCGAGCTGATTCCTCTTCAGGAGCTTCCATTCTTTTATTTTTTTTACTACCAACTCCCATGGTCCTTCATTCGATCGTTCTTTGTTCGCGATTTTCACGTAACGATAGCAGATACAATGAAAATCATCAGGGTACCAGCCACTTCGGCCAATCTTGGATCTGGATTTGACGTTCTTGGTCTTGCCCTCAGGCCGGCACTGGCTGCTTCTCATCGGCTCAGCAACTTACTTGAGCTACAAATTGAGGAGATGTGTCATGGAAACTTGAGCTCGACTCCATGGAATTGCGAAATCACATGCCACGGCGAGGGTTCGGAATTACTGAGCTCTTTAGTCCATGAGAATTTGGTCACTCAAGTTGCGCTCTATGTACTGCGTTGTAACGGAAAAGACGCCTTTCCTTCTGCTACTAGAGTCACAATCATCACGGGAATCCCACTATCGCGGGGTTTAGGATCCTCAGCTGCTGCAATAGTTGCTGGTGTAATGCTAGGCAATGAAGCGGGCGATCTAAGTCTCTCCAAGGAAAGGATGTTTGACTATTGCCTGATGATTGAGCGTCATCCGGATAACATCGCCCCTGCTCTCTTTGGCGGCCTCGTCGGAGCGTTTGTGGATACCACCCGTATAGGAATACCGTTGACTGAGGTCTTACCTAAGCTTTCCCAGGACACCAGCCTCCTACAAACCCATGAGCCGCCTCTAGCGATTGGATACTACCACCATTACCGGCTCAATTCAGACATCAAGGCTATCATAGTCATTCCTGCTTTTCATTCGAACACAGTGGAGGCAAGAAGCCAGCTACCGCAGAGCTACAGCCGTGAAGACGTTGTATTCAATATCCAGCGTTGCGCTTTGCTCCCTGTTCTACTGGGCGAGAACCCTTTGCGTGCGGGGCAAATCTCAGAAGCAATGCGAGACAGGCTCCATCAACCCTACCGGAGCAATGTAGTCCCAGGGTTGGGCAAAGTGCTAGAGCTTCGACATGACAAGTACCCTGGGCTTCTTGGAACATGCCTTAGTGGTGCCGGGCCATCTATACTAGCATTGGCAACCCAAAATTTTGAGGCGATAGCCCAAGCTATCATTACGATACTATCGGAAGCCCAGGATGTTCGCTACGATTGGCAGATCCTTGAGCTAGATCAAGACGGAGCCACTTGTACTGATACAAATCAAAATTCTGTCACGTCGAAGAGCGCGAGCTAAGGCTTGTTGAATGACACCATGCTCGTGGCTCGAAGGCTTGATGCATGAATATGTCACGACTGCTGATAATGAAGCGACAGCGGTGGACGACTCCCTCTCGACCAAGTACGACACGCTTCAATGCAGCAGCGCGCTCTGCTTCAATAAGTGACCACTGAAATTCCAGCTTCAAGAAGAAGGACGTCTAAATAGGCATACCTGCACTATGAGGGCAAAAATATATCTATCGAGGATCGTGTATCACCCTTGTTCATGAAGCGAGTCATGGACTCAACAAAAGAGAAAAGGCACAAATGTCACGTCAATGAGCTTCAAACGCTGCCTGGTCGGTCTTGCACCATCACATCCGTCAATTAGTTTGGCACCTCAATATACCACAGTCACACCAAGCGTCCTGATTGAGCGACCAAGCTGGAACAAAAGGGGACTTTACGCCTTGGTAGCAGTTCGTCCCAACATCCAGTCAGGCAAAGATCATTGTCAGGATATTGAAGCTCGGGCGTCTGCTTCACAACACCGACTTTGACTTCCTCCGTACATCTTAGCCAAGATAGGAGCACTGGGCACCCTCATTTCTCGGGATAGATCCCCTAAGGAAACCCAGATTTCTTACTGAGATCTTGATGACTATGATCAACAGCTAGTTCCAGAAGGTTTAAGCCGGAGTACGCTGACCGGGGTGGGACTCTTGGATAATGCAGTTGATTTCAGTATCTATGGTGCTAGTTTCGGGATATGTGATGCGTGAGAGGCTGAAGCCCGGGTGCTCTTACGCGAGGGACTGTTGCGCAAAGGGGCTGATGTGCCGATATCTCCATCCTCACGGGTACGGTGATTTGAGTCTTTGGGTATCGTGTCTCTAGATATTCCCCTGGACCGTACCGCATTTCTGTAATTTGCCGTTTCCACATTAGACCAATAAAAAACATCGCATGCCGCCTGCAGCAATCCGCACGACTCCAGGTAATGAAAGAATATCATTGGGAGAGAGAGAAAGACAGCGTTCTCCGTAAAAGAAGAATCATGTTTGTGTATGGCATCAAGCATGAAATCCTCCCTTTTGTCAAATCGTAGCAAACGCTAGTTCTGCATACCACTAGATTAAAGTGAAATCTCCACACCACTAAGCTTGAATTCTTGAACTCATGTCCGCTTACAGCATCCCCTTTGCGTCCATTCCCTTTGTTTCACCCACTATCTGTGCGCAAACGCACCCTTTTATCTTCCTTAAATAGACGTATATAACCTCAACACACCATCCCGATCCTCTCTTAGGTAGCTGCGCGTAGAGTTCCTACCTAGTATCTAACCAGCTGGACGGCTCCCACTCGTCCTCGGTGAGCTGTTGGAAGGCTATCATATTTTTAACCCCATTCGCGATAACCCCTTGGCATGTCGATGCAAGTCTCATGATAGAGCCCACCCTTCATAAGCTACCGTGTCGGTCTCCACCATTCTTTCACAAATTACTATATCAGCCATGTAAGATATTTCCAAAAGGCCATCGGCGTCAGCAGGTAGGTTTCCTGGAGTCGATCGTACCGTATCCCAGTGAACAGCAGCTTTGGCTTTGTTAGATTAAATCTTTCTGGATTAACGGCTGCGCTGCCTTCCATCTCGCCGTTATAAATTGCTGCATCGGCTTTATGAAGAACATCCATTCGCAAGACTGTAGCAACGGAGTCGACCACCAAGCTCAGGCTATCTACTAGAAGGGGGCGCGTTGTTGTCCCACGCTTTAAAAGCTCATCTCCTTTGTCGAGGCCGGTACCGTATTGACCTGTTGGAGATGGCGAACGCCTCCCGAACGTCTCGTCTCGTCTTCTCTGAGCTGGCGGTGGTTGGGGATGGCGGTTTGGGGTTGGCGACCGGCTCGGAGGCTTGTAATCGTCGACGATGCTGTCTGGATGGGTTGAAGGGCGCGGTGGCGAATCTGCCATTTTAGGCTCTGCTGTTTTGGCGGCGTCGTCGGAGGCGGTCTTTGCGGCATCCTCGGAGATTGGCTCTGCTGCTTCGGCGGCACCCTCGAAGTTTGACTTTGCTGTATCGTCGGAGGCTGTTTTTGCTGCTATCTGCAGCAATTTTATCTCTCGCCTCGTCCCTCAGCCTCTGCTGATTGGAGAGCTCAGCCTGTTCTTGCTCCTTCATTTCCTTCAGCATCTGAGCCTTTTCCATCTCGGAGGAATGCTGACTGCCTTCACCTGCCTTCTTCTTGCCATTATTGAAACCAAGAGATCCCTGTTCGAAGGTGAAGGCCGGCGCTTCCTCCACTTGGCCGTCTCTGGCGTTCGAGGCGTCAGTCATGGTCTCATTTGCGTCTTGCTTGTTGTCGGCGGCAGGCATGCGCTTTGAGTTGCCCAGGCCGAGGGACTGTTGTTCGGAAGCAGGCCTCTTCCCATTGTACCAGATGTCCTCTGCTGGCTCTTCCGCGTCGTACCAGATCTCCTCTGCTCCCTTCTGCGCATCGTGCCAGATCTCGGAAAGCTCCTCTTCCGCCTCCTAGTGGACAATGTCCCCCTATCTGGATGAGGTCGTCAATGTGTAGCATTTCTTCAACGGTATATACAAAGAAGGGGATGTGTATTGGTCTCGTGTAGTATATATGTATATATATAACCTTAGGCATGATCTTGAAATTCTTGCCCTGGAATGCATCAACCGTAGAGACTTCGGTTCTCCGCGTGTTACTCTTAGTCCAGTGATGCTATCGGTCGTTGCGTCCTCGACTTGTTCATCAATCTTGGTACGCATGAGACGTGTCTGACCTCGGTAGTAGCAGAGGACTTCAACCTCCGTGCTTCATTGCCTCTTGAATTGGTTCTTGCAAGAATCCGATCATGCAGTCGGCGTTCGCGTAATTGACAAAAAACTTCGCAGTCTTCGTCTCGGATTCGCCATGAGCCTACGCGTGGATGATCCTATGTACCTTTCAGCATGTTATCTAGGCCGCTGAATTTACTCAACAACTTGCCACATACCTGAATGTGATGCCTTCGTCTGTAGACATGTTACTCTCCAGCAATACATATATCTATATATAAAGTCCCCGAATGTCCGATATGCTGTTACTGACTCTTGCTATGACTGCTCGTATACCGCGGCTTTCCATTAGTTCGTCGTTCTTCCAAGCCTCATTCTCGGCCACACAGCTAAGAACTGGCAAACGGTAAAATGGATGCTGGACTTGTCGTAGTACTTCAGGTACGGTGCTGTGATACATGACGTTATCATCTATGCAGAGATTCTGCATGCGCTACCTTTGTGCCAGATATAAGCATACGTCGTCGATGTTTCCAAGGGTCCATCAAGGTACCTTAGTTATCATGTAAGTAAGCGTGAGATGTGTGATTAAGATTGCCGACTCTAGGAACCGCAGTAGCATATATGTGGTCGTCCAACCAGTAAAATCTTGGATACTAAGCGATATGGATTGAGATCTTATCTAGGAGCGGTTGGCGACACTGCCAACGATTTGGATGATGTGATCGCCAACCTCGCTTAAACCAGCTAGCGTCAAATTGTGGTTCTCTCGGAAATAGGACTTATCAAACGGTGCTAAACTCCGAGTCCCCTGGTATATACCCGGCCACATTTTCTTTCTTGATCTTGCCACGGATTGATTATTTCTGCAAATCCTCCGTCAAGATTCAAGATGCCCTCCAACACAGCCGCATGGCTAGACTCTCCAAAACAGACGCCTTTGGAGGTGAAGCCCGCACCTTACACTAATCCTCAAGATCACGAAATTGTCGTCAAGAATGGTGCAGTTGCGATCAATCCGGTCGACTGGGCTCTACAAGCAATGGCAATATTCCCTATCGACTATCCAGCAATTCTCGGCACCGATCTCGCGGGGTGGGTAGTTGTTTGACTTCATCACTCTTCCGGAGCTTCTGCAATACGCGCAGATTGGGATGGTGAAATTCCAAAGTCTAGCCTCTTTGAAGCCAATCTAATCCAATTCTAATATAGGGAGGTTGTCCAAGTCGGCAGCTCTGTCACGCGTTTCAGCAAGGGTGACCGGGTCCTTGCTCACGGACTTGGGCTTACATCCACAAGAGAGACCAACAAGGCACGCGAGGGTGCCTTCCAGGAATACACCGTGATCAGGGACAACATGGCATCCAAAATCCCGAGCACGATGTCTTTCGAGCAGGCTTCGGTCATTCCTTTGGGTCTCTCGACTTCAGCTTGCGGCATGTTCCAAGCAGATTACCTAGCCCTCCAACACCCATCAGCGAATCCAAAGTCAACAGGCAAGACGCTGGTCGTGTGGGGCGGGGCATCTAGCGTCGGCAGCAACGCCATCCAGCTCGGAGTTGCTGCCGGTTACGAAGTCATCACCACGGCATCGTCGAAGAACTTCGATTACGTCAAAACGCTTGGTGCCAGTCAAGCTTTCGACTACCACAGCGACAAGATCGTGGACGAGCTAGTTGCAGCTCTCAAAAACAAGACGAATGCGGGCTTTATCGATTGCATAGGCCAAAATGGATCGTGGGAGTCTTGCGCAGACGTTGCCCTTAAGAGTAAAGGCGGAAAGTTCATTGCCGCTTCGAGGCAGCCGCCGGCAGAGATTCCGGAAGGCATCAGCAGCAAATTCATCCTTAGCTATGGCATTAATGACAACGAAGTCAGCAGGGCCGTTTACCAGGACTTCCTCCCAGAAGCTCTCGCTAAGGGCAAATTCATCCCTGCTCCAGATCCTCACGTAGTTGGGTAAGCACATCCTGGGTCAATCTTTCCAAGTCGAGCCCCCTCGCTAGGATAGCATATAGTGTAGCGCTGACGTTTGAATCCAATGTAGAAAAGGTCTTGAGTACATCCAGGAAGCTCTCGTTACCTGGAACAATGGCGTCTCCGCAAGGAAGATCGTAGTCTCTCTATGACGAGGATGCGGCAGTAAGCGTTACCAGCTTGTGCCATAGCTCGATGCTGGATGCATCCTCATGGCTGCAATATAGCGCCTTGAGCTGTTTGAAGTTCGATGTAGACTAGCATCCTTTGAAGACCAAAACTCCTTTCCTTCCCTCTACACAAGAACATCTCGTTTCTCTTTCTGCAAAAAAGGGGATACATGCCGCCATTGATGGGTTGATGAACTAGGAAGACATATTGTAGGACGTAGAGTTGGCATAATGCCGAAGGCTGTAAAGTGGGCCAATGCCTCGTCCTTGCCCTCCGCTGCCGTGCCCGGCGCGGGACTAAAATCATCCCTTACGAAGAGTGCGAAATCCCTTGCATAGGCTTCTCCTCTGTTCTCGTCGGTTGAGGCGGGTGAGGGGGGGCATTTGGGGTCGCTGGTAGGCACGGTCTATTACTTTGTCAGTGGATTGATTACTGCGAGAGGCTGGCAAGTAACATACCTGATCATCGTCGGCTTGATCGACGCTTGACATGATTACGAGATATGCCCAACAAGTAAATGTGCATGGTCAATAGGTAGACACTGCCGACTCGGGCATAGGGTGATAGCTCCAGCCATGTGATATTGCGTATCAAGCTCAACAACATGGGGAAGTCTTTCAGCATCAACAGATACAATGGTGAAAGCGTGGCGTATAGAAATGGGTTCGCTGTGTGAACCCGCATCTTTTCAACTTCAACTTCAATCAAGTCTTCGGCTTGTGTAGGTTTGCGATTGGCGGCCTCGATGTGTAGAATGCTGATGAAGGAAGACACCTTCCCATTTCGTGAACTTCGTCATTGCAGCGGAAAGACCATGGCATGTAGCCTGTCCAGCTCCGGTGCAACAGATGGTTGTTGGCTGGAAAGCTCCAGTCGATGGCACCAAACCTCCGGCGTTGTTGCACGTAGTGAAGATGATCTGGGCGCTTGTAGATGTCTCCCCAACCTAGCTCGATCTTCGGCTGTCTCTATATAAATCAACAGCTTACGAAGCTATACGATTCGGTTCGAGGGGTGTGGGTTCGTGGACTCTGGCAGGACGAGGATGGACGTGTTTGGGAGAGGTTATCAGAGCCCGATCACGAGTCCTCAAAGCTCAAGCCAAGATTAGATCAGCTTCCTAATCCCGAGAGTCCCTAAGAAGAAACAGACTTCGTCCACGTGTCCAGCCTGAAGAAGGGACTAGATCCGGAGAACGAGCATTGGGAGTCCGATTATCACCATCTATAGTTAGCAGGTCTAATGCGGTTTCTATAGACCAGTCCTGCACAGCGACTTCGAGCGGACGCGGGTAAGTATCCACCGAGCGGAAGGCGTACAGTGTTGACTCCTCGTCGCTGCTAAGCTTGCCGTCTTTCTCGACATGGAGGTTGCTGGGGGCTTGCGAGGCTTGATGTGCCTTTGATCAGTTGTAGGCGTCGACATTGATGCTTTCGGGACCGCTCATGATGTCCGCCCATGCTTCTGGAGTATAGTTGGCTTTCTCCTCTTCGTAGCGTTCCTCGGCGGCGAGGCTGTCCTGCTGCATGATTTCTCAAAATCATACGCTGTGTATATGTATATATATATAAAAAGGAATGAGTTCGAGGTCACTGAACGTGGTACCATCAAGATGGTGGAGGTTCAATAAGAAACATAAAACGACCCTGCTTCATGAATTCCCAAATTCGGTAGCCCATGGTCATACCGACGGGAACATTTGAGTCTTCGAGCCGACGAGATGTCTGGAACAGGCGATACAACTCCTTCACGTCGTCCACATCCTCATCCGTGTTCCGGAGCTCTGGGCTGTCTGCAGCGTCTTTCAACTCCTTGTACTTGGGGAAATCCGTGTGCTCGGAACCCTCAAAGTCATCGGGGTTCATCTGCGTCAGTATCGCTTGGAGTTCGGCGCTACTGACTTCCACGCGAAGCATCCCGCAAATCGTCTGTGATCGCTGTAGCGTTGCCCAGTGACGAGTTGCCGTAACGATCTGGTCTTGCGATACAGGCAAGTGGCCGATACATAATCTTGGCTGAAATAAGGACAGCCAGCTGCTTGGCATTGGATGTTCTCTGCTTTCGTAGCGCGTTGATGTATCTCTGGTAGGTGGTGGCAATCAATTTATATATATAAGGTCGCTGCCTTGCAGCATACGCGAGAGATCAACCCTGTTCGTTGTAGGATTGCGTACGGAATTGGACGTAAAGGCTTGACGGATCTCTGCGAGGAACTCTGGCTGGTAGTTCTCATCGTAACAGAGTACTAACCTTTATGGTACACTGTCGCTCGAGCCACGACAGCTCGAGCCGTAGATGGGTGCTTGGCCGCAAGAATTTGACGCGTGAAGGTATCTGGGCCTGTCTTCAGTATCACAAGATCCGAATATCACGTACGATTGACCTACATTGCGAACAAAGATTTTCTTCGAGCTACCACCAAGACATGGAAGATAATGACGAGTGAGTAGCCGATGACGTTTGGGCTCCGTGCGCTGGAAGACTGCAATGTTATAGTGGATGTTTTTGGTTTGGAGGAAGGTGTTCGGTGGAAGGAGTTAGATTTCTCATGGCAGAATATGTGGGTCGCTGCGAGCTTCCTGATGACAGCTTCGGTATTGTAGGTGACCTCAATATGCGCTCGCTGTGGCTGGTCTCTTGGACGAAATTGCTCCCAGCTGTAAGCGCGACGTGGTATCTCTCCGTTCCGTGGCATGATAAGCATCACGCAAAAATCGGTCTGTGTGATGGCGAACCACTCCTTCGATCGACGTACGACGCGTCTCTTCCAGATGTCAGCTCGGGCTTCTGACATAGGCTTGCCAACTCGTGGGTCTCGTTGCAAACGGAATGTCATGAGTGAATTTTCATCTGGATTGGCCTCCATGATATCGTCTTCCTTTGGTGTTATCTGCACCCCAGCGTAGAAGCAGCTCTTTGTGATCCACTCGTCCACGCTGACCTTTTGTGATCCGTGCTTGAGGTGGGAGGGTTCTGGAGGAAGACATGATAGATGTCTTTTGAGAGGCCGCCTATAGATCCCCGGGCGTATTGGGATTCTCGGACCAACGGGAAGCCTTGGTAGAAGTGAGAGTCTTTGATCGAATCCCAGACAACCTCTCAAGGGAAGTTGTAGAAACTTGGATTGCCATCAGTCTTGCCGGTAGCTGTGAATGACTCGGCAATGGCATTGTAGTTCTTGTACATTCCATTACCCATGATCCAGATTGGCGCCGGGAAATTGAGACTCAGGATGGCGTTCCCCTCTTTGTTCTTTTACTGGTGAAGGGGCGGGAGGTAGCGGTCGATGGCGTCCTGACAGAAAGTTATACAGTCGTTCTCAAGCATGGAAGATTTGCCGAAGGAGTTGACGAACCAGATCAGGATGTGGGTGGGATCGAATGATGCATCCGTGAAGAGTTTCCGGAGGGATATCCGATGATTTCGTGCTCAATGACCTGAACCTCATCAGATATAGGTTCTCCTTCTTCCTGTCGCTGTCGGTATGTTCCCGGAGTTCGCCGGGAAAGGCCTTGCCTTTAAGGCCGCCGACTGCTCTGCACTGGAAATCTTCTATCATGAACTCGTGGTCAATTTTGAGACCTGGTTCCCAGCCGACTGTGAAGGAGTGATCCTCTTTCTTATCTGGTGTCTCGATCCCCGTGTCTTTTCGCTTGCCAGCGGCCTTTTCGCTGAGCTGGTTGCTGATCGTGAAGTTGATACCGATGCTCGGTGTCCCCTTGTCGCCAGCATCGATAGCCAAAGAAATCTGAAGATCATCGTTTTTCCCGAAGGGATCTCCGATTACTACAGCATCCTCGCCTGTACCAACGCGAATAGCACACCAAGGCCTCTTTTTGGGGCTCTTGATGCTCTTGAATGGGTACAGGTCTGGTCTTGAAGGCTTCGTGGCGGGAGTCGTTTCTTCCTGATTTGAGGACGTATTTGCAGCTGTAGAGGATGGTTCCCCTTCGGTCCGTTTCTGTTGTTTCATAGCAGGTTCGTCTTGGGCCCCGGAGGGAGACGTCGTGTACTTCCTCTTCGAAGCTTCCAGCCGCGTCGCAAATTTAGCCATGACTTCTTCGTGGGTTTTGGGAGCTTCCCTTGGTTTCCGGTCTCTTCTCCGGTCTTTCGCTCAACCTCGAGCGTTGGGCTTCGTCGGCGGCAGGCTTTCTCCCAGCGCCTTCATGGATCCGGTCCCCAGCGACGTTTCTGGGTCTGGGGTGATGTCCATCGGCCCTGCGGATGAGGATTGTGGAAGTTGGTCATCGTTCCCGATTTGGGGCTGGCTACCATCCCCGGCAGGTGCTTGGGTAGATCCCTCGACAGGTGCTTGGGCAGACTCTTCGGCAGGTGCTTGTGTAGACTCCTCGGCAGGAGGCTGCGCCCAGAAGTCGTCTTCCATTTCCACGTCCTCAGCGGATGCTCCTGGATGGGTGTCCTGCCAAGCTGGCTGAGTGTTGCCCGAGGACTGTTGTCCTGTAGGCCTCGGCCGACCGTGAAGAAACATCTTGGAATTATCCATTGATGTTGGTGTTGGTTTCCCGTCGAATCGTAAAGACTGCGATGGGGGTGTACACTTGAATCCGAAGACTACGAGAGTGTGGGTTTGGGGTTTTCCCGTCGCGCCTCAAAGGCTACGAAGGGGTGATCGACCGTCCTTATCCCTTCCGGGAAAGGTAAAGGACCTCAAGTATGCTCAAATGACCTCTCGAGGAACGATGGACAAATTCGGCCTCGTTTTAGATCCATCCCGGAAGTCGAAGAAACTGCGGATTGACCCATTCGCGTGTCGCTGGAGGTTTGGATGTATATATGTATATATAAGCTTGGAGTGTGAAAAGAGGGATTGAATTCGAATGCGATGATATGTTCAGCTTCTGCTATCGCAATCATAAGGATCTTTACTGAATCTCGACATCTTGAAAGCGCGCCATTCGTAACACCTCAAGCGAGTCAGTAGCCATAGGAAGCAAGAAATAGGTCGCTCACCTTGATATTTGCTACCGCTGCATATTGCATTGAGTTACATGATAGAGGAATCTGTACGACTCGGACCAGGAATGGGAGGCTGTCGACAGGAGCTGTTTTCGAAACGGACGTGTGTTGGATCTGCATCTATAGATGTCACAACCAGTTGGCAATAAACTGAAGTTCAGTATGGATAATGTTAAAGCGAAAGAAGAAGACGAAGAAAAATGGTGGTCAACAGTGGTGATGAAAGACGTGGTTCTTGTAGATAGAGGTGCTGGATGATCATACACAGCGTAGGTGGAAGCTAGGAGTGACTTACAAACAGGAATTGTCGGTAAATATTGTTATAGATAGTGACCCCCGCTTAACACTACTAATCATCAAGAATGGAAATGAAGAAACCAATTTGCCACCAGGAAGAAACTTGAATCGAATGAACGACCTAATGACATTCTGTCACCGCTAATGACACCGGGAAACCAAGTGACGAAGTCAAAATTGTGAACGCACGACCGACAGAGAGCAGAAAGGAAGGAGGAGGCTTGTGATAGTGAAGACTTCTGTCTGGACACTGATGGCGAAGTTCAAGAGGATTGGTGACGCTAGCCAACCAAACACCGTCAACGAGGCTGAATGTCAAGTGGCGTTGCCTTGAATGGAATAAGCGCGGGGGGCAGAGCGTGCGTTCCGGAGATTGGGGTGAAGTGTAAAGGACGTATACCCAGCGAGAGGAAAGTGAAATGACGAATGTGTCCAAGCAATCCTCCACGGGATGGAAACCCCTCTTCAATCATGACCATACGGGCAATCAGCAAACAGGCGGATCTAAGCACTGCTTCAGTATTCATTAGATCATACAAGCATTCACGTAGGAGGAACTTGGGTCTCTAGGAAAGTTCTCTGTTGAATTATAAGTCCAGACGTAGCAACATCTACAGACTTAGTCGGCCGGGGGCCATCGTGGAGACGCTCCTTTGCCACAATGCCCCCCATCGAAGAGATGGGGCCCGGGTCTGAATTAATGTAGGAGGCCCCTTGATAAGATTGACAAAGCAGATCAGTACCTTCCAGGATCGAGGACCCCACTGCACTTCCGTGATTGATCAGCACCTTCTAGGATCGAGGACCCCATTGCACTTCCGTGATTGCCAAACCAGATCAGCACCTTCCAGGATCGAGGACCCCACTGCACTTCCGTGATTGCCAAACCAGATCAGCACCTTCCAGGATCGAGGACCCCACTGTAATTCCGGCCCCTTGCTCCTTTTCAACCAATCTTGAAGGCCTTCCTCGTCGAAGCGTGATCTTCTTGCGCCACTGGATCGTAGTGTCATCACATGAGCTTTGTCCTTCATTGTGTCATCAGTAAGATCCAAGAGTGGTGGAGGAGAGGCACACCTTGGGGACCGGTGACAGCTCTGTGTTAGACCGGCTCCGTTATCAGCTGGCCATCAAACGTAAGACTAGGCTCCACAATGGGCTTGTTTTTGATCTTGGACTTGAACCCAGCTCTCGGCTGTGCCTTGCTGCCCGCTTCTGGAGACGATGGAACCTGAGCATCGTTACTTCGGCTACCAGAATCCCCCATCAAATGCAATTCGTGGTTGATACGTACTGTCGAGGATAGCGCACCAAGGCTTTGCTACCATGATCTGTGGGCGCTCAATACTCCTTGTCGGCAGGTGACTGCCTGGGAGTCGTTGTCCCCATCCATGGCAAAGCCAAGTGTCCCTGGGCTCCTGTCTTGCTAGCTGGCTGAGCGTTGCCTGAGGGCTGTTGCCTTGAAGGTCCTTGCCGACCGCGAAGAAACATCTTGAAGCTATCCATTGATGTAAGTTTAAATTTTACTCCCGAATCTTAAAGACTGCGAGAGAGGGGGGGGGGTGTGTATAAGCTTTTTCCGCCGAGCCTCAGGGACTGCAAACGGCTCGACTGCCCTCATACGTTCCTTGGAACTAAAGGACAGAAGGGAAGTACTGCTCCAAGTCATGTCGGATACGAGGTACCCGAGATGCCAAGTAGGTTGCTTGAAGAAGAAGAAAACTAGATGGACCGCGACGGTGATCTTTGTGTTCGCTCGCTTAATTTCACGCTATCGGAATAGTCGCTGGCACTAGTGCGCTTGCCTTCTGACGCGCGGCTGTGGAGAAGAATAAGTGCCAAGACCTGTTGCTCATCGAGATCTCTCCAAGTACGGACTACGTCTATTGCAACATGACGATGCCCACGGACATGCCGTTATATGGGCGAAGAGAGCCGACCTACGGTATGCCTACAGGTCAATGCTCCAACTCGCTGCACAGGCTCGCAATTTAATATTAACATCACCCTCATATGTTCGAAAAGACGCTGTTCGCAACCCACTTCCGACCGTATCTCGCCCTTGCCATCTTATCCTTGTTGATAACGTTGCCTCAGTTACTGTACCTCCGCAGGCTCAGACTAAGTACTTTACTGTACTACTCCATTTACCAGTCATCGTATGGATAGCTATTGCAGAGGCGCTTTAAGTCATGGTCATGGCCTCACTTTATCTTGGCGACCTAGTGGTTCAAGGACCTAAGGGAGCCGGATTTGGCACTGGAACCGGTTGCATGAGGATTGCATACAACGACGCCGATAATGCCAGTCGATAGCGGCGTCGACAATTCATAGCTCACGAACTCTAGTAGTGGCAAACGCGTCTGAAAAAGGACTGAAGTAAGTTATGAGCTTGTTAGCAAATGAAAACTTTTTCTGACACGGTAAAACATACGAGAATAGCTTCCATACATAATCATGCAGCGCTTGATTTTCGTCGCTACTTCAAAAGCCTTTTCCCATCTGACAGTAGCTAGATTTGTACTCCGAAAAATGGACTCTAGACCACATGATCCCGCCTCCCGATGTGGCATCCTGTTGGACAAGGGAAACGAAGAAAGCATATTGTGTCTTGGACCCATACGAATCCATCACTTACGGCCGGAGTAATAAATTTATTACAGCTGCCTTGGGTGGAAAGTACAAGCTGTGAAGGTCCAAAAGATCTCTGAGAGCATCCCTGGGGAGATTTCAACGTAGAGTCACCGACCTTGCTTCATATTGAAGCCGATAGTGCTATTGGCAGAAAGCACATAAAAGTGCAGTCTTCCCTGGCAGTGTTCAGGTGTGAAAATCGTTGTGCTCTTGCAATTGGTCATCGATCTAAGTGTGTTGAAGCCGTTCGTATTGAAACGATCCTTGCCAGCAGGCCTGAACCTATACTGTAGGGGCTCAGCATCTGACGTGATCCCAACGCCAAGGGGTAAATTGGATGAGAGGGACGTATGAGCTGTGAGCGAAAGTTGAGCTCGGTATCGCGGCGAAGGTCATTTAGCGCCAAGTCATTAACACGTCCTTCGTTTCGCCACCTTCTCTCATATTCAAGGTTGCCCTTCAATAGTACTTTTGATGTCAAGAGCAGCAACAGCTTGAGACACCTTTACCATCTTCCTCTAGGAAACTAGAGGCTTGACACCCTTCCTCAACCAAGGTTGAGTATTTCTACTTGCAGAACCCACTGACGCAGTCCCTGTGGCTTGGTGGGAAAAACCATACAATGTCTACATCGAGATTAGATTGTTGCAGCACCTCACAAATGGCTGCAAGGATGCGACACGAAGAGCTGGAGCGCCAAGTGTTCATCGCAAATGGTATTGCTCAAGGTCTCGCAGAGGAGAAGCGAGATCTCAGGAAAGACCATTGGAGCGAGACACGAAAGATCAAGCGAGATTTTGAGACCGAGGCACGAAAGATGAAGCAAGACTTCGAGACTGAGACGCAGAGCATCAAGCAGAATTTTGAAATTGAGCTCGAAAGGCTCCGCGGCGAGAACAGGGAATGTCTGCTCATGGCTACCTATGATTCCGAGAAAGCTACCCGCGAATCTTTCGCACTGAAGGACGAGGTGGCTACTCTACGGGCTCGATTAGTTGCCAAAGAAGATGAGTATGCGAAGGAGGATACAACAGGCACTGTTCCCTTGGGAGCTTCAAAGCCACCCCTCAGCAACGAAGGACTACAAGCAGAAAATACGCGCCTCAAGGCGGAGGTCGATAAATTGACCACTTCTGGAAAGCTAATGGGGAAGAATCTTCAAGAGGCGCAGAGGATGGTCGGAGTATACGAGGTGCGGATCCCCAAAATGAGGGATCGAACCAAGGCGTTGCGGGAGAATGCGGAAAGCCTTGGTCGAGATGTAGCATCTTATCGAGACTCATTCAAGAAGATGTCTGGCATGAGGAAAGACTTTACAGAGGCCCAAGCTGCAATATACCTGGATGCGCAAAAATCCACAGAGAACGCACAACTTTTGCAACGAGATTATGAGGAGCGCCTCGAAAGAGAGATGAATGGCTTGAGCACCACCCTTGCCTTACTCCAGTCGCGGGTGTCCTCAGCCCGAAAAACCAAAGATCATGGTCTACAAGCCACTTCCGCCGCGCGAGCGAAGAGCGAGGCGAAATGGTCAGACATTCGGAGTCGTATCGATCGCTCTTACAACGATTCGGTTCACATGGCTCGCAAAATTCTAGAAGAGCAGCCGACCACCGTATTAACCCCACTGGAGAAGCCGTCAAACAGAACTTAGTCGTAAGATGGGGACACCTTTACGGGAGTAAAAGGAGTATCAGATGTCAGAACAAGCCCTGGGGCTCAATTACATTCAGCTCGGATCGTCCTAGTAAAAAATGGGCAGGTAGATGTTCAGGCGTCGACGAATCCTAAGTAAGCCTCTTATGGAGGGAATGCTGTCAGAGATTACCCATAGAACGTCAGTGTTTCGTTGATTAAGCCAAGAACTCATCATGCAATGCGGTCTTTAGGGCAGAACATTATCAACATCCCTATACCCCTCGCATATCATAGAATCGATTCAACCCGCATATCTATCCTCGGCGTGTGCATCATAGCTTCTAAAGTCTGCTCTGCCCGGCAGGAGCAGCTCAATCACTCTCCTCTCGTTTCATTCCCTAGTCCCCATCGATACTGTCCAATGCTCTTCTCAATGAATGCCGTGTAACGCAAATCAGTCCTCCCAATTAGTCCAACTATGTTCTTGAGCCCGCAACATGTATGAGCCCAGTGCGGAGTGGTGGAGGAAAGGCACACATTTGGGACCGCTGACGGCCTTGCACTGAATAGAAGTCGTTATGCGGCCATCAAACGTCGACCCCGGTCTATATCCGAGTTTGAAATTATAGGCCTCGTTCCTTTCTTCCTTCAACGTTTCAACTTGCCACCCTTTGTGCCAGCAGGCCCCACGATGGGCTTATTGTTGATGTTGGAATTAACTCCAGCGCTTGACTTTCCCTTGCCAGCATCTGATGATGATCGAACCTGAAAGTTGTTACTTCAGCTGCCAGACTCCCCCATCAAATGCAAATTGTACCGTCGAGGACAGCCCACCAAGGCTTGTCGGTGGATAGAAATCGTTGTCCTCATCCATATCACCCCATACAGTCGGTCACCAAGTCGGCTGCTTACTAATCTTTTGTCGGCCACCAAGTCGGCCACCAAAAATTCCCCCACCAAGTCGGCCACCAAGTCGGCTGCTTACTAATCCTTTGTCGGCCACCAAGTCGGCCACCAAAAATTCCCCCACCAAGTCGGCCACCAAGTCGGCTGCTTACTCATCTTTTTGTCGGCCACCAAGTCGGCCACCAAGTCGGCTGCTTACTCATCCTTTTATCGGCCACCAAGTCGGCCACCAAATTCCCCCACCAAGTCGGCCACCAAGTCGGCCACCAAAAATTTTCCCCACCAAGTCGGCCACCAAGTCGGCCACTAACGACGTCAATCCTTTGCCGCATACATAGTACCTATATGCTTAGCATGGACTGCAACTAGCGAACGTGTCCATAGCTGAACATTCAACCGTTCTATCAACCATTCAATAGGCTATAAGCACGGCTAAGCACCATCATACCTAGGAACGGTTCCTTCATAAGGGACTTTTATTATCCTTACATTATACTAACAGCCGCCTAGGTAGAAGCATTATCCCTAGGACTATTCATCAATATCGATACGGTAATCTCGCGTCTTCGACAGCAATCCACCTCCACCCTACAAGAAACCATCAACCACGACGCCGCAGAGCCATATAGCCAGAACGGGACAGTTCAGGGGTGCCTTTAGGAACAACCGGAAGCGCACCGGTGGAGCCATCTAAATAGGGTATCCTACATATCAGAGGAAGGGAATAAGGGTCACGACACTCGAATAAAGAGAAGGAAACAGGAGCAACGACACCTCACATTATAAGGGAAGGAAACAGCAGTAGCGACACCTCATATCAACATCGTCCATAGGGCACTCTTCCCGATTTCCCTACATCAAGCGGAGGTTTATGGGTTTAATGAGGCTTCAAAGCAGGACAGAAGGAGCGTGGTTTCAGGGGAGCTGCGCCGTCAATAGAGTAGCTACACCAAAGGAGCTGTATACACGCCCTCAGGGGCTCTCAGGGGAGCATAAGGTTTTTCCACTGAAGCAGAGTGTTAGATATCAGTATCAGCCCTATATACTTGGTATGGACCACGAGCGAACGTGTCCATAGCTAAACAATCAACCGTTCTATCAACCATTCAATAGTTTCTCCTTTACCTGGCCCATTAGACACTAACGGTTTCAAGGTCTTATACCATTATAGATCCATCGCGGAGAACACAGAATACAATAACATTATTGCAAGGGCTACAGCCCGAAAGCGAGGTACGGATAATAATGATGTATTCCTCCAGGCTCCGCGATACGTATAAGATGATTGGAAGTGTAGGGTCACACGAATAAGGTCCAACTCAAGTACCTGTCTTTTCAGTCTTCACAAAAGGCAGATAATGCATGCGGGGGGTCGCACGGAGGGACGTCACTACGGCAATGTACAGTTTGCTTTCATTAGTCGAAATGGTGGTGACATAGGGTATTTTCGTTCGGAATGGCAACCGATTCAGCCCGTTTACGCACAACATGCTGTTCATGTCCCTCCTCCACTTCTGCTGTGAGTCGCTGTTTTCCTATGACTTGTTGGCGAACGTGGCCAATAGGGTCTAGATGAATGAGGTAACTGCCGTTAGAAGAGTGCCCTGTGACTAGGCTCCCATGGGAAGATCCTGGTTGTCAGTTTGGTGTATACAGTAGTAGTAAGTCAAACCAGACGGCAAGCTACCTTAGCCAATATTATCGCTACGGCAGACGCGTTAGCGCGGATCTGCCTCACATTAAATAACGTGTCCGTGTTAATAATACTCCCCTCCTCAGAACACAACGAAGGAAATCGTTTACGATTACCTTGTCCTTAGTATACTAAAGACTTTATAGTGGGCTCCGGCTCGCGTTCTCAATCATAAAGCTCCGGCTTTTCCATTCGAACCGCCGTCGGCACTCGTCGGTAGGAACTCAAAACCATGTCTAATGACATACCTCAACCTGAGATCGCGTGGGTTCACCCACACGCTCACAGTACCATCATCCAGCAGCGTGATGAGGCGCTGCAGGAACGCGATGAGCTACGGCGTCATCGCGACAAGGCGCAGGCAGATGTGCAGGATATGCTGAATCTGAACCTGAACATGCAAAGAGCTCTCGATGAAGTCCACCGGGCAAATGAAAAGCAGCAGGGGGGTCTCAAGCGACGTTTGCTCGAAGAGCAGCGCCACAGGGGCGAAGCAGAGAAGCCACTGGATGAGTACGAGGAGGTGTTCACTAGATTCAAGCGGGTAAAGACGACAGAGCCAGCACCAAAGGAGTCAGCACCAACAGAACTTCCAACGACGGAGGAGTCAGCACCGATGGAGCCATCACTTCCGCCTTCTGACAGTCCAGAGTCACCGAAACTTGACCAATGTCCAACCCCCGCACCCCCGCACCAGGCGGAAACTGCCATGGCTCAAGCTTTCGGTCCCAGAGAGGAGACTGACACCGAGAGAATGTTGCGTAGACTCACTGGACCAAACCCCGAGAGGGACGCTGCCAGACGGCGCCATGATGAGACTGCCAGGCGCATTATCGCGAAGATAGAAGCAGAGGAAGCAGAGGAATTGAAAGCTGCTGAGGCTGCTAAGGCTGCTGGACCGGTACAGCTTACTTACTGTGTGTCTGGAAGTTCGAGCAATGTACCGAATGAGAAACCGAGCAAGAAGCCTATCGAGTAGTCAGACCAGAGGTCCAAGACTACGTAGGCTACGGTGGACAGCGATGACTCAGACTAGGAACCTAATCCTCTACAGGATAAAAGAAAAAAGGGAGAAGAATCTGTCGCCACCCTTACCGATAAGACACCGGCTAAGAAGAGGAGGAAGAGGAAAAGCAGGCGAAGCAGGCGAATTTGCAGGGGAAGATAGCCGAAGTTCTGTCTATCTGAATGAAATGACTGTACCTACTGTTGCCGGAAGGGTCTAAGTCGCTCCTACACTGATTATACTAACATTCATGGCATCCTTCTCCGAAGTTCCGTAACTAACTCAGGTGAGAACAGGAGAATTGGAAGGAATGTGTGCTGTTAAGCTCAGGAGATTGAACAGTCAAGCAATCGCGCGGAAACGGATGTTTGAGATTATTCAGCTTGGAAGGGCATAGGACACCGTGGACGTTTGTTTGAAACTATTTATGGTCAGGTCCGACTGATTTCAAGTGTACTTTGCCTGTTAGGAGCACATTGGAATGACGAAAATCTTTAGTTCTCAATTTTCTAGCTCAACGGGGATGAGCCCATCCAACCAATAGCTAAGCCTCTGTGCGTTTGAACCAGTATCCTTCACCGCTCGCACTGACTTCCCCAGCATCCTTCACAGGTAGCAATTCGATGGTATTTCGAGTGGGCTTCTGGTTCGGAGGAGGGCGAGATAACAGAATACTCTCACCGCACATGGGGGTGGACAAGGTGGCGGAGTTGAAGAGAATCCATAAGGATCCAGTAGACCTGGTTCAACCTTTAAATGATAAGGAATGTCTCGCATGTATCTGTTCCTCCGTTTAAAGCAGGTGTTACCTTCTTACCGTGAGCGATGACCTTGCTGCATTTGTTAAGAGGAGTGAGTAAGAGTATCTATCCCGTGATCTACCTTTGTGATAGCTGCCTATCTCTTTCTAGCTATCTTCTATACTCAGTGTACTTCTGGTAAATAGATAATGTTTCGTGCCTGGAAATTATACCACCAAGTCAGCTGCTTACTAATCTTTTATCGGCCACCAAGTCGGCCACCAAGTCGGCTGCTTACTAATCCTTTATCGGCCACCAAGTCGGCCACCAATTCGGCTACTAACTAATCCTTTGTCGGCCACCAAGTCGGCCACCAAAATTCCTCCCACCCAAATTCCTTCCACCAAGTCGGCTCCCACCAAGTCGGCTCCCACCAAGTCGGCTCACCAAGTCGGCAAACTCGGCCTTAAAGAATAGACAGGAAAGCATTAGCGTCAGGACGTAGATGTCTGAATATTTGGAAGCATGAATAGATGAAACATAATCAGACATGACAAAGACAGGCTCAGTCATGCACAGAACCGTGTGAAGACGCGCTGACGCTCCAATGACTGTCCCTACTTCACGCTGACGCGGGGTGGACTTCTGCATTCTTTACTCACTCTGTGTCACCTAATTGGCTTCATTTACTACTAATGCACAGATCCGTGTAGAATCGCGGTGACGCTCCAATCACTATTCCCTTCTTCAAGCTTGGTGGATTGGTTCACGCAGGATGGGCTTGTGCATTCTTTCTCCGGGTTGTGTCACATAATCGGCTTCATTGGTCTCCGGCTGTCACTGTTATTTACGATCACGCGGCAATCTGCAATTTTTAAAGCACATCCTCCATCATCATTCCGTTTGCTACTTTCTACAGGATACCCTCAGATATCGAATTGAATTGTATACCATCCGTATATCTTTAGCGTTAAACAATCAGATCATACCATCTACACGATACACTGGCTTCGGCCGTTAACGCCTTTTAGATACAGAACCCTCCAAACAGCTTCGGATGCCTAGCCTCTGTTGCACTCGTCCATCGATCATCATGAAGCTTACTGCAACGTTCTGATATGATATTTATCAGCATAAGCACCCTTTACCTTGATCACGGTGGGTGCTGACTTTGTCTTTGTACTGAAAGCTGCATTTTTTCGATCCCCCAATACAAAACACTCATTTCAAACAGGAGAAACTGCCCTTTACACCAATCATATACGCTGACAACCCAAAACTAATCAATCTGAACCCTGCACCGACATTTCTCTTATATCAAATATGACTCTGCGTTCTTAGGATGGCTGAAGTGGATTTGCTTCGCTATACCATCTTCTGCATACTTAGCATACTTGACTCCCAATTCAAGCCTTCATTTCCACTTCAAATCGTCTTTAAATATATATATATAGAAGATCGACAGATCTCTATACCCAGCATGCCTCTGACTAGCTTCAATATGTGGGAAGGCGCATATTTGATCGGCGTTCCGAAACAACTCGAGCCTACCGTCACGAAATGGTAGGCAGTCCCCGCAATATAGAGTCGATTACATTAAAAAATGACTTAGCTTCCAGAGCGTTAAGCACGGCGTCCGGCCCTGCCTTCTATGTTACAAGGCGCCTTCCGCATCTGCCTGTGGAAGTCATAGAAGAAATCATCAGGCAGGCTAACTTTAGCGATTTAAAAGCTCTAATTCTTATCTCTAGGGCCTTTAATTCTCAAGCCTCACGACGATTATTTAGGACGCTTAGATTTTAGGTAGATAAAAATATAATTAATACTATACTACCGTTAGGTACCTAGTTACATAACTATTAGCGTATATTTATACTACTAGCTTTTATAAAGTTTATTAAAGCTATTAAGTTCCAGGTATTAATTATTTAAAACCTATACTTATTTAATTTATGTTTTTAATAAGATAATTCTCTTAGAAAATATAGGAGTCTAGTACTAAAGATTATTTAGATATTTAAATAACTTAAGGGAAGTCCCTATAATACTTTATTTAACTATTACTAATATATATACCGGATAGTATCCTTAATACTAGCTTATATCTAGTATATAAATAAAGGGCTATTAAGACTATATTACTAGCTACCTTTAACTATACTTAAGGAAGGTAGAAGGAGCTATATATTTATATAAACTTTAGTTATATATATATATTTTCTAGGATTAATCTTAAGTCGCTCTTAGAGACTAAGGCCGCCCGTAACTTCCCTAGATTAAATAGGGAGATCCTCTAGTTCCTTAAACTTAAGTTTTCTATTAGCCTAGGACTAAAAAGTACTAGAATAATATATAAATTAATATTAGCTCTGTAGATAATATTTTTATAAAGTATATATTACTAAGGGGACTTAAGGATCTAATCTAGGACTTTTAATCCCTTTATAAATTACCACTTACTAAAGTATTACCTATCGGCGTAGTACTTAATATAGCATCGGCTTTACTAAAAGTCGATTACGGCTCCTAAAATTAGATAATTACGCTAAGACACCGAGGCTCCTACACGCTATAGCTATAGCTAAGACCCCACTAATATTCTTTAAGCTTTAGACTCACGATGGAGGATCGTTTAGAAGCCGGTTAGAGAGGCTTAGTTTTCATTTCTATATATATATATAATTCTATTTTCACTTTCTTCTCGTTCTTCGACTCATTCTGTCTTTTCCTTGATCGCTGCAGAAACTTCTGGACATTCCTGGTAAGTGCACATAAATGTTTGCATTGGGAACCCTGGCGGTTTCGTACATCCTGCAGGACTGTATATTGCTGAGCTAGGGTTGATTCATCTACCTTTGGCAAATTTCAAACGGAATTTAGGCGGCGCGCTTGTGGAGTCAGGTTATACCTTCTTTGGAGCCACCGAGTCAATTTCCATTACCTTAGACGAGACTTGATGTGAGCCTCCCAACAGCCCGGAGGCTTCGATTTTTCCATTACGATCGCTATGCATGCAAAACGCGCCCTCCCGTGACATTTCTGCCGTCTAGAGGCGTGTTTCTCGACCCTTATACGTGTCATCGTTGCATCGTAATGCTTGGCTGCTTGGGACAACATGCGGTGGAGCTCGCGCATGAAGTGCTTATGGCTCACGCCACCAACTGACTATACCTCTGACGAAGGTGGTGACTCAGTCGTGTCGAGTGTTGGATGGTCGAGTGGTTGCTAGCTGGGGAGAGAGTGTCTCTGCTTGAGGCCATGGTCTGGATCTTGCCAGTCCGACGGGCTACGCCAGGCTGTGGTCGGCGTATATATCCCTCGGCTGTACGAATGAATGCAGGAGTTTTGTTCTGGGGTTCTCTGTCAAGCATAAGAGGCTGCGAGGGGACCATTGATTCTTCCTTCTGTAAAGTGTAAAGGTTCCTCATAGATGACAGATGATTATGCTTCTCTGGGCACGTCGGATATCCAAGATCCGAGATGACGAGTAACTTGCTTGAACAAGACTTGTGCGTATGTTGAAAACTTGGGGTCTTGTCTGTACCGAAATAAGGTCGAAATTGCGCCAAGGGGATACGATTTGTCAGAATGGGGAGTAGTCGCCAGCGATATAGAGATATCACAAATCTAGAATCGAAGGCGGGACTTTGGATGGAGAACATTGACCGGGCTGTTTCGTGGAAAGACGGTTCAATAGTATTAGACTTGGTTTTAGGCCTATGCACAAAACAAATCTTCGTTTGCGCTTTTCCTCGTATGGAATCTGCAATCCCCATCGATACTGCCCAATGCTCTTCTCAACGAATGCCGTGTAACGCAAATCAGTCCTCTTAATTAGTGCAACTGTGTTCTTGTATAAGCCCAGCGCGAAGCTTCAGCTTGCTTCCCTTCTCTCTTCGACCATTGTCTGCAATCTCCCAAGACTTCCGCCACCAGTTTTTCTTGAGCGAGACAAGTTGACAGATGATGCTCCACTTCCTGGTCCCCCACTGATCACCATTGACGCCGTCCTCACGTCTGGATCTCTATGTTTCGGTATAAGCAGTGCGTGACCGATGGGCTTCGGTTGCTAATGGGGCTGTAGTGAAAGTTGAGTTGGTGATTCAAGGGGAGAAAGTGCCAATCGTGAACGAAGGCGGAGGGAGATAGGTTCATGGAGCTGATAGGAGGCTGCTACGGCTGATGACCAAGTTCTTTTCATACGAATAGTAGTTGTAGAGGATGTGGTAGAGCTTGGGGTGTGGATGGTTTCTTGAGCATTTGGTGCCTGTGTAAATGATTTGTTACCGGTCCTTGTGCCCTGCTCTTTCTCACGTCGCGCATATCCATCTCATCCCCGCCGATTGTATTATGGGCTGACTGCAAGCTCACTGGAGGTCTGTGCCAAGCTTTATGAAGGAAAGGCCACCTTCCCTTATAGGGAAAGGACCCATAAGTAGCCTCTTGGCATGCGCAGACATATCTCAGACATTGTGGTTCATGTTTTACGATAGAAACAGTTTTGAAGCAGTACTTCTCAAGAATTTGACACTGGATCAAGAGCTGTAAGAGGTGGCGAACTGCACGCAGTAGCAGAAACAGTGTTGTGTCGCGCGAAATGAAACAGAATTCCCTATTAGTCGTCAATATCGGCTCCAAGACGTTTCATTATCTGATTTCCTGTTAACTTATGATAGATTTACATTCTCCACTCCCATAGCTTCGACTTTCATCGCCGGGAAAGGGCCGGACGAAGTTGGACGGTATATGCTCTGTTACGTTTGTTCAAGACCCAATTCGCACTTTCCATGAAGAACATCCTGTATATGGGGTCAGCGCTGTCGACGTCTTGATGTCGCTGCCTCCATACTTGTAGACCTCGATACATATACCTTGATTGAACTATTGGGGGAGTCTCGGCTCTGCTTGATAAAGTCACTATCAGCGCTAACACTTTTGGTCATAGATGCTTATGGGGTCAGCGCTCTTGGGATTTTGACGGCGCTGCCTCAATACTTACAGCGCATGTTCTCCATACCTTGAATGATCTGTGGGGAGAATCTCAGCTCTGCGTGACATCGCCACCGCTAGCGCTTTTACAATTACAGTCCATAATCTACCCCGGGGGTCAGCGCTCTTGGAATCTTGACGGCGCTACCTTGATATCTTCAGTATCTAGTCTCTATGTCTGGATTGAGCAGTGGGAAAGTTCTTGAGCCAGCGCCGGTATTTTGACAATGTCACCAACAAAATGATAATATATAAATTACCTCTTAGGCCAGCGTTGTCGGAATTTTGACGACGCTACCTTGATACGCTCAGCGGAGAGTCTATATATGCTAGTTCGAAAGCGCTGTAAGTGTCAGCCTAGTATGGGTTGAATTACATAAGCGCTGATAGATTCAAGGGGATATATCTCACTTATTATATCAGCGCTCATGGAATTCTCTCGTCGCTCCCTTCTTGTTCTCCCTCCAGTATTCCCATGTTATCTAGAGACAGCGCTGAGAGTATCAGCCTAGCGCCGGTTATATGACGTGAGCGCTGATATGTCTTAGGGAGATATTCCACTTTTTATCTCAGCGCTCATGGAATTCAGACGGCGCTGCCTTCATATTACTAATTCAGTACTCCCACGTTACTTAGATACGGCGCTGAGAGTATCAGCCCAGCGACGGTTATATAACGTGAGCGCTGATATATCTTAGGGGAGATATTTTACCTATCATCTCCGCGCTCATGGAATTTAGACGACGCTGCCTTAATATTATCAATACAGTACTCCCACGTTACCTAGAGACAGCGCTGAGAGTATCAGCCTAGCGACGGTTATATAACGTGAGCGCTGATATATCTTAGGGGAGTTATTTCATATATCACATCGGCGCTCATGGAATTCTAGCGGCGCTGCATCCTTACTCCGAATATAACATGTTTAAGTCACTTATAGATAGCTATGTAAGTCTCAACCCAGCGCCGGTTATATAACGTGAGTAATAATAGATCGTAGGGAGTTATTTCACTTATCCCATCCGCGCTCATGGAACTCTGGTGGCGCTACATCCTTACTCCGAATATAACATCTTTAAGTCACTTATAAATAGCTATATAAGTCTCAACCCAGCGCCGGTTATATAACGTGAGTACTAATAGATTATAGGGGATTAATTCCACTCTATTCATCAGCGCTGACGGGCTTTAAGCGGCGCTACATCCTTACTCTTATTATAGCATCTTTGGGTTACTTATAGAAAGCGCTGTAAGTGTTAGCCTGTCATAAGTAATATGTCGTAAGCGCTGATAAAATATATGAAACATGACCCACCTAAAATATCAACACTCGACGACAATAGACAGCGCTACCATATAATTCATAATTCAGCATCCTATTATCATTTACAAACAGCGCTGCAAGTCTCAGTCTTCTAGAAGTAATATACCGGAAGCGCTGACCGGATGTATAGAACTCAGTTTACATACGATGTCAGCGCTCGAGTACTAAGAACGGCGCTGCCTCATAATTCATAATCCTGCATCCTCATATCATACACAAAGAGCGCTATAAGTACCAGCCATGTGTGTAATAAATTACGTCGGTGCTAGTGAATCCTTCAAGAAATATCCGATCCTGGGATCAGCGCTCTTCGGTTTTCCACGACACTGGAATGACATTTTCCGCGTGGCATTCTTATATCACAGGGAAAGGGATCTGAAGTTCTAAATGTCGTTGGTCGAGTATAGCGTCAGCGCTAATAGCTTCAAGGAAATCAATGATATATAAAGACCGACGCTCTGTAGGATTCCATGGCACTGCCTTATAACCAATGGCATAGTATCTCTACAATACAATGAGATAGCGCCAAGAGTCTCGGCGCTTTCAAGCGAAGACGGCGTCAGTATGGACCGCTCCATGGGATTTGATAACTTTGAAATACCAGCACATGACAGGCTTCTACGGCGCTGCCTCGTTATTGTCAGCGAAGCATCTTTATACCACATTGAAACAGTGTCAAAAATCTTAATACAATCGGACGAGGATCCCAGCAGCGCCGAAATATATTATTATAGGTACTCGCTTTCCATCTATATATTAAGGCTTCACACGGCATCGCTGACTTGATATTACGAGCGAAGCATCTCTAGGCTATACCTGATAGGCGCTGATAGTCTCAATACAATCGGACGAGGATCCCAGCAGCGCCGGTATATGTTGTTATACGTACTCGCTTTCCATCCATCAATCAGGGCGTTACACGGCGTCGCTGACTGGATATTACGAGTGTAGCATCTATGGGCCATACTCAATCAGCGCTGAAAGTCTTGTTGCGATAGGATGAGAATGCCGCCAGCGCCGTTACAGATTGTTATAAATACTTACATTCTACACACGGATCAGAGCTTCCCAAGGCGGCGCTGACTTAATACTACGGTAATAGCATCTCTATGCTATATATAACTTACGCTGAAAGTCTTGTTGCGATAGGATGAGAATGCTATCAGCGCCGATACGGATTATTGTAAATATTTACTTTCTAACCACGGATCAGGGCTTCCCAAGGCGGCGCTGACTTGATACTACGGTGATAGCATCTCTATACTATATATAACTAACCCTAAAAGTCTTGTTGCGATAGGATCAGAATACTATCAGCGCCGAAAGATTTAGTGGGGACTAATTCCTCATCAGGTCATGGATTCGCGCTCTTTGAGTCTCGACGGCGCTGACGTCTCAACTTTAATTCAGCGTCATCCTGATATATAGACACGTTGCTGACAACATAGGCTTTATAGGATTGGTGCAATGCCTGCGGGGATAGCTTGGGCAATTGTTATTGCGAATTTCCTGCTCACCAGCTTGGATAGCGAAGTAACGGCGCTATCAAATCGAATCGAGTGTAAGAACCTCTTACTAAAGCCAAGTAGCATTGGAAGTATAGGCTCCGTCGGATCAAGATTACATGAGCGCCGCTGATGATTGCCACAATGTATATACCCCTATCTTGATTATCACCTGAAAGCGAGCGTCGCTGTCTCCGTGAGTTCAGCACAGTACCTTCTATATAACCTCGAGTAGCAGTGAAAGCGTTGGCTCTATCAGAGCGAAAATACATAAGCGCTGATGATAACTACAGACTCGGGTTTCACCCCTTTTTCCATTACGATGCGGAAACCGGCGGCGCTATCTCCATAACCTTGACGCAGTATCTTCTTACGAATCTCGAGCGTCACTGAACGTTTTAACTCTGTCAGATTCATGTTACAGGAGCGCTGGTAATATTGACCTGGGTATGTTTCACCCATGTGTTTGTCACTGTACGAAACCTAGGAGGGCTGTCTCTACATTCTTAGTATAGCATCCTTTCACTAACCTTGAGCAGCGCTACAAGTATCAGCTTCATCATGACAATACGGCACAAGCACTAGTAACATCCACAGAGGCCTGTCTCACCCTATACATTACAATAAAGCGAAAGCCAGCAGCGCTACCTAAGTAATATCAGCGCCGTATGTCATTGCTAGTCCGAAGCACGTCTAGAGGTTGTAGCATTGCCCAGTCAATATTAAACGAGCGCTCGCGGTTTCAAGATTGCGTATTCTTCCCTACAAGCCTTCAATACAAAGAACCTGGCAGCACTAACTTCTTAACTTCAGCACAGATCCTAAATACTACTCCCAAGTAGCGTCTAAAGTTCTGGCATTTTCGACTCAACAGTACGCGAGTAAGGACTGATGACGGTACGTTTCCCCCTATTTACCCCTTACGCTTGCGCTGTCGCTACAATACAGTCGCTGCATTAATATTCAGGGAATAAGCTCGTTACATCGCTTCTCAAGAGCCATGAAACTTTCAGGCCAGCGCCGAGCTCTAAGGAGGAGCGCTCCACTGATAACGGTACATTTCCCCCTTTTTACCCCTTACGCTCGCGCTGTCGCTACAATACAGTCGCTGCATTATTATTCAGGGAATAGGCTCGTTACATCGCTTCTCAAGAGCCATGAAACTTTCAGGCCAGCGCCGAGCTCTAAGGAGGAGCGCTTCACTGATAACGGTACATTTCCCCTTTCTTATCTCCTACAGCAGTGCCGTCGCTATAGGAATGGCGCTGCATTGTTAACAAGGGAATAGGCTTATTACATAGCATTCTAATAATTCCGAAAGTTTCAGGCCAGCGCCGAGCTGTGACGGCAAGCGCTTTATAGATGTACGTTTCCCACTTCTACCCCTTATACCGGCGCTGTCGCTATAAGAATGGCGCTGCATTGTCAATATGGGAATAGGCTTATTATATCGCATAATAATAATTCCGAAAGTTTCAGGCCAGCGCCGAGCTGTGACGACAAGCGCTTTATAGATGTACGTTTCCCACTTCTACCCCTTATACTAGCACCGTCGCTATAGGAATGGCACTACGTTGTTAATCAAGGAATATACTCTCAATATCATTACTTGAAAGCGTTGAACGTTTTAGGTCTGTATTGAAACTATTACGACGGTATTAATCTGATTGGGATCGATTTCATTCATATCTCTACTCGCGAAGCTCTTGCTATTGCTATAGAGTCGGCGCTACTTAGTTCTTCTATGTATGCGTACTTAATGTCGTTTACTGCTACCGATGAAGATATCAGGCTAGCGCCGGATATATTCCGCCAGCGTTCTTATATTACTAGTAAATACCCCTTTTCTCATCCTTCTATCAGCGCTACCGCTATTATGTCGGCGCTGCTTAGTTCTTATATATAGACGTACTTCATGTCGTCTACTACTACCGATGAAGATATCAGGCCAGCGCCGGATATATTCCGCCAGCGTTCTTATATTACTAGTAAATACCCCTTTTTTTATCCTTCTATCAGCGCTGCCGCTATTATGCCGGCGCTGCTTAGTTTCTCTATATAGATGTACTTCATGTCATCTACTACTACTGGTGAAGATAATAGGCCAGCGACTGATATATTACGCTAGCACTCTTATAGTACTAGTAAATACCCCTTTTTCCATCCTTACGTCGGCGCTACTACTATTACGTCGGCGCTGCTTAGCTTTTCTGTACAGACGTACTTTATATTGTCTACTACTACTGGTAAAGATATTAGGCCAGCGACTGATGCATTACGCCAGCGCTCTCATGTTATAGAGAAATTACCCCTTTTCTTCGTTGCGTTACTACTACTACTATCACGCCGGCGCTGCTTAGATTTTCTACACGAACGCACTTCATATCATTTGCTAACAGCGATAAAGATATCAGGCCAGCGCCAGTTATTCTACGCCAGCGCTCTTACGTTTAAGAAATAATACCCCTTTTTCCTTCGATGCGTTGGCGCTGCTGCTACCACACCAGCGCTGCTTAGATTTCCTGCACAAGCGCACTTCCTGGCATTCGCAAGCAGCGATAAAGATGTCAGGCCAGCGACAGTTATATCACGCCCGCGTTCTTCTATCGGAGAAAAAATACCCCTTTTTCCTTCCCTGCATCAGCGCTTGCGCACCAAAGCAGTCGCTGATTCAAAAACTCATATACAAGCTCTTTATACCATTGAATTGAAGCGCTGAGAATTGCAGGCCAGCGCCGACCCTTTTAGGTGGGCGATACCCGAACTCAGGATTACAGATTCAAAGGCAATTGACATAACACGGTCCTTTCCCGATTTGACAACATTACTCCTGGAAGAGCACCGTCTTTTTCTTGTCTCACACGGACAAATTCGATACATGGATGCAAAGCTGACGCTCAACGCATTAAAAGACCGTCTAGTGCTGAGGTACCCATCTCCATGAAAAAATTCCTGATTCGGCATAAAGTTTGGACGCAACTTTCATAGATAGCGCACCACATGAGCTGTTTGCAATTCGTCCAAGGGCATCATCGAACCATTCCTCCTTGGCTGCTCGATCGACACAAATACCATTAGATCGACGAACCGCACTTTCAACGAGATGTCCGTTGGATATTGGCGCCAACGCAGGAAGCGAAAACCTGTCGTTCCTATCCATTCGACTTGATGTCAGCCTAACACAACACTTTTATGGCCAGGTCTCCGGCTGCCTACGCTTTGCGATATCGAGTTATTATTCAAATCCCTCATCGTAAGTCAGTAGTCAGAGAATATATACGGCGATGCATTTTGCAATTCAGCGCTTATATTGACGAGACTTTGTGGAAAACCCAATGTCTCCTTTACCTAGGAAATAACTTTATCGACCTTACGAAACCTACGCCAAGCTGTACCCGTATACGACATTCAACATTACCATTGGATCTTCAAGAAGATCCGCACCGAACCTAGGACTCAGCTCTAAGGCCACGGAGTCCGCACTACCTTCTCCACTTGAAGACCAAGCCTTTGGACTGTAGTGAAGCGGTGACTCGCTTATAAGGTCCAAGGGCAACCTTAGCAAGTACGTTATGTCTTATCGTAATGACTCGTAGGTCTTACTATCCAGCACTGATTCTACATACGCAGGTACGTATCACGGTCTCGTACGGAGGTTCCAAAGCTTCAAAGCAGCTGCACTGAGGTATTTCACTTACTTTGGAGGTTGTTTTGTCTTTTCATTATTATTGAAAGCTACAATTCCTTCTGATAGCTACTATTGCTGTTGATAAAGAGAAAGCGCCGTTTTCTTACCATTCGCATATCGACATTACAATCGTAATTCAATTCCGCTGATCTACTCGAGGTGATCCGAATGGTACGATATCCCTAGAAAAGCTGAGTGAGTCCTGAGATATACTAGATAGCGTTCTATCAACCGGAATCGCGCTGAAGTCCTATTGCAAAGAGATATCTTCTATTAGGTCAGGAGTAAGCCTTCAGGGTTCAGGGACCAAGATGCTTACCTTTACAAGGACGGCCTTTTCACTTAGTAACTACAACGAGGAAGACAGCGCTAGGTAGCTTGTGATAGAACATGCCCAATGTTTGGATGAAGATTGTACAGCTATTAGCACCTATATTGTGGAACCTCGGGGAGATCATAGTAAAAGCGCCGGGATTTCAATATTTTGCATAATTAAAGGAGTGAGAACAATAGCACCCAGGTATATTCATGGCTTTGTCGTATGATCGCAATGTAGTCCTGATGTTTGCGAAACAGCGCCGGAAGTGCAGGGAGCGCCGGACTCCGTTTCCTCGTAACCCCTATCTTTGTCGTGGCATCAATTCATGGATTCCCCAACGTATGAATAATCCAACGGCCGCATATGGATTCAGCGCTGTAAGCTGTAACAATCGTAACATCAGTTCATCCTAAAGTAATAGTAATCGACTGAATGCGGTATTCTAGGCGTAACGGAAGTATAGACGTCCTTAGTATCGGCTATATAGGATAACTTAATTCTAGCTCTGAACACTCTGCATTAGTATTCCAAAGCTATGTTTTAATGAAGCTCATCATGAGATAAGAGTGTACACTTTGATTTGAAAGCGCAGGGAGTGGATGTGAAACGTCGTCTCAAATTTGGGTTATTTGAGGAGTACAAGGAGCAACATTGTGGAGGTGCTTCTAACAGCTCATCACTGATACCTTAGAGCTATATATCGATGATCAACAGTAGTAGAGACGAGCACGCTCTCTTGTCCGAAAGCGCTGGGGGTTGAGATCAAGATTTCGGCTTTGGCGCAGGATTCCATGGAGTCACACGACACAGCGTTATGGCGCTGGTCTCAGAGACTCGGCGCTGATACCCAAGAGTCGTATATCGATCATCGACAACAGTAGACACCATCGCGTCCTATTCTTCGTGAGCGCCATACGTTGATAAGAAGATTTCGTCCTTGGCGCAGGATTCTTCAAGAATTATACGACAAAATTATATGACGCTGGTCCCAACGACTCAGCGCTGATACCTACGAGCCATATGTTTATGAATTACAATGGCAAATACCAGCTCGCCAATTTATTCGTGAGCGCCAGACGTTGATATGAAGATCTTGTCCTTGGCCCAGGTTCGTGTAGAAGTCACACGGCAGAACGTTGTGGCGCTACTCCCCACAGTTCAGTGCTGATATTTGACCGTAATATGTCGATGATTTTTTGTGTAAGATGATAGCGCCGGCTGTTATGCAGGAGCGTGGGAAGAATATGTAAATTCCCTTACATATGCAGTCTCTTGAGAACCACACGACTAGACAATGTGGCGCTGCTTCCAGGAGCTCAGCGCTGATCCCTGAACGTATTAAATCGATGATTTTTTGTGTAAAATGATAGCGCCGGCTGTTGTGCAGGAGCGTGGGAAGAATATGTAGATTTCGGTAATATGTAGTCCTTTAAGAACCATACGACTAGGAATTGTGGCGCTGCTTCCAGGAGCTCAGCGCTGATCCCTAAACGTATCATGTCGATGGTCTTTTGTGCAGAACTGTAGCGCGCTTTATTACACGAGAGCGCAGGAAGAATATGTCTTGTGCCTAGGCTTATATTCATCAGTGCTGACCCGCAAAGTACGGCGCTGGTCCATGGACTTATCAATAGGTCTTTCCAGTTATAAATGACCGATCTAGCATGCCGAAAAGACAGCGACTGCTCATGGAGGTATATAGTGAGTATTACCGTCTTTATTCCAATTTGGATGCTTCAGCGCTGACCCAAAAAGTACGGCGCTGGTTAAAGAACATGTCGAAAGATATTTCTAGTTATATATAACTAAATTAGCATGCTGAGAAGTTAGCACCTATTACTAAACGTGTACGGTGAATATTTCCGCTTTTTCACCAACCTGTATATTTCGGCGCTGACTTGCAGGGTACGTCGCTGACCTGAGGGCTTGATATATGACCTTTCCATGTCTAATTCATCGATTTAAAAAGTCAAAACAGCAGCGCCGATGTGTAGGAGTTAGCGGTGGAGATTCCAGGATCTCAACCAGTATCGATATCTCGTCGCTGATCCATAGAGTACGGCGCTACTCTAAGAACTTGTCTCCTATCTTTTCCATGTCTATTGAATCGATTTAGCACATCAAATAGGTAGCTTATATCTACAGGACCAAGCAGTGAAGATATTGGAACTTTTACTGACCTGGATGTCTCAGCGCTCCCCCAGAACACGCGGCGCTAGACTTAGGATCCTAGCGCTTGTTTTCTCCGATATATTGTACTATTTAGAACGATCGAGATGATAGCACTTGAAGGTTAGAGCGAGCGCCGATGTTTTCAGGGGTCTTTATGGCCGCGATGTATCATCTCCAGTGCTATACTAACGGCGCTCGGTCTAGCAGCGGAGGGGATATCCAGGCAGGTATTCTGGACGACCGAGACGTCTTTGGTTGGCAGCGCCGATATCGATGGAGTAGTGGTGGTGTTTATAAGGCTATTTCTAGCCACAAAGTGTTAGCAATCGTAGTATACTTCCGGCGCTGAGTCCCCGATTTGAGAGCTTGATCAGACAACTGTAATAGACAGTGGGGAAGTCTTACAATAGTAGTGCTGACGAAATTGAATGAACCATAGCATATTTAGCAATAATTTTGAATACAAAGTACTCGCGCAAACGATATACGCACAGAGCTCTGTCTTGAGGTTCAGCGCTTGTTCAAATACATATTACTTCGTAGCAGAAGATATTAGTATGGCAGCGCCGCATGAACTGAACGAGTAATAGTGTTTGAGGAGATTTTCCATATCTTAAAACCTTTTCGCTAATCACACGATCACGGCGCTGCTAAGGCGTGTTCAACATACATTCGTATATGTATTCTCCGATACCTAATGGTATTGGAATGGCAGCGCCGTATAAATTGGTTGAGCAATAATTTTCCGATGGATTTCCTTGGTTTTGAAATCTTACCGTAAATTAACTAATCCCGGCGCTGGTCCTATAAATTTAGCATAGACTCGGACATATATTCTTCAATACCTAATGGTATTGGAATGGTAGCGCTGCATGAACTGGATGAGTAGTAATTTTCTGATGGATTTCCTCGATTTTGAAATCTTACTGTAAATCAAATAATCCCGGCGCTGGTCCTACAAGTTTCGTATAGACTCAGACGTATGGTCTTCAATACCTAATGGTATCAGAATGGTAGCGCTGCATGAAATGGATAAGTAATAATTTTCTGATGGATTTCCTTGATCTTAAAATCTTACCGTAAACCAAGTAATCCCGGCGCCGGTCCAATAACTTCAGCGCACATCCGTATAGGTGTTCCATAATACCTAGGGGAGTTGGGATTGCAGCGCCACCTCAAATGAGCGAGTGATAGTATGTCAGGGGCTTTTCTAATTCTGCAACCTCACCGCTAACTGGTCAATCATGGTACAGGTCCTGTGAGCTCAGCGCTTACTCCAAAGACTATCATAAATCAATTGAGGGTGATAGTTTACCGCCGCTTGCAAGTGGGAATGAGCGCCGGCGTGTGCTAGGCCGTTCTCATAAGGTAACATTCAACCACCTATTGTCAAGTCACGGCGGCGACTTCTAAAGCCTGTTGATACGTCATATAAGTATGAAATACCATGGAGAATCACTGGGATGTCGTTGCTTACAGATTTGAATGAGCGCCGCCATGATTTAGACTATTAATTTGGAAAACATCCTGGCGCTTGCTAGTAGGTATCGGCGCTGGCTCCTCGAGGCTCGTCATCAGTTACCTACATATAGAATACTATGTAGAATTGATAGGAAGCCATCACTTACGAATTTGAATGAGCGCCGCTATAATTCGCATTATCTTTTCAATAAACATCCCAGGACTTATTCCTAGGAAGCGGCGCTGAACTATAGAGTCTCCTAATAAGTCATCCACATATACCATACTCATGGGGGATATCTGAATACCAGCGCCACCTTGTACGGATGAACGTCGCCCTTGTCTAGATAACTTCCTTGAAGTAATACCAAAGCGCTTCTTCTATAGAGGCGGCGCTGATCCTAAAAGCCATCCTGTAACTCATGTAAGTATACTCCATGGTTCCAGACCTTTAGATGACCAGCGCCGGCTAGTATGAGTGAGTGATACCCTCTATTAAACATTTTCTTAACTGTAATAATTCAGCGCTACTCCTATACTGACGGCGCTGACCCCAAACGCTGTATAGTACCTCATGTAAGTATGATTCACTATTCCAGACCATCTGAGGACCAGCGCCGGCAAGAATAAGTAAGTGACGCCCTCCGTTAAACAATTTCCCAGATGAAAAATTCAAGCGCTACTCCTGTAGTTACGTCGCCGACTCGAAAAGCCACATTGCAACTCATGAAGTATACTTTATCATTCAGAACAGGTTTGACAATGGCAGTCGCACGTATGAACGAGATATAGTATCCTCAACTTGTACTCTTCTGCGAAGCCATATTTCAGTACCGAGCCAAACGCCAATTTCAGCGAAGAATATTGATGAAATGAAAAGAAATGGAACCGAAATAAAGGACTTATTCGTCAGCGAAGTCTAGCGATGAATAAAGAATTGACCAGCGAGCGCAGCCTTTCGTGGTGTTGAATCGATTGAATGAAACCCATATCACGGACGCAACACTATCACACTTTTGCACCGGATTCTCAGGCGAGATCTTCCAGTCTTTCGTGTCTGGTATATCCGCACAGCTAAGAAGACAAAACGTAGGAATTGTTGACGAAATACTCATGAAATTACTGAAATTACTGACGTACAGTGGAAAGTATGAACTTTCAGCGCGAGATAAACATTATAGACGTACAGAGCATGTGCCAAGGGTACAGGACATGACGGCGCATAACCACCAGCAGTCACTCTCTTCAACAAAGCTGGTAGTAGGCTGCGAATGTCAAGTGGGGATCGTGGTATACACGTACCCAGACGTAGGTGTGTCTCAACACTGGCGCACAACTTGTAGCTCAGAAATTGACACCGCACCAAAGAATTATCATCCAGATGTATTTATAATTATTACCATGAACCGTGTGGGCATTGTACTCTAAGTAGCGTCAGCACTCATACTCCATTTTAGGGACCTTCATTGAGGCGCTCGTGGCTAGCTACGGGGGCTAAACTCTAAATCAACGCAGCCTCCCCTTTCCCACGCGCAGATGTAGTTGTATTGAATTCTGTCAATTATTTTGGGAGAGACGAAGAGCCTGGATGGAGCGATCCTTGTCGATGCTATCATCAAAACGTACGGCGACCTTTGTTGGTGTTGCGACTTCGAATGCAGATTTCGACCTTACGTCTTTTCCATATGCAGTCACGATTGAGCACGGTTGGGAACATCAACTTCGCTATACATAGAGAGTGTTCTCGAAATCCAACATTTCTTTTTAAGTATTGATCACGCAATGTTGTGAACGATGTCAAAAGAAATCCATTCGGGTTATGACAAGACTGTATGGACTACGCCAGGCCACGGAATTTGATTAGTGATATAGAAATCATCAGCGCTATCTCAATTACACGCATGAAAACTTAGACTCCATTGTACTCTGCGATTGAGTGCTTAACGTGGCAGGCTACCTCAAAGTCGTACTAAAAAGCACTGATCAGCCTTCCTAGCCGAACTGATAAGAAAACACCGCTAATTGCAGCGCTCAGGGACATCAGAGTGTGCCGAGCTGATACTTGGAACAAGTCCTCCTTGATATCGGATCGTCAAACGCTGAAGCTGACGAAGTATTGGTAGTTTTCCAGGACAAGCGCTGGTTCATGATGAGATCCGGTCCTATTCTGTCAAGAGCCATGGCGCTATTCAGTGCTGATAGTTATGAGGCTATAAAAGTGCCTCGTCACTCTTTTACGCTCTATTAGTAAGTACCCCAAGTTGTAGGATGTTCTAAGCACTCAGACGTTGGCGTCGGTCTCTGTGAATATTCGCTTCAGTACAACGGAAGTTCACGGCGCTTCTCGGCGCTTACAGTCGCTGAGTCTAGAATCTGTATAGGGATTCCATAACACCTTCTTCATAACCTTACCAAGTGATGGAGCATCAGGAGCTATTAGGGATGAGCGCTGCCCTGTCTTTTTTTTTGCCCCTGTGAGATGGAAAGCTACAGCGCTTCTCGGCGCTTACAGTCGCTGAGCCTAGAATCTATATAGGGATTCCATGATACCCTCTTTATTATTGTACTGAGTATTGGAGTATCAGGAGCTGTTGGGGATGAGCGTACTCTATGTTGTTTTTGTCTATATAACAGAAAGCTACAGTGCTTCTCGGCGTTAATTGGCGATGAGCCTAAAAGCCGCGTAGGAGTTTCATGACACTTTCTCCATAATCGGATGGAGTCTTGGAGTGTCAGGAGCTATTAGGGATGAGCGCCACTTTTTGGTGTTTCTATCTATATAACAGAAAGCTACAGCGCTTCTCAGCGCTCTTCGTCGCTGAGCCTGAAAATTCTGTAGTAACTCTAAGGTACTCTCTCAATAAGAGGACCGAGCGTTGGGGTACTAGGACCTAATGGCGATGAGCGCTACTCTATATCAGTAATTGCGGTTGTAAGAATGAAATCTCTGTGACGCTTCTTCGCGCTAACTGTCGCCGAGCTCAGATTGCGATTAGTAAGTCTATGACAAAATATTAGCTATGTTCTCGAATCCTAGAGCGTTAGGACCTGTTAGGCATGAGCGTGAGTCTTTGTTGATTTTTACTAGTCGAGCATGCCAAATGGTAGCGCTGCTCGGCGCTCATAGTCGCTGAGCTCTAATTCCAAGCAGTAAATCTATGACACTGTATTAGGAAATCCACCAAACGATAGAACCTCAGGGGTCTCTAGTAACGAGCGCTAGCCCTTATCGACATTCGATTGTTTATGACTAAATGTCCCGGCGCTGCCAGGGCCTTGTTGGCGCTGACTAGATATTTCGGCTGGATATAGTGCTATATACCAATAGCGTGCTCTCGCTTTTATAGACCAGTCCAGGCTCTATCTGATAAATGCTATCCTTTGTTAATATTAGCTAGTGAGCTACTAAAGAATACGATGCTACTGAAATACAAGCGGCGCTGGCTAAAAACTTAGGCCAAGGGCGATTCGGTGTACTAAGAACTTGTGCTAGCTTTCATAGAGTGTTCCGTGCTTCATATGAAGAGCGCAATTCTGTGTTGACATTAGCTTATATATCACAGTATGTCATAGCGCTGCTGTAGTATTGACGGCGCTGGCTAATAATTCTGGCTAGAGATATCACGGTGAAATTTACATAAGTCCACGTTGTTATGGGGCGTCAAGTGCCATGTAGCAAGAGCGCCGTGATTTTGACGTCTGTATTTACTTATTTAGAAAATACATCACAGTGTTCAAGAGACTTTGGCAGCGCTGGCGCCAGACCGAGCAGCGAGGCTGTGCTACCTCAAAGACAAGACTCAAGCTCTTTGAAGGGCTGATTTTCCGCGGTAGGTACTCGTGGTCCGTTGAGCCGAATGTACAACATCAACACCAATAAAAACCAGACGCACCATTCGTAGGCGGGACCCATTCAAGGATGATAATCAGCACCTTTCTTTATCATATGGAGTCCTCCGTTGAAGTATTGGACCACGTTCATTCGTTTTCCATTAATAGCAAAGCGTTCAAGATTTTGGATTCTACTCTGGAGGACCCGCATTTGAGGTTGCCAGAAGGCTTCACCGGTATCCCGAGCGCGTTTTTCCAATCAATCCACATATGCCGGCATTTGTAGGAAAGCACGATCTCCGGGGAAGCTTTTCAATTGTGACTCAGGGGCTCCACCCGAGAGCACAGCTGTCAGATCACCTGAGAGGAGGTGGAGACCCATCATTGCCGCCACTATAACTCCGAAGCATATGAGATCCGCGTCTGCATCTAGAGTCTTTCAGGAGCTCTTGCGTCTTACGATCAGGCTGCATGTTGCGTAATAACTCGATCTTTGACCCCTTTCTATGGATGAGTAACCATCGACATGCCTCTTAATACTAACATTGTCCTGCGAGCAGCAACCTTGCGTATAGTTTGAAGAATATGACGACGGGAAAACAGAAATGAGTTTGAATGGCGAGATCTGTGGTCGATTGGAGGATGGAGTATATTTTTTGGGACTGAAGATTTGATACCAGTAAATTTGTGCGACCTCCTGTAGTAGCTGAAGTAAATGGTATGCGAAGTCTCACAGCTTAATGGTAATGGAGTTTGGATGGCGAATTGACATATCCGCGCCGCAACCTGGAACATCGAATGGTGTTGTGAGTGTACTTAGCTCAAGGCCCAGCGCATGATAATCTATGAGGGCGCTGGAGAACCAGTATGCAATGATATTGAAACATAAATGGATGAAGATTAGCTTTCTGGGCTACCCCTTCTTCTTCCCATGGGTGAACGCTGATGTGTGAGGATCTCTTGCGTATTTGAAGCTGAGGCTCAGCGTCATGTAGCAGTCGAACCAAGTGTCTGCCGAATTGCTCGAATTATCCTTCTAGGTGGCTGTACGAATACCGATCGTTTGAAGCGTAATGCTGCGGGACGAGCGGCATCATGTGTAAGTTGCATGGTGTACGTTGTCTGAGGCTGGGCGCTTGATAGCCAACAAGAGCTTCCTTCGAACGGTTGCCTTTTAATTATTTAAGTTGATTGCGGTTTACGCCGCTTCCTAAGTTGTTGATATCCAAGTTGCCATAGCGCTAATTGGCATTGTTGATACCTGGTGTACGGGAAACCAACTTAGATTTTTAAAGGGGATTCAATGCAAATAAGTAATGATTGATGACGTTCGAAGCCCGTTTTCAACAGTTCCATCTCGTCGAGAGGGCTAGGCCGTTGAATTCATGACATTAGACTTTGTGTTGAGGTTTAATCCAATTCCTGGAAAACCCCTTTCATGACGGCGCCGACGGAATGATGACGGCGCTGACTTGAAACTTTCGGGATAGCAAGAGAAAGGCGTTGTAAAGTAGCGCTGAATGTTTCATATAAGCGCCGCAAGTTTACGGCCAGCGCTGTACATAACATCGGCGATTCAAAGCCCTATTGGAGAGGCATAGTGTTACCCTGGTAACATTACAAGTATCTATCCAATCTCTAGTAGGTGGCGTGAATGAGGCTCTTCAAATGTACCGGGGAGGATGTGCTTGAGCAGTCGTCCTTGGCACGGTGTTATAATACATCGTTGGCCTTTTGTGATAATTCATGTACTAGCTGGCGCCGGCGTAATTGTGGCGACGCTGGCTTCAAACTTCGTAGGTATACGCTCCTTGTTCTATTGAATAAGTACTGTGAATTTTGTGTCAGCGAAAGGGGTGTAGACTCAGCGCCAGTACTCCGTTCTAAATCTGTATATATTCCAAACAGCCTTATCGCTATCGTTGTAGAGGCGGCGCTGGCTTGTAGTTCTGGGAGGAAGGTCGTCTTGGACTACTCATCCTACGGCGAGAGTCTTATATCAGCGCCGTATGTATTAACTCAGCGTGAGTACTCCGTCCTCCTGTTATATAACTAGTAAGGACCTTCAGCGCTATCATAATATAGGCGGCGCTGGCTTATAATTCCGGGCGGAAGGTCGTCTTGGACTATTCATCCTGCGGCGAGAGTCTTATATCAGCGCCGTATATATTGACCCAGCGTAAGTGCTCTGTCTAAATAACACGGCTGAATTAGGAACCTTCCGCGCTATCGCTATGTAAGCGGCGCTGGCTCAAGATTCTGGGGGGAAGATCGTCTTAAGCTATTTAAACCGCGATAAGAGTTCTATATCGGCGCCGTATATATTGACTCAGCGCACGTGATATGTCTAGATATTCCGCCTACTTCAAGAACCATTAGCGCTATCGTTATAAGGGCGACGCTTACTTAAGATTACGTTAATAGTACCTTCTTAAGTTAATCAACCTTTACTAAAAGTCCTATATCAGCGCTATATATACTGACTTAGCGCGAGTGTTTTATTCTAATATCACCCCTATAATTATAAGCTTATACCGCTATCGTATTGGAAATACCACTTATACAAGATTCTCAGGCTGGAACCTATTCATTTATCGCAAGTATCGACGAGAGTTCCTTGATAGTACCGCAAGCATTGGCCTGGTGCAAGAACCTAGTGCCATGTTTGTGACCGGAGTGGGAATCTCTGGCGCCGACGTGATTGAACTGTCGCTGGTCTAAGACTCGTTAGGAAAGGTCTTACTAGTCTATTAAACGTATCCTGATAATGGTATATCAGCGCCGCAAGTATTGGCCTGGCGCGGTAACATAGTAATATTATCGTACCTGGAGTAGAAGTGTCCGGCGCCGACGTGATTGAACTGTCGCTAGTCTAAGACTTATAGGGAGAGGTCTTACTAGTCTATTCAGCGTATCCTAATGATATCATGTCAGCGCCGCATATATTAGACTGGCGCGGGAGTATAGTAATATTATCGTACCTGGAATAAGAATCTCTAGCGCCGACGTGATTGAATTGTCGCTGGTCTAAGACTTATAGGAGAAGGTCTTACTGGCCTATTCAGCGTTTCCTAATGATATCGTGTCAGCGCCACATATATTGGACTGGCGCGGGAGTATAGTAATATTATCATCCCTGGAATAAGAACCTCTGGCGCCGACGTGATTAAACTGTCGCTGGTCCAAGACTTATAGGGGAAGGTCTTACTGGCCTATTCAGCGTATTCTAATGATATCATGTCAGCGCCGTGAGTATTAGCCTGGGAATATAGTAATGTTATTATACCTGGAATGAGAATCTCTAGCGCCGATGTGATTAAACTGTCGCTGGTCCAAGACTTATAGGGGAACTTCTTACTAGTCTACTCAGCGTATCCTAATAATATCGTGTCAGCGCCGTAAGTATTAGCCTGGGAATATAGTAATGTTATTATACCTGGGATGAGAATCTCTGGCGCCGACGTGATTCAACTGTCGCTGGTCTAAGACTTGTAGGGGAAGCTCTTACTAGTCTATTAAGTGTACGCTGATGATGGCTTGTCAGCGCCACATGTATATATTGAACACGAGCGTCTTCAGAGATATTTATAATGTAAACAAGAAACCAGTTGGCGCCAACGTGTCTGATATAGCCGTCAACTCAAAACCTAACCATGAATCTGAGTACATCTTCAACATCTACAGTAGAAACTTGGGAACAGAGCAGTCAAAATCCAAAGAGTATGAAATATTGAGCGTAAATACTGCACGCGTAGCTAGGATCCTAACCACTAACCAGCCATAGCCGGCGCTGATCTGGGAGTTTAGAAACATTACTAACCATGTTTCATCGATGTATTGAAATCTTTATAGAGCGGCGCCAGTAGTATTTGTGTAGCACGAACGTTGAGTCCTTGTAGGGAATTTGCAGTTGAATTCTCATTTGTTGGTAGACTAATTCGAACGATGATTCTGGAGCAAATCTCCCTAAGCTCTATTGATGCGTGCGAATCAGCAACTGATGACTCTGTCGTTGGGTGGCAAGTACACCTTTCCAACCCTTGTCATTAGGGGACATGGGAGGGAGACTCGGTTTCGACCCAAATGTGATGGCGCTGCATCAAGGCTTCCAGGACACCTTTATATGAGTGTGAGACACAGACGAGGAAGATTATATGGTACTGCTGCTGATATCAAGCCAGCGATAGCCTCTAGCACCTAAGTCCTTGTCAATATTTACTTAGCGCTCGTGTGATGATCAAATGACTAACTTGAAAATCAACGCATGAATTCATATGGTAACGAGAGACAAGAAATGAGTGTGGTAGCGTACCCCTATCGAAATTGCGCGAGCGCCAGCTTCCAACGATCCGATGTCTAACAATAATTGCTCGGCGCTGTTTAAGACATTGGTTCACTCGCCTACGAATCAGCTCATGGCTTCATATAATTGTAAGATACAAGTAGGGAGTGATGTAGCTTACCGATGCTGAAATCACGCCGGCGCCGGCCTTCGAATCCTGATGTTTGCGGGTATTCCCTCGGCGCTGATGTAAAACTGGGGTCGCTGGCCTGAAAATCAATATGCAGCTTGAGGAAGAGGTATAGATAGCGCTGTCTAATTGGCATCACGCCGCCGTGAGTATAGCACTAGCGCTGTACTTGAAACGGTAATATTCGTAGATTTTCCCTCTGGGCTAGTGTATCTTCGACGGCGCTGACCTGCATTACGCATCACAATGTCTGGATACGTGTGGAATATGTATAGGAAGACTCCTGGAGCAGCGCCGTAAGTATAGCACTAGCGCCGTACTCAAAACGGTGATATTCGTGAATTTTCCATCCGCGCTGATGTAATTCTGGCGGCGCTGACCTGTACTACGCACCAAAATGTCTGAATACGTGTGGAATATGTATAGGAAGACTCCTGGAGCAGCGCCGTAAGTATAGCACTAGCGCCGTACTCAAAACGGCGAGATTCGTGAATTTTCCATCCGCGCTGATGCAATCATGGCGGCGCTGACCTGAATTACGTATTAGAACGCTCGAGCATATGTTATACATGCATGGTGATACTCCTGTAGCAGCGCCGCAAGCAATGCGTGAACCATATTATGTGAAGGCAAGACTCCAATCCTCCAAAGCCTCAGCGCTACCGCAACCTTTGCACGATTGGTGTGATATTATGGCAGTGGCTTCTGTGATAGTATAGAAGAGTGAGGAGACATTCGTAGATCATAGACTGGTGCATTGCAGTGGCGTTGGTGTTTCTAGAGGGAGGGTTATACTCACAGGTATGAAGACTCAACGCGAACGCTAAAACGTAGTTGCAGGCTCTAGGCTTTGGAACGATGCTCGTATAGATGGTAAAAAATGGCTACCACTGTTATATAACAGTATCGTAGAAATAACGCAGGGGCTAAACTTTTGAGATTATTCCGCCATGTAGCGACTTGTAGTACTCGTGCCGACGTACAATTGGGATTGCTTCGCCTAGAAGTTGCATGGGACTTCGAAAAGATGTTCCCATTGTGTTCCAGAAGTTTCATCGCAGCGCCGAAACAATATTGTCGTTGGCAGTACCCGTGAGTATTTTCTAAAACCAGCGTACTCGAAGTTATGGCGCTGACGCATGCATAGGGTCGCTCCTCCCACGAGTTGCAGATGTCCTTGGAGAGGTACCATAAGTATTATCCGAAGGTTCCATGGCAGCGTCGGGTGTATAGCGCTGGACCGGTCCTCTCGAGTGTCTGGTATGATTGGCGTACCGAAAAGTTCACGGCGCTGACCCGCTACTAGCACTGCTCGTCCACAAATTTATGGAGAGACTAAGAGAGGTATTAGTCATATGTTCCTGCAGTTATATGTCAGCGCCGTCAATCTAGCGCCGGCGCCGGTTCTTACGAGTAGATCGTAATGTTAGTGAAAAAGTCACAGCACTGACGTACTAATGGGAACCCTCCTCCTATAATCCATGCAGAGTCGAGACTAGGTGTAAATAACATTCTCTGAAAGTCGTATAGCAGCGTCGTCAATATGGCGCTGGCGCCAGTCCTCGTAGGTGTGTTGCAATATTAGCGCACCGCAAATCATAGCACTGACGCTTTGATGGAATCGCTCGTCTCAGAATCTACGGAGAGTTGTAGATAGGTATCAGTAGCATTCCCTAGAAGTCGTACGTCAGCGTCGTGTATATAGCGCTGGCCCTCCTCCTTGTAGGCTTAGTGGAGTCATGGCGTACCAAACCTCGTGGCGCTGACGCATCTATGGAAGCGATGCTCCTGGAAGTCACGGGTAGTCTGAAAGAGGTATCAATGACATTCTCTGAAAGTCCCTTGCCAACGCCGTCAATACAGGGCTTGCCATTCCTTAAGAGTATATCCTAAGTATGGCGTACTGGATCTCACGGCGCTGACGCATCTATGGAGTCGCTGCTCCTAAAACTCACAGGCGGTCAGGAAGAGGTATTGGGAAGATATCCTGGACGTTATATGTCAGCGCCGTCGATATAGCGATTAGTGATCCTTAGGAGCATATCCTAAGCATGGCGTACTGAATCTCACGGCGCTGACGCATCTATGGAGTCGCTGCTCCTAAAGCTCACAGGCGGTCAGGAAGAGGTGTTAGGAAGATATCCTAGAAGTCGTATATCAGCGCCGTCAATATAGCGACTGGTATTACTGGGAGCGTATCCTGAGCGTAGCGCACCTAAAGTCACAGCGCTGACGCATTCTCGAGGTCGCTTGTCCCAAAAATGACTTCCGATCTCAACGATATATCAAGAAGATGTCCCCGAAATTGTATGGCAGCGCCGTCAACATGGCGCCGGCGCCGGCACCAAATACATTTTCGAAGCTCATCCAATACTTGGCGGCACTGAGCGAGCCAGATTCGTTCTCCAACTGCTGTATCGGGCGTCGTGATAGCATTCTAAGGTCGTCTTCATGAAAGCGCAGCATGACCAATGTTACGGTTGCTTTGACATCGCGTTCTTCCAAAGTGAGATATCAAAAATTTCCGGAGGGCGAACGCTGGCGCAAATCATCGATCGCTTGCTCGTGAAGCTCAGTACAGGTCCCATAGCGATTGAGAAAGCGGCGCTGAGCTTCTTGTGCCGCCGCCATCGTCCAGGGAGCAGCGCTGGGATACTGTCGTCGCCGCCACCAAAGCCGAAAGGCCGGGATTGCTGCGACAGTCTTGTTTGTTCTTTTCAACTGAATCATTGTAGTCAGAAGGATGAAGATAGAGCGGAAAGAACTGTCTAGATTGTTATTCTCTGCGATCACAATCGGTGGTTGTAGACTTCATGTTGTTGATAAATGTGACAGTCTGGGATGGGTCTTTTCGTAGCAGTGCCAGTGTATCCATCACAACGCCACGTGTTCTAGACTGAATTCTCTGCCACCATTCAAGGCAATGTGCCCATGGACGAAATACTGTTGTATTCACTGCGACATGTTGTCGCGTTGTGGGGCTTTCGCGTGGCTACGGAAATTGGGTGGCGGTGCAAGGAGGTGGCTGAGACTGAGGGCACAATCTCATGTCAAGGATATTTCTGGACCTCTTCTCTCTACCATGCAAGAAGGAATCTAGACATCGAACAACGGTATTGAGCCAAGGAAGTAAGAAAGTACTGTTTACGCTGATGTTGACCAAACTGAAGATCTTCGAAGGAAAGGAAAACAACAAGCTCGACCCTCCAACAACGACCAAACCATCGACATCACGGAGACACACATGTCAGATGCGACGGGTTTCAAGCATATTATGACATCAAGAGCAGACCACGACGATGCAGATATGGAACAGAACGGAGGGTGAAGATTTGGTTTCCATATGATATAACAATGGCTAATCCATCTTGCGCCTGAACCAGTGTCCTTCACCGCTGATACTGACTTGCCCAGCATCCTTCAAAGGTAGCAATTCGATGGGTTTCTGGTACACAGCCACGCAAATCAGGCTCTTTTCCGCGCATGCATCACATCCATGCATGTCTTCCCTATCGCCCGGCTTCCTACTGGCAAAGCTATTTGCGCACCTCCGCCTATCACTTCCCGTCCAATTAGGCTTCTTCTTACTCCAAGCCTTCATCTGTGATCGGAGCTTATTGATGACCGTGGCTGGGATCCTTCCGTCACCGAAGTTCTCGTCCCAAGCGTCATCGATGGGGTATATATAGCGTTGAGGATCTGGAGGATTGGTGATTGGCGCTCCAGCGGAAACACGTCCAGCTTGCTGTTCAGGCGTCGCGGTTCCATCGTTGTCCGAAGCTATGCGTCTTCCAGTGGCTCCTTCTACACTCTGAGCCACTCGATATGGCCTCCATTGCTCGCGGTCATCATGTAGTTGGTCGTTTGCGACGCGCTTCCTCGAGAAAGGTGCTTGGGACCTGCTCCTATGAGTAATGTTAGCCATATCCTCACTAGTCGCAGCTTGTTCAGGGACATTGATGCTATTATGGGGATTTCTGTTCATGGCAATCCGGTCAGTTGACCGAGCCGCATGTGTGACCTCAGCATCGGCATTATCCAGCATCTCATCCTGTACGCTATCCAGTTCATGCTGAAGAGGAACAATGCGCTCTTGACTGACTGGGTGCTCAGGCCCCTTTGGTGGATTGCTTGACCGATTCCTTTCCTCTATCAACTGCTGAGTAGCACCCTCGGCCCTACCGTATGCAGCAACTAGCTGTTTCATCAAGCGATTCCTCTCAGCTTTAAGGTCAATGAGTTCCTTTGTAGCGATCTTGTTTTCCTCGGAGGCATGCTTGACTGCTTCTGTCACCGCGTCTCGTTCCCGGTAGGCGTCTGTACGCGCTTTCAAAGCTGCATCTCTTTCAGCAGTGACGGTGCTGACTTTTTGGGTCAGATCGCGCTTGTCTATCGACAGTGCAGACACTGTTCCTTGGAGTCGTGTATTCAGCGACTGTACAACGTCAGCTTCTCTTCGATACTCCGAGAGCTGGACGTTCAAAAGATGAATCGTATATTCTTGACGCCTCAAATCTTCACCTCGACCGTCAAGTGTCTTGATCCTATTCTGTTGTTCGGCGTCTTGGGTTTCGACCTCCCCTTGCCGGGGTTCTCTGTCGCTGACGTTGGAAGTCTGGACGTCGGGTACGACTTGCTTCTCATAGAGTCCGCGTATCTCTTCCCTCGCCAAGTCCAACTTTTCTATGACAGACTCGAGCTTCGTCGGACCCCTATCGCTGTTGGAAACCGCGTCTCGGTACTTCGCTTTCAATTCGGAATTTGCAGACTCGCACTCTGCTAAACGCTGTTGGAGTGCGGTAAAGTCCGAGTGCTCCGACTTACAGATCTCAAGCGCAGCCCGGTCTTCCGGGCCGCTCATAATCAGTATGCCATCGAGCCGTGGTTCTGATAATGCCTTCTCTTTGATCGTCAGCTGTCGCTCCAGGTCTCCTACCTGTCCTTGAAGTTCTTGAATTGATACCTCATAATCTTTGATGACACTGCTCGATTGCTTCTGGGTTTCACTCAATTGGGCCTGTGCTTGGACTACCTCTTCCTTCAGGCGAGGTATGACCGATCCCTCCATGTGCTTCGCCTTCGCGATCAACTCCGTATTCTCCTTAGAGTATACTTCGAGACTGCCGAGTACCTGCACGATGTTGCCGTTCAGCGTGTCCATGCGTGTCATCGATTCACTTCGAAGTTCACCCTCTGACTGCATGATTTGCGTCTTCAACGTCTGAACCTCCTCCGACAGTCTTTCCTTGTCGACGGTCAGCTGTGTGGCCTGCCGCTCCGATTCAACGACGAGGTCGTTCTTGGCTCTCAATGATCGATTTGCTTCTGTCAACTTTTTACGCAGTCCTTCCAATCTGGTGTCCTTTTCCGTAACCATTTTCTGCAGGGTCTCTCGTTCTCTTTCATGTTGAGTTACATATTCCTTTGCTTTGTCATACCTTTCGTTAGCATATGAGACCTGACCATCCTTCACTTCTCGGTAATCACACATCAACTTCAATTGTGTTTGAACGCCCTCAACATCACCTTTCAACGTTTCCCTCTCGCCTTGGAGACTCATGCGTTCATCTTCAAGCTTCTGCTCTGCCAGGAACCTGACTCTGTCCTTCTCCGCGGTGTTGGTCTCGAGTTGTTGTTGACGTTACGCCAATAGTCGCTCACGATTATTCAAGCTTTGTTTCATCTCATCTATCTGAGCGTATTCTTTTCTGATTTGGTCTTCGTGCTTGGCTACCATTCCATCGTATGAACGTCGTTTCTCCTGCATCGACTGCTCCTGCTGTTTGGCCTTCGCTTCAGTCTTTTTGAGTATTATGTCACCAGCCATACGTTGATGGAGTAGAGAAGTCAGCCGTATGCCTTCCCGTTGTATCTCCGACTGTACACGAGAAAGCTCCGACTGCTGGGCTCTGGTCTCGTGCACGGCGGCATCTGTCGCAAGCTTCGCGGCTTCCACTGCTGGCTGCTTATTTGCCACAAGCTCGTCCAAGTCGGCGAGCTCACCTTTCCTGGCTGCTATGGCGGCGACCCAGTTGGACTTACATTGCTCTATCTCGGACAACCTCTCCTGCTGGAGTTGGTTTGCTTCATCTAAGGCCTTTAAAAGTTGAGGAGCTCTCTTGATGACCTCTTCGGCGATATGCTTGCCATCTAGCCAACCCTCTGCAGCAATCAAAGACATAACTGCATTGATCGTGTAAACAGTTTCGTCAAGATTCTTCCTCCATCTTGCATTCTCTCCCAAAGCCTTGGATCGATCGGCTGTATGCGGCGCTTCTAAAGCCTGACGCCATCGAGCCTCGTGCTGCTGGATGCGATCCGATTCCTGCTGTTTGAGGTCAGTCAACTCTTTCAACTTTGTCAAAAGAACTGGTGCTTTCTCAAGAAGATCTGGAACAAATCTTGAAGTACTGTCACCGAACTCCTTTTCCTTATTCGACCACTCATCCTGCAGCCATCGAGTGATGTCTGCCAGCTTCGACATTAAAGCATCATCGTCCAAAGGCATACCGGCCAGTTGCACGTTGTAATGCATTGATGAAGACATTTATTATGTTTTAAAAATTCCTGCTAGAGTGATCTCCAGTCGATGTAGAACAGACCGGAGTCTGACGGATTCTTGCGAATGTGGTTTGTAAATTCCTGCTAGAGTGGTCTCTAGTGGATGTAGAATAGACCGGAGTCTAATGGATTCTTGCGAATGTGGTTTGTAAATTCCTGCTAGAGTAGTCTCTAGCGGATGTATAACAGACCGGAGTCTGACGAATCCTTGCGAATTCGATTTAAAGGGAAATGAATCCCTGGCACACGAGTTACAAAACTTGAGTGCGCGGTGTTGGAAACACCGAGAGAGGTGCAGAGAGTGAGGGAAAGAAGGGAAGGGGAATAGAAGGGAGAGGATAAGGTGGGAGAATGAAAAGAAGGGAGAGGGAGACGAAGGGAGTGCAGAGAAAAGTGGCCGACTTGGTCGATTTGGTCTGGGAGGATTAGTAAGCAGTAGGCCGACTTGAGATCACGAAGGGGTCAATTTGTAATACTGAGATCACATCGCAGCCTAGATGGAGTGATTCACCGAAAAGAGACACCTCGGGAGCCTCAATAGTGGAGAAGCTGAAAGCTACCCTGTAATGATGTATGGGTTGGTGTCTGCAAACTTACCGCCATGATACATGATTTGCCTTTCCTCCAAGAGCAAAGAACACCCCAGCCACACCGATCCTCCCTTCGGTACTCTAGCCTCAATCACCGAGGTCCTCCTCATGAGGCCTGTCCACCATCTCCCTCCTCCTCGGCTCCTTCCGCCTCTCTCTCCACTCCCTCCTTCGACACCTCTTCGGTGTTGTGACCGTCCTCCGGGGTAAGCCCTTGTGGCAAGGCTTGGCCTCTTTGTTCGGCAGTGGACGCCACGGGGGGCGTTCCATCATCTTGGGCGGCAGCGGAAACCTGCGTCTCCGCGTCAGCATCCTGCAATGATTCAAGATCCCAATCCGATTCCTCATCTTCCAAATCACCCCACATGACTTTGCCGGTCGGCTTTGACCTTTTGCTCGACTTCTTGCGTGATTCCTTACTCGAGCTTCCTCCTACGCCGTGGATAAGCTGTGCCTGTGCCCGTGCACGTTCCCTGTCAAGCGCCTCAAATTTCGCCCTCAATATAGCACTTAACGGCGGTTCGGAATCGCTTGAATCAGGATCTTCCATCTTTTGACCGAAGCCAGTGCCAGGCTCGTCGGTTTTTCCAGCATGCGCATCGACGTTACGCTGCGGTTGAGTTACATCAGAGGCCGGTAATGGAGGCAACGGTACATCTAGAGGCTCGTGTGCCTTCGGAGGCTCGCTTCTATCCGACGACTTGCGCTCGTCCGTATTGGCATGCGTTGGTGTCGTAGTGATGGGAGAGGTAGCCGCGATTGGTGAATGAGGAGGCGAAGCTTCGCTCTCGGCCAAAGGTCTGCCTCTACCTAGGCTCAAGTCATCCACCGCTCTTACCGGAGGAAGAGCAGTCAAGCTGGACGGCGGCTCCGAGTTCGAGTCCTTCGTTTATGGGACATTCGGACTATTCTCCAGGCGGAATTGCCTAAGTTTGACCATGAGCGGACTCTCTTCTTCATCATCCTCATTGCTTGGCGCGTCAGCGACTTTCGTACCCGAAGATCGTTCTCGATTGGCAACGACCTGGGCCGCGGTCTTCAACGCTGGTATGGGGGCTGCCGTGCGCGGAGTCACCGACGGCACCTCGGGTGCTGTAGCACCAGAGGGCGGTAAGATTGCCTTCAAGGCTGACGGGGCAAGAGAAGCATCGGTCTGTTGTTGAGACGCTGGGACTGGAGCCGTCTCTGGTGACTGCGTCGTCGGAAGCTCCGGCCTATCTGCTTGCGCTTTCTTGGGGTTTTGGAGGTTGATTGGCAGGCCTGACTGTAGCAATGACCAGGCCGATTCTGTCGGTAGTCTAGCATCGACCAGCGGTGGAATAGTGGATGCCGGTTTTTGAGACCCTCTTGCGTGAGGGGCTGATGCGCCTCTACCACCGCGAGATGGTCGAGAGTGGAATTCTTCCCTCAATATGGCGAATGCATCTTCGGCCGCCTTCGCTCGCTTGTCTGCTGCAGCTCTGTGACGCTGCTCTTCAAGTAGGTCTTGAGCAAGATCACCCTGCTTCTTTTCGCTCGCAAGGCAGGTTCGATCAGCTTCGTCCAGGGCACGTTGGACGTCCAACAGCAGAGTCTGCGTGTCAGCTTCCGCCTCTTTGAGACGACGCCGTAGCTCATCGCGTTTCCGTCGCGCCTCATGGCGCTCCCGAACGGATTGAGTTGCCTCACTAGGCATGTTTTTGTAATTTGTAAATTCCTACTAGCGCGAACGCCAGCGGAGATCTTGAGAAAGTCGGAACTTTCGGTCAAGATTAAGCCGGAGCTTGATGAAACAGATCCCTTGGTAAGCCAAAGGGAAGGTTGCCGTATGGTTTCCTTCGTCATGTTTGAAGAAAGAAGCGTGTTGAGCACGAAGGTCTCATTTGGTATGAGGCGAATGTGCGCTAACGCGGAAGTCTTGGCGACCAACACATACTAAGGTACATTACCGTCAATGACCATATGCAGCTGACACTCCAGGAACCATCGCTGTTTGCCTGAAACAGATAAGCTCCGGACGGTAGCAAACACGATATTCGATGCCCTGATTGCAGATTGCATCAGTGCAAGTGGAGTCAGAGAACGACACGCACGGTGGAAAGCGGTATGAATCGCATGTGATTTGGCAATGCGTGCAGTCAATCGTCTTTGATCGTTGGCTGTGTCAGTAAAGCGGAGATGAAAGAGTGGCGTTTGACGCTTTCCTTACAGATTGCTTTGCAACCGATTGTGTACCTCAAATGACCTCGAGTTCGTGGCATCATTAAATTGTCACCCCGTTCTTATTGATATTCAACGGAACCACTGCTCATGTTGGACCTTGATGTCACCATGTTTCACAATTTTAAAGTCAGACGAAGAGTTCGGAACCCAATGCAGTGGGACAACTTTTTCAGGTTCTCAAATTGGAAGGTCTGAAGTTCAAAATGTCAAACTCATCTGTTTATATGCGATAGGAGAAGCGGCAAGACTGACTGACGGTGAAGAGTAGCACGAACCTCCATACCACTCGAGTGGTGACAGAACTGTCCAAACCCCCTCGGCTATGTGAAAAACTCTCCCCATTAAATTCCCCATATCATAGCGTTCCGCAACATGCACGAAGCTTGACATGTTACCTCGAGAATTGCGTGTATGCTATGTGTGCGGATGACTATTTTGGCATGTTCCTCCCAGTCAAGCTCATAGGGATTGGATATACAGTGTTGGGTGTATACAAACAATATTGCTGGGGAGGAAATAATCGTCTGGGATGCAATGTTCACAAGCTTGGGGAATATCGATCTCAGACTGCATACAACACATTTGCAAGATTCCAATCAGCAAACACGTTCAAGCCTGAGCGAATCCACGACAATCATACCTTCTCTCGCTTTCCAACTTGTATACCCTTCCCATCCCCTTTACCCCTCGTGTTGCCCGTTGTGTCATCCCTTGTGCAATGTTAGGAACATTGCCCTGATCTTTAAGACTATATGATCTGCGACTCAAATGGTCGAGCATACATTGCTTGAACCGGCCTGCAATTTCTAAATATCCCCCCAGCGAATGTCCGCCTCTGTGCCATCGAATCTTGAGTCTCTTGACCGTATCCATAGGATCGCACTAGTATACATTGATGAGAAGTCTGCGTCGTGGTTGTATCCCGAAGGGGACGAGTGGAGTATATCGCCACATCGGATGGGCGGACGATGAGCTCATGTTAACGGTATTGAAAGGCGGATATTTGGGAAGTTGTTGGCATTGATATCGTTTCATTTACGGGTTTGTTGGCATATAAGTTGACAATGATGACTCGTAGACAATGTCGATTTTCAATATCGATTTGAAATTTGAGGAGGAAGCGCGTGTTTCCGCAGGACCTGTATATCAAGATTAGCCCCGCTATGAAGTGACTGGTATGGCCAGAGCATGAATACAATCCTGTCCCGTCCTTGGGTATCTGCAGCAGATTATCGATGACATATGTTGTGATGGTGGAAAGAACCCAAATGCACCGGGGTCAGCCGGTTGGACAACCACGAGCAGCTCCAACCCTCCGGTTGTCTCGATCTGGCTGGTGTATAGTATTGAACCAACCGATAGACGGTCCAGCTTCGCGTTGCAGCAGACTGTCGCTGATTGTATTGTCTTCGTATCGATACGAGGAGACCATCGTTGTTGTGGGTTGTACGCGAAGATCATTAAAATCAGTCAGAAGCCGACCCAACCATCGCCACAACGGTGTAACGAAATTCTGCCGAATTGTGTCAATACTATAGAGCCACGAACAACCTCAAGAGACTCTACGCACGTGTCAGGTTCCTGATGCCTGGGTACGCCTCGAATAGGTAATCTTGAGATCCCGATGTGGGTATGAAGCTACCTGAAGAGGTGTCATTGCACAGCTTGCGAGAAGCTGCAGAGCAAATTTCGCATTGTGATGATGACCAGTGAGTCAAGTCGAAACGTATGGTAGATGTGGGTCAGTAGGAGCACGAATGTTCAACGATCCATCGTCTGCTGATCACCTATCCATGTTGTAGAATATTCTAATCCGCGCCAAGCCTTGCTTGGACGACACTTCGTCGCCTCTTTGCTCACATAAAATATATTGGGCCATCGCCCCTCACCGTCACCTAACGAATTGCATCCTGCACCTCTCTTCCACTTCGTGTCCATCCGAGCCATCCATGCACGGCCCCTGTGGAGCTTTCATACCAATCGAACAAGCATTGAATCACCAGGGTATGGGGGATGATATGTTGTACTGATGTGGAGCCTTGGGAAGAGGTACCAATGGGTCACATTATCCCGAGAAGAAGTGGATCATCCTTCTAATCATCTATTTAGTAGAGCAAAGGACGGTGGCAGCCTTGGATGATTGCACTCGGGCTACTAGACGAAAGAAGCCGGAATCTTGTAGGCCTGCTCGTACATGTCAGAGATGGGCAGGAACAAGACACTGGCTTGGGATCTACGGAGCAAGAGCATTGGGAAACATCGTGGTAGACTTGTATTCGCATATGATGGAAGCGCAGACGGGGACTCGAGCTTGCATAATTTGCTAAGATGGTGAGATCTGCAAGAGCAGGTGGAGACTCGAACCTGCATCATCTGCAACGGCTTGAGTTCAGACTCCCTCCCCATCCCTTTTACCATACAGCATTTCCAAGGCCTTTATTTCGAGGTTCATCAGTCTCGTCTTGGCCCGTATGATCGCTGCCTGTGCCTCACGCCGCTTGTGAATGTTGTCTCTTTCTGCTGTGAGATCCGCCAACCGTTTCGTCATCGCTGCATCGTCGTCGTGTAGCGTTCGCTCGAACTCTCCGGAAGTGTATACCTCCTCTTCCAAACTTTCCCAATCTCCCGGTGTCATGGTGTCGAAAGAACTTCTATTGAATCGTCCGGCCGGCTCGTGACGGAAGCCGCCACCACCATCGACATAACCTTGTGCCAATTGAGTAAAGACGATCTCGGCTATCCAAGCTTGCACTGGTCGAAAGCACTTGTATATGATGCGCTGCAGTAGTCTGAACATGCCGGGATACCTATATTCAAACAGTGCATCAGCGAGGTTCATAAGATAGTTTGAGCTCTCATGATGGCGATGCTGGATCAGCCTTCGCGAAGGGCGGCTGCTGAAACCAATTTCGACGACCGGTACCTTCATTGGGGCGTGCAGCGTTTCATTTTGCAGTCTGATACGGAGCTGGTCGATGAAATACCGCACTATCTTCCGACGGTGTCTATCAGGTTCATTTCTGCCTTTGTTCAAATAAGAGCGCCAATCCATATACCTCCTCAACCCTTTAGTCGCCAAAGTTTCTGGCCACCTGGATTCTGGATGGATGATCTGGTCCACTTCGGTAGCCAGCTCCTCCGATGCTTTATCGTTGCCAATGTATACGATCATGAGGTCCACTACCTCAAGCCACTGTGCAGCAGACGGTGAAAGTCCCGCTTCATCACATATGCTCTGGAGGATTATCCCCGGCTTCTCGAATTCTTCTCCTTCGTTGAGCTTCCAGAGTGCATCGAAAACCTCTCCAGACTGCCATGCGGCTAGTCTAGGCACCTGGCCTTGTATGATGGCCCTGAGCAAAGCCGTATTCCATCGAGTAGAGCATCATGGCCACCTGATTTTGAGCTTCCCTCATGCCCTCTGCCGATTCCGCCATTGTTGCCAACTGTGTCCGTTCTGCTGGAAGTGTGTTTACGCTCTCCTCCATGACATATTTTGTCAAGGGCGTAACGCCGTACTGATCCAGCTTTTGGAGATAGCGGTCCGCGGTAGCGTTACGGCTGTAGCTTTGATCCTGATCGGCTTGTTCGATGTCTTTGGCCCATCGAGTCTTCAACCAAGAGGTTCCTCCACCATTTTCTCGAAGTCTCTCTTCCCAATATTGCGTTGCAAATTGGAGCTCCGAAACAGAGACTTTGCAATGATGTTCTTCGACAAGTACATGCGCCGAAAGGAAGTAGGAGCTCCATTGAGAAGAAAGTGAGACACCATCCGCTGGGTACTCGCCGTTCTGTAAGCGCAGGCAAACCAGTTGCCATACATGGATGACAAGTGCGAAAGCATAGGCGTCCAATGAGCTTGACACTTCCGTGTCATCGTCCAAGCTGATACTACTCGCCGTTTCCATGGCATATGGAAGCCCTGTTCGAGTATGCTCGTCTGCAGGTTCAGTTGCAGTGACGATGCAAAGTTTGTTGAGGAAATCTGCGTATCGCCGGCCCACCCTGTAAGAACGCATTTGACCTGACGGTAATCCGTCGGCAACCAGTTCGGCGTCTCGGATGACATCAGGAATAGTTCGGTCGTCTGGCGAGTCCGAATCTGAGAAGCCAGCGTCGGACTCTTCATCCGCCTCAGTGTCCATGTCGTCCTCCGCCAATATTGCATCATCCAGCTGAGAGGTATCCTCGTCATCACTGGAAGCACCCGGACTCGGACGTTCTATGAAACCGACTTGTTGAGTGCGTACATCGTCAATCCCTCGCCGAGGGTGGTGCTTCTCGGAACCCTCAACGTTGAGGGGAGGAGCAGACGCTGTGGAAGCGTAGTCCACTCCGTCGGGGACTTGACTTCGACCAGGAGCCTGCCCCTGCATCTGCCCGGTAATGTCAGCAGAAGGTGCTCTGGACATATTTGATATTGAATTGTAAATTCCTACTAGCGTGATCGCCAGCGGTACAAAAAGCCTGGAGGCTGTCAGAGATGATTCTGGTATGAGGAAGAGATCTCCCTCTGGACCGTGAGGCCTGAACCTCAAGTCGACATACCACAATGGTTTGAGGTGCCGATGATGAGGTTGAAGGGAAGAAAAGCTTGGAGGTGGGTGGCTACCAAAAGAATATCCGCCATTCGACGCTAGTGCCACGTCATATTGTGCCAGCTTACGCATCGCTACGTTTGATGGCAATTTGCTTCATCAGAGGCTCGCACTTGGGAACAATGGTATGTATTGCTACGGGGGACACTCTGATTACTCCCTCCTTTACAGCCTTTTTCTTGGGGTGGAGGGCGTATCGCATGTATCGAACGCGTGCCCTCGACAAAGCAACAGCTTGTTACCAATAGTAAATGGCCAATCCGTTGCTCTTGAGTAGTGGACATCGCAACACCGGCTGCGTCTCAAGTGTTGCTCCATTCATCAATCACTTGAGCATATCGGTCATGGATTTCTAGGAGGCATGGAGGAAGAGCAGCTAGTGTGCATGTGTCAGACGAACAGCCAAGATGTATATGCTGGCTGGTACAAGTGTATCTCATGGCATATGGTGAAAGGAATTACGATGTCAGGTTCATTGGCCTGCTTCTCCCATTGTATCAGCGTGCTCAGCTCGAATAGATCACTTTGGACAGTGCTGTGGTGTGATATTGGAGGGCTTTTGGGCCAGCGATGATATTGATATTGATACTGTCTGTCGTATATACTTGATGTCCTCTGCCTCCAACTTCTCTCCACTCCGAGACGAATACCATCCACTCTCCCAACCGTGTCCACCACTTACACCTTGGGGTCATTGAATCAGTCTGATTCCGCCACTGAGTCCATGTTCGAGCTTGCGTTCAAACCCGCGTAAGTGTACGCTTTCCCTTTACCTCCAAGGTGGATTTGCCTGGCCCCAGTGAGCGCTCGTTTGTCCTCCAGAACTTTTTAATCGTGAGCGTTGGCGGCATCCCTATCACCAACAAGCAAGGGGCGGGTGGTAAGTCCCTGAAGTGTACGATATTCAGGCACGTCGATCGCTCTGGCCGATTTCTGTTTCCGTAATTGCGCGGAAGCCTTCTTGGCTTGCTCGATGAAGCCGTACTTGCTGTCGGTGTCGCTTCGAAGTTTTCTCACTTCGCTCTCGCCCTTCTTCCTGATTAATGCGCCGGCATAGGGATGCAAGTCCTCGAACTCGGTCATGCTGTATGTGAGGAAACGTTGCCTAGCGTTAGTGACCATGTTCATGAGCGAATTAAGGTACTTGCCCTTCTTGGAGAAAGGGTTAGCGCAAAGAAATCTCTCCTGGCATACTACCACAAGGCCATCTTTGGCGCGAGTAAGAGCGACATTGAGTCGGTTTGGATTCCTCGTATGGCCTGTCAGCGTTCCGGTCTTGACGAAGTCCGCCATTGGCTTGTTCTTCGATTCCGTCAGCCTCGCGATGTCTTTTGCGGCAACCAAATCGACGATGACGATGTTGGACTCTATATATATATAAGAAAAAGTAGAAATGTTAACGGTTGAGCCTTGGCCTCGGCAGTAAAGTATCTATCTGTCTCCGGATTTACCGCGTTCAGGAGCTTTCCCAGCAATCGCCTCTGCCGGTAGTAGCTGAGGATCTTGATGCCCGTAGGATCAATGCCCTGCGCAAGCATCCTGGCCACGACTTCGATCACGGTATACGCGTTGGCGAAATCGACTAGAGAGGTACCGTCCATTTTAACACGCGAAGTTCCGTTCTTAACGTTGATCACGAGATACTCGGAACCCTGCCTCTTGTCGTCACGCCATCCCTGCGGCTCCTTCCCCTTCGCCGACGACTGCGCACCACCCTGACCAGGGCCGTAGATCCCAAATGACTTCGAGACTTCACGCATCTCGCGACGGAACTTGTTATCTTCCCGAGCCACTGGATGGTCTTTCAGCTTCCCGTCGTAGAATTGTTGGCTTGGGAACATCTGGCCAGTAAGCGCGCCAGTCTTAACATAGTCTGCCGAGGCGTTGTCTTCATCATCTGGCTCTGAAAAAAAAAAGAAATATATATATAAAATGGAAATGGTTAACAGCTGTCTTAATCATCTAGCTCTTGAGAATTGAGAAAATATATATTAAAAATGTAAATCGTTAACGGCTGTCTTCATCATCTGGCTCTTGAGAAAAAAGAAATATATATAAAAATTGGAAATCGTTAATGGTCGGGATATTAATGGCTGCTTTATCCTGGGGCGTGAAGTTCACCTTTGTCGTCGAGTCGATCTCGTCGAGTATCTTCCTTACTAGGCGTCTCTGTCCTTGATAGTATGTAAGGACCTTAATCGTTGAAGCTGCGATATTCAGCTCAAGATCCTATCGATAATACTGGTATCGGGCTGAGTATTGGCGTAATTGACCAGCGATGTACCAGCCACTTCAATGCGCGAGTTTCCGTTCATGACGTTTATCACCATATTTTCGGATCCTTCCCAATCTTTCTCCTGCTTCGCCTTCTGACCAGGACCGTGGATTCCGAACGACTTCGTGAATCTATGCATCTTTTGGCGGGTTAGATTGTCCAGTCGATCTCTTGGGTGGTCCTTCAACAACCCATCGTAGAATTGTTGGCTTGGAAACATTGGGATCGCCGGAGACATCCGATACTGCGTATCGATGAGGATGCTAGGGAACCTTTTCTGAGCGAGCATCGCCACTGGCGAACAGCCCATCGTAGAACTGTTGGCTCGGAAACGTTGAGATCGCTGGAGACATTCGATACTGCGTATCGAGGAGTTAGATAGAAGCTAGAGAGGGTAGAAGGTACTTAAACAGACCAACGTTAGTTCATAGGTATAGGAGGTACGGGTTTCGAGGGCCCGGACAGGGCGGTACTTGAGGTATTCAGAGAGGGCCTGGTTACAATTCTATATAAGCGCCGCTTCGCAAGCGGTAAGCATATCGTGTTTAGAGGTACTAGACCAGGGCTAGTCTTTCACGATCATATGCTTAGGGTTACCAATCCAATCAGCCCATGACTTAACGGCTTCTTTTATTGGTTTCGGCATTTTAGCCTTAATCAATGCTGCTAAGGGATATCCTGGGGGTTCCAGGGGGAGACCTCAGGGGGATGCTAGGGAACCCCTTCTGAGCGAGCATCCCCACTGGTGACATCTTTGAATCCAGAAAGAACTTGTTGAATCGCCCGGACGTAACTTGGGGATTGAGCTATTATAGGTCTCCGATCAGAGATGCACCTTCCCACTTATTAGAGCTTGTCAATGGCACGCAGAGACTTGGTGCGGATATCTGTCCGGCTTCGTCACATATGATCACCGTCGGCTTGAAGCTTGCTCCGTTTTCGATCAGTTTACCGCCAGTATTGCTGGCCGTGGTGAAGAGTATGTTCGTTTCCGCAAGCACACAAGAGACCATACGGTCGCTCTCCGCCTCGAACTGGTCTCTCGTCTTGCCTGGAATTCTGCCTTTCTTGTCGATGTAGTTGGCGACGCATCTCCGATAAAGGGCAGATTTGTCGAATATGTCCACGGAGATCTCCAAGTTGGCGATTTTCCTCGCGGACTCCTTCTGGCCCAACCGTGCACGCTCTATCTCATAGATGGCTGTGGCGGCCTTCCTGTCCGAGTGCGTGAGCTGCCAGATACGGAAGTCCAGTGTCACGCCTACGTGGACGTCGGACTTTCGCAGCTTGTAGTTCTGCTGGAGTTTCGCGTACACCTTGTCCACAGTCTGGTCGGCCCACCCTCTCTGCGACCGAGCTTGCTGTATCGCTGCGCAACCCTGTCTGTATCAGTGCTTGCCGCTACCTCGTCAGCAGTCGCGAGTCTGTAGTAACCCTTGCGCTTAGAATACACTTCGCTATTATATCGTGCCATCCTTCGTCTCAGATAGTAGAGACACCCTTCCGAGTTATATGACCTCCATATCGGCATATGGTATCGCAATCCTCTCAAGGGCATTGCGCATCACAGGGTCGTTCAAGGCTACCGTGCCTATATTTATGTATATATATAATGAACCCTATCAAACTTCGGCTCGGTGTCTTCTTCATTGTAGGCGCCGTAGTTTACCTTGCTGAGTACAGCTGCCTGCTCTGCACCGTCGGATTCCAATCGAAGGCACTTCAACTTCTTTCATCTCTCAGCTCCGAGGGTACGATAGACCGGCGTAGCGTCGGAATCGACAGCGGTGTTGGCAGAGGCAACACACAGAATTGTGTGCCCAATCTTAGCGAGTGCGATGATCATGTCGCTGACGGTCCTGGTCTTGCGTAGGTGACGAGATTGCTTCTCAGGTGCTCCGGTGAGCGAAGGAGTTCCATCTGAGCTGGATTGTCTGTCTTCGTCTTGGAGTACTCGACCATAAGGGACTCCCACAGGTCTTTGTTCGCCTGCGTTTGCTGTCACTTGAGACCCCAAGTGAGGTTGCCGTACACGACATTAGTGTTGCGACTTGGATCGGAGATGATCGCAAGGCGGATCTCGCCCAAGAGTTCAGGCTCATAGCTCAAGTCGGAGAAGTCATCAACGGCATCAAGTTCTCTGATTGCCATGGTAGGATTGATCTTGACCGAGATCTTGACGTTGTAAAGTCTGTGAGCGTGGAGCAATTTGGTCCATGGATGGCTAGTAGCCCTCGCATCGCTGTGCGCTGGCATGCTTAACAAGATCCAGAAATCCACATTCGCTTGGGTGAGGAGCTCTTGAGGGGCCTTCCTCGACGCCTCCGTACCAGAATTGATTCTTCAACTCCTCTCCGTCGTGGCCAGGAAGATCAGGGTCTGCGTTGAAGTCTACCTTCATGCCATCGATCGAAGAGACTGCAGACGCTTAAGAAAGACGCGCTCTCTTTGTAACAATTCAAAATAAAATGTATATATGTATATATAAAAGAAAGTAAGAAAAAGCGGCATCAACGAGAAAGTGGGTCTCTTTTCGCTAATTCAGATATCTACATAATGCTTAGATATCCGCCAGACGGTTTGAGCTAACATGGAAGTATCTTCCAAGTGCCGCCTTGACTGGAGCGCAATGTTATCGAATCCAGACTTAATTTCCATTTAATGACATTGAATTGCGATCACTAGGGCAGAGGTATCAACGAGGGTTTTCGAAACTCAATACCATCATCTCGTTAGAGCGACCAAGGAGTAGTCTTCTCTGATGGCTTTAGCCATGCTAGCAGTTAAGTGCCGGCTCGACTCAGATGCAAAATGGTGGATTGTGAGTAAATATTGAGTTCTTCATGTTCAAAATTGACTATAATAATCTAGAGTCTGTCTTGATTGGTTTACACTGGGTAGCGATCACAGTTTTGTCGTGCTCTCCAGCTCTTCTTACTGACCCTTCCACTTGGCGAGACTGAGAAAGAGGATTTGGCCAAGCAAAGGAAGGTGAGCATGAGATCAGAAATTCAGTACTATCAACTGGGAATAAAGAGGTTATATTATGCTTGTATGTAGAGATAAGATACAATTGTGAAGAAGCTGGAGAGAAGCCAGATAGGTATCGCGGTAGACACTGCTGTCTCTAATCATGAACAAAAACGGAGACTCTTACTTGTAATACTGACGATTGTCTGAGAAGTTCCTGATAAGTTGGTCATGATGCTTTGGAGGTGAGCGCGATGAGTCTTATAATTATGAACTCTAGGTAGCCAGGTCTGCTATCTTCATTGACGAACTTGAAAAGGTCATGCCGAAAAGTCCCACTAACTTCCAGAATATGAAGCATTTTGCGATCGATCTGGTAATCACTCACTCCTATGCAAGGGGTCCCCTCACTCTCATGGTATCTGACGATCGATCAGGATGGAGAATAGTACAAGATTCAGCGCTGACTTGGACGAATGCATTCAACGTTGAGTCTCTGAAAGCAACCAAATTGAGTCTCTGAAAGCATCAAAGCCCGGCTCGATGAAACGCTGAGTACTGCCATTACCATGAAGTACCGGAGAGATTGGCATGCCATGTCATCAAATGTTGAAACAAACTGAACAAGTCATGAACTCGAGACTGTATTTCCGCGTTTGGTTCCTGCAGAGCTTTTATTGCGCTGCAGAGAAGGTGAAATGCAGACGTTTTGGGTTGTACGATCACTCACCTATTGTCAATTCTGACACCAGCTCGTATCCAACATTGAAGTGGTCGAACTGGCCATTGTCCTAGTCTGACCTGGAAGGTCAGTGGTGGCGCAAAGCACCACCTGTGCCCCAACCAGTACCCAACAGTCCTGTGATGTCCCATGTGTAGGTGACATTTGTGATTAAAGTGTTTAGAAGTTCCTATCGACGAGTACCGACGGCGGTTCGAATTTTAAAGAGCCGGAGCCCTGAGAAAGGATGAGCCGGAGCTCAAACACTTTCCCGAAGATTTAGGTACTCCTAGTGGTCTAGGAGTAAGGTCACTGTAAACAGCGTCCTTCATTGTCATCTTGGAGAAGAAGGAAAAGAAGGAAGAAAGGTGGGTTGAGGCGGGTGTTATTTATCGACGGATAAGCTTTGCGCTAACAATGCACGCTAGTGGTGAATCTTTGATTGACACTCGATTACACACGTCACAGTGTTGCTACTTGAGGTGAGGACATTGGTGAAAACGGGTAAGAAACGGCAAGCTGGAGAGAAATGATGGTAGGATAGGAGAGTGTGGGCAAGGCCATGATTGGGAGCGTGTATGATCACATATGTGTACGCGTGTATGTTTTCAAAAGTCATGTTGGGAAGAGAAGGTAGATACCCTATTTATGCTACTGGCCATGGGACCTCAGTAGAAGTGATCAAAACGGTGGGATGTGACGCAAAGTAGCACATCACCTCAGGCAAAAGGCCGGTGACCGTTCAAGTGACGAAGTGTGAAGTCTGTCGTACCATCCATAGCACGTGAAGGTTGGACATGAGTGAAGATGGGCGTTGGGGTGACGGAGCGTGAATCATGCTGTACATATGATGGACATTCACTGAACGATGAAGTTTGAACACGGGTAAATTCAATATGCTACTCCTTCAAGTGACAGAGTGAAGTGTGTCGCCCTAACATTGGATTTTGCACTGAATACGTAAGTGATAGAAAGAGCAAAATCTTTGCTGTTCAGCACGGTTAAGCATGCTTTCTCGGACTTCAACGTCTTCTAATATCCGAAGCTCGTGCGACATGAGGTCATGAGCACAGAAAGAAAAAAGCCGAAGCCTTATGGAAGAAATTCCGAGCGACGATTGATGCCGCCGCCGGCCATTGAGAGAGCCGGAGCGCTCGTGCGATGACGAGCATCAGCACGGAAACCAACAAGCCGGAACTTTGAGGTTGATAGTAGGAAAATTCCGAAGACGACTGAGGCCGCCAACGGGGTATGAAGAGCCGGAGCTCTCATGCGACGACATGGTCATCAGCATGGAAACGCAAGAGCCGAAGCTCTTACGAATGAAGAAGAAAGAAGGAATCTGGGGGAGGGAAGAAGATGTTATGGACTTGGAATACCACGCTAAGACTTACGCTAGAAACCTCTAGAACTGTATGATGTCAGACTCGGAAGCCGACAATCGATTCGTGGAGCGGAGAAGCCTGTCGAGCACATCAGCAACTCGTAGATCGAATCTCCAGATTAGTGTTGAAGCTGATATACGAAATGGGGCCTCCGGTGAATCTTCGACGCGTTGGTTACGTCTCGATAGATGCACCAAAAGGTACACTGCTCACCGTAATTGTGTTGCTACAGGCCAGGTATAGAGGGATAGAATCTGTATCAGACAGTGCAATTGTGCGAGGTATCACTGGCTGATTGATTCAGAGGCTGATAAATCATACTTACTTAATTCCGCCACCTTGTCCAACCCCACATGCGGTGAGAGTATTCTACTATCTCGCCCTCCTCCGAGCCAGAAGTCCACTCAAGCTCATCATCCGCTGTAGATTTCCCCTTCACCTCTGGCTCCAACTGTGCCTATGACTCCGCCACTTCGATATCCATGTCCTGTTCTCGTATATACAACAAAGAGTCAGTCGGGACACTATCAGTCTGGTGGACTCAGCTGCAGGAATCACACGTTCAGTCGCCGGACCATTATTTCTTAACAAACATCTTTTAGCTGCCTTAGTATCCCCCTCTCTCTGTCTGCGATTTCGAATGGCGGTCCACTCGTCATTGGTAAGGTGGTCATAGTCCATTGGTAGGCGTCCTCTGAGTCTGGCTTTTTGCAACGTGTTCTTTTCCCTCTTTGTGACTGCTACCATATGCTTCTGGGCCAGAGTTCTACCATTGTAGTCCTTGGCAGGCGTTGCAACTTCGTTCCATGGTGAATGACCTTCACTAGTCATAGCAGATGTTGCCGTTTCGTTGAAGAAAACTCGCGGCGAAGCTAGCGAGGACGCTTCTTCATCGTTGAAAGGCCTACCATCATCTGGTCTAGATGTGGCCGGCACCGCATTCGTGAGAGGAGTCGGTGTTTTTGGTGAAGGCTCTGCGGTAGAGTCTTGCTTTTCTAGAGCAGCCTTTCGATATGCCACAAGCATAGCACTGAAAGCAGCTTGGCGTTGAAGCTCTTCCTCATCGTCCTCATCGCTTGACGCGTCAGGATCCAATATCACGTCCGGAGTCTCCTCCTGAGTGGCGGCGAGCTGACCTACGGTCTTTGGCGGCTGAGGTATTGGTGCGGGATTTCGTTCCACCATAGCTTGTGGAACCCCCAGTCTGGCAAGATCATACAGGCTCTACTCAACGGCGGCGTCTCTCGAAGCTCTGTACCCTCTCGCTGGGGCTTTTAAGAACCTTGATTGCGTGCGTCAGCATTATTCCATGGATCGTGAGAGACTTGAAATTTGGGAGCCAACTCATCGATATTCTCCCCTTGCCTGGTCGCTTTCTCGATGGGATGAGTCTCCCGATAAGCTTCATCAAGAGCACGTTGGATGACCGGGTCTCGCTTTCGCAGGGCCAAGATCTCCGCATGCGCCTCATCGAGACGGTGTTGTAGAGCCACAAGTTCCTCTCGCGAGGCCTGCAACTCTCTTTGCGCCTCGTCGCGCTGCTGGGTAATGACCCTATGAGCGTCTGGGTGAACCCACCCGACCTCGGTACGATTTGCATCGTGAGACATCGATATGATGATGCAAACTTGGTGGACTGTCCTAGGGTTGAGGGGGTGGTGGGGCAAAGTGGAAGCGGGCTATACAGAGTGTTGATGATAAGGCAGGCAAGTTCGAGGTCAACACTCAGGTATCATCGATAGGGACAGGGGAGCCGTTTCTGAGAGAAGTACATGGACACTGTGGTTAAAACCAGATCCACCGCATCGACGTTTCGCGGTGACTGAGGCCCCGGGTGGCATTAGTAAGGCGGCAGCTGAGTGGTGCCTTAAAGTACTTAGATACGTTGATTTGTAAATTCCTACTAGCGCGAAGCGATAGCGGAGCGTTTGAGAAAGCCGGAGCTTCAAAAACTATAAGCCGGAGCTTAATGAGACAGATCCTTTGGTTTGCCAAAGGGAAGGATGGTTTCCTTCGTTTTGTCTGAAGAGAGAAGTGTGTTCGGTGAGAAATTTTCACTCTATACGAGGTGGACGCGCGCTAATCCTTAGCGACAACAAACGCCAGAGTAGACTGGACTCCTCTACTGTGGTCCAGTATACACACGCAGCGGATGTTGCAGGATGTGGGCTTGCCTACCAGCTACTGGGGATCAGTTTAGAAGACACGCTCCGGACTGCAGCAATCCCAAATGTTAATGCCCTGATGGCAAAAAACGCCAGCATAGTCCCCAGGCATTCTGCAGATAACGAGCGCTTACATGAGGACGCGCCGACTTGATGAGCGAAACGAACTAAATTACGCAAAGGATACGCATTCCGTACCTTCACGCCCTAAAACAATCTCCTGATCACTGCCTGTGTCCGCGATGACGAGATATAGGATCTATTTTTGATGCTTTCCTTACAGAGTAGTATCCAACGAATCGACTACTATGGGATCCCGCCTCAAAGCACATTTGATGCGTGACTATAATTCGGCTACTCCCAATCTGATCGAGAAGCCGACATGAATTATTGTACTTTTCGATGCTGGACGCGTGAATGTTGCCAGAATTGCACAACGATCGGGGTCTGCCGGCAGATACAGGTCAGAGTAAAGTTCATAGCCGACTCGAAATCTCTATGCAGCATAACATATTGCCATCATTTTCTCGCAACGTGAGCGTATACTCTCAACTTCCAGTACTTAGATCATCCTGCTCGCGTGGGTCTATGCAACATTGAAAGTAGCAAACTGAAGGTGCAGAGTAACGAAAACCTCCACTCCATCCAAAACTGTCTGCTTTGGGAGCCACTTCCTCATACCAGAGAACCCTCTTCATCAAACCTTTCAGATCCAAGCCTTGTGCACCCCTCCCCAGATTGAACATATTATCGGCGACGGCGGAATTCGTGCAGTGACTGAGTGCAGGCTTTGTAAGTGATTGGCGCGTTAGTATGTCCCCTGTATTTCAGATTGTCAGGGGTGATATGTTCCGGATTCACCGAATCCAGAGAAGTTTTCTGGGAAGGGACAGCTCGTCTTGGATGGAGCGATGATAAGCAGCGTTGGCCTTGGACATGGAGGTTCGGAGACTCATTAATGTAGCAAAACTTCGAGTCCAGTAAACGCCAGTAGATCATGAGACAGCTATGCCTCAATGTCAGGATTCCACATCAAACATGGCGAGTTGGTACACACTGCTTGAGCCTGGCCTCTGATGAGTTCGCTTCGTGGGAGCTGTCTAAGGTCCGTACAGCTTCGCCATCGTGTCTATTAATGGATGGTGTTGGAGTATCTTCAAGATCGCCCTCTTCATAGCAAGTAATCAACTCACCCTTGTCCTCTGCCTTCACAGTCTTGCCTCCACTGGACTCAACTGATACAGTTGATGTGGCCTATTCGTCGAAGTAGCGATGATTGATGAACGGTTCTGCAGGACAAGCAGCAAGAAATTCAAATGGTTGATGTATACCCTCGAAATGTACCATCTCGTGCTTGGCCAGTCCAAAGGTTTGGAGAGCACCTGTGCCTTCAACCCATCCGCTCCTTTGCATTACTCGGAAAGGGAAATCGGAATTTGGTTTGGTCTCCCTGCAGAATAGTAAGGATCGGTCTGAGAAGCGACCACCGTGAGCGAAATCTCCAAAAGCTAGGATCTGGAGTTCTGGAAAATGTTCGCTCTCGAAGGCCCATTCAACACAACTGAAAAAATCGTAGTGATCGTCTGGAGGCCAATCTTGGTCGAGTGGTATCGCAACCTTGGCCATAAAGTCTTTGAAGGATCTTGGATATGTTCGATCAAGCTGTTCTGCCGAGCGTCTAATATGTAAGAGCTTGAAGGTGAAAGGTTTCAGCTCGTCGTGATGACTCTGATAATATCTGTAGAATTCAAGCGAAGAACTACAATACCCCAAGCAATCAAGATTGAAATCAAGCAGTATCCGAAGTCGGTTTTCTTTGCATAACGGACTATACCAGTACTCGCCGGACCCCAAGTACTGGTCCTCATTCCAGAATTCTCCATTCCCACGAATTCTTTCATGATAGGCAAAATTCCGCAGAGTCGATTTGTGGTTTGCGGCGGCCTGCCAATACGTCAGAGCGGGACATGCGGGATTGATCAAGAGATGTAGATCCTCAAGTCCTTCGAATGAATTTAGGAATCGAACGAGAGCCGATCCTGTCCAGTCCGCTTCGATATGATCCTCCATCGTGAGTTCAAGGCTCAACAACATCAGCGGTGTCTTGGCTGTGGCTACAGCGTGCAGGAGCTTCGATGTATCAGCGCAATCATCCAATTTCAGGAACCGCAATTGACTGATATTGAGAGCCGATACTATCTCGAGTACTGCGCCGGTGAGAGGCGCTTCTGTCAGCGATAACCTGCGGAGGGATCGAAACTCCTGGATCAGATCGTCAGATCCCCTTGGCAATATGTACTTTGCAAAGACGTTGTCCACAGAAGCGATGTAGTCTTGATGACTATTCCATTGCTCTTCAGTTTCGGTCCATCGAACAAAGTTGAGTTCGAGGGACTCGAGAATCTTCCTGTTCGACTTAAGGAAATCACGGGCGGCCTTAGTCTCTGTCAGCGACTCGAGGCCAATCCAGGAAAAACTGTGTATACGTCTGAAATTGGTGAAAACATATGGCTCCTTCCCCTTTTCGCTGGAACATTTGAACGTGATTAGCGACATGGTCTCAATAGCCCTTTGTTCATCCACCAGACACGAACCAGCACTGAGGATGCCGTCAGGTATGCATGTATGTAGTTGCCAAACAAAGCCTCGCAGAGTGTTCTTCTCGAATTGTTCGAAAAATTGAACAATCTTAGGTGTCGGACTCCCAAATTTCTTAAGAAACGCAGTGTAGTGATGACACGAATCAAACGGGTATGGGTTTCGAATAACCGGTGTCCGAAATTCGATGACTTTGACGAACTTCATGAAAGCTAGTGGCATGGATGCGTGCAGATAGTCACGCAACCGGGTACCCAAAGGCGGCGTAGCATTGATTATGTCCTCATCTGCCCAAAATCTGAGCGTCCTAAACAATCGTCGTGAGGCTTGAGAACTGAAGGCCCTGGAGACGAGGATCAAAGCTTTTAAATCGCTGAAGTCGGCTCGCATAATAATTGCCTCTATGACTTCCGCAGGCAGATACGAAGAGAGGATTTCCTGCGGCTCTGACGATGACGAAGCCTTGCGAAGTATATGGCTCATGCCATCTGTTGATACTTTTCCTGCAGGTGCTGGGGGCGAAGGTGAAGGTTTGCTAGCCATGTTTCGTCTCAAGTATCGGAGGATTGAGCTGTTGTCTGGTTGGATCTGAGTGTCAATGTAAGGTTGACGGGGGCTTCTGGACAAAGGTGGGTAAATGCGTGGGGATGAATATTGTCGTCAGAGCAGACTTAAGACTTGTTGGTATGATGTGGAAAGTAGGAGTAGAATTGATAGTGGGGAACGTAGATTAAACACTAAAGATCGCGATCGTGCGTGTTAAGGCTAAAGTGATTTACGGAGATAGAGAAAGCTTGATACGTGACACGAAATGTGTGAAGAATGAAGGGACTCACTCTATATGAAGGAAATCATGGTGATTAGAGATGTCAGCAATCTAACTCGATTGAGTGCATAAGCGCTTGGTGTTATAATCATCAATCTGACCAGCGTGACGTTGGCACATCTGACTGCGTTATCATCAATCAATGTATCCGGTATTTTGGACGTCCGGGTCATATATGTCCTCTAGTAGCTACGTTTCCCATATTTTTGTTATCACTTCGCGAAGGGGGTAATAGTCTTAGGAATTTCTCGCCGTCGATACTTCCATGTATGAGATAAGCAGAATGGATAAAGTTCAGTTGGTCACGATGGCGCTCGCACCTCTGACGGTAAGGACTTAATGAGATTGAGCAGATACATGACAGCCGACATTACTACGTCACGACTGCAGACGATGATAAGGACGCCTGCCAGCACATTCCGTACGCCAATCGTAATATTTAAGGGATACTGATGGAGCCTATGGACGAACGGTAACCCTTGGATAGAATTAAGGTTGAGGTAAGGGCGCACGGAGGACTGCTGGTTGAGAGAAAGTAAGTAGATATGGAGAGGATCATTTCAGAGTTCCTTTTGGCTACGACATAAGGTCACCAACCAACCAGTCGAGAGATCCTTAGTATTTTGTCTCGCTATGAGGATGAAGAAGGCGTAGATGATTCTTTTCATGATGCATTAGGATGAAGGAACGAACCCACATAGCCCAGTCTAATGGTCAAGGCTTTTAGCGCTAGTCGGCCGAACCATACAACAAAATAAGCGCGTGCCGCAATAGCCGACTCAACGTGTTCCGAGATCCATCGAGGAAATGCAAAAAGCCCCCCAACTCGAAGCTATTGGTTATGTACAACCTCTGACTTCTACATCGAAGCGGACCTACAGAGAACTCTCCTTCTCCTACCGATCCCCGACGAGGAATGACTCATTGGTAGTACAGTCGGTAGAGATGATGGCTTGTCAAGGTGGAGGCGTCCACCATACAGAAAGGTCATTAGCTTGACGCTTGCTCTCTGATCCATGGACCACGCACATTACTAAATGCAACAATGTGTCAAGAAAGGGAGAACAAATTTAAATGACATATTCCGTATCCTGTGCGGGTTGAAATGGGTCCATTAGATTTAACTCCGCCACCTTGTCCATCCCCATTTGCTATGGGAATACTCTCTGATCTCACCCTCCTCCGACCCAGATGCCCATTCGGGCTCATCTCCCGCCTTGGAGTCCGTCTCCGCCTCTGCATGTGCCTCGACCTCTGCCTCTGTATACAGTTCCACTTCCGACTCTGCGTGCGACTCAGTATCCGCCTTAGCATTCACCCCAGCATCCGCCTCAGCCTGTGCCTTCGCCTCCCCATCTGACTCTACTCCATGGGTAACGGTGCTCTGTTCTTGTAAAACTGGGAAAATGTGAGCCGGGAGTTCACGAGTCTGGTTAGAATGTGCCTTGGTGGACTTAGCTTTGAGATTCTTAGACTGGGCTCCCTTAATAAAATCGCCTGGTGAAGCTCTTCCATCAAGCTTTCTCTGCACCTCGTCACTCCTGCTTCTCCGAATGGTGGTCCGCTCCTTAGCGGTGAGCTGGTAAAAGTTCATCTGTTGCTCCTCTTTGCGCTTGGAAGCATTGTGCAGAACTCGCTTCTCGGTCGCACCAAGGGCATAGAGATCCTTCTTATAAGGGGCGGTGGGGTCTTGAACCTTCTGCAGAACTAAATCATGCCGTTCCGAGACAGCACGCAGTCGAAACCCGTCTTGCGTCCTGGCTTCTTCCACAGCTGCCATCTCGTCCTGCGTGAGCGTGTATGGGTATCGCCGGGGGGCTTGCTCCACCCTTTGGATTCCGAGAGACGTGATTGAACGTTCTGTGATGCCGCGGTGAGGCAGCACAGGACCCAAAGTGACTGGGCCAAGACCGACGTTCTGGCGTTTTTGAGTCTTGGCTGCTTGCGAAGAATTGGACTCTCATCGTTTCCAACGCTCCCGATCTTCGGATAACCTTTTGCTGACCTCTCACCTTCATTGGTACTGGCTTGCTGACTGTCAGCATTTACCTTTGATCTCCCAGGCTGCTGCTCGGCGGCATTCACATGTTCGGCAGACTCCTCGCGCTTCCTCTTCTTTTCAGCAGCAGCTTCGAGACGCCAAGCGAACTCAGCCATGACCTCGGCGCCAGATATTGTAGCCCCCAACTGGCGACCCTTACCTTTCTGCTTAGGCGCGGGAACTGATCGTGAGCCGCTTCCTTGTAAGGCAGCAGTGGACTCTGCGGAGGCCTTCGTTGCTGTGTCTTTAGCGGGCCCGGTTCATGCGACCTTTTCGTGCCTGACTGTCTCAAGATCTTCCGGTTGGTCCCAGAAATGGTCGACAGGGTCTGGAGTTGGTCGAAGCGTGTCGTCGCTGTCAGGGGGTCGTTTTGCTGGGCGCCTACGGTGGAGAAAGAAAGTCTTTGAATTGTCCATCGGTAGACTTGGTCAAATCCTGCGAACCTGCGTCACTGCGCTGGAGCGAGGTAAGGATTCAGTTTTCTCAAGAGGTCGGAGTGACTTCGCAAGGTATTTATATGTATGCCCGACGAATCTCAAGGACTGCGTTGGAGGGGTGAGCTCTGCTCAGCAGCTGACTTATCTGCGCGAAGGTGGGTGTGGTGTTTTCCCAGCGAGCCTACGGCTGCGCTGTGGTGATACGACGTCCTTGTTCCTTCCTTAGAAGGTTCAGGACCATGAGTTTGCTCAGGGAGGACAGAAGGAAGCGCTACTCCAAGTCACATCGGACACGTGGTGTCCTCAATGCCGAGTAGGTTGCTTGAAGGAAGAAGGTCAAGCATGTGTTGATGGAGTAATTTAAGCGAAAGTACGCTAATTGACGCTAGTGTTCTTTCTACAAGCATTCTTTGCTTCTTGGAAAAGCGTACCTAGGACGCTCGATTTCTCTCGGAGCAAAACATACCAACTACCTTATACTCAATACAATACGAGGATTACTGTTGATTAGATAACCTTTACACGATGGTGAGATTTACTACACTGCTTGTTTGGCCATGGGCACTAAGTGCCTTGGGTTTTACCTGTGGTAGTGACGTAGGAGGTTTCTCCGTCGTACGTATCATCACATGTCAGTTGCCCTGTCGGTGATGGTGATAGAGTCATTTTGACTGATTCATTACTCCACGTTCCATTTCCTACAGCACCGGGAATGACGCAGGGGCTGTCAATACGACGAATACCTTATTTTCCATTCCTTTCTGCTCGTATTATTTGTTCCGTACTTGTCTCTGTCTTTCACTTCTTCCCTTGATTCCTGGCTTCATTCGCAGATCCAGTTCACGACTAGCCTTCACGGAGACGACACAGGATCATCCGGCACCTATCTGTATATAAACGACGTCTCCCAATCATTCCTTCTCCTTTTTCTTTCAGTAGAACACTTCCTATTGTCAGATCCCATCTTGTTTTTTCTAGTCTTTCTTTTCCATTGTCCACTTCTAGCACAACGAATAGTGATCATCAATACATATAGCAACATACAACACTGTTACAATAGCTTCAGATCCATCTTGACTATCATTTTCACTCTCGTTACTCCTTATATCTCGCCGAGCTTATGCCATACTTAACTGTAGCTCTTGTGAAAGCGTGCGCTCTGGGTCTTGTTGATAGTCATTGCTAAGCGGTCATTTAAGTGCATGTACACCCTTTACGGCTATGATAGAGGCTTGATGTATAAGATCTACTTTGAATTGTCTTCTATACTTCGTCTCATGCTTCTTCCTCTTCTATATATATATATATACATGTCTATATATACACATACTATAAGCGGCATTGAAAACGAAATGCCAGCCTTATATAGATCATAACTTGGACATTCAATGTGCTCTCCATGAGGCTGATCGGGCATGCCCTGCAAGCAAGAAGCCACAGCGGCCCTTGAGCAAGGTTTGTTTGAAGAGCAGCGTCACAGAGCTGAAGCAGAAAAGCGAGCGGATAAGACCGAAGAGGCATTCACCGAACTCATGGAAGAGCTCAACTCTCGAGCAGATGTTCCCACCGAACTTTTAGTGCGGAGGAAGACCCGGCAAGAGGAGGATATCGAAGATTTGAGTGAGAAGTACCAAGTCTGTAACTACAAGTTGCGGATTGCCGAGGTACGCATTCGAGAGCTCGAAGGGCAGGCGCAGGGTTGGAAGGAGAAGTCCTTGACCTTGGAAGCTGAAAGTTACGCTCAGTTGAAGGCACAGCTCGACACCGCGAATGACGATCTGTCGCGATACCACTCGTTCATGGGTTTCATCCTCTGTCAAGAATTAGGTCTCACGGAAGCGCTCAAAGTATGAATTCAGACACTGCGGTCTCAAGGCATACACTTTGAGCAAATCAGTCAGTCTCTGACCAGCCAATATCTTTCGCTCGCCGGCAAAATGTCTGTGCTTCAACGACTAGAGGGTCCATCACATGAGCTGACACCGTGGACGAAATCCCTGGCGGTTCATTTCAATTACAACCTCCATTCGGTCAACAGACTGCGTAATCATACCTACGAACTGAGCGGCATCACCAAGAATATAGCGGACTACAGCCAATGCTCTAAGAGTGAAGAGGCCACGGAGAAGATGCAAGGTATGAATCTCCAACGAGACCTGGAAAAGGTCGGCTAATGCTTCTTGGCCTTCGGATAGCACAAAGGAGCTGTTATCAGGAAAAGATGAGCGATTTAAAGTATTGTCGCCATTCTTGCGGCTTCTAATATGGATCAGCGTTGGATCGATGCTAATCCTCGGGTGGTCAGTCCAATTAACATGTGATGGTTCATGGGAATCTTTGGAATTCTAGGTACAACACATGGTAGACTCCAAAGGGGACTTGCTTGGCTCCCAAGAACGTCATAGTTGTTGATGAGGGGTAATTGGACTAGCGTTGGAATCATGTATTTAGGGAGACAGATGCCCCTATTATTCCTACTCCTTAGCAACCCCCATAGTAGCAAGACAGAATCAGAAGACGACAAGACTATCCTACCTTTTCTGTTGTATTAGAACTAGGAAATTCTAGCGCCTTGGCATTAATATTCATCCAACATCCTGCGTGCCTGCGATCTAACAATCAGTCAATCCATCATGTTGCTTACTATCATCTATCCGACGTGACTCAAAGCAGTACTTCCTTCTCTTCTCCTCTCCTGGAGTGAAACCAAGAAGGAAAAAGGATTGTCAATGGACGCTTTGCACTCTCACTCTCACTCTGGGTGGGGATATTCATACCAACCCTCACACATATAATCAGACTGCCGAGTAATACTCATACCAACCACAGTCTTGAACTCTCAGACGATGCCTTCTAGCAGAGACAGGCTCTCGCCAGCTAGCATCCGCTCGACCGTTTAGTGTCGACACAAACCTTTGAGTCACCGCCGACCTTACTTATCTATCACCTCATCTTCATCTATCAACGTTCTTTGCAACCTCATCCTTTCCTCCACCTTTCAGAACAGAACATCCAGTGTATTTGTCTCAAACAACATCTAAGACATATCCATGAAAGCAGCCAAGAAGTTATTTCCAAAGTTATGACCGCGGAGTCCAAGCCAAGCAAGGAAGGGCTGTCTGAAGAAAGAATAGCAGCAGGGATTAAGGGTGGTCAACAACGGGTTACTCGAAAGAAGGCAGAAGAAAGTAATCAGGAACCCCAAGATCCACGAACCCTAGCTACGATCGGAGCACAAGCCGAGCGACGGCCTACCAGCAACGAAGAACACACTCAGACCAATAACATCATCATCAAGCAACATGAAGCACTCGCCCTCTTTGCATTTGCGCTTAGCAGAACAATGGCCAACTGATGACGTAAGCCACAACAACTTCCGCGTCCATTCACAGATAACGAGACCGTAGCCATTGAACAAGCAACGGGCCATAAGAATCTTAGGTTCATAATCTCATCAATAAACAATTTTTCAGGAGGTGCAAGATCAGCCAGCTTCCCAACCTAAGCATTGATAAAAAGTCCATGCAGAAGCCAAAGAAGCGCGAATTAGTGCAAAACATGAGAGTCTTCCATCAGCTCACCGAACATGATTGGGCCACCGTACGGGCCAGCAGTGGAGACAGAAATTTGCGGGTCGTGGGGTTTGGTCCAAGGACTATCAAATGCACCTCGCGCAGTCTATCAGACTCGCAGCGAACAACGAACATTTTCTTTCCAGCCACTTCAAGGATTCGTATCTTCATCAGCTTCAATGCTTGCATTATGGGTACAACAGGTCTCTTCAAAATAGTTTCCTCGGATCCACGTTCGCTGCTTTATCCCTGCTGGTTATCCAATCCGCCTCGAATACTTCCATTGCGGCTGTAATAAGTTTCTTCAAACCCAGTTGCCCCAGACCAACGTTCTCTACTTTGCCCTTGTTGGTTGATCCGCATCACAAACTCTTGCGATTGGATTCCAGGTCAAGGTTCAACGCTGTAATGTCTCACTATTCCTTTGCCATTTTTCACCAGCGGATGGCCAAGGTTTCAGGGGGAGTCTCTTTATTACATGCATACATGGCTTGCAACACCAACTCGTGGAAACCGCCGAAGAGGTCTGCCATATCTTTCGGCTGAGCCACGCATCGAGTTCATATGCAATGGTACATAAGTCGTTACCATTGAGGCGTGGGGATGCAGAGTTGCTAGCAATCATTCTAGCTAATCTCGCGGCTACAAGCCCATACCAGCTGGCTTTGGTGACATCTTTCGAGAAGTGCAAGCCGTTTTGAAGTCGAATTCCTCGCCCATCGCCTCAAATATCAAACACATATCAAGCTCAGCCGACTTTAGTGGATTATGACAGAGTCATTAGAGTGGCCGAGAAGGATCGCGACTTGAAAGCGGCTCGAAGTTCCTGACTTCTCTCACATCCCCCTAAGAATTGCGTCGTTCTGAGCCCATTATCGACTGCTGCTTGCTCCGAGTACAACTCACTTGCAGGTTTACCTTCCGCTTTCCGCACTGGTTTGATTCCGAGTTTCATCGCAATCAAAAGATTCCATGACAACTTCAGCTCGTTTGTACTGATTCAGGCCATCAGCGACGGCACCACTCACCCAGACCCACCGCACCGTCTACCAACTTGGCAAGGAGAGCAGCCGACCTCATACGGAATCACACGCACTCAAAAACAACCAATTTGGCATCTCAGGCCAAGATGAGTTCATTCATGGGCCCTTTTGGAATCACCAAATCACCCTTTGGCAGGATTCCGTTCGAGCAGCTAGATTCGCTTTCGAGTTCGTGAATTGAAACGGAGATAAATTAATGGTTGTTTCGCTACTGTCTTGAGAAAAGGATCGCGAACTCAAGACCGATTTCGAGCTGGTAAATTGAAAGGCCTCTTTGGATTTGCTTGATGAAATGGACGTTTTGCTGCTGTCTTGAGGAAACAACCGCTAATTGCAAACCGCTTTCGAGTCGAGTTCCACATACACCGTCTCAAAAGCCGTACCCATGGTGAGCTGAGCCAGCTTCGATGATATGAAACGGGATCAACAGGCCTGCTCGGTACGATGGTACATTGATTGCCTCAGATGATCCTCTGATAAGCAACGCTCTCGAAAAGATTGCCATAAAATGTACGGACATGAATAGTTTTGGTCGATGCCACCGACAAGTGATCACTTACACGCCTTCACGACACGCTGGAGGATCGGTTTCGTTTTGAACCTTTTCCTCGTTCACTCCTATACCCGTGTTGGCTATTTGATCATCCAAAGTGCTTGCGTTGGAGATAAGACCGATTCTGAGCCAGAAACGTACTAGAGCAATGCGCCAAAGCCGGCCCTGCCATCAAGACTGTTACAGAATGGTTTCTCCAGAGCCACGCTCATTGTTATACCCATGCTGGGTATATGACCATCCCGATTGGCTATCCTATGGCTATGGGAATTTGATCAGTATGGACTTTATCAAAGCCACGACCTCTTCTTTACCCGTGTTGGCTGTTTGATCATCCAAAGTACTGTGGGTATAACAAGCCTCTTCAGTGGCCTCTTTGCTTCTGCATTCTACCACAGATCCGCGCTCTCTGTTATACCCGTGTTGGATATTTGATCATCCAAAGTGCCTTGTCTGTGGGTATAACAAGTTCTTCGGAACGGACTCCACCAAAGCAACGATCTCTGCTTTGCCGATGGTCGATGTATGGTCATGCAAAGCGGCTCTTCCGTGGGTACAACACATCAACACCGGCTTCTACACATCACAAGCTCTTAAATTGGACCATAAGCCAACATCTCTTCGCTAGCACTGACTCCTGAAATATCAGGACTCAAAGATCTCGCATTCCGAAAATTAAAGGCTCTGGCCAAGCAGCAACCATGCCATCCACTTGGTAAAGTGGTTTAGAGCTGATACTAACGGAGGGAGAAGAGAATGAATGCGTGAGGATGATGAAGTGGCTAAGAGAGATATCATAAAGACAATTCAACAGCGAACTTCAAATCGTTCTTGATGGATACGAATTGAGCAAGATCGTTCGATCATTTACACTTCCTTCTCCACACTTTTCGCTACCTCTGGGCATTTATATCACCACCCCCAGCTCGCCATCTGTGCGTCCCACTCAAAGCCGTCGAGTCTGACTTTGTAGCGTTCTTTTCTTTCGCAACCGCACGATTCGACGATCTCGTGATCTAATTATCATTGATGTTGATGCTGATGCCATTACGCTTCGAAACTTCTATCAAAGTAGGGTGCTTGTATATACTTTTATCATTTATTGAGTATTTGGCTATCAAATATAAACGCTTATCACATCACATACTCTTACATTAAACATCAGGCCAACATTTGACGCTGTACAATCTATTCGCTAACACAGACTCTTGAATTTCCAAGACTCAAAGAACTCGCGCTCCGCAAGTTAAAGGCTTTGGCCAAGTAGCTCCTACGCATCACACTTCCTGTGTTAAGTTTCAAACCAACGTTCGACGCTATACTGTCTCGTTCTTTCTTTGTCATTACCATCCTATATGTAAATCCATCGGTTCGCTGGGCTCGAGGTCGCTCGGATTCTGCCACCGGACCCAGGTCCTCGCGAGCAGCAGCTCGTAGACCTGCAACAAAGGTACAGGTTGACTGCGACCACAAAATTGATTGCTTTCTTCCTTTTCATTGACTGTCCTGAGAATCCTTAATATAGATTCGTCGAGTCCTTCGGTGGCTTGACCGGCGTAAAGACAATACCATTCGACGATCTCTTCCCGGAAAGGGACAGCCGGAAGCAGTACACGATCCCAGATCAACTAACACTATCTGTCAGGATGCATCCCAATATCTCGAGGAGGTAAGATCCAGCGATGAAGCCCCGTTCCATGGGTTTGGCCTTGCATCTTCGAAGGAGCAGCCGCCCATAGTTCGCCATTACGGACTCTCACTGATCGAATGTGCTGTACGTCAAAGGTGGTTAGAATACACTCCGGAGCAGAGCCAGGCGCTGCGAGACTGGGTCGTAGCTTTATCCCACAGCACAGACGACAGGGACCCGTCCTATATTACGAACAAAATGGCCGAAATTTGGGTAGAACTGGCGAAGAGAAGCTGGGATTTGGATTGGATGGACATGGATGAACTCCTTGAAGAAGGTGACTTGTAAGGGAACGGTTTAGGTACCCAAAAGCAGTCATGGATGCAGCGCTCTCTTCCAAAAGATAGTGTCTTCCTTATCATCCATTGCTCATGTATTGTACCTATAGTAACATCAATCGATGTGATTTGGCGTCATCAGTCTTTCCAGCGAGGCAGATATTCGCGAAATCAGACCTGTCATTAGGGGGATTCAGACTGTTCTGTAACTAGGAACAGATCAGTGATATAGCTCATGTAATCACCGTTTTACCACCTGAATTAACTTTCGATTTAGTGTCCTGCTTTCAGACTGAATCAAGGAGAATGGATCAGTTCAACAAGTAATCTATTCCTAGGAATAGAACTGTCTGAAACCCCCTACTAAAGTAGCTGCTTGAATATATACTAACAACGCAGGAGTTGCAAAACTTTCTCGATGTTTCTTTACTCGATGTCATAGAGTTTTAGTTACTTATACTTTTATATAACTTGATAGGGGAATTTTTTCTTGTAAACCGTACCTAATTCAAGTGAATCACGAGATAGCAACGTTTCCACTGGCGATTTGCGAGACAGGATCGCTCCTAGTACTAACAATTCGCGACTCATGTTTCTATATATCTCTATCTATATACAACAACGCTCCTGACAGCAGCGAATCAGAAGACAAAAATCAGGAATCGGAGTGCCTTTCATGAAATCACTTACTCCGGCAGTAAGTAGTATTATCCAGCGTAATCTACATTGCTTATTTACTCTAGGCATCCCAAGCTACACTCGAGTTTCCCAAGGACACTGTAACAGCGTAACAGCTTGATATACTACGAGAATACCTCCACCATTCAAGCGATACGGGATCAAGTAGCCATGATAAGCAACCTGCCGAATCTGCAGGTGAAGAGAAGGGAAGCGCTTGGTAGAAGGGATTGGGATTGGGAGAATACCCCAGTAGGCCCCGCGATATCAGGGTGGATAGTCTGGAGGGGAACGAAATAACGAGCTACTCAGTCGAAAATCATGTCAAGCCTACTATACATTACTAAACGTTATGCCTATAGTAATATAAATCGATTTGGAACTTACGCTACCAAATATAGCGAGGTTGATATATACGAAATCAGACTTGGGATTAGTAAATACATCGGCAAGGGGAATCTATACGGAGGTGATTGTCTCTTTATTCGTAGAGTATCTGATGCTTTGCTACTCTCAGGATCATGCCGTCAAGGAGTAGCGAGGGGACTGACAATCGATCTTTAATTATGTCAATGGATAAGTATACAAGATAGTTGTAGAGTGCAAAGTATTAAGATAGGGCATGCGACCGAACCGGACTGGAAGTTGTTTAGTATAGATGATGTTTGATTCTTAGAAACGCCTGAAAGGTAAGATGGTCTTTTACAAGTCCTTCTTACTATTATAGATAAGATATTAGAGATAAGATATTACAGATAAGATATTGCAGATGAGATATTATAGATGATATATTACAGACAAAGTATTACAAATAAGATATTATAGAGATACTATAGAAAAGATACTGTAGATAAGATACTACAGATGGGATATTACAGACGAGATGTTATAGATGAGATGTTACACACGAGATATTGCGTATAAGACACTGCGGATGAGATACTGCGGATGAGATACTGCGGATGAGATACTGCGGATAATATATTGCGTAGAAGATATTGCGTAGAAGATAGTACGTATGAGATATTATATATAGCATAATTTATGTGATATATATAGGAGAAAAGAGAGCGTACTTACCCGTGTTATATCTCTTGTCTAGAGCAGCTGGTATCAATCATCCTACCTCCTCGACATGATATCCCTCGCTTTCCAGATCGAGCACGTATCTCGACGTAAAGATGTCTAGCATTCCTATCCGGTCGACTTACGTACTTTAGTCCTGGAATATAGGACGTCGAATTTACGCCAGGATTAGTACAATAGTACGCTTCAACCATGTTTGCTCGGACGATCCAAGTCTGTTCGCGACAGCTTTCCCTTGGAGATGCTGGATTTTCACCTGACTGCAAAATGTTAATAACCATGTACCAATCCTTTTAAGCCACAACTAGTATTCCTCGAGCGCAAGCGTGTTCAGTTCTTGCTGGGAGTATTCCATGCCAGCCTCATAGATACCATAGCTGCTAGCGATACCTATTTATTATGGCGTTGTAGACTGTTGAATGCAGTCACCCAGACCGTGCAGAGCGCGATCCGAGAGCTAACTGCTCCAAATGAATTTGCTTGTTGTGCTATCCCAACAGCTTCCCAGCGCAACGATTGATCGAACATGAAGCCCCACCACTTGACTGTCCAATGAAGAGATAGTCTTAGACCGTAACCAAGATCTCGATCCACGTATCTGCTGCGGGGTCCGTACCGGCTCAACATAATACCACAGCTAGATAAAGAACAACCCGTTTCCCCTCCTCCAACATCCCCAATCCCCCAAGCAAACCTTTCGAAAACCCACCACCAAACACCAATCCCAAATCCAATTCCAAACCCCCCATCAACCACCATGTCTCAACAATCCTCCTCCACCGGCTCCGGCTACAACATAACCGGTTCCGGCACCAACGACCAAGGCAACCACTACTGCAGCCGCGACTACACCCCCAGCACGGGCGGGAACCAAGCAAATAACAACACCTATCACTATTCGAACACTGATGGTGAGTTCTGCCTTCTGTTTCCGTAGATGATGTGGGTATGGGACGGTGGATTGAGATGGTCTATGTGTATAGGGAGTTATTACTACAGCAATGCGAACGGGTCGACGTATCATAATGATGGCAATGGAGGGGCGAATTATACGCCTGCTGGGGGGAAGAAGTGAGGTTGTGATGGTGTATGGGGTAGGTGAGGGATAGAGTAGGGAGGATGGGTTGATGGTGTATTCAGTGATCGTGGAGGAAATGCGAGTAAATGACAGTGTCGTGGAATGAGCTTGCCCGGAAACGACCTTTGCGAACCATGATAGTAGCGATACACAGTCTTGGAACTGCTCCCATAGAGCGTACAACCCTCAATTGCCTTCTGCTGCGAAACGGTATGGTATACAGAGTAACAAGACAAAGAACATCTCATACGCCTCGCATTCGCCCAGTGTACGTGGTATCACAATACATCAACGAATCAGGCTGCCGCTGCCGTTTGCTTAACATCCTTATTGTAGACAGTCTTCGCCTCCTGCACATATCTCACCATATCTGCGGCTGCAGCATCTTCATAGGGCTACAGAATGTCAGTCGGTAGACCTTCAAGCAGATGTACTACTAACCTTTCTCTCACTCTCGGAAAGCCCCTTCCATTCCCGACCACAAAGTCTGGAAGCTTCTGGAATCTTCAATCCTTTAAAGTCTCCGGTCGAGTGCCGATCCTTGCAAAAATAGGCAAAAGCAGTCCTTCTTCCCGTGACCTGTCTATGATCCTGGAGCTTGAACTGATAACCTTTCACGTTTCGGCGTCTGAGATTTGCTCGCGCAAGGTTGGCTTGGTAGATGGCCGTGGGGGTGTGCGATTCGATCCATTGGCGATACGCTATAGCATTTGCTGCCTTGTTCTGATTGGCAATGTGATTGTAATGCTATCAGGTCAGTGCTAGTCTGTGACGAGGGACAGGGTAATACCTCGAGACGTTCGGGGCTCAGATTCTTGAATCCTGCGGCCGCATCTTTGATGGTCTGCGCAAACGCTCCTCTGCCGGCTTTCAACTCCCCCGATTTCGACTTCACCGTCTCACCGTTGAAGACCGTCCAAGCTGTCGAAGACGTCCCGTGAGGTGGCTTGAGGGCTGCCTTCTTCAGCTCTTTGATGAGGTTATCACGCTTTTCCACCGGCGTTAGCTTTTGACGCTTTGGTTTCGGCTTAGCCTTTGCCTTCTTTGCTGACGTTGGCTTGGGTTTGATTCTTGGCTTTGCTTTCGGCTTTGCTTTCGGCTTTGCTGTTGACTTTGCTCTCGGCTTTGCTGTTAACGTTGCTCTCGGCTTTGCTGTCGACTTGGTCTTGGGTATAGCCTTCGGAGCAGTCTTCTTTACAGCGGGTTTCTTAGCTGCCTTTGTCTTCGAAGTCGTAGGGGCCTTTCTGGCAGCGGTAGTGGTTCTGCCGGTGTGAGCCTTGGGGCGTGATACGGGTTTGGCCGTCGCATAGGTGCGGATGATGGAGGTTAGAAGGCTATCGTTGTTCGCGAAACCGATTGATTTTCGAAGATCAAGAGTGTTGTATAGAGCTGCTGCGCGTTGAGTATTTGCAAAACCAAGCCGACGACTTCCCAAGCATTGTAGGCTCAATTGAGGGAGCCGAACGACCACACGGCCACTCTGGACGATCATGGCAGATGTCGGTGATGATTGTAGCGAGCTCACTTGCTGTGTGTACGGATGGCGCAGTGTACAAGATGATACTGACCAGCCACGCGACTTCTGTCGTGAATAGGGACCAAGATGGCGGGAGATGCTAGTAAACACACTAGACTTGACGTGGTAAGCTGCTTTCTGCCCTATCAAGCTTGGCGTGACAGCTCAACTTCAAGCCGTTGAAAATATATCCTGGATTCAAACACCAACACCAATTGAAGATTGGCCTGCCGTTTACCCTGTACATACGGTCGAGTTTTCGCCGACGTCGTAAGCCAGAGCTGTCAATTTCCCGGACGAGCTTCCACCCACCACACCCATATGAACGCAAGAGTCAACGAGACATATGAGCTGCGGACGGCTTACTAAAGTATAATCACCGGCCAGGCCCATGCCTCGCCACGGGGATGTCCGCTCACCATCGCCAGTAGGCAGCTCTCATTCCTCTGCAAAAAAGCACCACCGAGATGGAGATCGCTACGATCGGAGCGGCAGGGATGATCGCGGACACCGACATCGAACTCGATCAAGAAGTCCTGATGTAGGTTGCTCCAGTTTGAAACCAGGTCTCTGCTGACAATCTCCAGCGACGATACAGAGATCGGGACCGTCACCGCCGCGATCGCTCAAGAGACAAGTACAGAGACGATGAAGCATATCGCTCCAGTCGAAGGGACCGATCTCGGGATCGACGAAGATCTCGAGATCGTGATGCCGTAAAGGATTATAGGCGTAAAAGTCGTGAGAGGGATTCCAGGAGCTACAGGGATGACTCTCGAGAGCGAGCCCGAAGACGGAGGGACGAATCTGCTGACTCTAGGCGAAAAGGCAGAAGGGATGGTAGCAGAGAAAGATCCTCAAAGACCAGCGGAAAAGAAGTATGTCCTCTGCATTCGACCTCGGCTATCACTAACCTCCAACAGGCAGCAACTCCTACACAGACGGACGAAGCGAAAAAGGCAGAGAGGCTTGCAAAACTAGAAGCATGGAAACAGAAGCAAGCAGCAGAAAAAGACCGTAAACAGAAAGAGCTCGAGGCTTCGGGAGGCACCCGTAATCTACTCGCCGAGATCGACAAAAAAGCGCAAGAATCTGCTGTAGCTTCGCCCATGTCCCCCGCTACACCAGTGGAAACCCCAGCATCTCCTGCTCCATATGCAGGCAAGTTCGATCCCAAAGCAATCGCCAAAAAGGCAGCGGCTGCCTCGTCAGGCACGAACAAGCTAGGAACTGATATTGCCATGCCGGATATTGCCAAAACGTCCGCCACCAAGTCCACCGTAAATGGTCTGAAAGCTAACACCATACCAGCGCTAGAAAATGGTACAGCTGGTGAGATCTCCTCAGTATTCCAGGCAATAGCTAATATCGTCTCGCAGCACCCTTGAAAGCACGAGGCAATGTCAGTGGCTTTGGACTTGCTACCAAAGCAGCAAATGACTCGGAGAAGCATTCTGCCAAGCCTGGCATTAACTTTGGTGAGGAAGAAGGAGGACGAAAGAAATTAGAGAAACTGCCGACCCCTCCGCCAGATGTCAACATGGATGAAGATACTGCATTGGCTAACGATGACAAGGAAGACGACGACGATGAAGGCATGCAGGATGCTGGTACGGAAGAAGAGGCAGCCGCGGCAGCAAGGGCGGCAGCAGAGAAACGTGAAGAACGGCTTCAGACGCAAAGTCTGGCCTATCAGGCTGGCGAAGAAACTGCCCCGGAAGCTCCTGAAGTGAAAGATGTTGCCATGACGGAAGTAAACGAACCCCGGCCCGAGGAAACCCAGGAGGAGGACGATCCACTCGATGCATTCATGTCTGGTCTTGGCGATCCAATCACCGCGCCAAAGGTCACCAACGGTCTGAAGATCTCCAAGACCAAGCAGCCCGAAGCGATGTTTGGTGACGACGACGTAGATTTGAGCACGGTGGCTGCGGATACGGAGGACATTCTAGCAATGGCGAGCAAGAAGAAGAAAAAAGACCTACCGACAGTCAACCACGGCAAGCTTACTTATCAGCCATTCAGAAAGAGCTTCTATCACGAGCCGTCAGAACTGAGTGAAATGACGGAGGAAGAGGTAGCTGACCTGAGACTGGAGCTTGATGGGATCAAGATCCGAGGCGTTGACGCTCCCAAGCCAGTCCAGAAGTGGTCTCAATGTGGCCTTGGAGTTCAATCGCTAGAAGTGATCCAGAAGCTGGGATACGAAAAGCCATCGTCAATCCAGACGCAAGCAATTCCCTCGATCATGTCGGGTCGAGATGTCATTGGTGTCGCAAAGACTGGATCTGGCAAGACGATAGCATTTCTTCTCCCAATGTTCAGACACATCAAAGACCAGAGGCCGCTCGACAGTTTAGACGGGCCCGTCGGTCTCATCATGACGCCTACCAGAGAACTCGCTACTCAAATCCACAAAGAATGCAAGCCCTTCCTCAAAGCTTTGAATCTCAGGGCGGTCTGCGCCTATGGTGGTGCTCCGATCAAAGACCAGATCGCAGACCTCAAGCGTGGAGCAGAGATCATCGTTTGTACTCCAGGCCGAATGATAGATCTTCTAGCTGCGAATTCCGGTCGAGTGACCAATCTCCGCCGAGTCACGTATGTCGTCCTGGACGAAGCTGACAGGATGTTCGACATGGGTTTCGAGCCGCAGGTGATGAAGATTATGGCCAACATTAGGCCTGACCGCCAGACTGTTCTCTTCTCAGCCACGTTCCCTCGCCAGATGGAATCGCTTGCCCGTAAGACACTGGCCAAGCCCGTAGAGATTGTCGTAGGGGGACGCAGCGTCGTTGCTCCTGAAATCACCCAGATAGTCGAAGTTCGGACCGAGGAAACAAAGTTCATTCGCCTTTTAGAGCTGCTTGGGAATCTCTACGCAGAAGAACAGAACGAAGACGATCGAGCTCTAATCTTTGTAGACCGACAGGAATCGGCCGACAGTTTGCTGAAAGATCTAATGAGAAAAGGTTATCCCTGTCAGTCAATTCATGGCGGCAAAGATCAGATTGATCGTGACTCCACGATCGAAGACTTCAAGGCTGGAGTCATGCCTATTATGATTGCAACTTCTGTTGCTGCTCGTGGACTGGACGTCAAACAGCTGAAGTTGGTGGTGAACTACGATGCGCCGAATCATCTCGAGGACTACGTACACCGTGCCGGTCGGACAGGCCGTGCAGGTAACACTGGAACTGCTGTAACGTTCGTCACGCCAGATCAAGAACGTTACTCCTTGGATATCGCCAAGGCCTTGAGACAGAGTGGCCAGGAAGTGCCTGAGGAGTTGCAAAAGCTCGTAGATACTTTCATCGACAAGGTCAAGACGGGCAAGGAAAAGGTCAGTGGCTCAGGCTTTGGTGGTAAGGGTCTCGAGCGCCTCGACCAGGAACGCGATGCTGCTCGTGCTAGAGAGCGCAAGTCCCACAAGACAGGTGATGAGCCTGACGAGGATGACAAGGAAGCTAAAGACAAAGAAGACAAAGGTGACGATATCATCGCCAAGGCTGCATCCAGTGTACAGTCCGCTGCTGCTCCGCCTGCAACGCTGCCAGGCGTACCAAAGGGCATCGATCTGGACGGCAAGATTACCGTTCATCGAACAGAGGCGCCGGTGTCAGGCTCGAAGAACCCTCTGGACAAGGTTTCGCAAGCTGTTGCTGGCATCCATGATCGACTGAATAAGAATAGGGAACTACGGACTGGGGTGCCCATCGACAATAAGGGACCTGATGCGGGTGCTTTCCATGCGACTTTGGAAATCAACGACTTCCCCCGTAAGTATTGTTCCATTCTACTATCCAAGGCCCTGCTAATGGTAAATAGAAAAAGCTCGCTGGGCCGTCACGAATCGTACCAATGTTGCCAAGATTCTGGAGGCTACTGGTACATCTATCACCACCAAGGGAAGCTTTTATGCTACAGGCAAAGAGCCCCAAGCCGGGGAGAATCCCAAGCTGTACATCTTGGTTGAAGGAGATACAGAGGTTGTGGTCACCAATGCGATGAGAGAGCTTATGAGGCTGCTCAAGGAGGGAACCATTGCTGCCGCGGAAACTGATTCCAGAGCGCCGGCCAGTGGTCGCTACAATGTAGTTTAGACACTTACATTCCGCACACTTGCAACCAAATTCTCAAAACTCAATCCAAAATCTCATCACAGGCTACCCCAATACATAATCAGATATCATTCCTTCATACTCTTGACCTATAAGGTCCACGGCATCATATCCATGTCGTGTAGCCCACTCATCACCTCATATCATCATCGGATGCGAGCCTTTACTGACAGGACCGCCAAGCGTCCCGCCCCTTTCCTCAATTGTAATTGATGGCCTGACTCGCCTGATCGGCATCTCTCCTCCTCCTCTCATCCTGGCTCACGTTCTCCAACGTCCCAGTCCTCGTCTGTTTCTTCTGCTGTGCGAGATCCCTCTCCAGCTTCCCCTTTGGTTGACTGGCTTTCGCAAAGCGTTCCTGCCATCTCTGATTAGCGCTGCTCTGTATGTCGATGGAGAAGGCGCACCTCAGCCGCTTTTGCAGCTGCTCTCCTCGCATCGTTCGGTTCCCCACCAGACGCACCGCCTAAGGTGTGGCCTGGGCCGCTGATCTTGGGAACGGTGGCTCGTGGAGCTGTCTGTGAGGGTGGGGCTGAACCGACGGTGCGGCCGGGTTGGGAAAATGGATCGGAGGATTTGGATTCTTTGCCACAGATGTTTCCCATTGCGTAGGATCAAAGAGAATGGGTTTCGAGCGCGGTAACGAGGACGATCGCTTATGTTCCTGTCGACAATCAAGGCGCCAACGTTATGCTCTCGTCGTAGACTTCGGTAATTGGCAATTGATAGAAAGATTATAGAGAGCCAGATAATCCATCATAACGAGCCCCAAGACAGCTATAATGTCTAGTCTGTAAATATCAGTGAGGATGGCGGATTGAATAGAGATGTCCATGACGGTCACCACAGGGAAGGTTGCCCGAGCTGCCAAGCACCGGAATTCAATGTGAGTACCGCACCAGTGATGAAGAAGACGAGCAAGCTGCTTATAAAATAATTACATTATTGGAGAAACCGTGGTTCGGTCATTTCAGGAGATTGTAGACTCTAAGACGATACATTTGCCGAAGCTTGTCTGTTGGACCTTTGGATGCAAAATATTCTACAGAAAAGAAAACAACATCTATGAGCTCAGATTCAAAAGATCTGATACAAACAGACCGACAGTCGTATGAAACCTGGCAATGAGAGCATCAAGCCTTTCAAATTGCGAGAAAGCTTTAGGAAGAACAGCGTGAGGGTTGATCCACTTGGTCCGCCTCGAAAATGGATTCTACGTCGTGGTCTCCCAATATAAATACCAAGCTAACTCTAGCTACTCAAATGGATGATCGACAAGGTGACTGTCTAGACACGTCATCATGTTCATCGCTATGCAGTTCAGATTCCTGCGGTGGGAAGAGCTGCCTAGCCCTTGGCTGTGATCGTTGCACCGTCCAATCAATCCAAAACACCGAGGCTTGCTCATTGGACGAATGCTTAAATCCGAATGAGTGCGATAGTGTGGAGTGCTGCAGGGAGGAAGCGTGTATACACCCTTCTGACGTCGCTCTTCGAAGACCGTCCTCGGTTGGTCCAGATTACAGTCAGAACGACTTGGAGGACTTTATCAACTACTACTCCGAACCCAATGAGTCTATGCACTGTCAGTGGCTAGAGACAGACCATCAGTGTCCCGTCTCAGCCACGCCAGCTGCTTTAAGCCAACATGTTTTCGAAGCTCACATCGAACAGCACACGTTGCTCCCCTGTGGATGGGATCAATGTGACGAAACCGTCGAATCACAAGCGCTCGTTGAACATGTGTCGCAACAGCATCATCCCGATGAGTATGTATGCTTGTGGCAAGGCTGTGGGTACACCTTCTTCAGTGATGAAGAACTAGCAGCTCACATGTCGACCATGCACACCACGAAACTTGACTGCCATTGGGGAGGATGCGAGTTTATCCATATGGATCCTGTTGCGCTGAAAAGCCATGTCAATGACGACCATCTGAATATAAATCCGAGCGCGACCTTTCATCAAGGGTACAGCGATAGCTTGTCTGCACCATCTTCATCATCCAGGCCCCACACTCCACAATTACACGAAGAGTCTACTCTTAGCACTACAATATCTCCGCATGAAGTTGACAAAAGGACTTCCAAGCAAACTAGAGATCTTGAAGTCCCACAACAACATATTTGTCTTTGGCTGAAGGATGCGACTACTTTATGTGGTGCAACTCATGCTCATGAAAACGATCTACAAGCTCATGTCGACTTAGAACACATTGACGATCTTTCAGCTCGCGGCAGTCTTGGAAAATTAGTATTCGTTTGCAATTGGAGAGGCTGTAAGAACGAAGGAACACCTTGCAACGGCAAAGACAAGTTGAGGAAGCACACGTGGATTCATACCCGATGTATTTTCTGTACCTTCCTCCATCGACAACTTCTTAACATTCAGACAGGCTACTTCTACGAATGCAGCTTTTGCTCTCAGAAATTCAATTCCAAACCACCATACGAAAACCACCTGCGCACTCACACCAAGGAAAAACCCTTCAAGTGCGACAGATGCCAGTCTGCTTTCCCCAACAAGGAAGCTTTGAGTATGTAACTTGGGATGTCTCAAGGCCATATTAATCCTTTACTTAGCAACCCATCTGCGAACCCACACAGGGGAAAAACATCTCACATGCGAGATCTGCGGCTTCGAGTGCGCCGACTCTTCCAATCTAAGCAAACACCGCAAAAGTAAGGAGTAAATGGGATACAAGAGCCAATGATAACGTTTAGATAGTACACAAGCCGCCTGTTCATACGTGCTCCATCTGTGAGAAGACCTTCTGTCGAGGAGATTCGTTAAAACGTCACATGCACCAGCATCAAAAGGTTGCGGGGAAGAAACGCAGGCGGCAAGAGATCTCTGACGCATGATTTGCAGGACATTGGTCCAGGATAGGACTGGGTTCATGAGTATATGGTACGATAGATGAGGGACGAGGTGACGCGGCGTTTGGGAATACCCTAGATACATTGCTTCGCGTGGGCTCGATAGCATGGTACAATATGTCGAGGTGACGACCTAAACATATCCTCAGTTAGAGAGGTATTATTCAAGAGTCCTGCCTATTAATTTACATCTTGGATGAGCATTAGCTAGCATAGTGAGACATATCAAGATGATTGTGAAGGGAAGCATCCTTCGACCTTACAAGCTAGACGCTACTTGATCTATATTATCCACTTCTATTGTTCTAAGCTCACTCAGCTGCCAATAGGTTGGAAGGTAGTGGAAGAAGCCATACAACAATTCTAGCAGGGCTGATTGCGCCAAGCATTTCGACTTGCACCTCACCCTCGTCAGCGTCTTTTCGTGAGCCTCTCATATCCTCGGATTAGCAGCTTCCACACTGGCAACATGTCTACACTAGCTGACGAGCTCCTCAACGATTTCGAGGACTCGGGGTCTGAAGAAGACGATGGTCACGAGAACGGGTTCCTTCAAGAGGGCGCATCGTCGCCTGCAACCAACGGCGAAGCCCACAAGCGGTCTATGATCCTGGATGGAGATGAGGAAGAGGTAGACGAAGATGAGGAAATGAATGGCGTCACCGGCAGTCATGCAGTGGCAGATGTCGAGGACGAAGAGGAGGCAAAAGCCAAGGTGGAGAAGATGCAGTTGGGTAGTGTGAGCGACGTGCGAACCGTTGCCGGTCTCATGAAGACGTTGGAACCAGTCCTACAGGTATGCACACTCTTCCCCCCGCCTGGAATCTACAAGCAAGCCCAAGTTTACATCTTTGGACACAGCCCTGACGTTATTCGTCCCTCAGAAAATCGCACACTACCAGAACCTACCACCAACACAACAAACTACATTCATCGGCTCGATAGAAGACAACCCCGAATACCATCTCCTCGCTCAATCAAACACCCTTTCTACATCTATCGACAACGAAATCATACTCGTCCACAAGTTTATCCGTGATCACTATTCCACACGCTTCCCAGAACTCGAGACCCTCGTTACAAACCCCTTGGATTATGCAAAATCAGTGGCAATAATCGGAAATGGACCTATGGAGAATCTTAAGGAGCTGGCACAGAAAACAGATAACATTGTAGGGCAATCGCTGAAGTCTATACTGGATGGCCCGTCGCTGATGGTGGTTACTGTGGAAGCTACAACCTCGAGGGGGGAAGGAATGAGCGAGGCGGAATTACAGAGAGTTCTGAGAGCTTGCGAGATGACTTTGTCACTGGATCGAGCGAAAAGAATCTTGACCGAATACGTGCAGTCACGAATGAACCTTTTCGCTCCGAATCTGACGGCTTTGATTGGCTCTATCACCGCTGCCCAGCTGCTCAACTTTGCCGGAGGATTGACGGGCTTGGCAAAGACGCCAGCATGTAATCTTCCTCCTCTTGGTTCCAAGAAGCAGTCACAAACCGGCTTTGCTACCAACGTTGGCATACGGCAACAAGGCTTCCTCTACCACTCACCTATAATACGAGGCATTCCTAACGATCTCAAGCGTCAAGCTATGCGTATCGTGGCCGCCAAGGTAGTCCTAGCAGCTCGCGTCGACCGCGTCCATGAAAGCCCTGACGGCTCTGACGGCGAGAAACTCAGGAATGACTGCCTAGATCGCCTAGAGAAGCTCACTGAGCCACCTCCCAACAAAGGACCGCGAGCACTGCCAGCACCAGACGACAAGCCGTCACGTAAGCGTGGTGGTCGACGAGCGCGCAAAGCCAAGGAACAAGTCGCAATGACCGATCTTCGTAAAGCGCAGAATCGGATGGCGTTCGGCAAGGAGGAAAAGGAAGTAGGCTATGCGGACACCACCAAGGGTCTAGGAATGATCGGCCAAGCCAACGAAGGTCGTGTGCGATCCCAGCAAATCGACCAGCGGACCAAAGCCAAGCTCAGCAAGAACAACAAGGGCTGGGGCACCGCCACGCCGATGGGTTCGGGTACCGCGTCGTCTCTGCGTGGGTTCGGGCAATCCGGTGGCAATCTCGGATTACGCTCGTCGGGCGTGGGAGCGGGCACGAGCGGGACGGCGAGTAGCATCGCGTTCACGCCCGTGCAGGGACTGGAGCTTGTCGATCCAAAGATGCAGGCTGAGCGGAAGAGGAAGGCGGCCGAGGACGACGATCGATGGTTTAAAGGTGGGACGTTTACGCAGGTGGGGGGTGCGAGCTCGGTTGTGAATGGGGGTGCTGGTGGTGGAGGAGCCGGGGCGAATGGAGGGTTCAAGGTTCCTGGACTGCCGGTTAAGAAGGTGAAGAGTGAGGGTTGAACGGGGGGTCTTGAGCCGTTTGTCTCGTTGGTAGGATGTGTTGGTTCCTGGAGCGGCAATTGCATGGTTGGGGGTGGGTAGCGTGGCGTCATGGCAGGCAAATAGGTACTTCGGTGTGCTCCATAGCATCAGATGTAAGACTACAACAGGACGATCATCTTTCCGGGTATCAGCACGTGTATTGATATCGTACCAGTCCCGACTTCCTGATCACTGGAGTCATGAAAGCACCCTCTATTCCACCCAAAAGAATCCTGCCTGGGCGCGCTCTGTTGACTTATACACTATGGTTTGGATAGGTTTTTTCTGGAGCGAGGAGAGACGATGGGATCTCGGAAGAGCATTTTAGGAGGGAAGCAAAGGATACGTCTTCTCTCTCTCTCTTTCTCTCTCTCTCTCTCTCTCTCTCTCTCTCTCTCTCTCTCTGTGTGGCTGAGTTTTTTGAATTCTGATGTGGGTTGTGATGGTTGTCTGACTGTGTAGCTGTTTGGTTTCAATAAGGGCCTTGGTTGAGCTTTGGAGAGAGGAGATGGAGGGTGGTATGGGATTTTGTGTGTGTGTGTGTGTGTGTGGGGTGGCGGTTTCGTGTGTGTGTAAGTGTTCTTGCACAGGGTTGTTCTTAGGTGGGTGAGGTGGCGATTTGATAGGAGATGGGGATGGATTAAGGAAGGAGCTGGGAGCGAGGGGGGGGGAGGGGAAGGGAAGAGGGATATAGAAGATTAGGTGATGATGAGTGAGAAGGTGGTATGGTTGAGATTAAGTGATGATAGCATGAGTGAGAAGGAGGGAGGAAGGGAGGGAGGGTGTGGTATAGCTGAGAAGGAAGTAGGGGGGTTTGATGAGGGGATATGGATATTGTGGTGTTGGTGTTAGTGTACCAAACGAGAGATCCTTTCTGTGCAAGAGTAGTCTCACCAGTCAAGCTGCCACCATCCATCACAGCCTATCCTCCCACCTCCAACCCAAGTCCCAACAACGCTACATCTCCGTCGGATCCCCCAACAACCCTACATCTCACTCGGCTCCCCCAACATCCCCACCATCCTCCCCACCAACCCGCTCCCTACAATCCCCCTATCCACATCCTCATACGCCGCATCCCCCCTCCCATCCCCCCCATCACTCACCACCCTCACCACAAACGCGTCTCCGAAGCAATGTCCCCCCACATGCTTATTCGGCTGCAAATGCGCATCTGCCAGACTGCGAAAAAGCCAGTATTTCCCATTCAATTCAGGTACTGGATCGGCTGTAACGAGTAAGGGCGTGGCCACGCGACGTTCCCAGCCGCTGGGGCCCCAGTATTTGCGCAGGTCGGGGTGGTGGCCTAGGTGGAGGTCGGGCGCGGTGGGGGAGAGGGTGATGGTTTTTAGGAAGATGAGGTGGTGGGGGGAGCCGTCGGAGGGGATGAGGAGGGCGCGGATGTGGCGACCCATGGTATGGTATGGTATTTTGGGGTTGGGATGGGTGAGTGGTGGTGTTTTAGTGGAGTAATGGTAGAGTATGGTATCCTGAATGAGGAGGAATCGAAAGCGAGGGGTGAGTGATGTGATCGGGTTGATGTCGTACGAGCCGGAATGGTTAGGCTGCATTGATGTTGGTACCTTACGACGTGGCCCGTCCGGTAAATAGAAGCCAATGGATTATGTATCCCCCGAAGTCGAAGCCCATGAGGCCGCATCAGCCATAGAGAGTGCAGGAATGTCCCGTGGACGTTCCGAACGAGGTCGCAATGTCCACTCGTGATGGCGCCGACATCCCAAGGTCGGAAAGTATCAAGTTTAGTGATTTCCCATAGGCACCAGCAAGTATCGGGTTGGAGATGTGATACCAAAGCACGGTCGGAATTGACTCTGGCCCTCTGCGCATCCAAATTCGATCTGGGGTCCATGGAAAGAGGCGCTAATCATGTCTTAGGATGTAATGAACATTGACGGACTCCGTTCTGCCGCTTCGACTGATGACAGTGGTGTATGTTGTAGAATAGTCCGTCTGATATCGAGCTGTATAAAAATAAAGAGTTCCCTAGCCCATCTTCGACACGCGGACCTCGTGTAGCAGTATGAGCTGGACAAGGCATCCACCAGCTTCGACACAAGCACCAATGCTGTATATTTCGAACTTCTAATTCATTTGCCAAGGGCCGAGAAGTCGTCTCTGTATTGGTAATGGTGGTGGGTATGAATTGACTTCATATAGACGCTGTCGACCAAAACCTTTCTTTGAGCTGTAGCGTGCACAACCTGGTCAAAGGAAAAGAAATTGACTGGGACTGTGGCATCCCCCTCCTCTCCATCATCCCTGCCCGAGCGCCAATGGCTTTGGATGTATTGGACGTAGCAATGGTGTCGGTAGCGTATGTACGCCGGTCGTCCAAGCCTTTTTTAGTGTATCGAGCAGATGGTCCGGTGGAGCTGAAGGTATGTAGGGTTTCTTTGAAAAGCACACGGGGTAAGAGAATGCCGCGACGATTATCCATTTGAGAGCCGAGGACTGACCATGCAGTACGAAGTATGACCTTTACGCGACAGGTCCCTCAGAGCCCACCTTCATGACGCGAATCCCAAGGGCAGTCCCCACAGCGTTATTCGAGTACTGTAGCCTTGATGGCGCTTGCATATGAACGCCTGTTCGAGAACAGTGCCGATGCATCGGGTCCGTACCGTCACTTGTCGTTTCAAGCATGGCTTCCCATGGCCCGCATGCTCGTCCAAGGAGAGTATGATATTCCATGTCCTAGTGACATGGCAGTGGAAAGCCTTGGGAAGCGCCTTCGTTTGACCACCAACCAGAGTACCAAAAGCATGTGGGAAAAGACTGGTGACGTAGAGCGTGGACGTTGTGGAGATTTGACCAGGTGCAGGACGGATGTCATGATTGAGATGGTAGACCGCACAATTACCGTAGACCTAACTCGTAAAGTGGAGAAAACGATCAGACTGACCCACCATACGTCGTCAAAGAGCTTATCCACGGTCTTAACGGTCTCTTAATTCTCTTCAATACCTCGATAGAGAGTAATGAGTGGGCGTACCCTGGATATCAATGCTTTCATTCCTCTTCTTAACATGCGTACGGCTAATATACACTCTCGTTGCCTCCATTCATCTCAATCCTTTTCATCACCTCCGTCCATCTCATCCTTTTTCATCACCTCCATCCATCCCAACCCTCCATCGACAGGTCATCACCAGGAAGTGCATCACCACATCCATCCGCCAAAGCCACCCCTAGCTCTGCAAGTATCAAATACAAACTCTCATCACAATGATACACCAGAATGCTGATTAAGCGTCATGGTCGACTCCACTAGTGGTGTTGGTACAACGGTATGAATTAATGATCGTAAGAAGTGAATCGTTTCCCCTTTCCCTGGTATCCCCATGATGCACCGACAACGCCTTTCTCCCTGTCCCATCACGACGACGCGTAATGAAGCTGACCATTGTTCTGTTCGGTATTCGTCCCCAGATTCAGCCAGCTCATGTCCTCTGTCTGAGGCCCTCCTCTACCCCTTGCCCCGAGTTCCTCCTTCCTTCTCGGAAACGTCCGCACCTGAGCTCCTCCATAGGCGACATTGTCAGGCAACGGGCCACTGCCTGCATGGGGAACCGACAGATCTTCAACATCATCAGTACGAGCAAAATCTTTCGAGGCTATATTGCGTAGGCCTCTGGTGTCATTGACGGGTGACGTGGGTGTGGTTTGACTATTCCTCCGAGATGGCCGCTGGCTGTCGGGAACTGCTGGAAAGTTTGGTATCTTCACGCGCTCGCCAGGATGAGGAAATCTAGTACTGTCTCTGAAGATGCCACTGGTGTGAACGCCACGTGTCTCTGGATCCGGGTGGTCGCGCGGATCCGAGTTGGTACTACCCCTTTCTCCTGTTGCAGCGACTGGGCTCCACGAACCTTGACCATCGCTGTGGGAATGCCTGGCGTACTCATCTTCTTCGTCTATATCCGAGACAAAAGAGGTAGGTGTAGGTGGTTCGTCATTGTGTTCTTGACTACGTCCGTGTGTCAGAGCAAGGCCCATGGCAGGGCGAGGAAAGCCAGTAGGCGACATGACACGGCTATTGGGAGGATATGTGAAAGGATTTTGAGAGGCGCGGATGCTGAGCGGCTCAACCTCGGCGGAAGCGTGGGGGTGAGAAGATGTCGCTCTCGAGTTGGTATAATCCGACTGGCTTTGGCTGTTGGAAAGATAGGTGGCAGGCCGGGTCTCCTGCTCATTCTCTGCCGCTAGCGTGGCAAAGTCTTTAGAATTGTTGTTGGCAAAGTACCTGCTCCATCCGGTATCGTTCCTTGGTTCGATTCTTGGATCCGGCGAGGTTCGAGGGATTGCGTGCGAATGACCTGCAGGCCCCTCTAAAGGCTCTATGATCGGTGCGGAGATATATGGTGCGGTCCTGTCTTTATCGGGTGACTTTGTTCCCCGGCTCCACATTGACCTTCCACTTCCTGCACTGTCAGCTGGAGCATGCAGCAGGGCGCGCTTTGACTGCGAAGATGCGGCGCCTCCTCGCTCAGCACCCTTGGTGGCAGCATCTGGATGGTTACCAGATCTGTTCCGCCTATGGCTGCTGTCAAAGTTTCCTCCAGCTTCCTTCATAAAGTCCGCACCCACATCTGCAAAGTCCATCTCAGCCTTGTTGTCCAGAGAGTAGCTGCTCTCGTGTTGTTCTCGCTGTCTCTTCTCCCTTCGCTTCCGACAGTATCGAATCAAGAGTAGAGCAAGTATCAAAAGTATTGCCAGCCCAAATACTCCGCCAAGGACACCACCGAGGATAGCGTATGATTTGTTGGGGCCATGGTTCGTGGCTGCTGCAGATGAGGCCGCTGCGGGAGCAGACGTGCTTGAAGGCGTTGGCGCTGCATTAGAGGGAGTCGGGTCATTGCCGAAAAATACATTAGGATCAAGCCATTGATTGCCTGTTCCATTAAACATCGCCAGAGGTACCTGATCGTTTCCCCCAGTGGCAACGACCAAGCCGGTTTTTGGATCAGAAGCAAGCGAAAATCCAGAACGACTGTTCGGAGGCGCCAGTGTATTGTTGTAAGCGGGCCTATCAGCTACCGGGGCGTCTCTTTTTCTCCTCTTCGCAGGATGATGTGCTGATAATGATCGAGATCTCTTTGTCGGTGGGGATGTTGTAGTTGCGTTTTGCAGTAGTAATGATGAAGCCTGATTCGGCGATGTGCTCATGTCAAATATTTCCAACACCTTGCTACCATCGCTTCCATCTAGAAGGGCAGCCTGAACCTTGCTTGGGTCTTTCAGGCTGTTCTCAAGCGAGACGTTCAGCTGATGCCATCCATCCTCGGGTCCAAAGGTGAAGATCTTCGTATTCGTCGGACTTCCCCCTACCATTAGAGCATGCGACGCGTTCCAAGGTTTCATTAGTGGATCAGCGACTGGTGGCGCATCGGAACTGAATGCTTGTACGTTATAAGGTGATTTCGTCGCCATGAGAAATGTTTGCGACGAAGGTCCGTTGTTAGAATCCTGGGAGCCACCGTATACCAGAATAGATGATGATTGTGAAAGATATGCAGCACCGTGGCCCAACCGATTCGTCGCTACGCTATCCAGAGGATTATCAGTCTGCCATGTCTTACCTGCGAACGAATAATGCTGCAGGCCATTATAGTTTTGAGTGGTTTTATTCGTAGTTCCTCCTACAACGATGAATGCGCTGTCGTTGTTGACGGTGCCCTGGACACAAGCCGACCCGTTGGTCGATACACCCATCGGCAACTGCGTCCATGTCCCGCCATTTTTCAGCTCTAGCGATTGAAACGCATCCGCTTGGTAAGTGTAGAGCACGTTATTGTATATTATCGAGCAGTGGTCCTTGAGAGGCACTGGTGGCGTCGGAAGGACCATGGTGAGTGTGTAGGGTGTATAGCAGATTGAAGTGAATGAGTCGAGGCTTGAGAGTGGGAGTCTTTTCGTTGTGACGGAATCCTAGCAGGTCGACACCATCAATGATGCATGATGAGCAATGAACTGCTACCGTATCATGGGCTGGGTCCTCCCCACACACGATCCTGTCCCTTCCTTCTCTTGCACCGCCTGCCTGTGATCCTTCGCCAATCCTTCCTCAGCAGCGTATTACATTCCACAATGAATGCCCACCGTAGTGGTGTGTAGTTTCTGACAACCAGTGACAATTGTATGGTACCGTTTGCTGGAAAGAGGAATGATGATGTGAGATGCGAGCGGAAGGCGAACGCAAAGATGAAACGAGGTCGGTCCCCTAGCGGGCAAATGTGGAGTTCGACGCGGGAGCAGAGATCTTTGCGAAATCCTAGCTTGCACAGCGTGGGGCTCAGTCCAACACTTGATTCTTGTCGATTGGACCAATTGCAATGAATTGTTCCTCTGGGGACTTGGGATGCAAGAACGTGTCCACTGTCCAGATGAACTCAGCAAGATGGCTGCGGACCGGTGCCGTCGATCAAAATAGGAACGAGTAAGGAGGTGGCCGCACTTGCGGGTTGTTGGTGTCTACTAGCTATCACCTAGCTGACCGACTTCATCGGCCCTTCAAAAGGCCTGGCTTTTGCCCTTCCCGTGGCAGTTCTAAAGAATGAGGCCATGAGGGTCAATGCAGGAAAACAGTCTTCAGCTACAACATGTACCGCTGCTCAAGACTATGCGATTCTAAATTCATCCCTTGCGATAACGTTTATTGCAAGCGGACTGGCCCTTTCCCCCATCTTGTCTGGTGCATTTCCCTTTCGGTCTCATGTACAGCCACACCAGATGGGCATATGGTCATAAGTTATAAGTACAGAGCTTTATCTCTCCCTGAATACGAGTTCATGGACTGTCGGATTCCAAGTATGCGCTGTCAGATTGTCGTCGCTGAGCGAAAGCGATCAGGTACCTCCTCCACAAAATGCGATACTTTAACGATCTCCAAAGTATCTTTCGTTTTGAGCATGTGGAACCTTGTGAATGCGGAGACCCCATCATGTCACAGCTTCATGCGCTTCCCGTCTTTTGCATCACCTTTGAACGGCGTTGATGATTGAAACGACATCGGTCAATTTGCATACCTTATGGTATGAAGCAGTGAAGCTTCTAGAAGGGCGAGTGATCCTTCCACCGGGTCCTAGAGACGGATCCCATCATCTCGGGAGAAGGAAAGTTCATCACCATTTGAGCGCTTCGGATGTGGCTCCTTCACAGCCAGGGAGATCCTTGTCGAAGGCGTGGCACCTGCATGGCTAGACTGCTCCTAAGGACGACAAAGAGGTCGACCCGAACTTCGGAGTGCAGCCGACCTCTCCAGCCTGACTCCAGGGTCTCGAGCCTGCAGGAACAGGCATAGTCTGTATTGCTGCCTTAACATCAGTCAAAGCCGGCGATTGCGGCGCTTGTACTTTCAAACCTCGTTGACTGACAGAGCACTGCCCAAGCGCAATATCATCCGAAAAGCTGGGGTATCAGGGTATGCATCGCTCAGTATTGTTCGCATAGCCGGAATCCTTCTGTGCTGATAAATCACAGCCTCATACAAGCGAGCGCAAAAGACCATTCCTGGTGGTCGACTATGACGTTGCTCGTTGCGGCACAGTGTCGCAGCAAATCCCACCCTCCATGAATCGAAGATAACAGCATTGCACAGCGTCGTCCGTAAGAGGAAGCTGTGCTCGGTAGCACTCATACCTCGGAAGTCATACGAGTTGGGTCGGGAAACACGATGTTGCTCATCAGACGACCGCTGCTGGTCCCGTACGGTCTGCGGCTCTCCGTTCGTAATGTGTCACATGCAGGTCGAGGTAATTGTAGCCGCAGGACTGCATGGCCTAGTACCGTCGATATCACCTGAGGAAGGCTGTGGGATAGCTGCACCCGATCTCGTTGATATTGATCCATGATGGATCACCGACGGTCAAAGCGGACTAAACAAGGGCTTGAAACACCGAGAACACAGACGTTTCCTGAGGCCGAGTTCGAAGCCCGGAATGCGTCATGGAGCTTGGGCGGTGTGGAAACAATCAGTGGGGCAAGAAGGGGTTTAACCCGGGTACGATTCAACTTGACACACGGCGAACGGCAGTGACCGAAGTCGCGTTGAATCAGACGGGTTGAAACGAGGGGAAAGTATGAACACCTGCGGCAATATGCACCCTGTCTGGCCCGTCCAAGGCAGAGAAACACAGCAAACTTGCGAAACGAAGCAGAGAAAAGCAAGCAACACTTCGAACGGGAAGACATACGTCATCTGGTGGTCGGGCTGTTGGATGAGTTTCCTTTCTTGCGCCGGAATCCTACATTAATCCCATTCAACCATAGCCTTATTCACCTCCCTCAACATGTAACACGCCTCTCGACTGCTCCAGTGTGGCAGCATGCCAGGAATTTATCATTCATTCTCGGCCAAGTCGTCGTGAAGGGTATGTGGGTTCCTGACTCTCTCGTCGATAACAGCATGTTGGTTCCCAATTCTTTCCTCGATGACCTATCAAGGCCCTTCAACTCATCCAAAACACAAGCACCCACATCCCGACCGTCATCATCTCCCTTTCCCTCGCAGCGATTATCATCTCTCATTTTCGCCATAAACTCGCGCCGACGCTCCATACGATCCATACGTCCGCTTAACATGTCAAGATCATCTTTCATCTCCTTGAGTTCTTGCCTAAATTCACTGTTCAATTTGCCGAGACGAAGCAAAATCCTGTCGAGTCGACGGTCCAGGATGAGAGCGTTCATAGCGACGATGACGACTGGGAATATTGTTGGGTAGGCGTATTGGAGGAAGCCTGGATGGCAGAGTATCAGCAATGAATACGAGAATTGTAGTAATACTGACGACTGGTAAAGAGCGAAGTAGCCATAATTGAAGCAACAGACCAGTAAATACGAGTTCTAACAGTCCTTACCACAAAGCAGCAAATGTGACGAAATTCGTACCCAATAAAAGCCATTGGATAAAGTTGGTGGGAGAAATATGCATAACGCTAGCGTAAAAAAACCCCGATATCGTAATCTATCAATCTAACCAACCTCCTCCTCATCCCATACAACCCTCACAACCCCCTCCAAAATGGCATCCACAGACCTCACCTCCCTCGCCCCCTACACCCCTCCAACCTACAACACACCACCACCTCCGCCACCAAAACCCTCCCAATCCACTCACCCTTCAACAACAGCCCCCCCCCCACCACCGCGCCCCTCCTCCCCACAAACCCTCCCCCTCCCCCTCCCCCCCCCCTCCCCCTGGCTCCCCCCCTCCCTCATCTCAAAACCGTACGCCCCCCTCCCCCCTCCCCATCCAAAACCCCCCCACTAACCCCCTTCCCCCCACAGAACACCCCCCCTCCACCACCTCCTCACCCAACCACCCCTCCTCGCCGCCCTCTCCCTCACCCACCCCCTCCTACACCCCTCCCCCCTCCCCCCCCACCTCCACCAAACCTTCCAGCTAGCAACCCACCTCGAAAACCAACACGCCGCCCTCCTCCTCCTGCGTCAAAAAACCCAATCGCACCTTTTGAAACTCCACGCGCTGGAGCGGCAATGGCGCGAGAAGCAGGCGAGGATGGATAAGGAGTTGGAGGCGTGGAGCGCGAAGAGATTGTATCAGCGGCTGCGGGAGGCGGAGAGGGAGGGGGAAGAGGTGGGGAGGGGGGTGGAGGGGAGTTGGGTGGAGGGGGGGGGGGAGGTGGGGGAGAGGGAGGTGGTGGAGTTTTTGAGGGGGTGGAGGGAGGGGAGGGGGAGGGTTTGGAGAAGGAGGGAGGCGTTGGAGAGGTGGGATGAGGGGAGGGTGGGGGGGTGGAGGTAGGGATTTTTTGTGGGAGTGTGGTTCACCTGGACGTTGCATACATAAGTTTGGAATGGCTGGGTGCGCGTTGCATGGACTGAGAAATGGATGGTTTGGAAGGTCATGGGTTAAGAGTGGCTAGTTATCAAAATATCTATGGCATCAATTCACACAACGATCATGGTCAATGTCCAACCTCAATGTCCAATCACCATGGTATTGACGCTCGGCGTATGCTTCGATATCCCTGCCAAAACATCAGCCTTCCGTGAGCGACTCAGTCTATGACAGAAACGTTTGGAAGTGGTAGTATCAGTTCTCCAAGGTGAAATATATGTTTCTTCAATGACGTGTCTCGGAAAGAACACAGCGAATATTTGGATTCATCAGGTAGCGCTTGACAATGATAGAGATGGAGGCACTGACCTGATTGAGTGTCTGTTTCGAGGCAAACCGAGTACGGCCTACAGCCTTATTGCCAATAGATTAGCGACAATGCCATCAACGTTCGGGCGTAAGGGAAATTGTGACTGCAATCTGCATCTGTGATTCAGGCTTAGCACGTCAGCAGAGTAGCTAGACAGCGACCCAATGAACATACCTCATTAAATCAGAATTTTCAGTGTTTGTACGTTCATCACCAAGTTGCCCTCGTTACAAGGCGGTATCGGTTCAAACAGTGTGAATAGTGTTCATCATCTCAACAGACGGGTTGCAAGCCCCCAGCAAGACCTCTGGAAGAAAGATTAATGTACCTACTTTTAGAAGTGGTCAGCAGGGTCTATAGGAGTGTTGGGAGGCGCGGAAGCGGAGGTAGGTGTAGTGATCAGCTGACGAGTTCTCAACAAGTACATCGTCTACCTAACACCGGCTGGAGTTTGTACGCTCCAGCACTGTTTGGCGAAAGGAGACGAGTACGCAGTCTGTCCGCCCGTTCGTTCAAGATTCTTCATGTGTATGATAAAGCAGGAGGTTGTGAGGCTAGGAAGTATACCTATGAGCACCAACAATGTTAGCCAAAGATCGCTCTTCAACAGCTAATGTAGATAACATGCTTGAATTCCAAGTCAGACAAGGCTGAAACTTTGTAGAGACAGAATCGACATTGATTATTCGGATTGAGGAATGCCTTTCCGTGTCATATGGTCATCACTTTGGAAACAACGTGGAGCTGGTAGGGCGAAGAGAGAGTGTACCTTTTCATGATTGGCACCTGGAGCTCTATATTAAGAAATCACCTGCCTGTTCGAGGTCAGCTAGATGTCCACGACGTAGCAGAAACGCAGGAAGCGCAACGGTGAACAGGGTCAGAGTAATTCTAGAGTATGGAATATCCTGCACGATGCTATAGGAGTTGGATTGTTCGTGTATAAGGCTCATCATTATGGAAGGTGCTTGACAATGTATGGTGGAGAGCAGACTCTTACTCGGGATAGTCAGCTTTCAATCGGACTGTAGCTCAAACGATGCTTTGTATCCTGCATGCAGAGATAGACTGGGCGCAGCAATGATCATGACGGTAGTAAAATGAGATCCTGGTCATTGAAATACAGCCAAAGGTGTAGTCATCAACAGGTGTCGATGAAGAATTACAGAGAAATTTCTGCGGAGCTTGGAGTGAAAAGTGCGGAGGTTTTCGTAGTCGAACTAAGATATAATTCACAATAGCGCCGTATTGCTAGTGTCTACAAAGCAATCATGAAGCAAGATCACGATTTCGAATGCTTACCTTATCGAAGGTGAAACGTCGGAAAGGTCGTCCCATAGAGTCTTTGATGGTCCTCGGAGATTTCACGATATTGTTAACGAGCCAATATACCGAACGTAACGCTTTGCTTCGTAAACATAGCTCGCTGGCCATAGTGTAATGGTTACCAAACCCTACTCTGCCTGTACCTCCTCTGGCCCGTCCATCCCCGCAACATCATCGTCATTCTCCTCTACGTCCTCCTCGAGTTCAAGATCTTCTCTGAATGCCTTGTCCAAACCCACTTCCTTCAACCTTTCCTGCATCTCCTCCCTCTTCGCCGACTGCCATCTCTCCAACGCAGCAGCTGCATGCACCTTGAAGCCGAAAATCCTGGGCTGATATCTTTCAATGGTCTTTTCGGGGATCAAGACCGGGTAGACTTGGAAGAGAATGTTCTGAAATGATGTTCCGAAGTAGGCGCCATCAATGTTCGCATGGCGGGATGATTTGGGATTGTATAGGTCCTCGCATTTGCCGCAGTAGAGTTTCACGGACTGTACTTTGGGAATATCGGCCATTCCGGTGGGAAGTAGGGGATGTTGTTGGCACATGACTCGAGGGCATTTACCAAAGTCGCCTTTCTTGTATTTTTCAAGCTGTCGAGGTCAGCGAGATACAGTGACAGCCGCGTGGATTCAACATACCATCTTAGCTAAGCCTCTTGTTGTAGTAATATATCGTGCATGCACAAGGCCATAAAGATGCCTTGCTGATTTCTCGATGTGTTCCCTCATTTCATCGTCACATTCCAGGTCGAAAACGTCAGTGATCAGTTCGAGCGCGTATTGGTAGTGGTTGAAATCGGCATTGAGTCCTGTCAAATTAAAGCGGTCCGTAAGGTAGTCTTCATCGATCTCGCAAAAGTATTCGTTGCCTCGAGACGAGATGAACTGTTGACACACACATCAGCTAACGTACTTCCTCAAATGGGTTTCGATGAAGGGTTCTGGCAGAAGACACTGTTCCAAACGCTTGAATGGAAGCAGGGTGATGCATCGCTAGGGTATAAGACCTCCCAAACCCAATAGTCCACAGACATAATATCACTGAGGTCATACTCATCGCCACCGTAATACATATCTCGTACGCTAGGAGAACAGCTTGTCGTATTGGACCCTGATGGTACTTTTTCCAGCTTTGCTTTGGTGCCTTCATCGCAAGAGTTTGCCTGGGAATACGATTCTCCCATACAGTCCGATTATGGAAGGCACGATCTTCAGCCTATTGTCGATACTATGTTCATTTCTCTTTCACTTTCCCAAATAATCGGCAGAGGTGATCGAGCGTTAAAACTATCTTGCTGTGACTCCCAATATGTCAGGTTCCAGCGGCCGTATCTCTCTTTGTGGCACATCAAATATCGTTCGACCCCCAAAATTTAGCAACACTGAAAGACGGAAACAAACTCAGGAAAACTGACGAGATATTGTACCTACCCAGTCTCTCCAATAACTCGTATAGTCACTGTCCGTTTCACTAGCAAAGTCCTCCATCCAAGCGTCAACTACCGGAAAAGCACACAGGCGGGCTCACAGATATCTAGAATATACTTCAACCACCGTACGTCAGGATAGCCCGACTCTAGGGGCGAGTCACGACAACACTCCGGTTCAAAGATTCTTCAGATATAGATATCAGCGCGCATATGAACTGACAGGCACTTCAAGAATCAGATGCTGCATACTAAAGCGACGCGTACTAGTACACGTTAGTACTAGGTCGGGTGGGTCAAATAGTTCATCTCGGCCGAGGCGGATTCACTATTTCCACGTAAGCCACATGCACATGGGACTTCGATTGGCTAATCGCGCATCTCCACGCACTTCACCACCACACTACCTGAAGGTACCTTACACAGGAACCCGCGGAGACCCCAATTCGGCCGCAAGGATGTCATCAGTATGTTTTCTTTGTGGAGTCACTCCTGCGAAAAACATCCCTATTCATTGTCCTCCACGACAGCATCTTGATTCTCTCACAAAGCTTACTCGAGTCCGTCCTGCGCCGCAAACGGACCAATGGCCAGATATTAGGCCTTCCATCTACAGGCGCAGCGTGTTGGGATCGTTTCAGGAGATCAGAATCAGAAAACTGCCTTCCAATACGCCTTGCGCGCTACCGTGAACGAGCTATTCGATGGGAAAACAACTGTGAAAAGAATACTCCTCCACACCAGAAGAACAACCATTCATCCACATTCGCTTTCCAAACCTCCACCAACAAAACAATGATCCCCCAAACCCCCGTCGCCATCCTCCTCCTCGCCCTCACAACAACCACCACCTCCCTCCCCTCCAAACCCCACCAACAACAACAACAAGACCCCGCCCGCCAGGCCCGCCTCGACGCCTTCAACGCCCAACGCCCCCTCCCCACCACCGCCCTCCTCGCCGGCGCAGCCGCAAAACCCACGCCCGCGTCCGACGCTAGGAACCCGCGCGTCAGGGATCTGCAGTCTCTGACGGGGGAGAACGGGCTGTGGGTTTCTCTGGATGATTTGAGGAGGGAGGGGGGGCGGGAGGGGGAGGATTTGATGGCGAGGGTGAGGGAGGAGGGTGTGCTTGTTAGGGAGAGGGAGGGGTGGGGGCCGGATGGGGGGGAGATTTGAGGGAGGGTGGGGGGTGGATTGGTGGATGGTGTGGTGGGAGGGTTGGAGGAAGGTATTGGGAGCGTGGGGATGGGATGGGGATGGGATGGGGATGGAGATACCAGAGATGGCGGAGACGACGGATGTTTATATCTAATGGTATTGCAGAGTAGCATGCATAGCGCAATTTTGGTCATTCAACCGAGAGCAGTGTGTCTGAACCAAAGTAATATCAATGTATACAACATCATCCCCATCCCCATCCCCATTGCCGTGCGGCTGCTCTTCTTGTTAGCTGTTGGGATTGCGAGGATCTGGTTTTTGGGATATTACTGGTGTGGGTATGGGTATGGATATGGATTGGGGTTGGGATTGGGTACATAGAGATGGATACGGAAACGGAGGGATGTACTAGGACTAGGTAGGAGCCGCGGGGGGAGAGATATGTGTCGAGGATGTTGTAGAAATCGTATGCATAAATAGAGGAACTATGGCTGTTGCATCGAGTTAGTAATGAATTTTCTCTTGCCAGGTAATCAACGAATCGTTGTATTGGTAAGGGGTTGGGATTAGTGGTATGGGATGAAAGTGCTAGGCTGGGGACGTTTGGGGTGAGGGATATGCATGCAGGGGTGTGTTGTAGAAGTGGTGTGCGTAGGGGAGCTGAAGTTGTTGGCTGGAGACGGGGGTTGGTGTGCTGAACTATGCTTTTCTCCTAATATTATCATCCCCAGATACGAGTGTCCGCGTTGGCCAAGATATGGGATGGGAGGGGATGGGGTCCGCACGAGGATGGATGTTCCTAGACTAGAGGGAGGTACTAGGGGCGATGAGGAGGACGTGGTGGTATTTGATGGGGGTGATGAAGGTGGCATTTGCAGAGGAGATTGAAGTTGTTGGATGAAGATGGAGATGGAGATGAGTGTTCTTTTGCTGGGATGTTCTTTCAATTATACGGAGTCATGCTCTTCGTCATGCGCCTTTTCAGCCATTGGACTTGTAGATTCCCGCTCGCCATCACTCGCAGGACTCACATCACCATTGCGATCCCCCCTCACCGTAGACGCCCCCTCAACCACCCGTGGCGTCGGCGTCTTCAAACGTACACTTTCACCTTCCGTCGCACCAAGATCCATCCTCTGCACCGCGTCCCGGAGCGTATCCCCCGTTTCATCCAACGCCATCAGGAACCGTGCCAGCTCCTTGCACAGCTCCCAGTCATCGACCGCCTTCGCGCTCTGCAGGAGCCGGACACACTGTTCGGAGCTCGTGCCGTTTTCGTCAAAGGTGTGGAGGACGAGCAGGTAGCCGCCGGCTGTCTTGAGCATGCCCTTTTGCAGGGACTGTTCGAAGAGTTCTTGTGGGGGTGGGAGGTGTGCGAAGAGTGTGCGCCAGGAACGGACTTCTGTTTTTCGGGTGCATTGGACGAGGATGTCGAGGTAGTCTGGGAAGGGGGAGAGGAAGGCGAGAACGGAAGGTAGGAGTGCTTGATCAGGGGCTGGTGGCTCGTCCACTTCGTCGTCGAGGACGGTGTGGAGTAGGATCTCTAGGGCGTGTGAGAAGTATGGGAGAGACTGGTACTGATGGGCGAGAGATGAAGCGGCCGAGTCGTCGAAATGCGCTAGTTGTCGGTGTAAGATGGGGGGTAGGAAGAGCTGGGTCCTGATTGAGAAGCTAAAGTATGCGAATTGGACGTCGCGCCGCTGGACCAGGTCGGCATCTATGCCCAGAAGTATCATTCTGTTCAAGACGATCGAGGTAGGGTAGAAATCGGTTTCTATAGTCACCGTTGGTGGCAAGTCTCTCTCGTTTGAAGTCGAAGCAGATTCAATCAAATCTTCAACGTCCATCCAGCACTGGACATTCTTCCCGTCAAAATACCACAGAGAATCTCTTAGCCCACGATCAACGTGGAGGGTATTTAGAGCGTCTGCTGGTGAAGGAGAGGGAGGCTGCGACGTTTCCGGGCTCCCCGCGATAGACATCTGATCCCGCATGAGATCAAAGTACTCGACGTTGTTAGCGATAACTCGCATGTCATACTTCAAGCCTCTGTCTTCGTCGGAGGAGGACTGCAACAGCACAAGCTTCGCATCGACCAGGAAGATGACGGATGCGTATGCCACGTCCTGAGAAGGATCACCCTCGCCTTCTTTGGTCAGCTAACACAGTCAAGGGTCGTTCGAGGACCTACGTAGTTGATGGTCTGGCAAGATCCAGCTGACGGCACGTACTCGAGCGGGCGCTCGAACAATACCGTTCAGAGCGATCTGGCCAACTTGTACGAGAGTAACCGCGTCACTAGACGCGTGGATGACAAAGTGGTACAGTATGTTCTGATATGTATAGACCAATAGAGAATCCTGCCCGGTTAGCGCAATGGTGACAGCTGGAGAAGGAAGCTGTTCGACATAGAGCAGCGATGAGTCGTCAAGCCCGCGCTCTCGCGAGTACATGTGCAGCTAGTCACAATCAGCTAGGCTTGAGCTTTGTTATGCCGACTGACCTCATGACGATCGTCACTCTCCACAGCTGCGATCAGGATATGCTGATACCAGCACATCCCACCTCGAACGACAAAGGCATTCTCAGCCTGCATGTCATCGAACGTCTTCCACCGTCCACTTGTGACACTGTAATGGGCTAGACCACGTCTACCGGCGATGGCTATGTAGCGACCATCGGGAGATATCACAGAAGATCGGATCGGGCGTTGGTTTGACAGGTAAGTTGGAGGTATCTGTACATGGTGCCACAGAGTGGCATCGGCTGATATTGTCGTTGATACAGGCAAGTCATAACCTCTGTAAATCATGAGGCTAGTGTTAGTCAAAAGGACAGTGCGAGAGATGTTTGCTGAGCAGAAGCATCCAGTAACAGCGCTCTTTGCCATCTCCATCAGGAACAGCCGATGATCGTTATGACGTGTGAGCAGTATATACGGCCCAGTATGTAGCCAAGCTGCCTCATGTACACCCTGCAGCCAACCTTCTCTGTTGGCCTCTGAGATTTCGGGGTTCGAAGTGAAGCTGCTCGCTTGAAGCTTTCCGTAGACGCTCCATAACGCCCAGCCCTTTTCGTACCCTGCAAATAGGCAATAACCGTCCGGAGAATAATTCAGCGTGCTCAGCTTTCCCGTCGACAGAATCGAGACTGGACAATCTAGCTTATGTGACAAGGGTATGTTCCCTACGTAGTCTCTTGCGGTATATACGTGTATTGCGGCACTGGCGCAACCTATCGCCAGTAATGAGAATCTCGCGTTGATCGCTGCTCTCGTGGCTATACTATCCTCACTCTCTGGTGTGTGAAAGCCATAGCCACGGAACAGTCTCTTAGGTGCACCTGACTCTTTGGGCTGTCCGGACAGACGTTGCACAGCGTATGCTCTTCCATCATTAGTCATCCATACAGCAAGGCTCATAGCTCTGTCGTATACCATATCTGTAACGCGAGAGTTCTTTTGAATCCAAGTCATCCGACTCAGCAGCTCTGTGCTCGTTTGACTTCCACCCTCGTCCGGCGACCATCGTATGCATTGTACAGCTGGAGGCTTCTCTGTCGCTACTACCAGCTCCTCGTCCAGCGCCAGAACCTTTCCAATTCCAGCATCGACCTTGATGACCATGCGAAACCGTATGTTGACCTCTGGATATCCTCGTTGCTCCTCCTCAGCTGCAAGCCTTTCGGAAATGCTCTGTTTTCGGGGATATCCATTCTCGCGCAGCAGCTGGTATACCCGATTATTTGGGTCCGTGATGATGGTGTAGGTGATCAGGAAGCCGAGAGAGGTCTGAACGACAGCTATGGAGGAATCTGGCCGTAACAGTACGCTAACATTGTCGCCGTAGTTTTTGAGGGACTGGACAGATCGTGTGACTGAAGCTAGGACTACTACTGGCTACGGATCAGTCAGAACCAGTAAAGCAAAGCGTACGAGCACATACAGATGTTTGCCAGACGGTCAAGGCAGTATCTGTGATTGTGACGAATAGATGGCCATTGCGGGCCAGTCGCAGGCCGAGGATGTTTATTGATGTGTCCTCCGCATCGTCATCTTTCTTCTCATTGCTACCTTCGGTTTTTGTTTTCCTTTTCCGTCTGCTCGCAGCATATACACGAGGCGCGCCCAGAGGCCAGTACATGATGTATCTGGAGGGATAGAGGCTTTGGTGTTTGACGCCGAGCTGTGGTCGATATAGACGCGTAGCCCTAACGCTAGTCTACATTCGGTGCTCCTTCACAGCTCGGGTTGGATTTGAACTTGTACCGCAGTGTCTACGAAGCTTGCAGGTCTCAGATGTTAGTGAAATTATTCGATATCAATCAATGGTCATCTTCCACAGTCCGTCCCCTAAATAATGTCCCGTATCAATCACAACACCCTTTTTCTTTTCCTTAATCTCTTCCGTCCCCATCCTCAACTGCCCCACAAGGCACGCTTGCGACTTCCCTTCAGCTTCAATGACCGCTATCTCGCCCTCCTTGAGCTGTGCGTCCTCATCTGGTAGTTTACCTCCAGTAGATGTAAGCCCAGGAGCCATCAGTGTTGCGCCAGACAGCACGAAACGTATCGCTCCTCGATCAATGCCTATCCGCGAGAAGCATTGGGGAAATTGATGTACGACTCGGAGATGAGGAACTATTGGATCATCCATATGCTGCCAGAAGAGAGGAGTGTTGTCGAGAGCGTAAAGCGAAACCCGGTCCGGCCTGCCGTACATTAGGATGACGCCTCTCAAGGCGGACAAGGTAGAGATTCTCACAGCTTGAGCAGATCCAGCTGTGACTTCTTGGGTATAATCTCATCGATATACGGTGCCAGCAATGGATATGTCTCGACGATCTTTGTCCGTATGGCACGTTGTACGGAGGACTTGACTTTAGATTTTGCGCCCGCTGAGATGCTGAGGTATGTCAGCTGGAACGTCAGATAGCCGGTCAAGTACCTACTCTTTCTTGAACATTTTGCTTAAAGACGTCGGCAGGCAATCAGCTACCGTGGGTGGTAGAATTGATGGCCCTGACAAAGCGAGCCCCGCGTTATGGTGGGGGATCAGTACCCAGATCTCGGGCGTGGGTTAAGCTCGGCCCGGAGAGCCTAAACATTCCCGGCAATGAATTCCCTATTCCACGAGGTGAAAGCAGACTAGTCTCCCTTCGATATGATATTCGCTATCCACTTTGGCCTGATCATAGTATTCCGTGTTGACAACAGTATTTCAGGTAAAGGATTCGCCTGAACTCATGGATTACTCTGTAGGTCCGGTACGCTCGTCGTATATATGTTCTACACCACTCGTTTCTTTTCCCCGGAAAGCAAGCAGAGCAAGGGATTCATCACGATTCAATTCGACATGCCGCCAACTTTCCTCCTTGGACTCGGGCTTGGGCTTAGGCTTGGGTTTTGATTTGGATGTCCTTGCTGATTTGATCATTGATTATTGGCTCACACCTTGAATTTTGTGCCATTGTTGGATTCATGTTCGTCGTCCATTGTCTCGCCGTACCACCTTTAGTGAATTGGGTGGAAGTGCACGTACGAGATCGTGTGTAGATCATCATGAAGACATTAATTGTGAACTCATACTTGACAAGATCCACGTGTCTCAACCTCAAACCCACTCGAGAGGTACATTGCTGATAGCAGACTCGTCCTTAATGACCCATATGGCGGAAAGGCGTATTGAGCCGGAGATATTTCCGCTGAGAAGTTGAATCAAGACGATGGGCTAAATTGATAGCATTAAGTATACTGTCCCTTTCGAGAGATGGTTTTCCTACCCTATCTGTGGCACCAATGCAGGGTAATCGGGAGCTTTGCGAAACTGAAGGCCAGAATGGACGGCAGCATGATGATCAATGCATACCATCTAATACGACCAATCATCCGCAGCCCACGAGCGACTCCCACGGACCTTCTCCTCTGCAGGGTCAAACAGGGTCTGTTCAGACTGTTGTTGTTGGTGGTTGCAATCTTTCGTTGATATCAGGGTTGGCTTGGCAGGCACATGGGAATCTCCCAATTGCCGTCTTTTCTATTGGCGATTTGCATTATCTTGACTTTGCCATGTTTCTCGCGTGCATCTCCTTTCCTTTGGGCCGGACTATCCCGCCTTCATCCGCAACGCCTTTCTCAATGTTTAGCTGATTCATCGCGTTGGACCGAATTGCAATTATGAATCGCGATGAGCATGTGGGTCAGAGAGTATCTTAGGACCTTTGCAGGCGATGCAGCCTGCCTGCATGGAAGAGCGAATCTTCAACCTCTGAGCGCCTTTCGAGAGGGAAAAAGTTTGATTGGCCAGGCTTGCACGGCCGACATTTCAATCGCCGGCTTTCTTACTAAATCTAGCTTAACGGGCCCTGCTCCGTACAGCGCCTCCCGAAAGAGATTATATGTCAGGGTCCATCCCAAACGCCTGTGGTTGCCCCACACGCAAGGGGCACTGGCGCCAGATATGGTGCATTTGCCGGACTCTGCTCCTGCGACATGCATGTCTAAAAGCGAGAGGGGGGCGAGACGAGACCCTTCGATGCGCCTTAGGAGAAACGATGGAATGAAATAGTGTGGGTAAGATCAGTGCGGCATGCTCAACGGTTCGACGCCATCAAGCGTCGATCAGCTCACGTAGCCGAGCCTGCTAACAACGATCCTGGTGGGCCGTGGTAGAGATATGGACCCTGACCGGCGTAGATTGGCTCCATGTGTGGATTTCCCCTCCTTTGTGAAGCTTTGTCAATGCTCAGATGAAATCCGATCTTAATTGCAGAAATGCATGATTGGGCGAAAGGCCGGAGTGAATTGTCCGCATAATCCGGACAGTCGCCCGCTGCCTTGCCCTGCCGAAAGAGGTATCAAGGTGTGGCATAATCCGTTGATATCAGCCAATACGAAGGAAGAGGGACAGAGGGTCAAAGTGCTGCAGTGTATCCCCTGTCTCCCTTCAAGCCCCTTTCATCCACTTCCTCAACTGGCGCTTTGGCAGAAGCAGGGAAAAGATGTCGAATCGTGGTGCAAAGGAGGAGACCCTTCTTTAGATAGGACCCTTTCCCGATGTCCCCACTGCCAGTAATCACGCCCCCAAGTAGTGAAAAGGCGCAGGGTCCCGCTTCTTCAGATTATCCCACTTGCTTCATTCTGCATCCGTTGCATATATAAGGCGTTGCTGTCGCAGTCGAGATTGACCTGTCGACACGTTTCGGACAGGACACCACCGGACACACGCAAACTCGGACCGACAACGCTTCCTAACATCAAAACTCAAGGTCAAACTAGGAGGAAGATCTTGAGCTCTTGATCTCCCCGTGAAGCAAAACAGGACACATATCGACGTCGTTGCGTCTGGAAATCCAAGCTCTCGTCATCGAGACCCGCCGCTATGTACGGGGAGGACTTCTGCGGGCGGAAGGTGAATCTTCTTTCAACCACCACCAACAACGACACCTTTACACGTCCCAAGGTCCCCGCGCCATCACGACCCTCCACATCATCAATCTCAAGCGGCACCTCCAGAGAAGGATACACTTCGTCCCGATCCAGCTTATCCGGCTCACCCCAACATCCCCGCTCGCCACCAACGCCACCTCTCGTCCGCCTCGACTCGCAATCATCCATATCGCAATCAACACCATCGCCAATGACGCCGCAGTACGGCTTCGAGCCGATAGACCAGCAGCTGAAGCGCGAGCAGAACGCGCCTCCGTACTACACACAAAACCAATATCGCATCAATGGCTACCCGTCCATGCAAGACTCGACCCCGCAACCCTACTACAACCTATCGAACCAACACGGCTTGCCGCCCTTGAACGACTTCGACCTCGACCCGACCATCTACGAACCCCAAGGCCGAGCCCTCCAGCCGCTTCAAACCCAACTGCAACAAGCCGCCTCCCTCCACCCCGACGCCCCACTCACCCAGCTGCAGCCACAGGCTTATCAACCCCCACCCTCTGTCGCATCAGTAACAGCCACAACCCTCCCCCCACTCTCATCCGCCGCCGCAACGACACCCATCAAAACCGAAGCAACAACAGCAATCGCAACCCCCAACCCCGCCTCCTCATCCGCCCCCGGTAAACCGCCCGCATCGAAAAAGAAATACCCCTGTCCCCACGCCTCACGCTACTCCTGCACAGACACCTTCACCACATCCGGCCACGCCGCCCGCCACGGCAAAAAACACACCGGCGAGAAAAACATCCTCTGCCCCACCTGCAACAAAGCCTTCACGCGAAAAGACAACATGAAGCAACACGAGCGCACCCACAAAGGCGGCTCGCGCGCCGGATCCGCCGCCGCAAGCCCAGTCTTCGGCAACAAAGGTGGTGGCAGTGGTGGGAAAGATGCGATGGCGAGCAGCGACGCGATGGACGTGGATGAAGTCGGGGTGGGCATGGGGGAAGTGGTGCCGCGGCGACCGAAGATGGCGCGGAGCGAGCTGAGTGAGATCATGGAGGGGATCAGTAAAGGGACTGCGAACGAGGCGGATATGGATGCTGATGGGGAGGGGGAGAGTCCGGGCTTGGACGCTCTGGCCACGGCGGCTTCGGAGATGGCGTAGGTTATACTAGGGGATTTTGGGGAGGGCGCTAGGGGGAAACTTTCGATACCCGTGCCTGCGTACACGCTTGGAGGTTTTGGAGGGAATTTATGTTTTGGCATTCATCGACCCGTTTTTGGGCATGTTGATGTGATATGGTCATGACGGAGCATTTGGGAGGTGTATGAGGATAGATATAGACGCTTTATGTCGTCACCAGCAATGGAATGAAGTTTGATTCAAAGTCAAGCATTTGTCCCTACGGTTTGCTTAAGCACGTGAGGTATCCCAGAGTTCTGATTATCGTTCGCATGCTACGTTCTGCCTTGCTTAATTAAAGGTCCTTGTAATCGCGTTATGGAAGGGAAATCCGGGTGGTGTCCAGCATATCGCTTGCAAGACAGTATCTACTATTGACGACATTCACGACATAACATCGAACTACTTTATTGTTGGCCGGACAGTAGCTTCTCCGGGCGGCGTTAGCCGATCGCTAATCAGCTATAGTCGTTAGATCAGAGTGCTGCTGCCTTGCTTCGTTGAGGGTATCCGGAATCGCGCTCTTGATATCAGAAACAGACGCTTGTCCAGCAAGTCGCTTGCTAGAGAGGTAGCTTCTCGTAGCGGTATTGGCTAGCCGATCGCTGATAAGCTACAGTCGGATCAGAGTGCTGCGACATCGCTTCGTCAAGAGTCGTTAGGAGTGTGTTCTGCCTGTCAATCTTGATAGTTGTCGCTTGCTAGACAGCAGAGCTTTGGTGGGATTGGATAATTGATGGATAATCATGACGCTTAGTTCTATCGGGACTGTTAATATGATGTTTGGTATGTCGCAACGGTAGAGCGTGGAGAGCTTACGACGACGAGAAATGGTTGGATTTGCTAGAGAGGATAGAGAGTCCGTTGTGATAGTCTGTTTGAGATCGAAGAGGATGAGAGTGGGTAGCTGTTGATTTTATTGTTCCCTGTACCTATTGGTATGATCGATGTTGTCGTGAACATAGCGGAATATCCAGGCGTTCTGTTTGAGGGTGTATTTGCGCTTTCCGGGTCAATCATTTCATGTTATGTTTCGTACCAATTGATTCCTATACATGGTACCACATCATCCATACATCTTACTAACAGTGATGCGTCTCTCCGCTCTTTCTATCAAGTTTGGCATGCCATTGTCTAGTGATACGTGCTGTAAAGTTTTTCAGAGTTGCCGATTCCCCTGTTTATCTCATCTCGCAGGTCCTTGTCGTTATTCTCGTAGAAGTCTTCTACTGCTTGGGTGGTAAAGGGATTCTCCCCATTACGCAGGAAGAAGTCTTCAACAAGGCGATGATCAGTGCTGATCATATGTCCCGAATCCAGCGAAGAGGGTAAAAATGGGCCCGAAAGTTTGGCAAATTCCATTCTTTTCAGCTGAAGTATCGACTTTACCCTAGCCGCCGCCGATTCCCAGGAACCGGCATCGAGATCGAAGAGACAGAGGAAGAGGTTCTCCAAGAGCGGACTAGCTCCCAGGAAATCCAAGAGCTCCTGTTCCTCTGCGTCCATGTTCACTAGAATAAGTGATCTGAGCTTAGGGAATCGGCACCCTTTGAGGATGATGGAGAAAAACGTCGGCGCGCCGCTTAATCTTCCATCGATCTTGATGAATAGATTTCTAAGATTGACAGCGGCAGATAGCGCCCGCGACACACTGCTTTCTTCAGCATAAGACCTATGAAACTCTGACTGATTGATGTCTTCATCACTCAGGCTCAGTCGTAGCTTAGTCAAGACTTTGAAGCTCGTGGTCACATCCTGAATCTGCCTTGGTGTCATGATAAAGCTGCCCATGGGTATGAGACCGCGGTAATGTATAGATTTAGACACAATCTCTGTGATGGGTGGGTCTGCGACCAACAGAGCCTGCATGACGAGTTGCCATGGGTTCGGATCGTGGTTTCCGTAACCCGGGTCAGGGCCAATGTAAAACTCGGCATGGTCTGCTTTGGAAAGAGTGCAAGATTCGAGTGGGCAGAGGTCGTATCTCTTCCAAAAACCATGAGGATCTAAATCACTGGATTTGGAGTTGAAGCCGCACCCGTAGTCTGTGAAAACCAATTTTCGGACGGCTGGTAACCCTACGAGGACTTGGCAGAGCTGCGCAAGAAACTTCCCGCTTCGCATGATGTCTATATGTTCGGCGCGCGCTTTGCAATAGAGAGTATAGGCGTGTTTCTCATGAATCTCAATACACTCACGCCGCCATTCATTGTCCTTGTGCTGTCGGAGTTGGGCGAATCTACTCTTCGTGAAATGGAAGAAGCAGTAAAAAGAAAGTGTGATGGTCTTGATGTGTTGGGCGAAGCGGGTGGTCAGATAGTTTGCGATTTCGATATCAGAGTGTGTTGCCGACATGAAAACTTCATCGAACAAGAAGGGAACTGTTGCTTGCTCTAGAGCTTTGCAGGTCATGCGTACACACTTCAGAGTCTGTTTGCTCATGAGACCACAGATCTGTGAGAGAATCTCGGAAGGAAGAAGCATGATGGCCGAAGGATTCTCTGTTCGGTGTCCTACAGACCGCTTGTATGTGAGCTGTGAAACGCTCTCGAAATCGCACAGATGGACTGTGATCATTGATGCATAGGTTCAGTATTAAAGTTTTGATAGCCACTTCAGTATTGAGTCAGTCGTAAATCTAGATTGACTCAGCCATCCTGAGTAATGAGGGTAATTTATTACACCTGTGAAAGTCGTGGCGGGTGTTGGTGTTTTGACTTGTCCCGCGTCAATGGCGCCAGCGCTTACCATTCAGAGCATTGGTATTGAGGCAGACAAGCAGACCTTCAGTATGCTTACAGAATAAGCGATGATGTATATGGATGAATGCTCACCTGATGGTCTTATTTATGACAGCTAGGATAGTACGTTCATAGCTTAAGTAGACCTACTCTATTGTATCCTTGTGAGAAGGCATGAATAATTCACTATCTTCCAACTTATACCTGCGACCTCGCCGTCAAGACTGCGGGCAGAAGCAGCTCCGATCGTAAAGCAAAGGTTCCTACCGAGATTGATGAGAGAAAACATGCTGTTTTCCTCCATGTTGATTTCCGGCCGAAAACGACTAGAATGAGGCTAGAGTAGGTATGAGGGTATCTACCTTATCCTATCACCACTAAGGTATTCACTGATGATCTGCGCTAGCAAACCCTAAAGACGTCGTTCCAAACGTTCAATCTTGACGCTATTTGGAAGATTTCCTCCAACAACGACAACGCTACGAGCAAAGATGGAAGTCTCACGGGGCCCTCCCAGGGTCAAGAACAAGGCTCCAGGTATGCCTTCTGTCCAGTGATTGCAATCATCCACTAACGTCTTGAAAGCTCCGCAGCAGATCTCCGCAGAACAGCTTCTCCGCGAAGCAGTAGACCGACAAGAGCCCGGGCTTCAAGCACCTACACAACGCTTCGCCGACCTCGAGGAGCTTCATGAATTCCAAGGGAGAAAGAGGAAGGAGTTCGAGGACTATGTGCGCCGGAATAGGGTGAACATGAACAATTGGATGAGGTATGCACAGTGGGAGCTGGAGCAAAAGGAGTATCGACGGGCCCGATCAATTTTCGAGAGAGCCCTCGATGTGGACTCCACGTGTGTCATATTATGGATACGGTATTGTGAAGCAGAAATGCGAAATCGTAATATCAACCATGCGCGCAACCTTCTCGACAGAGCGGTCACGATTTTACCAAGAGTGGACAAGCTCTGGTACAAATACGTCTACTTCGAGGAAACTCTTCAAAACATTGCGGGTACACGGCAGGTCTTCGAGCGTTGGATGTCGTGGGAGCCGGATGAAGCAGCCTGGAGTGCATATATCAAGCTAGAAAAGAGATACAATGAGTTCTCTAGAGCAAGATCGATATTCGAAAGGTTCACAATCGTTCACCCAGAGCCTCGGAATTGGATAAAGTGGGCGCGGTTCGGTTTGTTTGCTCTGACGCCTTATTCTAATTAAAAGCTAACTTGAAAACGTAAAGAGGAAGAGAATGGTACGAGTGATCTCGTGCGCGAAGTCTTTGCTCTTGCTATCGACATGCTTGGAGACACCTTCATGGACGAGCGGCTGTTCATTGCTTATGCTCGCTACGAAGCCAAGCTGAAAGAGTACGAGCGTGCTCGAGCAATCTACAAGTACGCCCTGGATCGATTACCTAGGTCAAAGGCCATGACATTACACAAAGCATACTCCACATTCGAAAAGCAATTTGGAGACCGGGAAGGCGTGGAGGATGTCATCCTGTCCAAGCGACGAGTGCAGTACGAGGAGCAGATTAAGGCGAACCCAAAGAATTACGACGTTTGGTTCGATTTTGCTAGATTGGAAGAAACGTCCCAGGACCCAGACCGAGTGCGGGATGTCTACGAGCGAGCTATTGCACAAATACCACCGACGCAGGAAAAGCGGCATTGGAGAAGGTATGTCTTTCTCGATGATGCCCTTGATGTCTGGTCTATCATTGGCGGACGGAGCGCTGACGTTGTTTTGTGAAGATACATATACTTATGGGTTTTCTATGCTTTATGGGAAGAGATGGAAAACAAAGATATAGAGCGGACTCGGCAAATATATCAAGAAGCTCTCAAGCTGATACCACACAAGAAATTCACATTTGCTAAAATCTGGATCATGAAGGCTCAATTCGAAATTCGGCAGCAACAATTACAAGGTAAGATTCCAGGGAATCCGATATCCTCCGTTTGCGATCAGCAGCTGATTTATAACAGCAGCAAGAAAGACATTGGGACAGGCGATCGGCATGTGCCCAAAGGACAAGCTGTTCAAGGGGTATATTGAGCTCGAGTTGAAGCTTTTTGAATTTATCAGATGCCGAACGCTGTATGAGAAGCACATAGAGTGGAATCCTGCAAATTGCCAGGCCTGGACCAAGTTTGCCGAGCTAGAGCGTGGCCTGGATGATTTAGAGCGGACAAGAGCGATATTCGAGTTGGCCGTCGATCAGCCGGTGCTGGACATGCCCGAGCTTCTCTGGAAGGCATACATTGACTTTGAGGAAGAAGAGGGCGAGTATGATCGTACAAGAGAGCTGTATGAGCGATTACTCGCCAAGACCGACCACGTCAAGGTATGGATCAGCTATGCACATTTCGAAATCAATGTTCCCGAGGATGGGGAGGAGCAAGACGAGGAACAGGAAGACCAGCCTATCAGCGAGGAAGCCAAGGGGCGTGCTCGTAAGGTCTTCGAGAGGGCCTATAAGAGCATGCGGGAGAAGGAACTCAAGGAGGAGAGAGTTGCTCTGCTAAATGCTTGGAAGTCGTTTGAAAATACGCATGGCTCGCCCGAAGATATCGAAAAGGTCGAGAAGCAGATGCCACGGAAGGTGAAGAAGAGGAGAAAGTTGGACGACGACAGCTTCGAGGAGTATATGGACTATGTTTTCCCTGCGGACGACGAGTCGGCTGCGAAGATGTCGAAGCTGCTGCAGATGGCACATCAATGGAAGCAGAGGCAAGGGGAAAACGGGGGTGCTTAGACTTCTCTGCCTGTCGTTCCAAAATATTTCTAGAGACTCAATGATCAGTACACTCTGCTCTCCAAATGCTGTATATCATCCGCATCGAAATATTCGTAGCTCAATATCAGACACAAACAATAGCGTAACCCTTTTCTAATTATTCTTAAGCGATATTCCATCAACAACAACTCTCCCATCCTCCCCTCCCTCCACCCCCCACCAACCACAATGGAAGCATACGCCTACAGCACCGCCGCCTGGCTCACCCTCCAAGCCACACCCCTCTTCCTCTCCCCAAAACTAATAATAACAATGCTCTCCCCCGAAGCCCGAAACCCAACCGGTACTTCCCCTCCCCCCCCTCCCCTCCACTCTAACCCCCTTTCTAACCCCCCGGCCCTACAGATCTAGAAACCTACCTAACCCGCACCCTCTCCCTAACCCTCCTAACCCTCTCCCTCCTCACAATCCTCCTCTCCGGCCTCCTCCCCCTCACCTCCCCCCTCGCCGATCGCGAAACACACATCCCATACAGAACCCCCACCGCGCTGTTGATAACAGCATATCATGCCGCAAGCACGGTGTATATGTATATGAACATCAGTTATGAAGGTAGTGGGGGGGCGGTATGTTTGGGGGCTGGGGTGGTGGGGAGTGGGTTTTTAGCTTGTTGGGGGGTGTGGTGTTTGATGTTTGCTGGTGGTGGGGGTGGGGAGGGGAGGAGTAGGGTGTCGGGGTGGCCGTTTCGGAATGAGGAGGAGAGGAGGGTTAAGAGGGAGAAGGGGGCGGGGAGGAAGAGGGGATGATGGGATATGAGGGTTTATGAATGTATGAGGATGGATGGGGATAGGATTGATCGATCAAGAGCAACAGGGGTATCTCTACAAGCAAGCAAACATAACGCCCACGTTCCCCGTGTGAAATCACACCATCAAACCATCCAACCCCCTCCAAAAGACGCCGAAATTGCCCTTCCCATCTTTATCCTCGCCAGGCTCCATGACCGCGAACACCACAGTCTCCCACCACCCACCTTGGAATTCGCTCTCAGCAAATACCTCCTTCCAACACTCCACGACCTCCCCTCTCGGATTGCCAAACGCACCACAACCCAACGCACCCAGCACCAGAACACGATGGCCATTTATAGCCGCAACTCTTAGCACCACCCTCATCTTCTCTTTCGTAACTTCCCTATCAACCCGATACCTATACCCCTCCTTCCCATCCGCATCCTTCGACACACTCGGTCTATTGATAGCCGCCACACTAACCACACTCACAACGGGCAGATCATCCGGTTTTGTCAAATCCAGTAGACCATGTCCTTGCGCCATACTCTCCCGTATGACGACAACGGAGGGACTGTATATGCCTCCCGCTTCCGGTGTGGGATAGTAGCGATTCTTAAGCGTAAAGGACAGGCTTGAGCGATAGCACAAAGCCTCCTCCTGCGCGAGAGCGCCTCGAAGCCAACCGCCGCCGCTGTGGTATGCGTTTGCCATGTTCAGCACAAGCACCGGTTTGCTTGTGGAGGAAGAAGCCGGAGGTGTCAGGGAAAGAGCGGCATCGATGGTGTCGCTGTTGAGGACGCGGATTGCTGTGTGTGGAAGATTGGGACATTGGCGGGGATCGAGAAGGTATAGATTACTGGGGTCGTAGCAGTGGCCGTGTGGGGGGGACTTCGGGGTTGTGCTGAGGATGTTGGGGAGGAGTGCTTTGGTTTCTGCGGCGGTGTGGGCGAGGAGGATGCTTCGGGTTGCTCGACTGAGGGCTGGAGGGTGTCGTGGAAGGTTAGAACGTCGCTCGGTGTGGAGATTCAACTTGGATGCTCCTTGCGTGACGTCTTTGGGTGGCACTTCCTGAGAGTCTGAAGGCACTTCTGGAGAGGATTTGCGGAAGTAGGGTGAGCGGGTGCCTTGTGAACTGGCTCTGCGAATGCGAGGAGCGAAGAATGAAGAGGTGAGTCGGCTTTGTACCAGCTCAGGCTTCTTGGATTGTTGCTCAGCATCCATATCTGAGTCTTTCATGCTTGCGTAGGTAGAATGATGATGCAGCCTACAAAGGTATGGTGTTGTATACTGCGCAGTCGTCTTGAGTGAGACATCCTGTCACAGCGTTAGTTGATGCTTATCTTATCTTATCAAAGCCTTGGCACATGTTCTCCCATCCATCAAGTCTACAACATATCCCGTACCAGCCTAAGCTCAACCGACCTATGCAACGATCCAACCAAGTTTTCTGTAATTAGGTGTGAAGATGAAAAGGGATGGCAAGGATAACTAAGGAGCTGTCTTCCATATGGGCCTACATAATAAATCTAAGACCTGTATTCTATCGCGTTAGATGACGGGATTAGTCCTGAGCAAGTATGACTTCTTGCGCATAGACGAGATCGAAGTCCTCGATCGCTGATCGGGCAGCCGAGCATGGATCTCGGCTGGAATCCCGAAAACTCACCTGGACTAAATCCTTGATCCTTTTTTTTCCTACTCCGTACATCTCTCATACGAGGTTTGTTTGAAGAGCTAGGTGCCTTCCGTCGCCATCGAAACATCGGCCAAAGTCCGAACGAAGCCAACATTTGGGTCTTTCCGGCCAGTTTCGGCACTTTCAGTCTCCTAAGAGTGCCATAAAGGGATTCATCTCTCCCAGCAGATTATTTGGATCATGGCGTTTAAGGGTTTGAACAGTGATTGGTTGAGAGACAAAAGGAGATGCAGTGCATTACCGACTTTGCTGAGTATAAAAATGATCAGAAGGACGTCCGCGTAATCATAACCTATTCTCAAGCATCGAAGACATTGTACGTCCAAAACCAGTCAAGCCATAAAGCGACCTATATTTCTTGTCACTTACTGTCGCTTAATCAGGTATTTGTCACACCCAGTAGCTCCTGTAGCTCGACATCCTGCCGGTATAGTCCATCATGATCAAGTTGTACCAATAGTTCAGCGGCAGTCTTCCCATCTTGGTTCCGAGCGGTGACATCTGCGCCATTGTTGATAAGCAGTTTAGCAACCGCCATCCTTTGTGAGGTCACTCTCTTCCACTCGCAAGCTGCGAGGAGAGGCGTTTCGCCCACATAACAATCTTTTGTACTTGCGTTAACATCGAAGCCATGGTTGATGAGGACTTTCGCGGCATCCACGCGTCCGCTAGCAGCGGCCCAATTTAACGCATCGCGACTGCTGTCGATTTCCGCATCAGTAGCATGAGAAATAAGTAATTGGAGTACCTCAGCATTACCGCCGCCAGCTGCATTGCTTATGGCGGAGCCGATCGTGGCACCTCGACTGAGCAGAAATTTGACCGTGGCATAATCATCCAATGCAGAGAGTAGAGAATCACCAAGGCGTGCGCCTCTGTCAATCAAAATCTGCACCAACTCAACGCAGTGCATCAAGCTAGCTACGCCAATCTAGAATATTGTTAATTACTGGCGACAAGCAACACCGCATCTAACGCTTACGAGAGTGCTGCCCCATTCGTCGGCTTCAGCGTTCACATCCAACCCTCGGTCCAGAAGGAGCGTAATAGTCTGAATCTGCTGCGGTGTGACCGTGTGCTTGTATTTCAGGACATTGTGCAGTGCCGTATAATCATAGTCTCCAGTTTGGCGATTGATATCGGCTCCAGCATCAAGCAGGGCTATTATAGCTTCTGGCCGGGCCCAAAATGCGGCCTCGTGGAGCGGCGTCTCACCTTCGGAATTAGGCAAGTCTACCTTGGCACCATGAGCGAGGAGAAATCGTATTGCTGACACCTTTCCACATTCTGCGGCGATATGGAGCGCTGAACGTCCTTGTAAGGGATCCGCTTCTAAGGCGTTGACGTTCATCGACGGAAGTAGAGCTGCTTCTAAACGTTTCAGATCACCTTTACTAGCTGCATCGAAAAGTTCTTCGTATACGACGCTGTCCTCAGGAGCACGAAACCTGTCGTCGGCCATCGTGAAAGACTTCTGTATCAAGAGCTGAAGCAAATCTTGGAATTGGGATGACCAGTATGTTCCAGGGCCTTGACTGCTGCGGAAAGCTTAGGAAGCTATTTTTGACGATATGAACTCGAACATAGAGACCCGACCCATTGACATGTGCCGTGACATGGAATATGGCGTACCTCGAATTGTAAAGATTACAGGTGCTGGGAACCTCTTCCCAAGCCTAACGCGTCACCGGTAATGTTTCATGTGGGAGACACAGTGGAACCCATCAGTTCCTTCCTCCAGGAACAGCTGAGATACTGCTCCTTTACCGCGCCCTACCCTGCATTGCTGTGCCGTGGAGGATCTGCCAAGCCTGTCACCCTCTCCCTCACTACCTATGTCATGTGAAGTATGTTGTGTCTAGTCAACTATGTCTGCTAGCCTTCCTCACTCCCTCAGAGATCTGACAAGGACTCGTGGCAGGGCGAACAATACGGAGTAGCATGGCAACGTCAACACTTACGGGGAGATTGGCTCTAGCCCTAGAACTAGCACTTCTTGGCATTTTACTGAATGGCTCCTGCCTTGCGACTGTTGTTCGCCTCCCCCTATTTTCCACGGCAGTGAGCTCAAAAATTCTATGCTGTAGTGATTGGCAAGTCTCTACTTACAAACCCACAGAGCACAAGTCAGGCACACCGCCTTACCAACAGCAATCTCCAGCAACCTATCATTGGCCCTAACTCCAACCCACAGCCAGAGGAATCTGGCTCTACTCGCTTCTCCATCCGCAATGGCCTTACGGTAAGACCTCGATCAATGTATGTTGGATGTTCAAGTATGGCCAGATCGCTGATACAAGACGAACGCTGCAGGAGAACATCACCCATGATCTCATATACTTCACTGAAATTGGCATTGGGACTCCACCTCAACGATTCCAGGTCCTGATAGATATATCCTCCCCCGAGACGTTTGTAAGTTCGGTCAAATGCCGGACTTGTGCCTCTGGAGACGTGAGATATGATTCCTCTCGATCCTGCAGCTCCAAGGTTGACGGAACTGCCCTGGAGGTTGACTATGGATATATCTTCGCGTCTGGAAATATGACAATAGATACATTCGACTTTGGCGGGTTCCAGGTGAAGGATCAGCCGTTTCTGGAGGCTACTACAGTGGAGCTAATTGGTCTCTCATGGGACGACCTGACCATCATTCATGGCATTGCAGGATTGACGCCGTCGAGCGCAGGCTCAATCCTTAACAATCCATCACCCTTTATGTCCATGGTCAAAGAACAGATACTTGACCGGAATCTCTTTTCTCTGCGTCTCCGAGAGCCACGTGAACTTCTTATTGGCGCGATTGATCCCGAGCTATTCACTGGTGACCTTGTACAGATTCCCCTCACGAATAATACTGGTCGCTACGTATTGACGGGAACATGGCAAGCTGAAGCTCATTACCTGACGCTTGGCGAAGAGCCGGGCATCCGATTGTCCCTCGCTGGTTATACTGCTTCCTTCTCTACTAGATCAGCATTCCTTTTCCTTCCTGAACGTTTGGTCTCATATATATGGCAAGTCCTTCAATTCGAAGAGATCATGTTCTTACCACCCTCGGTCGCCTGCAAACAGCGAGCCATCATGCCAGATCTCACGTTCAACCTGGCTGGTAAAAACTTCACGCTCACGCCTTACGATTACACGTTCGAATGGCCAATAGAGCAGGCCAAAACTCGTTGTGTGAGCGCCATGTTTCCTTTCGGCGTTGAGCAGTACGACGAAATTGTGCTGGGGTCCGCTTTCCTGCGAGCTTTCTACTCGGTCTTCGACCTGGACACGAATACAGTTGGATGTAAGTTGGCTCTTTTGCATTTAGCCTTATACCATCGCTGGGTCTTTACTAATCCCATTCAGTCGCTCCCTTATCTTTTTAAAATGGAGTCCGAGACAACAAATGGTTGACAAGGCCGGGCTTCTTACCAACAAGCAACGTTTGGAAATCTTTCGACGGTAATAAAACTCCCTACGTGGAATTGACCACCTCGCAAACCGTTGTAGCTTTTGCTATTTAATTATTCTCTGGAGGATAGAATATAAAATTTCTCCGATTCTCGGTGAACAGCGTGCCATGCAAGTAAGAATATCGAATCTTACAGCATGAGCCCTATATCTAGCTCTGAGTCACAAAATTGGGGACGGTAGGTCGCGAATCTATGGTGTTCGTGGTATGCATGTGTTGTCAGCTTTTTTCTATATCTTTCTGTACTCCAGTCACTTAATTGGGGCGTTTATTGTTACGGGTATTCATCGCTAAGTTAACGAAGACATCATACATAAAGCCCAAAAAAGAAATCGAACTCCACTACTTCATCGAAGCGTTCGCCGTTGTTCTCCATATTACACTTACATAAGATTCGATCGCTGAAGGCTTGAAGAAATTCCCGCCATCTAGCCCAGGAGCAGCAGAGGGATCCACTTGAGCTCATGGTAGCTTACATGGAGGCCGAGGATTGGCAATGAGGCTGAAACTCCAATCGTCTTCGCCTGCACTGTCGGGTGCAACCCTTGAATTTATTGGATCCAAACCGTATTCCCGAACAATGTCTGCGCACCCATAACCTATACCCGAGCGCGCAACCCACGTGCAGGGCTTTGCATTTACCTCGCTGTTGGTGTCTATTCTACGCTCGCTTGGTAGGACCCAAATAGCAACCCTTGGGGCTATTGGCCCTTTATCGGGGTCACGTTGGCCATTATGGCTCCAAAGGAGTTCGATACAGTTGATTTCGGAGCATCCGCCACCGTGTGCGTGTGTACCTAATGGGTTCAATCAACAATCACTCTTTCCAGATGGAGCAAGAGTCATGAAGGTTATGCATAGTGTGGGGCTCCTGATAGGTGTCTCTGGACCTCCGAAAAGGTCCAAATGAACATACTTGAGGCTGGGAAGGACCTACCGAAGTCGTACTCCAAAGCATCTTTCATAAACTGCCTGATGGAACCCCGTGGAATGTCTTTTAACTCTATAGCCTTCGATGGTACACGGACGGAAGAGGCAAAATAGATCGTGTCCTTGTAGGCGATTGCGGCCATGGCTCCTGGGAGAGCAGCCGATATCAAGTTTCTTGGTCTCCATATGCTGATCATCTCATTATAGGCTAGAACGCACAGGTGGAGTAGCTTCGCATCGGTCATCTTTGTCTTGTCAAGTGGAATAGTGCCGTCGTCGAATGTGATAATACCAGAATAGCTTTGGATAATCTTGTCGATATTTTCCCCAGTAGGAGCAAGATGATCAGCTCTGATACCGAGGTTGGGAGTTGTGAAGGCAAGTGAAAATAGCAGCTGGAAGAGGGCGAGGACGCAGACCCATTGTTGCATTATGGGTTGCATATCTGATATGGCTTATGTTGATGGTGACCTTGTAGGGTGATGATCTCGGTATCTTAAATGGGTGTCCTGTCACTGGGGGATATCGACATGAAAAAGCAAGGAGCACGAATCATCCTTTGTAAAGTGGACTCTATGGCCATTTGACCAAGGCCAGATATGGTAGAGTTCTTACAACATGGCTGAGTGGCTGTTCGAAACCAGGAGGATCTCGTAGTGCTGTGTGAGGGTCTCCTCCCCACAGGTTCAGTATATTGTGCCTCTGTGGTGGCATCAAACACACTGCCGTGTGAGAGAATGATCATGCACAGCCGACTGAAGTGAGTCTCCCAATGGTTGCTTTTGGTCACACACACTCACATGTAACCAGAAACCAACATTCAGCTCATCCTCCTTGCTGCAGCCCTTTTCGTGATGTTTACCTACGCGATAACGTGTAGTCATTACATGGGCATAGCCGACACCACAGTAAGCGCCCGCCCCTCGAAACACCCTTGCCACTTGGGATCTGACACATCGACTTCACACTGAAACGATCATTGAAGGCTATGCGGATTCATTCCTTCGTCCCGCCGTAATCCATCCACGCTGTTTCTGAACAAGGCTGCGCAGACTTTACTTCCAGGGGGCATGCTGTGCCTAAAGTGTCCCAAGCCTGTGTTGTTGTGGCTATATCGGAATTTACCCCAACTATATGTATCTGACAGTTTCCGCTCTGTGATGTCTCTCCTTATTCGTAAGCGTGGTCTTGTCTTGAGTCACCTTTGTGCTGAAGCATCTCGCCAGTCCGCTCACCAGAACCAAACCTCTCACTACTTGGCCCACGACTCATAGGGTCGTTACCTCATGGTTTCTTCTTCGACTGCAAACCAACCTTTACACCATAATCACTTGCCCCGCTGAGTATAGGGACAAGATGTCGGCACATCTATTGTCTCTACTACTGGCTAGTGTAAGCTTGGCCATGCCTACTAGTCCTAACACCCTTTACTACCCGGAGAGACTGTTCACTCGAGGCGGCCCCTCTATCCAAGCTACTGATCCTTTTGATCGAAGATGGATCGAGTCGTTGACAGCCGTTGGGGACTCATACTCGGTTGGGTTGGGTGCAGGTCATGCTGTCAAAGCGACAGGGAAGGTACATCGTTCGATATCCAGTCCTGGTATATGATGTTGACGCCCCGCTTGTCAGATGGAGCTCAATACAGACTGCTATCAGTATAGTTACGGGTACCCTAATTTGGTCAACATGGATGATATGATCGCAGAGAATGCTCAGCGACACTTCCAATACCTGGGATGCTCTGGCGCATTGACCGGTGACATAAAGTCTAAACAGGTTCCAAAGATGCAGAAATCACAGGCCATCCTCATCTCAGCGGGCGGCAATGATGCCCATCTCTCTGTGATCTTGAATTATTGCGTGTATCAATGGTCATCCAAATGGTTGTGGGGATGTGATGGTGAACTAAACGCTGGGGAGACTGAAGCCAAATCTGACAGCTATTTTAAAGATATGACGGGTATGCTCTCAGCCATTGAGGGTAAATTGGTTGATGTGAACAGTCGTATTTACTGGCCGGGCTATATGAAGTTTTTTGACGACACATCCAAGGATTGTGATGCTGTGACCTGGGCTTTCACTCGCGTTTTGGGCTTCAGGCAATACCTTACCCAAGCTAGAAGGTATGTGACGGGTTACGACAGGAACGTCAATAATACAACTGATAAGCTGCAGGACTCGGTTCAATAAACTGGTTGATCTGGTCAACGAGAAGATTCGGGCGGCTTGCAAAACTGTAGATCGATGTGTCTACGTAGATTCGGAGGCTGCGGTCGACCAGATCAAAGGCCGTATGTGTATGCCAGGTATCAACGAAAGATATTATGGAGGGGTGGAATCTCCTGTTGACGGATGGAACCGCGAGAGGACTGTTTTTTATGAGTGGTATGTCATCCAAAATTAGGAGCTTTGGCCACCAATTATTGACCAAATGATGTAGGTCCACCACGAAAGACAACGACGAGGATGGGGAGAAGTTGATCGACCAACCACAAAAGCGGGATGGAGCTAAGGAGGAAGGTGAATCTTTCATCTCGCTAGAGACTCGAAATGATAACCCCAGAATTCTGGATAACAAGACTTTTGAGGGCAATGTCGGAAACTGGATTCAGCAGGGGATCGCGGATGGGACTCTTGACACCACCGCTGCTAGCTTCGGCGAAGTCAACGCACAGGGTCTACCAAACTGGTAAAATACCCTAACAAGCCATATTGTGCGAGGTTAACACTGATTATTCATGCAGGATAGGACGCGTTTTCCATCTGACAAAGTTTGGCAACGCAATAGTCGCCAATAACATCATCAAAGCCATGGTCACCGAACAAGCTAAAATGATGAATCAACCAGCCAACCCCGTTCTCATAGATCTGAATTCCTGCCCGGCCACAGGGAAGTCAACCAAGCCACCGACTGTCAAACCGGCCCCGGCACCTGGCCCAGTCACTCCGTACGTGACGACTGGAGGGAATGGAGCCACGGCTGGGAAATGCCACATCCACGTCAACGAGGTTGAATATTGTGGGGGCGACGCACGTAACCTCGCAGCCGAAGTCTTCATCTGGGACGTGGGCGGGAATCAAATCGGACATCAGAGCGCCACGGAGGCTGGGGCGACCAAACCGCTCTCGGTGAAGAGCAAGCTCGAAGCTCCCCTTCTCGTGACTCCTGAGCACCGAGGTGATTATGTCCAATTTGGTCTGGGGACGGAGCAATTCAATAGTAAGCAGGCAGATCAGACGGCGCTCTCGTGGTGCATCACAGGTGGTTGGGACCCGCGCGAGGGTCCGGCTTGTGGGAGGGTCTCACAACCTTCGGTAAGGCATTCTTATCTACTGAGTTGGCTAGTCTTTGAGCTAATGGTTTGATTTCTTGTAGAAACGACAGATAGACTGTTACTTCCAGTGCCCCTATCATGGGGCCAAATCGTCGGATGGCTCGTAGGGATTTGGGTTTCTTTACTTCCTTCAGCGATTTCACGGTTGGTGTGGAATCATTGAATACAGAGCATTTTCGGGATGGCGTTGGCGGAATGGGGGCAACTGTTGATTCAGGTGTTTTGGGTCAGATATGGCATTTTATTGCTGTTACAGTGTGCGATTACGGGAGCTCCCTCCACAGAATCGGGAGTATTGTATCACAGCAATCTGTTCTGTGAATCTAGGATCTAAAACATGTGACAAGACGAGCGTGGAAAAGAGCTACCAGTACAGTATAGAGACTTAGGTCACAATACGTGCTAGAACATCATTCGGATACCGCCCAGTACTCAATACGACTTAGGAAATGCTAAAGGTTCTACATTTTGTTAGACGAAGTCATTTCATGCAAGTACCAAATTCGGGATTGATATTTGTGGATGGCGTCGTACCAAATATGTATACAATTGATCAATAGCAAGTGTATCAAAGGGATAAATCAAAGTATGCTAAAAGTCCTTCACGATATGCGTCTTCAAGCAAACTTATGGTAGTCTCCTATTACGACCTACCTATGTTCATTAATGTAGGAAACAGTTCATTTTTGCTGCAGCGGCAATGAGTGACGCTGTCTAGAAGCATTCACGGAAGAATAACATCTACAATGATTATGATTTCCAAAGATCAGAACTTCATGACTCGAAGCTAGATTAGGTTAGGTATGAGGAGCGCCTCTCTACAACAATACGGGAAAGCGTGTATTCTGCAGCGTTGATGTTGTGAGTGGAGTGAGTGAAGATGCCAAACACACTGTCTTTTAGAGGTTGAGATATCTTATGTTATTTCTTATTTCTGTGCAGGTGTGGTCATGTATGGTATGGGTGAGATTGAGGTTGAAGGTAGTGGGATTGGGATGATGGGATTGTAGTGGGGGTCTTTGTGATGGAGGGGATGGAGGGGAGAATGTTGGTTTGGTTTTGGGGGGTAAGAGGTTTGGTATGCTAATGTTATGTTGTATGTACAAGAGAATGGTAATTGGGCGTGGGGGGGTGGGTTTGATGGCATGTTGTTAGGAGTGGGAGAAAAGGTATGAATGGACCCTATCAGAGTATTTGTACCGCAACACCGGGATGTCTAGTGGCTTGCCATTCATATGACGTTACATAGTATGCTTGCTGCAACTTACCACCCTAGACCATCATTCAACTGATAGTCGTGATGGTATTTGCACTGTCTGTGATATAGACGAAGGGTTCTAGTAAAAGTAAAGCAGCTGTAGAAGGCTTTTAGGAATGAAACATGGAAAATCAACGTATCCAGAGCATGTATAGACGACATAGTAAAGTCTATGCAAACTCCATTTGTTATTGCCTATATATGACAATCTCTGTCTAGATCTGGTGTTCTTCTTATGAGTCTAAACAAGATTCCCCGCAAATCCAATCCGTCTAGGTGTGCACAACCATCCGAAATGAGTGTCGACAAGCCTTGCAGAAGTATCAAGAACCCGCATCTAAATCCAATACGGCAATTCCACATGTTTCATGACCCCCATCATGTTTGGCGGATTGGGAGTTTCCTTGCGACCTTGCACTGCCAGGATGGTTGATTGCATGAGGCTGGCAAATCCGATATTAGTCTTGGAGCTTCAGATTAAGAGTGGAAGACATACGAATCTAATCAGATTCCTCCGTCTTCTTAGGCTCCTCCTCAGACTTGGTCTTGGTCTTCTCCTCCTTCTCGGTCTTCGTCTTCTCCTTCTCAGACTCGGTCTTGGTCTTCTCTTCCTCCTTGGACTTCGTCTTGGTCGTGAAGGTGCTAGTGGCCGTGGGGAAGGATTTAGTGCCGGATGGGAAGAAACCGGTGGTGGACACAGAGGTCATTGTGGGGAAGGAGCTTGATTCCTTCTTCGGGGCCGGGGCGGGCGAAGAGAGGACGACCATGGGGGCGATGGCAACGAGGAGAAATGTGAGGATGGTAGTGGAATGCATCTTGATTGGGTGGGTGGGGTTTGGTTGGTTGGTAGTGATTGACTTGAAGTTGGATTGAAAGGTTTGGAAGCGAGTGAATGTTTTCTTTCTTCTTCTGTGTTGGTAAGGTTGGAGGATGGTGATGGGTATTTTTGTGGTGGGCGGTGCTCTCCTTTATAGACTTACTGGAGGGTGGCAAGCTACATGACATTCCTTCAGATATTGGCAAGACACCACTCATCAGCTTGATTTTGAGCACACCATCCAAAAGCCTGATCTATGGTGTGATATATCACTATCGAATCCATAGTGCATTATGCAACACCAGACCTCGAGATCCACAATGCAACCACTCGACCTGCAGTGCTTGGAATGAGGACCGGCCACTCTAGAAACTGATGCAGGAGAATCATTGGCGAACATGCAAGCATCGGACGATGGAGTGAGGCAGCGACCTACTCAATACCACCTGATATCGGCGCTTATGTACAAGCTAGGGGGCCAAAGATTGTCTGGGTCCTCAGCTCTTACGGGAACTGCCCCGGACTGCAACTGACTTTGGGCTAGTCGGAGGGTTTTTGCATTGAAGCTGAAAATATCTTCCGCTGGATCGAAAGTTTGCTGGATGTTTTTCGTCGAGGCTGTATCGTTTCCTTCGTCAAAAAGCCCACTTCAACGTGAACCCAGCCTTGTATGAATGTCATTACCAGGAACGTGGTCACAGCATGACAAGGAGAAACGTACGTGAAGGAAAAGAGAGCATCCTCTAAGAAACTCGGCTGTTTGATCAACTAAGGAATCATCATGGGGAGTTGGATTATGGTTCAGCCACCATATCTTGACCAAGGAAACTCAGATTGATCGCTACGCCAGACACTGCTCATCAAACACTTGCAATGTAGACGTTCATGAGTGTTACACGCTCAAAGGTGATAATCCAATAGACCTGCTGCGGGTCATCGACTGAGGTCAAAAGCTGAATCGGCCGTTCTCGAAGGAGTGCCATGGCCCGATCCGTCTACCTAGACGGCTCGTGGAGATCTTTAAGGAGTCTAGCCTTGATTCTTACCAGGCTATACTATTGTCGTGATACAGAGAAAACTTGTTGAAAAGCCCCTGCTCGAATGGTAAAGACAAATTGTGGGTCTCCAGTTTCTACCGCCAAGAAGCTAGTATTCATGACCAAAGCCATGCCTATTATGGCCGGCTATGGTACGACACGTCAAGCCAGCCGCTTCGAATGGTGGTGTGGTGAGGACTGACTATCGATATAAGCCCCTGGTGGTGGCGACTGTGCGCCACGGCGCATTTGATGTCCTGAAGCTAGTATAGCTCGAAAGAGATACTTGTGGCGTCTGCGCTAAGCGTGAATCACGCCAGACCGCCAGCTAAACGAGATCCCCTGGCCAGTTGTGGGGTAGCATAACGGCTATGGATACAGACTCAATGTCAGATGTCCGCGCTTCATCTGAACATTCTGCTGGTAGGAAATCCTGAACAATTGGCCAGGATTCCAAAGCTGAGAGGTTGATATGCAGGGGCCCTTGGCACTCATCATCTTGCGCCGGGAATATTAATTTGCGCCACTTTTTGATGTTCGAAGAACTGCGGTTGGTTGCAAATACATGCTTGACTTTTGAATCCCAAGCCACCAAGTCTCAAGAAGCTGTTTTTGGAAGCTCAGGTATGCATGCGTCGAGTGGATTTGTCTTGCGCCTGTCACATCAGCGACCGTACATCCACTACTTGGCAGAGAAATCACATCGCCTCTCGACGTGCGCCTAGCGCGGATTTTGGAGATCGGTCCATGCGAGCATGCCTGTGCATTACCTCGTGGAATCATGCAGTCCGGTCCCATGCAGTCGGAACCCATGCAGTCAGAACCCAGGAAAGATATCAATAATGCTAATTAGCTGTTGTCACGAAGATAACGCGAAATCGTCTGCATCCCGTTCGATAAGGATGGGTGCTGGAAGCACGTCGAGATATGGTAGTGCACTTAGTCCTCAGTGGTCGTTGGCACAGCCGGCGTATCAAAATGAGCCCATACGGGTGCTAGGGACGGAACCGTAAGAGATCGACAACTAATGAGACCTTAGTATCTCCCTTACGACCTCCTGTGGTGAAACGAAAGGCTTGTAGATTTTTAGTCTTGATGATTGCTTGGGTCCCATGCAAGGGGCCGAACGTTGACAACGATCAAGTAATGAGGGTGCTCTTATCCCAGCATAATGGTCCTATCTTGCCTTACTTTCCACACTCCATAAACCTGATTCTGTGGTCATCAGAAAGTAGTCTAACGGTGTGACTCGGAGTCAAGAAGAGCCCTGCGAGGCTCGGAATGCGCTGTGGCGAATCACCAGTCACTTACCCTTGGATATGATTCCCATGAATCACCGTCATGAATCTCAGAGTTGCTAGTCCTGTTGGACTAGTTGAAGGTCGAAAAGGTACTGTAAAGTCAGTACGACTAGAACAACTTTGGCCTGATACTGCCTTAGACTTTAGCACAGGCCAGCTAGCCTGCGGATTGAAGTTGTTCGCAGTATTGTTATATTTTATGGTGCTCATAGTCGCCTTGTCTTTACTACTGCCAGAATTCAGGCCTCCACTGAAGACGCTCATAAGTCAATGGAGCCGCGTACAACCCTCCTGTTAGCATCTAGTCGTCAATTGACAAATGGGTATCATATTCGAGCGTTGCTTTCAGTCTCGATCGCTGCGCGCTCGATGTTTACCTCAATATCCTCGGGTAGCCCTGGCGAGATTGTAGCAATACAGAAACGCTCCTCTGCTTACTCGTTGCGACTGTTCGGTCGACATTTGCGATAGTGTTAGTCTGGCACTTCTCCATGTCGTAGCTTTTGTCATCCGATTTAGCTATTCCGATCTAAGTATAGTGCTAGGTGTTTCCTTCCTAGTGAAGGTGAACCACCCATGATTTAACTGCACTAGAGGACACTGTCGTAGATGCTTCCGAGATCAGGACTCCTATATCAGCGGACATGCTCGGCTTAGCTGGGCTTTGCCGGATATGTGAGCGACATGGGCGCTAAGGACTAGCGCGAGATGTATAACTTCGCCTAGCTTCTTGCCCCCGTGGTAGCATGAGTTCTAGGCTGGAACAATTGGATCTGATAGGAGAGAGCTGCATGAGATGGAATCACCTTCTTGAACCCAAAAACATTGCCTGCAAGGCTAGACCCGGGCTAGTAGATCCTCTCCAGAGTAGTCCCTGACGCGCTGACAAGTAGTATGCTGAAAACCGTGGTAGTAGTACTTGAACTGTTTCGACATATAATGGCGTAACCGTTGACTTAATAAAAGTTTCTGGCAAAGTCGTTGAGCTCATGATGCTAGGCGCGAAAGACGTGGCTGCTGCGGGACAGACCGAAAACAAGGCTTCAACAATGAGCCTGTATATGTCCAGTATGCTGACCCGGCGCCTCCCCCCGAACACATAGTCTGTACCATGCGATTGGCTATTGTCACTAAGTGCTAATTGCAATGCTCAGCGTTTTGCGGGTGCAACGCGAAGTGAGAGATGTCGATTTGGTAAAGTGAAGACGGAGTACGAGATTGGCTTCCTATATGGTATCTCAGAAAGTGAGCAGCAATAGAGGGAACGACGACTAAGATCATAAACCGGCTCTCCTGTCTCGTAGGCATATTGAAAAATCCTCAACCGCAAGCAGTTTATCATCGTCTTTCGGTTCAGGACTCAGACAGCCACAAATATGCAGGTAAGATCCTCGCATCCGTGTACAATACCCCCTTCCCCAGTATTTGATTGCTAGAGTGCTCTGAATAGAAACGTCTATTCTGAGAGAGGTATATCATTGATGGCCACTTTATAGCATCATCGCAATCCCTTGATCTGTCATAGGATGCTTGAATCTATTTCAACACACCTTTTGTCATTCTTTCCGTAGTGGTTATAATAAGTCAATCTCGAGCAAAGGTTGATTTAAGGTTTGATGGCTTGGCAAGCTAATCTCTGTTAGGCCTATATATTTTCAGTCCATCTTCCATCTAAGAGTGGCGAGTCCCTTTGAGCAAGACAATTGTATAACAATGCAAACAGCTCGAGTCTACTGCGGATAATGCCAAAACATAAGCTTGCGCCAATACTTGGCGACCTTGCCTGAGATAGAATACTGAATACTGGGCCCCGATCGCCCTTGTCCATCTTCAATTCACAAATGCATTAACATAGTACAGCAGCATCAGACAGACGGCCATGGTGAGGTTTCTGAAGTCCATATCTATGTTATACTCGACGTAATTACGACTATGCCATGACCATATGACGGCTATCCACCATCATTGTCATTGCCTTTCAATGGCTTGGTTCGTGTGCCTTTGTGGTGTGGTAAAGCCTGGGTGGTGCTGGTGACGAAGTGAGCAGTGGCTCGAACAATGGATCCTATGTCCTGGCAATTTTGGCAGAGATTCCTGGAAAGAGTCCCTTACCGGGACATGAGTTTACTCCCACAGTATTCTAGTCATTGTCTCGTCCCAGCATCACTACAATTGGACAACTACGACCATGATCGATGGCTGAGAAAGGCTGGGGACCAATCCAATTCGGATAGCTTGTATTCGTGGCAAGATACGTACACCGTCATCGCTCTGCAAACATTACAGCTTCGCAAGCAGACAGCCTGTAGGTACAGATTCCAGGCTCGGAGAGAGGTACCCCGTGCCCCACGCCGATGATCCAGGAAAAGAACCAGTTCGTAAGAAGACGCTAACGCATGGTGCAACCTGTTCTTCCTGCATGTACCCCTGAAACACGCAGTCCCACGAGGGTCCATCATACATACACGTGGGTGATATAACAGGAGTTCACACAACGTTCGTACATGCAGATGGAACATGCAGGCGTGCAGCGGTTCATCGAAACGCGGATAGCATATGCAGGCGAACGGGGATGCATACACCATGCATACGCCGGGTACTGCAACGTTATGCACCATACCAGATAACGAACTATCTCACTGCCTGCAAATAATGTGTGCGATATATATATCGCGGTGACATTATTATCTTCCACGGCATCCACCACCCGAGCGGGACAAGTGTTTCCCAAACGTAAGTCTTTCTTAGCAGATAGGAATGATTTTGTGCGAAGTAAGATTGTCCCATTTAGTAAAGCACCGAAAACGAAGAACACCTAGCATCGCCCCGACCCCTCCTTCACCTACCTCCTCCCCTTGAACTTCATGAATCTTACCAGCATCGCCTGGGGCATCGCATCCACGACGACCTCTTCTCTGCCACCGTCCGCCTCACGCTACTCTTGGTCTTCGTACGCTTTCTTGCCCTATCCTGTTCTGGCCTGGGGTTAAGGATATCGTCTTACCACTGTGCTATCACTTTCGTGAAGATGGTGGCGGCTACTGGTGAAGTAACTGGGATAATGGTCGTGGGTCGAAGGCAAGGTGACTAGACTATGTAGAAGTATCGCGCTGCTGGCGCGAAGTGTATCGAGGGCAGGAAATTGAAGTTGTGATTCGCGAAGAGTTTTATTCGGTATTGATGTTTGATGTATTGAGCAAGGGGATGCCAGCACTGTAGAGTCGTCATAGGGGGAGTTTTGAGGCGGAAAAACGAAAGCGACGTATCATGTAGTCAAAGATTTGGTTTCCAAGGATCGTGAGTGTATCTAGAACTATACATAGGTCAAGAACCAAAGACGTGGTAAAACTGAGTCTATCTAATGTTGTAAATAGGAATAAATTCATAGTAAAGGAGCCATGCCGCTACAAGCTGCGTTCTAGACATTGAAAGATAAAGATACCGAAATCGTTTTCGCTGGTCTCATACCGTCGTTCTCACATAATGCTATCGAAAAGCAAAGAATGAAACAACGAGAGAAACGATCTAAGCACCCACACCAAGAGGCAAAGATTGCGAATCGTCCCCTTGCAACTCCTCTCTCACAGGCGCCTCTCCCTTTATAGGCGGCGGCTGCGGCTCCTCCACCGGCGCCGCACAGACTCTGTACCATGGCTGCTCCCTGCCCGCCATCGGCAGTATCGGCTGGGGAAGGTCCAATAAGTGATGCTGCACGTTCTGCTGCGGCTCCCCTCGATCGTGAGCGTTGGCCAGCTCCGCCTCCATCACGTTAGCCAGCACCAGCTCCTTCTGGGTCCATTCCTGTTTCTTCTTGGCCTCCAATGCTTGCACTTCATCTAGCAATTCTGCACTCTCTTCTTCGGCCCAGTGGTGCTGGCGGCGTAGGAGGCGATAGAGCTGGTTGGTGGGCATGGCGAGTTCTTCTTCTGTGAATTGCAGTTCTGGTGGGTATTCGAAGGGCGCTGTGGGGTGATCATCCATCTCCTGTTCGCTGTTGTAGATGGTGGCGTCGTCATCGACTTCGGTGTCTTCATTGCCTTCTGGCTCGTTGGGATGCTTGGGGTTGACTATGAGCTTCAGTCTTTGGGGTTTCGGCGGGATGGAGGAGTAATTCTTTGGGACCGGATCTGACGGTCGGAGTGCTTCCGTTTCATGAACCGTACGCATGTGCTTTGCGAGGGCATCAGACCGTGTGAAGGATCGATCGCATTCTATGTCCATTAGCTTTGCCCACCCACGCCCATGGATTGGGTATACCTGGTAAACGACAGTAGAACGGCTTTTCCTTTGTATGGCTCCTCATATGTGCTTTCAACGCATACCCACTGGCGTGCGCATTTGGTGTTGCGCTCTCCTTCTTGTTGCACCCCTCCCACTCGCACGCATACCGCTTCTTATTCTTGCCTATATGATCATCATGTATATGTTGTACTAGAGTATCCATGTCGCTGCAGTCGCCCCTCGTACAGTCCTTCCATTTACACACAGTGACTTGCTCAGGCGATACAGAGGGGTCGTCATCGGTAAAGCCGAATCCATCTTTCCCAGTTGGCGAACCAGGCACGCTGCCGGAAGTGTCCGAGGAGATTTCACCTAGATCTTCTGGTTCGTGAAGTGGGGCTGGCGTGGATTGATGCGAGAATCGACCAGTGCGACGGCGCTTTGCCGGGGGCACGAGGTGCGTGTAATCGTCTGGTAAAGGTTCAGGACTGTGGTCGTGGTCCTCGACCTTGATGTCGTCGCCGAATTCGCTTGAACCATGGGAGGAGAGCTGAGATGAGAGGGGAGACATGTTGGCCCCAATTGAATCCATGGATATCAGGCTATGTTTGGCCTCCCTCCGTCTTGAAGGTATTCAATTGTTGGAGAATGATATGTGGGGCCCTTCATCACGACATCTTGATTCGGCCGCGACTTCATATGATGACGCTAAGCCTCATTAAGTCATCCCATGGCCTTAGGTTCCCTCTACGGAGTACAACATTGAGATTCCGATTGCCCACCGAGCTACTCCATACCAAAACATAACATACCCCTCTCGCCATCCCAAACCCCACACCGCCCACCAATCCTCTTCACTACACCCTACGACAATGGTCCTCCACACTCAAACCCCACCCCCCCCAACCTCACCCCCTCACACCCCTCCCACCCAATTGACACCTCTAACCCCACCCGAACCCATCACCTCCGCCCAACTAGCCCGAATAGCCGCCTACTACGAAGCCCGCAAACCCTACCTGACCCTCCTCTACGAAACAATGGACGATAATATAACCGCCAACACCCAAGATACCACTGAAAAACACACAAACAGTGACAAGCAGAAAGAAGAAGAAGAAGAATCGGTGGAAGCTGAGCCCAAAACCGGAGCGCACTTTGGCGAGCTGGTGGCTCAGCTCAAGGAGGCGAGGATTGGGAATGCGGCGGGGGGAAAGAAGGTGGTTAGGCGGAAGTTGTGAAGAGGAAGAGACTTGGATGAAAGCGATCAAGGTCCTCGTTGAATGAAGAATGGGATGGAAAGATGGAAGCTAGATGAACCGTGATGTTCTGTCACTGCGCCCGGAGCCAAACTCACGGTAGGTCACTATCTCTACATAAGTCCTCGTCACGTCAGCTGATATCGTCAAGCCCAATTGGAATCTACCACTCAACCATCCTCCCAGGACTCACTCGAATCGGATGCGCTGTGAGTGGTTCCCCTTCTGCGTTGTTACATCTGTCACTCTACATATGATGAGCAAGACTCAAGAATTCTGCAATACGGACAGCTTCAGAAGAAGCTGCAAGTCGAAAAATTGAACATTACTCATGTCCTGAACTGTACAAGGCAACGTCAACTTCTCCCATGTTTATGGTTCGGTGACATTACAGTAGCTGAATATTCGCATTGAAGCTAGATACTGAACCGGAAACGGCACCCATACTGAGGCTATCGTTTTGTGACATTGTCAGATAGCAATGAAATGAATTGGGTATTGCGTCTATCTTTGTTGAATTATCTCATGTGAAACCCATCGTTTCTCTAATGTGAGCCCTCGCCAAGTCATATGTTGAGATGACTGCAAGGGTATCTAAGCCGTTGAAGACATGCTTTTTTGTCTCATCTTATCGTAACTCGTGTTGAAGTGTTAGTAGATACAAAGAAAAGACGAAGACCTAGTAACGATAGCTGTGATTGCATTAGCGGCAGGATGTAGATATAACTTGGGGAGGTGAAACTTACATGTCATCCTTGAAAGGACCCTCAATAGGGAGATCAAGGTACTCGGATTGTTCCTTCGATAATTTCGACAATTTGGCATTAACGTGGTCTAGATGCAATAATGCGACCTGCTCGTCCAAGATCTTCGGTAGCACGTAGACACCAATCTTCCTCTTTTCCGTCTTTCCAAATTCAATATATCGCTTGCCAAAAGCTTCGTCTTCAGCCTTGAACAACATGATCTGGGCAAGCACCTGGTTGGTGAAAGAACATGACATGACGAAAGATGAGTGACCCGTTGCGCAGCCAAGATTGACGAGGCGGCCTTCGGCAAGCAGGATGATGTGGCGGCCGTTCTTCATAAGATAGCGGTCGACTTGGGGCTTGATGTTTGTGATGGATTTAGCGTTCTCTTTCATCCAGGCAACATCGATTTCGATATCAAAATGGCCGATGTCTGCCATATATCAGCATAGTGTTCCGTCCATTTCACTGCATACTTACTGCACACGACGGCATCATTCTTCATCACCTCAAAGTGCTTGCCGGTCAAAATATCTCGACATCCGGTTGTCGTAACGAAGATCTGACCCTCTGGAGCTGCGTCCTCCATCGTGGTGACTTGGTAGCCGGAAACAGCAGCCTGTAACGCGTTGATGGGATCGATCTCTGTAACGATGACACGAGCACCCATGCTGTGAAGAGCCTGTGCACATCCTTTTCCGACATCGCCGAAACCTGCTACAATGGCGACTTTTCCAGCAATCATGACATCCGTGGCGCGCTTGATGCCGTCGATGAGTGACTCTCGGCACCCGTACAAATTATCAAATTTCGATTTCGTGACGGAGTCGTTGACGTTGACAGCTGGAATGAGGAGACCATTACCCTTGAGCATTCGGTACAGATGGTGGACACCAGTCGTTGTCTCTTCCGACACCCCGTAGCAGTCCTTGAGCATATCCGGGTACTTTTTGTGCACCAACGCAGTAAGATCTCCACCATCGTCAAGTATCAGATTGAGGTGCTTTCCATCCTTGAAAGCGAGAAGTTGCTGTTCTAAGCACCAGGTGTATTCTTCCTCACTCTCGCCCTTCCACGCAAAGACCGGTACACCTACCGCAGCGACAGCAGCCGCTGCATGATCTTGCGTTGAAAAGATGTTACATGAAGACCAGGTGACCTCGGCGCCAAGTGAAGTAAGGGTCTCTATGAGGACGGCAGTCTGAATGGTCATATGGAGGCATCCTGCGATCCTAGCACCTTTTAGAGGCTGATCTTGAGCGTACTTTGTCCGTGTGGCCATAAGCCCGGGCATTTCATTTTCGGCAAGCTCAATTTCACGACGACCAAAGGCGGACAGACTCTGTTATATGTAAGCTTCAACCAAGGAAGGGAAAGCTCGATTGAGCCGACAGAGTCTCGAGCGTGCGTACAATGTCTGCGACCTTGAATTTGCTGGCTGGTGGTCCCGACATGTTTGTAAAGTTGGGATGAGTGGAATACTGTAAGAATAATTGGCAGCTACGCTGAGTGATGATGGTAAACCTATGGTATAGAGGGTACTTAAGCAACGAAGGAGTATCAGAGTCGGTTGGGGTTTAAGGTTAGAGAAAATAATTATCTGGTGGGTGAATAGCTTCCTTGGCGTTGAATATTTCGCCGACGGCTCTTTTTTCAGGGTTACTCGGGTGTATTTGAAAATCGAAGTACATTGTATTCTCATATGATGTTGAGGAATCAGGCATCTTATTTCTACAAGATACAGATCCTTGAATTCGCACCGGCGCCCGGTGGCCCTGAGTATGACCCCATATCGCCGGTAGTCACCTCATGTTCGAATCTGCATCTTAGAGATGCGATAATGCAAACAAAACTTGCCCTAGCGATTTTCTCCTACCATCATGGCGAGTCTTGACTCCTCTTATCTCATTAATACGTGTCGTCGTAGTCTCAAGCCTCTCCAGTCCCTGGCAACAAGTTTCCCCTGACAGCAAACATCTTTCCTGTGACGCCTGCTGCAAAACCATCCACTTGCCGTGCATATTGCTCCACCTGTCTGCTATTTAACAAAGTCTCTAGTCTCCCGGGCTCCTGTGGCAATTTAAACAGCCTTTGCCATTCATCCTCTGGTAACGGGCTTTGCTTTGCTAACGCTCTGCTTGCGTTTTCTGATTTACGCTTCTGCTGCCAGGCTGTAATCTTGGCTTGCTCTCGGGCGAGCTGCCTCTGGTAGTATTGATGGTTATTCAATTCAGTGTGGTGAGTCTCGATGCTGTCGAGAAGGAGATCAGTGGTCTGAGTCAGGAAAGGATCGATCGAGAGATTCAGCGAATTGAAGTTGGGCGAGAGAGGATTCGGTATCTGCGAGAGGGAAGCGAGAGTGGGTGGTTGAGATGCTTGGGCTTCAGCGGATGGAGCTGGCGTGGGGAGCGAATGCAGGAACGATGTCAGTAGATGGGAATTATGTATCTGTAGTGGAAGTTCGAGGAGTATGTCTTGGTAGCGCATGTTGGATTTCTGGAGACTGGTACAATGTCAAATTAGCTCTGTAGACATATTGGGGGCATTAGTGATTACGTTTCGGTTGTGAACTTTCCCTCCTTGTATGCAGTCATGAACGAAGGTGATAGTCTGAATGCTCGCAAGCTCAAGCTACCTTGCGAGCTCCGGCTCACATCATGGACTATAGCGACTGTCCGCTCGTTCATCTCTTTCTGATAAAAGTATTGATTTTCGATCATGTTGATATTTATGAAGTTCCCCAGATTTGCGCTCGTGTACCATCCAGTATTGTTCGCATCCACGTTGACTTCCCTCAGCTTCTTGATCATCTCAATTTGGTAATTTGTGTTCGCCTTGGCTCTTGGGGCAGCTGCCGCTAGATTTGAGGCCGCATTATTGTCGTTGTGATGTCCATCTGTTGGGGGCGCCTCGACAGTCGGGAAGGGAAAGGAGTTGGTGACTTCGAGTATTGCTATCTTATCCATGCCGACCAGGAAGCCGGTCGCTGTTGTGGGAAAGGTCTGAGAGCAGTGCTTGATGATCTTCATAACCACCTATGACGGTGTCAATAATATTTTCTCAAGCCAAGGCACTTCATGGTGGTTTACCAGTGCCTCCACTTGAACCGCTTTGAGCGGGGCGTCCTTCCTACGAAGCATCAGTACTTTCGTGGTCAATGGTACGCGGCAGGAACCTACGATGCTTCCGCCATAGTGATTATAGAGGAGTATATCCGAGTTTCGTGAAGAATCAAAACGATTGAGCCTCAATTTCCGTGCGATGATAGTGATAAAGCAACAGTCGACCTACCCTGATACAGATTAGGTTTCGGAGTGGAGGTCCGCTACGGAAGCTGTCGTCCATCCTAATCCGAATGAGGCTAGCCTCTCTGTTATGCGCAAACTCCGCTGTCCTTACTCCGTATCTACCCAATCACTAGGCAGACTCAACATTATCTGTCGCAGCCAATCTTCCTCCGTTCGCGACATTGCTCCTGAGGGATCCCGATAATGCTGACGCGTTCTCTAGGAATTTAATTGATTGGCCTTGCTTTGACTGACTTCACCGTTAGTGCTCGGACTTTGTAAATGAACCCGCCGCTCGGCCCAAGGTGTTACACCCGCCCGATTGAGATGGTGAACACTGCGTATGTCTTTAGTATATATCTAGCTTGCATCCCCTCGATATATTCAACAATCCAAATACTTCAAATACCCAGAAGCAAGTACCAAAATCCAACTGCAAACCCAAATACACTATGTTTTCAGACATCATCCTCCAGACCTTTGATACCTTCCAGGCCGAACAACTCAATCTGTTGAAGACGGATAACATCGCCAGGAATGTTACTCATCACGGGAAGCAATCGGGGGACAACATTCCCCGTTCTGCAGCAGTTAGCCTCGAGCCTTGCAAACGGTCGCTGTCTTCTTGCGGCTCAGACCATCGTAAACGGCAAGGAGAACGCTTAGATGGTTCGAAGATTGGGAGTGTACGCTGAGGTCGAGGTTTATTCGGTTCGACTTGTCCGAAGGAACAACCTCCAAAGCTGCACAGCAGCACATCTGAATAAACGCGGAGAATCTGATATTCTCATCAACATCGCTTGTATCGGTGTCTACGAAGCAGGCCATCATGCAGATCTCACGGAAGCTGTGCCAATACCTTGATATCGAACGTTACCGGCCACGGCCCAACGATAACCGCCTTCATACCTCTGGACAAATCCCCGGACCATCAAGATCCTGTCCACACGTATCTCACTTCAATCTCCGCCCAGCAGCAAGTTTCCATCATCAGGAGTGATTTACTATTTCGTCAGCAAGACCGCTCTCCACGCCCTCCTATAATAATCACGGGAACGGGGCCTAACGTAAGCGTTCATCGTACGAGCCGAGGGAACTGCAAAACTGTTTAGATGGCTTTAGGGGTACGATATTCAGGATACTGGATCGGTCAAGGCGATTGTGGCATCGGCAATTGCCTGAAGGGGGGTTACTGAAATGAATTTCGGCAATTGGAGGTTGTTGAGCAGGAATGCGAGCCTAGTCCTATTGGTCGTCCATCGAGCCTTGCGACTACAAGAAGATAATCCTATCAGTATTCCTAGCCCTGAAACTCATATTCAACAAATTCTCACACCCTTGATGATTCCGTACAACTTGTAATATTTGAGTAATTGCTGGGCCAAGGCTGAGAAGTTGGAAATTTTGACTCCAACAACTTCATTTGTGACACCAATCCTGTATCCTCGTGTAAATCTTCGATGGCCGCATGGCACCACCATTGTAGTCATGGATTATCTTATCCGCTTTGTACAGATTCACGAAACCTTTCGCAAGCCGGAAATAGAGGCGCTAGCTATCCTTGCAGATGTCGACGTTGAATTCCTTTCCTACAGTGAAACCGTACGTGGGAAACCCAATAACTTGAACACCCCGAGTTCGTCCAACAATCCGTGGCTTCTCGCCGATCCTAAACCTCTTCTAGTCTCCATACTCAATCGTCCGCCTCAATGACGAAGCTGCGGCCAGAGCGGTCATAAGCCGAAGCATCTTGGCCAAAGCCATCTACGAATTATGGGGCTGCGGAACATCATACAATGAATTGCATGCCGACATAAACGAACGTACGAAATCTCAATGGCCCAAATATCAATCATGTTCCTTCAAATTCGAGTTCGACACCTTCTCCGGCTCCCGTTCTCTCACCGAACAGAGATCCATCATCGAATCATTCAAATACATAGGCCTCAACGGTCCGATAAAAATGCGCGACGCAGAACAAACATTCTCCATCTTCGAAGAATACGAATATCCCGCAAAGACCCCTCGACGTATCTACGTCGGCAGGTTACTCGGATGCAGCCAGCGACGCAGTATCTACGACTACAGCCTGAAGAAACGAGACTACATCAACACAACATCGATGGACTCCGAGCTCGCCCTCGTAACAGCCAACCTCGCGCTCGCAGGCCCGGATAAAATCTTCTACGATCCTTTTGTAGGAACGGGGAGTTTCCCCATCGCATGTTCCCATTTTGGGGCTAGGACTATGGGTTCTGATATCGATGGCCGCATGGTTCGAGGGAAGAACGGGAAAGACATCAGGACTAATTTCGCGCAGTATGGATTACTGGATAAGTACATCGACGGCTTCATTTCGGATCTCACGCATAGTCCGCTGAGGAGGGGTAGATGGCTCGACGGAATCGTAGGCGATCCACCATATGGTGTGCGAGAAGGTCTGAAGGTCCTAGGTACGAAGGATGGTAGTGGAAAGGAAGCCGTATTCATCAACGGAGAAGCAGCACACTTGTAAGAATCCCATAAAATTCCAAACATGACCTATCAAATTCTCAAAACCAACAGACAAGACCACTACATCCCCCCAAAGCGAGCCTACAGCTTCGAAGCCATGCTCGACGACCTCATGGACTTCGCCGCAACAACGCTAGTAGACAACGGCAGACTCGCATTCTGGATGCCGACCGCAAACGACGAAGCCCTCGTCCTCGAGATCCCATCCCACCCCAGCCTAGAACTGATCAGTATCTGTACACAAACCTTCAACAAATGTACCCTATCCCCCCAACCCAACTCCAAAACCCCCCAGCTGACATACACAACCCCAACCACAGGGTCCCGTCGACTCCTCACATACACCCGCCTCCCAAACCCCTCTATCCAACAACCCCAAAACCCCCCCAGCAAGCCCCGCTCCATCCCCAAAGGAACCACCGCCAACGACCTCAACGCCTTCAGGAAGCGCGTAAGTCACTCCCCCTCTCCCCCAACCACTCCGAGCCAAGAGAAAGAAAAACATACATCCTAACCAAATACCAAAACCATAGTTCTTCGAAGGCTTCCGAGCAAACGAGAACGGGCAGCTACCAATACCACTCAAGGTCGATGTCGGTCAAGATACCACAGAACTCTGACTAGCCCCACCCCATACGCAAAAACCAACCAACCACCTCATATTCATTGATCCCCGTCTAAGAAATTCACATATCCTATATCCTATATCCTATAGCAATATCGCCAATCCTCCTTTCCTATTCTACCAGCACACACCCAAAACCAGAAGCCACACATAAACCTTGCAAAAAGCACTGGCAAGCGATATCTATGCTATACAACAGTACTTACATATTCTAACAGCATTAACCCTAAACTCATTACTTACCCCCACATCTCAGATCTAAAAACCCTCCACAATGCTAGCACCAGCTAACAACAAAAGGAAGATGGGTTCTCACTCAGACTCTTCATCCATTATGGAAAAAACCTCGTAGTTCGAATTCATGTCATTGACAAAACGCTTCCTGGCAAATAAATGTACACGAATGAAAGAAACATGGACATGCTCGTCCATACAACAAAACCCGAACCCCGTATCCCGTCCCTGCTATCGCTTTTCAGAAACCGTGAAGTGCAAATCCATACCATAAATTCCAAACTCCCGCATGCTACAGCATCCATCAAAACCTCAGGGAAGACCATGCCCCTTATTGACCGCATTGGCGACTTCGCTGGTGCCCGGCCGATTCTCTGCCACGGGTGATTGGCTACTTGCTCACCTCGGATCAATGCAAACCGCACATGCACTCACCAGCATACCGCTCATAGCTATCGAGATACAAATCATCAGTCGACGTCGTAGATTTGACACCCTCGTTGTTCTCAACGGCGTTCACCCAGCTCGCCCATCGACTGCCTGGCTCCGGTTCGGGCCAGCCGCGGTAAGGCATGAGGACCTTTCGGAGTCTGATGATCCACGGGGCAAACTGAATGTCCACGAACGAGATGTGAGGGCCGAGGAAGAACGGACCGGACGGGTCGGCAGCCTTGACGATCTTTTTGGTTTCCGCCGTCAGTTCGCTGGTTTCTTCGATTTGCTTGCCGTTGTCCTGAGCCTGCAAAAGTCCATAGAAATGAGGCAGGATCTTGCGATTGATGTGATCGGACCAGAGACGGCAATGGGCGCGACTCTTGGCGTCCCCTTGTGGCAATAGCGGAGCTCCAGCATTGAGGTCTTCCAGGTACTCCATCAGGACTGAACTCTCGTAGCATCCCCAATCGCCATGCTGTAGGGCAGGAATGAGTCCACGAGGGTTGACACGCATCAGCTCCTCCGGCTTCTTGTAGGGGTCCACTTCAATGTACTGATAGCTGAGGCCTTTGACTTCCAATGCGATCCAGACTCGCTGCACGAAAGGGCTACTCGGACTCAGTACCGATGACAATGGAATCTCTGATGTTGACGACTTACCAGAAGCAACTGCCATAGAGCTTAAAATCGTGATCCTTGGAGTGTTTCTTGACAGTATTGAGAGCAAGTCCCGTAGCTTTCTTGTGATAGGTCTTCTGTTGCTTGGTATTAGTATCTTCAGACATGATGCGAAATTTGATATCGATCGTCAGATGCGAATGGCAAGGATTTGACAGATCAGAATCACACAAGCAGGAAATCATAAGGTATCAACACTGCAAAATGGGCGGGGATCGAAAGTGCAATGATCCAAACCGGACATATGGGCGCATGAAGTGGGAATAGTCTCTTGCTGTTTGAGTTTCATTTTGTTTGCAGAACATAGTATGAGACTCGGCGCGAAAGAGATAATCTCTTACCAATGATTTTCTCTTCTCTTTCTCTTCTTTCAGAAAATAACGGTGAATGCTACTTTTCTTTACCCGATCACTGTCCTCAATGCTATGTTTGTGGGCACCAGCTGTTCCGTCACCTTTGCCATTGGCGCCATTCCCATTCACTCGTTGTATAGTATAGTATCTCGCGCCATCATTGCCAGGCTGTTCAGGCGTTCTACCATCATTCGGACTAAGCACGCCAAATGGATGGGTCGCCTGCGCCGCAGACATTGATCGCCCAGGAGCGAATGGATTATCGTTTGCTAGAGTTTCAATAGAAAAATCGGTGCCCATCAACGATCTCGCTCCCGGAAAGTACTCTGTAATCTTGATTTTCACATCGCAAAGATCGCGCTCTCGTGCCTGACGCTTGCGCTTCTTCTTACTGGGATCGTCCGATTTTGCCGTTCCTGGAGGTCGCCCTTTGAGTCGGCAGTCCCAATAATGAGAGACGAATGGTTTGCGCTTGTACCTCTGCGTTGAACGGTGCGAGTAGATGTTGTCGACGTGCGGGAAGTATGTCTGAAATCTAGGGAGAGGAAATGAGATTAGACGGGCTTCTCCGGTAATCATCCTCTTCCCTCACGTACTCATCTTCAGTCAACGTAATGTTCTCATCTACGTCGAACAGTTTCTGCCTCCACTCTCTCAATCGCGGTGGATCTGGTACCATTTTCATATCACTAAAGTGTCCAGCTGTAGTTCCTCCATCCGTGACTGGCACGGGCCGTAGATCAAGCTCATGCTGTAGGCGTCCCAACTGCTCGTCATGACTCAGGTGCTGGGCAAGAAGCTGTGGGTGTGGGGACAACACCCCGAACTGTCCTCCATCGACATCGTTGATCTGCCGAGGACGCGGGCGGGAGGCCGAGAGGAGGCCGAACATTCCTCCCTCCACTTGGTTATTCTGGAAGACATTGTTCTGCTGAGGGGGAGGCAGGGGCACATGCGACCTGATCTCATGGAATCGAGGCTGCTGGGTTCTTGACCGCTCGGAGAATGGGCTAATTGGATGGAAGGCGTTGCGGTTGTGTGGATGCTGGATCTCAGGCTGGTTTTCGAGCTGTGGATCAAACTGAAATGGATCTAGGCCGATGTCGTGCTGTGATGCGAGGGTGGGATGCGGAGGGTATGGTGTTGATGTGAAGATGGAGCCATCGTGTAGTTGAGGTGCTGGATAGTGACCAGGAACATGGAGAGAAGCATCCATGGGCTGCGCCTTCCTTGCTGCGATCTTCGACGCGAGTGGCCGTCGTAAAGGCGGCGACGTCTGAAGATTAGGCGAGCCTCGGATGGTCGCGTTTGTATCAAATCTCATTCTACGGGGAGGACACGAGAATCAATACGGACAGGATATATTTGATGTCTAGATAAGCACCCATTGGATATCCTCAACGTCCAAACAACATACTACCATCACTTCTCGCTGCAATCTGTGTATGACCTGAATTGGACATTCTTCCAGAGCAATGGTATTCCTACCTTGCTGCATAGAATATGCTGGATGCCGGTTTACCTTAAATACTTACAACTGGGCTTCCGGCTCTCTTCAACGCCTAACATCTGCACCTGTGGCTAACCAGTATAGTCACACTGTACTTCTGGATATGAATTCTATCATTCGTTCTCCTTACTCGACGCATTTCCAGCTTCATATCCACGTTTGTCTATATTACATTGCGTGCTCTTGCACTATCTATCGCACACCTTATCTTAGCCACATGTCGTTTCACTCAAACTGATTGCACAATAATCTCCATTTTGAGCAATTGAGTCCATCGTCCTTAGTTTCCTTACGATGGATATTTTGTTCGCTTCCAGAAAATGCTTCTTGAACATTCATCCCTTGATCAATCTCTCACTACCTCTCATTGCAGCTGTAACAAAGCAGTCGTACACTCACAGCAGCAACCATGATACAAACCGTCCATACAAAGCCATTGCCGAACCCACAGGTAGAAGAAGTACACATGGAACACCCTGAGTCCCCTCCACCACCCACCCATCAAAGCCACACCGATACCGGAGACCTCCTGATCGTCTCCCCATACACCTCTCCACCCCACTTACTAGATCTCAGAACGCTCAACACAGCATAACAGCTGCTAGCAAAAGCACTGACCATCCTCGAAGCCACAAGACTCGATTATGCCACAGCACCATACGTGGAAGCATTCAACTGGGACGCTGTATTCGCAAAGCTGCAAGAACTAACCCGGTACCAAAACTACCAATGGAAACGCCAGCACTTCTGTACGTTTCGACAGCACGACCTCACCATCCATCCCCTCCCTGCCCCCCAAACACCTCTTTTCTCCATCAACCCCCTCCAAAAAAGAAGCACCCACTAACCCCCTCCCCCCCAACACAGACATCCTAATCTTCCGCTCCCGCATCCCCCCCACAACATCCCGCCTCAAACTCAACCTCCTAGACCAAACCTCCCACGCCGAAGCCACCGCAAGCGGCGGCCTGTTGAAATACTGGTTCGGCACCCCCTCCGCCGAAGGCCGGAACCTCGCAACCTGTATGCAGAACCCCGCCCGTGAAACAAGTAGACAGTATAGTAAATGCAGATACCAAAATAGGTATATGGCGCCACCCCACCGACCCCCGCCCCGCCATCTCCGGACCCGGCCACCGCGCCGCCGCGCGTGCTACTATAAATCTATACACCGAATGGAACATAGAGCGACTGAAGCTCGAGATCGGCGACGGAGTGGACGAATGGGATTTTTCGATCTGGGATGATTTGATTTGATTGGATTTGATTGAAAGAGGGGTGGATGGCGATTCGAAACAGGAAAAGGCTGCAGCATGGCTTGCGATGAATGGTGATATATGTAACAAATTTTGTAGGAAGGCAAGAGATACTTGCTGTTGTAACTATAGGGTGGGAAAGTAGAGTATATACCTTTCTCATCCATTGTTACAATATGAAACTGAAGCCCGCCCAAAACAAGACCTCCGAAACCTACACGTGAGAGATTGACAAACACCTACCGCAGCCAAACGCAAGATGGTATTCAAATCAAAGCCCTGGCGTACAAAGCCGCAACACCTCACCTCACCTCACCTCACCGATTCTTCTCGCTACCAGGCGTCGTCCCCCACCCCATCGCCTGACCCATCGAATCCATCATCTTTTCCCATTCCCGACCGGGCGTCATACCCGACATCGTTCCCGGCGTACCTCCACTCCCCATATCCCAGCTCATATTCTTGAACGGATCGTCTTGCCCAGGGCCGCTGAGTGGTTGTCGGTTACTCGCAAAGGCTTGATTGTTGGCAAGGCTAGGACTCATGGTGGTCCCAACGTTACCGCTCCCGCCACCGCCACCGGAGCCCTGACCGGAGTACACATTGTTTGATGGCGGTGAGAACGGGGTGAAACCGGTCATACCGCCTGGGATTGGTGAATTGGCTTTCGCTTGGGTTGTCGTGGCGTCTTCGTCTTGCATATTCGGCGGTGAGTAAGATGTATTTGATGACGAGTTGTTGTAGGAGAGACTAGACTGCGGTGTAAGACCGGTAGAATTGTTCTGTTGATCGGACATTTCGGTGTCAAAGCCATTTCCATAGACTCCATTGTTGACTAATGGATCGAAACCCATGGAAAAATCGGCTTCGTTATTCCAAGATCCACCAGCAGAGAGTATGCCATGTAGTGACAGCGGCGAACGACTGGGCTCAGGGTAGAAGGATTGCATTGGGCGAGAATCGCGCGCAGCCAAGTCGATGTTATTGAATGCGTACTGTGATTGACGGGGCAAATTCGTCCTGAAGGTGAGATCTTCGTCTAAAGGAGAATTTCCGGATTTGAAGGTTGAAGTCTCAGGTTGACGGGCATTGCTGAGGGCGCTTTTATATCCCGGCAAGCGTGTGTCTTCTGGGGATCTGGGACCTTCTATGGATGTAGTTCCAGAGAGGTGTAGCTTAGACGAGCACCCTGTACGATCTTGAGGTTTATTAAAGGTTTCATCCTGGCACCATGTCAGCATTCGGCAGCCCAGTAGGTAGGATTGGAGGTATGAAATTTCAGTAGATACTAACCTTATCATCTATGTTGAATGTAGAATAGTCGGGGTTATGGAAGAAGATGTCCAGACCATTGCCTCTAATGTCTAGGTGCAATTGGACCAGAAATGATTCTGTCAAAGGATTCTTCAGTTTCATCGCCTGCATGGCCGTAAGCAGGAATTGTAGAGCGGTGCGAATCTGACTATCTTGAGGCATCTTCTTGAGATATTGAACAAAAACCCGAGCCGCTACGTATAGACAGAATGCCATGAAGGGATTCATCTATTCAAGTAAGCAACTACTTGATATGGATGTCTGGACATCACTCACTCCAGCAATATCTAGGTGGCAGGTTTGGCGCATCACGTCCTCGATAGCATTTGCAGCTGCCAGACAGCGATCTCGGCTCTTGTCAATGATCGCCTTTGGTAATTGATGTTTCTCGGCCTGGAAAATAGCAGCCTGATGAAGGCATATGATAGATGTATGGATAGAGAAGTTGAGGAATACTATGTTGGGATTCCGGGCACCTGCAGGCAGTCTGAGATGCGACGGCAGCAGAATGGAGGTCTGTGTCAGACTATTGTCCATGCTATTGTGGCGCTTCCAAAATTCTCCGTTCAAGTCGTCCTCTCGCTGATTAGGTTCCGGGCGATGAAGATGGGTCAGGTTTAATCCGTAAAAGTGGGAAACGAAGACTACGCCTGCGAAGGATGAAAGCGTGGCGACCTGTGCCGGTGTGATGGCATCACTCAGAGTTGGTGCCTTTTCGGGAGTACTCGTGTCATAAGCCTTTTCGCTGGCAGGAAGGTAGGTCATAATCTAAGACGTGGGTCAGCGCCACTTTTTCTCTCTCTACTCCCGTACTATGACAGGGGCTGTTTACGTCTTTCTCGTCAATACTCATTGGCCAACCTGTCCCAATGCTGGCATATCGGTCCACACAATAAGCCATCCAAAAGGTCCTTCTTCGTTCCTCACGCTCCGTCCAATCCCTTGGCGGCGGGAGACATTGCTTCACATCCATGCCAACGCCATCAATCCTATTCAGTCCCATCATGAGAGCCATACGAGTCGCTCGACCAACGCTCATCCAGGCTCTCGGAAAATACATCATCTTGAATTCGTAGGCAGATATCAGCGACCAGCTTTGAGCGTGGGCCACCGATACAAACACTTCCCCTTGCCCTTTCATTTCGTCAAGCTCAAGATATTTCCGAGCTCGTCTGTAGAAGATATCTTGGTGATGCATGTATCGGTCTGTGATTGCGGCTGCGTGGCACCACATGATATAGCGGAGGCATATTGGAGGCCGCCTATCAGGAGCCAGGCTCATGGATGCTTGGTATCGATATCTATGGAGCATTGGCAGAGACGGGTGTATCTTGTCGAAGTAAATATCAGTTCTATAATTGCGTTAGCACGTGACAAAGGGACAATGTGCATGTCATACAGTTCGTCGATTGCTTCCTGCATGGGCATTGGCTCTTCCAGCCCCAGACCAATCATCTCCCAAGAGAAGTTTGCATCAAGGCCTAGGTCTAAATTCTCCATCATCTGTGGGTCTGGTATCGTGTTCGCAGCCATACTATCTACCGTTTGTAGGAGCGGTCTCCTTTCTGGAACCATAATCGCAATTGGCAGCGTGAAGGCAGTGTCAACGACATCGGGCATAGACGAACGTTCTCCTGCCTCCAACACCGCGGTCTGACTTGACGACGGCGGTGCAGTTGCGGTCACTCCGGGCTGGAAACTTGAGGAAAAGAGCGTGTCGGCGTCTGCGGTCAAGAACGAGGTATTCGGCTCGCCTGACCTGGATTTCTTGCTATCTTTCGTCTTGTTGAGTTGGGTTTCCACCTGTGCTGAACGCAGCATATCCTCATCAATTCGTGATCTACCGTATGGAAAAGACAGTAGACTGACCGAGCCGTGCCTCCAGATCTTTGACATATCCTCTCTTCGGTCCACTTTTGCGCCGAACTTCATCATACGCACAGTCGTGTCCCAGGCGTGCGCAAGTCGCACACTTTGGTCTATTCCCGTCGCATTTTAGTTTCCTCCTCCTGCATATAACGCAAGCTATGCGCTTCGTTTTCGGAGGGCGACCGTCTTCGTTATTAGCAACAGCATCGTGTGGACTGTTGGAATCTCTGGATCCCGATTGTGGCTGCCTGGTAAGGTCATTGAAGTAGGCCTCGTCCATGCTGTCTGGGCTGTGAGGCATTGCGATTTAGACTATATCAACAGTGTTCAGACTCTCCAGTTTATCAGTATCAAAAGGTGGTCTGTACAAGGCAAGCTGTGTACGGGACAAACTGTTGCAAATGCACATAGCTTACCGCAGTGTTGTTTGGTGGAATGACCGACTCATCATTCACGCCAAGCGGTCGCTTTACAGCTAGACAGCAGAGGATGCGAATACGAGTTACGATATGATCGCCAATCAACTCTTCAGCTCTGCCTTACTTTACTTTTACATTATAAATACTATTCTACCACGTATTCTACTACGTAAGGTATTCACAAGCAGTGTATGGACGACTGATCTATGTCGATTCAGCATAATCGCACAGCAATCCTGTTGGACAAACCAATGTTTTGCTCTTCGTTCACTGCTCTCTTCCTCTCTCCTTTTTGGCTTATCTACAAGCGGAGCGTTGCCTGCTACGGCTCGGCAATCTATCGTGACTTTGTCAGCCAAGCACCCAGTTCAGATGGATATTGGCCAATGCTATGGCAGTGAGCGTCAAGGCTTGGCTTGCTTTTCATCCAAATGGGCTCCCCAAGCCTGTCTGGCGGGGTTATAAGGGTCGAGCTTGATAAGCTCAGCTAGTATAGACTGACCAAGCGTTTCTATGCTGCTTTCTTCTTCTTTGCTTTCGCCTTCTTCCCTTCTGACCGTGGTCGAGGAGTTACCACAAATCTGTTGATTTTCGATTTTGTTCGGGTCTTGTAGCCGCTCTTGGTCTAGACAGTGGTTTAGATAATGGACGGAGAAGATCAGGGTCGTTGATGCTACTTACCAATTGTCCCCAGATACTGACTGGGTGGACATTGCCCTTTGATTTCCCTCGACCACCACCGTGGGGATGTTCTGAAGCGTTCATTGCAACACCTCTCACCGTCGGACGAATCCCCAACCATCTCTTCCGTCCAGCTTTCCCCAGCTGCCGTCGATTGAAATTGACGTTGCTCGCCGTTCCAATCGTTGCGCAGCAGTCTCTGTGTATCCTCCGCACTTCTCCACTTTTTAACTTGACATCGACGTACACTGCTTTCTTTGGATCTCCGTCGCCCTTACTGAGCACAGTTGCGAACGTTCCCGCACTTCGACACAACTGTGCTCCTTTACCTCTCCTCAGTCCTACATTGTAGACGATTGTTCCCGGAGGTATCATATGTAGGGGCATGCAATTGCCCCTGAAGGCTGTCTTGGCCGCTATCATACCAGCATCTGCCGTTCCTCCCAATTCGCGTATCAAATAGTCTGGAATCCCTTGTCGATAGCTTTCGATCACCTCTCCAGCTCGCATTCCTTGGGGCGCGACAATGTATGAGTAGCTCCTGGTTTGACCCTCGGTCCGGCTAAGTAGGGCGATATGTGCACTCCGACCTGGATCATGTTCAATCCGCTCCACTAGATGTTTCCCTGGATCCATTCGCTGGTAATCAAGCGTTCGTATTCTCCTCTTCGCCCCAGCACCTCTATGCCTGACGGTGATCTTGCCCGTGTGAGAATTTCGCCCTCCAATATGCTGCCCCTTCCGTGCCATTGTCAATGGGAGATACGGTCGCCCTTTGTACAGATGATCATTGATTGGTCGCTTGAGATGTCGTAGACCTGGCGTCCGCGGTTTGTAGGTGCGCAGGATTGCAGCATTCTTTTCTTCTGGGATGTGGCTAGGTTGCGACGGGAGGACGAGGGCCTGCTTTGTGACTTTGCCTGCATCTGAAGGATGGAGAATATCTGTAGGGTGAAATCGACGGGAGAGGGTATGAAGGCATCGTTGGTGCTGCAGTGGCTGACTCACTAATAGTCGAGTCTGTAACATGTTCAGGATGGTATGGATGCCTGACATTGAACGAGAGAGCCACAGAGAATAAGTAACGGTGACAGCCTCCATACCAGCGCCTCATTGGTAGATCTCAATCTTGATTAGTCACTTCCCAACCCGATCTAGCGGCGCTTTTTCGCGTTGTTGCCATGGGAAATCTTGGCTTTCGGGATCTTGAGAAATGCATCTGCTTGGAGACTACAGATCGCATGCCCTTGAACATCCTACACTACATCTCACTTTGGTCCACCTACAGCGTTTGGCAGCATTGATCTGTAATTGCATTGTGTCTACGAGACTATTTGATGCAGCCCGTACATTTGTTCTGAACGCCAATCCCCACTTAGCGCAGAGACACGGCCGCAGGCGTGCGTACTGTTTACCTTCACGCTCCACCTCTATACTTGCCAACACCTTCCACCTCCACCATCGCTCTCGGAACTTACTTTAGACCCTGGGGATTTGCTTGATGCATCATCGGTCAAGACTATCAAGCTCGGAATCTTAGGATCCAATTCCTAGCCGACATCAGTTTGTATCAATATAGCCTGGGCTTGAAGATATAAAGACCCAGTACTGGATCGACAAAATCATCTTCACCAAACATAACGTTCAGATTCTTGAACTCCTGTCCGGTGGGTCGGTGTAGTGCGTCGATGCCTTCCTCATCCCATTGTTGGACTTTGGCTAATATATGCCCCATAGGCACTTTTGTCACGTATATTTCAGTAGACTCTTACTTAGGAGCCTACCCGATCACCCCATCTAAGCTCATCGTGGCTGGGAATCGCATCCTATACGAACATGCCTTCAGTAAGTTGTTGCATCGCCGGTGGACGCGGCCTCGCCTGCTTTTCGTGGCGGATCTCTACCTACCGATTCGGATGCGGCAAGACAATTGCTGACCCAACAGCAATAGGCACGATCGATACGGCAGCGCGCTGCAAACAACGAGAACGACGGGGAAAGCGGCACAATACGTCTCACGCGGGCCAAGGCTGCGGCATTGACGTTACCAAATGACATGGTTGGTGGAATTATGCCAAAAAAAGCTTTAGCGACCAAGAAGTCAGCCTCTAAGAATTCGACCGTGGGAGTGGGACCACGAAAGCGTGCAGCGTTGGGCGACGTGAGCAACGTTACCAAGAATGAATTGGTCGATTCAAAACAAGCCAAGAAGGCCGTCATTGGCAAAGCTGGACTGGTCTCAAAGGCTGCTCAGAATGCTGGCGTACAGAAAGTCTCACGAAGGAACTCCACCCGATCGATCCTTGGCGCTAAGGACACGAACAAGAGACCAGCTGCCACAGAGCTGAAGCGTCCCGCCAGTGGTTCCGGCGTAATGGCTGGGGCAGCGAAGAACAGAAACGCAGGCTCGACAGGTAGCCAGCGGTTAAGCAAGGAAGAAAACGCGGATTCAGAAAACGAGCCACCGCAGGAAAAGGCAGCAATGGTTCAAGTGGCAGAGCAGGTCAAGATCGAGACCAAGAAGGCCGTCATAGTTCAACAACCTTACCAAGAAGAGCCTGATGTGAAACCACACTTTGCTGAAGGTGTCCAAGACCTAGATGCTGAAGATTACGATGACCCTCTTACAGCGGCAGAGTATGTAGGGGAGATTTTTGAGTACCTCAAAGTTCTCGAGGAAGCGACTATGCCTAACCCTGACTACATGGCTCACCAAGACCACCTGGAATGGCACTTACGCGGTGTTCTTGTCGACTGGCTGATAGAAGTCCATGCTCGGTTCTACCTGTTGCCCGAAACCATGTTCCTCGCCATCAATATTATTGATCGATTTCTCTCGGTCCGAGTCGTTGAGCTGGAGAAATTACAATTGGTGGGCATCACAGCCATGTTCATTGCATCAAAGTACGAAGAGGTACTGTCGCCGCATGTCTCCAACTTCAGGCACGTAGCCGACGACGGCTTCACAGAGGCGGAGATTCTGAAGGCAGAGCGATTCGTCCTGCAGGCCCTCAATTACGACCTGAGCTACCCCAACCCCTTGAACTTCCTCCGGAGGATATCGAAAGCAGACAAATACGACATGCAGACACGTACACTCGGGAAATATCTGCTTGAGATCAGTGTGCTCGATCATAGGTTCATGGGGTATCACCCAAGTCACATCGCAGCTGCATCAATGTATCTGGCGCGATTGATCCTTGAACGAGGCGAATGGGTAAGTCTTTCCAGATACCAACCTTACACTGGAGAAGTTGCTGACCGGCGTAGGATGCTACTCTCGCCCACTACTCTGGCTACACTGAAGAAGAGATATCGCCCGTCTTTCAACTGATGATCGACTACCTTCACGGACCCGTCGCCCACGAAGCCTTCTTCAAGAAGTACGCAAGCAAGAAGTTTCTCAAAGGTTTGTCCGTGTATCATGTATTCTTCCGAATATTGCGCTTACCTTAATGATCAGCGTCGATACTCACACGTCAATGGGCCAAAAAGTTCTACAGCCTCTACCTTGACACCGGCTCTCAGCCAGCCACAACGTATGGTCTTGGCCCTGTGGACCACCACAACAACAAAGCATGAGCAACGGAGATGCCCAACAACTCTACGTGGCGATCCCGATCACACTATTTGAATCCGAATCTCCTTTATCGCAACATGACCAAAATTTGGATGAGGCTGCTGTACATGACTCTCAGGACATCAAGGTAGTTTGTCCAACACCCATCATCCCCCTGCATCCTTCCCAAGCACCATCACCACCTCAGCGGTTGCGTGCGGCATCATCACATCTTTAACAGGCGCCGGCGGGGTATGAGAATTTCCTACTCTGCATCTGCGTTAACGACGGGGTATACAAACTGGTATCAACGGAGCTTATTGGTCATTGGTAAGTAGAACAACAAGGCAAAAATTTAGGTTGGCTGGTGCACATTGGTCCCTGAAGCTTTGGTGTCTACATACGATTGGGCTTTGGCATCACATTTCGCTCTGAGGTTTTCCATAGAAAGGTGGCTCCACTTTGGACATGGGGCCTGCAATGTGCATAGCTTGTGGCACAATGAAAACGCTTTATAAATGACCGGGTCTTGGAGTCACCTGCAACGTAACGACGTTCGTTGATCCATGTGCTTCGAAGGGCATCACAATTCATCAACGCTGATAATTCCCCCACAAGTCTCCAATCCTCTTCATCTGTATTCTACCTTACCTGATCACTTATAGCGAAGAAGGCAAAGTCAGTGTAGAATTGGCGAATGCAAAGCCACAGCACTACGATATATGGGTCTGTAAGCCTCGTGCAAGCCCATCAAAATGCCTGTGAAAAGACCTAGTATGGCAAGTTGCAAACCGTTGTGGTCAAATAGTGCGGTAGCATCTCTTTGTGCGCGTTGATAGAAGAGCCATATTGAGCGCTAAAGGCAGAATTAAGCGCCGAAAGATCTTCCAAAGGAACCTCACAGTAAGACCAGTTGACAAGTCTTCCCCAGAGTTGCTCGATAAGAGTGTATCACCCTGTTGCTGAAGGACACCAAAAAGAATTGATGAGGATCTTTTAATCTCTCGGCGATTGCGATCAAGCATGAGTTTGAAGTAACACTTAATCAGCGGCTTCGTTCGATTGGCACGAGCAGCCGGCGAATAAGGGGCACTTATCTATTGGCGAGCTCACCCAATTACGATACTTTAGCCTATACTGAACCTGCCAATCAGTGAAACTAATTTCTGTAGAGGCTAACTGCGTTCTCGGCTAGACAGACATGTCTGATGTTCTTCCTTCACCGCTATCTTAACTCGTAGTTGACTCGCATTTAGCTGACTATGCTGCGGAATTGATGACTGTATGTAATTTCCAGCTCCATAGCCATGCGACCGAGGCGGCTTACATGCAAGACAAAGTTTACTACCTTCTTGAACGAGCCCTATTGAACAGCTAAGTAAAGCTTTTCAGGCCGGTGAGAGTGATAGGATTGATGCATCGTCGGGCGACTAAGGTCTCTAACTTGCCTGTCCACGAGAAAGAAGATGTTACTAATAGTGAGATAAAAACTTCGCCGATAGTAAAAGTAAGCTATCCAAGATTCATCTATAAAAGAGGAAGGGTGTCCCCTATTTCTCTTACAACTCAACTAAGGGGGAAAAAAAATTCACTAGACTTACTAGAATTTATCCCCTATATAAAAAGTATGCCTCCTCTCTTTAAGTTCTCTTCCTCTAATGTATATACTTACGAGTGTCTCCCCTTAGACTAACTCTAAGATATAACTCCCTAAGTTATCCCTCGCTTTTCTTCTAATAGACAGGTTTTATAGTAAGATTATTTAATATTTATTTAATAATTTACACGGGTCTAGTTATACGCTAAACCTAATCTAAATTTACCTAAATATAAGCTATTACTACTTAGCCCCATATATCTAGGATTTACTTATAAAACCCCTTTTAATAATTATCTATTTACTTATATTATTAATAATAATATATTATAAATATTAATTCTAATAAAGAACTTATATATATAGCTACTCTAGCCCTTCTTATCCTTAATTTATATTATATTAGCTAAGTCTTATACTATACTTATATCCTACTAGTTAAGTATTAGAGTAAGGAGTAGAGTCTTAATAATTTCCTACCTAAGTAAATAAGGCGGATATTTAGATTTATTAAAGATAAAATATATTAATTATTTACTTATTTTAACCTTAAAAGTATTAATTAATAATATAATTATTAGCCTAGCTTAAAGCTTACTTTATATCTTATTCTAATAAAATTCTTATACTTATATCTTTTATATAAGTTATTAATAATATTTAACTAGTCTCCCTCCTTTATTTTTATTATAATTAATAATATCTTTAAGTATTTATATAATTATTATAATCCTATCTTATACTAGTATCCTATTCTTAAATATAATAGGATTTAAAGGTATATAAGGGTAATTAAATATATAAGTAAAATATATAAGAGGTCTGTAATTTAGGAGTTTATTAATAGAATATTTTAGCGCTTCTATTAATTAAAGGAAGACTAGAGGTTCTTCTACTTTATATATAAAAAGGTATATAGTATAATATAGTTAAGAGTAATATATCTAGATAGTCTAATTAATATATTATATAGCCTATTTAAGGGAAAGGTAAATAATTTAATAATATTATAAACTTCTAATATATAAGACTAGTTATATTAAGTATTTTAAGGGTAGTAAGTTCTAAATCTATTTAGTAATAAAGCTTATAAATATATAAAATTTATTATATTATTATATATAAGCTACTTAAATATATAAAAGAGAAAGTTTAATAAAAGAATAACTAGTATATAGATTATTATTAAGTATAATTTTAGGATAATATAAATATTTTAAGTAATAAATACCTTTAAGTATAAAATAAAATTAGGGCTAATACCTATTAATAATATCTATTAGGTAGTAGTACTATTAATAAATTATTTTACCTATTTATTATAAGGCTAAAATATAATATTTAGTTAATTTAGAATAAGGCCTTTAATAATCTACTAATATTTATTAGTAATTAACTCTACCTAATAATTACTTAGGTATATTTCTTTATATTAAGCCTTATAATATAACTAAAGGGATTATAAGCTTATAATTTATATATAATTACCTAATTCTAATATTATAATACTATTAATTTATAAATTATATTACTAATTAAGAACTTATTATTAAATTTAAGTTATAGAGAAGCTTATAAAGATAAGTTATAAATTAACTTAAATTTATAATATATATAAGAAATATAGAAAACCCGCCCTTATTATGTAATATAACCTATTTATATAATTATTATAAAATAGTAAGTATCTTATAAGGCCTTATTTCTTTATTCTTATCTAAAGTTTCTATTTTTATATTTTATTTAGTTTTTCTACTTTTTATTCTAAAATATCCTAATTCTAAGTTACTTAAATATTAGGGGTTTATATTAATAGTTATTTTATTATTTTATATTATTTTATATATTAGAGTTATAAAATATACCTAAGTATTATATCTACTAGTCTTATAATATTCCTATTATATATTATTAACCCCGTCTTTACTAAGCTCTTTATTAACTTTTATATAAAAATCCTTTATAGTATTTCTCCTTTACTTACTATTATTATTATTACTTTTAAAGTCTCTATTATTATTTATTTAACTTATATCCTTAATACTATTAAGCCTATTAATATATAATTATATTATATTTATAACCTTTTTATTAAATATTTAGAGATAGCTTAGTATATTATTATTTATAAGGATAGTAAGACTAATCTTATTAGTAATATTTTCTAGTATTTTTTATATTTATTCTATCTCTTTACTTAAGTACTATTAATATAAGACTTAATTTATATAAAGTATTTAAATAAGGTCCTCTTAAGCCCCTATTTACTTTTATAATAAAGTTATAAAGGCTTATAACTCTTTATAAAGTATATTTAATATATTATAAATCTATTATATTCCTTTAATTAAATATTTAAGTTTTATATTAATATTAAGTTACTACTTATAAATAAGTTCTAGCTTCTTAATTAAAGCTAGGTCCTAAGTACTAGTTATTATAAATATATCAATATTAATAAGTAGAGGGGCTTAAATACTACTTATTAATATAGGCCTATTAATACTTATAAGTATTATTATTAGAGTTATTATATTATAAGATTTAAAGAATTTTAAACTTTACTTTATAAAATTAATTAAAATAGTAGTTATATTCTAAGTTAGATAAGACCTTTATATTTATTTAAATCTTTACCTATCCTTTTATAACTTTATCCCCCTATTCTTTTTTTTAATTTACTATTATAGTTATTATAATTAATAGATAATATTATTAATAGAGTTAGCTTTATCCTTAAGATTACTCTTAATATTAATACTACTCTAATAGCTAGTATTACTCTAATATTAAGGACTTAGGCTTTACTACTAGTAGGAGGAACCTTTTAATATAATATTTATACTAAAGGGTAATAGTAATATTATTATAAATAAGAGTAAGATAAATAAGCCTTTTAAAGAGGAGTCTTACTTATTATTTTCTTTATAAGAAGGAATTTTATTAAAATTAGTATTCTTTATTTCTCTTATAACCTTTTTACTTTAATAAGTAGAGAGTATATCTTATTTAATATTATAATCTTATATTTTCTCCTTTTTATCTTTTATATCTTACTTTTTTTTATATTTTCTAGCTTAAACTTTATTAATTATTAGTTACTATTAATTTAGTACTTATATAAGATTATTATTAATTATTATATACTTAAATCTCTTATTATAATCCTTTTTATACTTATATTATTTAAGTAGTATTACTACCTTTTATTAATAATTATTCTAAGAGTAGGAATAGTAGGTATATATCTTAAAGTCCTATTATATATCCTTTTATTATAAATTTATATTAGAAAGTTTATATATACCTACTTTAATAAATATATAATTAATAAATATTATTATCTCTTAAATATGAAGAAGTATTCTTTTATATATATTTTATCCCTTCTACCTACCTCTCTTATACTTCTTATTATAACTATTTAATTATAAGATATTTAAGCTCCTAGTCCCCCTTCTCTTATACCTCTTTAAATATTATAATAACTTTATATTATATAGCCTAGCTTTCTTATAACCTTTTCCTTTATAAAGGGACTTCCGCGGGGTAGGTTAGGAGGAATATAAAAGAAGGATATTATTATTATTAAGAGGTTCCTAGGATATAAGAGGTATATTTATATAAAGGCTAGTAATAATATCTTTTTATTAATTATATATTTATTATACTATATTAAGATCTTTAATTATAAGAATATAAAAGGAGGATTTAGTATATTAGTAATAGTAATAATAAAGGTACTAATACTTAGGATATCCTTAAAAGACTTTAAAGTACGCCTAGGAGGTATAAAATAACTATTAATAATAGTAGAGGAAGGTTATAAGAGGGATAGAATAGATATAAATATAAGTAAGTAATAAATTAACTATAACGGATATTAAAATAATAGCTTAATTAAGCTATTATTTATATTAATTTAATAATTTAATAATTAAATTACTAACTTAATAATCTATATAATTAGTAAATATTATAGCCTAATATAGCTATTAACTATTGAATAATATTAAATAATCGCTTGAAATCGGGACTGCAAAACCTATCTAATGCTATTCCTGGTTTTAAGCGCCTACGCCCAGTGTAATTACATCCATAACGGCGATACTGGAAGGTAGAATGATTTTAATGCGCCTAACGATAGGATTACGGCAGTGTACGCTGGCGGCGGTGGCTGCTACTAGGCTTAAGATGGCCGCATGTACGTCCGTGGCGACTTAAGTTAGTGCGGTTATGCTGTCTCCTCTGCCTCCTAGTAGTAGAGCTGGCACGGCAATTAGTTTCTTTAGTCTTCGATATCCTATGGTAGTCTGTATATTACCATCCAATAAGCGAAAATTGTCGCTTGAGGATAGGTTGAACGGGGGAGAGTCGGTAGGAGAGGCCGGTTGCTAGAAGGAGTAGTGACTATTATAGAACTCATTACATTGATTTCTAGATGAGCTGAGATATATTACATGAGGGATACTCAAGGGGTGTATTTCCAGCAATATAGGACCGCATTAGCAATCTCTGTTTTAAACACTACAAGACATCTCCAAACCCTTTTTTTGAGCAAGATCTCTTAACGTAACCACGACTAGGATTAATTTCTGTTGGCTAAAAGGAACCCCTTTCCAAGCAGGATTCAAACTTTTTACGTGCAACCCAGCATGTTTAAAGCAGCTTCGCCCTCCAACCATAAGATTCTCGTGGCTAAACGAACGATAGCACGTCCCGAATGTAAAATTCCCAGATGGGATGATGTATTTCCCCTTTCAAATCGCGGCATCCTTGGACGACCAAGAGACCCTTGAAATCGGACAGAGCGATGAAATGAGAAGCCGTATGGAGCGAAAGCAGGAGCTGGGGCAACGTAAGAGCTCACAAATGCAACAGCGTCATCATGATAATGCCGAAGCTCTGAACGCATACCCAACGTTACATCGCAAAGGCATGTCAAAAGCGCAAAAGAATGCAAGGGTTAAACGGGGTAAGGCGTATTACGGTAAGAACAAAGACGATATTAATAAGAGGAAGCGCGAGAGGCGCGCTGAAACCCCTTTCACTATCGAAGAACTTGAAAAACGAAAGGTGGATAATTCCTTCCACGCGCGGAAAGGGTGGAGATCGCTCAAGGAGGAGTTATAGTGGGTACAAGACGAAGCAGCCAGGAGGGACAATAACGACGAGGAGGGGCAAGGTCCTACTGTGAGTGAGGAAGAACTTGGGAGCCGAAAGGCGAAAGTCGAAGAGCGGTATGAGCGGAAAAAGAGACAGCGACGGGAAAATGCCGCAAGAAGCAGGCAGCAGAAGAAGGAGGAGAAAAAGGAGAAGGAGGAGAAGGAGGAGAAGGAGGAGAAGGAGGAGAAGGAGGAGAAAAAGGAGAAAGAGGAGATGTCCAATAGGGAAAGGATCAAGAAAAGGAATTTGCAAGAAGAAGAGCCAATGAAGATCCAGTCGATAGAAAGATAAGGAGCTTCGTGGGCGGAAGGTTGCTGAGAATCGCAAGGGAAACTACCCATTTTTTTTATCCTCATGTGTAAATATTCATCTTAGCTCTATATAATTTATGGCTAGCATAAACCGGAGGAAGAAAGGATCAAGAGATTGAAAAGAGGTACTCTTATTACAGAGTATGAAGCCATCGAGGAGACGGAGACAGACTGGGAACCTAAGCTGCAGCTATAAGGTCTGGCTACATTCTTGAATTATCAGTGAATAGAACCCTCTCCCCAGTTCGACAATCGGGGGCATGGAATTCTTAACGATGAAAACGATCAAAAGTGTGAAAAAAGAATGCCTCAGCCGCGACTCGAACGCGGTTCTCTAAGTCTCATAATAATTGGTGGAAGGCTAGAATCTTAACCCATAGACAACTGAGGCCGTTATAAAACTAGAACTTCTATGCTATATAAATTTATGTTTGTAAGCTTTATAGATAGTTAGATATAAACGTACTAGAAAATGCCTGTAAAAATTCAAGATTTTTACTTCGGAAAATCACCCCTACTACCTGGCGTTTAGTAGGTGACGTGAATAGTAGGGAGTATATCAGACACGTTAGTAGGTAGGGCGAATAGTAGGGAGCATATCAGACACGTTGGTAGGTAGGTGGCCTGTGCATGCGACAGCATTAGCTAATGCACCAATAGACCGATATGGATTATTCTGACAGCGTTGCATACCTGGCAATAAGACGGATATTTCCACCTATTCAGACCGATATCAGATACGTTGGTAGGTGAGGTGAATAGTAGGGAGCATATCAGACACGTTGGTAGGTAGGTAGGCGGCCTGTGAATGCGACAGCATTAGCTATATCATATGTATACACTATAGACCGATATGGATCATTCTGACAGCGTCCCATACCTGGCAATGAGACGGATATCACCCCCCTTTCAGACTGATATCAGACACGTGGGTAGGTGAGGTGAATAGTAGGGAGCATATCAGACACGTTGGTGGGTAGGTAGGTAGGCGGCCTGTGAATGCGACAGCATTAGCTAAATCATATGCATGCACCAATCGACCGATATGGATTATTCTGACAGCGTTGCATATCTGGCAATGAGACGGATATCACCCCCCATTCAGGCCGATATCAGACACGTTAGTGGGTGAGGTGAATAGGTAAAATATAAACAATGTTAGGATTTTAGCTGTTCGTAATCCATATTCTAGCCGTTGGCGCATGGAATTTGGTAGGTAAATCTACTTATTCTAAAATATCTTTTAAACCACTGCACCGATTTCAGGTATTTTTGAAGCATTTGATACCTTAAGATGAGGTGAGTAATATAGTTTATCCCAAAAATATTATAACAGGTAGGTACATACATGGATAGAATGCGAAGAAAGTCAGGACTTTTAATGTTCACCGCAGCTGGCGCTAGTCCTAGAGGGGCAACTGGGGGACTTTTAACCAATCGATAAGGTGGGATAACAAAAAATGACTCCCGTATCAGGCTAGCCTATAATCCTGAAAAGGTAGTAGAACTTATTCTATTATAGTAAGAAGATTCCTTAATACTATCCCTCAGTTGGTAAGGTTAATCCTGTAACTAAACCTGTCCTAGCTATTATAGTTTTATTATAGAGTTATAGTTAATTGTATTATAAAGCTAATTACGGAGGTTAATACTAAAGGTTCTATTTTCTGTAAGCTAGCTTTAGCACGCTCTCCAGGTAACCTTTAGGGGTACCCGGCCTCGAATACCCCCTACACACCTGTTCTTAATGTCTCTTTTCGACTCGTTTACCATTGTATATTGCTACCACGGGAATCTACCTCTGCTCCTCAGCGAGCTCCCTCACAATCGCTCCTCGAGGCTTGACAAGACCAAGGGCTGCCTGCTATCGTAGGAATAATAGTCCTCAGAGGAGAGAATCCAGGGTCTTACCTTTACTTCGGTTCGTAGAGCTCAACTTGGGTATGATGTCTTGAACCTCTTGCGGCTGGAATCTCTATCAAGAAATCGCCGTGGTTGCTTAGCTGTCCAATCTCCATCCTTATCCTCCAAGAAGTCAACTAAGGAGTTGAGCTTCTTGATGTTGCCTTGCACTGAAGTTCTGTATCAACATTCCTCCTGTGCATTCTCATATATGGTTCTGTATCTGATTTGGATGCTGAGACGATGTGCTGGATCGCCTGCCTCACCACCGCTGATACATTCATGCGGATGGACTGTCCCCTCTGGAATAGCCGAATGCGAAGGTCTCATGGATTCCTTTTCCAAGGAGAAGACTTATAGTTGCGCTACGAGAATCCCAGAACCCACCTAGGACATCATCCTCAATTTGGACGTGTAGAATCAGTCCTAGGGTAGCATCCGCTGGACCACCGGGGCGGGCAAGTCTATCGCGACCTTCACCGGAAATTCCAACTTCTGTAGAATGGAACTGCTCAAGTTTGCGTGCCAGCAATTGTTCCAATAACTCCATGTTCTGAACCTTGCCGTGCGCTGGACCTGAAAGAGATTGCAGTAGCTGGTGAAACTGTTTTTGTGAGAGACGGTTTGCGGCTTTTGCTGCGAATCGTTGCGAATTGTTGCGCGATTTGAAGGGCACATACGCCGCTGGGTACCTGGGTAACATTCAAAGCGTCGGAACTACCAAGGTTAGAGCGGCATTGATATAATGCATTAAGGCAGTATCGCAGTCGAGACCTCTAGGTATGAAAATCAATAGTCTGATATTTCAGAGTTACCCCCAAAACTCCAACATCATCAGAACATCCCTACCTACCCCAACACCCTCACATCTGTCCACCGGCCGCTCCTAGAATCTTCAGTCCCCCTCCCTCCCCCGCATAAGCTATCCAGTACCGACCCGGATGCCACGCCACAACTCCAGCACCACCCCCCGTCTCAATCTTCCCCACACACTCTCCGCTCTCCACATGTGCCACTTCCAACGTCTTCCCCTCATCATCTCCTCCCACCACGAAACTGCCATCGAAGCTGAATCCTACACTCTTGACCGGGCCCGTTGCGCTCGTCAGACTTCGTTTGCATACCCAATCCGTGGTGTCGTAGAGGGATATGAGGGCGTCGGAGCCGCCGATGGCGAGGTAGCGTGCGGTGGGGGATAGGGCGAGTGAGAAGCAGGAGGAGGTGTGGGCGTGGAGGGTGTGGATGGTTTGGAGGGAAGGGTAGGTTGCGATGGTGATGGAGCCGTCGCCGCGGGTGAGGAGGAGGTAGGTGGGTGGTGTGGAATGGTTGAAGGTCACTTGGTTCGTTTGGAGGGGTTGATGTATGGGTGTGCTGGCGGTGGGAGTTGGGTGGATGGTGATTGGGACCAGATAGTCGGCGCCTTCCTGTACGAAGTCTTAGTCTCGCTCAAGGTTGTGTTATGATGATCTATGGACCGAAAGAGTCATACCTTTCTCACAGTGCTTCCGACCATGACCACACTGCCGTCTCCTGCCCAGGCTATGGTCAAACCCTCTCCACCTAGCTGCACGGTCGCGGTACAGTTCTTATTCCTCACATCCCAGAACTTGCAAGTCCCATCACTACTCACGGAGGCGAGTTCGGCCTCCTTTATGGGATTCCATGCCACCTTTTCCACAGCTCCGAGATGACCTTTCAGCTCCGTACTGGTTTTCACTTGCGGTTTTTCTGGGTTCCATACGCGCAACGTGCGATCTGCAGAGCCCGTCGCTATGAGGTGGCCCGTTGGACTCCAAGCTATGGTGCGGATGCTGCCGAGAGGGTCACTGGCAGCCGGGATGTACTGAGAGAGCTGTGGACGTACGTGTGAGAGCCTGAGCCTCGAGGAGGTGGGTCGTGGTATGCCTGGGCTTTCAGTGTCGGGAAGAGGGCGGCGAAGCGATCTTTGGCTATTGGTCTTCGAGGATATGGTGGTGCCATGGTCAATTGACGTCGAGCGAGCTGTGGAGCAATGTCGTCAAGTCAGGGTTGTTCCCGAAAGCTCCACAGGATGAGCTGCAAGGTACGAAAGATTCTTAAGAAGCATAAGTAGTGACGGGTCCAGATTGGTTGTGATATTGGGTTCATTCCTCTAGATGAGGAAATGTTTGACCACAAAGAAAGCCTCGGCTATGGGCGGCTTTCCTCGGCACTAATTCTGTGCTCCTTTCGGTTCTCAACTGGCAGCTTACTCAATTTCATAATAAAACATCCAAAATTATAATCATCCAGTAATTAGAATTAAATATCGTCATGTTTGGTTTTGCAAAATCCCAGACGCCCTCCTCAAAGGCCATGGTGTCGACGGGGATGCTGCCCAAGTCGGTGGACCCTAAGCAACCGCCAAGCAAGAAGAAACCGTTTAGTGCAATCATGGACCAGCCGTTCACGCATAAAGTAAATGGCTGCTCACGGAGGTGATCAAGGGTAGCTACTGAAAGAGTAATTGTAGATTGAAATGCTTCTTCCCGAGGAGTTGTATGCAATAATCTGGAAAGATCTGAGCGACGAGATCAGTCACCTACAGTACTCGCGAGCCATTATGCCACTGTCTGCTTTACTTGATGGAGTCTTCTTCAATTCATATATCAAGACCGGTAGGTAATCTCCTTTCCGTCGTCAATATTCTCTCCGCTCAATACCATCTTCTTGGACGTTGTTTCACCCCATTGATTTGCCTTTGTCGAATGAAGGCAACATCTTGATGATCTCCGAGGGTCGAGCTGGTGTGGACGATAGATACTTCCTAAGGGACGGTATGTCTTGAAAAATTCTCTCATTTCAGCATGGCTCCTTCCTGAAATGGTTGTTTCTTAGGTCAGCTTCGTCTTGAACTTGCCAAGGAAAATTACGAACGCACTGGACTTGTCGGAAAGGCCATGCCTGATGGAGGACGGAAGCATGTGAAGACCAAGTATGGTACGTTAGTACATGCGCATGAGGGCACATCGAACCATTAATTGATCGATCAGCCGTCGAGATTGACCTTCGCCAACCTTCTATGTTGCACGGCAAAAAGGGCTTCGAAAGGATTGTATGGGCATTCAAGAACGTGCTCAATCGATCTGTAACGTGGTTGTTCCATGACTTTGAGAAATCATCGGAAGGTACTTCCTACCATCCGTACGTGAATATTGACAGAGCAGGTAATAAGAGTCTGATGTAGAATCAGTCGAAACGCCAATCGCCAAGCACCACCCTATCACCGCCCACGTTTCGCCGCAATTGAAGATCACCAAGGCAGTCCTTGTTCCCGACTTCGATCCTGCGTTCTCGGTCATCTCTGATGATGAATTTCATGACTGGGCTCTGGAGACGTACGAATGGCTTAGTCTAGTAGGAATCGAGAGTCCTCGTATCCTCGCTGACGATTCAGTCGACCCCTTTCTCTGTCGATACCGGCTGCCATATCCCCAAAGTGAATCGCGGGACCACCTCAATTCTCACAACATGGTAAGCGCGACCTGGGCAGGGTTACTGCCCGCACAATGGGTCCGCAAACTCTTTTTGAAAGTCATGTGAGTTTTAAGCTCCGCAATCACTCATAGAAGGTTGTTGATGCTTAATAAATAGTGAAAAATGCGTCCATATCGGGAAAGGGGTAAGCCAGCGCCAAGCTTTTTTTTCCATGAGTGCCCGTGGCTTCACCATGGACCCTCATGGACGCCAATCAGGGTACACCGTATTGTGTCTGTCTGATGGACAGTCGAGTAACGAGCGGACTTCAAATTCGGCAGAGGCGGACGTCCCAAATGATGTCCGAGGGATGAAGAGGTTTGTCCTGTGGGAAATGATATGATACATGCGGACCGGCCGCTCTCTCCTTCCTCCTCGATTGCTAAGAACGAGCATAAAACGATAGTATCTAGGCCTTCGCTACTTCCTCTCCTCGATCAGCATCGTTGCTTCCAACTACTCGCTAATTGTTGTGTTGCTTTCTATGGAAGCCTGTCCTGACAACCCTACTTGTTCCGAAGTTCCACATGTCTACCTAGCTATTGGTGCGAAAGTAATGATTCATAACATCTCTTCCGCTGTGGTTACGCCTTTTTCTTGGAAGGTTCCCTCGGCGTCACTAGCCCTCGTGTCGATATAGGGTTTATTCAGACTTATTCCAATATATCCTTTGCCCTTGGTGCCCAGCCTATCCGGACGGTCCATCATCAGTATATCAATGGCGCCCCTGTTTGCAACTACATGATAGGGGCTCGGCACGCACTCTTCTACAACATTCTCTACTGATATCAACTTCTAACATCAACTGAAAGCACCAATTCGGATCACCATCACAGCATGCTCTTTAATATACCAGCATGCATCAATCAAGCATAATAGGAGACAATCCGACGATGTACCCTGAACCCAGCACCTCCTATCATAATTCCCAGAACGGTGATACAAATACCGATGGGCCTTACTATCAAGGTCAATATGCAGCAATGTCGAAGGAGACATCTACGCTGTATCCTCAATACGGCGTATACTCACCACTCTCACCGTTTGTATCTTCACCCACTCATGCTCTTACGCAGGCTTCTTCCGATCGCGAATACATCCAGAATCCATCATTTCAATACGAAGAACACCCCCAAGCGACGCCCCCTGGTTCTGACCCTGCCCAACAAGCCAACCCTAAACCCTCCCTGGACACTCTCAACGCCTCGAATACTAATGACAGCACTCCTCCAGCCCTTGCGAAGAGAGGACGTGGCCGACCCCTAGGCTCCAAAAACAAAGACAAGGATATCGAGAAGCCGCCGTCCAGGCCACGAGGCCGCCCGAAAGGAGTCCTGGATAGAAAACCAAGGAACGGCTACAGCTTCAAGGACCCCAGAAAAGAGGCCGCCAGAATGTCCAGGAAAGCTGCCGCTCCACAGCGGGAAATCAGCCCTCTCACCCCCGTTCCCGATACCACCAGCTTCTTCTCCATCGACGACCTCGATGCCGCCCCATATCTTTCATCAGGACCGACAGCACATCCACCATCATCACCGACATCATCATCACAGCCCTCATCATCACAGATGTCATCATCACAACCATCATCATCGCAGACATCAACAGCCACCACGGACGACGCAGCAGCTTCGTCTGCATCCGAGGACGATCCGTTATTGACCGCCATGGCCCAGGATAGCTTCAATACCGCCAGATACACGGACTTCGATCTACACTGGGAGGATTTCAAGGCACTTCAAGACTATAATATGGCATCAGATACCGACAACCCGGACGTTCCTGACTACGCCATGGATGGACATACGGCGATTGATGGGAACGACATCTTTGGCTCCTTCTGAGGATGGGGATAGTGTGCGAGATGGAGGATTAGTGGAATCGCGTAAGTATATTTCTCCTCATCTTCCTCTTTTCAATCAAGACTTCGTCATGGATACTAATATATTTTACAGGAGAATTGAGATTTTGAAGATTGTTTCATTGGGTCATCGTCAGCATCGTCAGCATCATCAGAAACATCGTCACTCCTTCGCCAGCATCATCATCACTCTTTTGTCAGCACTATCGTGTGTTCTACATCAGTCACTCATCGAATTTTTTTAAATTGGGGCGTGGTTTACTGTTTGCGATACTATTGATTGGGTGGAAATAATGGGAGGGAATGAAAATCAGCAATGCAGCAGATTATTGGGTGCGGGTTTGGGTGTTGGATGGCGGGTTTTGGATTGAATTTTTTCGTGTACGGTCAAGGATGGGCACGGGTACATAGTATCAATGTCTTGAGATCAAGATAGAAACGACGACATCAAAAACAATTGAAAACTTTTCAAAATTACTTGGAGTTTTGGCTAGGTGGTTGTGAAGTTGTATACTGGGTTGTGTGGTTTTCCTGTGGGGTGATGTGGGGCGATGTGGGGGGTTTGCGGAGGGGGGATCTGGGCTGTGGGTTGTGGAGTCGACTCGAATATATCTTCATTATTCGTAGATTGAATTTTTTATTGGGAAATTCTTTGGTGGGTTTGAGGTGATTCGGTATTACTGTCGGACGAAGAAGAGGAAAGGGGATTTATTGAGGGATCTCTTTTCAATTGATTGAATTGATTTGGATTTATGGGAAGATTTGTTGAGATTGTACTTGTAAATGTAATTGTAATCCAATAAACTGCGTTGTGATCGCCATGCTGCACTGTCCAATATCCAATATCCAATATCCAATACGTAACAGAGCAGACCTTCCTATCGCTTGCATACAAGAATATTTTTCCCAACGACTGTACGTACTCAAGCCGAGTCGTTAATGATATCCCTCAACACCGGTCTTCTCCCCAACAGCGCATTCATGTCCAATTTCCCCTGCTTAGCTGGGATCCTTCTGCCGTATTGATTTTCCTTGCCGGTACTGGCACTTGGGAAAGATTCAGTCTTGCTTGTTGATAGTGATTTCTTTTCGGACGTCGTCTCGGCGCTTGCTTTCCCAGACGAAAGCGTAGCCGTTTCCTCCCACACATGGCCTTCGCACGCTCCGGGCTGTAAATCGTAGCACCATCCCTTTCGCTGCATTAATGTGATCATCTCTTTTAGGAGATCGTTGCCGGTTAGCGTGCTTTTGCTGCCTATAATCAATAGCTTTGTTCTCGCTCTCGTCAACGCGACGTTGATTCTTCGCCAGTCTTTCAGTAGCTCGCCGACGACTTGGAATTCGTTGCTGTGCACTAGACTCAGGATCATGACTTCTTTGTCGCGGCCTTGGAATTTGTCCGCGGTGTGCATTTCGATGCCGGAGCGGTGTCGAAGGGATTGTTTGATGAGCGCGAGTTGGGAGCGGTAGGGCGTGATGACGCCGATGTCGGTTGGGGGGATACCGACGGTGAGGAGGGATTCGACGAGTTGTGTGGTTAGGGTGGCTTCTGTGGGATTTGTGACCCGTGAGCCGTTTTCGAGGACTTCGCGGGAGTGGGGGAGCAGGAGGTCGGTGTTTACGAAGCAGGCTTCTAGGGAGGGGTCGAGGAGGTCACGGAGCCAGCATGAGCTGCGACTTGCGTTGGCGCAGATGGTTCTTGGGTTAGCTGCGAGCATGCTCTGAGTGCTGTGATGGTGCAGTCTCAATGCGGCCATGTTTGGGATGCTGATAGAGCGAGAGGCGACGGCGTTGGTTCCGCATTTGAGACGTCCGTCGTAGATGAGAGTGTTACTCAATGTCATGATGTCCTCGCACATGCGATACTGATGCTCGAGGTTGGTGACCGAGGCAGGGTGGTTGTCAGACAGCAGTTTGAACAGGCTTATATCCAAGCCACCGGCCAACGCCTCCTTGTTTTGGACCAGAGGAGGAAGTTGGTAGTGATCGCCCACAAGGATGAAAGTCCTGGCCATTCGTATGGGCCCTAAGCAGACAGGAAGGGTGATTTGGGATGCCTCGTCCACGATGCAGTAGTCAAAGATTCGCTGATTGAAGATAGGGTGATTTATTCCAAGGCAGGTGGTTGCGACGATGGGTCGAGTGTAGCATCTCTTCAGATCTTCAACAGTATTAAAAGATTTGGCTGCAAGGTCTGCAAATTCTTGAACCTCAGGGTGCACCTTTGCAACGGCACCAAGGCGGAAGATGCCAAAATTGTCGTTCCGTAGCTTTAGCAGAATATTGTCTACAGCAGTGTGCGTGTAAGAAGTGAGTAAGACGCTTTTTCCCTGTGCTACAAGAGCTCGAATGATGTGGGCGATCGTCGTCGTTTTTCCAGTCCCAGGCATACCGAGCACCAAGGCGTAGTCCTTAGCACTCATGACCTTCTCAATAGCAGCCTTTTGATCGACGTTCAAATTTGCTTGGCTTGCTGAATCTGCGGAGCCATATGCAGACGCAGTGGGCTTGAAAGTCGGAGCCACATTTTCGACGATCAGTCTTCGAAGAGCCTGAACGCCGAATACATCTTTCTCCATGAGTCGTATCAAGTTGTTGCGGACCATTGCCATGCCATTACTGAATTCATCTTTGTCGATTCGGTAGACTACGGGCTCCTCTGGCTGGGTTGGGATTGTGGTGGATTGACTGATACCATCCTCAACAACCTCCATGATACCAATGAATGACTGATTTCTCTGTTCATCAAAATTGTTGCCTTTCACCCGAGCGTTATGTAAACGCCTGTCGATAGTGACTTGGACCTGATGCTTTCGTATCTTGGTCACATATCCATTGGCCAGGGCAAAGTGTCCTTTTTCATCCGATATAACGATTGGCTCTCCAAGTGTGATTTGTGACTCTGTGAAAAGGAAGCTAGGTAGTGGCTTCCGTTTGACGAAGGTGTACTGGAATCGATTGATCTTTGCGGCGCCTTCGACCTCGTGGAAAGAACCTGGATCAATCACGACTTCGCCCCAACATCTCCCAACCTTCTGACGCTCAAGGCTCCGCATGGTCCATAGTTCTCTCCGGAATTTGACAACGTCTTTCTCTTCCTTGGTCAACAGGTCATCCCACTTGCGAAAGAATTGCTGGTGATTAGAATTGAGATGCTTTACAAGGTCGTCGAACTTCTCTCCCATACCGCTCGTCTCGCCGTTGCCATCATCGATCATTTTGTGGTAGATGAAGCAGGGAGTCTGTGCGTAGCATCTGCCGCATATGTACGGCCGTTTGATCATTGGAGGGAGCTCCATGCGATGACGAACGTACGTCGCCAAACCATTTCGCTGCATGATCATGGGCACCAGCTCTTGTCGCATTGTAGGAATATTAGAGATCTCGGAGGTCTGCATGTAGTATAGAATACCAGCAGCGATCTCAATGTCTGTATAAGGGTCTATTAGCACGTACGATGATCAAGACGGGCAAAGATATCCATTACCATATCTATCAGACAACAGGAGTGTATAGAGCGACGTTTGCGCCTTGTGTGCTGCACTTTGATGCTTGCCCGTTTTCAACTCGAAGGGAACCGTCAATGTCTTCTCATCATCCCCGTCTTTGAGGAATACCTGCACTGTTGCGTCGACATTTCCTTTGAGACCATACAACGGCGACCAGACCTTCTCTTCGACTTCAAGAAGCTTATTTACGGCCATGAGTGATCGCGCCCCATTTCGATCTTTGACGAACGCGTTCGGCTGCACCAAGATTAGATGAGCGACGACCTTCTGCCACAACGCTTACCTGAGGTCTTGCGGAAACGTAAATCTCTGCCCACGCCTGCAAGTCGAGCACCCTCGCCTTGAGCTGTTCAACAGCCATGACATGCTCAATCTGGACCTCAAACAGTGTCTCCAGGTACTGGGTAGCTAGACTCTCAATGGTGATGGCCATGAATTCATCGTCCCACCGATTGACCCTCATCGCTTCTTGGAAGATTTCGTGGAGCATGTGCCCGTATATCGTCGACTGACTCGCATCACTTGTGGCCTTGACGCGGTCTTGTAGTACTGCCTTCCGAGTACATGTGAAAGAATCCCCAACTACAGTAGATGAGATCAGATAATCGGGATGGAGAATGAGCAGATTCTGAGCGTTGTCCACGATGCATTGGCCATATCGGTCAAAATTCCCAATCAGATGTACAAAAGACTCAGGCTCGCAGGGAGTCTCAATCCACACTTGTCGTAGTAGGATTACCTTGCTCAACTTCGATTTCTCACATTGGACCGAGAGAACCTTTTTAAGTCAGTCGTCAGTCGGATGGCAAGTTTGGGTGCGGCTACCTTCTCTGTCTGTGTACATCCATTGTTATCCTCATAGGTTGATTGTGCTACGGCTCTAATCACATATCGTTGTATTGCAGGAGGCTTTCTGTCATGCTTTCGTCATTCAGCTAGCTAAACAGATGAGCCAAATCTGAATGTACATACAGACGATTGAGGTTGTAATACCTGCTGACTCTTGGCCGCATCAGCACACTCGGCAGCGATTTGCTCAAAATCAGAGTCGTTGCCAAAGTCCTCATCGTCAGAAAGCACCTCGACTTCAGGCACCGTTAGACTCTTCTCCATCGGTTCAGCACCTTGAAACGAATCTGTCATGGTATGCGCCGCAGCCAAGTCTGCATTTCCTCGGCCTTGGGGCTGCTGGAATTGTACATGAGAATCGTACATGGCACAGACATCTTCTAGATCTGCCACAAACATGTCGGTCTCGTCATCGTCGAACTCATCGATTTTCGTAGGCAATACCGTCGGTCCTAACACTCCGAGAGCACAGCTTGGCTCCTTTGATTCTGACAATCTTGGCCTGTCCGTTTCGAGATTTGTGTTGATGTTCTCCATCAATTCAAGATCAAGGTCATCGTCATAGAAGTCTGAAGAGTCAGCCCTTTCAAGGCTCGCAATCTCCTCATCAGATAGTACAAGTGGTCCAACAACAGTCTCTCTGGGGTCGACAGCCGTTTGGCTTAATACAGTCGCAACAGCGTCAATAGCTGCCTGGCTCGCTTGACGTGGAACTTCATCTTCCCTCCTAGGCGACGACGGAGAGTCATCTCTATCTGCGCCAGGTGAGGATCCAGTGGGCACGGATGATGAATAGTGGTTTTGACGCGGGGCTGGCTTCGCGAGGCCGTCATGTATCTTGTCGACTAGCAAGCTGACCCTAGACATCTTCGACCTCTCAATAGTGACACCCCTAGCACCCGTATTGGTGAGTTCAAGGGCCGGATTACTTTGGCTGTTATAATGAAATAACTTCCGCCTTTTCGCTACTGAGGTAGGCCATTCTATACAACTCAGAGATCTCCGAAGCCCGCCGCTATCCTTTTGCAAATGACTGGCGGGTGTCTGAGGTGATGACGAATGCATCAATTGGGAGAATCCGCCTCCAGTAGGAATCGCGAGTGAGCGGCGATCAGCGGTGTCTGTGTTCAAGGAATAGCGTGTCCATAGATCATCTGCAGGGTCTGCTTTAGGTGTCTGGAACGCCTTCTGTAAGGCTTGCAAATCGTTTGCCTTCAAGTCGTTCGCAAAATGATTTGATGTCTCATTCTGAGACGAGGAGGCCGATATGCTATGCGCTCTCTTTCTTCCTCTGTGGGCGGATAGAGAAGTAGAGGAGTGCGAGTCTGGAGGCGAGTTGTCCCATAACACTCGCTCAATGGGCGTAAGGTTGAGGTGTCCACGGGACGTGTCTTCACCAGTAGCAAGAAGGTCCGCAAGGGGAAGCCTGCCCAATGGGGTCTGGGGGCACTCTCTGGTATCTTTCGTTGCAGACCTCTGCGACAGAGGCTGAGGCGGAGGTATCATCTGTAACTCTGCAGCGTCTTGTTCGTGAGGAGCGTTTTCTTTATCAGCCTCGGCCGTCACTGCAGAATACCTAGCGTCTTTCTGCTCGTACCGGAATGCTTTGAGCTTGGATTTTGACTGTGATGATGCTGCTATCGGTGCCATGTTGGATGATATTTTAGAAAGAGGTTCGGCTGCTCGAACAATGTTGTTTGCCTTCCTATCCTGAAGCTTACCTTTGTGTCCTGATCAAAGAAAGACTTCTGTCGATTCGCCATTGTGGCCAGGCTTAGTGTACAGCGTGATGTCCACTGATTGGCAGGCTTGGTGGACGATCCCCCGCCATTTCGGCGAGTTGTTGTGATCCACGTCCAAAAGCGCGTCTTTAGTCGGGCACGTATCGCGTCTGCACGTGACAGTGATCGGTGGACCCTGAAAGTATTCCCCGAGGCTTTGGGCCATCCCCAACCCAATTAACCATAGACAACCGAGAATCTTCAAGTTTCCTTCTTGTATCGCCATCATGTCGGAAGAAAAGCCTTTACCGTTCGTCTACCAATTTGCAGCCGGTGCTGTAGCCGGAGTATCTGAGGTCTGTGATACTTCAATTTACCATTGCAAGAAAAAGCAACTAATTCGTTACAGATCCTGACGATGTAAGGTCACAATTCGCCGCACTCTTTAAATACAGCTAATCTCACGGGGCTTTAGGTATCCGCTCGACGTCGTCAAGACTAGAGTGTAAGCTGTGAATGATCCTTGAGATGATCGCTAGGCTAATGCGCCATGCCAGGCAATTGCAACAAGGCAAAGGCGTTGGAGAGGAATACTATAATGGCATGGTGGACTGCTTCAGGAAGATCGCCAAGAACGAAGGTTTCTCTCGGCTGTATCGAGGAATCACGGCGCCTATATTGATGGAGGCTCCCAAAAGGTATTGTTCTGATCATGCCTCAGACGCCAAGAGCTGAGCAGTTCGACCAGAGCAACCAAGTTCGCAGCAAATGACGCCTGGGGCAAATACTATCGCAACATGTTTGGCATGGCGAAGATGAATCAACAGTTATCCATCCTGACAGGGGCGTCAGCCGGTGCAACGGAAGCTTTTGTCGTGGTCCCTTTTGAGCTCGTCAAGATTCGACTGCAAGATCGTGCGTCTGCTGGAAAATACAACGGAATGGTCGACTGCGTCATGAAGATCGTCAAGGAGGAAGGACTCATGGCGATGTATAACGGGCTTGAGAGTACGTTATGGCGGCACATTTTATGGAATGCTGGCTACTTTGGCTGCATTTTCCAAGTCAAGTCACTGTTACCAGAGGCAAACGGCAAGGGACAACAGATCCGGAATGATCTGATGGCTGGTGCAACTGGGGGAACAATTGGTACCGTTCTCAATACTCCCATGGATGTAGTCAAGTCCAGGATACAAAATTCGCCAAAGATATCCGGCTCGGTGCCGAAATATAACTGGGCCTGGCCTGCCCTTGGAACGGTAATGAAAGAGGAGGGCTTCGGCGCGCTGTATAAGGGCTTCCTGCCCAAGGTGCTGAGGCTGGGTCCCGGTGGTGGTATCTTGTTGGTCGTTTTCACGGGAGTCATGGATTTCTTCAGGAAGATAAGAAGCGACATATGACGGCTGCCACGTCGCACACTTTCTGCAATATTTTCGACGCTTTGGATGAGAGATGGCTACTTGGGATCGTTGTACATGGCTGAACGTCATCCAATTGCCATGGTTGAAAATTCATTCCAATCGTTGCCTTACAACTCTTTCGTCGCTACCAGCACCTCTGACAGCGTCTTTGACCAACTCTCTCAGCTGTCTCTGCCCCTCATCTCCCTGAAAGTCTTCCCTAGCCGCAAGTTCTTCTATCCTTTGCCTGAATTCAGGATCGACCTCTGAGCTGTCGCCAATCACTTGCTCGTCCTCCACAGTTCCCAGGTGCATTTTTACATTCGGAGGCAGAGGTGGCGGGTGGTCCACATGCGCTGGATTTTCCATAGGGTCAGCGCCAACCGCCGGAGCACCTCTAACCCTTGACTCTTTCAGGAAGTCCGCGATGGTAACATTCTCCCCGTCTGCCTTGATCTTCTCCTCCGCAGTCATACCTTCACTATTCTTGACCGTCCGATCGGCCTTCAACTCCTCGAGCAAGCACTGCGCAGCTTCAACAGTTTCCACTACGAACAAAGGGGTCTCGCCGTCCTCATCCTTGATATTGACATCAACATGGAACTCGTTGACTAGAGTCCTGAGCAGATCAAGATGGTTGTAAGAAGCGGCCGCGTGGGAAATGGAGTAGCCGTGTGCATCTTGTGACGAAGCTAGAGCAGGATTGGAGCGAAGAAGTTGTAGGAGGCGAGGGCTGTTGTCAGCTGCGAGAGTGAAGGGATTGGGGTTCGCCATCATCAGTCAATGTGTAAGTGGTCGAGAGCTTCGTGAAGGAACAAAGGTTTGTAAAATATCATCCAAACCCTGCGAATTCCTTCAGGGATTGTCCTTGATCAGACTAAAGCGAGAAACTTCTGGTGCAGCAGAGGTTTGGTACAATCGACTCTGTTCTTCCCTCTCAGGCACAATTACTACACCCGAGGACCCCTCACTTCACGTTGCCAAATTTTTCAGGCGTAACGAGCCGTTGAGCGGCGCGGGGTTGGTCCCGCCCGCGGCTAAACCCCGGGCTTGCACTCAACTGTTATTTTTGACTCATACCTTAATTGCTGCGGAGGAAAGTCGGCGGCCACAGTCATCCTCTGTTGAGGCTGTGGAGGAACAAATACTAGTATAGGGTGCTTCCTTTCCGCGGCTGGCCACACCCTTTCTGAGCCAGGTTCTGACTCATAAAAGGTGATGCTCGTCGGCAATGTACTTGACCGCAGCTGCTTCACATTGATCCGGAGATCTTTCACCGCATCTCTACAACGGCCATTACTTTCCCAACATACCTGTGCCTGTGTATCCAATATAAAGTTAGCGAAGAGAAGCATGGCTTCTCAGAGGTCAGGGCCGTACGCTCCACAGGATGTCCAAGAGGTTGCGGCCCTTGTGAAAAGTCTAGAATCTAGCACGAAAAAAGGCGGAGGGCGGAACAGCGCTGCTGCCAAAAAACATACCTACGCAGTCGCTGGGTTCGATAAGGGTGCTGGTACTGTTGATTCATGGCAATTTAGAGATTGGGACTACAAGCGTCGTGACCTTCCAACATATGCTCGCGGCTTATTCACCTACCGAAAAAAGGATGGTACCCCAGAGATCGCCATACGAGGGTACGACAAATTCTTCAATGTCGGAGAGGTGCACGAGACTCGATGGGAGAACATTGATACCATGACTCAAGGGCCCTACGAGCTCAGTGTCAAAGAGAATGGATGCATCATCTTCATCTCTGGTCTTGAAGGGGACATCCTCCTAGTCTGCAGCAAGCACTCCACTGGAGCGCGCGCCGATGCCGACTTGAGTCATGCTGTCGCAGGAGAGCGTTGGGTCGACAGGCATTTGGAAGCAATTGGTAAGACGAGGACTGATCTAGCGAGAGAGCTGCGGAAGCGGAACGTCACCCTGGTCGCCGAGCTTTGTGATGATCAATTCGAGGAGCATGTGCTGGCCTATGAGCCTAAAGATGCGGGGCTTTACATTCATGGTATGAATCTCAATCTACCAGAATTCGCAACATACCCAGGCGAGCTTGTGCATCAATTCGCCGACCAATGGGGATTCAAGAAGGCACAGTACCTCATGAAAGATGACACGGAGTCAATGAAGACGTTCCTATCCGGATGTGCTGAGACTGGATCATACGCAGGTCGAGATACGGAAGGCTTTGTCATACGATGCAGACGCAAAGACCATAAGCCAAATGGAAGTTATAGTGATTGGTTCTTCAAATACAAGTTCGAGGAGCCTTACTTGATGTATCGCCAATGGCGCGAATGCACCAAGGCCATCATTAGTAACAGGCCCCCAAAATACAAGAAGCACAAGGAGGTCACAGGACAATATTTACATTACGCCCGACGTCAGCTTGCAAAGAATCCTTCGATTGGTAAGGAGTACCAAAAGAACCATGGCATCATTGCCATGCGGGACGGTTTTCTGCAGGAACTGGGGCTGACCGGCTCCCGCATCATTCAGCAAGAGGAAAACGAGACGGGTGGTCTGGGAGAAGTTATCACCAAGAATCTCATTTTGCTCCCCGTTGCTAGCATTGGGTGTGGCAAGACAACCGTGGCAGTCGCTCTCACTAAACTCTTCGACTGGGGTCATATCCAGAACGACAACATTACTGGAAAGGCCAATCGTCCAAAGCAATTTACTACTCTAGTCTGTAACACACTCGCTGCCCACCCTGTCGTGATTGCGGATAGGAATAACCATCAGAAACGAGAGAGGACGCAGATAATTGACGACGTGCTGAGGATTGTCCCCGATGCACGGTTCGTCGCGTTACATTACATTCACGACCCTAAACCAAATATGCTACCAATCATACGCCAGGTGACGCAAGACCGGATATTCGCTCGTGGTGACAACCATCAGACCATCCAAGCAGGGAGCAAGTCAAAGCATGAGATCATCAGTATCATGGATGGCTTCCTAACCCGCTTCGAACCCGTTAATCCCAACTCGGACCCGGACGACGGCTTTGACAATATTATCGACCTTGACGTTGCGTCATCCTCACGCAAAAACCTAGAGACTGTCATATCAAATCTCCATGCTATGTATCCCAAGCTTGTCGAGAACATGCCAAGCTCGGAGGAGCTCGATGAAGCGATAGAGGCAGCACTCAGCGACTATAAACCGGACATCAAGCACGATCTAAGTTTCAACAGCAACAAGAGAGACAAGCCAAATCAGAGGAACGGAGCTCCCAATGGCCAGCCCAATCCATCGGACTCCCAGCCCAAGCCTCCCAAACTCGAATACTTCGCCATCAAACTTCCAACAAGTGAAGTCGTATCCGCCCTTGACAAAGTCTTCAGCAGCCTCACTCCCGAGAGGGCGAGAATGTATCGTCATCTCCAGCAATCTTGTCGCGTCCAACCCTCCTTCCACGTCACACTGATGCACCGTGCCTCGATCCCATCGAATCCAGAGCTCTGGTCACACTTGACCACACTCCATGCAAACACTTTATCGGAGCAGTCCCAGGATTCCTCGACTCGGACGGCCGACCCTTCGATCGGTAAATGCCGCGTACGTCTCGAGCGAGTGGTGTGGGATGACCGCGTTATGTGCATAGTAGCGCGGCTGCTCGACGAGGGATGGGAGACTGCGAATGAGGTAGCTCATGTGACTGTGGGGACTGCGGCACAGGATATCAAGCCGAAGGAGAGCAATGATCTATTGCAGCGATGGCTGGAGAATGGGACGGCGACGGGTATTGGAGAAGCCGAGATTGGTGGCCATGTGGAAGTCTACGGTAGCGTGAAAGCTGTGATGCAACAATTTCAGCGGTGACATTGATAAGAGCATAGATTTGCTGCAGGGGCATGCTGGCCATTTCGCATTTTTGCAGGAGCTTTAGCGGGGAAAAGTACTAAGATACCACTCATGTTTTAGAAATAAAGTAGCACGACATCTTCACTCGTCGCGACCCTTGTCATACGTTCAATCAAACCAAATATTGTCTACAGGATCCCACTTGCCACCACCGTCTTACAAGAGCCTTGATAGAATTGTGAGATTAGACATCCATGCGCACTGCAGACTCCTCGACCGACCATCCGGCAACCTTAATGGATGCAAGCAAGAACAATATAGGGTGGGATTGAAAATTTGAGTATCAATCGGTCGAGGTGGGTTTTTAACCTTACACGGCGATCTTGGGGGGTAAGATGACTGTTGATCTAGAACATTAAGCCGATCTTTCTGGGAGCTTGTGATACATCCCTGGACTTGAACTGTGTTGAATTTAAGATCAATCTAATTATTTTATTGGATAAAATGGGGGATTAATAACGAAAATAGGAATAAAATATACACCATCACGCTATCGGATTCTTAACCTGCGTCTCCAACAACCTAACAAGCTGCCCAATATCATCCACATCCTCAATATTCAACAACAGCGACTCAATCTGCCCCTTCCTCTCCGCACTCAGCACCGTATCCGCCAACATCGACCACTTGTTCCTGATCCCCTGGTTCGAAAGCGCCTCGTCGTACGTCTTCGGCCCCGACACCTCGTGGGAGACGGTGTAGCCCTTGCCGAAATCGACGGTGACTTTCGTGTGCCATTGACTGAGCTTGTCGAAGTCGCGTCGCCAGATGCAGTCGACTTTGTCTACTAGTTTCCAGACGTCGTCGCGGTCGAGGTTTGTGGAGTTGAATTGGTCCATGAGGACTGAGCGGTCTAGGAGTTGGGCGGCGACGGTGTAGCGTGTGCTCATTTGGGCACCACTGGGTGGGGTGGTGAAGTTAGCAAGGAAGTTTTGGAAGCTGGAGATGGACTTTTTTCAAAAGCTGTTCGTGGACCTCCGGGTTCGCAGAATAGATAGAGGAATTCCACACGACAAGCGTACACCATGTGATAGCGAAGAGACGGGATAAACGAGTGGGTCTTACAGTGCGTTCAAAGGTCGCTGTACACTGTGGCCACCATGCGCAAATGGCGCCTCGGCCAATGCGATGGTTATCTTGTGGATCGAGTCCAGATTCGCAAATCTTTTAGGGTACTCCTTCTGCAGTGCTTCGATGCAGTTTATAGGAGCATGAGTCGAGATCTGGCTGGCTACTGGTTTGATCCGCATCCCAGACATACCTATCCAGTCATCTCCCAAGCCATCGATAAGTTTGGCGGTCTGATAATGTTCATCGTGTTTTGATCCGTTGCCGAAGGTAGAAAGATAACCCCCATGGGGTCTCTCAAAAACTTTGTCAATTCCAGTGTAACTTTCCCTTGACATGAGTGCAGCGAAGAGACCACTTCGAGCAGCGAATCCGTGTTGCATCCTCTTGGCCATACTTTCGTACCTGGCGGCTGTCAAACCACACGCTTGTGTGCAGGCTGTGCCGAACGCATCTTCGATTTCCTCAGGCGAGAGACCAAGCAGCTTCGAGACGGCGGCAGCCGCAGCTGGAGGACCAAACACTGCACCCTATTGAGTGGTTGAGCGTGATATCCGTGCAGGCTGTGACGATACTCACACTGTGCCATCCGCGACTCAGCATCTCCGAACCATACAAAGCATGTCCAACCCGCGAACCGATCTCAAAGCCAACGATTGTAGAAAGGAGGAACGAAGAGCCATCGAACTTGGCTGGACCCTGCATACCACGGCTCGCGTGCTCCGCAGCGGCGAAGAGGGCCGGTAGTATGACAGAATTTGCGTGCCAAGGAGCATCAGCATGGACGTCGTCGAGCTCGAAGCCTTGAATGTAGGTCGAATTCAGGAGGGCGGCGCTCATGGGGCTGAGCCTTTGATTCCAGCCGATGACGGTGCAATGACCAGGTCCCTCCATATCGAGGATAGCTTTCGTTGCTGTGCGCGACCATGGAAGCTGGGCTCCGACCAATGCACAGGCAATCCCGTCGAGGATCAGATATTTTGCGTTCGTTCTCACCTGCTCAGGGACATCCTTCAGCTCAATGGAGGCGACAAAATCGCACATCTTGCCAGTAGGGCCAGCGGGAGCACTGGCAGGTGCCAAATGACTGGTGTCTATCATATCGATAGTTCTTTGACAATTTGGAAGCAACAGGGCAGGGAAGCAGGTTCTGGAGAAAGAATAGGAGGTACTCGAACAAGTTGTGCGTCAAGTAGAGCTCTTGCAGGACAAAGGGAGTATTGGGGAGTTCTCTACGCATATACTGAACGTGTGAAGAAATTATGGATCTGTCAATGCTGATCCCGCGGTCCATGTCTCTTGGGAGCATCAAATTGATCGCTCTTTGCCTTCTGACCTTCCATCGGTGACGAACTTGTGGCCCTTAGCCACAGCTCGCACGAATCAATCATCGACTCGGGATCAGTGTTCTCGCACCACCACCAAAAGATGTGCTCTGCGAATTTCATGATTCATCTTTCCGTTGCACAGAGCCGGCAAAGAAGCAGAGAAGTTCTGGACAAACGGGTTGGAGGCGGGCCGTTAGGCAGGCCGCGGCCCGCGGGCCGAATAGTCGCCGAAACTGACCCGTGCGGCTGTCAATATCAGCAACCGCTAGACCCGTGGAACAACGTTAGATGATGGTCAAAAAGGGTTCCACATCGAATGGCAGCACGTCCTATATCCCTTGAGGTTCACACAGCGTCATACTAGCGACCATGGGATGACATCAGGGTGTATTCCGAGAAAGTGAGATTGGCTCTCTTTACAGCCGAATTTATTACAGCCTATGATTTTAGTCGCTGTACTGCTGATGGCCATTCGGTCTTACAATATTTCTGTTCCTGGTCCTGTTCTAGTGACTACGGTGAGTCCTTGATTGATCGCCTGTAGGCTATTCGCCGAGGTACCGACCTAGTAAAGGAGAGATGGAGATTCCAATCGCGCCGAAGCAAATTTCCGTTGATGGATATGTGTCTCCACTCTTCTTCGCAAGGGTTCGCTTGGTTTGAGGGGAATTTTAGAATGGCATGCGAAAGAGTCGGGCTTAATCCTTAGTACAGCGCACGATACGCTACACTACTGATCAGGCTCTTGGTAATATGTTGTCCCCCTTCCCAGTCATCTTCTATTGTTGCTTCCTCTCACTCCAAGCTTTTATCGGGACTGTGATTCTACCTACTTCGCCTCTGCCCCTATCACTGTCGAAGATTCATTGAATTCCATTCAAGGCTTGTCATCTGTCTACTATTCTTCGGGCGTAACATCATCCCCTATGGCGCCTCTCCGGCAGTCTCACCTAGATCCAATCATTGAGACTTCTGCCTGCTCCTCATTGGGAGATGGAACTCAACCAGAACTTCATTTCCACAGTACGACCGCAACAAAAAGTCAATTGGCGTTGCCGTCTAAGCCGGAGCCGGCTCACGCATATGATACTGAAAGTATCGTCGAGGACCTTGAATCTGTTCATCTAACGACGAGCCAAGGGTCTCTGTATTCTGTTTTAAGCATCCATGAGAAGCGTTATGTCGTCTTCATGGCCGCTTTCGCAGGCTTCTTCTCGTCCATGTCGGCCAATATGTACTTTCCCGCCTTAAATACACTATCGAGGGAGCTACATGTCTCCGACGAGCTTATCAACCTTACGCTCACCTCTTACATGGTCTTTCAGGGACTGGCACCAACCATTTATGGCGATCTGGCCGACATGACTGGCCGTCGAGCTGTATACATTGTGGGATTTGTCATATTCATCGCGGCGAATGTGGGATTGGCCCTCCAGAATAGCTACGCCGCTCTTTTTCTCCTGAGATGCCTGCAGAGTACTGGTAGCAGCGGTTTTGTAGCACTAGGCAACGGCATTGTCTCGGACGTGTCGTCGATGGCGGAGCGAGGCACCTACATGGGCTTCGTGGTGTCCGGAACTATGAGTGGTCCTGCTATAGGGCCTATCATCGGAGGGTTGCTCAGTCAATTCCTAGGATGGAGGTCGATGTTTTGGTTCCTGGTGATTCTCTCCGTGGTCTACCTCGTTCCTTTCTTGATCGCCTTTCCTGAGACGGCGAGACACATTGTTGGAAACGGCTCTATACCTCCACAACGCTGGAACATGTCCTTGTTTGACTACATCAAGACACGCAAATCCAAGCAACTTCAAGAAAATATTGTATGCGAAGTCGTTGTGACCGATATACACGCTTCCCAACGGAAATTGAAGTGGCCCAACCCACTTAAAGCTATGAAGATTATCATGGAAAAGGATGTCGGGATTATATTGATCTATAATGCGCTCGTGTACACAGCCTATTTTGACGTCACCACAAGTCTACCAAGTCTTTTCAGTGAAATCTATGGCTTCAACGACCTCCAAATCGGGATTTCCTTCATCCCCTATGGAGTAGGGTGCGTTGTTGCCTCCCTGCTCTGTGGCAAGCTCATCGACATCAATTACAAGCGGGTCGCCAAAGCCAACAATATCACCGTCGACCGGAAAAGAGGTGATGACCTCAGCCATTTCCCAATCGAAGTAGCTCGCGTACAGGTCATGTACCCGATCCTTGCGCTTGGCATCGTCTCTCTCATCTGCTACGGATGGGTATTGGAGTTCGAGGCTCCGCTTGCGGCGCCACTGATATTGCAATTCCTGATGGGAATGTGTCTAGTTGGGTCATGTAAGTGTGATGGCTAGATTTCTTTCCCAACCCTACGATACTAGATGATCTTTCCATTGGCATTCTCTGGAAGCGGAGCCACTCCAAGCTGACGCTCTGTTGCTCGTCGATCCTTCTTTCTAGTCCTTTGGCTGACCATGAAACTATACAGACGATGTAATGTGTATAATGCTGGTCGACTTGTATCCCGAAAGCCCTGCTACAGCTAGTGCCGCGAACAACCTTGTACGCTGTCTGCTGGGGGCTGGCGGTACGGGTACCATCATTCAGATGATCCAAGGTATGGGCCGGGGCTGGTCCTTCACGTTCATCGCAGCGGTATTGATCGTGGCAAGTCCCATGCTGTGGGTGGAGACGAGGTGGGGACCGAAATGGAGAGAAGAGCGAAGGCTCCGAGTCGAAGCGCAAAAGTCAGGTTGAATTGGAACTCTCTTCCAATGCCGTGGCTGAAGTAGCGATTGTAAAGCTCTTAGTAAGCTTGTCGGATATGAGCCGCGAATACAACATACTTCGAATCATATCTATTTAAGCTGACCGTGCGTATATGGAAATAAGGAATGACACAACCTCCACCATGATGCAGCGCGATAAGAACCCAACCTATCGGAAATTCTTCGGCGAGCATAATAGAAAGAAGACAGCGGAATGATACATCATACTATGTATAGTAAGTAGCGCTGATAGCGACGTGCGGCGGGCACTATAGTAAGTGCCCGCTGATAGGGTGTGATGATGGGATCTGATTAGCCAGGCTAATGGTGGGTCCATTCATATCTGCCAGGTAGGAACGCCATAGATGCCCACCCGTATATCCGAGGTTCTCGTCTTTGCAGGAGCATGGCCCGATATATCGTGATTGGTAGCCCTAATGGACGAGGGACGGGCCTGTTCCGCTGATCGGCGTGGTGAGATCAGCCTTGATTATCAGTTACTATCAATGATCAAACAACAGGGTATCAACAGTCAACAGTTACCAATCACTACTTCCACGTTCCCTCCGACCCTCTCAGTCGTCGTCAGCATCGTCATCCATTGTCTCGTTGCCGCCCAACCACAGCCATCAAGACTTCCACACCTCTCAGCTAGCAAAAGGCTAGAATATTTTGTTGCTGCTCACTCGCCTAAGATCTCCCTTCTGCGCATCGGCCCGCGAATCCTTCAGCCGTTTGCCGGACCCGCCAGAAGGGGTCGCCTACCAGTGAGCTACGTCTATTTGCTCCCGCCTACAAAATTACAACGCTTCCAGCCATGAATACTTCCATCATAAGACCTGTATTAGGACTTGCCTGGCTACTGAATTACAGGATCTCATTTCCCAGGTCCCAAAGTACTCTGGAGGGAAACCACGAAATATTTCGATATAGAAGCCTGTCTGGGTGGTCAAGTCACATAAGGCTGGAGTTACTAGCACTTGCTCTGTGGACCACTATCTTCTACCTGAGTGGCTTATACCAACTGCTACGCTACAATATCGAGGCAGCACATTGCCACAGCTACACTTATCCACCACCCTTCAACGTCAGCCAAGAAATGCACAGCCTGGATAGGTAATGAGAAGATAAAGTGTGTGCATGGCAGCACCCGACTTGGCCCAATCGCCGCGCTTAATCGCCTCCTGCAGCAAAGGGTCCGATCTGTAACGCCCGAGCCACTGAATTTCCCTTTTCCCATGTCGTACCATAGTTCTGCATACTCCAGTACCGTTATCCTGACTCCGGATATACCCTAATCACCATGAGCGGTCTTATACACGCTGGCCTGCTCCGGTCTTGTCGAATATGTGGTCATCCATATCCCCGTTGCCAAGGATTTGCAGCCTTGACAATGACTTTGAACATTGTCAAGAGACAGGGGATCTAAGCATCTCTACGACCACCTTGAAGACTTGTTGCCATTGTGCCGACACAGGATTCACGGTACCCTCGAACTCACCATGGAAACATCCTCTGGGCATGGAAGTCGTCAACGAGCCCTTGCAGCATGCACCTATTGTCGGAAGCGAAAGGTGCAATCCGCTGCTCCAATGAATTCTCAATTTGCTCACAAGCTTTAGATGAAATGCAACAACGAACAGCCTCGGTGCATGAACTGTACAGTCTTTGAGCAAACGTGCATCTATGTGGAGAGCGCAAAGAAGAAGAGGTATGCATCAATTGCTACTCAAGGGACTGTAACATCATACTTACTTTGTCAGAGCAACGGCCAATCGTAAAGTATCCTTGGAGAATCGGCAAAGTCAACTTGAAGAGGAGAATCGGACCCTACGCATGCGTATATCAAAGCCGGATGACGCTGTGGCAGCTCGCAATGATCAAGCATCATTTCAAGATGCGGCACAGACAGCGCAGAGCGATCAGGCTTCCAGCATGCTCTCCAATGAGACAAGCTCTTGTGCACCAAGTCCTATAAGCACGACTGGTAGCTGGCAAGACAGTGCTGGAGGCAGCCGTCAATCAGCAAAAGCCGATTCTACATATTTTGGCCTGACGTCAGCCTCTGTGCTGGAAGACGCTCCGGGAAACCTATATGATCATGTATCGCATCCCTTCGGAATCCCTACTATCATGGATACGGAGCTTTCATGTAAGGGCCTAGAGAAAGAGGCCGCAGAACAACGTGAGTATTGCTGTTGTCGCCTAAGTGGTGGAGTCGCATGAGTAATGGATTTCAGGTCGACTGGAAGCCGCCAACTACTATTCAGGTAAGCTAGATTTCGACGGCGTTGATCCCGATCTGGCCATGCACCTTCTTTCATGTCACTGGAACCGTCAGCACCACTCTTATCTCATCACATACCGACCAGCATTCATGCGAGACATGGCATGCCAAGGCCCTTACTTCTCGAAGCTACTTCTGAATGCTATCTATTTCGGCGCCTCCAAATTTAGCTCAAGGATTGATGTAGGGTCCAACGTACGAGGCCAGCATATGGTAGGCTGGGAATTTCGAAAGAGAGTGAAAGAACTTCTAGTGACAGCTTTGGAGAAAAGTGAGATTACCACTGTGCAAGCTCTATTGGTCATGGCTCGTTCTCTCTTCGCTCTTGGTGAGGAGAAGAGTATGGCATGGAACTACGCTGGCATCGCGTTCAGGATGATCATAGACCTCGGGATGCATGTCGAGTCGTCATCGTCAGGTCTGGTTTCTTGCCCGGGTTCAGATGAGGATATAGAGGTTCGCCGACGGGTCTTTTGGGCGGCTTACGGTACAATATTCTTGGACAGTTGCCGAGTGAAACACCTGCTAATCGGAAGTACTAGTTGTGGACAAGATTCAATCTTTGTATCAAGGTAGACCTGTCAACCTTCCATGGGCTGATTGCAGTGTTCCATTGGTCTTCCTCGACCAATATGAAGAAAAAGAATTATGGCAGCCGTTCGAGTTCGGAACGCGGCATTACCCTCAAACACCAACGTATAGCGTCTCTGCATTCACAAAGCTGTGTCAACTGTGTATTATCATGGAAGAAGTGCTGAATACGGTATATGCAAAGCGAAAAGCTGAGCAAGGACTGGATAGTCTAGCCGAACAAATTAAGGCTCTGCACGCAAAGCTCCAGTGGTGGTTCAAAGGGTTGGGGATCCACTTGAAATTCGATGCATCCGATTCTGCCCACGTCCTACCACCCCCGTCGGTGCTATCGCTCTTGTAAGTATTTCCATTTCCGTGGCTTGAGATGTTAAGACAGCATGTTAACAAGCGTACATGATCCTAGATGCATGTATTACGTCCTGCTTATTCAGCTCCACCACCCCCTCATCGCCCGAGCGAACAGCATCCCATCCACACTGGAAGATCCAATCGCAGTCTGCGTCACGGCCGCGAAAGAAATCATGGGCATCCTTGTGGCTTACGATCGCACATTTTCTATTCGCAAAGCACCCTACTTAATTGCATACGCGACATACGTGAGCGCCACGATTCACGCGCGAGCTGCAGCTCGACGAAACCCATCGCAGGAAAGCGTCGACAACTTGCGAACATGTCTCAGTCTTCTATGTCAAAACCGGGCCACTAACCCGGGTGTCGACAATGCAATAGCCTCGCTAACGAATTTGATGAGCCGATTAGGCGTTATCTTGGACAGCCCGAATCCGTTCGAAAGCCCAAATCACATCACTCATCCGTCTTCATGCCAATTGTCCGATAATAAAAACACCTCCAAATATGTAACACTGCAATCATCCCCTGAAGACGGCTTTTCACTTGCGACATCTTCACCAGCTAACAGTAGGATCAACTCGCATCACTCGATGACAGATCTCAACGTGGACAGTATGCTTCAGAGCTTCGAAGATCAACCAGCACTAAACCACACTAAGTCCTCCATGAATACGCAGATACTTCCCGCGCACTATCAGCCGCCCTTGTTGCAGGATAGCCTGGCTTTCCCAGCAGCTGGCTCGTTCGAGCCACCTTTGCTCGATCCAGCTGGCGCAGACTACGGAACAGCAAGCTTCGGAGGCGGCGACTTGCTCAACATGTACAATGAGTTGCCAGGCTTCGAAAGATCGATGCAGTACAGTCGTCGCTTGGGGGGGCCGTTCGATTCGTGAGAAGAGATTTACTGCGAAGAACGGAACAAAAGATGGCAATAGCGCATCTGTAACCCTGGGCGAGGATGTATGAGTATCAGACAGCGCGAAATGGATGGAAAGGGACACGGATAGAGAACGAGGATTCCCTTTCGTGAGCAGCAACGGTACCATCATCATTGTACACGACTAATGTCGCCGCCTATTGCGTACCTCCGAGCGTGGCACGCCTGGACCCGAGTTTCCTTGTCCTCATAGACCGGTAGATGATTAATGACAAGTACGCTTCGAGCTCATTAGCCAGCCGTAGTAGATATAGTCACGTGATGGCGCGGTGCCAAGCGTTCACTTCCACGGGCCGCGGCTCGGATGACGTGCATCGCTATATAAAGTACTTTACAGTTTATCATCTATTACTGTCAATCGTCCTGACATCGACCCTACCTTCACCCCGTCCATGATCACAATATCATTGGCTATTTCAGCCTTTCTTTGCCGTTGCAACTCAGATCGCGCCAGTACCGCTATGTCCGCTGCCCGCTCGCAGTTACCACCGTTGTCCTCCTCCCATGGCTCGCTCACTTGCGTAAAGCATGCGATTGGAGTGGCTGCTGCCTGCATCTTCCGTGGATGGCGCTAGTGCCGACATCCTACTGCGCTGCTATCGGCTCTCATGCTTCCCCAATGATATCTGCCCTTCGCTGCAGGAAGGGTACTGGGCCATTGCGGTACAATATACGTGGATGTCACAATTCCGCAAGTAACGAGTCACACACGTGCCGTTGTTACAAGTATGAGTTGAGTGGCAGGCAGATCGCTCTGGCCATTCGCCTCCACCGTGGCTGTAGATGAGTGTCTAATCTGGCCCATGGACAGCATGCATCTCCTCTATCAAAGAATCTTCCTCTCGACTTGCTTTGGTATTCGGGTCTCTTCCGTCTACATAAAGAAAATGTGCTACCCGATACACTCTCAGCTCTTCTCTATCAGCAGATGTCTATGCTCGCAGGGCGGACACTTACTAGGTTCACGACCCCCTTGACCTTAATTAAGAGATCTGTCGCGATTCATCAAACGTTTGCCTCAGTCTCAATGCCTTACATCCACGATCAACAGCAAGAGCCTTATCGGCGCTCCATCCCTGCCGTCATGATGAGATCAGGGACCTCCAAAGGCCTCTTCCTGCACCGCAACCACTTACCCGAGTCAGTGGACGACTGGAGCCCTATTCTCTTGTCAGCTATGGGCTCAGCCACTGGCGACAAACGGCAGCTAAATGGCGTTGGCGGTGCTACATCCACAACGTCCAAGGTCGCAATTGTGGGAAAGTGCGAGCGTGATTATGCTGATATCGACTATACTTTTGCCCAGGTCGCGGTCGGCGATCAGATAGTTGATATGAGTGGAAATTGTGGTAATATAGCATCTGGAGTCGGTCCCTTTGCGCTTGATGAAGGACTCGTGACTACGCGTCCGGGGCAGAAAGAGGTATGGTCAGCCTAGCCGGTCACTCTATGAGAATCCTCGATTCCTGAGTTTCCTCTCCTCCTGTTATAAATTATTCACGATCTGACTTGGGTGTTTCGACTTCGTAGATTGACGTTAGGATTTACAACACCAATACTGGTCGTACTCTCACCTCAACTCTCCAAGTTCGGCCCGACGGCGGATTTGAAGAACGGGGTGATCACCGTATCAGCGGTTTCAACGGTTCCGGCTCCCGCATCAAAATCAGATTCGAGAAGCCCGGAGGCAGTATGACGGGCAAGCTATTCCCAACAGGCTCTCGTCAGAATTATATTACCGTGGCGTCTCCTGGCATTGCTAAAGAGATTACCGTCCGAGCCACCCTTATCGACGCCGCGAACCCATTTATCTTCGTCGATAGCTCCACACTCCCTCCCGTGTATCATCAGCTCGGCCCCGAAGATCCCACCTCCATGGAAATGATCGAGAACATCCGCCGCGAGGGCGCCGTCATCTTCGGGCTCGCACCCGATACGGAAGCCGCAGCTCGTACTCGCGGTATCCCCAAGATCGCCGTCCTCGCCCCGCCACGCGTCAATGCCCACACCAATGGAGATGACGGGCGCCAAGCCGATATCGAAGTCACCGCCTACAGCATGGGCAAAGTACACCCTTCGCTGCAGCTCACCGGCGCCGTCTGTCTCGGTGCGGCAACGGGCATTTCCCACACCGTTGCATCGGAACTTGCCCGCGACGGTCGGCCACGATCCCAGAGGCGCGATGCGCCGGGCAAAGCGGACCTGCCTCAGATCAGCGAAAAGATGGCTGGCCTTGTAGGAGGAGAGATCTGCATTGGGCAACGGGGCGGCAAGATGCTGGCGGATGTGCAGGTGAGCCCGTTCGGGCCGAACGTCGAAGGTGTGACTGTGGATCGCACTGCGCAGAGGCTTTTTGAGGGCAAGGTCATGTTGACCGCCTGAGCGATTTCGTAGTGCTTTTTAGCGAGCGGGTGCCATGATTATCTATGGGAACATTATCGTGTGGCTCGACCATTAGCAGGTGACGAAAGCGTTTCCTATCTTGCATCAACCTTAGATATAACATCTTGTTCCCACTCCGAGTACCCGCTAGCCAGGGTTCCCATTCCATCACATCAATCAGTATACGCAGTCCACGAAGAAAAAACATAACCCCAACAACCTTATCCGCTTCATAGCCATCATCGCAGCCCTTGATCCACGAAGAAGCTACCTACCTATATATCTTTCTCTCTTCGACAAGGAAGTACTAAGTTTTTTCCCCCTCGTCCGCTTCCGCCACGCCACTAAGAAGTATGTATGTATCCATCTCAGATTTGCGCATGTCGTTATCGATATATTCCGATGCTACAATGTTCCCCCAAAACGGATTTTACCTTGTGTGAAGCGGAAGATATGATATCCGGGTATTATATGTGAGGGAAATGCTAATGTTTGAGCTTGGGGACGTAGGTCGTGAATGGAGTGGAGTGGAGAGACTTGGAGTGAATGGCGGATTTTGGGATGGGGACGGGGATCGGTGGTTGGGGATGGGGATGGGGATCGGTAGGTGGGGTGTTGGTATGTGGAAGGTTTTATGTAGGTTATGCATGGAGTGGAGTCTAGAGTAGATACTTGGAGTGAATATTGTCGCCGGCAAAAAGATGGGATGTTTTATCTGTGTTATCGCTGGATGTTTGTAAGGCCAGCGCGCCATTGTTAGAAGGTAGGTCGGTGTTGATGGTATGGTAGATTGATTGATTGATTGACTGATTTATCATCCAGATAGATAGAAGATCTATCGTAAGGCAGACTTTCTATACGCGGGGTCGTGAAAAAGCCGCTATCTATCTGATAGGCTATTGCGGTGACGCCCCCAGTTCCAATTCCAAAGACCATTGCTACTTAGAACCGACGTATCACGCCGCTCGTTCCGTCTTCTGCTCGTCTTCGACGCCCTATCTAAATGGTCTAGGTCACGCGGACATTTTCCCCTTCAGATACTCATACATGGTATACGTAATAGCTTGTCCCGGAGCAAGACGCATAATGCGAGGCGTGATGCCCTTGTAGAGCGCCTTGAAGCCTTCGTGCTGGAAGAGGTTCCGGGCCACGGCTACGGTGTAGGAGAAGCTGGAGTGGCCGGGTGGTGTGGGATTGCGTTGGATGAGGGTTTCTGTGGGTTGTGGTGAAAGGGGAATGGTTAGTTGGGGCGTTGGGTGTATGTACGGATTATGGAAGAGTGGGTGGAGATTGAAGGGGGGTTTTAGTGATAGAGGATTTTGGGAGGGGAAGGGGGATGTACATACTTAGAGTGTCGATTGGAGCGTTGGAAATGGGACCTGCGGCTCCTGCTACGAGACCGCATAGTGCCGTCTGGACGCTGGGGAGTTCTCGACCTTCGAGTTCCGGCTGGAGGGCTTGGAGGTACTGCTTTAATTTGGTGTAGGCGGTGAAATTCACTGTTCACTTCTTATCAGCCTCCTTTCCACATCTAGGAGATCGGATTGACGGACCGGATACGTTCGTTCCTTGCCTCAATGCGGTTAGAGACATGCCTTTGAACAGAGCTGCAGGCCCCTCTTCTTTGACAACATGGTGTACCACGTGCACCGCGTTGCGATATTTTGGCTCATGGCCGGTCTGTGCCTTATTTCTGTCCTGAGCTTGCAGCCGCACTTTTATTACTTCCATGGGTGTTACGACAGTGACGGCCTCTGTGATTCCAGCCGCTAGACCAGCTGCATCGAAGAATCTTGGTTCAGCGAATGACCCAGGATCGTCGCAGTAAGCTGATAATGGGATGAGATGGGAAACCATGTCAGGTACGGCTTACCAATGAATGTACCCTTGTTTCCCAGATTGCCGCTATTTGGGTCTGCCAGGGCCATAGTGGCGAGCATCGATTTGTAAGCTTCGAAGCTCGTGAACCGAATGCCCATCTTTGGGATAATGCCTATGAAGACGGGACTGAAGCCTTTGTAGAAAGCAAGGGGTGATTGTCGAGCAATGGCGGTGACGTTTTTGAGCAAGCCTGAATTTGAACCCTTTAATCATGTTAAAATTCACCCACTTATATCAAGCTATGTTGTGCTCGTGTATATAATACACGTGGTGTGGATAAAAAAGGTCAGATCGCTTACTTTGGTATTGGACGAAGCTGGAGCCAGCTGCATGCTGACTTTCACAGTATCTGAAAAAGAGCGTCAATACTCGCTCATTACTAGGAGACATATACAAGGTCTGGGCCTACTACGTACCAAGCGGGTGACACACGAGTGCCTCCATCATCCCCGCGCCACCTCCAGCTATCAGATGTCAGTCATAAACTCGTCACCAAGTGCTTAAGAGTCCACAGAAACTGTATCAGCATACCCATGAGAGTAGTCACAGGGGATGTTTGGACCCTTCCGGCCGACACTTTGCCCATCTTAGTTGATCCTCTATCGTCCGTGCAAGTTGGAAAGAGTTTGTCAAGTCACGCTGAGCAAATTCTGGATGACGGGATCATTGAATCTCTTGTCAACAGCGACCGGTTCGAGATTCGAAGCATTGCAGAATGCGGACGGGATCTGATGAGATTATCCATCAAGTGCCACGGTCAGGCACGAGCATATAGAGATGACGAATCGAAATTGTGTAGGACAATTTGATAGGCGTAGCGAGGTAGACATGAGATCTGATCAACGCAATGGATACGCGCAAGGTACCTTTCCCTGTTCTGTCCCTTGGAAGGGCCATGGATGAAGTTCACGAGACGTGCCAGCGGATCAAAGACCAAGTTCCAAAGAGCGTCTGAGCTCGCATCCATGGCCGGCAATAACGAATTGCACAAGGCGAACACACAAACTGATTACTTGACGACTCCATGGCTTTGTGTATGTGAAAGATGGATGGTACAGGATTGGAACACACCAGGAGCCAACTGTACTGGCATTCCAAGGTGATACGAATACGACAAAAGGATAATCGATACGGACATGACCCACGGATAGATTAGGACCGGGCCGACCAAATGCCGTGTGGAACTGCCGCTCGTGCCGTTCAACGAGCGCGATATCTACCAAGGGCCACGGACACTAGAGATAAAGTCGTCGTACCAAGCCCACGAGGGCCCTCCTGATCGCGAGTGCTTCCATGGCCCATGTGTAGCGGGCTTTGTCCGTAATCACTTCTACCGCGCTATATCCAGAGCCCGTGATATCCGGATGGGGCCTCCCTGCGTTCCAATGGTGCGTGGTAACGGAATCGCCCACAACTCACGCCACATCACGGTAGCCTCGAGACGTATCATGGCAGAGTCCCATAGCCTCTGAGGCTCTTGCACAAATTGTGGAGAAGTCAGATCTGAAACAAGGCTTTCCCAAAGCAAGCAAAATGTTCGCTGTGCTGTGACCGTTGACAAGCCTGATGTGTCCCAAAATACTTCAGGATATCAAGGGCTTTCAGCTTGAGACTCCATAGCGGCGCCTGTATCCGGACTGACGGCTATCATCGTTGCATGGTGAGGTAGACGATGTGTCAGCTTCCCGTACTAGCAATCATGGTACCTTAGTATTGCCGATGGGCCGGAAGTGTTGAAGGATGATAGACAATATTCTTTGCATAACGTCGGTAAGTACGGGACAAAGCCACACCAGTCCACCAGCCATTCTTTTCGTAGCCAATCATCTGACGAAGATGCTATGTCAGCCTTGTATCCGAAATATTATTCAATGGGTCACATAAGGGGCGGCACCTTCAAGAACGAAAGAGTAAGGATGGCAATGCAAACCATCTACCTAACGATTGAAGTGACTCGGCATGGAAGATCATCACTTGGCTGAGCACGTTGAATCTGATAGCCCCGTTGACCATAGACAGTCCTTTCTCCTCCACCTGGATGTTTGCGATCAAACTCCTCATACACAGGTTTGATGCTGAAATCTCGTAATACCAAGACCATGATGATCTTTATCTCAAGCACAGCCAGCTCTTGGCCAATGCAATTTCTAGGCCCATACTCAAATGGACGCCAAGCACCTTTCACCGGATGAAGAGGATTGCCTGGAGGCGCAAGCCAACGCTCCGGAACAAACTCGTCCGATTGAGCCCAGTATGCAGGATCGCGTTGTACACTAAGAGAATTTGCCCAGACCATAAAACCATCTGTTGGGAATTGACGTCCGTCGTCGTCTATCACGTTGAAGCCAGGTTCGCCGGCGCGGACGCTTGAGACCGGAGGATATAGCCGAAGAATTTCCTTGATCACCGCCAGGGAGTAAGGAATCTGGTTCAGCAGACTTGGCTTCTCCGCGATCATTGAGCCGGCTTTCTTAGGTTCTGTGCCAAACACATCGTCGTGCTCATCTGTGACGCGTTTGAGTACCGTAGGGTTGTTGGAGAGAACGTAGAATAAGTAGCAGATGGAACTGCTCGTTGTATCGTGGCCCGAGAATAGGAAGAGCTTGATTTGGCTCATTGCAAACAACTTGAAGATACTGTCCATGGCGTTGATGTCCTGTTCGTCTCCAAGATACGCGGCCAACGCAAGATCAAGTATCGATTTCGTCGACTTGACGCCCTGAAGATCTTCTCTTTTCTGGTGCCTGGCTATACGGTCATCTACTACCAGAGACAAGTATTGATTCATCCTTCTCGCATTATACCAGTGCACTAGTGGTCGTAGTGGGTTGAACCGGCGAAATGGATTGATTTCGGTTCCAAAAGTCAGCCATCGTACCTGCATGCGCAGTCCATCCACCAAGGAATTTGGCGTTCTCTGGCAGTCCAATTGTGTGTCTCTGGGATTATGTCAGTACTCGCTAGACATGCTGGGCGATTGGAGTTACAGTGCCACTCTTCCAATCACGTCCATTGCCAGGTTGTCAGTAAGGTCCTTCATCCGGAATGGTGTCCCCTTTTGTTGATGTGTATGCAAGATATTGCAGAATGTCTCCGTCTCTTCTAGGATTCCGCCAGTCAGGGTTGTCAGGTGGCTTGCACTAAATCCAGGATTGAAGATGCTTCGCCAAGTCTTCCACTGCTGCCCTTCCATGGTGACTATGTCCAGTCCATCTGTAATGGGTCGTAGGAACGGCTTCAGGGCGTGATACTTTGCCAGGGGGTGTTCTTGTGCAATCTGATAGAGTGTGCTTACAGACCCTACTACGAGCATCTGAGGCCCAAATGGCCAAGTATCTATATAGTAGACAGGTCCAAGATCAGGTAGTTCGCGTCGTATCATGTCTACCAGGTAATGGGGATGGGCGTCTTTCGGGACCTTTGAAGCCATTTTGGCACAGAAGAGTAGATGGCCCATTATCGGGTTGTATGGGGGCATTGGCTTTGAATCGATTAGCAAGATGTTTCGGGTTTCTGGCGTCTGTCTTTGGAAGCCTGACCAGACCTTGACTCTTCAATTTTAGCATGGTGCTCCGTGCATGGTAAAGCTTCAGCACGAAGTTTGATAAAACCACGAGGCAGAGTGACCCTAGGAGGTACCAAACAGTCATATGGTCAAGGAAACTCTGATGAAACTCCATTTTCAAGCTCTATTGATGCCAAAATGTGGCTGAGGGTAGCAAATAAGTTAAAGAGTGGCCAGAATAGTTGAGATTGGATATTACCACATCCTACATTGGGTGATTGAGTCGTGTGAGGAGTAGCGCTCTCCGCTTGACCAATAAGTAAGCTGCAGGTAGCTTTCGTGCTGCCATATAAGTCTGATGGGCATGAAGATTGTCACGATATCTCTATGGATGCGTCACTGTGTCCTTGCATGACCTTGATGCTGGGGTATACAGCGTTGCCAGACGTTTGCCTGTTGCAAGATAAGAGCTGGGTCCGAAGGACCCTTGGTACAGCAGCCTCTATCGGCAATAATATTCAGGAGTGTATGACGAATAGAAGGACATATGGGCCAGTATCTACCGTAACAGTGTAACGTACACAATGAACTGTACCTTATCTTTCAAAGACAATTCCACTGCTGCGTAAGGTGAGCTACTGATGAGGGGTAAATGGACTAGCGTTGGAATCATGTATTTAGGGAGGCGAATACCCCTATTCTTCCTACTCCTTAGCAACCCCCATAGCAGCAACAATATCAGACGACGACAACAGATATCCCACCTTTTCTGCTACACTGATATTTGCCAAGACCCGCTAGAATAAGCTGAACAGGACTAGGGTTTCCGCTGCCCGGGCACCCGGGCGTGCCGGGCTAGCGGCTGATTGTGGTACTCCGTACGAGATTCTTTCACATATCTTACCATAGATGTGATACTTGATTCCATTCTAGTATCAGCCAAATCACAACACCTCAGCTCTGCTCCCAATCCCTGGGCTTTTGACGAAATTTCTCACGGCCCAGGCATCCTATCTGCTGTCACGCATTGCGCAAAACCTTGAGTAGGAGATGCATTCAGCCGCAAACAATTGAATCGAGTCATTGGACAGGCTATGTGATCTAATCATCGTTTTAAGACGTTTGACTGTCAGCTCATGGAGAAACAGAATGCAGGGATATCATTTGTTTCAAGATAAGGCTGAGATCTGTTTCAGGTCCGCCGTGATTGGTAGATATTGAGGGGGCTGCGGCATTTAGAGCCATAGCTGCTCCTTCGCCTTGCTTTTACAAGGATACAAGTCTACCTTATCGTTTGGGGAGTAACTGTGGACTCGGAGCGGTAGGTAAGCCCCATGCATGAAGGAGATCGCCTTTACATCGTTATACTGATATCATTGGCTGTTGCTGGAGATCACCCCATGCGCTAGAACTACATGTCACAGCCCCAGAGACAGTCCTTGCAAGATATGTAATCTTCATGCAGCACACCCTTGACCGAATGGGATCCATATCCACATTATCTCGTTGCCACCTTACGTGCCGCAATGGCTGCATTATGCACTGTGGCCCACAGCCCGCTAGGGTCACTGTACGTAGACTCAGCCGCGTCTCTGTATTGGTGCAGATTCTTCAGCCTTTCCTTCATGCACAATCTTGTGGGTGCTTACCCTGACAGAATAACTCTCTTTCTAAGCATGTCACTACAGCTGACTACGCCTGTGCCTCTAGCATGACGTAGAAACTTTGCGTTCCACCTCTTATTCTTCGTCCCAAGGCTATATTCTCATTTGATGTACATATGTTTCTTCCTTTGCGACACGGATGCCTGGGGCTGTATGGAAGATGTGAACCCTTTTGCAGCTAATGTTGCTACTATCTATTATTGTCTTGTCCCCAGAGTATGCGCAGAGGTGCAGTATGTAATAAAGTCTACCATCCTCCCAGCTTGCTGGGAAAACTCTCCTCCGTCTACCTTTATTATTTTCTACTCTGTTGTCAAGTCTCCATCCACTAGAGTATAAGAAGATTGGCCATTGCAATGGAGAACGGACCGGCAGATAAACCTCCGCTTGGGCTGCAGCCTCATTTTGGCTCTACCAACCCTCTCTTCCCTTCTTTGTTAGCAACCGTCCTTTTATGCAGCATTTTGACAACTATATTTACCGCTGCCCGCCTGATCGCCAAACGATTGGTGTCAACCTACAACGTCGAAGACTGTGAGTGTCAAATGAACACTTCTGATTGTCTCAATTACTCACCCGAAGAGCCTTCCAGATATGTTGTTTCTGGCATGGGTGAGCACATCCTCGATCAAGCGTAGCCCACTATCGTACGGAACAACCCCTCTAACACCGAATAGGTAATCAATATGGCCTATGATTTTATCCTCCTCGCAGCGGGGCTGGCTGGACTTGGCCGTCATCTCTGGAACGTTCGAGCGATCGAATATCCTAAGCTAGCACAGGTAAATCAGCAACGTTATTGTCATTCTTTGACGAATCCTAGACGGCTGCATTCTGACTTTCTGTAGTACAGCTGGGCTCTTGAGATACTTTACGTGCCTGCAATATGGCTAGCAAAGTCGGCCTTGCTCTTCCAGCTGATCCGGATCTTCTCGCCAACGAAGTCTGGACCTGTTTACTGGGCCTGTCACACCTTGATCTGGGGTAACTTGGTTTTCTACATCACTGTTCTATTCACACTCATCTTCGAGTGTCATCCAATCAGCGAGGTCTGGAATCTGTACTTTGCAGGCCATTGCATCGATAGAAACCTGGTGCTCCTCGTCTCTGGAGCGGTCAACGTGTTCTCGGACTTCCTCAATCTGTTACTTCCGATATGGGCAACGTGGCAGTTGCAGATGGCTCCGAAACGAAAAGCGGGCATCACTGCCGTCTTTGCTATTGGACTACTGTGATTGCCCACTCCTTCCTATCCTGCCAATGACAGACTTCCCTGTCAGAGCGCCGCAACTGATCGTAAATAGCGCTTTCGTTTCAAGTATCTGTCGGCTAGTCTACACCACGCACATCAATACGAGTACCGACGTCTCTTACATCGTCGCCCAGACGGGTCTGTGGGCGTAAGTTCTCGCATTCCGCCTTCTTATTGTTGTCATTGTGCTAATGAACTATTGTACTATCAGCGGCGCAGAACTTGCCACAATCATCCTCTGCACCTGCTTCCCCATGATGCCTCGTCTCGTGAAGCACATCTCCGATAAGTATCCCAGTGCCAAATCATCGTTATCCTCCCTGCCAGGACGCGCCTGGAAGAAAAAGATGGATGAAGCTAAAGCGTCGAAAGATGCGTACAGTACTAGTTCAGATGAGGAGGCTGCGACCAAAGTCAAGAGTCCATACAAGAGATTGGGGGAGGAGCGCAATGACACACGCGGCCAGAAAGACAAAGTGCGGAATATGGGAATACACAGGACTGTAGATATTGAGATGACGACGAGAGATCGAGTCAATGAAGAAGGTAGGGCCGCATCGATGGTCTGAGGGTTTAGTGGGCTAGCGAGTTCAAATGGTAAATTGATCGGGGGATATGGCTCGATGATGGGTATTCTCAGCATCGAAAAGCTATCGTGGCGATCAGGTTACTGATTTTTGTATCTGGCGTGTTTCCAATATGTGTCTTGGAGGCCCGTGCCTGAAAGGGATTACTTACTTCGATTCACCCTAAGTTTTGAGACTCCGCCGATTCTCGATGGTATGGGGATACAGAGCACTAGTGGAGGCATTGGCGGGACCATCTCTCCAGGATCAGCACTTGATCACATTCTGATGGAAAAGACAACCATATCGAGGGATCTGATTTGAGAAGGGTACGTTGTACGATGAATCGTAAAGTCACTCTTGCACAACATGATCCATCCTTTCCTCAATTGCATCTTAGTACCTGAGTTCGTTGTTCCTTCCAATCGTACATACCTTCCTTTCGGTTCTTCTGAACCATGTCTTCATTTGATCACCACTATCTGCCAGTCCATCCACTTATCCATTTCTGCGCCATGACGAGATCCCATTACACGTCTTGATGTCGCCTTCTCGACCTTTTTGAGGTTAGGTAGCAGCTATCACCTGCAGCTTCTCGGGCTGAGTATGCTGAGAAGACAAGTCTTGGAAAGCAACACAGCAAAAAACTACAAGACCGACAATACCACAGCCGACACCATGGGGGACAAATCCATCACGGACCACATCCAGAAAGAAGATGCAGTCCACTATGCCACCATGCGTCGACGGGCCGAGATACAGACCCAAGACTTCGAGAACCGCCAGGCGACACAGAAGCAAGAATTCGAGCACCGCCGCCTCATGCTCAGCCTAGATCGCTTTCACGAACTCGAAATCTCACGCATGCGACGACACAATGCTGCTCAAACCAAAGCAGCAGATACTGGGCCAAACGAGACAAACGGAGTCATCAAGGTAGAGGAAGGCCTACCTACTCGTAAAGATGTGGGGGAGCTCATGCCGGGAGCCAGGATGTTCCAGCAGGTATCCGAAAACGGAGAGAAATTTTCGATGCCGCTATTCTTGAAGGTCGAGTGGGTTGACTCTGACTGCGGAGGGTTCTTCAAGTGGGTGAATAAAGCACCGACTCGAGCTGGACGCGATGAAGGTGGTATTTCGAAAGGCGTGTTGAATGGCATGATGAATGGCATGGCTAATGGCATGGCGAATGGCAATGGCAAAGTGATTAGGAAGGGAAAGACGAGAGAACCTAGTAACGATTTCGAGATGGTGTCGTAAATGTTTGCGGGATACGCCATCTTTAGGCGGAATGTGAGCGTGGATCGCTACTCGTGGATTTTTTGACCTCCAGTGTTGACAAAATCTTTTGGGGACTGGCGTTGAGTCGTCAATCAATCAATGACTTCCTAGCAAGCTTCTCATCTCGGAAAGCGAATGTGGCGAGTGTCCATCTTCTTTGCAGCAATGAGGAGCAACTGCAGGTACTTTCATCATCACTAGCACAATTCCCGCAGCATGCATTGCTTTCCACTTTCCTTATCCTTCCTCGTTCTGAGCATCTACACCCCAGGAATATGGCCTTTGACAAGATCAATATTAGAGACCATTCCACATAAACATCCGTACCACACATTCAATATACTATACTTCAACTATCCCATTCTCTAACTTAAGCCATCTCCACCCCCCTCGCCCTCATACCCTTCAACTAAAATCTCCATCACACGTACCTGAATATCAAAAACACCCCACAAATCACAGCAGACAACATCCTCATCGCCGCATCGCTACATAATAACCTTATAGAACCATGACCGCCAAATAAGAGCAAAATCTCGAACACAGCATTCTCATAGCTAGGATAAATAACAGCGCTAAATTAATTCATTTACAGGCAGTTTACAGAGAGAAATATCTACAGTACAAGCAAAAACTGCGTCTGAGCACGAGTACGCGAGAAAGCCCTCGCTTCAAGACTATTACTGTACTGTATGGTCGACGCTCGATACCCGCTGGAATACAGACCATCACGAAAACCCAGACCGAAGCGAAGGCTCTCACTGACAGAGATGGATCCGCACCCACGGAAACGTTTGCACAAACTCCAGCAAAGACAAATACTCAGCGCAGGTTAACAACCCGAGGTGTAAAGTAGAACCTCTCAAACCTCTCAGACTTAAAAAAATGGACAGAATTGGATGATTGACAAGGTCAGGAATGTGATAGGTGGTTGGGAAAGTATGATTGGGAGTGGAGTAGAGTGGGTAACTATGTAGGAGTTTCGGGAGTGGATGTGGATGGTTGGTTCGATGAGGGGGTTGCGTGACTGTGATGAGGGGTATGGGATGGGATGGGATGACGTGTAGGGTAATTCTGCGATTCGTATGGGAGCCAGGGAGGTTTAGAAGGTGCACACTGGTGAGCTCCGGGATCCGGGAAAGATGTTGTGAGTTTGTGATTGATGAATATAAATTGCAGCAGCAGTATACCCTCTCTTTCTTGCTTCTAGTTATATGTTAGGTTCCTTGCTGCCTATTTGGGCTCAGCGCACGGAGTCTTATGTCTGGGTGAGACGAGGTCAATGTTGTCTTATGATTGAGCATCAGGAGTTGTGGTCGATCAACATGATCTCGATATGGCGTACCGAAGGCTGACTCTTGCTCATGGTCCTCCCCCACCGGTTGTGCAAGGACCTAAGTACGATATCTCCGTAATGGCGTCCACTATCCAGTCGCGGGCTTACGATACCTCGATACCGAAGCTCAGCCGTGACGAGCCGCTGGATTCCAAGCATTAAGGGTGTGACGAAAGGCCACAGAAAGAATTACATCTTCAGACCAAGACTCACGAACACCACCGCCGCTTGCTAAAATTTGAGGCGGAGCTCGATCTTAACTAGTACCCGAGTATGCACTCGTTACATATGGAAATCCGTATGTCCATGGATGTAATCGAGCTACACCAATGCCTGTAAGTCTGACGCGCGTCTCAGGTATGAGGGGACGTCAATCCCGACTTTGGGGGGATCCAAGTAGCATCCTGCAGGACTAGCGGCGCGAGTGAAGACTCCGACGGGGTCGAAGGATCTGGTTGAGGCCCCGAGTGGCGTGGGTGACGAAAGTAAGGTGGAGAATTGAGAGTCCGAACGGGTTGAGAGTATGGTGCTAGAACCAACGGGTCTGAACAATGCTCTAGGTGTCTCAACATCGATGTGAATGGCGATGCGATGGTTTTCTTGGGGCGATAGGAGTGGACATTGTGGAGGTCATAGGCCAGATGTTAGTCGTAAACTTAGCCACCATGTCAACCACCGTATGGATTCGATCCAAGGCTATCAGACGTACCCTGCTCATTGACCTCTCTTCGCAGATTCATACTTGTACAATCTCACAATCTGGATCCGGCACCAAGGGACGGTGCCATTGGTGGCCTACGCACTGGCAATAGGGGCTTTGCAAGCCTTGACAGCTCCCACCACTGTGAAGCATATCAATGGGCTGATCGTATACATGATCTATTCAGCCGTTTCATCAGCATGGATTCGTGATTACGAACTGCAGATCTTCCAATCAAGGGGGTGCTACTTACACACAGGAACTTCGCGATACTCATCTTCTCATTCTCATTACTTCCCGACACGTCGGCAAGAGCGGTAAGTTTCATCGCCGGAGGACCGGTGGGCATAAGCATCATAGTAAACGCGTCAATCACTCAGTATAGGGATATATTTAGCGCCAGTATCTGCATGCAGCTGACTTCCAATGTTGGTGATCATAAGAGCTGGCAGAAACATCCGTACACATAGCGCACTGATCTGCTTCGTGCTGTCATTGGAGAGTATATCGAATTGGGCTGCAATCACCCCGTATAGGATGACGAGCAGTACAGACAACGAGGCTTGAATGGCGCCAAGGAACGAAGTCAGGAGCTCGTTGGTCATATTGGTAGTCTATTAGAAGGTGACACTCCTCTATTATGAGGGCTGTCTACGACAGATGATATGGCGAGACAAGCTGAGGACTTCACTATGCAAAGTGAAGGTCAGGTACAGCAATTGGTCCGAGCGTTCGTACATATCATATCATATCTAATATAATCGTAGCGCGCTTCTGTCCCTTCATGAGTTTGTCAATATTCTGGGAGGACTTTGACAATAGATCAGTACGTTGCATGGAAGCAAGGGGATTGTATTGTGCTAATAAACCTCCGTTGAATTTGTGAAATCGTAGCTGTTCGTTAAAATAACAATACCGAATTCTCAGTGGAATCAAAATGATCTCGCACGTCTAATCGATGCAGATAAGCATTTGACGACATGCCTAACCCACCATGTAGGAAAGACCGTGTCCTGTTTGCCATTCCCAGACGAATTAGTGCGTCTCATGTACCTTCGTTTAGACGCAGCTCGTAAGGTCATCAATATTCTCGCGACCGTTGCATCGTGTACTCAAGATCCCCATGGCTGCGGACCCATGGGTGGGGGAGGTACGCCACCTGTATGGTATGGATTTCCATCTGTGTAATGCGGTCCAGCAGGGTTTCCATAATATCCTCCACCTTCGTAATACACGCTCTGAGTGGCCGAGTAAGTCCCTCCATCTGGGACTGCACCTTGGGGGTATGGGAGCCCTCCAGCCGTGCTCAGATTAGGCGCTGAGGCATGATATTGATCGTGTCCATACCCAGTCAAATGCCCATACTTCTTTGCATCGATTGCTCTCTGTTCTCTCCTTGCATGTCGCTCCGCCCTCCGAAGATCGAACTCCTTCGCCTCATCTCTTTGCTCCTTCATTTCTTTCCACTCGCTGTACGCTCCCTTGATACCAAGAGCGGCAATACCGATGGATGCTGCATCTTGAAGTTTTGCTTTGTTCTTCCTCTTCCTGGCTTCTTCGGGTGACATTTCTCCCTTCTTAACTTCTTTAGCACGTTGCTGGCGTGCTTCAATACTCTTGTAGACGCTTTGGCCAGCGTGGATCGTAGCAACTGAAGCTAGGCCCGCTGTGATGAGTTGCTTGTGGCCCATCTTCTTGCGCTCACGGTCTTCTTCTGAAGAAGAAACGTCGTCTTCGGAGCTGCTCTGGCTGCCATATTCAGATTCTGATTTGATTCCGTCGCCTCCTTCGCCTCCACCCCCACGCGGCCGAGGTACGTAGTCATCACCGTTCCCACGGCGAGAGCCACGGTCATCCTTCCCACCACCTCCCTTATCGCCCCCCATGCCAAGCGCAGCCATACCTTGTCTTGCGTAATCGGTCACGCTTTTGCTCCGCTTCCCTCGGCCACCACTACGGTCGTCTTCATCGCTGCTGTATCGTCGATCCCGACCCCTATCTTTCGATTTGCCACGATCCATCAAAGCTTTACCAGCTGCTGCAGCTAATCCGCCAGCAGCTAGTCCGGCCAGTCCACCTCCGCTTCCTCCTCCGCCACCGCCGTCTCTATCACGACGGTCCCGCCCACCTCGGGATCTCGAACGAGAGCGCGACTCATCCCCACGTTTACCGTTGATCAGCCTGTTGCCAGCGAGACCTCCTATGACAGACTCGATGGTTTGCATTGTACCTCCTGCCTTCCCATCTTTGTTGCCACTTTGGAGGAGCCCATCTATACCTCCTGCACCGATAGCAGCAGTCAAGACTCGCCTTCCCTTGGGTCCTGCCCACCCACCAGGTTCTTTGCGGCTCCGGAAAGCCTCTGCAGCACCAGCAGTGAGTGCAGCCTTGGCAGCCTGCATCAGCTGCGCCTGATCTAATCCACCTGGACCACGGGCACGGGATCGTGATCGAGAGTCCGAGCTGTAAGAGCTATCTCGACGACGTCGCCCTCCTCCTCGCCTGTCTCGGTCTCGGTCACGATCCCGGTCACGATCATGTTTTCCGGCCACTGCACCTGCTCCAGCGCCTATACCGAGGGCGGCCAATGCTTGTTCTCCTAAGGACTTTCGGCGTTCTGGTTTCCGACGAGGGCTTGGAGAGCTGGAAAGACTGGAGGAGGAAAGGTCTCTACGACGGTCCCCTATTGTACGTTAGCACAGTGAGATTGATTGCCAGGAATGGATGTCTTACGTCTTCTATCCCCCTTTCGCGGTCTGTCATCATAATCATCGTATCGGCCACCACCATGTGACTTGGCACGTCTAGGAGGACCGCGATCGTTACCGCGTCGACCATAACTCCCACCTGGAGGGAACTCGCGTTGAATATCTTCAGCAGAATCACTATCATCGTCCTTGGGACGACGAATCAAAGCACCACCACGAGGGTCTCCTCGATCTCGAGGATCTCTTGCTGGGCCCCTTCTGGCTTCAATGATCTCTTCCTCTTCATAAACTGGTGGCCTCTCCCGACGCGAGCTTTTAGGACGGTCTCTATCTCTGTCCTTTCTATCCCTATCGCGTCGTCGATCCCTTTTATCGTCTCGGTCGTCGTCATCGTAGTATCCAGACATATCGATCGTAGTGCTCAAAGATTTTTGAGGCCTAACAGCGGACCTAGCGGGCTGTAAAGACTATGATGCTCACTCGTTGTCTCCGCGATCACGAGTATTGATCGATGTATGAGCTAGGTTACTCGAATATCGGTGAGTCGATTTCGGAAGAATATTCAAAGCGTAAATGGTGTGATATGAAACGTCTTGAGGATGTACGAACGAGGTGGAACGTTTCGGGAACAAGAATATGATGTGATGTTGCAAGCAAGCGTGTTTCCTCCGACCAAATTTGAGGATACTATTCTCTGCACGTACACATGCAGATGATGCGCACAGAATCCGGGCGCAATGAGGTCCTCTAGCCTGTTTATGGCCGGAGAAGATGGTTGGGAGCGTACGTCATGTAAGGGTATTGTTGTACACTGCGCCTGAACGCTTGTCGCCTCAGATGCTCCTGATTGACTGACAACTCGTCAACCGTTGTCGTTTAATCGTTCCAGTGGCCGTGAGGGACGGTGAGACTTGGAAGTTGGTTATTGCGAAGAAGAAGGCTTGAAAGCGACCTTGTTCCCTCGTGCGCAATCACGGCCGAGCCTAGCAAGGTTAGATAGCGCTAGAATAGTATTCTAACGCCGGAAGGAGCCGCCAATGAAAGCTTCGATTCGGCAAGCATGACGATCGAGAGTCGTCCTACAGCAAAATGTAGTCTCTTGAACTGCATGACTTGTGCTCCCGGGCCATGTCAGATAAGAATAGCAATACCGACATCTTAGTGGTAATGGAGTCCACTAGGCATCTTCTAAATGTACTGTCTGAGATTGTTACAGGCGGGTGCCTTTGCAGCATTCACTGTCGATCTGCTTGTGTATCCTTTGGACACGATCAAAACCAGGGTACAATCTCCAGAATATAAACAGCTGTATACCAATGTCTCGACCAAGGCCATCGACCGCTCGCTCTTTCGCGGCTTATACCAAGGCATCGGCAGCGTGATCTTAGCTACGATACCATCCTGTTCGTGCGCTCATTTTGGTCTGGTAACAATCACTCACTCTTCCAAGCAGGAGCCTTCTTCACAACATATGAAGCTACGAAAACAGTCCTCGGTCAAACATCGCTACCAACTCCAATCACCCACTCCGTTGCGTCTTCGACTGGCGAGCTAGTATCATGTCTAATTCTCACCCCGGCCGAAGTTCTCAAGCAGAATGCTCAGATGGTATCCCGAAAACATCACTCGCCTACCTCAAGTAAAGCCTTTGACGGTAACGCCACCATCCAAGCCCTTCGAAAATTCAACAGCCCAACTCAGTTATGGAGAGGGTATACAGCTCTCGCAGGCCGCAACCTTCCGTTTACCGCCATGCAATTCCCATTATTCGAACATCTCCGTACATCGATCCATACCTATAGAAAGCAAAAAGGAACATCAACAAGCTCGTTATGGGAAACGGCAATAGTCACCGCCGTGTCAGCAGGCTCCGCTGGCTCCATTGCAGCTGTCGTCACTACACCAATTGATGTAGTCAAGACTCGGATTATGCTTAGTGCAGCCGATAGCGATCAGCCGAGGGGCGAGGAGCAGAAGAAGATTATCAAGGAGGTGGTGGCCCAAGGCAAAGATCCAAAAGCGGAAATCGAGAAGGCGCAGCAAGCGGCAAGAAGTGGGCGGGCTGGTGGCTGGGCTGTCGGAAAGGAGATACTGAGGACTGAAGGGGTAAAGGGACTCTTTAGGGGAGGCGCGCTCAGGGGTGCGTGGACGGCTTTAGGCAGTGGCTTGTATCTAGGTGTCTATGAAAGTGGAAGAAGGTATTTAGAAGGTAGGAGGACAGGCGCAGGAGAAGGCGCTTCTCTGTAAATAGGTCCCATGTATCGCCTCTTCTACTTAATCCAGAACTACGTACCCAGCCCCCAATGACATGCTCCTTGACAAGGATAGGCAAACCTCAGATTAGAGATTGCATTGTTTGTGAACTCACGTCTCAATCGAAAGCGCATAATACGTTGCTTGGCGCCACTAATCCCAAGCCACGGAGATAGCGTAAGACATTTTCACGCTGAACTGCCATTTCTTTCGTTGTCATGTTGCTCCAGACTTAGAGTATATCCTAAAATCAAGTTCGCTATCGAAAGATGTCTAGGTGACGAAAGACGAATGTCGATGCCGAATACCTATTCGAGCAAGCTAGGTAGCAATTCCAGGCATTCCAACCAATATCATGGAGGCATCGACCCTTTACGACGCCTTCTAGCAGTGATCAGTTTTGCACATATTCGTTCTCTTCATGCAAGCTCTTCTTGCCCCTATACCTAGCTAAAGCGATCGTGGCGATTGATCTTTAGCCATGGCTACCCATAAGTACCCGCCGAACCTGAGTACTGCACAGGAAGTACTGCCTTTCATCCTCATTTGCTTCGCAGAGTAACATGGCAAGGTCTTTATCAGCTGTCAGACTCTAGGAGCCCCTCTGTGTCTCACCGCCGTTACGGAGGTGATCCGCCAGTCAATCCCTAGCACTCAGGTTCTAAATCCCATAGAGAAGCGCTGCGTCCACTGTTGGGTCTACTGTTGGCCGAGTACCCCTTCACCAAGGACCTGTCGGTATCATGAACCGATACCCTGTGATGCGTCTGTGATCTCTGGATGCCGCCCGCATGCCTGCGTCTTGATCGCTGCCCAAAGACTGTCACATTCAATTATCAGACCTCAGAGCACTAACCGCAGAAATTGGACTGTAGTCCGTCTCCAAAGCCCGCCTCCTCAATTCATCAAAGGCTGAAGCCACGTAACCCGATCCACACCGACCAATCCTGACGTCAGCGCCGCAACTACAGATTGGTAAGTGCCAATACTACCCTCCCTACTACACCCATTTCTATGATGCCCAATATATGTTTTAATTCCTGAGGTCGCACTTCGGTGGAAATCCGTATGAAGACAAAATCAGTCAATATCCTGAGAAATCCCACGTCGGAGCTTTCTTTCGTTCAAGGTCATCAATGTATGATAGTCGCTGATCTCTGCTTGGCATAGGGACACCGGTACTGTAGGAAATATAGAAGAAACCTTGTAAATGTGGTAAAGTGTGTAAAACTGATTATAGAAGCCTCCAGGACAATGCTAGCAGTCTCGTGATCAGGCGATCCAGGAATATCATGAATGCTGAAGCCAGGTACTTTAATACAAGTCAGTATACAACCACTCAAGAACTTATTGCCAGACTCGAAAACCCGTAATGGGAAGCCAATATGTTTCGAATTACTTTCAAGAAGCCATTGGGCTGTAATCTGAAAGTGAATGCTCTTGCGAGACAGCGGCCAATAGCCAAATCTAGAAGAATACATGGAATAGAAGCGAAAAAATTGATCGTCCAGAGGACAGTATGATCAGCCGAAAATATCCAGTCAGCTCTTGCACAGTGCCACAGCGTCCCTCCTCAAATAGCAGTGTTCGTCCAGCCACCACCATAAGCAACCCCGAAATTATCTGAGCAACCTCTCAATATCGCCCATCCTAGCCGTACTCCCCTCCTTCGCCCTCTTCCCCGTCTTCTCCTGAAACGCCGTCATCATCAGCTTCCTCTTCTCGGCCTGAATCTTCAGCACCGTATCCTCAATACTATCATTCATCACCAACCGCCACACCGTCGTCGGCTTCGTCTGACCCAAGCGATGCACACGATCGACGGCCTGATCTTCAATGGCAGGCGCCCACCACGAATCCGCCAGGATGACCTGGTTGGCCGCGACGAGGTTCAGCCCGACGGAGCAGACGGCCAGGCTGGCGAGCATGATCGTGCATTCCGGGTCGGTTTCGAGGGCGACGAGGGAGGCGTCGCGTTGGGTGGCGCGCATGGTGCCGTCGATGCGGGCGAATTTGTAGCCGTGCTTCACTAGTTGTGCTTGGATGATGTTGAGGAAGGATGTCCATTGGCTGAAGATGACGGTCTTGGTTCCGGCTTTCTTGCCGGACGCTTTGAGGATCTCCATGAGCGCTTCGACTTTGCTACTGGTGGTGTCGACGTCGATGTCCTCTTGCTCGGCACTCTCTCCCATTTCGACGGCTGGCCGGACGAGCGAGTCGAGGTCGAGGAGCTCGGCGCGGCACATGGGACATTTGTGCTGAGTCTCGATGACTCGCTCGATGCACTCGTAGCCAAATGCATGTGCACACGCTGTGATGACTGGGTTGTGAAGGTTGTCGAGACAGATCGGGCAGTCCTCATGGCTCTCGATACTGAGCTGCAGCATATCTTGAAGGGCCCTCCGGTTCTCTGGAGTCAGGTCCACCACTTTCTGTGATTCGAGTTCCGAAAGGATAGAGGTGACACGCTCACCGCAGAGCTTCCAGTGATTACAGACTTGCCTCAATCGCAGTAACATTTCCAAAAGATGACGGTAGTTGTCTTGCACTTTGCCGCCATTGTTCTGGCTGCGCTTGACATTGGTAAGGAGTCCTTTTGCTTCGGCTTGCAAAGCTTCGTACTTTTCGCGCTCGTGTGGAAGAAAGTCTATAGTGTGCGTGTATTGTGTCAACTCTGGTAACTTCAGATCCACAAACTTCATCTCTTTTTTGCGGCGGAGGCAGATAGTTGCCATCAGAGCTTGCAAAAGCAGGCTCGCATTCGGGTCGCCCTGGTTCAGAGGACGAATCAGGATGCTGTTGAATATCTCCAGCCGCTCCAAGCCCCCAGTCAAGCCAATAAAGCGGACAAGAGAGAACAGGTCCTTGAGGTTGTTGATGATCGGAGTCCCTGTTAGGACCCATCGTGAATGAGCCATGAGATTCGTAGCCGCGAGCGTCGACTTGGTATTTGGGTTTCTGATAATGTGGCCTTCGTCAAGGATGACACGACGCCAATTCGTGGAAAACAAGCCCTGTGGACGCGGAATTGGAGGAGGATCTTTCTTGCCTTTAGACATGTATTCTGTCGCCAGCGTCCCATAGGATGTGATAACGACATCGTAATTCGCAAAGTCCTCCGGTTTCATGACTTTCTTGCCACTGCCATGATAGACCAAGACACGCAAGGCGTGCTCGGCTTTAACGTGATGTTCAATCTGTCCGCTCCAGTTGCTCATGACTCCAACAGGCGCAATAATGAGTGTGCTCTTCGACGTCGACGTCGACCCGATATCTTTGTCTGCAACCATCAATGCAATCATCTCCAACGTCTTTCCCATGCCCATGTCATCGCTCAAGATGCCACCACTTGCAAGCTTTGGCTTTTGATTCTGTAGCGCAAAATTCGTAGCAATGTTGGTGAAGACTTCTCTGCCTCTAGCTGAGCGCTTCCAGAGCTGTACAGCATCAATCGAACCTTCAGGCGGGAGCTGTGGGTTCTCCTTCTCCAACAGCCACGCCAGTGCCTGACGCTGGTATGGAAGAAGCTGCGTTTGTAACTTCGTCGGGCATTCAGCCATCGGCATCTGAGCCAGGACGTCTTCACTGGAGCCAAACTTTTCGGTGACCTCACCCAACTCCCTGGGATTGAAGCGTTGACTAGTCTCCATCAGGTTTTCCAGGCTTGGTCCTGAAGTGCCATTTTCTTGCGATGACATAGTCCCGGCATAATTCGTCTGGCTTGCTTGGCTCCATTGCTGGCCACCTCCCGTCTTTCCAATTCCACCCTTCGTCTTCTTTGCTGCAGCAATCTTCTTCAATTCCTCTGCTTTGTGCTTCTTCGCCTCCCTCTCCTTCTGGTCGATGACTTCAGACGGGAGTTTGTCCGCTTTCATCTGGCTCCTAAGATTCGCACGTTCGACAGGTTCGCTGGTACCAAATAGCTTGAGTGTGATGGGACAATCGTAGCCTCCCACGCGACCTGCAAGAGATCCCTCGACTAGTAGTGCCCCGGAGTCCTAGCAAGATAGAAATCAGCGCTCATCGTTTTTGCATTAGAGTGAGATCATACAATGTATTTGGCTAGCTTGGCAGCTATGGTTCTTGGTATATGTCCAATCTGATCCCGCTGTACGTTTTCGACGCGCAGCGCATTGGAGTCGTACCGGTTGCCTGGCTCTCTTCGTACGAGCACGTACTCTCCAATCGTCGCATATCCGGTGTAGTATTGAACGCCCACAATCTTCGTGTCAAGAACGCCTAAATGATCAGGGTCTTAGCATGGTGGCTAACTAGTTCGTGGAACGCAAACCCACCATATAGCTGGTAGGTTGCCGTCGCCGTATCGTCGCCGTCTTGCGAAAGGATGATAATGTCGTCTGCAGCATCCTCATCCACTTGATCCACCCAACTATCACGCTGAGACTGGGTGACGCTCTCTCCTGGCGGTGGTCTCCTTGCTTGTGATGCGGAAGGCGCGTCATCGTCTCCTGTCAGATCGATGGATTCATATTTGCGCTTGCCATTGGCGAGAGTAGACATGATGTAGTTTTCTTCTGCACGACGAGAGGGAGAAACAATTTGGTATGATTGACTACATATCTTGTGGGCGCAAAGATGCGGATCAGACACGATCGGTTGATGGTACCTTGTTGTGAGGATTCTAAGGTAGGTGGGTAGGTCGCGCTAGGGCACTAAAGCACGTGACCAAGCGCAAGTTCCCCGTTAATCCCCGGCACGTCCCCGTGCCAAAATTGCAATGCTTATTGTCTCTTGGGAAGTTGGATCAATGAAGAGTTCCAATACACCTTAAAGGCTGGAGACGACCTTGGCGAGTGGCAGCAAGTTGCACAACAGGAATGATAAATAAGCATGAACGGTCTAGCTACTAGAGGATGTCTATCACAAGGATGTCTGAATAGCTAGATACATGGAAGAATGTTGACGCCATCCAATCTGAAAGACGCTGATAGCTTTGATCTGTCCATCTTACTCGCGTCGATGAATGGTAGCTATGGCGTCTACGCAGCAATACGCCAGTCAATTTCAGACATTTGAGAAATACCTACTTCAGCCTCCCTCGCGCTATCGCAAGCGACGAGCATGTTTCACGATGATGATTTTGTTCTGACTGCTTGGATATTCCTCAAGACTAATAGTCATTGTTGTTGTTCTGTTGGCTACCTTATGGAGGGTGAAAATTATGCTGCACGTATTCGACGCTTGAGGTGATGCATCGACGAAATTACATGCGATAGCAATGTTGCAGGCCTGTCACTACTGACTTAAAATTCGAACTCCAAGGGTTGGATCGATTGGCAAGATCACCGTCCATAAATGCAGTCTCCCCAAACTTGTCCCTAGAACATGAAATTATTCCTCCTCCACCATCTCGCCTTCTTCGCTACCAGAGTGCACGGCAGGCTCCTCTTTGACCGGGATAACCGGTTCCGGCGTCTTTTCCCTTCTACTCCTCCTTCCATCATCTCTTCTAGCTCTCTTCAGCGCACTACCCGTACTCTCCGCGTCGCTTTCGCGTCTCCTCCGATTACTGCCAGAGCTCACACCACCACCGTAGTCAAGCTCATCTCTAGATCCTCTAGGATCGCCTCTCGTGCGATACAGTCGCTCTCGTTCCTCTTCCCTATCGCGTCTCTCCCTATCATAATGACTCACTCGAGGAGGCCGGCTAGAAATGCGTTCACGCTCGCGAGACCGAGGAGGAGGTGAAAGGCCTGTGGATCCTGACTTGTGGTAGTTCCGCTCTCGATCTGCCATTGCCTTGCGGCGTTCCGCCTCGTAAGCATCGACCTCAGGGGTATGGCTGCCACGGCGACGGTCTTGACGGTCCATAGGGTTGGAAGGGCGGTGCGCAGGATTGTGACCATTACGCGGATCACGGTCGCGATGGTCCCGAGTTCGTGAGCGGTCTCGCTTGCTGCTTCGGCGGTCGGTTTCCACGTCGTCTTCCTTTTCCTTGAGACGGCGGAGAACCTTATCGAAGGCTTGGCGGCGAAGTTCATCATTATCAAGGGCTTTGAATTCTTCGAAGTGGGATATGTATGGGCGGATGGACTCCCAGGTTGTACTTGCGGTGACAGGCGGTTTGTCAAAATGCTTGATCTTAGATCTTAAACCGTCTATTAGACGGCGCCGTTGGCGCTCAGTAGCATGCTTATCATCCTCACTTCGGCGCATGACCTTTTCGAGCAGGCGGTGGAAGATCAATTCGAGGGTGTCTGGAGAGACAGGGGCTGTTCGACGATCTGTCTCCATGACTTCGAGGAATTCAGGAAGTGTGGTTTTCGGATTGATTTCGTAACGCTTGTCTTCCAAAACGTCGTAGACATCGTTTCGGATCAGGCGGACTGTTCTCTCTTCCTCTTCGGCTATATCCCAAAAGAGATCTAATGGGGTCGAACCAGGCTGACCAAGCATAGCTACATACCTCGGATCCTCGTTGACTTCTGGAAGAATATCCATCCATTTTGTTCCTGCTTTGATCTTGCCGGCTGCCTTTAGCTCTTTCAGGAGGTCTAGGTACCTATCCCGATTCTGGCGCTCCCTTCTTTGTTTCGAGTTCTTCTCGCGCTGACGCTCGTCGTTGAATGTACGCTCAAGGGACTTGATATGATTTTCGAAAGCAGTCAGAATGTCCGACTTGCTGAGGGTCTTGAACTTATCGTCAGCTTTAAATGTCTCATTAGATTCAATGACCTCCTGCGCTTCAGACCATCTTGTGTACGGTTCCAGATCAAGTGACTTCAACAATCCCACAAGCTCATCCATGGCCGACTTCCGCGTCACGGCCTCGCGCTCGATGTTTGTTTTCTTGAGCTCGATTATATATTCCTCAAAAAGCTGCCGTCGCTCAGTATCATCGTTTGTGGACCTGAAGATTGTCTCACCCTCAATGATTGGACGCGCCGTCTTCCATCGAGTGTAATGCTTGATCTCCGGATGACTCTTGAGCATGGTGCCGAAGTCTGCACGCAGCTTTGCAAGCCTCTCCTTTGCGCGATCCTTCTCCTGTATCCGGACTTCCACCGCATATTTCTCGAATGCTGCCTTTCGATCCTTTGGATCTTTTAGAGCTCGATATTGAGGGTCTTTGATGGTCGCTCGCATTGCTTGTTCCCAAGTCCAATCGGGCTGTACACTAGATTTTCGCAGGAGCTTGATGAAAGCCGATTCAGCTTCCTCAAACGTCTGATACTCAGGCGCGCTATCTTGAGCGTTTGTGACAGGCCCTTTCATACCATTCGTATCTCCATAGCCAATTTGTCGATCCGGCCCAGCCCGCTCACCGTAATCGTCTCTGTCGCGCTGCTGAGGATAGGATGAGAACGAAGCCGTCCCACCGGCTACAAACTGTGGGGCTCTGGCTATATGTCAGCGTCGATAATAAAGGCATTAAAAGAAACCTTACGGCATCGAAGGCTTGGGCGTGGGAGCCGTCTGTGCTAGCGCATTCTTGTACAACTCTGGTATCTCCCATGAGCTCTGCTTCGACTCGGTGTTGTACCAATACTTTCTATACCACGGGCCCTATATCAGCAATTCTGCGAACTCCTTTATAGTAATGATAGCTTACCTTCCCCCGTCGGCGGTGTATTCCTTCCATGGCTGGTTTGCTAAGGCCCGCTATGTACGTTCAGCTCAAAGAATGGAACGGATTGACAAATTACGATTCTAACCTCTGCTGGTGTCATTAATTCCGTAGGTTTGGTCCATTGCGTCGCCTTGGTCACTGTATTGTAGTAATAGACACGACCCTCAGCATTACGGGCTTCAGACCAGAGCGCAGGGGGTGCCGCAACACCATTGATGCCGTTCATGTTTGGCGCAGCTGAGGCGCAAGGCTCGAATGGTATCTCGTAATAAACCCTCGACAGATTACATATGAAGCAGACAGTGATATCGGTTTGGGATAGGTGGAGCTGCTAATTTATTTCTGTCGGGCCAGGCAAGGTTCAACGGAAGATGCCGCCTCAGTCACGTGGCTACGTTCACAAATTGCTTCACTACGTGTTTCTCGTCTGCAAGCATCATGGTGTATCAATATACTCTTCTCCTCTGATCTTCTATACGCAGCCATTGCACGGCCAATTGTGAGGAAACACGGCCACTGGTTGCGCTATAATCTCAAAAACAACGAGCGTAACAAAGGTATAAGCCAGCATAGCTCTTCCTGGCCCTCAGAGGAGACATATCAATGCTTGAGGTGAGGGTAGATATAGTAACTGTTATAAGGTGCAAGGGCCATAAGCAGACGTGACACATATACACTTCTCCAGTCCTATAGATCGACGTCCATGCGACCATCGTTGGATGCGATGTATAAAATACTCCAAGCTCCTCGCTTTCCTACTTGGAGTCGCTGCCAGGATGAATCTTAACTCATCGATACTTCAATGAGTGATGATATGTACTGGTGTTTGATGGGCTGTTATGTACAATTGCAGAAGCATTACCGCTGCCCAGCTCAGTCTTCGACAGCCGCCTCTTCAACTACAATATCTGGCAAATCTCGAATATCTACCGATTCATTCGACATCAGGTCGGTCAGCCGTACCGCTTCTAGTTGCAAGTATCCTAGGGCCAGAGGAAGCAATGTCAACTCAACGTCAATACAAGATTCCGGAGCTAAAGTACTTAAGAGAAAGGTCAGCATTACGAGAGTGTTAGCGTAAATGGAAACTAACCCAATCCTGACATCGGTGATCAGACTTATCAACTTCCCCCGATCGGGAACCCCATTACCATGCATTCTGTAAAGGGAGCGCTCATCGATCACTGCACCAATAGTTTCTACATCTAAGTGGTCGCCAGCTGATGCTGTGGGAGTTTTGGACGTGTGGCCTGTAGTAGAACCCTGATTCTGGTTCGGCAGAACTGTGAGAGCAAGCTGTCGTGGCTTACTTGAGCGGTTGAGGACCAGGACGTTCCAAGCAAAGGGATGCCCAAGTTGGATTTTTCTTGGTGCGGTGAAGGTTACAGAGACGCCAAAGTCGCTGACCGACACAGCTCGTTGCCCTTTCTGAGTAGCTCCTGATGTCAAGTCTGGTTCCCGAGTTGGAGCATGCATACTATTGAGAGTGGTACTTGAAAGCGTCCTTGAAAGGTTATTAGGTCTTCGTTGTCTCTGCATCGATTGACCGGGGGCACCGTAGGTTGGGTTCAATGCGGTCGAAAAGTCAACCCCAGTCTTCCACCGCATCTCAATCTTAGGCTGACATACTGACGAGACAAGAACGAGAGCATGTACTGTGACGAGCACAGTTCGAGCCGAACTTTGATGAGAGCTGTCGGACACAGTTTCATTAGGCATGAGTCGGAACAAAAAGATTGGATTGTCTTTCGGTTGGCACTCGAGAGGCAGGAACGGTAAGTAGGATTTCCCAAGATCTTCCGTAGACCCATCTGATAATTCCATGTCAACAGCCGTGAGTTTTACTATCTCGTTCGAGAACGGAGCCGTCTCAATATCAAGCGAGGCAATGATAGAAGGCTTTCCCGCTCGACCATTCGCTCGTGAATATCGAACTCGGCTCGAAAGTGCTGGAAGTGCACGATATGCTTTCGTAGAACTAGTCTTGATGGTACGATCAGTAGCATCTGCATCACTGGCAACTGGATTGATTCGGGATAGCCTGGCGGCAGAAAGTCTGGGGTTCGCTCTCTGGATCCCTAGGTCACTTTTCAGGGACTCCAACAAATTGGTGGATGCTGGAACGCCGCTTGGCAAGTATGGATCCTTAAATTTGTTGCTGTTCTCCTCTTCGCTTGGACGAAGAGTCGCTGTAGGCTTGAAGACAATAGTGGGTGATTGCAAGCGCATCCTTGGTCGGCCTACCCACTATCAATGAGCGGTCTTTGAGGTGTAATAGTTGTATGATGACCCACTCAAAGGGAGCGATATTTTCCAGAGAGCTAGCACGTACTCCGCCGAACTGCGTTCGTCTTTTCCTTGAGGTATCATCATAGGATGTTGTGAGGTGTCGATACGGCCAGACCATAATGTGTCTTCATTACGAGAGGGGAGGCTCTCGTTTGACGTATTCTGGTCACTCGAAGGTCGGGTTGGGAAGCCATATGCTTGTACTTCAAGATTGACCACGAGCCGAGAAAGGTGGGCTTTGAGACGAGCTTCTTCATGATTCGGGGTCCGAAAGAGGATGTAAGCTGTTATGGTTTCATCTAGCACGGACCTAAGAATGAGTGAGACCGTGAAACACGTGGCTGTTCAACATGCATACCGAAATACAGAAGACTCCTACGCCCGGCAGGAGGGGTGGCATTGTCAACGTTCGTAGTCTTGTACGAACATAGCTCTTCAATTGCTACATCAGTAGCTTCGGGTATAAGCACTTCAAGCGATGAGTTATCTATAAATTCATTGGTGTCGACAGTCATGGCTGAATGATAGCACTTAGTTCAAAGTCGACATACAAGAGCACACGGTCCTAGGACTATAGAATTTGAAACGATTGGATAGACGTTTTGTGATTGCCGGGTTGAGGGGGACAAACGACGTCAAGCGCGCCTCATGAAACCAACAACGGCCTTGGATCTTCATTGCGCCACAAAGCGACAATAGCCACTTGCGACTGCCTGCTATTGTCCAGATATCACTTCTCTCCATCCACTTACATGAGCTCTTGCTGTACAGCAGGTGCGAACATCCGAAACAGCTGAGCGGCATCTCCTACAATCCCACCACCCTCCGAAGGCGCCCATCTCTCGCCTCCCACTCTGAGCTTAGAGCACTCCTGTTGTTCCAGTAACAAAGATGATTGACTCAACGAGGCGGAGAGTCCTTGACACCCTCAACAGCAGATACCTCTATGGTCGAGTGGTGTGTGCCTTCCTCTCTGTTCGATGTCATGACTTCACGACATACCACTAAGCGATCTTTTTTACAACATCTTATCTGCCAACCTTAGTACAACTTCACTAACTTCACTCTACTATTCTTAGCCTCTCCTACACGCAATCGCATTCCTTATCGAGATGGTTATCGTCTCGCGGCTGATAGCCAAATTCAATACATACTATGCCGACAAGCCAAGTATGTTCAAGTCGCCGGCTTATTGAATGGGCAACAGAAACTGACTGGTTTGCACAGTCCTTACAATCATGGTCACAAATGCTGTATGTCAGATCGCACGGAAGTTTTGGGAAAACGAAGAAATGGACAAGTGCTAAAACTCTATGCGCAACAGGTCTTAGGAGGAATAGCAGATACGGTGGCCCAATCTCTCACAGCAATCCGAGCAAAGTCAAAACGAAACCTGGCAATGGGTAGAGACATATCAGACGGCATCGAGATGCCTGACTATGACGAGAAGAGCCCATATGCCACTGAGTTCCTCATACCACACCGCACACCAGGCCCACCACCTTTCGACTTTGAACGGTTGACAAGATTTATGTCCTATGGGTTTATAATGTCGCCAGTGCAGTACCAGTGGTTCGCGTTCCTTCGGAGAGTGTTTCCCACCACAAAACAGAGTGCGACAGTGCCTGCGATGCAGAGGGTGTGCTTTGACCAATTGATCTTTGCGCCTATTGGTCTGGCTTGCTTCTTCACCTTCATGACTGTCACGGAAGGTGGTGGACGACGAGCTGTGGCACGGAAGTTCCAGGACGTATACCTGCCTGCACTGAAGGCGAACTTCATCATTTGGCCTGCGGTGCAAATTCTCAACTTCAGGGTGGTTCCTTTACAGTTCCAAATCGTGAGCTTGTCCCCTCGGTTTCGCTAGACCCTTGGCTGACCCTCTACCTAGCCTTTTGTTTCGACGATTGGCATTGCTTGGACTGCATATCTTTCGCTCACCAACTCGACTGATGAACCTGTGCCCCCAGAGATCCGTCCTTGAACGTCAGCGGTACATGAATGGAGTTGGTAGGGGTCCAGCAAAAACTGCATGAAGTGTCTGGGACTGGGAATTGGGCGGCAGGCGTTTCTTTGCATTTTAAGCGCCAGTCTTGGGCATACATCGAATGATCGGCATGACGGGGGTCTTCAGAAGGTTTGAATTGTGGTTCAGCGATGCGCACAACGACTTTGCATGGAGTTGGTGAATTAACATTATCTAGGGCTACGATATGAAATTACATCATAGAAATGCAACATCGAAGGATATCCATCGGACTGGGCTCCTTTCTTGATGTCTTCGCATTGAGCTGTTGTTGGGTTACAACAAACCGTCGTTGCGATAGCTGCATAACCTTGTACGGAATCGTCGCACCTCCTATGCGTATCACACTGCCCATCACACAAACGTCTTGAACCTTTCCATAGCCTGAGGCGTCTGTACACCTCTTCAATGACGCACCTGCGTTCAGTAACCCTTTCCGTCAGCTATGGAAGCAATCGGTCGGATCGCTCTGTCTCCTGTGCTTAATTTTCCCTACCAGAAGTACTTGTTCGCGTTAATGTCTGGCTGTCATTGGATTCGTTGCCGCAGATCATCGTGTCGTTGTGCCGATTAGGCAGGATTTTGTGCACGGGTGTCGGTATCGAAGCAATAAGGTAGTTTTTGAGGGCGGAGGGACTGACTGTGAACAAAAGAAGACTTGCTCTTCTGATGTGGGAATGTCAAATTCCTTTCATCCGAATTTTCCTTGAGATTTCCATGGGAGGTATACTTTGATTACCATGAGTGCTCCACTTCCTTAACCGTGATTATATAAGTGATGTTGTTTGTCATTGATACCATCAGTCCCAACGGCACCGATGTTTTACCCGGGTCCCTGGAGTCCAGGCACAGCTTGACATGCTGTAGCTTTATACCAGAGGGGGTGTTTCGCTGGAATCTCTACTCCGTGCCGGAACGGCTCTTCGTGACTAAGTGGATTTGATGTGATGTGATGTCTTGTGTTCCTTCTATATCCTCACGAGCTTGAAAGAAAGCCTATGACTCGACCCAATACCAAGATTCTGTACAACTATGAAGAAAATAACTAGTGATGTACAACGTTCCTCTGCCAGGGATGACATATATACAACGTACCATTTATTCACTCCGAATGGATCATACGCCCTTCCCACTCACCCTACCTGATCTTCGCCTTCCAACGCTCTCTTTGGACGCCTCTTCCTTAGTCCCATTGACGTCGGCCTTTCCCTTCTTCTGCTTTTTGGGCGTTGTGTCTTGATCATCCGCCTTCGCTTTTACACTTGATTTTCGCTTCTTGCTCGCAGGTTTGCTCCCTTCTTCCCTTGCTTTAGGGTCTTCTGTTTTACTATCATCTTCGACCTTCATTTCACTTTTGGCTTTACGCTTTTTGCTTTGGTTGGCTTTCGTGACTGGTTTGTCTTCTTCATTATTTGCAACGGCTAATTTTTCTGCAGACTCTTCTTCTTGCTTGGTACCGCTTTTCTTGCCCCTCGAGGATTTCTTTGCAGGCTCAGCCGCCGACTCGTCTACGTTCTCTTTCTTCGTTTTCGAAGCTTTCTTTCCAGCTTTCGGTTCCGGTTTCTCCTCTTCCTCTTCCTCTTCCTCTTCCAGATCCTGATCCTCATCATCCCCCTCATCGACATCTTTAGCGACAGGTCCAGTCTTCTTCTGCACACTCGGCACTACACAGCTCGTCCTTCCTCCCACTTTCAAATAGACAAATTTGGCACCGTTTGGTAAAGTGGTCGATTTGTCCTTTTTGCCTTTGCCCCAGCGGTGTTTGAAAAGCCACTCTTCTGGAAAGGTGCTAGAATCTGAAAGATGGTCGACAGCGAAGTTACAGATGTATTGGATGGATTTGTGGAGCTGTTTTACTTGCGCGGCGGATAGCGTGTTGGAGTACTGTTCGGGATGTATCTTGGCGTTATAGAGAATCTCGTCACTGAAGGTATCAGAAAATCCGGGTTGCACGGTTTGAATGTACGAGCAGAATTTTGTACTCACCCAACCCAATTACCAATACCACTGATATTGGCCTGATCTAACAGCAACGCCTTGATAGGGATCTTCTTACTTCCCAACTTGTCGGTCAACCATTCTACCGTCAAAACACCCTTGTCGATGACTGGATCTGGGCCATTTTCCACCAAAGGAGATACATTTCTGATATCTTCCGCTGCACATTCGATCAGTCTGATCCTGGCGAATCTCCGAAAGTCAACAAATGCAGCCTCGCATTTTGGCGCTTCTGCAGTTTCGACGGCGAATTTCCAATATTTGGGCGGCCATAGGGGGTCTTCGACTTTACTAGGTTTGTAGTAGAAGGTTTCTTCATTGCGGAATTTGAACCAGCCAGCCATGCCAAAATGCATCAGGGGATGTGGTGGCGACGACATAACCATCCTGTAGGATCCTCAGCATAAGGCAATCATTCTCACGCTTTGATATATTATTCGATATTGCATGACGGTGGGGAAGCTACTGAGAACTCTGCTAGACAACCGGGCAAGAAGAATCGGCAAAACTTTAAACTGAGGACTCTATTGCATACTTTATGAAAGGATGTAGATCAATGACTTATCATAAACAACAACATACCAAAAGTATTTACCCTGCTGTCTAGCATCGACAACTTTCTTGCCCGTCAATTGTTTTACCATTTCCTCCGCCGAGGTGCCCACTTTGCCAAATACATTTTCGTCTTTCTCCGCAGTGACTTTTGCCAATGTCTTACCGACTAGATGCTTGCGAATGTAATGTACCACACGAGCGACTGTATGGTCTCTTATTAGCATGTATTCGAGACAGAATGGGTATTGGACCAATACCCTCCCCTATCTCGGGCATGATAAATGCCTCGTCCACTAAAATTCAATATTGATCCCAGAAGAATTGATTTCAGCACTGTTGTCTACGAAGTTGCGCTATACCACTACGCCGTGAAAGAAGCGTTGAGGATGCCGCCTTCGAATAACCGTCTTTTTCTCAAAGATTGTGGGATTTCCGTCCCATTCGTTCAACGCTGACACGTGCTGTTGCCGCAGATACGTTTCAAATTATTTATACCAAATGATCATGATATCTCATATCCGATCTGACAGCGCGTCAATCTACGATCTAGTCGCGTCGCGAAACTGAGATAAGCGCAGCGCTTGTAATTAGCGCTGACGGTCTTGGCAGCATCATCAAGCCATGGTACGTCTGAGAACATTACCATTTATTGTTACAGAATTTTGCCCCCTTATAGTGGTGATCTCCGCACTGAAGGCGCTACAAGTGCATTAGAGCTGCACTTCCAACCTTAGTTGTTTGAGTCATTTGCTATTTTCTTTCTTGTTGTCAAGGTGGCGGGCCTTTTTTGGACCACGGCGAAAAGTGAGAAGCAGCGCGAGAAGGTCGTGGACGTGAGTCCGACCGTCAAGAGGAGGATGTCAGAGTCGCTTGGCAAGCCGAAACTTACACCCCAATTCTGCTTCAATCAGACCGCGCTGAGAGGTGCAGCCCCTCGAGTCTATCTCCGATCAAACGTAGCTGACCACATGCTTCCCGCCAGACTTCCTCCGGATATCGCGCGGCCTGATCGATGACTCGATAATCCAGAATCTCAACGCCTTGATGACACCCTCGCGAAAACTATGGGATCCTGCCTCTACCTCAGAACGTCAAGTACGACCTGTCGAGAGAAGGCCTACAGACCCCGAAGCCTGCCGAAGCTTCAAAGATGAAGTGTTGTTCCAATCGTGGCAGACGAGATCGGATGTACTCGATTACTGTGCGAGTGTAGCGCTGAATCCGAACGATCCAGATCTTGTCTTGAAAGAGATTGAAACCGCCAAGGAGAGAGATCGCGTGATTGACAAGCGGTCAGATCCATACAGTGGGAGGTTCTTGCCTTCAGAAGCTAGGACGGAGGTACTGGCCAATGTGATCAGGAATGAGAGGAGCGTGGAGAGTATTATAAGATCAAGAACTTGGGCTCTCGTATCAGAGAGGTGTGGAGACTCTGGATTGGGATGGCAGGAGACGTTAGACAAGTGGCGGGCAGATCGGGAAAGGCGGTGATGAGTATGGGCACGACTTCGTCGGTAGTTCGGGAGATCAGCGCATATTGGAAGGCATCAGCGTCGGCGTTATAGAGCCATGAGGTACCATGGCAGATTTAATCCATCTGGGTTCCCACTTCGGCGCATCGATAATGTTATACAGTTTTTGTGTACCAGATCTTCGACTCCATACCATGAATGTACAATTGAAGAACTGCAGATTTCACGATTCTGGCTTGTCTCCTTTCTCCTCATCCTCCAGCATTCCTCTCCTTCCTTCAATGGTAAACCAAAGACTCTTGCCAACCCCCTCCAATGTTCCAGTAACACCTGCACCCACAGACGACAACAGGTGTATGAGCTGTGCTCGTAATCCTTCCATCCCTCCCTCTATGCCCCCAACCCATCTAGTTCCCTCCTGATCAAACACTTTACCTTCTACCCTCGCTCCCAGTAATAGCAGCTTTTGTAAACCAGCTTGCACGCTCGCGTCATGATAGCCTGGGTTTGCTCTCCTCGTCGGGGCGGCGAAGGTGGGGGCTTTGGGAGAGAGAATGCTAAGGGCAGCACGCATGTGCTGAGGCGTCACAGTTGGAAATGTCATAATTGCGAGAGGGCCTGACAGGAGGGGGCGGAGAGAATGAGTGTATTTGTGTTTCGAAACAGCATCGTGAGCTGTGCGGGAGAGGAAGTGAGTAAGGGTTGGGTCTTTGGCATCCGGTATATGGTTTGCTATAGCAGCGGAAGACTGGGTTGATGGGTCCGTTGGGTGAGGTGTGAATGGAGTTGCATGTTGTTCTGGATTGTAGTATTCCGCAACCAGCAGAGCAGATTCGAATATACCTGCCTGGATCGCCTGTACTTTGATTGAGGGCGCTAGGTTTGTATCAAGACTCTCGTCCACTTTCGCAAGAGCGCTGTGCACTTCGCGGCGTATCGACATCCATTCGGTAGCTTTGAGGTTGTTGTGTTGGAAGAGGAGCATGAGCGGTGTAGATCGGAGCAGTGATGTGTATTGCCGGTGGAGTTGCGATTTGCGGTACTCGGGAGGCTTGTGGGAGGGTGGTTGTGTTTGTGGAAATCTAGTGATAGGGGGCGGGGAGGTGGTCATTTGGTGAATGGGTGGCGCGGGGGCAATTGCTGAGACGGTGGAGAGATATCTATGCGAGGGTGGAGAGGTGATCCGGCGGTTGAGGCGATGGAGGCATTGCGGGCACAGACGGAGGCGGGGAGGCATTGTGAGAGAATGACTACTGAAGAATGTAGTTTGACGCTGATGTACTCTGTATTGGTATAAATTTGCATGCGATGAGCAACATCAATAGAGGATGTACGGTTTATGTTGTGGTTTATTCCATCAGTCACGGTTTTAAAGTTCAACGCTAGTTTCAGAGTGCAGGTATTGCCTCGAATTCTTTACAGTGTTCCGGCATGATCAAATGAAGCCTGATTTACGATTAGACATCTTCCATGTAGAGCATACCTGTAACAGGTGTCACGTCTTGTAGTTCTGCCAGCCATACGTTTCGCAAAGTGAGTGTTTTCATTCTACACAAAAGAGACTCCAGCCTGAGAAACCTACCTAGTTGGTAAGTATCCAGCGACACTTGGCTCAATCATTACTTTATCTCAGTAGCATTTGATAGAGTTTTCGAGGCCTTTGGATCTGAGCAGAAGCCAGTTGCAATTGCTTTCGTTGGACGTCCAACCCTTACTCGTCGAATTCAACGTCCGAATGGTCAATATAAAGCTGAAGTAGCGGCGCTTTCAGAGATCCAAGACGGCTCGAGAATTTATGAAATGCCTTTAACCTTAAGACATCCTCGAAGGCTTACCTAGAAGCTTCTCAAATACTACGGATGGAGGGAGCTGTCACTGTATCGCCTTTGGTGCCGATTAAAGCAATGTGAGCTACTGCAACGGTTCTAGTACGCTACTAAGGAGTACAGTACCGATTGTAATGCTACAGCCTCTCCTCTACTCAGGCTTCCCGTCGAATTGCGCAATATAATCATCACACTCGTGGTAGGTGGGCAGTTGATCCACATCAAGTCCGGGGAGAAGGGGTCTATCCGCCATTCAATCTGCGTTGCACAGTTTTCAGAGGATCAGGCGTACCAAGCCTCAAAGACTAGTTGCCAGGACGTCACACACGAACATGGAACTTTTCCCAGTTCAGTTTATCCTATACAGACTTTAGAGGGCCAGTATCAATGTCCCAGCATCCTCATAGATCCCGTAAAGCCTCTAACTGGAGCCGAATACCCGAAGGATACCTGTGCAAAACGTCACTCAAGATGTGCTCTTTTTAAAGGATCTGTGCTGGGACAGGAAATTCCCTGTACAAGGTTACACTCCTCGGTATTGCGCGTCTGCCGTCAGGTCTACGAGGAGGGGACATCGGTCTTATGGAGCACGAACACTTTCTCGTTCAACGATGCCCGGTCATTTGAAGACTTTGTTATAGCGACATCGAATTTCATACAAAAAACGAGGCTGGTGAAGCTCCATTTTCGATCGACAATAACTCCGGAGACGACGGCGGGTTGGAGAAGAGCGCTGCGGTCCTCCGTCATTGATAATTTGCCAGGGGTACGGACCCTACACATTCGTTTTGACCACGATGTCACTCTAACAGGCTTTCCCCCACATTTTTTTGATACACCGGTTTTTGATAATCGAACAGATCATCCTTTCTCTTGGCTTCTGGTTTTGCCAATACAACATGCCACTGTTGTTTTCACCGACAATGGTCACCTTATACCGGACTGTGCGGGTAGACGTTGGACAACCGAGCAAATGAGAGCCACCGCCGACTCCCTCCACAGAAAGCTGCTCCATCCAACAGAAGAGGAGTACTTGAAGGCCAAAGAGGAAGCATACGAAGCTGGACAGGTGTCTCAAACGCTCCTTGAGTTTAGAACCTGGCGATTAAGAAGACGATGTCTGTGGCCCAAGGTTTGAGGACACTGTACTGTATTTAGACTGCACTTCGTTGGTGGCTACATATGCTCGGCTCCACCAAAAAATGCTTCGGCTCCACCAGAAACCGGGTGTGGGGATAGCATACAAATGGTGATCTTCAGATCCATAAAGCTTGAGAGGATCACATTGCTAGGGCTATTGTCTCCCAATACGATATCTTAGGAGGTCGTCACTGCGAGATGGAATAGTGTTCTCGCACCGAAGCTTGGTCAGTGATAGTACCACGTGATTCGTCAGACAGCACCGAGCTTCATATTATTCCAAACGCCACTTTCTAAGCACTTGCCAGTTGAATGGAATTCGTAATATCATCCTGCCTCCTGTACACTCGTGGCTCCGCACGCTACACCACAACCTTGTGTTGCCCCTGGCCTCTCGTCACCGCGCCTCGAATTGCACCATTCTATCACCCAAAGGGTTAACAACACAACTAAGTCCATCAGTATCGTTACAGTGAATGTACCTTTTCGTCCTCTCTTTGTACAGCACCCGATGTCCGCAGTCTTTGCATCGTATCGGATCACCTTTCTTCAGCTGCACCTTGCTGTTGCATTCGCCGCAGAGGTATTGAGTTGTAGGATCGCTGATCGCGGCGAGGGAGGACTGGGGTTGAAGAGTCGGCGCGACGTAGGCTTCGCGAGACATGTTTGCTGCTCGGTGTCTTATGGAAGTTCTGGAGCAGAGCCTGTGGTCGGCAGTCGTTGATGCAGCACCTGGGTTGATTGAAGAAGTCCTCGCAAGAGGTTAATTTAGGCGGGCACGTGGGGCAGTTAAATAGGGTTATTTGGGCAAGGCGGAATTGTTTCCGCTCCCCGCATCAGGCCAAAGCAACTTTGGCCAACAACATCCTGAAACCTGCTTTCCTTTGCGTGTATGTATCTATGTCAATTATCTAATCTATACTCTCTTGCATCTACACCAATCGCAGTGCTATCATAGTGTATTACATTGGTACAATTGTTCTTGTTTAAGCTAGCATTGGACGAAATTTCTCATATAAAAAGTTGTACTCGCGATCTTCTGTGCTAAATACCTTCCTTGGAAGGCGGATTTCCTTAAAGAAACAACAGCTTGTTATTTTCTGACGCGCATCTTTTATTCTCCAGTGGAAGCCTTCCAGCCTTCATTATCAGCCATGGCGGCTTCTCCAATGACAATCCGTAATCTCACCACAACTCCCATTACGGTCAAGCATTATGAAATACAAGATCTGCAGCACACGACACTCGGAGGACGCTTCAATTTCACATCGTTCAAGTCTACACCTGCGGACGCCAATCCTCCAACAAGCCATCTGGAAGACGTCTCTGTACACCTCCCACCTCTGGAAACTTGCAAAGCCGATATCAAACCGGCAAATGTGCCAAAACAGACGCTGAATATTATCTTCGACATTGACGGCGAACTCTACCAAACCCATATCATAGAATCATCAACCCAAGCCCAGAATCTTCTGCCGTTGACACCTAACCCCCGTCACGATCACGCTACGATCTATCATCCTGACCAACATCATCTCGTTTTACTTCCCCGCTATAGAACCTCTTCTTGGATGCACAGTATATCTGACAACGTTCCCCTCTCCGCCTTATCCATCCCCGGAACCCACAACTCACCTACCCACCACCGCGCCCTCCCCTCTGTCCGTTGCCAAGTCACTACCGTCCGCCAACAACTCGACAACGGAGTCCGCTTCCTCGATCTCCGAGTGCAGCCCGAATCACCCCTCGACCCAACCAAAGACGGTCTAACTCTCGTCCATGGCGTCTTTCCAATCTCTCTCAAAGGCGCGCAACATTTCCGCCCAGTCGTCAACGACGTCTTTGCGTTCCTGGAGCAAAACCCCTCCGAAACGGTCATCATGTCCGTCAAGCGTGAAGGGCCAGGAAATGCTACTGATGAGCAATTGAGCCGCATCATGCGAGACCACTATGCTGGCGATGTCAACAAGTGGTTCACCGCCCCTCGTATCCCCACCCTCGGGGAAGCGAGAGGCAAGATCGTACTGGTGAGGCGTTTCAGGCTCGAAGAAGGCCTCAATAACGAATGGGGCGGTGCTGGTTGGTGCATCAACGCAGACACATGGGCAGATAACACGCCAAACTCCCTCTGTCCAAGCGGAGACCTCTGCATCCAAGATTTCTACGAAGTCCTAGAAACCGAAACAATCGAAAAGAAAATCCAATACTCCATCGACCACCTCAAACGAGCGGCAAAATGCGTCTGCCCCCCTCCAGGCTCCGACGCCAAGCAGCCCTTCTACATCAACTTCCTCACCGCCAGCAACTTCTGGAAGCAGAGCTGCTGGCCCGATAAGATCGCTGCCAAACTGAACCCTGCCATTGTGGATTTCTTGTGCACGAAGCATAACATGCCTGAGGATGACTGTGGGGTTGGGGATGGGAGTACGGGAATTGTGGTGTGCGATTGGGTGGGGCATGAGGGCGATTGGAGCATTGTGAATTGTATTTTGGGGTATAATACTAAGTTCATGAGGGATGATCTGGGTGGAGTCGAGGCGGCGGATGATGGAGGGCAACCGGGTCAGGAGGGACCGCCTTCTCCGATGTGAAATCGGTTGGGACTTTTTGGAACGACTACATATATTACGAGCATACGCAAAGTACACATTATGACCGATTCAGTCTCTAGTCCGTCAAGTGAGATTGTTTGATATTTAAACACCAAATCCATTATGTAAAATATGTAATCTTCTAGCCTTACAGGTTAACCAACAGCGAACCTTCTTCCAAAGAAAAAGCTCTGACGTGCTCACAAACACTGCACAGCTCAAGCTTGGACTGGGTATCAGGAAAACCAACATAAAATTTGGCCTTTGATCCACGTCTCTACAAGCTATGTAGGCATTACTCCAAGCCCTCGCTTTGAAGGAATAGTTGGCTAGATGGTGGATGGAGCGCCCTGAAACTGAATATGTAGTACATATTTGAAGCAGCTGACTAGAGATTGTGCCGATTGATATGCAATACGACATGTTTGCCTCATACGGTAGCAGTTTTGCAGCTGTAGAGGTGGAAAATCCGATATATACATTCAAGGATCACCCCTCATCTTGCTACAGAGCGCGTAGAAAAGGTTGCCTATTCGCTTTCTAATTTCGTGTTTGATATCAATTTCTCGTGATTCATCCACCATAAGACGGCGATCACCTAGCTTGACCCATCAATTCCTTACATGACCGGATGATTGTGCCCAGTGAGTGCTCAGTTTCCCTAGATTAGGAAGTAGAACTGTAGGAATTGACAGGAGGTAGACCGCCATCGCCACCGTCAATCATCTCCATCGTCGTCCTCATCAGCACATGCCACCTCCTCAGGGAGACCTGCGCTGCGCTTGCAGGCGCCTTCACCAGCGCCCGAAGTCTTCGCGACATCAATATCGGGAGAGGTATTGTTGTTCTTGGGTGGGCTCTTTGGGATGCCCTCCTCAACTCTCATTCTCCAGGAAGAAATACTTCCCGCTCAATTTCTGCTCTTGGTCCATTTGGCTGTTAAATTTGTTGATACGAGGCCGGAAGCTGTTCGGGTCGCGGCGGAAGGTGACATCGAGGTTCTTCAGGAATTTGTTACAGCCAGTGAGTAAGCTTTCCGGTGTGTTGGCTTTTGCGTCGACTGATGGTTGGCCGTCGAAGACGATGACGCGATCAGCCAGGTACGTGGCCATGATGAAATCGTGCTCCACGACGAAAGCAGTCTTCTTGGCGTGCATGATGAAACGCTTAATCACGCGTGCGGCGATGATTCGCTGTTCTGAATCCAGGTATGCACTTGGCTCGTCGATGAGGTAGATATCTGCGGGAATTCCGAGAGCTAAGACAATGGCCACACGTTGAAGTTCACCGCCGGAAAGATTCTGCACCTCCTGATCGATGAAATCGTCGAGCTTGAGAGGTTTGTAGACGTCCGTCTGGAACTGGGGGCTGAGGAATGAAGCCTTGATCTTCTTGAAGAAAAGCTGTCGGACTGTGCCTGTGAATTTGGGTGTGATCTTCTGAGGCTTCATCGAAATATTCATTGGGGGAACGGAGCCTCTACCGTCAGGCTTTTCCGCGCCAGCTAGCATTCTGCAGAAAGTCGTCTTGCCGGTCCCGTTCTCCCCCATCATAACGATGATTTCGGAGTCTGTAAACTTCCCAGGCTCAACTTTGAGATGGAATCCACCCAGGGTCTTTTCCATCGCTGGGTAGCTGTAGCTCATTGCTTTGTCGGCCATGTAATCTTCACCTACTTCAGCAATACGGAACGTTAAAGATTCATCACGGAAACGCAAATTCTCTGTAGGGATATTGCCATCGAGGAAGATGTTGATGCCTTCTCTGACTGAGGCTGGGAGGGTGACCACTGGGTAATATTGAAATCAGCATCTGTTTAATTCCAAATACGCTGAGGGTTTGCGACACATTTGAAGAGTTAGTACATAGGCCGTATACCCTACACCTCCCATAAAGTTTGTTAAGGGAATAGAGTACAATCCAAGATACAACGCACCTCCGTAGACAGCCGGCTTGCCGTAGAGAACGCAGATGAAGTCGGAAAGATAGTCCAAGACAGATAAATCGTGCTCCACAACGATGACGTAATCGTCGGGTCTGAGTAGGTTACGAATGGTTCTTGCGGCGGCGAGACGCTGCTTGACGTCAAGATACGATGATGGTTCATCAAACATATATCTAAGACACGTAAGTGGTCGACCAATCACAAGCAGTATGGTGTCGGCTTACACATCAGCCTGTTGAACACAAACCATGCCAATTGCAAACCGTTGTAATTCGCCTCCACTTAGCAGGCCAATGTCTCTGTCCTTTACTTGATTCAATTCTTTGAGACATCAGCTTGATCCATAGAGCGGACTAAAGATCCCACCTAAAACATCCATGATCTCGTCCATATTGTCCATTTGATTGCGCGCTTTCAACAGCGACTCCACGGTTCTGTCTGGCCCCTTCACGGCTTTGGGTATCTGGTCTACATATTGCGGCTTGACGACAGCCTTAAGATCATCTTCCAGAACTTTCGTGAAATAATCTTGCACCTTATCAGTGATTGAAAAATCTTTGTAGCTGCAAACCTACTTTGAAGCTCGGACCCTCTGAAGTATTTCAAGATCTCCTCCCAATCCGGCGGGTCATTATATCGGCCCAGATTCGGCTTCAATTTGCCACTGAGTATCTTCAAAGCGGTGCTTTTACCAATCCCATTCGTTCCCACTAGCCCCAGTACTTGACCCGGACGGGGCATGGGCAGTCTATGCAACTTGAAGCTATTGGCTGAGTACCGGTGTGTGACTTGTGACTCCAGGTTCGTAGGCAAGTTGATTATATTGATGGCCGCAAAGGGACATTTCTTCACGCAAATACCGCATCCTATACATAGCCGCTCTGAGATGAAGGCAATCTTTGATTCCGGCGAAACTTCGATGCAGAGCTTGCCGGTGCGCACGACCGGACAAGACTTCTTACACTCTTGGCGGCATTTCTGGAGAAGGCATCAGTGCTGTTCGAAGTTTGCAAAGTACAACTTTGTTGCAGTACCTTTGGCTTGCACTGGAAGACACAGTCATTAGCAGCTATTTAGGGAGGTATATGCGGAGGGTAATCGTTTCGTACCTTGTCGTTGTTGACAATAGCAATTCTACATAGAGCAGAAACTGATTAGAGAGACCTTCCAAATAGTTAATCTGACGGGTCAGAGTACCTACCGGGTTAATCTGTCAGACATCGTGGTTTGGCGAATGTTTCCGAGGGCTTGCGATCAGGGTGGAAGATTTTGGCCGCTCAGGCTCACAGTGGACGGAGAAGACTCTGGGAGGAAGCCCACTTGTATCCAGCGATGGTGTTTGACAGCCCAATGTGAAAAGACGGTCGCAACGGAGATTTTGTCGTAGATTGGAGCAGGAATTTACTTCGTGAAGTGGGAATCTTTAGCGGGGTGAGGCTTGGCAAGCTTGCGGCAAGGCGGCTCTTTGCTCAGCCGATGTTCTTTAACAATAATCCTCCTACACCTAACCATTCGACGTACCCACTACATCACCACGCAGACACTGACAAAATTTATCGACAGATGCTCTCCTAGCCATGGCTTGTAAGTCTACCAAACGTGTCTGTCTCTGTCTATGCCCCACATTTTCGACATCTATGCTCAACAGTAGGCTGCCCGTGCCAATCTGCACTTGGATGTCTATAATAAGTCGACCCCATATACCTTTTTACCTAGCTCCTAGCTCTTCAGCCTGTTCCTAGAAGGTGACAGTTCTGAGGTATACTCTCTGTCAGCCAGAATTGTCTCCAGGCTTGCAGGGCGGTCGTTCACCTGCAGATCGCTTTTCATCAATCTCATCACCAGTATCAATGGTCCCATCGAATACTATTGATTGCACTTCTCCAACCAGTTCCTCAGACCTTAAAGCACCTTTTCCTGGGTCGCCTACTGTCTGCTCATCTGCCCTGTTTGCGCGAACCCTTTGTGGCTTTTCACCGTTGTTCAATGCTAATATCTATGTACACTAGCGAGCAGCCTGATGTATCAGACATCGGTGCCAACGACATCTAAACTCCACTATTCGAATGGACATCTCTCTTCTACGTCTACAGGGCCTGGGCCGAATGGAGTCACAACACCAGACAGCGAAAGCGACCTCTCCGAAGCGATAGATCTCCCGAATGCTCCTACATCCTATTCAAATGGTGCACAATATGATGCAGGGAAAAACACCATGATGCAGGAGTCAGATGACGAATCATCGCATAACGAGGATGCACTCGGATCGGACGATCCTGACTACAACATGGCCACACCACCCCTCGGCGACATCAGATCCGGCAACGATGCTCGTTCGTCGTCAGAAGACTCCCCCAGACAACGGAAGCGTAAAGCAGGCCTCGGACCTGACGACTACATGCTGAACGATCCTGAGCTCTATGGCCTTCGACGTAGCGTAAGTCGGCCGGTTTGTACGCCTGAGATAGCTCACTAACCCAATCTCGCAAGGGTCGACCTCGATTGTCACGTCAAATTGTGAGCCGCCCTGCACTTTACTATACAAATTTATTAATCTGATGATATATATTAGGTCGATGATGATTCCGAGGATGACGACTCTGGTTCGGACATACAAAGTGGTCCTCCACGAAAGCGACGGAGACACCTCGTTTCCAATCAAGGTATGTCATTTCCCACTTTAGTCTTAGCCATTGACGTCTACTAGTGACTTCAATTGCTGACACTTATGCTAGCATCGAAACAGCATACGCCCTCTGCACGGTCGCTGTCGGATAGCGAGTCGGATATAGACGCCTATGGTGGATCTCGTCGAGCTTTAGCCGCAAAGAAGTATCAACGCCGCTCACTCCAACCTGCCCGTGATATTACTCCAGCCCATGGGGAGGTACGCTTCTCGACCCGAAAGTCTGCGAAGGTATCGAATTACAACGAGGATGATGATGATATGTTTGACGATGAGGCCGATACGATGCCACAAAGCTACTGGGCTACCCCTGAGGATGATGCACCAGCGATCGATGCAGTCTTAAACCACCGGCTACTCGACAAAGATAGTATGTTTGCCAGATGGACCTGCTCGGACTGCGACTAATCTAGAATAGACACAGAAGCCACTATTCCTGGAAGGGACGACTTCGAGTACTATGTACGTATGACCCTTGTCTACTGCCCTGTCAACCTACCATAAATATATGCTGAAAATACACAGATCAAGTGGCAGGGCAAAGCTCACATTCATGCGACATGGGAGACCAATGCCGGATTGGCCTCTTCGAAGGGTATACGTCGGCTGGAAAATTATTTTCGCAAAGTCGTACTGGAGGACGTCCACATGACATGGGATGAAGATATACCACCCGAAGAGAAAGAGAAATGGAACTTAGATCGAGAGCGTGATGCTGATGCTCTTGAGGATTACGTGAAAGTCGATAGGGTGATTGGAAAGCGAAAAGATGACGAAGGCGACATAGAGTATCTGGTCAAATGTACGCTGCTTCTTGTCTCGCACGTCATCCAAACTAATACTCTGAAGGGAAGGGACTTTACTACGACTCGTGCACCTGGGAGAATGCCAGCTTGGTCAGCAACATTGCACAACATCAGATCGACCGCTATCTCGACCGTACCCTTTCATTACCGCAATCGAACAAAGCCGAATCGGACCCGCGTTCGAGAAGACGATTCGAACATCTGCAAGAGCAGCCGTCTTATATCAAGCACGGGACACTTCGTGAATTCCAAATGAAGGGGCTCAACTTCTTGGGATACAATTGGCAGAAAGGTCATAATGTAATCCTGGCCGACGAGATGGGCCTTGGGAAGACGGTACAAAGTGTTGCCTTCATGAATTGGCTTCGGCATGATCGACAGCAGCAAGGCCCCTTCATTGTCGTCGTGCCCCTTTCGACCATGCCGTCCTGGGCCGAAACTTTCGATAATTGGACTCCTGATATCAATTACGTTGTATACAACGGCAATGAAACTGCCCGAAACATTATCAAGGAACACGAGCTCCTATCTGACGGTAATACTCGAAAAGCCAAGTTTCATATACTCCTCACGACCTACGAATATATTCTCCAGGACTCGGCTTTTCTGTCTCAAATCAAATGGCAATTCATGGCTGTCGATGAGGCCCATCGACTCAAAAACCGCGAATCTCAATTGTACGCTAAATTACTCGATTTCAAAGCACCCAGTCGGCTTCTTATTACTGGTACACCAATGCAGAATACCCTTGGCGAGCTCTCTGCGCTCATGGATTTTCTCATGCCAGGCAAAATCAAAATTGATGAGGACATGGACCTCACTTCTGCGGAAGCCGGCCAGAAAATTAACGAAATGACTGCGGCAATCCAACCATATATGCTTCGCCGCACAAAGAATAAGGTTGAGAACGATATCCCTCCGAAAACGGAGAAGATCATTCGTGTTGAATTGTCCGACGTTCAGCTAGACTACTACAAAAACATCCTTACTCGAAATTATACAGCACTCAACGAGGGTGGAAAGGGTCAAAAGCAATCTCTACTCAATATCATGATGGAACTGAAGAAAGCAAGTAATCATCCCTTCATGTTCCCCAACGCCGAACAGAAGATCCTAGCCGGGAGCGAGCGACGCGAAGATATCTTGAAAGGATTGATTACAAGTAGCGGAAAGATGATGCTCCTCGATCAATTGCTCACCAAGTTAAAGAAGGACAACCACCGCGTTTTGATCTTCAGCCAGATGGTCAAGATGCTCGACATCCTCGGCGACTATCTGCACTACCGAAACTACCAATTTCAGAGACTCGACGGCACAATAGCAGCAGGACCCCGTCGCATGGCTATCGATCACTTCAACGCGCCAGGCAGTAATGACTTTTGCTTTCTCCTTTCAACTCGAGCAGGAGGACTTGGCATCAATCTAATGACCGCAGACACTGTAGTTCTCTTCGACTCGGATTGGAACCCTCAAGCTGATCTCCAGGCCATGGCTCGTGCTCACCGGATTGGTCAGACCAAGCCTGTCAGTATATATAGGCTTGTCTCCAAAGAGACGGTTGAAGAGGAAGTCCTCGAACGTGCGCGGAATAAGTTAATGCTTGAATTCATCACCATACAGCGCGGTGTCACTGATAAGGACGCCAAAGAAATAACCGACCGAATGGCACGTGTAGGTAAAGGCATTGCGGAGCCAAACTCATCGGAAGACATATCGCGCATTCTCAAGCGTCGAGGGGAGAAAATGTTCTTTCAGTCCGACAATCAAAAGAAGCTTGAAGAGCTCGATATTGATGCTGTTCTAGAGAACGCTGAAGAGCATCAAACAGAACAACCAGAAAGCATTACTGCGGATGGTGGCGAGGAATTCCTCAAAAGCTTTGAGTATATGGACGTCAAGCTTGACCTGGAATGGGATCAAATCATCCCCAAAGATCAGCTGGATGAAATTAAGGCGGAAGAAAAGAAGAAAGCTGATGAGCGGTATCTTGCTGATGTGATCGAGCAAAACGCACCCAGGAAGAGAAAACAAGCGGATGAGGAACGAGAAGAGCGGGCTGCGAAGAAGCGTGCTCGAGATATGGCTGCGATTGATGCTGCCGCTGAAGACTCGGATCAACGACCTGGTCAGGATCCAAAGCGACCGTTAAGCGAAAAGGAGGTACGTAACTTGATCCGCGGATTCCTGCGATACGGCTCGATTGACGACCGTGGCGACGAACTGGTCAAAGAAGCTCGCCTAGTGTCAAGGGATCGGGACGTTCTGAAAGCGTCTTTGCAAGAGGTTATTGATGAAGCCTCACGATTGATGAAGGAGGATCAAGATCGAATCGAAGATTTGGAGCGCCGGCAGGGCAAGATCTTAACAAAGAAGGACAGGAAAGCAGTTCTCTTCGACTTCAAAGGGGTGAAACGCAATAACGCAGAGACGATCGTGGAACGACCTGGCGAGATGAGGATGCTGAAGGACGAAGTAGGGAAGTTCTCTGAGCGAAAAAGCTTTCGAATTCCTGAAGCTTCAAAAGGGGCTACATATAGCTGCGACTGGGGTTCACGGGAGGATGGCATGCTGTGCGTCGGTATTGTCAAACACGGATACGGTGCTTGGAGTCAAATTCGAGATGACGAGGAGTTAGGTCTAAGAGACAAGTTCTTCCTTGAAGAGCATCGTGTCGAGAAGAAAGAAGAAAGAAGCAAGGTCGCCGAGAAGGCCGTCAAATCACCAGGAGCGGTCCATCTTGTACGCCGTGCTGATTATCTCCTTTCGGTTCTCAAAGAGAAAACCAGCAATGGGACTAATCTGGCCGCTAAGCGTGCGGTTGAGAACCATCACCGCAACAACAAGAAAAATGGAATGTATGCCAAGATAACGGATGCTCGAACGAGTGTCTCCGCGTCACCAGCTCCGTCGGCAGCTCGGAAAGTCCACCGCGAATCAGAGAAGCATCGCAGCCGTAATAGCATTGAGCGCCGTGTCTCCACTGGGGAGCGCAATGGTCATACCCCTAGGAGCGACGTTAGGCCTAGGCCAAGCAGCGATCACGTCAGGCATGAGGAGCGTCACCACCACTCGCCACACCACCATCGCCATAGCAACGAGAATGATACGAATGGTGTTAAAGTGGACAAGCTTATGTGGAAGCTCTTTACACCAGTGCAGGGAAGCTTAAAGGCCGTTCAAGGTGCCACGAAGGACAGGTTGCCCGAAAAGGCTGCCCGCGCAAACGTTCTGAGAGTCGAATTGGTGAAGATTGGGGATCTCGTGGCTGACTTGGTCAAAGACCCGGACCCATCTGAAGAGGACGATGGTCTCGAGGCTTCGTTCTGGTAAGCTCTGACTACTCGCGAGAACATCTTCTTATCTAACGCTTCTTCTAGGGACTTCGTTGCATCATTCTGGCCCAACGCAGGAACTCCAGGCGCCAGCATCCGGAGCATGTACGAGCGGATTGTGAACCTGAAGCAGGAGCCCGATGCGGGTGGTGAAGGTAGGTTGAACGGGCAAGCCAACGGCGTCGTGGTGAAGCAAGAGTAGAATGGGAAAGACTAAATGGTGCGTGTGGGATTTGGGAGACCTGTGTTTGAGGTTGTTCCCTTGCAATGAGCGAATTATGCAAAGTAACGATGGTGGAGTATCTGTGACTTGATGTGTCTATTGCAAGGCGTTGGTGGTATTGTAGGGGATCACTGCCCAGGGAGGCTACATTGCAGGTGTTTTTCGCAGCCGGGAGCAAGGGTTTAGGTCATTTGGCTGGAGGGATTAGGGTTAAAGTCAACAGGCTTGCTTGTCTACCAAACGTTTCGTAAGAGATGCTAGATGTACATTGTTGGACGTCTCTATTCACCTATGTTCTATCCAGAGGTGTTTCTATTCAGCTTATCAGAGAGGACATTCGGGCTACCTTCACGCAAGTCGCTACCGATTCGAGATTGCATCAGCATTAAGCAAGCCAATCTACATTCGAATGTTGCGTACTAGTGATTAGGCCGACTGCAAGGAAGCGGAGAGGACGACCAATCGCAGCTTGCAGTAGAGGATCATCCAGCCGTGCATGATAGGATATTGCAACATCAACAAACAGAAATCTCTTCCCCTTAATGAATTACATGCTTGAATGCTGTTTCTTAGATATTGCACAGAGCGATAAGCTAGTAAAGCTTTTCTATATACCTTAAGCTCACGGCGAGCTATCGATTGGGCAATCTCCCCCTCGTTCCATCTCGAACATCCGCCGATACACAATTGACAGGGGTTGGAGAAAGATCGACTCGTGACCCACCATTCGTCGCTGCCGTCCTTGTCTTCTCCACTTACCGCAGACTCTCCATTAACGCTTCTACTTGGACTTGCTACCTTACAGTTCTCTTCGCAATACTGCTCTTGGGAAGGCCATCTACTTCCTTTCTCCCTTGTCGCATCGATTTCTTTGCTCCCAGCAACTCAATACTTTGCTAGACTGTGGCTTCTCCGTTGCGTCAATGACCCTACCCAGGATTTCACGACTCCTTGCTCCCAAAGCTTATGATGGCAGCACTGTCTGTCAGATCGCCATTCGAAGATGGTCGCGACCATGCATACATCGGACGAAAGATCCCGCAATGGAGGATTGGTTTGGCTAATATACCTATGGAATGGATGAAGCGGTGTGCAAGTTCATGCAGAAGGCGGGACCTAGCACTTGACACTTCTACGCCTTTTCACACCTCCGTAAGACTCTAAGCCTATGTCTAGCCTTATCCTTTCCCCCTCCTTCCACGTCCGTCGAGCAACGGGGATAGAGCAAGAGACGTCTAGTGCACATCGCATTGCGTGAGTGCTCAACACATATGTCTGACTATGCAATCAGGTGCTACGCCTGGTCGTTGTAGCGCCGAGCAGTTCGCTGCCGAATGCTTCATTTCCTAGCAAAGAAGAATCTACCCACCTGCGTCACATCGAAATTTTCCCCTCCAATTACGAATCAGCTGCCGATGAATTACCCTACGACGACTTCGCAGAAAATTTAGCCTCAGTCCAGCCCCCTTACAAACAACAAACCTCCATAATTTATGAATACCTACCACAGCACAACCCTTCGAATTCCATGACGGCGCTTGGAATTGACTTTGACGACACGTCAAACTTCCGCCAAGCCGCAGGCAAGAAAGCAAAGAAGGCACAATCGCAGGCACAGAAGTCAAAATGGGCGGACGACGGCGACGAAGGCAACAAAGACGGGGGTGAAGGGGATGGTAACGGTGGCGAAGGAGGCGGCAGCAACAATGGCGATGGAGGGGCTGGAAGTGGCGGAGGTGGTGGTGACGACTGGAATGACTGGGATACCGGTAATAAGAAGAAAATTGGAAAGAAGGCCAAAGAAGAGGAGAAGAAGAAGAAGCAGGAGGAAGAGGATGACGAGAAGAAGGAGGAGGAAGATACGGCAGCAGCCAATGGGACCAATGCACTTTCCTGGGCGGACGATGCCAACGGAGATCTTGGTGATGACTGGGGAGGATTTACTACAACTACTAAGAAGGACAAAAAAGGGAAGAAGGGGAAGGTCAGTCATGTATGTCTCAAGGTTGACATAAGAGCTCACACAAAGACAGGTTGACAATATCCCCGATAATACTAACGGCACTAGCAATTTCGATGACATTAATCTCAACGATGATGCTCCTAAGCTCGATCTTGATTTCGGATCAACTGAAAAAAAAGACAGCGGGTTTGGCTTTACTGGATGGGGTGGCGGCGGTGGCGGTAATAGTAATTGGGGAACGAGCAATACTTGGAGCTTCGGAAATGGAACAGCGACGACGGACATTACAGATTCTTTTAGTAAGGCCGCAACGACCGATACTGGAGAGACTGGCTCATCTTGGTCATTCGGGGGCAACAAAAAGAACAAGAAAAATACTACCACCACCTCCGGCTTCGATTTTGGAGACTTCGGTACTCTTGATGAGGAGAAAGAGCCCGAGATAAAAGCTGAGGATACAATTGGGGTAGCTGATGCTGACCTGGATAGTGGCTTCACGGCTACGGGGAAAAAAGCGAAGAAAGATAAAAAGAAAGGTATCTTTGGTGATACCGAGCCCGATCTAGGCACCATCGGCACAGCAGTTGCAGAACATGAGCCTGCTGTAGACGATGGCTGGGGAGGCGGCTGGGGGGGCACATCTTCAAAGAAGAAGAAGGGCAAGAAGGCTGAGGAGGAAGATCCACTACCGCCACCTACAGCTTCGACTGTTCCTGTTGAAACACCAGCGACTGATGATTGGGGTTGTTTCGGAACTAAGAAAAATAAGAAAGGGGGAAAAAAGATCACAGAAGGTGAAGAGCCAGCTATAGTGACTGAGCCTGATCCAGAACCAGGAGCTGACGCTGCATGGGGATCAAATGGCAAGAAAGACAAGAAAAAAGGTAACAAGAAAGAGACTGACAAGGAAGGCGAACCAGCAATTACTACAGTACCAGATCTTGAGCCAGACTTAGATTTCGGATGGGGATCTACCAAAAAGAGCAAGAAGAAAGGTCCGAAGACGGAGAATGAAAAGATTGAAGAGCCCGATATTATGGCGCTTCCAAAGCCTGAGCCAGCTTTGGATTTCGGGCGGGGAATAAGTAAGAAAGACAAGAAGAGCAAACATGATGAACTGCTAGAGGAACCAGCAGCGAATACTGGCCCTGACCCAGAGGTAGAGGCAGAAGCGGGCTGGGGCTCGTTTGGCAGCAAGAAAAAGAAGCCTAACAAGAAGGATGTTGGTAAGATCGAGGAACCAGTCATCAATGCGGAAGTTGCGCCGAAAGTAGACGAAAGGTCTTCGTTTGGCGCCAAGAAAGATGAGAAGAAGCAGAAGAAGTCGATCTGGGACGAGCCTGAAAATGACGAATCGAAGCTTGTCACTGAGGAAAATCCCGAGCTTGACACTACCGCGGATACAAGTTGGGGTGTTTTTGGTTCTAAGAAAGATAAGGGAAAGAAAGGCAAGAATGGGCTCCAGAATGAGACACCACCACCACTGCCAGCTCCAGACGCTGTTGTTGAGGAGAAACCAGACCTGATGCGCACGAATTCCAAGAAAGACAAGAAAGGTAGGAAAGGCCTGATATCTGAAGTCAAAGATGACCCGTTGCCCGCTACTGAATCTAAAGCCGCTACCGACGCTGCCTCTAGTGTAGCTGGGGATGATGACTTGATGAGCGCATGGGGGAGTACTGATAAAAAAAAGAGTGACAAGAAGACTAAGCGAAACTCGCTTGCAAGCTCGAAAGGGGATACTGCGCCACCGCCTCCACCACCCGTCCCAGCCGTACCCGATGTTCCAGATGCTTCTTCGTTTGATCTCTGGGGTTCGTCGTCTAAAAAGGATAAGGACAAGAAAAGCAAGAAAGCCAACACTGTTGACTATGAGGCAGAGATCGATACATTCGAAGATCCATCGGGTGTAAACTCGGAGGATGAATTCATTTCCAGTCTTGTTGGTCTTCCCCTGAAGGAAAAGAAGAAAAAGGAAAAGGAGAGAGAATTGTTATTGAAACAGAGAGAGAAGGATAAGATGGAAGCTGAGCCAAAGATCATTGCTTTTGAAAATCCAGTACAACATGATTCCGAGGACGACTTCCTTGCCAGTCTTGCTGGTCTCACGACTAAGGAAAAGAAGAAAAAGGAGAAAGAGAGAGATCTGATGAAGAAGGAAAGGGAGAAGAACATTCCTGACCCGGAGCCAGATATCATTGCTTTCGAGGATCCAGTACACAACAATTCCGAAGACGAATTCGTAGCCAGTATTGCTGGTCTCCCAGCCAAGGAGAAGAGAAAGAAAGAGAAGGAGAGAGAAAAGAAGAAGCAGGAAAGCGAGAAGGAGATCAAAGCCTTTGAAGATCCAGTAGATGTCAATTCCGAAGACGAGTTCATGGCCAGTCTTGTCGGTCTTTCGCTTAAGGACAGGAAGAAGAAAGAGAAAGAGAGGGAAAAGTTGAAGTTGGAGAGAGAAAAGGCAAGAGAAGAGAGGGAGGCGCAGGAACGGAAGGAGGAGGAAGAAAGGGCTGCTAAGGAGAAAGAGGAGGAGGAGGAAAGGGCTGCCAAAGAGAAGGAGAAGAGCACTGTCAAAGGCAAGCTTGGGAAGAAGGTCAAGAACAGTGCCGCACCCGAAGTTTCGAAGAATAAGGATCTGCTGGCAGGTTCGGTCCCTGATATTGCCCCCATCGTTGAAGAAAGCACCTGGGGCTCTTGGGGTACCTCGAAGAAAGAGAAGAAAGGTGTCAAGAAAGACATGGAGGTTGACGCGCCCCCTCCTGCACCCACTCCACCAGCTCAAGGCCTCACCCCGGAGCCGGAAGAAATGGAGGATAGGTGGGCATCCTTTGCGCCTGCCAAGACCACCAAGAAAAAAGACGCAAAGATGGACGCTAAAGTAGACGGAGCAAAAGCGGGCACTAAAGGGAGTAAAGATACTGTAGAGGATGTTGTTGAAGAGGCAAAGCCGGCCAAGGACGATACTAAAAAGAAGCCTTCAACGAAAGAAGAGACGCCTGCCAAAGCCGTCAAATCATTCTGGGGCGGCATGGGAACAACGTCCTCGAAAGAGAAACCCAGCAAGGGCGATGAAAAGGTGAAGAAAGATGCTGAAGCCGAGGCCGAACTTGATCCAGATGAGATCGTTGAGATCCGCGACGGGCCTGCAAAGAAGTCATCCAATGTTAAGATTGGCTCGAAGCTTTCGAAGACAACAACCAAAGACAGCAAGTCTAGTGATGCCAAGAAAAGCATCGCGGATGACGACACACCAACGGGCAAAGGCAAGGATAGTAAATCAACCACCAAAGGCCTTGACAAGGATGATGAGCCAAAAGACGATGCTTTTTCGAGTAGCTTATGGGGATCATCGTTCAAGAAGCCATCTGGCAAGAAAGGAGATGAGGCAAAAAATAAGATTGGTAAGGAAGATTCAGCCAATGGGAAGGGCTCGGTAAACAAGGCAGCCTGGAATGACCCAGAACCTACTGAGTTAGATGACCAACCCGCGGCCGCGCAACCTGCCAAATCCTCCAAAACAGCAATGTCGAGTGCCAAGTCAACAAAGCCATCATCAGTACTACAAAGAGTGAAAGAGTTGGAAAAGAACAAAGCAGCAGCAGCGGCGGAGCCGATTGTACCACCGCCACCCGCAGATCCCGAGCCAGTATCAACCTTTGACAAGAAGGGCGCATCAAGTAAAACTAAAGATTCAGCACCAAGTAAATCAAAGAAGAAGGAGTCGTCACTTGAAACTGTAGATAATAAGAAAGGGCCAAAAGATTCCGTTCCGGGCAGTTTTCCGGGCGAGCTGGAAGGCATGGATGACGATCTTGGTGATCTGATGGACTCATCACCTATCGAGAAAAAGGAGACCAAGGACAGCAAGAAGAGCGCCAAGTCAGCCAAAGAATCGAAAATCGCTGCCAAAGCCCGCGACACTCCAGAATCGAAGCGACCGCCAACACCGCCACCTGAGCCCAAAGAGGAGAAGCCGGCCAAGAGGGAGCGTCCACGCGTAGCCAAAACTGGAGGCGCAAGTTCTTGGGGCATGTGGGGAGCTCCAGCACCTGCAAAGGGCAAGAAAGAGGTTAAGTCTAAGGATGATGCTGACGACTCACCACCGAAGAAAGAAAAGGCTGTTGCTCCTGGTCTGAATCGATCAAAGTCCACGAGGACCGCCAAGGAGAAGGACAAGGAGACGGTCAAGTCAGATGCTAAATCATCAGACTCTGACAAACCCAAGAAACCAGAATCTCGTCCGCCTAAGTCGAGGGGTTCTAGCTTTGGCGCTCTCTTCGGTGGAGCTCCAAATCGAACAAAATCCGTTCGTCGACCAAGCACGGCTACGTCTGGTCCGAAACTTGGCTCACGCAGGCCGTCAATGGACGTCGATCTGACTGGCTTACCATCTCCTCCGGTTGAAGATGCTCCCGAAGTGACTGGTAAAGCAGCCAAGCTCATGGGCGTCAAGGGCGGCAAACTGGATCCCAAGGCGTCGATCAAAGGGAAACAAAAGGTTTCAGGTATGAGGTTTTCAAGCGTCCGTGAAAAGCCTCAAGAAATCGCTGACAGCAAACCTATAGCTGCTCCTGATCCTTATGCCATTGATAGTGATGACATGGTCATGGTAAATGGTTTAGAAGATCCTATCATCAACGCTCCGATTTCCAAGAAAGGTAAAGACAAGAGCTTGAAGAGCAAACCTAGAGAAGTAGAGCTGGAGCCAACTGCATCATTACGAAAAGACTTACCTGACCGGACCAAGTCTCGGAAAGAGTCTAAGCTAGACTCTGCCAAACCGAAAAGGCAGTCCAAGGCTTTCAACGAGGACGAGGATGTTGTTATGGTTGATTCAGGTCCATCAGACGGCCCTGAAATGGCTGATGGTCCCGACGATATGCAGTTCATCACAAAGCCAAAATCACTTCAAAGGTCTGCGACGAGCTCTAAAAGGCCCGAAAGCAAGATCGGCGGGCTTTTTGGTGCTTTCCGCAAGAATCGCCGGACTAGTGACTCTGGCGACCGACCACGGAGCAAGGACATTGTCGAGGACGAGGTCGCTCCTCGAAAACGAACTGTCACTGGAGGAGATGACTCTGCCAAGCGTCCTCGTCGCGATGATCGAAGGCGATCCGAAAGGCCAATTTCTCGAGCTGCCGAAGGTTTTGTTTATGATACAGCTGGAGATGGCGCCGAGGCAGAAGAGGCCGATGCTCATCGAGAGGAGCGATCAACTAAGAGAGCAGACAAAGATCGTGCTGCGAGAGAGGCTCGCGAAGAAGCTCTCAAGTACGAAGCGGAACGAAGATCCAAGCGCCGTGCAGCTGAGAAAGACAAGCTAAGGGAACAGAAGGATCGGATAGCGCGAAAGGCAGAAGAAGCCGAGGCCAAGCAGCAGCAGGAGAAAGATGCGCGAAGAGCGGCTCGAAGGGCCAAGGAAGATGAGCAAGCTAATCGCGAATTGGAAGAAGACATCTTGAAGCCTCGGAGCAAGCGCCGAGACACTGCGGAGAAGGAAGCCGAACGGTCCTCTCGCCCCAAATCCGACCGTCGCCGCTCCCATTACGACAAGCCGATAGCTTCACAGGCACCGGATGAAGACGAAGCTCGACGGCAAAGACATGAAGACCGCCGTGCGAAAGCCGACCGCCGCAAGTCCGCCGCACCGGTCGAAGACTACTTCGACCCTCGCAACGGCAAGCGGGCCACCGAAACCAACGACCCCTACGGCGGCGGCGGCAACGACCACACAGCATCCTGGGTCGAGTCCCTCGCCAAAGAATCCCCCGAACCGCCTCCGCTCGAACCCACCATCATGGAGCCCGCCCCCGACCTCCGCGCCCACGGCGGCGCCGACGACCTCGCCGCCGAAGAAGATCTGCGCCGAAGCTCCCATCGCAAATCGAAGCGCAGCAGTCGCATGTACGCCGATCCGGCGCCCAACGACGATCACGACGAGCGCCGGCGCAGGAGGGAGAGTAGGCGGGAGGGTGGTGGTGTCAGGAGCGGCGAGGGGAGTGCGGAGGAGGAGCGGGTGAGGAGTCCGAGGAGGCAGAGTACGCTTGCTGGGGTCAATTTGGGGGCGGGGGCGAAGATGTTTGATGGGAAGACGGGGCAGGGGAAGAGGAGTAGTTGGTTTCAGAAGATTGGGGGGAGGATGTGAGGGTCGTTTGGTTTGGTTGCTTTTGATGTTCATCTCTCGGGTGGGTTTAGGTGGTGGGTGGGATGCTTCCTACTCTATGGATTGAGCGTATGCGTGCAAGAGCGACTGGGGCGATGGAGCGAGCGAGCGAGCATGCATGTTGGATTTGTCAAGCATGTTGGGCTTTTGTGTGGAAGGTGGCACATTCGTTTGTTTGTTCGTCGGCTGGTTCCTTCTTCTTCTTCTTCTTCTTGCGCTCTCTCTCTCTCTCTCTCGTTCATTATCTATACCCCCTCTTTTCTCGAGCGATTGATATCTGAATGTAGTGAGCGGTAATTACCTCGGCAATCCAAGTCTGTGCAGTCTTTTTGCAAGTATTCATTCTATGATTGACGGTGGTGGTATGAGCAGTTGCTTCGAAAAGATGGCATTGTCTCCCCCGACGAGCGTTTCTAAAATACAAATGTGATCATCGCATGTCATGTATACCGTATATCTATATCGTGTAATGGCCATATGTACCGATTCATAAACCACAATCCCCAAGATCCTCAGTATCCCATCACTATCGAACAATAGTCGTGGATAATCATGTATCCCATATCTATAACCACAAAATACTATACCCAATAATCCACAACCCGAATCGAAAACCTAAACCTTCCTTCCCTTCTTCTTCTCCCCCCACCTCCTCAACGTATCCTGCGCCGTCGCAACCTTCAGTCCGATCCTCGCATCCAACTCATAAGCCTCCCACTTCGCCGCCTTATCAACCCACGTCGCACACTCACCCACCCACCTCTCCTCCCCCCTCACATCACCAGCCTTGACAGCCTCGGCGCGCTGCATCCAACACACAACGCCCATCTCATAATGCGCCGCCGGGCCCGTCCAGTCGTCTTTGAGACCACCTTTCATTTCCGCCCTGTCGACGGACAGGACGCCGGTTTTGAGCGCGGCCTTGGCGGCGTCCCAGCGACCTAGATTGCGGAGCGTGGCGCCGCGGAGGACGGCGAGGATGGCTTTTTCGTCTGTGCTTTCGCGGGACCAGGTGGGGTTGGATGACGATTCGCTCCAGTTTAGCTGCTCGAGGCTGGTTTCGAGCTGGGAGGTGTTCATGCGTTTGTAGCCGTTCCAGAGGAAGATCATCTCTTCGACGGGGCTGATGCCGACGGCGTCGACGAAGGGTACGTTCCACTCCTTTGCTCGAGATTCCCATTTCTGGAGCTTGCGGGTGACGAAGATGTCGAAGGGGAGCTGGCGGGCCATGAATTTCTTCTTTCCGGCGTGCTTGGGGGCGATTTTGAGAAGCTCTTCTGCTTTTTTGGCGTATGTCGCTGCAATTGCAGGGTCTGTGGTTTTGTGTTGCCGGTAGAGCTCGATGTTTGCGGCGCCTGCTATGTAGTAATAGAGGGCGTGGGACCAATTGTTGAGCGAGACGCAAGCCACGAAAGATGCTGCACAAAGAGTGTAGTTGTGCATGTACATAGCGTCCAGTGATTTTTCAAACATCTCGATTGCTTCCACTTGCTTCAAAGGGGATTTAGTGGGGCCTTCGAGAATAGAAATTGCAGTGGCTAAATTTCGTCTGCCGGCTTGCATGCGAGCTTCTTCCAGTAGCCACAGATGAGACCTCGGATGCCGTGAACGCATGTCTGCTAGAAGTGCTTCGCAGCGTTCTCTCGGGTGGCCTTCAATAGAGTTCTGATCGATGTTTCCAGGGTCGGGATCTGGGATAATGTCCGAGAAGCTCATAAAGGTATTATAGTACCCAAGTACAATCAAACCGGCCATGGCGCCATTGATATTATGAAATTTGCTCGCTTGCCACAGCATTCTGATACCGCGATCCTTATCTCCGTGGAAGCCTATGATAAAGAGCAGTTTACTAAATGCCGGCGGGATCATGGAGATCATGACAAGAAGGAGGCCAAAACAGAGATTGGCGCCCGAATGGATGAAAACGTCTATTGGATTGGCGAATATGTCAGATTCAGGGTCGTGATCGAGCATACCGTGCTTGGAGGAGCTTGTGCCTTGTGTTGGCTGCACTTTATCGTTAGGAGCTCCATTGATACCTACAGACATGCTGTCCAGTTTCCCCGTCATGTTGTCCATCTTCACAGGCCCGTTGTTTGTTGTGGGCTTTTCCGGCATTACAAGGCCATCGTCTGCATCATAAAATTCATCTTCATCGTCACCAACCCCACCGAGCTCAGTACCATCTAGCTTTCCGTTGGCTACAGTAGGGCTGTCGAGAGATCCACCAGGTCCAGAATGGATGGAAGGCGACCTGGAGTTTGGCACAGAATCACCTCCGAACCCCCCAGGAATACCCCTCATCGAGGGAGCCGATCTGTTTGAGCCCAACGAGTCCACAGATCTCCGATTAGACATGTTGCCACCCATTCCAGCTTTATTCTTCATGTAATTAGCCTCCGCCTCCAGTATCCCGTTGAGCGTCACGTAAGCCTTTCGTAATCTATAGAAACCCTTCATACTTTCCGTCAAACTTTCCGTCAAAACTCCGACAACAGCGCTCATGAGTTGGGTTTGGGCATGACAAAGAGCAAACTCTGCGCCTGGTGGATATATCTGTGATCTGAAGGCGTTCGAATCCTTCTGTGCTCTTCGGTGGTCGGTCGAGGCTGTGTTCTCTGCATCTGCAAGTCTTTCCGACGCTGAATTCCTCGACCAGTCAATTATGATCTGATGGGCTGCAAGGAGGATTCTGCCTACCCTCTTTCATAATTTCAGGCTCAAATCCCAGCGTAGCTCTCAGGAAGGCAACCATTCCCTTCCCCATCTATGTGCCCAAAGATCGTCATCAGCCCATGCTCTTCTCTTGGAATCCACATCAGCCTTATACCAGGCAGCACTACTAGCAGACATCCGTACTTTGTGAAAAGAAGAAGCGCCATTAGCCAAGCCCGCCTCAGCGCTTTCTAGGTCATCGTTCATTATATGGCTTGCTGCTCTCATCGCTGACTCCACTGTACGGCGGCATTAGTGACGATGCTTAAGATTGTGAAGAGCTGGAGGAGTACAATTTTGGGGCTCCGCTAACGCGTCCAAGGAATGTGTGGAGGCATTGCGCTCTCCCTTCCTCGAGATCCATCCTCGCAACATTGCCACTGTTTTTGGTCCAGCCTCAATTCCCTTCGATTATCAGATACCTGACAAAAATAGTGACATTGCTTTCAAGCCGGGGAAGCCTGATTGCAAAGACAGGGTAAGCATTACAAGGAAAGGTGTAAGGACGAAGATTATATAAACTTAATAATGTCATCGATTTTCGGGAGCTCGGTCTCTCCTTCACCGCCCGCCACGGCGACACTTCTGCGCTCCACCAATGATAACGAAGAACGCCCGCAATAGCGGCAGACGCAGCGTAAGCAAGTAGCACTCGGTAGAATTAACATCTAGAACTAAATGCCTTGCCATCTCTCAGTTTTCAGGCGACTGAGCAACAGCGCTCAAACATGTGCATTCAGTGCCCACTCCAAAGCATTCACGATGCCATCTATCACTATGTTTTAGGAATATAGGTACTGACTACCGTTGCAGCTAGGATAATCAGAATAGATGCTGCCAGTATATTCATGCAAAGACTTATTGTCGTGCAAGTGCAATTATGCTAAAGAGTACTCCGTATGGTTATTATGTTTCGAAAGCTCAGCTAAATATCTTCTGACTAAACCAGCGTGAGCCTCTCGGCTCTATTGACTTATTTCATTAATCTTGGACCTTGATGGACAAAGACCATCTGTGTCTGGATAACAATCGTCAAAGACTTCCAAACGAACATTCAATACGTGCATGGGCCTTCAAACAACCACGGCTAAATGAATCGCGCCCGCCGACTGGGCTACTACTGCATACCTGGGACGCACAGATGGGACGCGAGTCAGAGCCTGAAAGGGAGATAAAGAGACGGTCGTTAAGTCGGGACAGTCTTCTTCCCTTTAGACCCTACGCGCAGAACTAGCTTTGCTTACACAACGTTAAGTATGACCTTCCCTACTACTCCGCCGATCCCAGCAGCAAATGGCACATAAAGGAGCGTTTGAAGCCAGTTTTCCACCAACAACATCGATATTGACACCAACAAGGCCTGCCATGCCTTGCAACTCACTATTGGACTCATGCCCCTCGATCGAGTTCCATTGTTGGGGTCGTACCCCTTGATCATGGAGAATGTGGAGCAGTTGGCGTGGAAGTGGCGCCGACGAGAGCCGGAAAACCCAGATATTTTTCACGGGCAAGCAGCACTTTCTTTGTTGCTGCCCAGTGACTACGTAGACAATTGGTGTCCTGCATTGAATATCCTTGACGAGAAACTCTGAGTCCCTTTTCAAACTCCGTATTATATTGTATCGTAATTGGTTCCTGTGGAGAGTGGCAGCACGGTCAGCTCTCCGTAAGAGATCTAAAGATATTGGGGAGTGTATAGGCATGCAAGGGGAAGAAGGATGTAATGAACGTAATGGATGGGGATAAAGACAGGAAAGGGGTATAAAGGAAGCGAGGACTTGTATCCCTATATAGCGATATCCCGGTTGTCGAGGGCTTCAGTGGCAAGAGTTGTTACTAGGCACGGGCGAAGTACGGAAGTGCGTGCACGATATCAACCGTCGGATAAGAAAAGGGATCAAGTACTGCTCACTCACGATCACCCAATTTGGCGGACAAGACCGTGTAGATCCCATGTACCTTACATTGAAGCAATTTGCGACGCCCTAGCCAAATAGTAATCACGTCCTAGACAAGTTGACAGTCCTCGTCGACAGAATGGTCTTCAGTCCAAACCCGTATCGTCCCCGTCAAGCAGCGACTCATCCTCTAGCCCTGCTTCGATTTCTCATTCCATGCCGGCTCCGTACCCACAGTCTCCAGCTTTTTTTCTTCCTTAGGCTTACCCTTTTGGAGCTTCTTCGTAGCATCGGCTGCTTGATCGTCCACATCAAGCTTCTTGCTTTCAACAGATTCACCATCATCCTGCTTTCTGACAACTTCAATCTCGACTGGTGAGTCCTTCGTGTAAACAAGCAGTCCGAAGACGCAAACTGCGTTCCACGGATCGTTTGCGGTGTCGTCCTCCAGGTTTTCAGATGACGGAGGTGGAGTTAAGGGTCGGATTGCTGGCTCGTCTGTATCTGACTCCGAATCTGAGTCATCTTCAGAAGAACTGTCCAAAGGTACATCGATGTCACTCGACCAGCTGAGGCCGTCATCGCTAATGTCATCAAGGGTGAGGTTTTGAAATTCCTCGTCAGCTTCCACCGCGTTGGATTCATTACCCTTTCCCTCTTTTTCGGTGGTAGCTTTAGTATCGGTGACCGTTCCACCTGCGACAGCGTTGTCGTCCGATTTGGGGCTAGATCGATCTTCAGTCTTATTGCCGGCTTCTGTTGCGGAAATGCTTTCGGCGGATGTTGTTGGTGTTATGCCGACTGTGGACATCGAGCTTTCCTTCCCACTTTCCAGGCCACTTTCTGCAGCGGAGACATCTTTCTTGTCAGTATTCTCACTGACTTTCGGTTCATTCCCGCTTCCATCTTTGGTCCCTTCCGACACTTGCACGGCATCTTCCGCCTGCTTGTCCCCAGGCTGCTCAATCTCCCCACTCGTGGTTTTAACACCACTCTTTTCACTCCCAGCTTGTTCGGAAGCTTCAGCTGTGATCTTTAATTGTTGATTGGTCCCTTCCTGTAACGCAAAGTTGCTAGCACCTACGGCCTCAGACGTGGCCTCAGAAGTGGTCGCTTTGAATGTTTTTTCGCCCACTTTGATCGAAACCTCGATTCCTTTGTCAGTGTCTTGGTCACCCTCCGGTAATTTGCCCTTTTTGGCTTTGTGTTTGGTGTCCAAACGCAACCGCCTCAATTTTTCTTTTTTGTCTGCCATTCTTTTCGCCTCGAAAGCTTTCTTGGCCTCCAATTTCCTCTTCTCGCGTCGCTCCCGTTGAACGACATTCTTGTGCTCCAACCCACTTTCTTGGAGGCGACCTTTGGCGTGTGCAAGGTCATAGCTTAGACCTACAGCCATCAGTTTCTCTGGGCGTGTCTGGCAAGTTTTCTTTACAATGTCTTGTGGCGTAGTCCTTGATTTGTCCCTAGAGGCAGTGATCTTGATCATCACGGAATATTTGCCAGCTTCGAGATCTAGCTCTGTTGTCACTGATCGATACATAAAGTACGAAGGCTTACTTCGTGCAATATAGTCAGCTTCACCGTCCTTGTGCAATCGGTACTGCAATTGGAATGTGTATTGACCCATCAAGCCCCGGAAGTAACGGTCATCGATCTATAAAGGATTAGCCCGGCTTCATCGATCTTGTGACAGACACTACCTGGGTAAGCATGATAACAACGGGGCTGGCCTTTGACAGGTTCAGTCTGAAGTGTGTATCTAAATAATTCACAGACCAAGGAACATTCACACTGGTCCACTGTTGAGTGATAGACCAATCAGGCCCGAAGAGCCGAGTGCGGTCAATGTGCTGGAAATGCTTGAGGAGATCCTTGTACAAGATCCAAAATACCTGGATAACGATGAGCTTAACGTCAAGTCTAATCAAAGGTGTAACGAACGCCGTCATTTCCGAACTGGTGATCGAGTCTGCGCATGCGGTCAGGCGTCCATTCTTCGGACCCATCGCTCCAAGGGCCGTTCCATTCGTTTTTGCCCCACGGATTCCTAAGTATTCGATGAGCGACAGAGGATACTCAGTTGTCCGAGACATAGTTTCGTGATTACCATTAGGGGGAGGGGGATGTATACCTTATTTTCAACAAGCGAAAGTTGTCCAACTCTCTTGCTTCCATTATCGAATACGCGTGTTTTTCAATGATCCCACTTCTTTGGCCGAATCTGCCACCCATCTGAGCTAGCCCGAAGAGAAAGAGCTTGTTCACGTTCATCATTTCATCGGTCCAAAACTTGTCCTTGTCAAGGATATCAGCGGTGAACAACTCGGACGTGACACCGCCAGTCAAATCTTCTAATCCTTCACTACGCCATAGATATTAGCCGTATGCGGAATGAAAAATTCCTTTTTTCTTACCCGACCCAGCCGCCTTCAATGGCACCGTAATCGCCATGGGCTTTAGCATAGGCTTTCTCTAGCAGAGGGAGCCATGTCTCGTTCTGATCTCTGCACTGCGCGAAATACAGGGCCTTCGAGCCTGTTTGCATGACTTTTCGATATTCATCGTCTGGGTTAGGCATGTCAATCGTGAGCCAATTATATTGTTCCCAGAAAGACTCGTGGAAATCCTCTTTCGCCAAGTGGAGTTTGTCGTCAACGACCTCAGATATCCATTCACCATCTTGCTTTGGATCAGTTACCATTCATTTCATTCATTCCCGTTGCAGGCATACCACGATGAAATACGAAACCATATACCCCAACTTTCTCGTCCCTGGCAACGCACACCCTTTCAAGCAGATCCTCCTTATTACAAAGAGTACAGACGGAGGACATAAACCAGCAGTCACCATCGCGACCCTGGCGAACATCACTAGCAGTCATACCTTCGATGTAGAAGTGAGGGTCGACGAAAATATCCTTGGTGAAAGTGAGCTTTCAGCCCAGGCTGCAGCAGCAGGAAACGGCTTCAGGAGTCATTCACTGGCATACCTCAATCCGTTTCACCGACATTGGCCTAAGGTTCGCATGGTCCTCATCGAGTGCTACCAAGCAGTCCTCACTGCGCTCATACCATTGCCACTGCATGAAATCCAACTCGATATCGAAGTGTGGGTCTTTGTACTTTTGATTCAATTTCCTACAATCTTGTACAATCTTCTCAACCTTAGCCTTGCATGTTGCAGCCGCTTGTTCATACGACGCGGTCGCATTTTTGGAGGGGCCAGCTTTCCGAGAAGCTTGAAGGGCAGCCCGTTTGGCATACAAATTGTCTGGGAGGACTGTGAAGGGCTTGCCGGGATACTTGGTTGTGAACTTCTTCCAGAACTTGTCAATGATTTGCTGAGGATGGACATCCTTTCTGGTCTTCTTCGACGGGGTGGGAAGTTTCGGGTCTGGCCTATCCTCAGTGTCAGAACCAGCGGCCGACATCGTAGTTGCCCGTGTGATAACGAGCGAAGGAATGGAATAAGAGAGGGAAAGAAGATGATCTATAAAGAAGTAGGCAACAACTCACCAACCTCAGCCTCACTAGTCTTAGAAGATAGGTGTATTTACCGCCTGATAGCCGTGTGTTTAAGACATAAGCGCAGTTTCTTTCGTTACTGGCTTACTCCGTTGATGCAAAGTGATTAAAGTAGTTGGGCGCCTTATCGTTCAGGCTGGATAGTTCTCCACTTTTCAAGCATTGGTACTCGAATCAGAGCACGCTGAGTAAGCGTCCTACCTCGGGCCAAACCCGATAGCTCTACGGAGTAGACGGGTACAGCCTCTTGAAACATGGAAGTTTACTAACCGTGTCAGTGTCACCGTGTCTAGTGCCATTGGCATCGCGGGGGAAATACCAGGGGCTGGAATTGCAGGGAAAGCAATCTTATACCAGCTTGTTCGTGCATGGAAGCTTTCTGCTCTGAGATAGATGAGAAGCTACCTCAAGTACTTGCGCTCCTTTCATCAAAAATTGAAGCAAAGTTGCGAAAAGACCCTCTGAGAATTAGGCGGGGGCTAACTTTCAGCTCTTTGTAGACAAGGCTGTGCTTGGCTGTTAACATCCATGGCATCCTTAGCCTAGGCGATTGGCAAAGATGACTGCTTTACCTTAGCTGTATCCGCACCCGCAAGGTGTCGTTGATCGTCCATTGGGATATGGCAGGGTGTACACCGCAAAGTTCGCTGCAAGCCAAATGAAAAGAGGCTAGAACGTGATATTGCCAAGCCTTCCGCATCAAGAGCTCAAGCTACTCTCCTACTCTACATACCCCGTACTTCAACCATCGTAACTTCTTCAAAGATCACCTCACCATTCATCTCTGACATCCAGACCTCGCTCCACAACAATGTCAGGAGCAGCAGGTAGCTCCGCCCCAACAACAAAAGCCATCACCTCCGACCCCACCACCTCATCCACAATGAAAGATCAACAAAAGCCCGCCGCAGCGCTCGAAGAGGACGATGAATTCGAAGATTTCCCTATCGACGGTGAATCTCACTCGCTACGTTCTCCGAGAATGGTGTTGACATGTAGCTTGCAGATTGGGCGCCGGAAGAGAGCGAAGTCCCGCCTGGGAGCGAGGGCGGCACAACGCATCTGTGGGAGGAGAGTTGGGACGATGATGATACGAGTGAGGATTTCTCGAAGCAGTTGAAGTGAGTGTATACGTTGGGGGCGCTGTGTTCAAACATGACTTACAGTGTATGTAGGGAGGAGCTGGCGAAGGTCAAAGCGCAGAAATAGCGAGGAATACTACAATGAGCATAGATGGCGTTTGGGATGCTTGGTGCTTTGTGAAGCAAGAAGCAGTATAGAATTCCAACAAAAGCTGGATCTTGTGTGATATCTATAAACAGTCGCATGAAGCAAAGCACCTCCAATTCTGTCTCCTTTTACATGAATTGGTCAATGGGGCCCGACGAAAGAATTCTCCTCAAAGCCTTGCCGCCCGCCCTTGTCGCCATCAGAGGAGAGCCATATTATTGCACAAGTTTGGCTCAAATCTACTTACTCGATAGAGCTGACACTCCAGGTAATTCTTTACCTTCAAGTAGCTCTAACGAAGCGCCACCACCCGTCGAGACATGGCTCAGCTTATCTTCAACGCCATATTTCGCTGCCACAGTCGCGGTATCACCGCCTCCAACGATGACGATGTTACCATTCTTTACTGCTTGAACAGCGGCTTCCATGACTTGCTTAGTGCCATTGGCGAAGGGCTCCATCTCGAAAACGCCTGGTGGGCCATTCCAAAGCGTGGTTTTAGCTTCTGCGATGGTCTTCTTGAATAGCTCGATGGATTTCTCGCCGCAGTCCAGTCCCATCCAGCCGTCTGGAATGCCTTCCGAATCGGTAGCATACCCCGTCTTCGCATCTTTGTCGAACTTGTCCGCCGTGACATAGTCGCATGGCAGTACAATTTTCACATTGTTCTTCTTTGCCTTCTCTACTAACTTTCCAACAGTTTGGCTTCCTGCCTCATCAAACAACGAATTCCCGATCTTTACGCTTTCTAAGGTCTTCTTGAAGGTAAAGGCCATGCCGCCGCAGATGATCAAGCTATCGACCTTGGTAAGTAGATTGTCAATCAACTGGATCTTATCGGATACTTTTGCACCCCCTAGTATTGCGAGGAAGGGGCGCTTGGGCGACTCCAATGCTTGAGCAAAGTAGTCAAGTTCCTTCTTCATCAGAAATCCGGATGCTTTCTGTGGTAACTGTACGCCAACCATTGAGCTATGAGCCCGATGAGCAGTGCCAAATGCATCGTTGATGAAGACATCTCCGAGCGCCGTCAGTCCTTTCCGAAATTCCTCGATCGCTCCCTTATCAGCCTTCACTTTGTTTCCCTGTGAGTCCTTCGAGCTTCCCTCCTCTTCAGCATGGAATCGCAGGTTCTCCAAGAGCGCTATGCCCCCATCCCTAATCCCATCAACGGTCTTCTCAACCTCCGACCCCACGCAATCATCCGTGAAGATGACTTTCTTTCCCAGCAGCTTCTCGAGCTCGGGGACCACAGGTTTCAGTGAGTACTTTGGGTTCGCCTTCCCATCTGGCCTCCCCAGATGTGACATAAGAATGACCGCTTTGGCACCGTGCTCCCCAGCATATTTAATGGTAGGGAGAGCGCCGACGATTCGCTGGTTGTTCGTGATCTTATTATCGGAGTCTAGAGGAACATTGAAGTCGACCTAAGGGGCAGGTATTAGAATGCGTAAGTAGTTCCTTGCTTTTAGATGATAAGTAGATGCAGGACGCACCCGAATTAAAACCCTCTTGCCCTTCAGATCTACGTCAGTGATGGCGAGCTTATTTGATAGTGACATGTTTGAATTCTTTCAATGTAGGTGATAAGAGCTTTGCTCATAGAAGAATTGTATCAATTGTATAATTTGACTGCGGAAGAAGATTGATATAAAAATTCTGCTGGGACATATAATTGGGCAATAGTGGGGTGCACTTCTGCTGAGATATTGAGGGAAACTTTGCCGAGAATGATCAATAGAATAGGCCGAAGTGTAGCCGAAAACCAGGTGGGTATGGTGAAATATTTTTCGCGCCTGAGACGGTCCCTCCCAAATGCATTGTAGATACCTTTGATGAGAGTACGATTTATGTGCTGTGACCGCCAATGATTTCAATATCACCAGTGAGCTCGATCTCTCTGTTCAAGGAGACGCGGACAGATCTTGAACCCCTGTTACCTGGCTCAATTATCCAAATACAAGTGCCATCGACCAGTACCTTCAGCGTTCGTTCCAAACCACAGAGGCGCATTCTCAGCACACTGCCAACGTATCAAGATGATGACGCGTTTGGCAAACATTGCCTTGCGAGTTCCAGCTCTCTGTTCTTTGGAATAAGCAAGAGACACCCACGAACCTTTCTATGGCGCGTTTTGGACGACAGCAAGGTGTTGGAGCTACGCTCTGCGGACCTCAGCAAAAGCAATCAAGAGGCGAGGGAAGCTTCCTTGATCATACAGCTTTGCTTCCCTAGTGCCCTCAAACATGGCGGCATAGCGCTAGCGGACAATCATGATCAAGATATTCTTTACGTGTTCGCACTGACAAAGGGAAACGAGCTGTACACATTTACGCTTCGGAAAGATATGTTCTGCCATGCTGCTGCTTCGGAAGAAGATATTTCGAGATGGTCCAAGGTGTCGAAGCCAGCCACATTCAGTATAAGCACGCCCCATAAGTTGATCGCACCAAACGACCTACAGTTGATGATTTCACTGAGTGACGGAAGGCTGCTGATATTGAGAAGGGAAAAAGAAGATGACGGGTCGAAATGGTTCGAATTGACATACGGGGATGGACAGTGGACGTCGTCGCTGCGCGGGCTTGTACGTTGGCAGGGGAGTAACACGATCAAATACGATGGGACAATGCTAGAGCAGGGTACGCCTATTGCAATGGTGGTGTCCCCCGACTGCAAGCACATATTCGCAGTATGTCTGAATCACACGCTACGAATATGGAGTCCAAACAAGGCTGCTAGCTTGTTTTCTAAGGATTTGCTTTGGCGACATCGCGAGGTGTATGAGATCCCAAAGGTGATGTTGGACCCTGGCAGTCCCAATGTACTCCAGCTTTTTCAGTCTGATGGTGACATCGAAGGAGATTCCTATTACGCCGTAACATTCTCACCACATGACTTTGGCCAATTCAAGTTTTGGGCAATTCGTGATGCGGATGCTGGAGAGAAAGGTGTTCGAGATCTGTTCCCAGATTGTTTACTCAAGCCACCAGACCCAGATCCGAGTCCTGAGAGCCAAAACCTTTGGAAGGTTGCCGATTTCAAAGTCAAAGGTGCTCTGACAGGGGACAGTCTGGAGATTTGGATCTTGATGGTGTCAAACAGGCATTACAAATTGTACAATCTAAAGTTCAACACCAGCAATCTCGCAACTGTGTGGCAAGACGAGTGGTCTAGTATGGCATCCGAGACCCTGAAACAGAGGCCACAGCCTCAGGTGTCGGACCTAGATCCCCAGGATGCAACGGAACAATGGCTCGATCTTATCCTACGCCCTGGCAAATGTCCTGACTCAATACTAGAGACAGCACTAAGCATGTACTGCTCTGAGCACTCTATCCTGCTCCCGAAGGATAATCGTTCACTCAAGGAACGGATGTGCACAGCCGTAGCCTTGAAGGTGGGCTCTAACGAAAGCAAGGGCGATTTCAACCAATATCGTAATACCACGGAGCGAGAGTGGGCAATTCTAAGCGATCATATCTTGGATTTGGACAAATCAAGATGGGTGATCAGGTCTCTGGCGTACGATGAGCGATTCCAAATGCCTTGGATAGTCTTTGCCGATGCTTGCTCTACCGTCCGCACCTGTGATAAGACCGAGATACTCATTCAGAATGAGCCGACGGTCCTGAGCAAGTCGATGAGTATGCTGGAGTCTCCTTCCGTTGAGATGGAACCGGGCAGTGAACCAAAGCTGCCAGATGAGTTGGCCTGTATAATCGAGGCAGCAGCTACCTTCCGGCGGCGCTTCAGCTACGGCCTACAACAGACCTGCGCCTCAATTATATCCGAAGAACTCTGGTTAGAGCCGTCCCACTCCGTGCCGCTCCGTATCCAATCCTTCTACGACCGTTGTAACTTCGCTGAGGAGATCGGGAGCGTAACTTTTGATGAGCTTACAAACGCATTAGAACCGGTTAATGGATTCAATGGTCTTGAGACGGATGCATTATATTCTATTCTCGACGAGCTCTCCTACAGTCTTCTGCCAAATCCCTCAGGACTACTACACACCCTCTTTGGCCAAAAGGCGCTTATCAACGGTACTCGAGAGTTGATAGCATTGCGTGAACATATGCTGCTTGATCTACTGACTCTAGCTGTCTTCGTCGATATGGAGATTGACCGGGATGAGATGCCCATGGAGAACTTTGACGCTGCTCCAATCTACGTGAAGCTTCTTGATCTGCTCAAGCAGTATCAGCTAACGCGGTGGCTAGTAGAGAACAGGAGAATAGAGAAGATCGGCGGCTCAGCAAAGTCTCAGAGTCCTAGTGTCCAGAATGGGAAAACGTCCGGTGGCAACAGAGGCACCGAAACGACCATTCTGGAGAGTATATTTGCCGTCGATATACCAGCGCAATCGCTGGACACTCAATCTCAACCGGAAGCATTGACATACAGCATCAAAGATCTCCTACAATCCGTTATTGAAGGGCACGGAGACCGTACGCTAGACGATATTTCGGTACTTGTACAGACTAATCTTCTTGCGAATAAAAACATCGATCTCGCCTCTGATTTTCTTCGATACCAACCATCTACAGCCTGGTCAACCTATATCAAAGGCCGACTGTATCTTGCCAAAGGCAAATTCACCGAAGCGGCCATCTACTTCAAGAAAGCTGCTTTCAAACTATGTAAGCCGCCTTGCTCCCACACACCGGGTTCCGACTGACTCAAACCCTCAGCCCGTCCCTCAAATTTCAACTACTACAACGCGTCCCCTTCCCTGCTCAACCCCATGGAAGCGATCTCCTTCGGCAACGGCCTCCCAACCTACTACACCCACATCCTCAACCTCTTCGACTCCCACTCCTGCCCCACGCAAATGGCGCACTTCGCCCACCTCGCCCTCCAACTCCTCCCTTCAACATCCGCATCCGCATCCTCAGATCAAAGCACCACGCTCCTGACCTCCCTCTTCCAAGCCTCCCTCCAAACAACAGACTTCTCAACCGCGACCTCGGCATTGACACGGCATCCGCATCCAGAAACCCTGCTACCGAGTTTCATGACCTCTCTGCTAAAAACCCCAAACGCTCTCCCACAGCTCCTATCACTATCCTTCCCACCAACTCTACACCCGCATATCGACGACATACTCTCCGCCCCCCAAACCAAAGCCTCCCCCAAAATCCTCTCCGCATGGCGTCTCCATCACAACGACTACCGCGGCGCAGCCGCTGCGCTCCTCCCACCACTGCAGGCCGCGCACACGAAGCCGAAACGCAACGTTGGAGGACTGGAGAATGAGTATCTGGCCGTTATCAATTTACTGGCGTGTGCGGGGCGGGATAACAGTTGGGTTTTGAGTCGGGAATCTTCGACGAACGAGAAGGGGGTGGTGGGCGTCAAGGGGAAGAGGAAGGTGGTTACTATTGAGGATGTGAGGGGGCTTTATCAGAGGGAGTTGGATAGGCGGAGTGTTATCGAGGGTGGGAGGTTTGGCTTTGCGGGCGGTGTGGATGAGGGGGATGAGATGGATGTATTGTGATTTGATGCCTCTGTTCCTGAGGCGGAATGGCCCGAAAGGCGGCGTGCGAGTTTTACCGTTGCAGTTCATTGAAGATACCCTGATTTTCTACAGCAAATGAAACGATCTATATTTTTCTTGACGCCGTTCATGCCCGTGTCCTCTCGTGATCAATATGATACTCCCGCCAGCGCCTTGCAGATACAACCATAATCATAGATAGCGCAGCACAAAAGGGACGAAACCGTCTCACGCTATTCCTCCACACAATTATGTATCGCATCAACGTCTAAACCCACCCCATCAATCCTTCTCCAGGTCCTTCGGACTCGGATCCCCAATCCCATCCTCCTTAATCGCAAACAAACAATCACTCTCCGGCAAACACGGACTATCATAAATCTTACAAATCCGCGTCTCCCCCCTCCCCTTCTTCAAACTCAGTCTCGTCGTACTAGCATGCGCGATGATATTCCCGCCGATCGGCTTCTTCGGATCCGGATTGAACATCGCGCTCGGCCCGCCATCGACCTGAGCCACGACCTGATTCGTGATGACGACCGCGATGCCGAACTCGTCGGCCAGCCGCTGCAGCGTGCGCATGAACTTAGCGAGGTGGGTTTGGCGCGAGGAGAGCTCGCCGCGGCCGGCGAAGTCGGTGCGGTAGAGGGAGGTGGCGCTGTCGACGATGAGGAGGGAGAAGCGGGTTTCGCACATCATGTTCGAGGCTTGGTTCAGCAGTTGGAGCTGGTGGTCGGAGTTGTAGGCGCGGGCGTAGGCGACGTTGTCTAAGACTTCTTCTCCCGATAGTCCGTAGCGGTTTGCTACGCTGAGCAAGCGGACGGGGCGGAAGGTGCCTTCGGTGTCTATGTAGAGGCATTTTCCTTCGCCGCCGCCCATGTCGAAGGGGAGTTGGCATGTTACGGCTAGTGTGTGGCAGATTTGGGATTTCCCCGTGCGGAATTCGCCGAAGATTTCGGTGACGGAGCCGGTTTCGACGCCGCCGGCTAGGAGGGTATCGAGTTGTTTGGAGCCGGTGGTGATGGAGATGAGTTCGGAGCGGCGTTGGTGCATTTCCGTTGCGGTGGTGAAGCCCATAGGGACGAGTTTGGACGCTGATGGATTGACGAGTCAGCGGGCTTGGACACTGAGTTGGAGGGGTTGGCTTGCCTTCTGCTAATATCTTTGTGGCCTTTTGCTCTGATATTCCTTTGATCTGTTCTAGCACTCTTCTGGGCCTTTTCATTTTTCAGTATGAGACATAATGACCCACGACTGGGAGTAACATACGTATATGCCACCGACTCGACGGTATTGAATCCTCCTTCGACTACGAGCTTGATGTCCCGAGCTGACAGGCCGGCGACGCCCTGGCCTGGCAATCAGCGATGGACCTTATACAGAATGGTGAAAGTGCGTACATCTAGGACTGATAGTGGTGTGGGTGCACCAGGTCCTCCTCCACCATCTCCATAGGCCGACTGTGTCTCTTCTGCTTCCGCTGCACTCATGATAGCGATGTCTGAGGTTAGGGGTCTGTCTGTAGGATGCAAGGTGGGCGGACTCGTTTCACAGTATGACGATCAAGCCTAGTTGCTCGAAGGAGACAAATATTCGTGTATTCGAGGTCGCAATTTTACTTGGTCACAGAATCTTGGGTGGCAAAAGATTGTTGACCCCGAAGGTTTGTCATTAAGAGACGCGTTCGTGCAGCTTGATGGAACGGTATCACGTGATCTTAACCAACCTACTTTTCTGCTTGCTGTTAACCGTTTTCCATACGGGAATACAATAGAACCTATGTAAAAATTGAGAGTCCATTTTATCAATCCATAGCAGTCGTTGTAATTCCTCAAGCTTGTATTGCCTTTCAGTATGCTTCCGTAAGACCGTTCGTGCCTGCGAGCATATTATCTAGCATGAGGAAGCCGATACTGTACTTGCAATTGACAGCAATTTGACGATACATCCCCAACATCATGACGATACTTTTGAACTCCAGATGCCTCCTCTGTATCGCTCGCTAGCACAACCCCCACTACGCATCATTCAGAACTCGTGCTCAGGATCGCCAGAATGGTATTACTATTCCAGAGTGTAGGAAGATTTACTAGACGCACGCCCCCTCTTTTGCAGCTTCCTCGATGACCGCTTGTTCGCTGCCTCAAGGTCCACCTGCCATTCACTATGATCATGACTCGGACGGGGAGCGTCAAGAGTACCCGGGCGAAGGATCTGGAAGTTAGAGTTCACCTTTCGCAAAATCTGATTGTTCCTCGCTTGCCGATTACCGTCGAAAGGACGTAGCGGCTGGGTATGCCCATGATCGCTATCGATCTCACCTGCGCCCATCAAATGATTACGCTGATTAGCGATATCATCGACCTCGTGGAAAACCGGAACATCCTTATTCTGAGCGCAGTTGTCAAAAGTTCCAGAAGGATTGCTATCTTCGTGATCGAATAATGCATCGTCGCTGTGAACATTACTATCGGTAGTATCTTGAATGGCAATTTCCCTAGCGTGTGAATGTTGGAGATGAAGCTGACCACTGCTAATCATGGGATATTGTTTGTCTGTGGTGACAGGATCGAGATCGTAGAGCTTGCGTGTTCGTGTACGATCTATGGAAGGCTTGCGATGTTCTGAATGAAGGGACTCGTTTGGGAAAGCTCCGTCCTGGGGACCTTGGCCGGATCGCCCGCGCACGCTGTTACTCGTTGAGCCAGACCATGATGCAGAGGGAGATCGAACACCATCTTTCGATTCGGAAACTACGAACACAAACGTCAGCAAGCAAGATTTTGACAACTTTAGTGACAAAAGGCAGTGTTATTACCCCTAGGACGCTTTGCGTCCTGTTCGCTGAGCATGGGCCGGCCTTCAAGAGCAGCAAGCGCTTCAGGATACTCAGGATCGAATGAATTGCTGAATCTGAGATGCGACGAGCGGCGGGGCTGATAGGTAGTCCGGCCACGAGGTTGGTGGTCCGAGGTGGGTGGCTGCTTATGCTGCCTCACAGGACGATCAAGTGGGTTGCGCGCAGTTGGCGAGGATCCCGAGGGAAGGTTGACTTCGAGATGCCCAGGCGGTGGCTGCGGCCTCCCTACATTACTCGGGATGGAGGAAGAGGATGCCCTGCCTTTCGATGACTCCGGTCGAGCTGTTAGTTGCGTCGTTCCAGATAGCCTTGGACTGCCGGGAAGACTGCTGGCTGGAGTGTTGGGTCTCGAGACCCAAACACCATCCACCTCGATCCCACTTTCTAATGCACGCACACCGAATGGGATCTGATTCGCTCGGCCTCGCCTAAAACTTGGTTGATGTTGCATTTGCTGCGTGATTTCATGGGTGATTGCTGCGTTGCTCGATTCAAGCTTGGTATAGCTTCGAATCTTCCAGTAGTTGTAGATACGTTTAGTGAATCCAATTAGTACAACCAGTACCTGCGCGTGGTCAATGAGGATTTCCTGAAACAACGAAGCCGCCAGTACGTACGATGGCTCCTCCGAGGATCTGTGACATATCTTCGTTAGCAAATCAGATATCGCTTGTTGGCTGGATCATGTTCAATTACGAAGCACAGCTTGATCCATAGTGCCCAGGGAGTCCAGAAGGCAATCGTCATCGTGATATTGTGGGGTCGACCTTCAAATTTTCATGTGCAAGCAAAGTAATTGCCGTATTGGGGTGCTCTTGCGGCTACGGCTCATAACACGTCGATGGCAGCGACTGTCCTGGTGATAATGAAGGTGACATTGTGAACTAATGCGTAATGAGGAGGGAAGGATTCTAGGGAGTGGCTAAGAGAAGTGAAAGAAGAGGGACTCCGTGCGGGTCAGTCTAGTCTATGGATGGACTAGCTGTGTGCGTTGATAGTCAATACTCGGAGCCCCAAAGAAAGGTAGAAGATGAGGAAGGTATCGAAAGTAGTAATGAAGAAGATATCGAAGCTGGGCTAAGGTTGTGTTTGAAGCGCGGCAATAAGAGAAATTCACTTATGCGGAAAGGTGTCTTGCTCGGTGACTCTTTCGGGTTACGCAAATATGCAGGTCCCCGTAAAACAACTCACTCCTTGCTTTCCAGGACCATTTTTACTTGCACACCTTAGTGCAGCCCACGTGGTCCCGATTCCTCGAGGATTGCCACGGCTCGCAATATGGATCTGCTCGAGCATCCTACATTGTCGTGGCCTTACCTAAAGCAGAACAATGCAGACGCAGCTATCGATCCCACCACTATGGCTCTCTACTCCATGGCCCAATATCCATCTAGGACAATTCGCAACATTTTCGTTATGCATTCGCCTAGGAACTCTATCACAAGACAATAGACGATCAAGTAAAGTATTCACTGGTATGTCGTTGACATGAAACCGTTGGACTTGGCGATGACCTTGGCCTGGCCGACTCCCGGGATGGCGTGTCGATCACCCTTGCGATAGAACTAGAATAGTCCTCGCGTGTGCTATTTATAACTTGCGGAGAAGAACATATCACTTTCATCCTTCTCTACGCCAGAAATGAAGTGATACAACAAATTCGTTGGCGACTCCGGGCTTCGAATAAATAACCCATGGATTCAATCAGACTGTAGTAGCCATAATGTGGCCCATGTTCCTAAAGCCCAGTCGTGACTACCCAAATTCAATCGGTCATCTTTCCTCCGATACCCGAGGACCTTAGCGTCAATGATCACATCGAGTAACGACTGCTGTACAATCAATTCCATGGAACGCAGCATATTCGCAATTTCACGCTTATTGTACATCGATTGCTCACATTACACTGTTCGATCATAGAACTACTACCAGCTATGCCACCCTTTCGGAACCCCTTTGGTAAGAAGCCGCCCGTTGTCAATGGCACTCCGGTCCAGGACGAGAATGTCAGACCATCACTTGGAGTTACCGGCGACCAGGCATCGCAAAAATCAAGCTATGCGGATTCGAGGGCTTCATCATCGTTAAGTATCAAGGGTCGGAAAGAAGAGCCGAGCGAATACAAGCTCAGCGGTAAGAACTTCAAGCAATGAGCTCGCAGATGTAGCTGATTTGTTGTCGACAGTCGTCAATGATAGCGGGGTCTACCTTCCAGTAAGATACCTCTAAGCACATCTGTAGAGAAAGGCCAGACATGGCTGATCCTGAGAACAGCCTTCACCAACAGAGAAGAAGAGCTTCTGGGCTAGATCTCCCACATCTACCATGTCCTCAAACCATCGAAGCATACTGAATGAGAACGAGCCTTTCTCGATCTCTCGGGAGTCATTCGAATCATATCGAAGGTCTTTCGTAAGTCAGTCCTTTCGAGCCGAGTCCCGGTGTCGTTGCTGATTGCTTCCTTGGAGGATATTTCGGCACGCTCTCCAGTCTACCCATACGAAGCGTCTCGGCCGAGTTTGGATGCGCGACAGAGTCTAGACTCGAAAATACAACGTCCATCACGTTCCGCGATCAAGCCTGATCAGTTTGATCGACCGCCCCCAACAGACGAAGAAGGCTTCGAGGATGTTGGACTGAACGACGAAAAGAAAGAGCCACCAAAGAGGAAGAGCATATTCGCGCGCTTCGGCGACAATAATGATTCGCCGGCGGCCGGAGATGCACCTCGACCAAGTTCTAGTCACCGGGGCTTTCATCTTCCAGGTAGAAAGCGTGGCCAAAGTGGTCAAGGTGCTGAGCTAGGTAACATCGACAGGCCGACCACAAATGGCGTCACGAATGGCAACGATGATGGTGTGGTCAGATGAAGGAGTTGACTTAAATCAACCCACATTTGCGAATATGGGTTCTCGTCTATGGTCGGAGTGGCTTAGCATGGGGAATTGGAAGGATGTTTGGATTATGGCGTTGAAAATTCGAGAGCGTTGGGGATACCAAGGCTGTGTCGCTATACGATTGACTATGACTGTAAGGGCACTAATAATATCTAATGAATTGAATGAATTAGGTGAAGGGAGCAGGCTCCAATTCAAGCGTCCTGAAGCGCAGAGGTTGAAGCAGTGGTAATCAACTAGACCAGCATTCAAGATGATGGTCCTCAATGAAACTTGCTACTCTATGGTAAGACTGGGTTTAATTACTCAAGTCGCAGTAGAAATCGTAGCGCAATCTTTGGAGGAATTGCCGTTTGACAGGTTTTGCCGATCAGAAAACCGCGTAAAATTTCAACCTTTATCACCCCTTCCCTCCAAAACCCAGTCTCTATTGAATATCTCAAAATGGCAAGCACTAAGCGTGAAAGAGCGGTCGCATTCAGATCAGAGAATGGTAACGCCCAGAAAAAGCCAAGAAAAGAAGAGAAGCCTAGGAAGAAATTCGTAGATAAGTCCGAAGTCCTTGAGACGGCCACAGACTCAGATCAAATTGCGGAGTCGGATACAACCTCACAGAGTGGTGCCGACGATGGTGTTAGCTGGCCATCTGATGACGATGGGGAGCCGAACGAATGGGCAGGGATCGAGGAGGGCGACAAGACTGGTGATGTTAAACCTGCCAAAGGGGCAGCAACTACAAATTCCAAGGGACCGGTTGCGACTGGCGCATTGAATGGTACAACGCGTTTCGCCTCATCAGTGTACCTATGACTGACAGTATCAACAGGCAGCTCGTCTAAGGAAGCCCACGCGAAGCAAAAGGTTGAAAAGCAGGAGCGCAAAGCAGCAAAGCCTAATGCAGACTCAATTGCACGCTCCAAAAAGCTATGGGAGAAATTACGAAGGAAGTCACATGTCCCAAGGGAAGAGCGGAAGCTCTTGGTGGCCGAGCTCTTCGATATCATCACAGGCCGCGTCAAGGACTTTGTATTCAAACACGACTCTGTCCGAGTCATCCAGACAGCGCTCAAATACGCGAATCCTGACCAACGAAAAATGATAGCGAGAGAGCTGAAGGGGGAGTATAGAACTTTGGCCGAGAGTAGATACGCCAAGTTCCTGATCGGAAAAATGCTGGTGCATGGAGATGACGAGACCAGGGACCTTGTCGTACCGGAGTTTTATGGACATGTCAGGCGCTTGATCAAGCATCCAGAGGCATCTTGGATACTAGATGATGTATACCGTGGGATTGCAACTCCATCACAGAAAGCTACAATGCTACGGGAATGGTACGGTGCTGAATACGCTCTCGTCAGGCCAAGCGAAGAAGGGGCGACGTCTGCAGACCTGGTGAAGCTGCTTGCGGAGCACCCCGAGAAGCGGACCCCAATCATGCGTTCACTTCATGATCTTATCAATCTATTAATTCAAAAGAAGACCACTGGGTTCACCATGCTGCATGATGCCATGCTTCAATATCTTTTGAATGTACCGCAGGGGAGTGAAGAGATGACAAATTTCATCGAATTACTAAAAGGAGATGAAGAAGGCGATCTGCTCAAGAACCTGGCTTTCACCAAGTCAGGAGCTAGAGTCGTTTGCCTAGCTCTTACTTATGGCAATGCCAAAGACCGAAAGCAGATCATCAAAACCTACAAGAATACGATACAGGCACTAGCTTACGATACATATGGGCATCAGGTACTAATGACAGTCTATGATGTCGTTGATGATACCAAAATGGTATCAAAGTCCATTTTTCCCGAACTTGTGGCGCTAGATGCCTCGAATTCAGACCAGCAACAGAATTTCCTTACAGCTGTCGAGAATACTAGTGCCCGCGTTGCTCTTCTGTATCTATTCTGCGGCCACACCAAGGCAATCTTGTCTCCTGAAGATATCAAAATGATAGGGGAAATCCACAAAATTCGAGACGACGTCGCTGGAACATCAAAGAAAGATCCCGAAGTGAGACGAAAGGAGCTCATTGACTCCCTTTCGCAACCACTGCTCTTGATGATAGCTTCGAATGTTCAGACTTTGGTATCGACAAGCTTTGGCTGCCAATTCATCAGTGAAGTACTGCTAGCAGCGTCCGGTGACCGAGGACCCGCCATGGCTGCAATATCAAATCTCGCAAGCGGCTCCGCAGAGGAGCAAGCTTTACTCAATTCACCTCATGCAGGCAGAATGCTCAAGAGACTTGTCGATGGCGGTCGCTTCAACAGAGAGAAGAACTGTCTCGAAACCGTGGAACCTCCGTTGAATTTCCATAACCCTTTCTACGAGGCTATCAGAGATGATTTGGTAATTTGGGCCACAGGTAGTAATTCCTTTGTCATAGTAGGTTTATTGGAAGCGCCAGGGTTCTCCGAGGTCGAAGAATTGAAAGAGAAGCTGGGAAAGAGGGAGTGCAAGCAGGCTCTTATCGAAGCGGCGGGTGATCCTGAGCAGGTGGGTGCGTCGAAGAAGAAGAGTGCGAAGAAGACACCGAATGTTGATGAATCTGCTGGACCAAAAGGAGGGAATAGAGGTACTCAGCTCCTACTGCGCAAGCTGGGTTTAGTGCAGGGATAAGGGGCCGTAGAATATAATGAAAAATAAGTTTATACATCTCTTTACAACTTCCGTTGCAAATCCACAAAAGATACACTGTGCAAATATGCACCTCACCCCTTATTCGCCTTGACAACGATACATATTCCGTAGCCTTCAGCGGTACCTACCGTACCATGGTATCCGGCGTATCAATTGCTCGTATGCCAAGTCTATAGGGAGTCTACAACCTTATCGTCTCTATATGGCTCTTCTGGCTTCTATCAATCCGTCCCGATCGACGTCCTGGCGTCGAATACTAAGAAAACGCTGAATAGAATACCTTACCATAGTAACAATCTTACCACTTCAACTAATAGTAGAATGACCTCTAATAAATCCAGGGATCAGCGATTTGTTTATAATACCTCGAACATTTCCTACTACGTACATGGTATACGTTCCGTGTTAGCACGCGGTAGCAAGATAATTCGGACACTTCTGGCTGAGATCCCTACCAAAGTGTCCGAATTATATTGCTACCCGCGCGCCTAGCAGCTGGCTAGCCACGTCGCTGCATTGCTCCTCACATCTTTTTGGGGCGGAGCTGTCGCGAGCTGAGACCGAAAGGCCAATTTGGGCAACGATATTATATCCCTGCTTGGTGCTGCGGCTGTACATGTCCATATGTACACAACGTCCTCCAACTTGTTCAACAATGAGAGATGCATTTGTCTTGAGCATTTTGGATGGCATTTTCGTCTCAGTCTCTCACGAGTCGCCTGCTGGACATAAAAGGACTCAATGAATATCACTACTTTCGCTGAAGACAAAGTAGGCTTTGTGCCCGAGCCCGATGGTCGGGGGACTTTTGGGATCTTGTGGAGCTCCCTTGCCGTTTTGTTTTTAAACACGTGGACTGTCTTACATCTCAATATACCGGATCTGAACCAAAACTTCTGGCAAGGGGCGCTGCATAAGCTGAAATGGATTACTATCTCTACCATAGCCCCGGAATTCGTCTCACTCATGGCAGCTGACGATTATGACTCGGCGAAGACGCTGCAGCGGATGATGAAAGGACGTGTCCACTGGTGGACTTTGACGCACGGATATTATGCTAACATGGGGGGCTACAAGGTAAGCTCCAAGTTCACATTAGGGCTGGAACGTGATTGATGCTCTTACCAGTCCCGGCATCTTTTGCACAGCAGCGCAACGAGGCCCTCGAGATATCGTAATAGTTAATATCCTACTGATCAAACTTCCAGGTGATAAGTGAGGCCGACGGCGTAACGTATAGCTTTGTGGAATTGGAACTTGTCTGGTTGCACCTGAATCATTTCATCGAAATCTCCGAACTTTCAGAGCAGATGATCAAGGGGTGGAGCAATACTGATAGTATGGCGAAATTGCTGGCATGTGCGCAGTCTCTTTGGTTTCTTATCAACTGTCTCGGTCGAGTCATTCAGCAGCTACCCTTCTCAACCCTCGAAATCTTCACCGTCTCGTTTATTGGATGTACCTGGATCAACTACTATTTCTGGTGGCACAAACCTCAGGGCCTGGAGACAATCACCTTCATCCACGTCCCACATCTACTCGAACCCACCCTAGATGCAATGGAAGAGGCCGTGCAACTGGGCAGGAGAGGTGAGTGGAGGATTGTCGCCCACAGCTCGTTAAGTAACATTGGGGACAATTTCCGACGAAAGCGTACAGCGATCGAGCAAGCGACGCGCAGATCATTGGCAGTAATCGAGCTGACGGGTATGAACAACTTGCCACTGGGATTAGATCGGGATCTCTTGGAGTGGGAAGACCTCATGAACGATGCAATGCTGGGCTATTGGGGGGAGTCATGGCAATTGGCATGCGCAGCATTCCCCGGCATCCTGAACAGTGCCTTCGACATCATTGCCTGGAACTTTGTCTTCCCAACGCCGGTCGAATCGCTGTTATGGAAGATCTCTACCTGTACTAGTACGGGACTTGCACTTGTGACGATGGTCTACACTCTGATAGACTGGGCCGTGGCCAACAAGAAAGACCGTCAAATGCTCGAGTCCATCAGCTTCAAATTCTACGCGATGGTATTCTCCATCCTACGGTTATACGTCATCGTGGAGATGTTCATCGGCTTGCGCGCACTACCAGAAGGGGTATTTCGCACTGTGGCTTGGTCCAAATATTTTCCTCATATATTCTAAGGTTGGAGAGTAAGGAAGTACCGGCCGACAGGTAAGTACCTTTACAAAATACGGTTAATCATTGTCAGGGCTTGTTTCACACGAACGACGGTCCCTTAATTTTGGTATTGCTCCATATGATACGAAGCCGAAGAAATATAAATTTCCTACAATGTAGCAAGAATATAGACATGTGCCTATTCAAGCCCGCCTATCTCTAATATCTACAGTCCCCCCTCATTCCTTCATCTTCTTCTCATGTCTATCTCTCAACACCTAGCAGCCTGGAAATCCCTAGACAGTCACCACTGCCCGAGCGCTATTGGGCAATGCGGGCTTAACAGATGCCCAAAGATACTCGTTCGCTAAGATTGCATATCGCCCCCTTGCCTCCACTACTTGCAACCTGATCAGCCAGCAGCTTTCAAACACCCAACCGTACCATGACTTTTCAATCCAGACCTAATCCACAATTCGCGTAATCTGATCTGAATTGAACCCGAATCCCGACTCATAAACGAAGAATGACTGCCCGTCATCCGTAGCAAAAAATTATACTAATACCAAGCTACATCGAAGAGAAACAAACATAAAGCTAAAAAGAGATAGTATATAAGAAGTCAAGAAGAAAAGAAAATAGGAAAACCAAAACTATGGGCTTTGTAGAAATCGGATAGCATCTTTATACTACCTCCTTCGCAGGGGCCTTATCAGCGACCGGTATAAGTAAAAGTGTTATTAAAGAAATTAGTAGAGCAAGATACGGAAGTATTCCTACGTTAGATGCAAAGAACATCTAAGAATTGTGACCATAGTCGAGACCGATATGAGAGGGTAGTAGGTACTGGAGCGCTGAGAACGGGCAAATGGCGAATTCAAAGATACCAAAACATCGCCTTTACCGGGCGAGACTCTTCGACTGGGTCAGCGGCGCTGTGGTTGCCCAGCCGTTAACGTATCCTGGCAATTTGCAGACCCATTTTCGATCGCGGGCTGTAAGAATTAATAGGAGAATATATGTACCCTATCTGCGACAGCAACAGCGACGAGAAGACGGACGAGTAGATGTGCGTATAGCTTCATGTTGACAGAGGTGTAGTAGGTGGAGTAGGAAGTATGGCAATTGTGGCTAGTTGTACAAAAGAAGGGCGAGCGGAGGATATTCTATATCTTGCCTAGAGAATTGAACGTGATAATCTTCTAGCCGCTTGGATCAATGCTGTATTTATCTAGTGAGATGGAATAGGAAAGCCGTCCTCAAGCCGTTGAGAGGATGGCTTGACGACGTTCCTGGCTTTCCTGAGCGATATCTTCGGTGCCTCCTTTCCGTTTTTTTCCCTTCTTGCCTGTCCTGTTCGATATAATGTAATGGAAATATTCAATTTGCCCGTTGACAAGAGCGCGGAGTTCGCGGCCTGCCTTATGATGAGAGCGGCTGGCGTTTACTCCTGCATGTAATGGGGCGATGATTAAGGTACCTTACCTACGTTCGATATGAGGGTGTTTGGTGGGGTCGGATAGAACTAGCCCGAGGCACCCGAAACGGACGGGAGGTGCGCTTCATCAAATTCTAGCCTGCTTTCGTGCAGCTTCTAGCTTTTCCTCGACCATGTAAATATCTTTCTTCTTTTCAGCTTCTCCCTTCAGTCTGGCTGTGTCTCGTATTTATTTTCATTTCTATCCATCTGCATCAATTATATAATCCGGCTCACGAGTCATCCACCGCATTATGTTGTTTGCTATAGTATCCGGCCTATGCATGTTTGCTACCTCGATATGCGCCTGCTGGCATGCATGAAGAAATTTGCGAACGAGCTCCATGCGCTCTGTATAAGATTGGACGATGCACGTCCTCCCTAATACCCAGGTGCCAATTGGTGTCCCAAGTCCTACTCTCACCGATCCAGAGATGATCCTTCCGAATAGCTCAGCATCCTCTCCTTCTATGCCACGGCAGCATCAGCAACACCCTTCTCCACCTTCAATTGGTGGCATCAGGCATGGCAGGTCAGAATCGGCACCTGATGAGAATTTGAGAGTAAAAGGGGCGATGTACAGTCCTTTCCGCAATGGGGTACTGAGGCGGCATAATGGAAACGTCACGCGTAGGTCGAATTCGGAGAGTGAAGACAAAAGGAACGCTATTGAGAAGAACCCGCTCTCGTATCAGCAGGGTGAAGAGGGTCCATTGGCATCGTCGCCTACGCTTCATGAGGATCCTGGTAATTTCGGGCAGAGAATCTATACAGAGTCCACTCAGGGCGATTACGAAAACGACGAAGGAACGTACAGCACGCCAGCTATATTGGAAGAAGACGAAAACGATCCCAGTTCGCATGCTGCCATGACTCGGAGGGCGGAGGAGATCCTGGCCAATGCGAAGAAGAGGCTTACTGTAAGTCGTTGTGCGGGCCAGCTTGTCTCGGAGTAATGTCTCTAACCCCTTCTAGAACATGGAGGGAAATCTCAACCGAGCTCGAAGTACTCTCGGTGTAAGACCATCATCATCAATGTCGTCCCTCGGAAACCGTCGTCCCGAACCGGTCTCCTTATACACAATATCGGGCAAGGGGAGAAAAGCAAGTGGCTTCTCTCCCGCAAACCATCGCCAAAACTATCTACCTAGCTCAGGGGAGACGAGACAAGGACATTCGAGGGTCTTCAGTGAGACAGCAGTACCCTCATCACTGCAGACTGGGCTGTCCAACGGGTTCTCTACGAGAGGGGATATTGGAGAACCGAATGGTCTAGGGATTGTCGGGACAGATGCGAATCCACCAGATCGGCATTTGGAGCCCAATCGAAATTGGTTCTGGAATGGCCTTACACGGAATACCAGTCTCAATCATGCGAATCGACATGCAAATGAATTGGAAGCCCTCAATGAAGATGGTCCGGCCACAATATCCTTCGCACAGCGTGTTGCTCGAGAAGAGGTCATTGATGAAGAGAGAAGCATTGACTTGCAATCCCCCACGGCAGCTGCCTTCGATGTCAAGGACCCGCCCAGCGTCGGGCTGACTAGAGCTCGCTCGATCACACAGATGCACGATCTTCGCGAACAGATGCAGGATCTGAAGGGCAAAATTTCAACATTGAAGCAAAGGGCGAAGGAGGACAATCTACGAAGGCGAAGTATGCAAAGCTTACGAACACCAAGCCCTTTCACCGCAGCTGAACAGTGGTATAACGGGACACCTTCGCCAGAAGACAAAGGAGAAGAACCAGTGTCTAGGTCTGGACTGGTCGGTGAGGCGCAAGAGCCTCGCAATCCAGAAGGTCGAAGTAGAAATGTACCCGAGGATTCTGTGCATGCTTCTCCTGTGGAGCTAGTCACCAAAGACCATCATGAGATACTAGATGTTGAAGTAACACCAGGGGAAGACCCTTTAGATGAGCTTCGTGAGGAAAACCATGACGCAGAGCTTGAGGTCGAACGCATTGATGGGCTGCCAAGCCAAAAGGAACGTCTGTTACTGATTGATGAGCCAGTCGCGGGCGGAGTCATACCAGATCATACTGATGCAGCAGTGGTCGAAGAAGACTTCGTCGTTGAGTCCGAGAGTAGAGAAGACAGTTTGTACGGTGACCAGGATTACCACGAAACTTCCACATCACCCATCATAACAAAGCATGAGGACCGAGAGGACGCCTTCGACTACGAGCATTACATCCTCACCAGCGCCATGGGAAGCTACACCGGCATAGGCGTAAGACGAAGCAGCAGCATGAGAAAGAGATCTAACAGCCTAACTTCCGACTCTTCAGCCGAGACCACAAAACCTCGGAACTCCATGGGCGATGATGTAAGGAACAGGGATACTCACCTAATGAACGGACGCCACGGCAGACAAGATAGCATCGACTCTATCTCCACAACCAACACCTTCGCCACCGCAAACGAAGTCAACGACTCCGACTCCAACTCCAGCCAAGACGACCGCACCCCTCGTAAACCACCCACCCCATCCTACCACCCCGAGCCTCCAAGAACGCACAAACCCAACCCCAGCAACGAAAGCTTACCAGACCATTTCCAAACAAATAGCCTCCAAAACCACAACCGCAAAACCCACATCGTCTCCGCACAAAAAGGCTACACAAATCACACCTTCCCCATCACCAAAACCCCTCCCCCACCTCTGCCAGATCTTCTCACCCTCCTCTCCTCCCACCCCTCCTGGCAATCAGGGCCCCTCCCCCTCTCCCTCGGCGACAGAGACAAAGAGCTAGTAGAGCGCCTGGTGAAAAGCCTCGCCAACGTCTGCAGCCAGGTGCACCGTTTAGGCGCCGAAGGCGGTGGTGAGAGTAACGGTAACAGTAAACATGAACTGCGCGTTTTCCGCCGAAAGATGGATGCCGCGCGACGGGTGTTGGATGGGGAGATGAACGGGGAGGTTTTTTGAAAGATACCACTTGATCATTGTTGTTTTGTCGTTAGTTATTGGATGTTACGAATTATATGCAGCAAAATGGTGATGGCTTCCTGTAGAAGTACACTATGTATGGGAACGGAAAGGAAGGTGTTTTGGCTTTTCGATACCCATCTTTTGCCTGGTCAATACTTCTTTCTCGTACTTATATATACATACAACAATACCTACAGGAAAGACATCCTTTTGTAGATATATTTCTTTCAACACCATTCGAAAATCCGTACATACGATATTCACATATGGAAAATAACGTATGTTATGTTATGTTATGTTCGTTGTAGAGAAATACACCGATGCCCGCGATCAATTAGCGATTTTGCAGATCTCAACGCGACAGGACGTAAGTATTAGATGTTCATGGAATATTTTATATATGTGTATGGATCTTCTTTTTTTATGCGAGGTAGAAGTTGTTCTATGAATGTTGGAGGGAACGGGGAGGACGGGGGAGGAAAAGGCAGTGGGGGTTTGGTGGAGGGGTGTGGTCGATACTGGTTTTATGTGTCCCTGAGGTAGGCATGGAAATTTGGAGGTTTTGTGTGCGTAGGTAGCCAAGGGAGGAGGTTTGTAATGTATGCATGTTCACGAGGTATGGTATCCGTCATCTTTTGCTTTTCTGTCGAGGAGGGCGCTATAATAGCTAGATACTGAGGTAAGAGGTTACAGCCTGTATGGGACGTGGAAGAAAACGACGTTGTGGTCGATGGGTTTCTAGAATAGAGAGTTGACCGGGTATTTGATGTGGAATACTGTGGTGTCAGGCAAGTTAACTGTTAGCGCGACTTTGATTATCTTGGAGAGGACACACCAAACTAATGCTTGTCGCGCTAACAATTAACATCCTGCATACATAGTAGTTTGTTATCCATGAATTGAATTTTTATTACAAGGTCGGGAAGAGTCAAGGGTTTTATTGTATGTGAGGAATGGACCGTTGTGGCTTTAGGCTTCTCTCTGCCTTTGAGATAAGCCGGGTGGTAGAGGCTATCTTGGATGATGACATGATCACCTAGACGTGAGTTTTCAACGCCTTCTCGGACATGATAACGATGACGGGCAGTCACTCGCGCCGCTAAGCCATGCACTACCTCAGCTGCTTCAGCCATTGTATCCTGATGCAGGAACTCACATGGATGTTACCCGGTTGGTACGATGCAAAGATTCGGATGTGTACCACAGATCTCGGAGCAACAGCCGTTAGAAAAGGGAAAAAGGCGATCGGGATATTCTTAGATACTTTATCAGTAGTGTATGTAGCCAAGGCACTAATCGGAAACCCACACATCGAAAGAATTGATTTCCTTTCATTGCGTGGCATATATATCGCATTACTCATGGCGATTGGTAACGATACGGAGCAGTTGCTCCGTAACTCTTATCTGCGCCCCGGATCGATCTTAGGCGAGGCGCTTGGCGAAAATGAACCAGTGACAAGACTAACTCATGATGGGTAAGTCGATTGGCGGCTGTATTGTTAGACTGCTCCCACCGTGGGCAAAGATGTTGAAGAATGAAAGGACGAAGTCCTCACGGCGGAGGCTTCACCGAAGGTGATCGACATCATGTAAGGACGTGCCGATAGAGCTGTTTGTCATGCATGACAAGTCCCCCAATTGCGTATAAACAAAGGATACCACTGTGAAGCTAGCTTTTGCTGCCCGCAGCTTCCATGTACATTCCTGCTGCTGACCATCAGCAAGGTAAGAGAGAGACCCTGATCCAGGGTATGCTTTTTGCCATCCCATATCCCAACGCTAACCCATGCATGCTTCCATTTTCAACGTGCATTGACGCCAGTGTAGTTCCATTGACACCGGTGTGACTTGCCCAAAGCCACATGCGACCTGCGATCCTATTGAAATGTACACCTGAGTTCCTCATTGGTCGTCCGCTAATACTTCGCGTACTGTCTTAACGACCTCTTTCTGTACTTCTGCCAGGCTTGCGCCGCATTCCACTTCTAGCACATCTCTTTCATGCTCTTGCTCATCTGGCTCCTCCAAAACTTCCATCTGGGAGCGAACCATACCACATTTCATGTAGTGGCCTTTCCTACCCGTGACTCTGGCCAGTAACATGTTTAGATCCGCCCGCAGGTATATGAAATGTACCAACACATCGTGATCGTTATACGCTGCAACTCGGATGACGTCACGGTATTTTCGTTTGAGGGCGGAGCAGGTGACCACAACGCCATCGTGATATTTGGTCTGTGAAAATTTGGAGGGTGTGAGGCGAGCCGCGGCGGCGTCTCGGAGGCTGATAAGCCAGTCCCATCGATCCGCGTCTGTGAGAGGATTGCCCTGAGACATTTTCTGCTTATTGGAATCAGGATGGTACTAGGTACGCAGATCAGTCAACTCGGCTCCAAATGACAGGACTAGACGGGGTTGTTTCGGGCAGCTTACGTCGTCACCCTCAATGTACGGTATGGATAGCTCTTTGGAAAGATATGCAGCGACAGTGCTCTTGCCGCAACCAGCCGGTCCATATATGATCCACATGTGACGGTGGTGGTGGGAGGCTCGAGGGCCCTGCATGTGCTTGACGGAACTGGCTGACGAGGCATACTTCATGGATGGAGATGGTGTGGGCAGACCGTGCCTCCCATTGACGGCACTGACCATGGTCATAGTGAGAAAAGTAGCTGCGAGAACGTGAGGGCGATTTGCTTTTAGTGATAAGGGAATGGAGATGAATGTCTCAGGAAGAGCGCTATACAGGAGCGAAAGGAAGTCGTGAAGGACAGTAAGGTGGTGTTTGCTTGTGAATCGAGTCTTGTCTCCATATTTTGGAAAGGTAGAAGTCGTAACGGGAGGGGCGGCGGCTTTAAGTATTTAGAGTGTCAGGTACGGCAACGGGATGGAAAGAGAATTGACAAAGTCGAAACTAGACCTTGCTAGAAATTGGCGAGGTTGACTGGCGACTAAGACGAAATGAGAGGATTCAACAGGGCGATAATATATTTTCAATCAATCAGCACGACGGCAACCGTAAGAATTACATGGAATTACTCCAGTCGGAGGTGTTCAGGGAAGAGGAGCCCAAGTCAAAGCAAAGCAACTGGCTGGGACCCCACACTAACGGGAATGGAAGGCTGGGACGAAGAGTGACCTCATTTGTAGTAAGGTGTCCGTCCATATGAGCCCCCGACCCGGCAGAGGCTTCTTCATTCGCTGCTAAGCCTGCTACTACTAGTACTGTGTACCTTATGCTTGGGAAGAGGAGGCCTGAGCGTCAGTTGAAGCCGTAATATCCCCAGCACACATAAGGTTGACGACGAGGAACAGAGGACCAGGGCTACGGACAGTCAGCACCGGTCGGAAGGAGTTAGCTTGAGCCCTGCCAATATGGTTCCTGATTCTGTATGGCTCTCCGCAACTGCACAGAAGCTTCAGTACTGGTGCATTGCGGGGACGGACACCGTTTCACAGCTCGCACAGGGAAAGGGTGATCGGCCATTCGATAGAATTGGAGATCAGAACCGTCAGGGAGATGATCAGCATGGGCTGGACCGCTTGCGTGGCATATCCACCACTGGTCTTCTCGTCCACTTGTCTTGTGACAATTCGAGTGCCCCCACCTCATATTATGGTTCGTGATACATGAAGCCTCGGTATGCCAGAGGGCCATTGATGAGCCCAACTGTCGAAATCTACTACAACTAAGTAGTATTCTAGAAAGAAGACCTGTGGGCAAGTAATCAATCGAAGCGCGCATGAGGATCGACTCCGAGGACCATCTCCTATAGCATGGCTCTGACCTCTATGATGTCTACAAGGACGGCCGAGCCGACGTCGTCGTCGGACCTGATCGCTGTCGCCACGCCCAGCTAAGGTACATGCACGCAAATACGCCGCTCGGAAAATTTTATAACAGGCTACGTCGCTGAGCTTTGACCCTCCAACTTCTCAGTCTAGACCATTATGGGGGAATACCTATCCTAGCGTGGGGGCTTGACCCTTCGTCGTCGAGACCATCCAGAAGAGGCAGCCTCACGCCTGCTCCAGGGCGCAGCTGATCCTAACCTGTTGCAACATTGGAAATGAGTGGCGCTGCTATGCAATCTGATCCTTCAAATTGATGCATGATCGGACTAATAATCACGCGAGCCAAGCGATATGTGAAGGACGGAGTACTACAGGTAGTCTATGTCGGTCTCCGAGACAGGCTCGGAGACTAGTAAAGATGGACGAGTCCGCTGTCACCGATAGTTCTTGAAGCTGATGACAGCTCGGGGAACATGGAGATCCAGCTTATGGCATTCAACTCGTCGATCATCGACACGTGGAATGAGCCGTCCGGACCTGCATGCAACCTTCAATTACGGACCTACCTAGCTCCCCACATATCTCAAGCCACTCGCTTGTTCTTCGGATTGTCTTGATAGGATCCAACATTCATTTCTCCTCGCTCGTCTCCTCGGCGCTGGTTTTGACCAGCCTGAGGGATTGTAGCAGACTCTTTTACTCGATATCTTATCCTGTCAAGGATGCTAATGTTGAAACGCAAGTCCACTAGAGAAGGCGTGCAAGACAAAGGTGCATAGATATGGGGATTCATCTGGGCTTGAGAGCCAGTCATGAGCGAACAATTTTCGTCGTCGATCTCGGGTATAAACGATCTGACGGGCCTTCCATTCCTGTGCCAGCATATGCAATATAATAAACAGATCTTATATCTCCAATCCCATTGGTCTCACCAGCAATGCATCCTGTAGGGTAGGGGTGTTCAAGTACGGAGGAGGTTGATCTAAAGTACAGGGTGACGGAGGCGATGGCAGGTGCCAAGACATAGGGCTTACCCTAGCTTCAATTCCGCTGTGATGGCTGTCGAGGTCGACAACAGATGTGATGGTAGTGATACTGGTCGAGTGAAATTTCTTCTTTCGTACCACACGACAATCACCGTTGGCCATCATGTCGTACTTCTTCTCCACCCCCGTCGATATCGACATACTCCTCGATGACGATACAGATGACAGACAGATGATAGACATGAAGTTCGAAAAGAACCGACGGGAGAAGGCACCTCTATATATGGACGGTGAATCGGTAAAGGGGGCGGTCACAATAAGACCAAAGGATGGCAAGCGGCTGGAGCACACAGGCATCAAGGTCCAATTCATTGGCACAATAGGTACCCATAATCTTCCTTCGTCCCTCACCAACGTCCATGCTATATGACAACTTTCTGATCCCTATCTTGATCCTCAGAAATGTTCTTCGACAGGGGCAACCACTACGAATTCCTCTCTCTAGGCCAAGAGCTCGCCGCACCCGGCGACCTCCAACACCCCCAAACCTTCTCCTTCAACTTCAAAAACGTAGAAAAGCAATACGAGTCCTACAACGGCATAAACGTGAAGCTCCGCTACTTTGTGCGCGTGACCGTGTCCCGACGTATGGCGGACGTGGTACGGGAAAAGGACATATGGGTGTACAGCTATCGGATACCGCCAGAGACGAACAGCAGCATCAAGATGGACGTCGGCATCGAGGATTGTCTACACATCGAATTCGAATATTCGAAGAGCAAGTATCATCTGAAAGATGTCATCGTCGGAAGGATATACTTCCTGCTCGTCAGGTTGAAGATTAAGCATATGGAATTGAGTATCATACGCCGGGAAACAACGGGGGTGGCACCGAATCAATACAACGAAAGCGAAACGCTGGTCAGATTTGAGGTACATCGCCCTACCACCTCTTTGAAATCCACAAGACTGACGACCTCCAGATAATGGACGGCTCCCCCTCTCGAGGTAATAAAATCCACCCCCCAAGAAAGCCAACCCAGACCAACCCACTAACCCCTTCCCCCACCCACAGGCGAGACAATACCCATCCGCCTCTTCCTCGGCGGCTTCGACCTAACCCCCACCTTCCGCGAAGTCAACAAGAAATACTCAACCCGCTACTACCTAAGTCTCGTCCTCATCGACGAAGGTAAATCCCCCATTCCCTCTCCCTCCCCCTCCCCTATTCCCTATCCCCTCTCCTTCCCCAGCTCCAAATCCCACACACTAACCCCACCCCCCACACCCACAGACGCCCGCCGCTACTTCAAACAATCCGAAATCGTCCTCTACCGCCAAGCGCCCGAGGTGGCCGCCGCGCAGCTGCAGCAGGCGCAGAGTCAGCCCGGGCAGATTACGGGGAGTGTCGGTCCCATATAGCAATGGTAGGATATCTGCGTTTCTTGTTGTGGATGAGCTGGTTTATATATGGGGGGATGTTGGCATGGGCATGGTATAGCGAGGCGTTTTTGGGTGAGGGGAAACTTAAATACCTAGAGCGGAGGGAATGAGGGAGGGAGGGGAATTTGCGTTTGGTGTGGTTTTGGGGGCGGGGGGGTGGATTGTCGAAGATAGAAGAAGAAATCTATGAAGAGGAGAAGAGAAGAAGAGAAGTATGGTCGTGGGAGTAGGGGAAAGGGGAGGGATGAATATACCGGCTCCTGCGCGAAAAAAGTAGGCATGGGCGAAGGTAATTCGCTACCGGCTCGTCCAGAATGGGTATATCCAGCTTGTTGTCTAGCCGACGCATTCATTGTCCTAGCACGTCGTCCGAAAGGACATTGATAGCACATATCAATACCAACGGTACCCCATGTACATATACCGTATGCAAAGTCAAGCCCAAACATCCTCCAAACCCACCCTAACAGTATATCCCACCCATTCTCATTCCTCCTCGTCCCCACCTCTAACCCATCATCTCCTCAACACAACAAAACCTACTCCCCCTTCTTATTATTCTTCATAAACGCATCCTCCCCGCCCAACGCCTCCAGCTTCTTCTTCGCCTCCTCCTTGGTGCTATCTTTGTAGTTTGGGTTCGAGATCGTTGCCTTGTTGTTCCATTAGTTTAGCACAAGTACGGAATAAAAGAAGAATAGAATAAGAGTAGGAGAAGGGAGGATGGTGAGGGCGGTGAGGGAGGCGATGGGATCTTGAGGGATGGAGTACCTTGTATCCGGAAGCTTTGTTGGAAATATCCTCCGTGGTGCCGTGGATGTTGTCCATGGGGTTGGAGTCGGTGGGGATGTTGTCTTTGGCTGTGCCGGCGACGGAGTGGTCTGTTATTTTGTCGGTCATTGTGGCGGTGTCGGGTCTTTGGGGTAGGGAAGGGGTTTGGTTGGGTTTGTAGGAGGGGATAGGTTGGGTGGTTGGTGGTTGGTGTTTGGGGAGGATGTTGTTTGACTTAGATATGAGAGAGGATGGTGGAGACGTCATTGCGGGGAGGGCGCGGAGGGGTAAACCCAAATGGTAAGGTTCGGGTATAGGATCGATCTCGAAACGATATGCTGGCGCACGTAGGTATTATTTGAGCGGTTGTAGGAGCCTCTTATGACGGGCTGCGGTGTCACAAGGCTGTTTGTTGGCTTTGTGTTGGCTGTGAACCAGCGTGGCTAGTGCCGCAATTATGCAACTTAACAATGACTTGCGTGTGATGATGACATGGACGTAGAGACGAGATACGGTCGGAGAAGTCGATGTTACAGGTGCGAGAACCTGATTTGGTATTGGTTCGTTGATAGAGTCGGCAGCGTTGATGCTGAATATCGAGAATGGGCCTTGCCCGCAAGGTATCGATGGGTTTGGAGTCATTATGCCATGGTGGCCATATTCCGGTGCTGCTTGAGTAGATTGCGTATCTTCTCTGAAACAGACGATTCCAAATGTATATGGAACATAAATCTGGGGGTCCTCAACGTAGTCTCGCCATCATCATCCCTGGCTCCTCGATGAAAGCTCTGACTCGTTCCGCCATTCTTGCCATCGTCGCACCATCCACGACTCGATGGTCGGCACTCCAAGAGAAGTTCATGATATCTTTCTTGATGACTCGATCCTGATCGTCAAAGGCTGGTACCGTCTTCGCTTTCCCAATTCCCAAGATGGCGACTTCACTTTGCACAAGTACTGGAGCAACGTAGGTCCCGCCTATGCTTCCAATGTTGCTGATTGTGATTGTGCCACCAGTGAGATCCGTAACCGATAATTTGCCATCTTTGGCGAGTTCTTGGAGTCGATGACATTCGGTGCCAATATCTAAGATTGATCTTGAAGAGACGTTCTTGATATTGGGTACTAGTAGTCCTTGAGGCGCGTCCATGGCTATCCCAATGTTGTGCTTCTTACGCAATACTAGCTTAGGGGCTTCACCCTCGCTGTCTGCTTCAACACGAGCGTTCAGCAGTGGGAAGTCCTCGAGAGCAAGCGAGACAGCTTTGATGATGAAATGCAGATATGAGAGCTTTTGACTATTTACTGATTTGGAATTGAGTCGCCGACGGAGCGTCGATAGAGAAGTTATATCAATCTCATCAGCGTAGAGAAGATGTGGTATGTTAAGCGACCTCGTCATTGTCTTAAACATCTGGCTTTGAACATGGGTGAGAGTAATTGTCTTCTCCACTTGCGATTGGTCCATACTGGGGTCCTGTCGCCCTGCGGTCGCCTGAAGAGGCTGGGAAGTTTTCCCGTCTCGACTTGCTACAAACTTGTCGATATCTTCCTTCAGAACACGACCGTCTTTGCCTGTGCCACGAACATCCGCTATACTGACTCCCTTCGCCTTCAGGATTCCCCGAACGGCAGGGGTTGCCAATGCTGCATGCTTACCGTCGGGTGTGGATTTGGCTTCTGGAGAAGCGCTCTGGTAGGCTCCCTGTCGTTGCAAATGCTCTACAGCTTTTTGTGGCTGCTGAGGTGAACTTGGTTCACCGGCTTGCTCAGGCGGAGAGGCCAAAACAGCTTCGTCTTCGGCCGAAATGTCGCTTTGTACATCGATATCATAAAGAGGCTATTTCGCCCTCAGCAAGAAGCATAGGAAAAGACATTCAACCACTTACCTTCCCCACCTGAGCTACATCTTCAGCTTCATAGTGTAACTTCTTGATCACGCCGTCAAATCTAGAAGTAATCTTTCCGACCATCAGGTGACAGACTCCTCAAAAGAAAGTCTGCATGCATGCATACCTCCGTACTAGCTTTATCCGACTGGACCTCGCAGATCTTATCGAACTGTTCGACCCGAGCCTCTGGTTCAACGAACCATTGGATAATCTGTACCTCCTTGATACCTACCACGCATCAGTACGCGTCCAGATACGGAAACCGGGATCTTGCTCCTCTACCTTCACCGATGTCAGAAAGGAGAAACGGCCGTACCACAGCAAGAGGTTTTGATGTATGAAAAGCACGGCTATGGCGTTTGTTTACAGGGCTCTTGGGAGAAGATTGTTGGGCAAAGAGCGAACGTAGAATTACCCGAGCACGACTTCTTCCCAACTTCATTGCGATGCTTGTATATAGTTGGATTGGCCATGCATGTCTTCCCAATTGAAGTTCCTTTTCTGCTGCAGCAATGTCAATATATGCATGAGATGGAGCCGAGGGTAAGCGCTCCTCATACGCCAAGCTTTCATATTCTACGCTAGTTTCACAGCTAGCCTATCTGGGCACAAACAGCGCTTTCTCAGTGTAAAGTAACGAAGACCTTTGCAAGCACACAACAGAGTATTTGACAACGCAGCTATCGTACAAGCGCGATAAGAAGCGAAAGGCTCCAAAGCCAGTGTTGGAATGAAGTCTGCCGGTCGCAACACCTAGTACCGTCACAACGCTACCTGATCGGATCAAGATAAATCAGGGAAATTGTATCCAAGAACACATCCCCCTTGAAGACATCTGAAATTTTCATAAGCAGATCGCTTGCTGTCCAGCTCCTCCAATGCATATATGTACAGTAGTTGCAATTCATGACGTCTCCCAGAGCCCCGTCGATGTTGTATGCGATGAATCGTCGTGTGCGTCGTGCTCGTCAATAAAAAGCCATGGCCAGTCATATTCCCCCACCCTACACAAGCCGTACATACCTGCAGACGCGGCCTTCTGTGCGGGGAAATCATCCTCCTGTTGCTGCTCTCTGAGGTGTTTGTCTGGCCGTCGCCGCCGAATCGCTCGAAGCACGACGTAGGCAAGCTCGTGAGTCCCCTGAGCTGTCCGTCCGGCCTCCTACCTGACTGTCTTGTGACATTGCCGGAGTCTGTTGATCTTGCTCCCACAGAACACTCATGGACTTCTGATCTCCTCCACTCTGCTTTCACCGTTGACTGTTCCATTCACACCGCCGGTTATCCCACCACTCATGTAATCTTCTTTTTCAGTACCATTTTCCATACTTTTCATGAACGGACCTCCAGTCGCACTTCCATTGCGCATGAATTCTGCGTACAGGCGTCCTCCTAAGATACAATTCAGTGATCACCATCACTCGAAAAGAGCTCGATACGTACCCTCACTGCCCACCTTTCCCCTCCGCTGATTTCTCATATATTCGCTGTTCGTCCTTTCAAATCTGGCAGGCTCCCCGCTCCCGCTGAGATCCTCACCCATGCTTGCCATTTCGCGCTGGTATTCAGACGGTGTAGGAGGGATCTGTCCGTCATAGCGGGCTAGTGCGGCGGCGCGGGAGGCTAGGGAGCCGGTCACGACTTCATTCTCTACCATCACAACCATCCAGACGCCAACTTGATCGTCGGAGCCGAGCAGTGGGGTGCACGATATATAGCGAATTCGTTGGCCATCATCGCTCGGTGGGCCTCCTCTTCTACTTCCTGGCCTCGAGTCCCCGTTCATGCTGTCTCCAACATCTTCGGAAGCTCGACCATTGGGTAGCCATGTCACTTTTGCGGTCACAGCGGCCCCGGATTCAAACGCGTCCGAGAGGCCCTCGCGCACATGGGCAGGCCCGCCAATTCGCGAGAGAAAGGGGGATTGAAGAAGGCCCGGTATGCGAAGAGCGGGGGACACGAAGATGACTCGGAGGGAAGGATAAGGTCTCACAAGCAGATACTATTTGAGTAGAGATATGGTCAGCATTGAGATTTTCAGGGCGAGCCTGATAGTTGGGGACGGGCCGTTGTGGGATTTGGTGGCCATGTGGGGAAATTGAATACTCACATTCTGATACACACCAGGCAATTTTCCAGAAGGACCCACTGACGAGAGCGCCCATTCGCCCCTCTTTTCACCTTCGTCTTCGTTGCCAAGAACTCTTCGTGGCTGTCGCATACGATCGGGTCGATTTGGAGTGCCTCGGTAGCTAGAGGCATTATCTTGCAGTGAGCTTGTGCGAGAGTGTGAGTTCTGGAAAAGTGATGATTCGTCCAAGGAAAGCATTTGGCTAAACTCGTTCAGCGTTTTGAGATGTTTCTGGGGAAAAGTCTCGTCCACTTGATCACTGTCACGGTTTCTATTGGTCCTGCTTTCGGCGAGGAGTCGTTCAAACGAGTCGAGGCCACGCCCATCTTCGATGAGGCCTGAGACGTCTATCTGAGCACCGATGAAATACCGGACAGCGCCTCTGTTGTCGTAAAGAGGGGCTGTGAGTAAGAGATTCATGAATGGCGAACCGTCCCTTCTGTAGTTGAGTACTGTCTCGCAGGATTCTTGCCCCGATTTGACAGCTGCGCCGAGCCTGGCGATAGTCGTCCTATTGGTCATTGGACCTTGAAGGAATCGGCAGTTTCTACCCAAGACGTCGTCGCGCGAATACCTCGTTGTGTGGTAGAACTCCTCGCTGGCATAGACAATAGGACAGTCCTTGATACTAGGATCTGCTAAGCAGAAGACCTCGGCCAAGCCTCCTACAAGCTCTCGCATCACTGGCGTCCCTGTACCTGTAATCTCCCTGACCATACTCTCCGTCACTACTCTGGTGAGTGCGTTGGTAATGTAAGCTGGTAGAGCTTCATCGACAAGGGACTCAAAAGACCTCCTGGATCTAGCCTCAAATCGAGGATCAATGGACGCGGCTCGACATGGACTTGAGTGTTCTCCAGGTGCAAGCTTTATTGTCTCTGCCAAGGCATTCGCATACTCCACAGCTTTCATCGCTTTTTGCGCCTCGAGATATCGTACCAGGACTGGCGCAGAATGCGGCTTGTATCGATTCAAGAAGGCTGTGAAGCGGAGAAAGAAATTTGGGTCTTTAAGAATAACGCGCAAATGTTCGCCAGAGAAGAGGTATTCAGAAAGAGTATCAATATGCTTGACTTTGCTGTTCGGTGGAGGTGGCTTGAGATCGAAGTTTTGTGCTTGATCGCTGGAGGCCTTCCGGCCATATTCTGGCTTCTGGGTACGACTGGGGGTGCCATTGAGTTGTCGCGTGTGTAAAGCGCCCTCGCCGATACCGTTGATACCATTGCCTTGCTCTTCAGGAGAAACGCGATTGGAGGGAGGGAGTGGAAAACCGGAATCCAGTCCTTCCTCATGACGTGGCGAAGGTAGGATAATGGTGTCGCTTGGCTGATTTGGTGGGGGCTCGTTCTGTTGTGTAGCGATGGTGGGACTACTCCTCTTGTGTCTCAGGTGCGGTATCAGCGCGCCATTCTGTTGCTCGGCAACCTCGTTGTCGTCTGTGTAAGCGTCGGCTTTGCTGTGGGTTGACTTGGAGCTTTTGCTGCGTTTATTCTCCTTTGCCTCTTTATTATGTTTTAGTCCATTTCGTATCCGTCCCATATCCAGACCAACATCGAAGACTCGGCGCGACATGGCGGGTAAGTTGTCTACAGCGAAGGGACAAATGCGATCCAAGATCAAAAGAGAGTCGTAGAAATCAAGAGCATCTTCTGAAGGTTGCATGAGATAGATTGGTGGCCAAAGCTTCCAGAGCCTTTTACGGCAAGGAAAGGCTGTTCGATAGTGGTAGATCCCAAAGCCACAATGGAGTCAAATTGCATGAGGAGTAGGTCCAAACGTCTGAAAGGGCTTAAGAGGAGCTAAGAATGTAGACGGAAGGAAGGTTTGCGCGGGATTGCATGTGGCACAGTGTGAGGGAGTAGCAATATGCCAGTAATGGTGTCCACACTCTATCCACGCTTTCTGTATGTAACATCGGTTAGTGCACAATTGGGGTCTTGCGCAGGAGATAAGTCATGACACATGAGTGGATATCGTTTGAATAACAGGGAAATTGATTGGCTGCATAGTACAGGTTACATTAATTGCGGAAAAAGGAAAAAGGAAAAGGGAAAAAGGAAACAGGGGATGAAGTGGTAAACAATGATCGATTGATCGAATAGTGGTGATGGCATGATTCCGTGAATGGACCCTGGACCCCACCAGTGCCCGCCAAGGATCCCGATGTCGCAAGCACGGTCCACCCTAGTTCTAAGGCCTAAAGTAAGACAAGATCCGCTCCTATTTTAGCGCCGATCTGTCGCGATCGATTCTGCAAACTGCAACCGTATCAAGTTGGACTTCCTCCTTCACATTATGATCACCTTCCGCCACAACGGATCGCTAGGTGGTAAGCACCTTTTCGAAAGGCCACATGTATCTACTTGCAGCTTAAATGCACAGTCTACTTCTCCAACTTTCCCCCTCCCTCATGGTATGCCGGAGAAGACTCCGCACCTTCTGGTTTCGGGAAATTACACGGAAGGGCTTGTAGGGGTGGCATGAACCCCCAAGGTAGTACGCAGTAGGATGAACCGACCTTGAAAGGGATGAAAGGAGAGTGTATAATTTGTTGTCGGCACGGTATCGACAGCATTGCGGTGGACGCGCCTGGAAAGCAGAACACTCCGGGATATTATATCTCAAATTCCTAAGTGTCACAGGCTCCCTGTAATTGGATTGCGAGGTGTACAGACTCGCTGTCCAAAAACCGCGCTAGGCGCAGATTCCTTGGCGCCGAGTTTCTCTTGGCATCCCAACAGTTTATACATATAATTTACGAGCATCCCTTACCATTTATGGTGTAAGACAACAGTGCAACGAAAACCGCAGATTGCTTTCACTATTCTCCTAAAAGCAAGGTGAAGTGCTATGACTTACCAGGTGAGCTTTAACATTTATGCTCAGATGCGTGTGTGGAATACGATGAAGTGGACGTAGAGACTGGCTACGACGGCGGTGACGACTTTTGGACGCTGTGAGACTTTTACATGTATGATGTCGGCAATAGAGACGAGTGCCATTATGAATCTGCGGCAATGACGGGCTCTATCGACACCTTGGGACGCATCACTCTAACGTGCTGTCTGAGATGAAGGCGGAATATGTGTCCATCACAAAGGAAATGTATAGGTCAGCACATACAAATATAAACCCATGATCTAGGAAATGGATTGGCAGACTCTCTTCCCAAGATGGGAAGGAGTTACTAGGGCGTAATATGGCCAGGACAGATATCAGAGAACATTTCTCATATTGTGGGCTCAGCTCAAAGGATTCAACGTCGTAACGTCAACAAATCGGGTAAATACCCATTCCCCATTACCACCGTTTGTCGGTCATCTTTCAATCCTTCCCATCTGTTACGTGTAGCGAGTCTGACTTCCTGCGCAGGTATCTATCCTTATGCTTCTCCACCCGTAGTCGCAAAGCTTCGCGCAGCGTCAATCTCAGCGATCCATCCTCATGGCTCCCGGAATGATGTGCCTGATGACCATGCCTTCAAGATTATATATGGTCAGTTTACTACTGTAGAGAATCACTTTGTGCAACTCACCCAGGCGATTCAGTGTCTTCGAGAGGCTCTTGCACCAAAGCTGTCATCGGTACTTGTGGCCCTGGCGGAGCTTGAGCACTCGGATGTTCATTTTCATCCTCTGGACCCGAATCTTGGATCTCGTTCAGCCCAGGACCTCATGATTTCGCTGAGCGGGAATCACCTACCGAGGGGTATATTCAAGCCGGGTATGACATCACCAGGCAGGACTCTCTCAACGATAGCGTGGATGCCTAGCTCAGTCCTGAGGTATGTAAGCCCAGAAAATGGGTCTGCGCGAACGTGCTCGACATGGAAAGGCGAAGTGCTGCATACCGTATTCCGACCATCATCTCCTTCGCAGCATCAGCTGCATTATTTTCGTGGCTAGGATCGCTGTGGGTGATACCCATTCGAATAGCATAGCAAGGAAATCGTCTCGTCAATTGCTCATACTCCATCCCTTCAAAAGTTATCTGAGACACGAACAACATAAGCTAGAATCTTGATGTGAGAATCATTAAGCGGAGCATAACCTACCACATCCAGGATTCTGCCCAACTGCGAAAGTAAAATGAAAACATTTTCCATAGACACCTCTCCTGGAGGGTGAAGGCGACTAGCCCATAGTCAGTGGGTCTTCTCACCTGACCCTCGGGCGACACATTACTTGAAAATGTATAAGTGTTGTTCCTCGAATCCCTCTAGCCAGTTTGGATCCCATTGATGATCATAGTCGGCGAGATCAGGTATTGATTGATCTTGCGGGGGAGGTAGCAGTTGGGTCACAGTACTTGGATCCGATCCCTCTCGCCTTTCGGGGCTCCATCGCCGGCCATCGACTTTGTGTAATGATAGATCTTGCGCAGGCGTTGGTATACTGGTACCACTGCTCGTATCCGAAGAGTATGAAGAATGTAAGAAAGACATCCTTTTGGATTCGTCACAGGGGAACGGGCATGTAATGAGAGAGAAGAGATAGTTCTAGCGGTCAGGTTCAGATAATCTGGAGCATAAGGCCGGTAACCCGAGAACGATCGAGTCACTACGTCCAGTCCTCATCCCAGAAATAGCTGATCTGAAACATGGGCTTTCGAGACCCTGCATATCTCTGAAGAGGGTGCTTGATCTGCTGATGTCCTAGGTGCACAGAAATATTCTCAATGTCTGTGGAATGTTCCTCAGTGTGCTGAAACGTGCTGAAACATCCGAGCAATGCTCGGAGAACATAGCTCCTATGGGATTGGTTGATATAACATTTGAGAAAGTGAGTTCCAGATGACATAGCTGTCGCGGTATAAGATACTGATACATGTTCTCATCAGGGTTCTCGGACTCAACACTGGTAGAATCTTTGTAAGATCAATTGTCGGCCAGTCAATGATCATGTATACGATTTTGGTCCGTCTAATCAATACATTACTGATAGTACATGTCCAGATCGTCCGCATTGTATGCCCTGATGTCTGACATCTAAAACCACTGCAACAGTCATCCCGCATAGCACGTCTAACTCAACCATTCGAGTATCTACCGAGCTCGCCAAAATAACGCTCATTTTACGCAGCGTGCCTTCTTGGGATCAAGGATCTTAGCAACACAATGACACCAGTGGTGCATCTGCATGCTAAGCTAAGCGGTCTCACAATTTGTCAGTCTATAAGTACATGCAATTTGTATCCCCTGAACCTGTTTTATCAATGCTTGCGTCTCTCGAATGACGGTCTAGTAAAGACTTCATCGTCCTTCATACTATTCATGTCGCAATTTCCCACCACGCTTTCTTCGAGCTCTAGTTTCTTCGAGCTTGGATTCTTTCTCGCCCTCACCAAAACTAGACCTTTGCTTCGACGCTTTGCTTTTATGCTAGGCTCGCTGCCCCCGCTCTTCTGATCCTCTTCTCGGTCTTTGCCCTGACGTTTGACGCAAACCATTAATTTCCCTTTCTGTCGATAGAACCCGTTTTCTGGGCTGTGAGTATAATTTCTTTGAGATGATGGGAATCTTGTCTCTGGCGGTGGTTGAGTTCTAAGCGACCGCGTCCGAGACCGAGGCGCCGCCGGAGTTTTTGGGCGGTGAGTTGGCCTCCCCCTTTCAGTGTATTCATGACCGCTTCCATGGCTACCATCAACTCTCTCCCGATACTGATATCGTGGAGGTCTTTTCTCTGGCGGTGACTGAGCCCTCAGCGATCGCGTCCGAGACCGAGGGGCCGGCGGAGCTTCTGGGTCGTGAGCTGGCCTTCCCCTTTCAGTGCATTTATGACCGCTCCCATGGCTACCTTCGAGCTTCTCCCGGTCTACGTAACGCTCATCAGCACGACATCAGTCATCATGTTCGTGGAGGACGCTTCCTTACCGGCGATCTCCTCCTGCGCCGCCCTCTCCAATACTAGCTGTTCTCTAATTGCTCGTTAGTCAAATACGCGGTAATGCTGATACTTCAGTCTCACAGCACCTCCCACATGTCAGGGTCTCTGTTAAGAAGTCCGGTGAGAATCTGCAAGCGAGCTTCATCGTTCCTCCCCACGCACGACTGAGTGTCGCAGCTTGGTTCTTCCACGGAGTCTGGACTGAAGGGGTCGTTAGATATACACAAAGGGTCGCCTATGCTTATGCTCGTCAGAAACTTACTAACGAGGCTGAAGAACATCCGAGTCGTCGTCGTCGTCGTCCGAGTCATCCTTAAAGCCATCGTAGGTGCCGTAAAAAATCCTCCCTACGTGTAGCATGACTGGCCTTATTAGCTGAGTGTGTGTTTTCGAGTCACTGGATCTGATCGGTATGAGAATGTTGATCACAGATCGTGGGACTCGATCGAGTCTAGTAATGCGTTGCCGAAACATGGAACAAAGAAAACAAGTACATATTAATAGTCCATAGGTTCCGAGGTAGCACAAGCCTTTAAGCACCAATAGCGGCTGCTCATAGGGACATAACGACTCAACGCGTCAACTTCCTCTTACCCAGAAGCAACGATTGGAAGCTAGCTAATCCCGACTATGAGATAATGCCTTTAAGTCCCGAGGCTGAGTATTTTCGCGTCCTCCTTTCTTTTCATAGAATCGAACACACATCGCGCGTACGGAAATAAAATGAACGCCTATCCAGCATTCATTCGGCGAATACCATCTATGTACTGAAGAGGTTAAAGAAAGTATTCGATGTCACAACACCTTTGGCGCTTAGATGTATCTTTGTCCCACTGTACAACATAAACACTGTGCAACGCCACAGCTTTCACTCCTCATCATCCACATACCACGAACAGAATTACAATCCACATCGCACCAACACCCCATTTTAATCCCAGACATCCAAACATCAAGTAATAGCGTTATAAGAATCACAAACTTCCACAACAAAGGACAAGTCAAACCTAATCCGACCAACAAATCTCATTCCCTCGGTTTAATGAGATTATCCTACAACCTGCCAAGCAGTACATTACTATACAATCAACGTCAGTATTAATCAACTTCGCTCACTAGGACTGGGACGGGATACCGAAAGGTTCGCGCTACTATGTATTTAATTGGTGCTATGAAGTGAATACTTAATGTTAGTGACAGATTTACGCTTGTGCGAAAGCTGGAAGAAGGGGAATGTTTCATATCTATATCCTGCATGTGTTGCGAATACAACAGTACATATGCCACTATCGCACATGCAATCGAATCGACAAATCGGATCAGATGTTTCGAAGTAGCACCTTTCCATTGCCTAATCTCGTTCCTTTCGTTGTCTTTGATTAAACAATGGGGTTTCCACGAAAGTGAGCCCTTCCGCTCGCTACATCTACTGACTGAGTAAGCCTAAGCTTCAGCGTCTACTCACCTAAGGATTCCCCCATTGTCACTGAATGGGAACGAGCTTGTCTTCTATGAGCAAATACAGTCTTCTTTGGCTGAACTGAATCATAGCAGATACTGCGCGCTCACACGTGTGTCATTCGCAGATAGTAAAGAAGTCATATTGGTAGAAGTGGGATCTAAGTTTGCTCTGTTGTCATCATTAAGTGCAGCCCGCGGATTATGCAGAGGTCTCATATCTATACCTATCCAATAATAGGTACCTTGCACGCTTCATGCCCGAGAATGAAATTTATGGTGCACCAAACGGCGTCGAGGAGTCACGATCTGGGCTCTCAGGTACTTTAGACCTTGATCACCGCCTTCGACTCCAAAATGATTCTTTGTGTTTTCTGGTCCATGCATCCTTGCTAAACTTTTTCGGAGGCCTGGTACCCTTGTCTTCACCGTCTCCAGGCTTCTTTTCTTCACCGTCTCCAGCAGGCGTTCCGTGATCATCACCGTGAATCTCTTCCACGCCCTCATCGTCGTCCTTCTCATGACCGTTTCCTTTTCCTTTTCCTTTTCCTCCTGTGCGAAGACTCTTTGAAGGACTCGGGCTGGGAATATTAGAGCGTGGTTCTGGGGCGGGCTCATCTTCGCCGCTTTGTGTTGATGGATCTGCAATCTCATGTTCTGGTGTGGGGCTATCCTTATCAATATCTTTGGCACCCTTTGAAAGACTGTGTTGGCGATGGTGACCTGATCGGGACGCCTTGTGACCGGATGTTGAGTGTCGGCTTCCAGCGCGGCTGGGTTCTTGTAATGATAGCTCTTCTAGACGTCGATGGTTCTCCTGAGTAGGCGGAGGACTCTGATCGTGGTTGCTCCTCCCTCGTTCGATAGATTTTTGGCCACTTCAGGACTTGCTCACATGTGCGCTCCGAGCTATACCATCGTAGTCAGCTCAGCCGTAGTTGATGATTTCGGACGTAGCATACAGCCACTTGAACGCTCGCTCTGGAGAGTCTTTGCCGGCCTGAGCTCTGCACTGTGCTAAAGTTAGACATACGTTCATCGAGGCCCAACTAGAGTACTTCTCAACAGAACCTACTCCGTCTCCGTATCAGACTGAGTATTTGCGTTGTCTGAATGTGTATCACTGGCGCATGACCTCGAGCCTTTGATCTTGAAAATTTGACAGCTTTCACTATCGTAAGTAACCCCATCATCAGAAGATGTTTCACTGCACGGGCTCCTATCCCGTCGTCCTCCATATAGAACAATGTCTAAGGTGCGGTTCTTCTTTGGCGCCATTGATAGATAATGTCAATTCAACAGATGCTGGGTTCGTGTGGGTATTAAGAGTTGGCAAGTCTGTTTCCTAGCTTGTGTTTGAAATTGGCTGATTCATCGAAGAGAGAGATGAAGGAGCAGGTCAGTGCTCCTCAAGTACTCGCTCAGGTTGTACAAAGTCCGGAACGTGCCCGGAACTCCGGGCGCTGATGGTTGCATTGTCTTCCGACGCAACATATTTCAGCACCAAATTCTTGTTACACAGGCTCAACAATTGGAACTCAGGCTATCGTACAATTAGAGATAAAGGTACCTTTCTGGGTTTCCGAGTGCTTGCGCGCGTCCAGTACTGATAGTTACGAAATTGATGCTACAGAACATATAAAAAGCCGAGATATCCAAGCTAATGCTTGCTGTTGGATGAGGTTAGAGCCCTTATAATAGATAGAGATGCGGATCACATAGTCGCATACTGAAGAGGAGTTGCCGGGCTTGGAGCGACGGCCGATAACATCACGAGACGTCAGGATCGGTACAAAGGCTTTGAACCGCACGGTCAAGACAGAACGATTGGAGTTTGTGAAGCTATTTCATAGCGTTAATGTCTGTTCCAGCAACCACGAAGAGACTATTGTAGCTTCCGTTGCTCGAAAAGGTCTACATTATTAGCGTGTTGTCCGAAACAACGTGCGACATCCAGTGCTAACCTCGTTTCTCAACATATCCTATGCTGTGGCGGCCTCCACGGTACACCGAGTATCTCGAAGATCTTGCGCTCGTCTTTGCTCTCCACTAGAACGCCTTGTGTGATCTTCTTGCGGTTTCTGTCCCGAATTACGTCCTTCCAAAGCCCGCGTTGGTTGAGACACATCCCCTGCTTGTGCGCAAGTAGCCTGATGCTTCGATTGAAAATGTCGTTGCCGGTAAAGTAAATCAAGGCTGCACCAATCTCCTGCCATGGCACCAGGAGGAAGTCAATACGCCGCCAAACCTGGTCACCCGGAAGGGCAGCAGCGCCATGCCATGTACTGCCACTTTCCTCGTCGGTAGTTGCAAGACCAATCTTGAGATAACCCATCTTGAACAACTGTGGAATTAATGTCTTGAGCACTATTGTGCGAAGCATGTCAATGGAACAATCAGGTTTAGTCACAACAAAATCGACATCCCCTGAATCGGCAGCACCACGACGATAGGATCCGCCAATTGTGAAGTTGACGCTGGCGTCAATGTTGCTACAGGACTCGCGGACGTACTTGTCATGGCAGTCCATTTCATGACGTGGTATTCGAGTCTGGAAATCTTCGAAATGCTCGATCCCAATCTTTTGGTTTTTTGTCAGCGAGGCATTTGCAACAAGATCAGCAATAGTCCTATAGCCTTGGTCAATCCACTGAGTTGCCTGCTTGAGTCCGACGCCGTAGATCTTCACAAATAATTGGAAAGCTTCATCGATGGGCTCACTTGTCGTGTTCTCTAATCGTCTAAGTCTGTCGGTCCATACAATTTCCTCGATCTTATCCGCCAGTCTTTCTCCAATGGACGGAATCTTGGATGCTTCCCATGCAGTGGTAATGTTACCAGTCTGTTTCCTGAGCGCACCAATAGCTTTTCGATAAGCAGTAAATCTCCAGTGGTCTTGATGACGTTCGTAGTAGTTCGCCATTTCCTGCAGAATTTCGATTGTTCTGGCGTTCGGGTTCTCAGAACTGCTGGCCCCATCATGCTTTGACATGCATGTGAAACCATGCTGCCATGACGTATGATAAGAACCCTTTTGAGCTATCTTTCGGACCCTTTGCTCGTCCTCACTGCATTGATTGTCCGAGTCATCGTCGTGAGGAATGGCATCCGTTTTGTCGTCTTCATCCGAGTCAAGAGGCTGAAGATATCGTCACTTAATGCAAAGACTATTACCCACCATCAAGCTTACCAAGTACTGAGTGGCCTTAACCTCCTGGATAGCTGTTTCTAACGCATTCTGTGGATGCCCTGGACCTGTAAGAGGGTTACATCTCGACGGATCAACTGTAATACCAGCAAAATCGTCAAAAATATGTCCAACAGGCTGTCGCTCGCTACTTTCGGTCCGCGAAAGAGTCTGCCGTGGCGGCAACATTACTACCTTTTCGGGTTTTAGCTGGAGGGACGGAATAGAGGATTCCTGCGTGACTGGCAGCTTCTGAGTTATAGATGCCTTTTCATGTCCCTTCACTCGATAATGTTGCGGATCTGGGCTCACGGTAAAGTCACCGAAATGGTGGCTGATACAGCTTGGTGGATAGTCTTCATTGACGATAACCACGTTAGACTATGAAAGTGAGTAGCCGGAACACAAATTGTAAATCAGGATTCTTACAGGTACAGAAGAAAGTTTCAGGGATGTGAGAATGTCTTCGAAGCAGAGACTTTTGTCGACGATGAGGTGAGTAATCCCTTCTCTCCACTCTCTAACCCATAGAGCTCCGAATTCCATGGCTTTCCTAATCCTGAATTTGCGGGCTGGCGCGACATCATCATTGGGAAGGAAGACTGTACAATGTCAGTGTTTGTTCTGACATCGAGCTTTTAAGTGATTGATTACAAAAGGACAGTCCTAGGAATATTTGCTGGGACTCAGGCTTTGGCTCCAGGGATCGGCCTCTCTTTCTTTTACCGGTTCTGGGTATCAGAGACGTCCCTTTCACTCCAGCTTTACTAACGCTATTGGAGGTGTCTAGCACTTGCCGTATTGGAGAAATAGGACACATGGTTGACTGAAATGATCGACTGACATTGGGGCGACCTAGACCGGCGAGCGTTGTTAATTGGTTAAGAGGTAATGGCGCGGACACCATATGTTGGAGAGATAGAGTGGGGCGCGTGGAATGATTGGGTTTATCATGAGGGGCTCTTGTTTGAATTAATGAAGTAGATGGAGGAGTTCTGCTATTTTTTAGGGTCAAAACTGCGTTACTCGAGTCCTCCACTTCGGACTCCTCTTCATCGAGCTGGTATAGATCCCGAAACAAGGTTTCCTTCGCCTCTTTCTCCATGGTGCTATGGTATATAACTTCGGGCAATAGTCCATGTGGAAGACCATGTAATTCTCTCACCCGTGAGTTGAACAACACCGCCGCCTCAAACGGGGGTGTCAATGAACATAGGTTGAGCGGCGGGTCGAGGGGCCCCACGGAAAGCCCGCGCGAAGTCACGTGGCGCAAGTCTTTCTGTCTTTTCCGTGAGAATTTGGACTTGAATATAATCTCGCAGTCTGTTCCGTGGTTGTCATTGCACTAAGCAGAGTAGGCATTCGATATATATTCTTGGGGGCAGGGGCGATACTCGGCTCTGATGGTAATGTCTTTGAGCTGTCAATTCCCTCTTTCCTGTGGATCCGTGTTAACAGCGATAATATCGCAGGGCTCGCTATCAATGCAATCTGATAGGTAAGTATACCATGCTAGTCATTTCCGGTGTTCAATTGAATTTGCGAGCGTCTGCTGGCGACAGAGGCTGCCAGCTGCGACACCGGTCCAATGTTTGAGCAAGATTTGGGTCTTTCTCTCTTAACGACGATGATTGGACAACCGAGTACAACCTATTGGAAAATACAGCCATATATCAGAAACGTTTCACTATCTCGCGGGTCGTCGAAGGTAACGAGCATGGTAGGGCGAGTGTACAGACGCCCGAAGGTGGTTCTTCAATTCGGCGATTAGGAACACTTCTTAAAACAAAGAAGGATTCAGATGCTACGAACTCTAATTCGCACTAAGGCTGGCTATGCTAGAATAGATAATGCGACAAAGAAATTCAGCGGAGGTGCTGCATCACCTGTAATTGTCGCAGACTCTGCATGTTTCGTGGTTTTTTTCGTTATGGGATCATGCATACCAAGGCCGCCAACTCAAAACTTACCAACCTACAATCTTCTTGGTAACCGACAAACCTGAGCAGCGTGACCCCCACACACGGGAAGGAAGGTCAAGTTGTAGCATTTGAGCTAGCGTCAACAGAGAGAGCATTACCGTCGAGGCCGAACGATAAGAAGCCGACTGCAATGGAGAAATCATAAGAGCTGGAAGGGGAGCTTGGACAGGATCCTGCAACAGGAAAGTACGCAATTGGATTGAAATTGAAGTAGTAGATGACTGGATGCATGAGAAACTACCTGGAAAGCTGTGTCATATACTATCAATCATTGTCGTTGGTCGTGCTCTGACTCAGACTTCCAACTTCCTACCTCTGTCTCTGTAGCTATCACTCCATGAGTTTATTCTATGCACTGAAAAGCCATCTAAAAAGTTCATCCCCTACTGTAGTATATACGCTAGTCCTAAAATAGGACTAGAGAAAACAATTGTCTATCCAGAGCTTCAATACTTGACATCTCTGCCATGCTGAAGCCACGCCATCTCATTAGATCACCGCGCTCTTCTCTACTCTCCCCATGGCTATGTTCCACTTGCCAATTGTGCCTTCAACGACCCTATCGCCAGGCATCAACCATTACCCAACCCTCCAAAACATCCACCTCACCCAACCCCCCTCCACCCACGCCCAAATCCAACCTACCCAGCCTCCCACCCAAGGATGAAACCTTCACACCCAAACCCCTGTCCCGACCCCTCGGCCAGCCTAAACCTCCCAAAGCAGGTGAAAACAGCGGCATAGACCACCGCACCTGGCGCGAGCGTCGCGAAGATTTCCTCAACTACGACAAACATCTCGAGCGCCGAAAAGAACTGTACGTCCCCTCCACTCCCCCATTCGTTCATCCAGCCCGAACCTCTGACAGTATTCTCGTTCGTTTCCAGAACGAGAAAAGTAGCCAGACCCTATTTCCGCGACTGGACATCGATGAACCAACACCGCGGCAAACTCTGGCTCTCCACCCCCAAATTGTTAAAAGCCGAATCCGCGCTTTATTTCCCGAATTTGCAGGGATATACGCTGGCCAACGCGTCTGGAGTGGTGGATACGACGAATGTGCTTGGAGGAAAGATTTCGATTGTGAGTGTTTTTAGTGGGTTGTGGGCGGAGGAGCAGACGAGGAGTTTTGTGGGGGGAGTGTCGGAGTTGGATTGGGGGCGGGTGCAGAGGGTGTGGATCAATATCGAGGATGATTGGATGAGAGCGGGGTTGCTGAGGTTGTTTCTCGGGAGGTTGAGGAGGGGGTTGGGGGAGGAGGAGTGGGGGAGGTATTTTGTTGTGAGGAGGGGGGTGGAGCATGGGGTCAGGCAGGATGTGGGGATGGTGAATGGGAAGATTGGGTATGTTTATTTGGTGGATGAGAGGTGTCGGATTAGGTGGGCGGGGAGTGGGGATGCGGGGCCTGGGGAGAAGGAGGGATTGGTTAGCTGTGCGAGGAGGTTGGTAGAGGTGGAAAAGGGTATGAAGGAGATTGTTAGTGTAAAAGGGTTGAAGGGGTGATGTGGTGGTATAGTTGTTTCGTTACGCAAGATACCCGATTTCTTAGATAGTATACAGTGATCATTCCGCTCATTTGATGATGCTACTCCAAGACGCCATGCATGCTTTCAGAGGATATCACATAAAAAAGAACAGCACCAGAACGCAAAACGCGATGAACCCCCCCAAAATCAACCCGTCTCTCCTCTTCTTAGCCCCAATTCTTCCAATCAGACTATTAATTCCTGGCACCTGACTCGCTGCGTTGACAATTTTCTTGTTCACACTCGCAATGGTCTCCCGTTGCACGCCAAATTGCTCATTGATGGCGTACGCCTGACTCAGAACGCCGTCCGCCACATCATGCGAATTATCGATGCGCCGCCGCTCGTCAAGCATATATTCTGCTTCTGCGTCTGCGGGGTTGGAAGAGCGGTAGGCTGAGATATCGGAACGGACGTTAGAGAGAAGATTTGCGCGGGAGCGGTTTTCGCTGATTTGCGAGGCGAGACGAGCATATTCGCGGCGGTGGTCGAGGAGGACCTCGCGGTGGCGGGTTAGGTTGTTGACTTTCAGGGCGGAGGATGTGAGAGGGGATTCAGAGTCGAGGAGGCGATTTAGCTGCGCTATGTGGGCTTCTCGCTAAAGATATGAAAGTAAGCTGCTGCTAAGAATATAAGACAAGGAATGTCATAATGGCTAAGAAGCGTACTTTATCGAAGAGTTCTTGGATGGCGGATTGGGTTTGCTTCTCCTCGTCTGTAGGTTTTGTTGGGATATTGGTAGTGGAGAGATATTGGGAATATTTGTGGAAGTACCCCACGGTCTGGTTAATCATTAGTATTGATTTGGACCACATGAGGAGGAGACGGCGTGTACCTGGCCCTCTAAGGCCCTTGTTTGCTGACGCAGCTGGGCCCATCCTCCACCAGTTGGCACAGGCGCAGACAAGCCTTGAGAAGGAGATTGGAGCATTGAGACAGGTCCGGCGTAATTATCGAGTTGTGAGTGGATCCCGAAGCGCACATTGTAATTCCGCTGCAAGAGTATACAAGGCATCATATAATTAAGGATGCCTGTCTTCAATGTCTTGGCAGCATCACGCGGCTCGCTAGACAATTTACGCTAATGAGCATTAGCGCCATCCGTCGCACATTAACGATCGACGACGGCCCTCATTACACCACCTTTGACAATCATTGTACCCAGGAAAGATGGTAGGCTCTACTACGCGATTGCTTATCTAAGATGCTAATTCCGTTACCAGTCGTCTGCAAAGGTCAAAGCCGGAGGCTTATGGGGCAAGAACAAAGATGATCTGAAGAAGCAGCTTTTGGAACTCAAGACTGAGCTTGGCCAACTTCGAACACAGAAGATCGCAGGCGGTGCCTCATCAAAGCTTACCAAAATGTGCGTCTAGCCGAGCGAGACATGGGCACTTCTGGGCATATTGAACAGAGGCTAACTCTCTCGCAATACAGCCACGATCTTCGTAAATCAATCGCTCGCGTTCTCACAGTCGTCAACTCAAACCAGCGTCAACAACTACGTCTTTTCTACGCCAAGAAGAAGTATTTACCCCTTGATCTGCGACCGAAGAAGACACGTGCGATTAGAAGACGATTGACGAAGCATGAGGCGAGCATAAAGACAGAGAGGCAGAAGAAGAGGTCAATGCATTTCCCTCAGAGGAAGTATGCCGTGAAGGTACGTTGGGCTATTACTTCGGAAAGTTAAGAAGTCTCTACTGGTCATGAATGTTTCATCGCGTTTGCGGTATAACATGGATTACTGACGCAAGAGATAGGCTGAGGTTTAGGATCGAAGTTTACACGAAGCATTTTTTGCACGAGCCGGGAATGGCTTTTCGCTAGATGAACACAGATAGTGGATAGCAAAAGGCACTGATACTTCCGCACCCAATCTTATCATCGAAAAGAATATGAAGTCCATATGTTTTCCCGTGCGTTCTCTGAAATGCTAACGTCACGAGGAGGGGCTTTACAGCTGAGAATGGTTTGGTCAATTTAACAACTATCGACCTGGTTTTGGTCACCACTCTACTTAACGCAGTCTACAAAATCAATCTGACGGCCACAGAGCCAAGGTTACTTATGTCATCTAGTCTAATGAACCAGTACGCTCTACCGATTAAGATACTCTGAGAACTACGATAACTCAAATCAAAGAAAATAGAGGGTCTATTTCGTCCCGATGACTTGACTTCACACCTCGACCTTCAACAGGCGATCATCCATTCCAAAACCTTGACCGGAGACTATACTCAGGTGCACCATTGAGGACAACAATTCACCGCTCAAGAATCAATCCACCTACTGTATCACGATCCAGTACACGGTCTTTGCAGACAACGCCTCTCTTCACCATCACAAGTACTACTACGACGCCTCTAGGATCGCATGGACAAAGCGATAATGCAATCTTCTGGACCTTTCGCGAAAGGTCTCCGTCACTGGGTGGTCGACACCTGGACTCACTATCTTGGCCAAAAAAGCTTCATCAAATTCAATAACCCGTCACAATACCGCCGAAGCGCGATGCCTTGCCATTGCCAGATAAACGGCTAGGCGTAAGGTATTTTGTATATGGACAGGCGGAGTACGTGGGGCCAAAGGAGAAAGGTGGAGACGAGCATGAGAACACAGAGAAGAGTGAAGAGCGGCAAGAGCATGATACTAAGGTAGAGGTGTAAAGAAGCATACGTTGTCCGCCTTATATGAATGGGCGAAGATCATGTCAGTAATAATGACGCGTGCTGCAAAGGTGGAGCAAGAATCTGTTATAGCAAAAGGCTTGTCACTGGACTGGACGTCGAGTTTCGATACGCCCGTCGCCGAATTCGACTCCGTCCATCCTCCGCTAAGATCATTCGATAAGATCTCACGCGACCAAATCCAGAAGTGACAGGACGAAATATTCAAGCATCAGAAAACAAAAGCCATCCTTCAGACTGGCAAAAGCTTAATTCATGATTAATGATTAATCAGCCTGCGCCTTCCATCATTGATCCCGTCGATCTGCACTCGGAATCCTTTGTCCAGTCCTGGGACGTCACCATGCGTGTACCATGAATTCGGTATAAGCAATCAGCCGTCAAAGCAGCACATTTTCCGTCCTGTTTGGCATACAATTCTACTCACAAGCAACAAACTTACATTCGTCTTCGACATCTAACCTGCTATAACGAAGAGCAGCGGGTAGCCTGCAGGGAGCATCCGAACAATTCAGCTGATCCTGATACCCTTGGAACTTTACGGCAAGAAAACTACGTACCGCAGCAATGGACAAAAAACCCATATTCATCGCGACACACACAAGATCTTGTTCAACTGCCTTTGAAAGAGTAAACATTCCTGCAACTATACCACGCACATCCAAAAGCTTACATAAACCCCACTCCCGCCCAGATCTTCATGACCCGCCGAGATCTACTCACATGCTTCCACGAGCCCTTCGGCGACGCATTCTACTACGGTCCCGAAAAGATCTCGCCAGCATGGCAGCGCTGGCCCGCCGACAAGATCGAGAAATCGGGCAGAGCACACTACAACTACGACCACGTACTGCAAACCATCCTCGATTCCATCAAGGTACGCGAAACCCTCCCACTTCATCAGCCAAAAGAAACCATCCACTCACCACCTCCCCCCTCCAAAACTCCAGGACCCAAACAAACGCGTCCTCATCAAAGACATGACCTACCACATCATCCCCCCCTCCCACTCCCCCACCGCCACAGCCCCATCCCTAACCCACCACATCCACCCCACCACCTCCCCCAATAACCCAAACCCAAACCCAAACCCAAACCCAAACCCCACCCTCCTCCCCACCCCCCTCCTCCACCTCTTCACCTTCATCTTCCTAATCCGCTCCCCCACCCTCTCCCTCCCCTCTCTACAC